>Ga0268288_10006_pt1 | contig 541525 bp, 504 predicted proteins | sample BraspS3V5C_FD_191349 | JGI IMG/M metagenome (GOLD analysis project Ga0268288, IMG submission 191349) | Soil microbial communities from Anza Borrego Desert, Southern California, United States - Bradyrhizobium sp. S3-V5C | ecosystem: Environmental > Terrestrial > Soil > Desert | place: USA... | reverse complement strand
GCTGCCACCGGCCGAAAGCCTGGCAATCTCGCATCGCTCCTCCAGGCAGAGCTGCTTGTAAGTCCGCCCCATGGCAACACCTCCAGATGGAAGTGTTGCACTTCGTTTGGGAACTCAGGGGACCCATAACCACCGCATTGTGTGAAAGAGTTTGCTGGGGCCACAGCCGCGCGCAACAACCACACCCTGTGGTTATGGGTCCCGGGTCGCGCTTACGCTTGCCCGCGACGACAGCGGTTATTGTGGCCGCTACTCCGCCGCTTCCTGCGCCACCGTCGGTTGCGAGCCGGCGACCGTGGCGCGGCGCATGTCGCGGGGCTGCGACTGGTCGTAGCGGCGCACGCGGTGCACGGTCTGGCGGTTGTCCCACATCACGAGGTCATGCACCGTCCATTTGTGCACGTAGACAAACTCGCTCTGCGTGGCGTGCTCGGTGAGATCGCGCAGCAGCACCCGCGCCTCCGGCATGCTCATGCCCTTGATGGCGCCGGCATGCGACGACAAATACAACGACTTGCGGCCGTGCCCCGGATGGGTGCGCACCAGCCGTTGCAGCACCGGCTTGAACATCTGTTTCTCTTCCTCGGTGTAGTCGAGGAAGCCGAGCGAGCCGCGCGAATACATCAGCGAGTGCTCGCAGATCATATCCTCGATGTCAGCCTTGGTGTCGTCGTCGAGCGCGTCATAGGCGGCGCGCATGTCGGCGAATTCGGTGTTGCCGCCCTTCGGGTTCACCACGCGCGCCGACAGCAGCGAGAATTTCGCCGGGATCGGCCGGAACGAGCTGTCGGAATGCCACAGGCAATTGCCGAGGTTGAACAGATGGGTGCGGTGATCCTTCGGCAGCGGCTTGCCGTCCTTGCCGAGGTTGCCGACATCGTTGAGCCCCGACGACAGGCGATAGTCCTCCTTCTTCGTCACCGTGCCGCCGCGCGAGCTCTCGCGCTCGCCGAAATTCAGCGCGAACGCCATCTGCTGTTCGTCCGTGACGTCCTGGCCGTGGAAGACGAGCACGGCGTATTTGTCCATGCCGGCCTCGATGTCGGTCGCTTCCTGCTTCGTCAGCGGCTTGCGCAGATCGACGCCGGAGACCTCGCCGACGAAATGCTTGTGAAGCTGCCGGATTAGAACCGTCATGGCGTATCTCCCCGTCTCGTGCGGGCGGTTGTCCCGCTTCGTTTGAAACGAAGGCTACTCCCGATGCGCCGCCTGTCAACGCTGTGACGTCATGCGCAGCTCAGGCATTCCGTGCCATCAACCCGCCGTCCACCGGAATGACCGCGCCGGTCAGGAAGGACGCCGCCGGCAGGCACAGGCTCAGCGTCATATGCGCGACCTCTTCCGGGTCGCCGTAGCGGCCGAGTGCGGTGCGGCGCTTGGCGTAGATCGTCTTGTGCTCCTCCGAGATGCGGTCGGTGATGGCGGTACGGATCGGTCCCGGACAGATGCAGTTCACCGTGATGCCTTCGCGCCCCAGTTCCACCGCGAGCGAGCGGGTCAGGCTGGTGACGCCGCCCTTGGCCGCGGAGTAGGGACTGTGCAATCCGGTTGCACCCAGCGCCTCGGTCGAGGCGATGTTGACGATGCGCGGCGAGCGCGACTTGCGCAGGTATGGCAGTGCCGCGCGGATGATGCGCGGATGCGCCGTCAGCATCACAGCGATGCCCTTGGCCCAGGCGTCCTCGTAACCGGGATCGTCGATCGGCACGCGCACCGAGATGCCGGCATTGTTGACGATGATGTCGAGCCCGCCGAAATGCGCAGCGACGTCGTTGACGACTCTCGTGATCGCATCGCGATCGCTGACGTCGAGCGTCCAGGCCTTCGCCGCGCCGCCGCTCGCGGAAATTTCCTTCGCCACCGCCTGCGTGCCCTCTTCGGTCAGATCGGTGACCGCGACATTGGCCCCCTCGTCGGCGAATACGCGCGCGGTGGCGCGGCCCATGCCGCTGGCGGCTCCCGTGACGAGAACGGTGAGGCCCTTCACCGAACGGCTGAGCTGCTTGTATTCGGACACGAAGACCTCCCATTGATTTTTTTGCGTTGTGAGACCGCCAACGCTCGCACCGATCCGCAGAGACGTCAAACCTGCGTTCCCCCATCGGCACGCGGGTAGCGCATTAACGCAAGTCCGCCGTTGGCTTTTCGCAAAGGATCATGCTCAATCAAGAAAACAGCACGAGAGAGGAACGCGATGAACGAGCTCGATTTCGGCGGCAAGCAAATATTGGTGGTCGGCGGCTCCTCAGGCATCGGCAACGGCATCGCGCAGGCCTTCCGCGCCAAGGGCGCGCGCGTCGCGATCTGCGGCACCCGCGCGCAGGCGAGCGATTACTCCGCAGCAGAAGGCTCGCATCTCGAGGGCCTCGCCTACGCGCAGCTCGACGTCAGCAATCCGCAGGCGATCGAAGCCTTCAAGCCGTCGTTCGATCGGCTCGACGTGCTGGTGCTGGCGCAGGGCGCGGTGATTTACCGCCGCGGGGAATTCGAGATGGAGGGCTTCCGCAAGGTGCTCGAAGTCAATCTGATGAGCCTGATGGCCTGCGCCACCAAATTCCACGCGATGCTGAGCGCCAGCCAAGGCTCGCTGATCATCGTGAGCTCGACCGCGGCCTATCATTCCACCATGGGCAATCCGGCGTACAACGCCTCGAAGACCGGCGCCGTCGGGTTGACGCGCACGCTGGGCGAGGCGTGGGCCGAGAACGGCATCCGCGTCAACGGCATCGCGCCCGGCCTGGTCGACACCAAGATGACCAAGGCGACCACCGCCAATCCAAAGCGGCTCGAAGGCGCGCTCGGGCGGATTCCGCTGAAGCGGCTCGGCACGCCGGCAGACATGGCGGGCGCCGCGCTGTTCCTGGCGTCGCCGCTTGCTTCTTATATCGTCGGACAGACCCTCGTCGTCGATGGCGGGCTGATCCTCTAGGGCATGATCCGGAAGCGTGGAGCGCCATTTCCGGAAGAGGTCATGCAATGAGGCCAAAGCGCGCATCGCGCTTTGGCCGCAGGAACTTGCGCGGGGTTCGGCGGTTGGCTTCCTGACAATTTCAGGGAGCAGTCGTGATGGATAAGGATCGGATTTTCGGGACGGCCAAGGAGTTCGCGGGCAAGGCCGAAGGCGCAATCGGCGACGCCACCGGCGACGCGCAAACCCAGGCCTCGGGCCGCGTGCGCGAAGCCGCTGGCACGGTGCAGGATCTCTACGGCCAGGCCAAGGATGCCGCACGCGATGCCGCCGATACCGCGGTCAACTATGCCAAGGACGCCTATGAGAGCCGCGGGGAAACGATCCGCGACGGGCAGAAGGCGATGGCCAGGTCGGTGCAGGACAATCCGCTTGGCGCGCTGCTGATCGCCGGTGGCATCGGCTTTGCGCTCGCGCTGTTGATGACCCGCCAGCCGCGCCGCCCGCCGTCACGCTGGCGCTATTAAGGCTAGAGCGTTTTCGAGCGAAGTGGATACCGGTTCGCGTGAAGAAAACGCGTCAACACAAGAACCTAGAGCTCCGTTCCGATACCATCGGAACGGGAAAGGCTCTAGGACATCTCACCCGCTGTCATTGCGAGGAGCCAATGGGTCGCGCGTATGCGCGCCCAGTGGCAGGCTCCGCGACGATGACAGGCTCCGCGACGAAGCAATCCATTTCTCCGCTTGAGGAGCGATGGATTGCGTGCGCTTCGCTCGCAATGACGTGGATATTACCGTGCTTCCGCCGCCCGTTACTGCCAGGGATTCCCCGGCGCAGAGGCGCGCTGTCCGATGCCGCGCGGCGGACGCGGCGGCGGTGCGACCAGTGGGCGCTGTTGCGGGGCGCCGAATCCGAACAGGTCACGTAGCCAGGGTTGGGTCTGCGGCTGTTGCTGCGGCTGGGCCTGGGCCGGACGGAACACGCGCCGCTGCGGCTTCGGCGCCGTGATGATCGAGCCGTCGGGCGCGATCGCCGTGGTGGAGGGCGGCGGATTCGCCGGTCCACCAGCCGGCGCGGTTGGCGTGGTCGCGGCAACCGGCACGTCGCCCTTGGCCTGCTCGCGGCCGATCTCGCGGCGTGGCCAGGCGAAATCGTCGGCACGGCCGGCAGGCGGCGCCAGCGCCTCGCCCTTCACCAGCGTGCGCGCGGCGAGCGCATCGACAGCGGCGGGCCGCGAGCCGGGGCCGCCGAGCAATTGATCGGTGCCGACCGTCGAGGCGACCAGCGGCAGCACGGGGCCCGCCAGCGGCCGCGGCGGCGGCTTGCCGGGCTCGGTGCTGGTCTCGGGCGCCGCCGGCTCGCTCGGCAGCGCGATCGGGCCGGAGCGCACCGCAAGCAGGCGGGTCACCTCGCGCTCGACATAGTGCGCGAGCTTGCGCGCGCCGGCCTTGGTGAAGAACACACCGTCATCGGAGCGCAGCTTGCGGGGCTGGCCTTCGAAGTCCGGACCCTTCTGCATGAAGCGGCCGGCCTCGTCGACAAAGCCGTCCCAGACGTCGACATAGGTGATGCCGGCCTTGCCGGCGCCGTCGCGATAGAGTGCGTCGAGGAACAGCATGTCCGACGTGCCCTTCTGGCCGCGGATCGCGGGCAATCCGACCCACAGCACCGGCACGCCCTTGCTCTTCAGCACGTTGATCAGTTCCTCGATCTTCTTGCCGTAGAGTTCGACCCAGCGGTCGTCGCGGAATTCGTAGAGCCCGTTGGGCGAGCGCGCGGTCTTTTCCGGCGTGGCCTGCGAGTCGCTGTCGGCGTCGTCGGCCGGCAGCTCGGGATCGGCAGGCTTGGCGTCGGCTTTGGCCGCGGTATCTGGCTTGTCGCCCGGCTTGGTATCCGGCTTGGCGCGGGCGTCCTTCTTTTCGTCCTTTTTCTCGACCTTCTTTTCCACCACCGGTTCGCGGATCGCGGTGCGGTCGCTGAGGCCGAGCATCACGACGATGGCGTCGGGATTTTCGGTGGCGAGAATTCCCTTGGCGGCTGCCGCCCAATCCGCCGGGTCGCCCTTGGGCTGATAGCGGATCAGGCCGGACACCGTCTTGTGCTTGCGGATCACGCCCATGTCGGGCTGGTCGGAATAAGCATCCTCCAGGCCATAGGCGAGCCAGTCGGCCATCGCGTCGCCGATCACCAGCACGTTGCGCTCGGCCGCGGTCTCGCGCTTGGCCGGCGGAGGCGCACGCGAGAAATCCTCGCGCGGCCGCTGCGGCTGCGATTGCGGCGCCTGCTGCTGGAACGGTGCGAAGAAATCACCGCCGAACCAGCCGCCACCACCGCCATGTTGTGGCGGCGCACGGCGCTGCGGTTGCGGCGGTCCGCCACCGAAACCGGGGAAGCCGAAGAACTGCGCCGAGGCGGGCTCGGCAATGCCGATCAGGAGCGCCAGCGCCACCGTCAGCGCGACCAGCGGGCCGGCTTCGGTGAAGATGCGCAGGAAGGACTTCGGCTTTGCCATCGAGCTCGGTCGCAATGATCTGGAAGTACGTGGCTATACTAGCGGAATCGGGCCGCACGCGGGCAGCTTTTCCACCATAAATCGGGTGCGCCCGGCGGCCGTCAAGGCGACGGGCAAATATCGGATTTCACGGTTACTTTCGCGGGGCAGGGGCCGAGTTTGACCGCGATGGAACTGGGGTGACGCGAGGGCCGTGGCCCGGATGGAGCGAAGCACAATCCGGGACCGGCCAACCGCGGTGAGAACCCGGATTTCGCTGCGCTTCATTCGGGCCACATGGGGCCGTCCGCTACCGTCCCCGCAGCCGGTCCAGCACCTCGGAGGTGGCGAAACCGTCGGCCGGCGCCCCGATCGAGGCCTGGAAGCCGCGCAGCGCCTCGCGGGTCAGGCCGCCGAACTGGCCATCCGGCGTCCCCTTGTAGAAGCCGCGCTGGGCGAGTAGCTGCTGCAATTCCAGCCGCTCGGCGCGCGACAGCACCCGTTCCTGGCGCGGCCACGGCTGCACGAAGGGCTGGCCGCCGCGCAGCCGGTCGGCGAAATGGCCGATGGCGAGCGCGTAGGCCTCCGCCGGGTTGTACTTCATGATCACCCGGAAGTTCTGCAACATCAGGAAGCCCGGCCCCTCGGCGCCCGCCGGCGCCAGCAGATAGGCCTTGTCGGAGGGCCGCGGGAACGGCTGGCCGTTGGGCCGCTTGACGCCGAGATGTTCCCACTGCGCAAGCGTCATGGCCTTGGCGCGGTCGGCCAGCATGAAGTTGAAGCCTTGCGGGATCACGATCTCGTAGCCCCAGCTCGCGCCGCTCTGCCAGCCGTCTTTCTTCAGATTGTTGGCGGTCGAGGCGATCAGGTCGCTCGGATTGTCGACGACGTCGCGGCGACCGTCGCCATCGCCGTCGACCGCGTAACGCTTGAACGCGGTCGGCATGAACTGGGTCGGGCCGAACGCGCCGGCCCACGAGCCGCGCATCTGCTCGGGGCGCAGATCGCCGCGGTTGAGGATCTCCAGCGCCGACAGGAATTCGTCCTTGAAATAGGCCTGACGGCGCCCGATGCAGGCCAGCGTCGCGGTCGACTGCACCACGTTGCGATCGCCCATCTGGGTCGAGTAGTTCGATTCGATGCCCCAGATCGCGGCGATGATGTAGCGGTCGACGCCATAGGCGCGCTCGGTCGCATCGAACTGCGGCTTGTATTTGGCGAGGATCTCGCGGCCCTTGGCCAATCGCGTATCGCTGACGAGGATGTCGAGATAGTCCCAGATCGCCTTGGTGAATTCCGGCTGCGAATCCATCAGGTCCATGATGCGCAAGTCGGGTTGCAGGCCAGCGGTGAAGCGCTGGAAGTTCTCCTGCGTGATGTTGCGCCGCGCGGCATCCGGCCACATCGCCGCGACGCAGTTCGGGAAGTCGGACGCGGCCTGGCGGATCGCTGCGGCTGTCATCAGCGGATGGCCTGAGGCGCCGTCCTCGCCGCTCCAGGGCGGTGCCGCGCCATCCTGCCCGGTTGCTGCCTGCGGCGGCGTCGCGTTCGGACCTGAGAAGATGCTGTCGATCAAATTGGTCAGGCCGTTGCCCGCCGACTGGGCCTGGGTGCTGCCGGGCAGCAGCAGGGCCAGCGCGACGAGGCCTGCGCTGAAGTGCTTGGTCCGCGATGTTGCCGTCGAGCGCATTTGTCGTGTGCCTGTTAAAATCGTGCCGTCCCAGAAGGCCCCGTCACGGTTTCCAATAGCTTAACAATGGGTGGCATTTTGGGCGTGACGAAATCGCGCGATTGGGCGGGGCAGGACAAATTGTCCGGGTTGTCAGCCCGCTTTGGACTGCTCCCGGAGGTCGGCCAAAATACCTTCGGCATTCGCAAAGCAGTCGCCGCCGGGTGGCGTGGCTTCGATCCGGGCGATCACCACCTCGAGCCCGGCCTGTGTTTCAGCCAGGCGGCGCCGCAGGGCTTCCACCTCGGTCACCTTGGTCTTCAGCGCGGCCAGCAGCGCGTCGCGGCTCCAGTCCCCCTTGCCATGTGGTGGCAGCAGGTTCCGGATCTGATCGAGTGAAAATCCGGCCTGCTGGGCCATCACGATGATCTCGAGGATTTGTCTCGTGCCGCGCGAATACTGCCGATAGCCGTTCAAACCGCGATCGATCGACCCGATCAGGCCCTGTCGCTCGTAGAAGCGGATGCGCGATGGCGCGAGGCCGGATTCCCGCGCCAATTCTCCAATCTTCATTTCGGGGCGCTCCGCGCGGCTTGACCTTAAAGTTAACTCTAAGGTTATGGTGCGCGTCGATCAATAGGGAAATTGGCCCAAGGAGCCTGGCCCATGTCGCCGTTTGAGACCCTCACCCTGCCCAATGGAAGCAGCCTGCCCAACCGCATCGCCAAGGCGGCGATGGAGGAGAACATGGCCGACGCAGGGCATCTGCCCTCGGCCGAGCTGCTTCGCCTCTACCAGGCCTGGGCCGACGGCGGCGCCGGCCTCATCATAACGGGTAATGTCATGATCGATCGTCGCGCCATGACCGGACCGGGCGGCGTCGTGCTGGAGGACGGCACCGAGCTCGAGGCGTTTCGAAACTGGGCCCGGATCGGCCGCGCCAAGGGCGCGCAGATCTGGATGCAGCTCAATCATCCCGGCCGGCAGATGATGAAAAACCTCGGCCAGCAAACCCTGGCGCCGTCCGCCGTGCCGCTCGATCTCGGCAAGCATTCGAACCTGTTTGCCATGCCGAGGGCGATGACCGAGCAGGACATCGACGACGTGATCGCGCGCTTTGTCAGCGCCGCGAGGCTGGCGGAGCGCGCCGGTTTCTCCGGCGTGCAGATCCACGCCGCGCACGGCTATCTGCTCAGCCAGTTCCTGTCGCCATTGGCCAACCGACGCACCGATCGCTGGGGCGGCTCGCTCGAGAACCGGGCGCGGCTGCTGATCGAAACCGTCAAGGCGGTCCGCGCCACGGTGTCGCCCGGCTTCTCGGTCGCGGTGAAATTGAATTCCGCCGATTTCCAGCGCGGCGGTTTCGATGCCGCCGACGCGAAGACGGTCGTCGAGCTGCTCAATGAACTGCCGGTCGATCTGGTGGAACTGTCGGGCGGCAGTTACGAGGCACCGGCCATGCAGGGCGATGCGCGCGACGGCCGCACCCTGGCGCGCGAGGCCTACTTCCTCGACTTCGCGCGCGACATCGCAGGGGTCGCACGCATGCCCGTCATGGTCACCGGCGGCATTCGCCGCATCGGCGTCGTACAACACGTGCTCGACAGCGGCGTTGCCATCGCAGGCATCGGCACGGCGCTGGCGATCAGGCCGGATTTGGCGAATGCCTGGCGCAATGGCGAGGACCCGCGGCCGGAGGTCGCGCCGATCCGTTGGAAGAGCAAGGCGTTGGCTTCACTGGCTGCGATGGCCGTCGTGAAATTCCAGTTGCGGCGGTTGAGCCGGGGCCGTGCAGCGAAACCGAACGTTTCGCCCGTGAAAGCGTTAATTTTCGCCCAGCTGCGCACGGCGTCGCTCACCCGTAAATATCGGCGCTGGATCGCGTCATCCGCCGCTGCGGCTGTGTCGCGCGACGGGTCGCCGCCGGCGGACGCGAATGCGCGGGCGGTCGGGATGCCTCGATAGCCGAACGCCGTGAAGGAAGCCGGGTGGGTGCGCATCACACATCCGCCTTTGTTCTCGGCTGCAAAACGGGTACGAAGATGCGAATATCGTGCTTTCAAGCGAAGTCGATTCCGGTTCGCGGGAAAACGCGTCAAATAAAACAGTTTCGCACGTCCCACCCATTTCAAGGGCTCCCGATAATCCCATGAAGATCCGCAAAGCCGTATTTCCCGTCGCCGGTCTCGGCACCCGCGTGCTGCCCGCCACCAAGGCGATGCCGAAGGAGATGCTGACCATCGTCGACAAGCCGTTGATCCAGTATGTGGTCGACGAAGCGCGGGAAGCGGGTATCGAGCACTTCGTGTTCGTCACCGGCCGCAACAAGGGCGTCATCGAGGATCACTTCGACCGCATGTTCGAGCTCGACACCACGCTCGCGCAGCGCGGCAAGAAGACCGAGCAGGACATTCTGGCCCAGAACCAGCCTGAAGCCGGCGCGATGAGTTTCACCCGGCAACAGGCGCCGCTCGGCCTCGGCCACGCAGTGTGGTGCGCGCGCGATATCGTCGGCAATGAGCCGTTCGCGGTGGTGTTGCCCGATGAGCTGGTGTTGAACACGCCGGGTTGCCTGAAGCAGATGGTCGATGCTGCCAACAAGCTTGGCGAGAAGTCGAATGTAATCGCGGTCGAGCCGGTGCCGGACGAACTCACTCATCAGTACGGCATCTGTGGTGTCGGCAAGCGCACCGGCAACATCTTCGAGGTCGACGGCATGGTGGAGAAGCCGGCGAAGGGCACCGCGCCGTCCAACCTGTCGATCACCGGCCGCTACATCCTGCAACCGGAGATCTTCGATATCCTGGCTACGCAGGAGCGCGGTGCCGGCGGCGAGATCCAGCTCACCGACGCGATGATCGGGCTCGCGAAGACCCAGAAGTTCTACGGCGTCGAGTTCGAGGGCGAGCGCCACGATTGCGGCTCGAAGCCCGGCTTCCTCCGCGCCAACATCGCCTTCGGCCTCAAGCGCCCCGAGTTGCGCGACGGCCTGATCGCCGAGATGAAGCGATATCTCGAGAAGTGAGCGGGGCCGCGTCGCTAGCGTTGATTTGCCCGACGGCGCACCACCAGCGCAACCTGTTCATCGTCGTCCTGGCGAAAGCCAGGACCCATTACCCCAAATGCTCGCTGCTGCGCGGCGCTGGGGCCACGTTCCCGTTCACCAGCAAATTCGGTGGTTATGGGTCCTGGCTTTCGCCAGGACGACGATGGGGTGAGAGTTGCGTGGCTCGATGCTCGATGTGCAACCGGCATCTCGCTGCTGCCGGCTTCGACCTCACGCCACCAGCGCGATCTTCGGAACGGTCGCGAGCACCGACTGGTTGCGGCCGTTGGCCTTGGCGGCGTAGAGCGCCTTGTCGGCGGCCTCGATCAGGTCGGCCGCCTGCTGGCCGGCGATCGGGCGCATGCTGGCGACGCCGATGCTCACCGTCGTGATCGATTCGCCCTCGCACCATTGCGCGACCTTGCCGCGGATGGCTTCAGCCAGTTTGAAAGCCTCGAGCGCGGTCATGTTGGGCAGCAGCACGGCAAATTCCTCGCCACCGAAGCGCGCCGGGCAATCGCCGGCGCGACGCACCGCGTCCGAGATGCAGATCGCGATCCCGACCAGCACCTGGTCACCGGCCTGATGCCCATAGGTGTCGTTGTAGGCCTTGAAGTGATCGGCATCGATCATCAGGAGCGCAACCGGTTGGCCGTGCCGGCTTGCTCGCCGCCACTCGCGATCGATCTCGCTGTCGAACTTGCGCCGGTTCTTCAGGCCGGTGAGGGCGTCGGTCGTCGCCAGTTCCTCGAGCTTGTCTTCGGCGTCGGCGCGGCGGACGATCTCGCGGGCAAGGACCATCGCCGCGCTGAGTACGAACAGGATCAGCACTGCCATGATTGCGCCGATCCGGATCGCCTCGGTGCGCCAGAGGTTGAAAACCGCTTCGAGCGGCTTGCCGACCACGACGTAGAGCGGGCCGGCGCCGCTGCGTCTGACATAGAGCCTTGGCGTGCTGTCGACCGGACCCTTGCCCGAGAAGGCGCCGCCCACCTTCAGGTTCTCGGCCTTCCAGTCCAGCTGCTCCGCGAGGTTCTTGCCGATCACGTCGAGATCGAACGGCGTTCGCATGATGATGGTGCGGTCGCGGCGCAACACGGTGATGGTGTCGCCCGGCGCGAGGTTCAAGCGGCCGAACAGGTCGTGGAAATAGCTGAAGCGGATCGAGCCGACCACGACGCCGAGAAAGCGGCCGTCGTCGCCGGAGATGCGCCGGCTCAACACGATGGCGTAGGAGCCGCGATGCAGCATCGGCCGGCTGACATAGAGCCCGGTGTCGGGATGGTCGCGATGGGCCGTGAAGTATTCCTCGTCGCTGCGGTTCTCCGGTCGCGGATCGAGGCTTGCGGCGTCGATGGTCAGGTTGCCGGCCGCGTCGAACACCTGGATCGCGCCGAAATGCTGAGCGGTCGCGGCGTGATCGAACAGGATCAACTGGCGCAGCTCCTTGCTGACATTGCGGATCTCCGGCATCTCGAGATTGCTGGCGACCGCGCGCAGCGACAGGTCGTAGAGCTCGACATTGCGGCTGATGTCGGCCTCGATGCCCGACGCGAGATTCTCCAGGGTCCGGCGCGCCAGTTCCTCCTCGCCGCGGCGCATGTCGAGCATCACGCCGGTGCAGACCGCGGAGAAGCCGAGGACGGTCGCAACCGCCGCGGCGATCAGCAGCTTTGCCGATAGCCGCCAGCGCCGTTTTGCGTCGTTTCCCCGTCGAAGTGGCATTCTCAGCTCCAAAAAGCCGTCATGCATCGGGAAATCTTGTTGTCGCCTTAAATGGCGACAGCGGCCTCCGAATGGGTTAACGGGTGGTTGCCGGTATATTGAATCTTGTCATCGAGGACGTTGTGAACGACTACGACACGCTGCGGGATTATCTGAAGAAGCAGCATCTGCCTGAGTTCGTGCTGACTTTCGACGAGATCGAGACGATCATCGACGCGGCGCTGCCGCGCGCCGCGCATCGCGCCTCGTGGTGGGAAACCCTGCGCAGCCCGCAGGAGAAGATGCCGCAGCGCGAAGCCTGCCTCGAGGCCGGCTACATCGCTACGCGCCAGACCGACGGCAAGAGCGTCAAGTTCAAGCGCATGCCGAAGCCGCGTTAGCGGGAGCAACGTCATCGCCCGCGAAAGCGAGCGATCCAGTATTCCAGGGCCTTCATCGCGATACGGCGACGGCGCGGCGTACTGGCTACTCCGCTTTCGCGGAGTATGACATCGGAAGTCGGGGCGACAGATTTGCTTCCGCCGGAGCCTTAGCTCGCGGCTTCCAGCCGTTCCTCGGTGAGCAGCCGCGTGGCGGCGTCGGCGTCCATCGGCTCGCCGAACGCAAAGCCCTGCGCGTATTCGCAGCCGAGCTGGTAGAGCTCGACGGCGTCGGAATCGGTCTCGGCGCCTTCCGCCACCACCTGCATGCCGAGATCATGCGCCAGCGCGATGATCGATTTCAGGATCACCGGGCGGGTGCCGCGGCTGGTGGTGCGGACGAACGACTGGTCGATCTTGATGGTGTCGAACGGGAAGCGCTGCAAATAGGACAGCGAGGAATGGCCGGTGCCGAAATCATCGAGCGACAAACCGGTGCCGAGTTCGCGGATCCGCGCCAGCATCTGGGCGGCGTGCTCCGGGTTCTCCATGACCAGCGATTCCGTCAATTCGAGCTTGAGCGTGCCGCGCGCCACCGAGGAGCGCGACAGCACGGTACGGATATCGTGGATCAGGTCGTGGCGCAGCAACTGCCGCGACGACACGTTGACCGAAGCGAAGATCGGCTCGCGCGCCCGCATCGCGCGCTGCCACACCGCGAGCTGGCGCGCGGTCTGGTCCATCACGAACATGCCGAGATCGACGATCAGGCCGGTCTCCTCGGCGACGTTGATGAATTCCGAAGGCGACATCCGGCCGAGCTTGGGATGGTCCCAGCGCACCAGCGCCTCGAAGCCCGCGATCGCACGATCCTCCAGCCGTACGATCGGCTGGTACAGGATCGTGAGCTCCTGCCGCTCGATGGCGCGGCGCAAATCGCTCTCGAGCGTCAGGCGGTCGGTCTTCCGCGCCCGCATTGCCGGCTTGTAGACGTCGATGCGGTCGCCGCCGATCCGCTTCGAATGATACATCGCAAGTTCGGCGTCCTTGATGATCTCGTCGGTGAGCGGCGCCTGCGGATCGGACAGCGCAAGCCCGATCGAGGCGGTCAGGAAGATCTCGCGGTCGTTGAAGGCGATCGGGGCGCGGATGGTCTTGCGGATGGTCTCGGCGAAATTGGTGATCCGCGCCGGGTCCTGCTCCGACAGCAGGATCAGGCCGAACTGGTCGCCCGCCATCCGCGCCAGCGTGTCCTGCGGCTTCAGGATGCGGGTCAGCCGGCGCGCCAGCGTCAGCAGGATGGAATCGCCGACCGCGATGCCGACGGAATCATTGACCTGCTTGAAGCGGTCGAGGTCGATCACCATCAGGGTCGGCCGCAGGCTCGGCATGGTCTTGGCGAGGTTCGCCACCGCGCCGAGGCGGTCCATGAACAGGCGGCGGTTCGGCAGGCCGGTCAGATTGTCATGCACCGAGTCGTGCAGCATCCGCTCTTCGGAGTTCTTGAACTCGGTGACGTCGGTGAGGGTCCCGACCACGCGCGAGACCTCGCCGTCGGAGCCGACCACCGGCCGCGCCTTCAGCGCGAACCACATGAAGTGGCCGTCCGGCGTGCGCAGCCGGAAGTCCTGCACCAGGCGGCCGCGGCGCTGGTCGAGCACGCTGTCGAGGGCGGCGCGGAAGCGGTCCTGGTCGAGCGGGTGCAGCACCTCGAGCCATTTCGCCGCCGGGCCTTCCAGCGTGCCGCGCTTCAGGCCGAGCAGGGCCTCGGTCTCGGGGCTGGTGAACACCTTGTCGGCGGAGACGTCCCAGTCCCAGATCAGATCGCCGGAGCCGGTCAGCGCCAAGGCGCGACGCTCGACATCGGAGACCACGCCGGTGGTGGCGCCGCCGCCGGCGAAGGCGTGCTGCATCACCGTGAAGCCGATCAGCATCACGATCAGCACCAGGCCGCCGAGCAGCGCCGGGCCGACGATGTCGTTGGTGACCGAGCCCGCCACCGTCATGCCGGCTGCGATCACCCAGACCACCAGCAGGAACCAGGTCGGGATCAGCAGCACCGCGCGGTCGAAGCCGTGGGTCGAGAGATAGACGATCAGGGCGAAGCCGGCGAACGCGATCATCACCAGCGACATCCGCGCGATGCCGGAGGCGACCGCGGGATCGAACAGCGCCAGCGCCACCAGCGAGCCGAGGAAGACCAACCAGCCGATCGTGATGTGCGAGTAGCGCACGTGCCAGCGACTGAGGTTGAGATAGGCGAACAGGAACACCAGCAATGTCGCCGCGAGGATCGCCTCGCCCGCCGCGCGCCAGACGCGCTCGGCGTTGTTCGACATGTCGAGCACCTTGCCCCAGAAGCCGAAGTCGACGCCGATATAGACCAGCACCGCCCAGGCCAGCGCGGCGGCGGCCGGGAACATGATGCTGCCCTTGACCACAAACAAAATCGTGAGCACCAGCGCGAGCAGGCCCGAGATGCCGATCACGATGCCCTGGTACAGCGTGAACGAGTTGACCTTGTCCTTGTAGGCGTCGGGTTCCCACAGATAGAGCTGCGGCAGCTTGTCGGTGCGCAGCTCGGCGACATAGGTGACGACGGCGCCGGGATCGAGCGTGATGCGGAACACGTCGGCGGTCGGGCTCTCCTGCCGCTCGGGACGATCGCCGACCGAGGGCGTGATGGTCGCGATGCGCGACAGGCCGAGGTCTGGCCACAACAGGCCTGACGACACGATGCGGTAATGCGGCGCGACGATCAGGCGGTCGAGCTGGTCGTCGGTGTTGTTGGCGAGCGCGAACACCACCCAGTTCTGGCCGCCTTCGCGGGCGCGAACCTCGATGCGGCGCACGATGCCGTCGGTTCCCGGCGCGGTGGAGACCTGGATGCGATCGCCTTCACTGCGCTGATGGTCGAGCACCGCTGTCAGGTCGATCGCCGGCGCATCGCTGCGCACGCTGACCGCGTCGATCGCATACGCTTCAGGCGCAGCGGCAAACATCATGAGGCCCAGCGCGAGCAGCGCAAGGCACCTGATCAGACGCAATGTCAGTACTCCGCGATCGACAAACTGCCCGGATCCGGCGACCGGCCCGGAGGTGGCGCGATAAATGACACGAATGCGAAGGGAATCAAAGGGTTTCCGCCCCTGCTTCCACGTTGAGAATTAGACGACCAACACAATTTTGCCAATATGTTCGCTGGTCTCCATGCGGCGGTGCGCGTCGGCGGCCTTTTCCAGCGGGAATGTGCTGTCCATCAGCGGCTTGACGCGGCCTTCGCGCAGCAAGGGCAGCACCTTTGCCTCGATCGCCGCGACCATCGCCGCCTTGTCCGCATTACTACGGGGACGCAAGGTCGAGCCGGTGTGGTGCAGCCGCTTGATCATCAGCTTGGAGAAATTGGCCGTGGTCTTGGGTGTTCCCGACAGGAACGCGATCTGGACGATGCGGCCCTCGACCGCGGCGGCGTCGTAGTTGCGGTCGATATAGTCGCCGCCCACCATGTCGAGGATGACATTGGCGCCGGCGCCGCCGGTGGCCGTCTTCACCGCCTCGACGAAATCCTCGGTCTTGTAGTTGACCGCATGATCGGCGCCGAGCTTCAGGCAGGCATCGGCCTTGTCTTGCGAGCCGACGGTGACGATCACCTTGGCGCCGAACGCCTTGGCAAGCTGGATCGCCATCGTGCCGATGCCCGACGAGCCGCCGTGAATCAGCAGCGTCTCGCCGGCCTTCAGCGCGCCGCGCTCGAACACATTGTGCCACACCGTCATCAGGGTTTCCGGAGTAGCGCCGGCTTCCTGCATCGACAGTGAGGACGGCACGGTCATCGCCTGCGCGTCCTGCGCGATGCAATATTGCGCGTAGCCGCCGCCGGCGACCAGCGACATCACCTTGTCGCCGATCTTGTGCTTGGCGCCTTCGCCGAGCGCCACCACTTCGCCCGCGATCTCGAGGCCGGGCAGGTCGCTCGCGCCGGGCGGCGGCGGATAGGAGCCGGAGCGCTGCGCGACGTCGGGGCGATTGACGCCGGCGGCCGCGACCTTGACCAGGATTTCGCCGGCCTTCGGCACCGGCAACGCGCGGGTCTCCGGCACCAGCACCTCCGGGCCACCGGGCTTGCTGATGGCAACGACGGTCATTTGCGCGGGCAGGTTCGACATGGTTCGTCCTTGGTCAGGGAAGAGGATTGGCGGATGGCATAACGCCTTTTCGAACGGAGCGAAACGCCATTACGTCCCGAACCGCCTCGTCAGATGGTCGGCCTTCTCCGCGGTGATTTTCTCGACCAGCGGGCCGAGCCGCGCGACCGGCGTGCCGGCACCGCGATCCAGCAGCGTGAGCACTGGGCCATTGGGCCAGCACGGCACCGCATCGTCGTGGCCGAGTGCGCCGAGCACGCGTTCCGACAGACCCGGCACGATGCTCCACGCCAGCGTGGCGCAGAGCGCGACCAGATTGAGCCCAATGCGGGTGATGACGGCGGCGCGGTCTGGATCGGACTTGATCGCCGTCCAGGGGGCTGCGTGTTGCAGGTAGGCGTTCGCGACGTCCCAGATCGCGCGCGTGGTCGTCGCGGCGGCGCGAAACTCCAGTGCGATGTGATGGCGGTGCAGCGCCGCGATGTGCTGCTCCAGATCACGCGCGAGCCGATGCTCGGCGTCACCGGGTGCGCCGCCATCCGGAATGCGGCCGTCGAAGGCACGATGCGCGAAGCTCGCGATGCGGTTGACGAGGTTGCCGAAGATATCGGCGAGATCCTTGTTCACATCGGCAACGAACCGCGTGACGCCGAAATCGGTGTCGGCACTTTCGGGCGCGTTGGCGATCAGCCACCAGCGCCAGAGGTCGGCCGGCAGTTCCTCCAGTGCCGCATCGGTGAAGATGCCGCGCTTGCGGCTGGTCGAGAACTTGCCGCCCTCGTAATTGAGCCAGTGGAATCCCTTGATCACGTCGGCGGTGGTCCATGGTTCGCCGGAGCCGAGCTGCGTCGCCGGAAAGCTCACGGTGTGGAACGGGATGTTGTCCTTGCCGAGGAACTGGATGTAGCTGACGTCACTGGCTTGCCACCACCAATCGCGCCAGTCGCGATCGGGCGCGGCGTCCGCCCATTCCTGCGTCGCCGCGATGTAGCCGATCGGCGCATCGAACCAGACATAGAATACCTTGCCGTCAAATCCGTCGCGCGGCACGGCGATGCCCCAGGCGAGATCGCGCGTGATGCAGCGGTCGCGCAGCTCGGCATTGAGCCAGCTCCTCGCGGTCGACACCACGAAGGGCGGCCATCCCGCGCGGCTGTCGATCCAGGCGCCGATCTTCTCGACGAGTTGCGACTGGCGCAGGAACAGATGACGGCTGTCGCGGATCTCGAGCGCGCGGTCGCCTGACAGCGCCGAGCGCGGCGCGATCAGCTCCGGCGGGTCGAGCAGCGTGCCGCAATGGTCGCACTGATCACCGCGCGCGTTCGGATCGCCGCAATGCGGACAGGTGCCGAGCACGTAGCGGTCGGGCAGGAAGCGCTGGTCGAGCGGCGACCAAACTTGTTGCGAGGTCTGCGCCGCGATCAGCCCGGCGGCATCGAGCCGGCGATAGAAATGCTGTGTCAGTGCATGGTTGCGCGGCGAACTGGTGCGGCCGAAGTGATCGAAGGCGAGGCCAAAGCGCCGGTAGATGTCGGCCTGGACGGCGTGCTGCGCGTCGCAGAACGTGCGGACATCCTGTCCGGCCTCGATGGCGCCAAGCTCGGCCGGCGTGCCGTGCTCGTCGGTCGCACAGATGAACAGCACGTCGCAACCGATCTGCCGCCGGAAGCGGGCGTGGACGTCGGCGGGCAGCAGCGAGCCGACGAGATTGCCGAGATGCTTGACGCCGTTTACGTAAGGAAGGGCGCTGGTGATGAGAATCTTGCTCATGGGTGAGGGTCTTTCGCGTTGGCTGATGCCGACCCCGAAAATCAAATCGGAAAAATCAAAAAGCCCTCCCGCATGATCGGAAGGGCTTGGGGTCGGCTCATGCCTCGCGCGCAGACGCGCGCTATCCCGTCCGGTCAGACTCCTTGCGGTCGGGCCGGGGCATTCGCGTCAGATGTTGCGCGCACGCGAAAGTCACTGCAAATTCTCCTCGTATCTACACTTAACATCTCTGGACCCAAGGCGCCAGATCACATCGCCGGGAGGACACATGCCGATTGAGGATGAGGACCGGCCGCGGAAGAAGATCAGCCACGAGATCGGACAGGATCTCTCGCTGTTGTCGGTCGAGGAATTGACCGAGCGCATCGCGCTGCTCACCGCCGAAGTCGACCGCCTGAAGGAGGCGATGTCGAAGAAGCGCGCATCGAAGGATGCCGCCAACGCGTTCTTCAAGTCGTAGCCAGCGACATCGCACCAGGTCGTCCCGGACAAGCGAGTAAGCGAGCGCGATCCGGGACCCATAACCACCGCTGTTCCTCGTTGCGTAAGGTTGGGCCACAGCCACGAGCAACGCGGGCACTGGGGGCTATGGGTCCCGGCCCCGTGCGCAATGGCGCACCAGGCCGGGACGACGCGTGGGGACCAGCGAGGGCCTGTGCCAAACTCGGTCAATGGCCGACATGGCAAACAAAGCGTCAAGAAATCCGTTCATTTACGATTGATTAAGCTTTCTCGATTATGACTGCATTGTCCTCGTTTGGACACCGAGTGGCTCCTGTCCACTCTGTTTGACGCCTCCCTGTTATCAACTTCAAAAGCCGCCGGAAACGGCGGCTCTTTTTTGTTGCGTCCCATCAGCTGGAAACCATAAATCGGGTTGCGGCTGGACTCTTCGGCGCGCCCGCGCAATGATTTGTTTATCATAAGCTGGCGCATCAGACGCCGGCGGGCGTTACGGTGGTGTGAGGGCGTTAACCATGGCCGATCGTTCCCAGAGCGAAGTCGGGCTTGTGCTGTTCAGCGAACGGCTGACCAATTCTGCGGCATTTGGCGTGCTGTTCCGGGAAGGCATGGACCTGGTCGAGCAGACCGCCGCCTATCTCGACGGCGACGGCCGCGCCGAGGCCAAGGCGCTGGAGCGCTCCGTCAGCCTGACCTATGCCACCGAGAGCATGCGCCTGACCACCCGGCTGATGCAGCTCGCCTCCTGGCTGCTGCTGCACCGCGCGGTCAAGGAAGGCGAGATGACGCTGACCCAGGCCAATCGCGAAAAGACCAAGGTCAAGCTGTCGGCTGCCGATCCTGGCCCGGCCGACATGGTGACGAAGTTGCCGGAGCAATTGCAGCAGTTGATCGCCCGCTCGATGGATTTGCAGGCGCGCGTCCGCCGGCTCGACACCACGATTCACGCGCCGGCGCCGGATCGTTCGACCATCGGCAACCCGCTGGTGCCGCAGCTCAACCGCCTCAAGGCGGCGTTCGAGCAATAAAACCGGTCTGAAAGATCAGCGCACAATGTCCGCACGGCGTGGCTTGAGCCGACGCTGCGCGACATGCTGATCCATGACGTGTCGCAGCCGTACCGCCGCTGCCTCAAGCTCGTCCGGCTCGAACCCGCCGAAGCCGAGCATCAGGCCCGACCGTGGCTCACTCTTGTACATCGATGAAATCGGCCGCACCACGATGCCCTCGGCAAGCGCGGCTCTCGCCAATTGCACATCGTCGAAGCGCGGTGGCAGCCACAGCAGCAGGTGCATGCCCTGGTCGCTCGGTTGCAGCGTGACGTCATCCGGCATGTGACGCGTCAGCGCCGCGATCAATGTCGCGCGCCGCGCGGCATAGACGCCGCGGATCCGCCGGATATGCGCTTCGAACAGCCCCTCGCGCATAAAGGCCGCCAGCACGTGCTGGTCGGCGGTCGGCGAGTGGCGGTCGAGCAGGGCGCGGGCGCCGGCGAAGGCATCGATCAGCGGCGGAGGCGCCACGACATAGCCGAGCCGCAGCGAAGGAAACAGCACCTTGCTCAGCGTCCCCAGATAGATCACGCGTGACGGCGCGAGACCCTGCATCGACGGAAACGGATGACCGGCATAGCGCAGCTCGCTGTCGTAATCGTCCTCGACGATCCACCCATTGCTGCGCTGTGCCCACGCCACCAGCGCGTTGCGGCGGGCCATGCTCATCGGCATCCCCAGCGGATATTGATGCGACGGGGTTACGAACGCCGCGCGGGCATCCGGGCACGCCGCGATCGCGGCGTCGACGTCGATGCCTTGCGCATCGACGGCCACGCGCGTGGTGACGAGATCGAGATCGTCGAGCACGGCGGTCATGCCGGGATAGGCGGGATCCTCGGTCCACACCGGATCACCCGGCGACAGCAGCACGCGACCGGCGAGATACAATCCCTGTTGCGTGCCGGCCGTGATCACGACCTGCTCAGGCTCGCAATGCACGGCGCGGGATTTGCGCACATAGTCGGCGATCGCCTGCCGCAGCACCATCAAGCCGCGCGGATCGCCGTAGCTCGCGGGCGCCGCCGCGCGCGAGGCGCGCACACGGTTGCCGAGGCGGCGCCAATTGTCGTCGGGAGCGACGGCGCCGCCCGGGACGGCGATCGCAAACGGGACTTCCGGCATCGGCGTGAACGCCGCCGCCACCTTGGCCAGCCGCGCCGCGCGCGGCGGCAATTGGATCGGAGCTGACTTGTTCGGGCCGCGACCAGCCGGCGGGCCGACGGGTCGTGCCGGTTCGGCAAAGGTCGGCGCGACACGGGTGCCGGCGCCGACCTGCGAGACCAGATAGCCCTCGGCCTGCAACTGCTCGAAGGCCTCGGTCACCGTGCCGCGCGCGACGCCGAGCGATGCCGACAGCGCCCGCGTCGACGGCAGGAATTCCCCGGCCTTCAGTTCGCCCTTGGTGATTCCAGCGCGCAGGGCCTGCGCAAGCTGGCGCCCGACCTGGCCGGCGGCGCGGTCGATCGCGCCAAGCGAGGGGATGCTGATCGTGGCGCGCAGGCGGGGCATAGTGGACCATTTAAGATGATCGAAAGTGGCTCTTATCATAGACCACTTCGGCGCTATGCTGCGAGCAACAAGTGATGGGGACGACCAAGAGGTCTGCAAGAGGTTCGCGATGTACCTGCCGCCGCATTTCAAGATGGATGAGCTCGGCCCGATCCACGCCGCGATGCGGGCCTCACGGCTCGCGACGCTGGTCACCGCGACCGCGGACGGCCTGATCGGCACGCCGCTGCCGCTGATCCTCAATGAAAACGAGGGCGATTACGGTACGCTCTATGGCCACGTCGCGCGGCCCAATCCGCAATGGAAGCTGCCTGCGACCGGCGAGGCGATGGCGATCTTCATGGGTCCCGACGCCTATGTGACGCCGTCCTGGTATGTGACCAAGGCCGAGCACGGCAAGGTGGTGCCGACCTGGAATTACGTCGCCGTGCACGCCTACGGCGCGGCCGAATTCTTCGAAGATGCCGATCGCCTGCTCGATGTCGTCACCCGGCTGACCGAGCTGCACGAGAAGCCGCGCGCGGAAGCCTGGCAGGTCAGCGACGCGCCGGATGATTTCATCAAGGCCCAACTGCGCGGCATCGTCGGCTTCCGGATGCCGATCACCCGGATCGATGCCAAGAAGAAGATGAGCCAGAACCGCAAGCTGGAGGATCGCGCCGGCGTCATCGCCGGACTCGGCGAAAGCGACAACCCCGTCGATCATGAGGTCGCGGCGATGATCCCGGCGAATTGAGGTGTGCAGCCTTTCATTGCGAGGAGCGATAGCGACGAAGCAATCCATCCCTCGGTAGACGCGGGCAGATGGATTGCTTCGCTTCGCTTGCAATGACGGCTGCTGGGGAGTAGCGGCCGATCAGCCCGTTATCGTCCGGAGATCGAACCTGACATGGAATTGTATCTTGCCTTCGCCATTACGACCGCCACCTTCGCGCTGATCCCCGGGCCAGCGATGCTTTATGCTGCGGCCCGCACCCTGGCGGGCGGCCGGCGCGCGGGGCTGATGGCCTCGCTTGGGCTGCATCTCGGCGGCTACGTCCATGTCGTCGCCGCGGCCGCCGGCCTCGCGCTGCTGTTTCATGCGGTACCGCCGCTGTTCACCGCGATGAAGCTCGCCGGCGCGGCCTATCTGGTCTGGCTTGGCCTGTCGCTGTTTCGCGATCGAGACAACACCAAGCGTCCCACGCTGCCGCCGCTCTCCGCCGAGCGCGCCTTCGCCCAAAGCATCGTCGTCGAGGTGCTCAATCCGAAGACCGCGATCTTCTTCCTGGCGTTCCTGCCGCAATTCGTCGATGCGACGGCGAGTCTGCCGGTCTGGGCCCAACTGTTCCTGCTCGGCACCATCGTCAACCTGACCTTCTCGGCGGTCGATATCGTCTGCGTCGTCTTTGCCAGCGCCGTGATGTCGAAGCTGCAACGCTCCCGGCGATCGCAACGGATCATGCAGCGGATCGGCGGCAGCATCCTGATCGCACTCGGCGCGCGGCTGGCGTTCCAGGATCGCTAGGGGCAGATGCCTCACTTTTTGATGAGGACGGCAACCCCAACTGCCTTTGTGTTACGGTCATGGCGCGACGCTTCGCAGCTTCGACCGGGGGAGTCGTTATGCTTTTCAGGACTATTGCGGTTGCTGTTGCGGCGCTGTGTCTTTCGGCGCTTGGTGCCACCGGCTCTCGATCGGAGTCCCCGATCGCCGCAACGCCAGACCGAGCGCTGGCCGAGCGCGCCGTCGATCAGCTGTTTGTCCGATGGGTTGAGCCGAACTCGCCCGGTGCCGTCGTTGCCGTCCTGCAAGACGGCAAGATCATCTACAGCCAAGGCTATGGCGCGGCCAATCTGGAGTATGGCATCCGCAATACGCCGGCAACCGTGTTTCACCTGGCATCGGTCTCCAAGCAGTTCACCGCCTTCGCGGTCTACCTGCTCGTCCAGGACGGAAAGCTGTCCCTGGATGATGACGTTCGCAAGTATGTTCCGAAGCTGCACGATTTCGGCAAGGTGATAACGATCCGCCAGCTCGTTCATCACACGAGCGGCGTTCGCGACCAGTGGAATCTTCTGGCCCTCGCAGGGTGGCGGCTTGACGACGAGATCACGGACGATGATGTCGCGCGCCTGCTGTTTCAACAGACCGGGTTGAACTTCGCGCCCGGCGATCAATTCCTCTACAGCAACAGCGGCTACACCCTGCTCGCGATGGTCGTGCAGCAAGTGTCCGGCAAGACGCTAGCCGAGTTCGCGAAGCAGCGCATCTTCGATCCTCTCGGTATGTCGAACACGCACTTCCAGGACAGATACGGCACCGTCGTCAAGGACCGGGCCTATTCCTACGCGCGACGGCCGGACGGCAAGTACCAGTACATCGCGCTGAGCTATTCGACGGTCGGGCCTTCGAGCCTGTTTTCAACGGTCGGCGATCTGGCGCGCTGGGACGAGAACTTCTACACGGCCGAAGTCGGCGGCCCGGCGCTGCTCGCCGAGATGCAGCAGAAAGGCAAGCTCAACAACGGCAAGGAGATCAACTACGCGTCCGGCCTGTTCATCGGAAAGTATCGCGGGCTCAGGACGGTCGAGCACTCGGGCGGCGACGCCGCCTATCGGACCAATATTCTCAGGTTTCCGGACCAGCATTTCTCGGTCGTGATCCTCGCAAACGCGGGAGATCTGAATCCAGCGGCACTCTCGTTCGAGATCGCAGACATCTATCTGAAGGACCTGATGCAGCCCGCTTCCGACAAGCAGGCGCTTGACGACAAGCCGGAAGTTGCAGTCGACCCCAAGCTCCTCGATGCCTATGTTGGCGACTATGAACTCAGGCCGGGGTTCATCATTTCGTTCAGCAAGGACAATGATCACCTCGTCACGCGCGCGACCGGCCAGCCATTGTTTCCGATGTACGCGGTCTCCAACACCGCGTTCCGACTGAGGGTCGTCTCTGCCGAAGTCGTCTTCGATGAAGTAACGCCGGGAGGAACGGTGCAGCACGCGATCCTGCACCAGAACGGCGCCAGTCTTCCTCTGAGGCGCATAGCCATCGCCAAGCCTGCGGCGGATCGGCTCACTGCATACGAAGGTCATTACTACAGTGCAGAACTCGGCGTCATCTATGACGTGTTCGTTCGCGAGAACGCGCTGAAAGTGCGCTACCCGCGAGGAGATCTCGATCTGCAACCCGTGGGAACTGATGCCTTCACGACGGGCTTTCCGATAGGGAATCTGAAGTTCGTCTGCGCCGACGACGGCAAGTGCGATGCCTTGTCGGTCGATGATGGCCGCGTCAAGGAGCTGCGATTCGTCAGGATCTCGATCGATCCGAAGTCGTCCCAATGATCGGGTGTGCGCCGCCTGAGGACGGCAGACCCGCTTGGGGGCGGCAGGTGCGACAAAATAACCCGACGGGCAACTCAGCAAAAATGCGTCAAGCCCCCGCCATGAAAATATTTCGGTTTATCAGTAGATCAACTCAGTGTATGGTCTGGCCGTCTCATCCGATCGAGGGGCGCTTCGCGGTCGTCACGAACGCGGGTCGAGATGCGGTGGACGCCGAATGCGCGACTGACGAGTGCGCGTGAGGCGGACGGTGAAGTCGTGTGGTCCTGACGCCCAAGTGGCAGGTGTCTTTTCCGATTGCGCGGTGCGCGTTGCGAAGACGGTGACAAACAAGCCAAGTCTCGCCGGGGAGAGCACGAAGTAAGCCGTAACCCATCGCGCAGGGAAAGCCGGGTTGTTCCCGGTTACACCTGTGGTCCTACCCCCGAGCTTTCTACCCATTGCTCGGGGCCCATGGGTGCGATCGGCACCCGGCTTTCCCTGCGCCCTCTGTGAGAGGAGGGCGGATTGAAGAGCAAAACTCCGGGCAGATGATGCCGCGAGAATGAGGACGTATGACCCGCCGACCGTGCACCATTCTCGGTGTCGTCCCGGCGAAGGCCGGGACCCATAACCACCGAACGCGATTGTTGAGCGATGCTGGAATGACGAGTCCCGCCTCCAACATCCGCCGCGGCGTATGGGTCCCGGCCTGCGCCGGGACGACGGCTCGGAGAGAGTGTGCGTCCGCTCGTCCAATCTTCCCGGAGCGCCCAAAAACAAAAACGCCCCCGAAACGGAGGCGTTCTGCATTCGACAGCGAGGGGAATCCCGAAGCGGACTTTAGTCCTTCTTGAGGAAGCCAGAAAACTTCTTCTGGAAGCGCGAGACGCGGCCGCCGCGGTCCATCAGCTGCTGGGTGCCGCCGGTCCAGGCCGGGTGCGACTTGGGGTCGATGTCGAGGTTCAGCGTGTCGCCTTCCTTGCCCCAGGTCGAGCGGGTCAGGTACTCGGTGCCGTCGGTCATGACGACCTTAATCGTATGATAATTCGGATGAATATCGGCTTTCATGACAGTTCCTTCGGCGCGCCGGCGCCCATCTCAAGACATTCAGGTACGGGATTTGGCCGGCTCTATAACGCATGGAGCCCCCCAAAACAAGCCAAGAAAGGCCTCAAGCAAGGGCGCCAACCCCATCACCGGATTGGGGCTTCAGCGGATTTGCCAGCCGGGGGTCGGCGGGCCTATGTGGGGGGCGGTAGAACCGGTCTAAGAAGAATGAGTGTAGCCGAACAGCTTGAGACCCCTCGCGGCGCCCCCGAGCCGCCGCGCGATGCGTTGCTCGATGAGGAAGCCTTCATCGAGAGCCAGATCACGGAGCCGGCGAAGAGCCGTGCCCGCTTGCGGCCGCTGCTTGCGCTTGCGCCCTATGTGGCGCGCTACAAGGGACGGGCGATCCTCGCGCTGATCTCGCTGACAGCAGCGGCGATCACCACGCTGATCGTGCCGGTTGCGGTCAGGCGGATGATCGACATGGGCTTCACGCCCGAAGGCATCGCGATGATCAACAGCTATTTCAGCGTGATGATCGCGGTCGTCGCGGTGCTCGCCTGTGCCAGCGCCTCGCGCTACTACCTCGTGATGACGATCGGCGAGCGCATCGTCGCCGATCTCCGGCGCGACGTGTTCGCGCATCTGATCTCGCTGTCGCCCTCGTTCTTCGATTCCGCGCGGTCGGGCGAACTGGTGTCGCGGCTCACCGCCGACACCACGCAGATCAAGTCGGCGGTCGGCGCCTCGGTATCGATCGCGCTGCGCAATTTGATGCTGTTCTTCGGCGCCGCCGCGATGATGGTGATCACGAGCCCGCGGCTCTCGGGCTTCGTGCTGCTTGCGATCCCGATCATCGTGATCCCGCTGGTCGCGTTCGGCCGCTGGGTGCGGCGGCTGTCGCGCACCGCCCAGGACACGCTGGCCGATGCCAGCGCCTATGCGTCCGAGCTGGTCAACGCGATCCGCACCGTGCAGGCTTATACCGGCGAGCGGCTCGCCACGACGCGTTTCGCCGGCGAGGTGGAGCAGGCCTATCAAGCCGCGCGCAGCTCGACCAAGGCGCGCGCGGTGCTGACGCTGATCGTGATCTTCATCGTGTTCGCCAGCGTCGTCGTGATCCTCTGGGTCGGCTCGCACGACGTGCTGGTCGGCGCCATCAGTCCGGGCCGGCTCGGCCAGTTCATTCTCTACACGGCCTTTGCCGCCAGCGGCCTCGGCCAGCTCAGCGAGGTCTGGGGCGAGGTCTCGGCCGCATCGGGCGCCGCCGAACGGCTGTTCGAGATCCTGCGCGTCAAGCCGCAGATCGCGGCGCCGGCTTCGCCGCGGGCGCTGCCGCAGCCGGCGCGCGGCGATGTCGGCTTCGACGATGTCAGCTTCGCCTATCCGACCCGGCCCAATGCGCTCGCGGTCGACGGCGTGTCGCTGAAGGTCGGTTCAGGCGAGAAGGTCGCGATCGTCGGCCCCTCCGGCGCCGGCAAGAGCACGCTGTTCCACCTGCTGCTGCGCTTCTACGATCCGAAATCGGGCACCATCTCGCTCGACGGCGTGCCGATCCGGCAGGCCGATCCGGCCGAGGTGCGGGCGCGGATCGCGCTGGTGCCGCAGGATTCCGTGGTGTTTGCTGCCTCGGCCCGCGAGAACATCCGGTTCGGTCGGCCCGATGCCACCGATGCCGAAGTGGAGCGCGCCGCCGATCTCGCCCATGCCACCGAATTCCTGCGCCGGCTGCCCGGCGGCTTCGACGCCCAGCTCGGCGAGCGCGGCGTGACGCTGTCCGGCGGCCAGCGCCAGCGCATCGCGATCGCGCGCGCGATCCTGCGTGATGCACCGCTGCTGCTGCTCGACGAGGCGACCTCCGCGCTCGACGCCGAGAGCGAGACGCTGGTGCAGACCGCGCTGGAGGAATTGATGCGCCACCGCACCACGCTCGTCATCGCGCACCGGCTGGCAACCGTGCTGTCCTGCGACCGCATCCTGGTCATGGACCAGGGCAAGATCGTCGAGCAGGGCACCCACACCGAACTGGTCGCCGCGGGCGGCCTCTATGCACGGTTGGCGCGGCTGCAATTCGAGGGGATTTGAGCATGCGGTGCGCGTCCGGCCAGTAACGGCCGGCGCACCGCTTATGCGAATCCTATACGATCGCCCGCAGCCTCCCCTCGAAAACCTATTGCTGCAAAGGGATAGTCCCGCCGCGCCATCGATCGGCGCGTGGGGTGTTCGATTGATGCGCAGTGCAGGAGCGACCGAACCGCAGGGCAGGCTGCTCTGCGCCTGGCAACTCGCCGTCCTGCGCTTCGCGGTGACGCTCGATGACGCCGACCGGATGCACGTGCTGGCGGTGGCCGGCGAACTCGATCGGTTGAGTGGCGCCGCCGACGTCTCGTTCAGCTTCTTCCGCAGGACGACCGCGGAGCTGTGCCACGCGATCTCCGGACGCCACATACAGGCTGAGGCGGTGCTACGGGGCTTCGAGGCCCAGATCGACAATCCCCGGCTGCGGCGTGCGTTCGAGGCGGCGATCGCGAAAGACCGGACGCCGCCAAGGATGGTTCCAGGTCGGGCGAGGTCCGGCGACGATCTCTGGAGAGGATTGCCGCCGCGGCGCGCTGCACGGGCTTGAGCAGCCGGCCTATGCCGCCTGCTTGAGGGGAGCCGGCGTGGATGCGATCCAGTCTTCGAGCTTGGCGACATAGTCTGCGGTTGCGGCTTCGAGCGCCTGCTGCGAAAGCCGGTCCGATTCGTACATGATGAAGGGATCGGACCACGGCAGCCCGCAGCGATGCGCCGTGGCGCGCAGCGGCGCAAGCAAGTCCATCATCGGAAACATGTTGCGGCCGCCGGTGCGATAGGCGTCGTGCACGTTGCCGGCGGTCGCCGCCACCATCAGCGGGGTTCCTTCGAGCAACCGGCCCTCCGTCTCATAGGCGACGTAGAATATCCGCGTCAGGACCGCGTCCTGCCATGCCTTCAGCAGCGCCGGGGTGGAGTACCACTGGATCGGAAACTGCAGCACGATGCGGTCGGCGGCGAGCAGGCGGGCGGCTTCGCGCTCACCGTCCCGGAACATGTCGATGTCGCCGGGATACAGTGCCTGCATGTCGACGACCTCGACACCGGGCAGGCTGGCCGCGGCGGCCGCCAGCGCGGCGTTGGCCTTGGATTGCGAGAGATCGCGGTGAAAGACGAGAATGAGGGTCTTGGTCATGTGGTCGGCTCCTGTGCGTTGATGGAGCGAGCATGCGGCAGACGCATAAATTACTCCAATCGATAATAAATCTACTGTATTATCTGTTCTATGAATTTACGGTCGCTCGACCTCAACCTCCTCGTGATCCTGGACGCCTTGCTGGACGAGGCCCATGTCAGCCGCGCCGCCGACCGGCTCGGGCTGTCGCAACCGGCGACGTCGGCGGCCCTGCAACGCTGCCGCGAGCTGTTCCGCGACGATCTGCTCGAGCGCGGCCGGGGCACGATGTATCTGACGCCGAAGGCCGAGACGTTGCGCGCGCCGTTGAAATCGCTGCTCGCGGGTCTGACCGAACTGGTCGATCCGCCGCAGGTGCGGCTCGCCGACATTCGCCAGGTCTTGCGCATCTCCATGACGGATTACCCCGCCCTGCTCGTCGTCCCGCCGTTGCAGCAGGAATTGCAACGCTCGGCTCCCGGGATCGATCTGGTGATCCAGCCCTGGCATGGCGCCGACGCCGCGCGCGCGGCGTTGATCGACGGCAGCAGCGATCTCGCCGTTTCGGTGTTTCCGCCGGCCGAAGACGACCTCCATCGCCAGGAGGTCATGGTCGAGCACTACGTCGTGGCGATGCGGGCGCGGCATCCGGCTGCGAAGGCGTTCAATCTCAAGACATGGCTTGCCTATCCTCATGTTCTCGTCTCCGGCCGTGGTGACAACCGCTCGCCGCTCGATGCCGAGCTCGCGAGCCGGCATTTGTCGCGGCGGATCGGGCTCGTGGTCCCGACCTTTCAGATGGTGCCAAGCCTGCTGCGCGGCTCCAACATGATCGCGATGCTTCCCTCGCGGGTGGTCGCCGATTTCAGCGGGTTGGTCTCATTTCCGCCGCCGATCAAAGCGGCAGGATTTTCCCTGCATCTGGCCTGGCACCGGCGCCGCGCGAAGGATGCTGCGCTACAACATGTCGCGACGATCCTTGCCGGGTTGCTGCGATAAGAGCGATGCAATTTTGGCTGTTGGCGCCGGATGGCGCCGGTCGTAAGCGTTGATGGGGCCGTTGGTCGAGGCTTCATTTTGGACATGCGGAGAATGGCGAGATGGGTGGTCTGGTGATCAGCGGTGGCCGAGTGGTGGATCCAGCCAGCGGGATGGACGCGATCGGCGATGTCGCCGTGGTCGACGGCAAGATCGCGGCTGTTGGCACCGGGCTTGGCGGCGCCGAGCGGCAGATCGACGCGACCGGGCTCGTGGTGGCGCCCGGCTTCATCGACCTGCACGCGCATGGCCAGACCATTCCGGCCGATCGCATGCAGGCCTTCGACGGGGTCACGACATCGCTCGACCTCGAGGCCGGCGTGCTGCCGGTCGCATCCTGGTACAAGCGGCAGGCCGAAAAGGGGCGGGTGCTGAATTACGGCGCCGCGGCCAACTGGGCGTTCGCCCGGATCGGCGCGATGACCGGCTCCAATTCGGAGAGCTCGCTGGAATCGTTCGGCAGCGCGATGCGCGACCGCCGCTGGATCGACAATGTGGCGACGGAGGGCGAAGTCGGCGGCATTCTCGAACGTCTCGCCAACGGCCTGAACGAGGGCGGCATCGGCATCGGCATCCTCAACGCCTATGCGCCCGGCGCCGGCGTGCAGGAATTGACCGCGGTGTGCCAGCTCGCCGCCAATCACGCGGTGCCGACCTTCACCCACGTCGCCTACATGTCGCGGATCGACCCCGAAAGCGCGGCAGAGGCTTATATCCGCCTGATCGGCTATGCCGGCGCCACCGGCGCGCATATGCACATCTGCCATTTCAACTCGTCGAGCAAGACCGACATCGAACGCTGCGTCGCGCTGATCGCGAAGGCACAGGCGCAGGGCCTGCCGATCACGGTCGAGGCCTATCCCTATGGCACCGGCTCGACGGTGCTGGCGGCGACCTTCTTCAGCGATCCAAAATTCGAGGAGCGCAACGGCCTCGGCTACGATTCGGTGCAGCGCGTCACCGACGGTCATCGCTTCGGCAGCCGCGAGGAGCTGCTGGCGGCGCAGGCCGCGGAGCCCTCCACGCTGGTGCTGTGGCATGTGCTCGACATCGAGAACAACTCGCATCATCGCGACCTGCTCGACATGGCGGTGCTGTATCCGGGCGGCGCGATCGCCTCCGACGCGATGCCGTGGACGCTGTCGGATGGCCGCCCCTACACCGGCGATGCCTGGCCGCTGCCGGACGACGCCACCTCGCATCCGCGTTCGGCGGGGTGCTTCACCCGTTTCATCCGCGAATGGGTGCGCGAGCGCAAGAAGGTGTCGCTGCTCGAAGGCATCCGCAAATGCGCGCTGATCCCGGCCGAGATCCTGTCGGCGAGCACGCCGGCGATGCGCGCCAAGGGCCGGCTGCAGGCGGGCGCCGATGCCGACGTCGTGGTGTTCGACTACGAGACGCTGAGCGATCGCGCGACCTTCTCCGCCATGAATCGCCCGGCGGAAGGCGTACGGCACCTCGTGGTCAGCGGCCAGCCGCTGATCAAGGATGGCGTGCTCGACGTCGCGGCACGTCCCGGCCGGCCGGTGCGCCGGCCCGTCACCGGGGCCTGACGTGCCGGTCCCGATCCTGCTGGTCGCGGGCTTCCTCGGGGCGGGCAAGACCACGGTCGTCAACCATCTGCTGGCGCATGCGCAAGGCCGGCGCATCGCCGCGGTGGTGAACGACTTCGGCGCGATCAACATCGACGCTGAGTTGATCGCCGGCGCCAGCGATGGCGTGGTCAGCCTGAGCAATGGCTGCATCTGCTGCACGCTGGAAGGCGACCTGCTGCGCACGCTCGCAACCCTGCTGCGGCGTGATCCGCGTCCCGAGTTCATCGTGATCGAGACCAGCGGGATCGCCGATCCCGCCGACATCGTGCGCAACCTGATGGATCCGGTGATCTGGAAGGAGGCGCCGCTGGAGACGGTGCTGTGCGTGGTCGACGCGACGCAGCCGGTGACCGCGCTGGATGATGCGCTGCTGCGGTCGCAATTGCGGGCGGCGGACATCGTCGCGCTGAGCAAGATTGATCTCGCCGACGCAGCCGCGTGCGCCGCGATCCGCGATGCCGTCCGCGCCGTGCGTCCGGCGGCGGTCGTGGTCGATGCCGTGCACGGCGAGGTGCCGGCGGCGTTGCTGTTCCCGGCGGATCTCGATCATGTGCCGGTGCTGCGAGAGATTACGCCGAGACGGCCGGCAGCGGACCGGTTCGAGACACTGAGCTGGACGTCGGAGCGGCGGGTGCTCCTGCCGCGATTGCAGCAGGCGATCGGCAGGCTGGCGCCGAAGCTCGCGCGGGCGAAGGGGTTGTTCGAAACGGTCGAGCAGCCCGGCCGGCCGATGGTATTTCAACTGGCCGGCGGACGCGCGACATTGACCGCGGGCGGGGCGCCGGCGGCCGGGGTGCCGCGGACGCGCATCGTGTTCATCGCCGAGATGGGCGCGCTGTCGCGCGGCGAGATCGATGCGATTATGGACGGCTGCGTCGAGGCACCATGAAATGACGGCAATCAATAGTGACGTTGCAGCAACGCTTGTCCGCAAAGCATGTGTGCGGTGATCACAGCGAATTGACAGCCCGATGAGCAGCTCTTAATCGTTTGTCGACGGTTCCCTTCGGGGATCAAAAGGGAATGCGGTGCGAGGGAAACCCCAATGCCGCAGCTGTCCCCGCAACTGTAAACGGCGAGCCTTTCGTCAATTTGCCACTGGGCTGTCAGGCCCGGGAAGGCGTCGACAGGCGATGACCCGTGAGCCAGGAGACCTGCCGTCAGTCGTGGTCACACGCGAGCACATCGGGCGGGGGCGTCCTGGTGGGATCGGAACGTTGCTCGTTGAGCAATGCGCCAGTCCGCGTTCGCGGTGACGTGCCACGTTACCGCGAGTTTCCTTGATGTCGTCATCGTCTTCCGTTGCGCTGGGGCTGCGCCTCGGTTTGTTCTGCTCATTGTCGTCGCTGCTGCTGCCGGCCGAGGTGCTGGCGCAGTCCGCTCCTGCAACGAAACTCGATCCGATCGAAGTCTCGCCTTCGGCCGCGGCCAAGCCGAAACCCGCTGCGCAAGCAGCCAATACCGCAACCACATCGCGACCGAGGTCCCGCCGTGCAACGACCGCGGTGGCGGGCGGCGCGCCGCAGCCCGCGGCCGCATCGTCTGCATCGACATCGGGATCGCCATCGCCGACGCTGAATGCCACCAAGCCGGGAACCACCGGCAGCCGGCTCAATCTGACGCCATTGCAGACGCCGGCCAGCGTGGAGATCATCACGGCGCAGACCATCCAGGAACGCGGCCAGCATAATGTGCTCGATGCCGTCACGCAGAATGCGGCCGGCTTCATCGCGACGCCGGCGCCCGGCAATGGCGGGCTGTCGTTCAGCGACCGCGGCTTTGCTGGCAGCAACTCGGTGATGACGCTCTATGACGGAACACGCTTCTATATCGGCTCCGGCACGCTGACGTTTCCCTACGACACCTGGTCCACGGATCGCATCGAGGTGCTGCGTGGGCCGGCCTCGGTGTTGTACGGCGAAGGCGCGATCGGCGGCGTCATCAACGTCGTTCCGAAGAAGCCGCAGAGCACGCCTTACAACGCGGCCGAGGTCTCGCTCGACAGCAACATGACGCGACGGCTGTCGGTGGACAGCACCGGTCCGATCAGCCCCAATGTGTCCTACCGGGTCAACGCCACCGGCAACATGTCGGACGGCTGGGTCGATCGCGACAAGACATCGAATGTGGTGATCTCAGCTGCCGTGCGTGCGCAGGTGTCGGAAAGTCTCGCCTTCACGCTTTCCGAAGATTACGGCGACCGCAGTCCGTCACGCTACTTTGGCACCCCGCTGATCAATGGCTCGATCCAGGATGCGCTACGCTTCAAGAACTACAACGCGCTCGACAGCACGATCCGCTATCAGGACAGCTGGACCCAGTTCAAGACCGAGTGGGATGTCGCCGACGGCATCAAGATCAACAACACCCTGTATTACCTGACCAGCGAGCGGCACTGGCGTGATATCGAGAACTACACCTGGAATCCCAAGACCCAGCTGCTCGACCGCAACAACTATATCGAAATCTTCCACGACCAGAAGCAGGTCGGCAACCGAATGGATGCGACCTTCAACGGTCACGTCTTCGGGCTTGCGAACCAGTTTGTTGCCGGGTTCGACGTCAACCACATCGACTTCACCCACACCAACAACTCGCCCTATAGCGGTACATCGTCGGTCAATCCCTACGTCTTCGATCCCGGTTCATTCTTCGCGACGACGTCTCCGACCGCGCCCGGCTTCAACTCGATCGTGAATCAGTACGCGCTGTTCGCCGAGGATCGTCTGTCGCTGACCGATCAATTGTCGCTCGTCACTGGCGTCAGATATGATCGCCCCGATATCGATCGCACCGACTACAGGACGCCGGCGAACAGCTTTGGCGTTTCGCTGTCCGGCACCAGCTGGCGCACCGGGTTGGTCTACGAGCCGATCAAGAACCTCGCGTTCTACGGTCAGTACGCGGTCGGCGTCGATCCGGTCACCAACCTGATCTCGCTGACGACATCGCAGAAAACCTTCCAGCTTGCGACCGGCAAGCAGACCGAGATCGGGGTCAAGCAGTCGTTCTGGGGCGGACGCGGCGAGTGGACGCTGGCGGGCTATGAGATCGTCAAGACCGGCCTGACCATTCCCGATCCAAGCAATCCGACCGCCGGCCTGGCGTTGCAGATCGGTCAGCAATCTTCCCGCGGGGTCGAGGGATCGATCGGGCTGGCGCTGAACGATGGCTGGCGCGTCGATGCCAATCTTGCGCTGCTGCGCGCCAGATACGACAACAACAGCCAGGTGGTCGGTGGCAAGGTGGTCAGCTACAATGGCAATGTGCCGGTCAACGTGCCGCAGCAGGTTTCCAACGTCTGGCTGACCTGGGATTTTGCGCCCAATTGGTCGGTCTATGGCGGCGTGCAGATCGTCGGTGCCATGTACTCGGACCTTGCCAACACCCAGTTGCGGCCCGGATACAATGTGGTCAATGGCGGCATCAGGTGGAAGCCGGATGATCGGACCACGGTCGCGTTCCGGGTCTACAATCTGTTCGACAAGGTCTATGCGGTGACCTCCAACGGCACGGGACAATGGCTGCTGGGCATGCCGCGCACCGCCGAACTGTCCGTCAACGTGAAGTTCTGACCATGCGCAAGGCTCTGATCCGGCGAGGGCGGCGATGGCTTTATGTCGTCCATCGCTGGATCGGCATTGCGACGTGTCTGCTGTTCGTGATGTGGTTCATCTCCGGCCTCGTCATGATGTACGTGGCCTTTCCGCGGCTCACCGACGCGGAGCGCTTGTCCGCTCTCCCCGCCATCACCTGGAGCAAGGTGCAGGTGTCGCCGGATCGTGCGATGGCGATCGCAGCAATGGAGCATTATCCGCGCGACCTGCGGCTTTCGATGATGAACGACACGCCGGTCTATCGCATTGCCGGCTGGAAAGGTGCCGCCGTCACGGTTTCGGCAGTCGATGGCGGTGTCGTCGATCGCATTTCACCGGATCAGGCGTTGGCGATTGCCGCCCGTCATCCGCATGCGGTGCATCCGCAATTGCTCGACACCGTGACGCGCGATCAATGGTCGGTCACCGCGCGCTTCGACCCGCTGCGCCCGCTCTATCTGATCGGCCTTGGCGATGCCGCCGGTACCGAACTCTATGTCTCGTCGCGCTCGGGCGAGATTGCGCTCGATACCACACGGCAGGAACGGGTCTGGAACTGGCTCGGCTCGATCCCGCACTGGATCTATCCGACGGTGCTGCGCAAGGACGGCCCGCTGTGGCGCGACGTGGTGCTGTGGATCTCGGGCGTGTGCCTCGTGGTTGCCGTCACCGGCTTCTGGATCGGCATACTCCGGCTGCGGCTGAGGCGCCGTTACGCCAGCGGCGCCATATCGCCCTATCGCGGCTGGATGGCCTGGCATCACATCGCCGGCCTGATCGGCGGCGTCTTCGTGTTCACCTGGATGTTCAGCGGCTGGCTGTCGCTCAATCCCGGCGGCGCGTTCTCCGGCCGTGGCGTGATGCGTGAGATCGCGGCCGGCTACAGTGGTCACGATACACCCGACATCGTCGCCGGCTTCCGGGCCGCGCCATCCGCGCAGGCCGTGGAAGCGCGCTACGTCTGGATCGGCGGCCGTCCCCTGGTGATGCTCGACGACAGCAATGGCCGTCGCAGCCTCGCCGATCCCGTGACCGGTTTGCCCGCGGTGGTCTCGCGCGATGAGATCATCGCGGCTGCAAGGCGCGCAATGCCCGGCGCATCGCTGATATCGGCGCGACAGCTCGACGAGCCGGACGCCTATTGGTACACGCTCCACCACGAGCGCGAGCTTCCGGTGCTGCGCATCGCCTTCGACGATCCCGCCCGAACCTGGCTGCACATCTCTCCGGTCACCGCCGAGATCCTCGACCGCAGCGACGACAGCCGTCGATCCTATCGCTGGCTGTTCAACGCGCTGCACAGCCTGGATTTCCCGCTGCTGCTCAGTTTCTGGCCGGCCCGCGACGTCGTGGTCTGGCTGCTGTCGGCGGTCGGCACGATCGTCTCGATCAGCGGCGTCGTGATCGGCTGGCGCCGGCTGCGGCGCCGGAAGGTGCGGCCAGTGCGCAGCGCGCCGAGTGCGATCGAAGGGCAAATCCGCAGCGTCTGAGGTAAGCGGATCGCGATGCGAACCCGTGTGGGCGGTACGATCACCGCCTTTGTTAGCAGATTGTCATAATCTGTTTCTATGTTGCGGCTGCCGCGGGTTTCGACGAACGGCTGGATCGATCACCAACAGGTCATGCTGTTCAGCTGGGGCTGAGGATCAGGGGCGGCACCTCATGCATTTCGTTCAATGGGTCGGAAGATCAGGCTGCGCTCGAATCATGATCGGATGTGGCAGCGCTTTCTCGCCCTGGTCATAGGCATTCTCGTTGCCGGAAACATCCAGACGGTAGCGATGGCCGACAGCCTTGAATCAGCTCGGACGCGCGCGCCGATCGACTTCGACATTGCTGCGCAGCCACTGGTCTCCGCGCTCGATGCCTACAGCGCGGCCACGGGTCTCCAGGTCGTGTACGACGCGACCCTGGCCGAGGGACGCCGCGCGCAGGCCGTCAGGGGATCGATGGCGGCTGACGTGGCGTTGCAGCTTCTGCTCGAGGATACCGGCCTGGTCGCGGTCTACGCCGCGACCAACGCCTTCACGATCGTGCCCGCGCCGGCTCCGCGGCAGGCAGCGTCGATGCGCGGCTTCATGCCATATCTTGCGGCCGTCCAGGGCCGCGTTGAGGAGGCATTCTGCCGCTCGTCACTGACCGCGCCGGGTGGCTATCGGATCAAGTTCAGGTTCTGGATCGGTCATGGCGGCGAAGTGTTGCAGCCCCAGTTGCTTGGTTCGACCGACGATCGCGCGCGGGACCAGGCCATTGCGGCTCTGTTGCGCTCGGTCGTGATCGGCCGGCCACCCCCGCCGGACATGCCGCAGCCGGTCATGATGGCGGTTTCGCCGCGCCCGCCTGCCGAAACCGGGGATTGCGCCCGGAATCCGGGACCGACGGGATTGGTTGCGCGATGACCGAAACCACCTGGACGACGCTTCGGCAGGTGCTCGTCGAGCGCTATGACGAGCTCCGCCGCCGCCTCGCGCGGCGTCTCGGCGACGAGCGGGCGCGGGAGACGCTGCACGAGACGTGGCTGCACCTTCGCGACAAGGGCAGCAGCCCGGGCGTGGTGGACAGCCCGATCGGCTATCTGCTGCGCAGCGCGCTCAACCTTGCGATCAGCCGGGAGCGCCAGGAGACGCGCCGGATCAAGCGGTTCGAGGTGCAGCCGATGCTCGAGATCGTCGATGCGGCCCCCGGGCCGGAACGGGAGGTCGAATCGCGTGAGCAGATCGTGCGCCTGGAGCAGGCTCTCGAGGAACTGACGCCGCGGCGCCGCATGATCCTGCTCGCATCCCGCCTGGAGGGCATTCCGCTGCGGGAAATCGCCGATCGTCTCGGGGTTTCCCAGCGGTTGGTGGAGCTCGAGCTGAAGGCCGCGCTCGAGCATTGCGCTAAACGATTTGGTAAAAAACTCACAAGGCGGTTCGGTCCGGCGCCGCGGGAAACGTCTTGATAGGAGAGTGTCAGCGTGTTGCGCGCGTCTGGATTGAAATGGTGCTGAAAGAAACGCCCGATCAATGAGAGATTCCGACGAACCGTCCGAGGAGCTGACCGCGATCGAGCGCGAGGCGCTGGCACGCGTCCAGCGGCTCGGTTCCGGTCGGGCGACAAGGCGGGACATCGAGGAGACCAAGCACTGGGGAAGCCAGAGCCGCGCCCATTCGGAGGCGCTGGCTCAGGCCAGCCTGCTGTGGGATCAGCTCGGCCACGCCGGCCACAACCTGCTGAAGCGTCGTGGTGATTCCATCCTGGCCGAGGTCAGGCCGCAGCCGCGCATGACGCGCCGGATGGTGCTTGGCGGCGCGCTTGCGACGTCGGCCGCCGCCTACCTCGTGGTCTCGCCGCCGCTGCAGCTTTGGCCATCGCTGCAGGATGTCATGGCGGATTATCGCACGGCTGCCGGCGAACAGCGCAGGCTCACCATCGACGGCGGTGTCAAGGTGACGCTGAACACCGGGACCAGCGTCAATGTTCAGTCGAGCGACGCCAGCCTTGATCGCATCGAGATCCTGACCGGCGAAGCGGTGATCGCGGCGGAGGCATCGGGACGACGCGAGGTGCGCGTCGTGGCCGGCGACGGCGAGATGAGCGCGCGCCAGGCACAGTTCAACGTCCGCCACGAGCAGCGCAACACTTGCGTGACATGTCTGGACGGCGAGGTGCACGTCACCCGTCACAGCTCCGTCGCGACGCTGCGCGCCGGGCAACAGGTCAGCTATGCGGCGCTTGGGCTTGCGGCGCCGATGTCGGTCGACCCTACCGAGGTTGCCGCCTGGCGCGACGGAATGCTGATCTTTCATGACGCCCCGCTCGGCAATGTCGTGACCGAGATCAATCGTTACCGGTCCGGCAAGGTCATGGTGACGAATGCGGAGCTGGAACGCCGTCTCGTCAACGGCCGGTTCCGCATCGACAATGTCGAGAGCATCCTGACCATGTTCCAGCAGATCTTCGGAGCGAAGGCGCGACGTCTGCCCGGCGGCATCGTGCTGCTGAGCTGATGCCGGTCGCGGCGTGACGGCGCCCATCACCGCAAGTCGGGAATTGTGGTGCGGCTCGCGATTTTCTTGTTCGGTCTGGCCGACAGAAATGGCGTCCTTGCTGACGAGATGCCCGGCACATGGTGAAGACGTGTGACGGGCTCCCGCGCAGGTTCGATCTGCGCGTCTTTCGGTCCGTTGTTCCCAGGGGACATCTCATGCCGTCTCGTCAGCGCGTTACCCGTCGTTCCCGCCTCGATTTGCGTCGGGTGATGCCGCTTGCGCCGCGGCCGCGGATCGCGTTGGTGTCGCGCGCGATGCTGCTGGCCGGAACCAGCACGCTGGCGCTGCTGCTGGCCGGGCTCGAGGATGCATCCGCGCGGCCGTTCGGCAATTTCGGCGCGACCACATCGGCGCCGACGATCGCAAGCGATGCGGCCGCCGCGGCCTCGCAGCAGGCCATCGAAGTCGCCAGGCAGAGCCAGGGTGCGCTGACCCGGGCGACCCAGGCCATCCAGGCGTTGCAGGCCGTGCAGGCCGCCGCGCGCAGCGCGGCCGCAGCCTCGCAGCGATCGACCACGCTGCCGCAAATGGCGGTGCCGAACGGCCTTGCTCAAGGCGGGCTTCAGGTCGCCCCGGGTGCGGTGCCCGGCTCGGGCCTCTGGCAGGGCGCGGCACTGCCGAGCCAGACCACGAGCGGCGGCCAGACCACGGTCACCGTCAACCAGACCGCGCCGCAGGCGATCCTCAACTGGCAGAGCTTCAACGTCGGCAACCAGACCACGCTCAACTTCAACCAGCAGGCCAGCAGTTGGACCGCGCTCAACCGCGTCGTCGGCAACACTGGACCGAGCCAGATCCTCGGCCGCATCACCGCGCCCGGCCAGGTGCTCGTCATCAATCAGAACGGCATCATCTTCGGTGGCGCCAGCCAGATCAATGTCGGCTCGCTGATCGCCTCGACCGCCAGCATCACCGACAGCCAGTTCCTCAATAATGGTCTCTATTCGGCCCAGAGCGGCAACGCCTATCTGCCGAGCTTCACCGGCGCCGGCGGCAAGATCGTGGTCGAGAGCGGCGCACTGATCACCACCAATGCGCCGTCATCGGTCACCTCGGGCGGCGGCTTCGTGCTGATGATGGGCACCGAGGTCGACAATGCCGGTGCGATCACCACGCCGAAGGGCCAGGCCCAGTTCGCGGCCGGCGACGATTTCATCCTGCGCGCCGGCTACGGCACCAACGCCAACCAGAACTCGACCACGCGCGGCAACGAGATCGCGCCGCTGCTGCGTGTCGGAAGCACGAGCGGCACCGTCACCAACACCGGCCTGGTGCTGGCCCAGCAGGGCGACATCACGCTCGCCGGCCACGCCGTCACCCAGGACGGCATCCTCGTCTCCACCACCTCGGTCAATCAGCGCGGCACCATCCATCTGCTGAACTCGGCGTTGGATACGACCGGCAGCGTCACGCTGACCGGTAACGGCATCAGCCTGATCCTGCCGGAGACCGCGGCGGCTTCGGCGCTGGTGTCCGGCATCGATCCGAACGCGACCGCGTTCAATTCGCAGCGCGATGCGCTGATCGCCGCGGCCGGGCCCAATCTGCTGGCGACCGGCCAGTTCAACAACCTCTCGACGTTGCCCGATCGGCCCGATCAGTCGCGGATCGAGATCGTCACCGGCGGCGCCATCGGCTTCAAGAACGGCTCGCTGACCATGGCGCAGGGCGGCCAGGTGTCTGCTTCCGCCGGCAAGCGCGTGTTCGCCGAGAATGGATCCGTCATCGACGTCTCCGGCACCACCGGCACCGTACTGCCGGTGTCGGTCAATGCGATCAAGGTCAACGTCCAGGGCAACGAGCTACGCGACAGCCCGCAGAATCGCGACAACGGCACGCTGCTCAACAGCAACATGTGGATCGATGCCCGCGATCTCACCCTGGTGCCGGCCGGCACCGGCGGCTATGCGACCGACCGCTACTACACCGCGGGCGGCCTCCTTGAGGTCTCCGGCTATCTCAACAACACCGGCCACCGGATCGGCGAATGGACCGCGGTCGGCGGCAGCATCACGCTGTCGGCGCCGGAGGTGGTGGCGCAGCGCGGCTCGACCTTCAACATCTCCGGCGGCGCGGTGCAGTACCAGGGCGGCTATGTGCAGCAGACGATGCTGCTCGGCAGCGACGGCCGCATCTACAGCGCCGACAATGCGCCGGCCAACCTCACCTATGTCGCGGTGGCCAACGGCTTCATCGTCAATCACGCGCATTGGGGCGTTGTCGAAGTCTATCTCAGCCCGTTCGGCAAGGGCAGCTCGCGCTGGGAGAACGGCTACACGATGGGCCGCGATGCCGGCAGCCTCATCCTCTCGACCCCGACCTCGATCTTCGAAGGCACGATCCTCGCCAATGTAATCGATGGCGAGGAGCAGGTCGCCAAGCGTCCGGCCGGCGTCACCGACGGCTACAGACTGACGCAGACCACGGTTCCGCTCGCCGGCACGCTGGCGCTCGGGCAGTACACCCGCTACGGCCTAGCCGGCGCCTACACCACCGACGTGACGTTCGGCAACGTCGCGCCGGTCTCGCGCAATCTCGGCGTGACGACCGCGCTGCCAGCCGACCGCACCAACACGGCCTGGTTCGACGCGCCGACGCTCAACAGCTTCGGACTCGGCGGCGTCAACATCGACAGCGCCAACAAGATCGCCGTCAACGCGCCGCTGCAATTTGCGCCGGGCGCGCAGGTCAAGCTGATCGCCCCGACCGTCGATATCGCCGCCGGCATCACCGCGCGCTCCGGCAGCGTCACGGTGAGCAACATGCTGACCACCTCAACCGGCACCATCGCGCTGACCAACGCGGCCGGGGGCGCGACGCTGACGCTGGAGGCGGGCGCGACCATCGATACGCGCGGCCTGTGGGTCAATGCGCAGAGCGATCCGACCAGCGTGTCGGGCCTCGGCCTGCTCGACGGCGGCAATGTCACCTTCGATTCGACGGGGGACCTGACGCTCGCAGCCGGCAGCGTGATCGATGTGTCCTCCGGCGGCGCAGTTCTCATCAACGGCAAGACGCAAGGCGGCAAGGGCGGCAACGTCACGCTGATCGCCGTTGATCCGGCCGGCCTCGGCACCGCCGTCAATGGGACGCTGACCCTCGGCAGCAGCATTCGCGCGGCCGGCGTCAGCGGCGGCGGGACGTTGACGATCTCGACACCCGGGACCGTGATCATCAGCAATGACGCAAGCCTGTTCGGCGGCACGCTGAGAGCCAATACGCCGGCGAAGGCTACTCTCGTTCTGGCGCAGCCCCTGACCATTCCCGCCGGCCAACCGCTGCCGATGCCGTACAGCGTGGTGCTGACGCAGCTCCCTCTCGATACGCCGCTGCCCGGTGGCGTGGCGCCCGGCGATCAGCGCACGCCGACCAGCGGATATTACGGCTTCAGCCTGAAAAAGGACTGGGTCGTTCCGCCAGGCATGACGGCCTATGACTACGTGACTTTCACATTCTACAATCCAGGAGACACGGTTCCGGCCGGAGCAAACCTCTCTGGCCTCGGTGGTACCTTCCCGGTGGGCTATGTCGTCCCGTCGGATGTATTCCCGAATACCATCAGAACGGCGCCCTTCACGCTCACGATAGCTGCCGGAAGCGTGCGGTCGACGCCGATCACGTATCAGGCAGGTGCAGTCATTGTCGCTGGATCCACGTTCAGCGTGGACGCAGTGGTCCAGCCGCCGACGGTCCTAAAGCCGAGCTTCTTCGCATCCGGCTTCGCGAGCTACGACATCAACGGCGGAACCGAGACGCGGGTGATGGAGGGTACGACCATCGCGCCGACCATGCCCGTCTATCAGTTCACTGCTGGCAGCTACGGTGTGCCGACCGGTGTAGACCCGGCAGCGGCGATGTCGCTGTGGCTGCCGCCGTTGTTCACCGAAAATTCACGCAACGCAACGCTCACGCAGCGCGCCGGCGCCAGCATGACACTGCGTTCGCTGCTCAAGGATGGTGGTGGCGGCGCGATCGTGATCGGCGGCAATGCTTCGATCACCGTCGACCCCGGACAGAGCATCAAGCTCGATGCCTACAACCAGCTCACGATGAACGGCAGGCTCACCGCGCATGGCGGCAGCGTCACGCTGATCAACGAGTCCGACAATACGCTGGAGTCGTCGCGCAACTTCGACATGTCCGGCAACGGCCGTGCCCTGTCGCTGTGGATCGGCGCCGGCGCGGCAATCGACGTCTCGGGCGCAGCCTACACGGCCACCGATAGCGCAGGACGCACCTATGGCACGGTCACCGATGGCGGCAGCATCAGCCTGAATGGCGGAACTGGCTTCGTGATCGTCCGTCCCGGAGCCGAGCTCAACGCCGACGGCGCCGGCATCACCGTCAACAGCGCGGCCGGGATGTCGCCAACCACGTCCGGCAGCACGCAGACGCTTGCGGGCAACGGCGGCTCCATCGCGATCAGCTCTTCGAGCGGCTTCTATCTCGACGGCAGCATCCACGCAGCCGGTGGCGGTTCGAGCGCAGCGGGCGGGAGCCTGTCGATCTCCTTGCCCACGGCCGTTTTCCCGGGTGACAGCTCGTTCATACCGGCCAAGGCGTTCGTGCCCAGCACGCTGGTCGTGACTCAAGCGCAGCAATCGCTGCTGCCCGTCGACATCGCGCCGGGGACCGATGCTGCGAAGCTGACATTCGGTCAGGCCACGGTCAGTGCCGATATGATCAAGGCCGGCGGCTTCGGCAATCTGTTGCTGAGCTCGGGCGACTACATGCAGTTTGCCGGCAACGTGTCGCTCGCGCTTGGCCAAAGCATTACGCTCACGGCGGCCACGTTCACATCGGCACCGCCCGTGCCGGGCCTGCCCGTACCCAACGGCTCGCCAAGCAAGCCGGATCCGTCCGCTCCGGTCCCGACCGGCAACGTCCTGCTGTCCGCGCCCTATGTCTTGCTGCGTGAACCGGTTGCGATCGTCCCTGACAAGAGCGGCAGCGGATTCATCGGCAACCCCGGCGCGGCCGGCGTTCCGACCAAAGCCAGCTTCGAGGTCGATGCCAACCAGATCGACGTTCAGGGGCTGATCCTGTTCTCGGCGTCCGCGCCGAACAGCATGTATTCGCCCGGCTTTACCGACATCAGGTTCGTGAGCAAGGGCGACATCCGCTTCCTCGCCACCGGCGCGGGCCAGACCACGAGGCTTTCGACCGACTGGAATCTCGATCTCATTGCCGCCCAACTCTATCCGGCGACGGGTGTTGTCGCGGTCGTCACTGCCGGGCAGAACAATTTCACGGCCGCGCAATCCAATCAGCCGCCGACGCTGACCATCGGCCGCAGCACCGACACGATTCCCGACGCACCGCTGTCGGTGTTCGGCAGCCTCGCGCTCGCCGCACCGATCGTGGAGCAGGGCGGTATCGTCCGCGCGCCGTTCGGCAGGGTGGTGCTCGGCAACAACAATCCGTTCGACAACCGCATTCCGACACAACGGGTCGACGTGCTGCCGGGCAGCCTGACCTCGGTCTCGGTGGCGGGCATGACCATCCCCTATGGCGGCACCGTCGACGGCGTGACCTACAGCTACAACGGGTCGAGCGTCCAGCCAGGTGGACTGACCAACCTGACCTCGGACGGCTGGCCCGTCTCAGGCATCATGCTGGATGGGCAATCCATCAACGTTCAGGGCGGCGCCACGCTCGATTTGTCAGGTGGGGGAAATCTCGCCGGCGCGGGCTTCGTCTCGGGCCGTGGCGGCTCGGTCAACGTGCTCAACACGCCGCTCGTCAATGCCAACCCTGCTACGCCCGTCAGCAAGGCAAGCGACAAGGTCTACGCCATCCTGCCCGGTTACGCGTCGGCCTATGCGCCCATCGCACCGGAAAATGGCGCCGGCGATCCGGCGATCGGCCAGCAGATCACGATTCCTGCCGGCGTGCCGGGCCTGCCGGCCGGCACCTACACGCTGCTGCCGTCAAACTACGCGCTGCTGCCCGGGGCCTACCGTGTCGAACTCGGCGCTGCCACGCGCACGCCGATCGGCGGCTCTGTTGCGATCGGTAACGGCACTTACGCGGTCTCCGCCTATACGAGCGTGGCCAATACCGGGATCGGAAGCGCACTCGCATCGCAAGCGTTGATCACTGCCGGAACGGCGGTGCGCAAATACTCGCAATACAACGAACAGAGCTACAGTGACTTTCTGATCGCGAATGTGACGCAGTTCGGCGCCGTACGACCGCTGCTGCCTGCGGATGGCAAGACGCTGGTTATCGCATTCGAGATGCCGTCCACATCGCCGGCTGCCGAGGCGCTATCGTTCGACGGGACAACATTGTTCCAGGCTGGCCAAGGCGGCTTTGCGGGGCAATTGGTCACCCGAGGCGTCGGCGAGATCTACGCCGATGCCCCGACCGCGGGCTTTGCCGGCGTATCGGTCCGCGCCGCGGATCTGGATGCAATCGCAGCGCCGCGGCTGATCGTCAACGGCTACGACGGGATCTTCAATGGCGCGGTGACCTATTCGGGCGGCAGCGACATCTTCGTTCGCGACGGCGTCACGCTGAGCGCCGCCGAGTTGGTCCTAATCGGCGGCAACATCACGATCGGCAGCAACGTCACGCTCAGCACGATCGGGCAGGGACCTGCGCCGTTCGACTCCACCTCCCTCGGCATGAACTACACCACGTCCCCCGGCACCACGGTGCTGGCGCTGTCCAACGGCAACCTCAACTTCCTCGGTTCGAATGGCGGTAGCGGCGCAATCAACATCGGCGCCGGTTCGCAGCTCTATTCCGAAGGCACCTTGGCCTTCGCCACCAACGGCGCCTCGAGCATCGATCCGTCAGCGCATTTCGGGTCGCGCAACATCACGCTCGCGGTCGGCAGCATCAATATCGGTGACGGCGGCACGATTGCCGCCACGGGGGCCCCGGCAGGTTTCCTGTTCAATCAGGCCTTGTTCGACACGCTGGTCCACGGCGATCCCAGCCATGCTGCGCCCGCACTGGAGCGGATCACCCTGAGCGCCGCGAGCTCCATCAATTTGTTCGGCTCGGCCGGGCTCGATGCCACCGGCACCGGCGTCGATCTCGTGCTCAACACACCCGCGATCTATGGTTACGGGAGTGCGAGCGATACCGCGACCATCGCGGGCGGCAAGATCACCTGGAACAGCATCGCCGGCACGACGCCGCCGGCGCTCGGGACCAGCGGGCTCGGGACCGGCTTCGGCACGCTCAATCTGGTCGCGAACGAGATCGATTTCGGCATGTTCGCCTCGCTGACGTCGACGACGTCCAGCCGGGTCATCTACGGCTTCGGCAATGTCAACATGACCGCAGGCACGCAGATCGTCTCTGCCGGCAACAGCTCGCTGTACGTCTACCAGGCGCCGGGCACGGCGGCCGGCGCCGTGTTCGGCCAGAGCGGCACCGGCGGCAACCTGACGCTGTCGACGCCGTTGCTGACCGGCGCGCAGAAGTCGATCATGAACTATGCCGCCGGAGGTGCGCTTGCTGTCACCGTGCCCACAGGGCTCGCGCAGAGCGCTGCGACCTCGACGATTTCCGGCGCCGAGATCGATCTCACCGGCAACAGCGTTGCGATCGCCAGCACCATTCTGCTGCCGAGCGGCAAGCTGGTCGTGAACGCGACCAACGACATCACGATCGGCGGCAGCGGCCGGATCGATCTCTCCGGCCAGCCCTCGATGATCCAGAAGGCGACGGTCTACGGCTTCGGCGGCACCGCGATCTTCAACAGCAGCCAGGGCGGATTCACCCAGGCGGCCGGCTCGGTGATCGACGTCTCCGCCACCAATGCCAGCGCCGGGTCGATCAGCATCAGCGCGAGCAACGGAACGGTCTCGTTCGGCGGCCGCCTCGCGGGCAGCGCCACCGGCAACAACAGCAGCGGCGACTTCAGCGTCACCGCCGCGAGCATGAGCAGCGCCGATTTCGCCGCGCTCAACGCCATCCTGACGCAAGGTGGCCTGTTCGATGCCCGCAGTTTCGACATCAAGGGCGGCGCTCTCGTGATCGGCGACGGCGTCAAGGCGCACAGCGTGACGGTGTCGGTCGACGGCGGCGCCCTGACGGTCGCCGGCACCATCGATGCCAGCGGCGCCGCGCCCGGCACGATCCGCCTCTCGGCTGGCAACGGCTTGGCGCTTGCATCGACTGCCGTACTCGATGCCCACGGCACGGTGCTGCAAACGGATAGCTACGGCCAGCCAATTGAGGCCAAGAACCGCGGTCACATCGAGCTGACCGCCGCCGGCGGCGCGCTCACGCTGTCTGCCGGCGCGACGATGGATCTCACCGCGCCGAACGGGGTCGCCTATGGCGACGTGGTGCTAAATGCCCAGCGCACCGGCGAGACCTCCGGCGATATCGCGCTCAACGCCGCGGGGCCGCTCAACATCAAGGGCGCCTATAGCATCGCGCTCAACGCGTTCTGGACCTATAGTTTGCCTGCCGGCAGCACCATCACCCAAGCCACGCTCGACGGCTACGACACCGCGAGCACGGCCTTCATCAACGCGGCGCTCGGCAATGCAGGATTGTCGGCGCGTGTTGCAGGGCTGTCGGCGTACGGCAGCGCCTATCATCTGCGGCCGGGCGTTCAGATCACCTCGAGCGGCGATCTGTCGACCTCGGGCGACATCGACCTCGCGAAGTATCGCTACGGCGCCAATGCCGATCGCAATCCGAACTCGGCGACCTATGGTGCCGGCGAGGCGATGGCCCTCGTGATCCGGGCGGGTGGCAATCTGGCCGTTCAGGGAAGCATATCGGACGGCTTCCGGCCGGCCACCGATGCTCCGGCCCTGTATTCCCCGGTGGCCGACGTCACCACGAGTTCTGCTTTCAGACCTGTCGGCGCCAACTTTCTGCTGAGCATTGGTGGGACCGTGCAAACAGCCGCCGCCTGGACTGTTCCAACGACGTGGGGATTGGTGCTGCCCTTCTATCCGAGGGACTTGAGCGGTCATCGCTATTCTCCCGGGCAGACCATTCCGGCTGGAACTACTCTCAACTTGGTGGTTATTCCGGCCACCAAGGCATCCTCCGTTGGCGGCGTATTCAGCTCGCCATCGGGTCCCGCCCTGCCGGCCGCACAGGGAACGTCGGCCTGGGCCGTCATGCTGCCGAGCGGCTCGCAATCGGCATCGCTGCGCCTGACGGCGGGCGCCGATCTCACTGCCGCCGACCAACGCGGGTTGCAAACGGTTGGTGCGCTGAGCGGCGGGGGCAATCTGACGCTCAACGATCCCGCCTATGGCAACTTCGCCCAGGGCACCTTCTACAATGTGGTTCGCACCGGCACCGGCAGCCTCGAATTACTTGCCGGCGGCAGTTTCAACGAAGCGACCCCGTATGGGGTCTATACGGCCGGCACGCAGTCTGCCCCGGCTCTGGTCAACGGCAGCAATCCCTACGACCTGGTGGGTACGCTACGAAGCAACATCACGCATGCCTGGTATCCGGAGCATGGCGGCGATCTGCTGCTCGTGGCGCAGCAGGATGTGACGGGCTACATCGAGACCGCCCCGGTACAAAACACCTTACGCAACACCAACACGGATCGGATCGCGAACTGGCTGCAAACCCAGGGCGGTGGCGGGCTGACGCCGGATCCGACCGCATGGTGGATCAACTTCGGCACCTTCGCCAAGACCGACGCGGCTGCAACCGGCGCCTCCCTCGTCGGCTTCCAGGGGATCGGCACGCTCGGTGGCGGCAATCTGACAGTGATCGCAGGCCGCAATGCCGGCGCATCCGGCGGCGGCGCTGCAACCACCTCGACCGGGCTCGATCTTGCGGTCGCGTCGACCGGGCGGGTGCTACCGGACGGGACGGTGTTGCAGACCGGCGGCGGCGACCTGACGCTGAATGTCGGAGGCATTCTCAATCCGATGAACCCGCTCACCGCGGCGGGATCCTACTGGCCGGATTATTTCGGGTCGGTTGCCGATCTGCGCGGAAACACCATTGTTCGCGCCGGGTCGGTCGGAGCTGTGCTTCCAAACGGGCGGAGCGGCGGGGCCTCGTCGGTCGATCCGCGCACGCTTGATCCATCCACCTTCAAGGCTTCGATCAAGACGCTCGGCCCGACGTTCGCGCCGGGCGACGGCAGCGTCAGCATCACGACGCGCGGTGACCTCGTGATCAGCGGGGCGAGCGACCCCGGCATGGCCGCGCCGGTCGATGTCAATCGTGGCCTCTATACGCGGTTTCAGGTCAACGCGGACGGATCGTCGACGCCGGTGGTGAGTACGGGCGGGCTGACCAATTTCACGCTGTGGACGTCGGCCACTGCGATCAATCTCTACTCGGCGGGTGGCGATGTGGCACCGATGTCGGGCGACACCGGCGGCAGGCAGAACGCGAACGGCTTCTATCCGGGAACGCTGATCGTTGCAGCCGCCAACGGCGACATCCGCTTCAGCGGCGGATCGATCGAGATGACGCCGTCGCAATACGGTCAGCTCGAAGTGCTGGCGGCGGGGTCGATCTACGGGCAGGGCCAGGTTCTGTCGATGTCGGGCGCCGACATCAACTCACTTGCGACGCCACGCCATGCGGTGTTCTCCACCGGTACGTCAAAAACCAACGCGTCGCCGGATGCGGCTTACCGAAACAACAATTTCAATCCGATGGCGTTCGGCGAGGACACGTCTGTCTCCAATCTACATCAGGGTGATACCCAGCTCGCGCTGGTCTATGCCGGCACCGACATCGACGATCTTGGCCTCGGGGCAATACTGCCCATGAGACGCAATGGCGCCAACGGGTTCAATCCCCTCCATGGCACCTGGTATCTCGCGGCCAAGCCGTTCGAGGTGATTGCCGGCCGCGATATCGTCGGCCTCGGTGCGGCGCCGGATGTATTCTTCAACACCAGCCCGACCAGCGTTTCGTCGATGCAGGCCGGCCGCGACATCATCTACCAGTCGGTCGATGTGGTTGGTCCGGGCGTGTTTCAGATCCAGGCCGGCCGTAACCTGTACCAGGGCTATTATGGTTCGCTGACCAGCATTGGCGATGTCGTCAACCCTGCCAACAATGCGGGCGGCGCCGATATCACGGTGCTGACCGGAGTCGGTGCGAACGGCCCGGATTATGCCGATTTCGCCAAACTCTATTTCGACCCGGCCAATCAGCTGACAAGCAACGGCTCGCCGCTCGCCGGAAGCGGCAAGGTGGTGCACGCCTATGGCGCCGAACTGCTGGCGTGGCTGCAAAAGCGCTACGGCTATGCCGGAAGCGCGGCCGACGCACTCGCCTACTTCCTGGCGCTGCCGAGCGAGCAGCAGGGCGTGTTCGTTCGTCAGGTCTTCTACCAGGAACTGACCCTCGGCGGCCGCGAGTACAACGATACGACCGGCCCCCGCTACAAGAGCTATCTGCGCGGCCGCGAGGCGATCGCGACGCTGTTCCCCGACCAGGATGCCTTGGGCAACCCGATCAGCTATTCCGGCGGGCTGACGATGTTCAGCGGCTTTGCCAAGGACTATCTGGGCAATCTGTATCTCGCCGATGCCGGCATCCATACCCAGTATGGTGGCGCGATCCAGGTGCTCAATCCAGGCGGGCGGACCATCCTCGGCGTGGAAAGCGTCACGCCGGGCGCCGGCTCCGGCCTGATCACGCAGGGACGCAACAGCCCGATCGACATCTATTCGCTCGGCAGCATCCTGCTCGGCCAGAGCCGTATCATGACGACCTTCGGCGGCAACATTCTCGCATGGTCTGCCACCGGCGACATCAACGCCGGCCGCGGCTCGAAGACCACGACGATCTATACGCCGCCGCTGCTGAGCTACGACAGCTACGGCAACGCCACGCTGTCGCCGGCCGCGCCTTCGAGCGGCGCCGGCATCGCTGCGCTCGCGACCATCCCTGGCACACCGCCGAGCGATGTCGACCTGATCGCGCCGCTCGGCACCATCGACGCGGGCGAAGCCGGCATTCGCGTGTCGGGTAACGTCAACCTCGCCGCGCTGCAAGTGCTCAACGCTGCCAACATCCAGGTGCAGGGCACCTCGACCGGCATTCCGACAGTACAGGGACCGCCGGTGGGCGCGCTGACAGCGGCGTCAAATACCACGGCCGCCAGCCAGCAGGCCGCGGCGCCACCGCCAAAGACCAATGACCAGCCCTCGATCATCATCGTCGAGGTCATGGGCTACGGTGGCGGCGACGGCACTCCGTCCGAGACGGCGCCGGAACAGCAGCGCAAGCCGCGCGACAGGCAGAGCTACAACGAGAACAGCGCCTTTCAGGTCATCGGGCTCGGTGAGGTGAGCGGCTCACCCGGCAGGTGATCGATGTGAAGGAGGCTGGTTCGGGGACAGCGGTCGCGCTGTCCCCCGCCTCGACCTCCGATCGGCGGCTACTTGATCGTGAGATGGACATCCGGCACCGGCGGGCCGGGGACCCATCCCAATGCAAAGTGCTGGCCGGCGACGATCTCGTTTTGCGAGAGTTTTGATGCGACCGCATCGCGGTAGCGGAGATAGGCGTCGCGTTGTCGACCGCCGGTGCGGGCCGCGGCCAGGTTGAGCCATTTGTACGCCAGCACGAAATTGGTCGGAACGCCGTGGCCCTTGTCGTACATCAGGCCGAGTTGGGCTTGCGCGAACGGGTCGCCCTGCGCGGCGCCGCGATAGTAGAGATCGGCCGAGGCTTCATAAGCCTGCGGCACGCCGAAGCCATGCTCATACATGAAGCCGAGCAGGCCGAGGGCCCTTGGATTGCCACGCTCGGCGGCAGGTGCAAGCTCCCGGGCCGCCCTCACATAGTCGCCGTGGTGGAAGGCGGCCGCTCCGCGGGCGACGCTGTCGGCGTTCGCGACCGCTGCGGTCATCGCCCAAAGCACGACGGCGAGCGACGCGGAGATGGTTGTCCGGAGCGCGAGCGTGCGGCGCATGCTGTTGCTCCGCTCAATGATAGCTGGTGGTGATCGGCGCATTGGTCGTTGTCGTGGCGATGCTGCCGCGCAGCTTCGAACGGAGCTCCTCGGCGACGGTCTGGGCGTCGGAACCGTTGCGGATGATCTGCGGGCGGATGAAGATGATCAGCTCGGTGCGCTGGGTGGCGTTGCTCTGGTGCCCGAAGGCATCGCCAAGGCCGGGGATCTGGTCGAGCACCGGAAGCGCATTGCGGTTGCCGCTCTGCTGCTCGCTGATCAGGCCGGCCAGCAGCACGGTCTGGCCGTTGGCGACCGCGATCTGGCTCTTGACCCTGCGCTCCGACACCGTCGGGGTCAGGCTGTTTGCGCTGTTGGTCGGAACGTTGCTGATCTCCTGCTCGATATCGAGCCGTACCGTGCCGTTGATGCTGACGCGCGGCGACACCCGCAGGATGATGCCGGTGTTGCGATAGTCGATGGTGTTGACCACCGTGTTGCTGGTGGTCAGCACGGTGGCGCTGCCGGTCGATACCGGGACCACGTCGCCGACCTGCAAGGTGGCGACCTGATTGTTGATCACGACCAGCGACGGATTGGAGAGCACCTTGACGCTGGTGACGGCATGCAGCGCATCCAGGATAAGGCTCGGCTGCGTCTCGGACCCGATCAGGAAGTTGAAGCCCGGGAAGGCACGGTTGATGAAGGCATTGGTGACCGAACCCGCGACGGAGACCGCGCCGGTGGTGGCGTCCGTGGTGGTCGCGGGCGCCGTGGTGGCCTGGGTGCCGGTGAACGAGCCGACGTTCGGCTTCAGGCCCAGGCTCCGGCTGGTGAGATAGGTCTGCACGCCGTAGGACAAGGTGTTGTTGAGCGTGACCTCGGCGATCGTCGCATCGATCGCGACCTGGAGCTGCGGTTCGTCGATCTGCACCAGCGTGGCCTCGATGATGCGGTAGTTGGCCTGGTCGGCATAGATCAAGAGATTGTTGTTCACGACGTCGGGCGTGATCCGCACGTCCTGCATCACGGGCTGGCCGTTGCCGCCGTTGGCACCGCGGCCACTATCCAGCGCCGCATTGTTGCCCTGGCCCTGGTTGTTGGGATTGTTGGACTGACCGCCGGCACCGAATCCCTGGCCGAGGCCCTGACCGGTCCCGCCCGTCCCCGACGTGCCGCGCGAGGCGAAGCCGCCCATGCTGGAATTCGAGCCGTTGTTGTTGTTGAGCGACAGCCGATCGGCGACGCTCGATGTCGACGAGGTGCCGGAGCCGGGCGCGAGCTGACTGTCGGCGCTGTCGAGCAGGTTGCCGGACGATCCGCCCAGGAACATGTCGGTCAGCACCCGCGCCATCTGGCGCGCATCGCCGTATTTGACGCGATAGACATGCACCGTGGTTCGCGCGGTGTCGTTGCGGTCGAGCCGCTTGATCCAGGTCGCCGCGGTGTGCAGCATCTCCGGCTTCTTGGTCACCACCAGCACCGCGTTGAGGCGTTGGATCGGCATGAACTTGACGACGTTCTGGCTGAGGCCGTTCTCGCCGGAATCGACGATCTTTTCGAGTTCGGCAATCACGGGCGCAGGCGATCCGCTCGAGATCGGGAAGATGCCGACTGACTGGCCGCGCATCCAGTCGACGTCGAAGCTGAGCACGGTGTCGACCGCGGTGCGTCGCTCGGCGCCGGTGCCCTGGATCAGGAGCAGATTGCGCGCCGTATCGGCACGAACCGAGCCGGCCCGCGTGGCGAAGCTGTCGGTCAGCTTCAGCAGGGTCTGCGCCGATACATATTGCAGGGGGACCACCGAGACGCCGAAACCAGCCTCCGGGTTGGCTGCCGCCGCATCGACGCGGCCGCCGCCGACGGCGTCGCCGAGCGGCGTCAGACGGTAACCCGCCGTGTCCTTGAGCAGCACGACGCCGCTCAGCCGGAGCGCGTTTTCGAGCACGAACACCATGTCGGATTTCGGCACCGGGCGGACCGACACCAGGCTCACCGTGCCCTGCACCCGCGGGTCGATGGTGTATCCGACATGCAAGATATCGCCGAGCACGACCTTGGCGACGGTTGCCACCGGCGTGCTCTCGAAATTCAGATCGAAGCCATTGCCATTCGATGCCGGTTGCGGCCGCGCGTCCGCGACACCGGTCACCTCGCTGCCGTCGTACATCGCGGCGCGGACGCTGCCGTTCTGGTTTCCGGTCGTCGCCGCCAGCGCGCCTACGGGCTGTGGTTGGCGCGGCAGCAGATCCAGCGAGCGCACCTTGTCGGTGACGTCGACCTGCGACGCGTCCACGCTTTCGCTGACCGTCGCTGAATTGCAGGACGCCAACAACCCCAGCGACGTCAAAGCAAGAATAGCTGCGAGGCCGCCACGGATCGTCGGGCAGCGGCCCACTGTGCCTACGCGTTGCATGAAGGCCCTTACTCTGACTAACTGAAATTTCGACGGCTTGCGACGATCGGTCTCACCCCAAAGGGACTCTTATCGATCGAACATGACAGAAATAAATTGGTTACATGATTGTCGTTGGCGACCTCAGCAACGCGTTGCACCAAATCTCATCCAGCCGTCGGAGCGTCGCTGGCGTGTCCGATCCTCATCTCAAAGTTTCTTGAGAGCGGCGGAAGCCGGTGTGACTTCGCACAGCTGTCATACTTCGAGCCGATAACCGCGCAGTTGACGGGAGCCGAACGGCGCCGGTGCCTCGGCGCGAACTGATCCAGGATAGCGTGGCGGGATATCGAGAATGGCCAACGACCTGTCCGTTCGGTTCGTGGATTATCTCCGCCAGAACAATCACCTTGCGTCGGTCGATGGCGCGGCCGACCGCACCGGGCAGGGCGCCGACGTCAGGCAAATGAAGCTGTGGGAGGTCACCAGCCTCTCGCCGACCGAGTTCGCCGACGAAGCCGGGCGCTTCTTTGCGCTCGGTCGCCTGACGCTTCAGGACATGACATCGGCCGAACCGCTCGTCGGATCGTTCTCGCCGCGTTTCCTGCGCGAGACCATGGTGTTCCCGTGCCGGGTAGCCGACGGAAGCACGGTCCTCGCGGTCGTCGATCCGACCGATCAGGCAACGCTGCGCGCGGCGCAGATCGTGCTTGGTGCGGGCATTCAGGTGAAAGTGGCGTCGTCGGAAGACGTCGCCATCGCGTTGAACAACTCCTCGAGCGCCGAGGAAACCGAGACCGCCGATACGGCGACGGCGCTTCCCCGCGAAGACGACATCGAGAGCTTGCGCGATCTCGCCAGTGGCGCGCCTGTCGTGCGCGCGGTCAATGATCTGATCGAGAAGGCGGTCGAGCTCCGCGCCAGCGACATCCATATCGAGCCGTTTGCCGCCGGCCTGATGGTGCGCCTGCGCATCGATGGCCTGCTGCGGCCGGTTGCGGCGTTGTCGGGCGTGCTCCCGCAGGCGGTGGTCTCCCGCATCAAGATCATCGCCAATCTCAATATCGCCGAGCGGCGCCTGCCGCAGGACGGCGCGGCGCGGCTGCGCGCCGGGCGTACCGATATCGACATCCGCGTCGCGATCATGCCGACGCAGCACGGCGAATCTGCCGTCATCCGCATCCTGCCCAAGGATCGCGGCCTGCTGGTGGTCGAGAAACTCGGATTCTCGGAGCCTGACGAGACCAAGCTGCGGCGGCTATTGAAGCTGCCGCACGGCATGATCGTGATCACCGGACCGACCGGCAGCGGCAAGACCACGACGCTGGCGACGATCCTGTCGATCCTCAACGAGCCCACCCGCAAGATCCTGACGATCGAGGACCCGGTCGAATATGAGATCCCCGGCGTCAACCAGTCCCAGATCAAGCCGGCGATCGGCCTGACCTTCGCGACCGCGCTGCGTTCGTTCGTTCGTCAGGATCCCGACGTCATCATGGTCGGTGAAATCAGAGATTCCGAAACCGCGCATGTCGCTATCCACGCGGCGCTGACCGGGCATCTGGTGCTGACCACGCTGCATACCGAGACGGCGGCTGCCGCGGTGCCACGGCTGCTCGATCTCGGGGTCGAAGGCTATCTGCTCCGCTCGGTGCTGCGCGGTGTGATCGCGCAGCGTCTGGTCCGGCAATTGTGCGAACGCTGCAAGACGCCGCGGCCGCTCGCGGCAGCGGATTTTGCCGAGGACCCGCGGCTCGCCGCGCTCGGGTTCCGGGCCGGCGAGATCATCCAGGAGCCGTGCGGCTGCGAGCGCTGCGGCGGCACCGGCTATCGCGGCCGCCTCGGTGCGTTCGAGCTGCTCGAACTGTCGAATGAACTGCGCGAATTGATCGGAGAGCGAACCGACGGGTTGAAGATCGATACGATGGCGATCCAGGCGGGCATGACCACGATGCTCGATGACGGGGTTGCCAAATGCCGCGCAGGATTGACCTCGCCCGCCGAGGTCCTCCGCGTCGCGACGGTGCGGTGACGCCGTGCCGAATTTCCGCTATCGCGCCCTGACCCAGGCCGGCGAGATCGTCAACGGCACGATCTCCGCTCCGACCGCGGCCGAGGTGGCGCGGCGGATCGAATATCTCAAGCTGCTTCCGATCGAGACCACCGAAGACAAGCGTGCGTCCAACTCCGTTGGCGGTCGCAGCCTGTTCGGCGGGCCGAGTGCCGCCGAGGTCACCACCTTCACGCGGGATCTCGCGCTGCTGCTCAAGGCCGGCGCGCGGCTCGACGATGCCCTGGAGCTGTTGTCCGGCGATGCCGATGTCGGCCGGATGCGTCCGGTGGTGGCCAAGATGCGCGCGGCGCTGCTCACCGGCGAGAGCTTTGCCGATGCCGTGACCGATCATCCCGCTTTGTTCCCGCCGATGTACATCGCCCTGGTCCGGGTCGGAGAAATCTCCGGCACGCTCGATTCCGTGCTGGAGATGCTGGGGACCGAGCGCGCGCGCTCCGAGCAGATGCGGCGGAAGCTGACCGACGCGATGCAGTATCCGGCCTTCGTGCTGGTCGCCGCATCCGGCGTGATGCTGTTCTTCCTGCTGTTCGTGCTGCCGCAATTCTCGACCGTGCTCGGCGATTTCGGCGGCAAGTCGGATACGGCGCTGGCCAATTTCATCGCGGTGTCGGATTTCCTCCGCGCCAATGCGACCGCGGCGAGCCTGACCGCTGCCGCTACCATCGCCATCGCATGGTGGCTGCTGCGGCAGGCGCGCGTACGCGCGGCTCTGGTCAATGGGATCTCGCGGATTCCCGGCATTCGCAGCGCCTTCCATTTCTATCGCGCCAGCCTGTTCTGCCGCAATCTCGGCGTCCTGCTTGGCAGCGGCGTCAACCTGACGGCCGCGTTGCGCATCCTGGTCGACATCATGTCGGTGACCGGGAGCGAGGCGAACTGGACCGCGGCGGCGGACCGGGTCCGCCACGGCGGAAAATTGTCGGAAGCGCTCGCCGTGGCAGACAGCCTGCCGCCGATGGCGGTCCGCATGCTGCGGCTCGGCGAAGAGACCGGGCAGTTGCCGGTGCTCGCCGGGCGGGTGGCGGAATTCTACGAAGCAAAATTGCAGCGCAGCCTGGACCGCGTCGTGGGCATCGTCGGTCCATTGGCGATCATTACGATCAGCACCGTGGTCGGCGGACTGATCGTGTCGGTCATGACGGCGCTGCTCTCGGTCACGCAACTCGTCGGTTAAGCAGGGATCATCGGCCATGAAATCGCGCAACGCAATCATCGAGACATTATCCATCCGAGCGGGACGCGGCCGGGCGCGCACGCAGCGAGCAGGGCGTTGCGGGCAGGCGGGCTTCACGCTGGTCGAAATGCTGGTGGTGATCGCGATCATCGGCCTCATCATGGGACTGATCGGCCCGCGGGTTCTCAACTATCTCAGCGAGTCCAAGGTCAAGACCGCGCGCATCCAGTTGCAGAGCTTCTCCAGTGCGCTCGACCTGTACTATCTCGACGCCGGCCGCTTCCCCTCGACGGCAGAGGGGCTTGCGGCGCTGGTGCGGCGGACACCGGGTGTCGCGGCCTGGAACGGACCGTATCTGAAGGGCGGCAACGTTCCGAACGATCCCTGGAATCATCCCTACATCTATCGCTCGCCGGGCGAGCACGGGCCCTATGACATCGTCTCCTACGGCGCCGACGGCCAGGAGGGCGGCAGCGGCACCTCCGCCGACATTTCGCTCGAGAAGGCGACCGCCGCCAACACCGACCAGCAGTAAGGGCGTACGGCACGCATGAATCTCGCCACGCAGCGCGGCTTCACCCTGCTCGAGATGGTGTGCGTGCTCGCCATCATTGCGCTGCTGGCGGCGGTGCTGCTGCCGTTCATTCCGCATCAGACCTCGCGATCGCGGTTGCAGGCCTACGCGCTGCAAACCGCGACGCTCTTGAAGGCGGATCGGAATGCGGCCATCGAGCGCAGCAGCAGCGTTGCGACGCTGGTCGATGCCGCGAGCCGGGTGATCCATTCCGGCGCGTCACGCATGACGGTGCGGATCCCCGATGACGTGCGGCTCGATGCGGTGCTGCCGCAGAGCTGTCAGCGTCATGCCGCGCTGTCCACCATCCGGTTCTTCGCCAATGGCGGTTCCTGCGGCGGCTCCATCGCGCTGACGCGGCTCGATGCGGGATACGAGATTCGCGTCAACTGGCTCACCGGAAGGGTTGAAATCGTTGCTCGCGACGTCGCCACCAACTGACCGCGCCGATGCGGGCTTCACGATCATCGAGGTGCTGGTGGCGCTGGCGCTGGTCGCAGTGTCGATCGTGGCGATCGGCGCCGTCATGGGCGTCAAGACCCGCGGCGTCAGGGCGATGGAGCAGCATGTGGCGCTGATGCAAGAGGTGCGCACATTGATGACGGTCGGCATTCCGCCTCGCGCGGAATTGCAGCCGGGTACGACGAGTGGGCAGGCGGAGGGCTTCCGCTGGACCGTCGATGTCAGTCCGCTCGGTGGTGACTGGAAGGTGCCCGACGGCAACGTGCCGTGGGCTCCGGAACTGGTGAGGATTCGCGTCAAGTCGCCGGGCGGCGCGTTGTCCGACATCCGCACCGTGCGCCTGATGCCGAGGTCGTCGGAATGATTTCGGCAAGCGCAGCACGGTGGAGACATGAGCGCGGCTTCACGCTGATCGAGACCATCGTCGCGCTGGCACTGATGGGGCTATTGCTGTCGGCGCTCGCCAGCATCACGGCGCAATGGCTGCCGAGCTGGAACAGGGGGCTCGACCGCATCCAGCGCAGCGAACTGATCGGGATCGCGCTGGAACGGATCGGCGCCGATCTCGCCGCGGCCGAGTTCGTCGCCGCCAACCGCGACACCCACAAGCCGCTGTTCGACGGATCGGAATTGTCGGTGACGTTCGTACGAACAGCGGTGGGGCCGAATGCGGGGCCGGGGCTCGACGTGGTGCGGCTCGGCGAGACCAGGGATCGCGGTGAGTTCGTCACGGTCCGCTCTCAGGCGCGGTTCACCCCGCTGGCCGACGGCGTGTCGCTCTCGGAGCAGGTGCATCTCGGCAGCCCGGTCGTGCTGCTGCGCGCGCCCTATCGCCTGTCGTTCGCTTATGCCGGCACCGATCGAAGCTGGAAGAGCGTATGGAAGGATGCGGAAAAACTCCCGACGATGATCCGGCTGACCGTCCGCGACGCGGCGAGCCAGCGTGTCCTGTCGGTCTCAACCATCGCGCCGCTTCATGTCCAGATTCCGAGCGACTGCACCAAGCCGGACGGCAATTGCGGCGACAAGGCCAGTTCCGGTACTACGACCGATCAGGGGAAGACGTGATGGGCGCGTTCGGCGATATCGGTCGACTGCGGGCCAATCGCGGCTTCGTCATCGTCGCGGTGCTCTGGATCCTGTTGGCGCTGTCGTCGCTGGCGATCATCTTCTCGGCCTATCTCGCCGCATCGGCGCGGGCATTGGCGGCGAGCGACATATCGTTGCAGACCGAGGCGCTGGTGTCGGCCGGGCTCGAGCTCACCGCGTATCAGCTGACGCTGACGGATGACAAGACCAGACCGCGGCAGGGTGCGTTTCATTTCGGGCTGGACGACGCCAGCATCGGCGTGACCTTCACGTCGGAGGCGGGCCGCATCGACCTCAACTACGCGTCGAAGGAAATGATGAGCGCACTCTTCGTCGTGCTCGGCGCCGACAAGGACGCGGCCTCCGAATACGCCGACCGGATCGTCGGCTGGCGCACCCGACCGACGCCGGGCAGCGAGAATGTCGAGGCGGCGCGCTACAATGCGCTCGGCTATTCGCCGCGCCAGGGTTTGCTCACCCATGTCAACGAGCTGGCATTGGTCGCCGGCATCCCCGAGGCGCTGGTCGATCGCGCGCTGCCGTTCGTCACGGTGTTCAACGGCGGCGCGGATGTCGATCCGAAGATCGCCGCGCCGGAAGTCGTCCTTGCGATGGATCGCGCGTCGGGGAAGCCGCAGGACGGATTCGGGAGGTCTACCGGCGCCGCTGATGCCATCTCCGGCGCAGCGCAGACGCAAACCCAGCAAGGCGCGGTATCGACCGCGCAAAGCCCGTGCTACCGGATCGCGATCTCGATCCGATTCCGCAATGGCCACCGCACCACGTCTGAAGCGGTGATCGCGCTCGGCGACAAGGTCGAGCCCTATCGTGTGTTGTCCTGGCAGAACGATGTCGAGCCGCGAAGTCCGGTTCTGCCTCGCGGGAGAGGTTGATGGCCATGCTTGCCGAGGCACGACAATGGTTTGAACAATGGATCGGCGCGGTCGCGGTCACCGTCGACGGCGTCGCGGGCAGGTTCATGCGCCGGCGCAGCGTCGAGCTCGACGAGAATGCCGACGGAACGTTCACCGCGCGTATCGCGCAGGCGAAGGATGGCGCGCTCGCTGCCCCGGTTTCGTTCCGGCTCGATCAAGATGCGCCGCTGCCGCAGCTTTCGGCGGACTGGAAGGCTGCGTTCGACGGTTGCCGGATCGAGGCGCGATTGCGATCGGATCACATCGTCAGCCGCGTGCTCGATTTCCCAAGCCAGGCCGGCGACTTCCTCGACGGCATGATCCGCGCCCAGGTCGACCGGCTGACACCCTGGACCGCCGCCGACGCCGTGTTCGGCTGGGGACCGCCGCAGCCGATCGCCAACGACCGCATCGAGGTCGCGTTCGGCGCGACCGCTGCGGCCAAGGTCGATCCGTTGCTCCGGCTGGCGAAGACGCTCGGTGCCGCCTCGATTGCGGTCTCGGCGCCGGCGACCGGCGGCGACGGCGTGCCGCTGCTGGTGACGTTGCTCGACCGGCCGCTGCGCGGCCTCGCCGGACCGGCGGTCCCGCGTCTGCTGCGTGTTGGTCTGGTCTCGGCGGCTGCCACGGCCGCAGTATGCCTGCTGCTGAACGTCTATCTCGGTGGATGGCTGCAATCGCGGCAGGAAGACCTGCAACACCGCATCTCGCAGCGCCGTGCCGCGCTTCGCATCGACGCAAACGGCGACGGGTCCGGTCTCGGTCTACTGGCCAAGCGCAAGCAGACGACACCGTCGAGCGTGATGGTTCTGGAAGCGATCTCGCGCGTGCTGCCCGACACGACTTATGTGACCGAGCTGCGCATCGAGGGCAACAAGGTGCAGGTGGTGGGCATGACCCAGGATGCACCATCCCTGATTCGGCTGCTCGAGCAGTCGCCGCAGTTCACCCGCGCCACCTTCTTCGCGCCGACCACGCGCGCCGCGAATGAATCGGCGGAGCGGTTCCACGTCGAAGCCAACATATCAGCCTATTTCGGGTCCGGCACATGAGTGCAGCATCGCGATCGCTCGCAACCGTCAGCACCTCGCCGCTGGTCGCTACCGCAAGCTACCTCGGCCTGTTCATCCTGCTGCTCTTCGTCGTCATCTCCTCGCTCTCCGATCTCGTGGGCCTGCGCAGCGATGTCGCGGCATCGACCGGGATGCTGGAGCAACTCGAGGGGCGTTCCAGGCCAAATGCCGCCGGCCAACCCGCCATGCCGGCCGGGTCCGCCTATCTCGAGGGGGCGACCGTCACGGTTGCCGGCGCCACCCTGCTGCAACGCGTATCGGGCGCGGTGATCAAGGCGGGCGGCAACGTGCTGTCGACGCAGCTCGAGGTTCCGAACGTACCGGCCAAGGCCGGTTTCATCAGCATGGTCGCGAGCTGCGAGATCGAACAGGCGCAGTTGCAACAGGTGCTCTACGATCTCGAAGCCGGCATGCCGTTCCTGTTCATCGATCAACTGGTCGTGCAACCGGTCGCCGACGAGGCGGCCAAGGGCGGCGATCCAGGCAAGCTGCGCGTGTTGCTCGGCGTGTCCGGACAGTGGCGGGGAGCCAGATGATGCAACGCTTCGCGGCGATCATCTTGCTGTGGGCCGTGTCGACGCAACTGGCTCCTGCCGCCGTGCCTGACCGGTCCGGCGATGCACTCGATGCCGGACTGCTCGACGATACCCGCCTCGGTGGACCGGTGCTGACCTCGCCGCCGCCATCCGAGCCCGTCACGTCGGTCCGGGTGGCACCCTCGCCGGCGCCGACGCCGCGGCCGCTCAGTGCGAACCCGTTGTGGGGCATCCCGCTCAAGACCCTGTCCAATACGCGCGATCGTCCGGTGTTCTCGCCGTCGCGGCGACCGCCGCCCGTGGCCGTCGCCGAGCCGGAAGTCAGCAAACCGTTGCCGCCGCCGCGCAAGGTTGCGGTCGAGCCACCGCCGCTGTCGCTGGTCGGTACCATCACCGGCGATGACGCGAGCTTCGGAATATTCCTCGATCAATCGAACAAGACCGCGTTGCGGCTGAAGGTCGGTGACGACTTCCAGGGGTGGAAGCTGCGCTCGATCAATGGACGCGAAGCCACGATGCAGAAGGACGAGCAGGGCGCGGTGCTCGCATTGCCGCAGCCCGGCGGCGAAGCGAACGGCGATGTCCAGTTCGTTCCAGTCAGTACGGAACGGAGGCCGCTGGCGGCGCGGCGCCAGATGTGACGCGAGCATGATCCGGACAAGCGCGAAGTGGCTTTCCGAAAACGATCATGCTCGAAGGATCCGGCCAAACAACGATCCAACCCGATCGCAGCCAATCGGGAATGATGCCGTGGCGAGCATCGATCGGCGCCGCCGCACGGCACAACATGCAAAGCGCTCCATAAGCTCCAATGAAATAGAGAGCTTCGCGGTCGATCTGCATGGTGGCGGGACAAGTGTGACGCGTGCACGTCCATTGTTGCAACAGACTCGTGCGTGTTGAACAGTTCGTTTCGATTGATCAATCGCCGTGCGATGGGTGTGCGAGATCGTGATCGTCACCGACAACATCGAAGCAGAAAAGATGCGACAAAAAGTCCGCGCTGTCACAAATCCGCATAGGATACCGACAATAGTTCGCACCGCTACATGCCGCGAACCCTTCGCGGCAGATGAGTGGGCTGACCATGCACAAGATGCGAGTGGCGGCGTGCCTGGCTTTGCTGGCGACGCTGGCAGACGTGCGCGCCGCCAATGCCGGCACGCTCGAGGAGGGCGCCGAGCGCTATCGGCCGTATCTGATCGAGGGCGTTGCCAGCGCACTGGCAGGCGCGCGTGCGCTGCGTGCGCGCGCCGCTGCGGCGGATCTGCCCGGTGCAAGGAAGGCCTGGTTGTCGGCACGCGCCGGCTGGGAGCGCTCGGAGGTGTTCACCGCGGGTTTTGTGCCCGAGCTCGACGCCCAGATCGACGCCTGGCCAAACGCCGATAGCGGCTTCCACGCCATCGAAGCGAAGCTGTTCGGGGCGGGCAGCACCGACGTCGGCACCGATGCGACGGGGCTCGTCGAACATTTGAATGACCTCCACGGCAAGCTGAACGATATCAAGCTCACGCCGCAGGGCCTGCTGGACGGTACGGTGCGGCTTGCCTACGAGGTCGGTGAGAGCAAGGCAGATGGTGGCGAGTCACGCATCAGCGGCACCTCGCTGGAGGATATGCGCAACAACATCGCCGGCATCGACTTCGCCTATCGCACGATATTCTCCGCGGCGCTCAATGCGGTGGACGGCAAACTCGACGAGATGGTGACAAGCCGGATCAAGCGGCTCGACGCGATCGTCGCCACGCCCGACCTGCCGCATGTCGATACTGCTGCGTTGCGCCAGACCAGCGAAGAACTGGTCATCGCGCTACAGGGCGCTTCGGCCAAGCTCGGATTGCAGCGGCCGACCCTGGAGGCCCAGGCGCGATGAAATCGCTTCACAGGTGCCTGGCCGTGCTGCTCTCCGGCGTCATCGCGCTTGCACTGCTCGGGCGTGCGGTTGCCTTCCCGGTCGACGGCGACAAGACCGTGTTGCCGGTTGCAACGGAGCTGAACGAGGATGCACTGGACAAGCCGCGCGAGGTGTTCCAGTCCGAGCGTACCGGCAGCAAATCCTATCTCGTCAATCTCGGTGATCTCGCGTTCAATTCGCCGGGACTGCTCGGCGAGGTGGCTCGGCAGGCCGGCGTGAGCTGCGGCACCTGTCATGTCAACGGCGCGAACAATTCCAAGTTCTTCATGCCGAAAATGTCGAGCCGGCCCGGCACGTTCGACACCACCGGGCCGCTGTTCAATCCCAAGGCCAACAATCTGGCGTTCGACCCGGTGCGGATTCCGAGCCTGCGCGGCACGCGTTATCTTGCGCCCTACGGCGCCGATGGCCGGTTCGCCTCGCTGCGTGACTTCGTCCGCAACGTCATCACCAGCGAGTTCGCCGGACCGGAGCCGTCGCCGGCAACGCTCGATGCGATCGTGGCCTATCTGCACGACATCGACTTCCTGCCCAACCCGAGCCTTGGTCCGGCGGGGCGGCTGGCGGGCAAGATCACCGATGCGGAGCGTCGCGGTGAAGCGTTGTTCTCCAGGCCGTTTCCGCACGATCCTGCGCTGAGCTGCGCGGGTTGCCACGTTCCGTCGGCAGGCTTCGTCGATCACCAGCAGCACGACGTCGGTTCAGGCGGTCTGTTCAAGACGCCGACCTTGCGCAACGCGGATTTCAATGCGCCGTATTTTCACGACGGCCGCTTCGACAATTTCAACCAGGTCGTCGATTATTTCGACCGGACTTTCCAGCTCGGCCTGTCGACGCAGGACAAGGGTGACCTCATCGCCTACCTGACGGCGGTGGGCGACGGCGTCCAGCCCTATGAGCGCGACGGTGCCGGTGCGACGCTCAAGGAGATCAACGACTTCTCCTCGGTGCTCGCGACTGCGATTCCTGCTGGCGACAAGGATACAGTTGCGCTTGCGGTCGACACGATCGGCCGCGAATTGCGCGAGCTGACCGAGCAGTATCCCGATCGAAAGAACACCAGCGTATCAGGCGGCGAGCAACAGCGCGTGCTTGCGCGCAACGGCCTCAAGGAGCTGGTGCTCACGCTGCGGCGAATCGAGATGGCCGTCGCAGCTGGACGCAACGCAGATGCTGCCGCTGAGTTCAGGAATTATCGCAATCTCACGGCAGCTGCCGTTCCGGCGTTGCTCGCCAGCGCCGAGCCATGGTCGCTGTTCAACCAGGACGTCCATGATCAGCATTACGCTGCGCTTCGCGAAGTGATGCGCGCCAGGCACGTTCAGCACTGACGGAGCATTCCTGACGAGCATTCGTGGTCTTCGCAGTCGCGTTGATCACGCAATCGCTATTCGATCGATTGAGGTGCGTGAAGATGCAGCTCGCTGCTGCCGATGTCTCCACAGAAAATCTTTGAACGTTTCGAAATTTCTTATGTGGGTTCACGGGAGCGAAAATTCTGCGTCATGTTGTCGCATTAAGCAGGTTGTGTTGCTAACCGCAAACACCTGAGGTCGACAATGAGTTTGAATTACAAAAAGCACTGGCGAACCAGCACCGCGCTCTGCATCGCGTCGACGGTGCTCGTCGCAACGGCTGCATATGCCGCGCATTATCCCGGCGGTCACAGTGATTGGGACAAGCGTTCGCATCACAATCATCGCGCGCATCAGGAGGCAGATCGCGCCAGGAATGATCATGGTGGCGAACATGGTGACAAGGATCACGGCGGCAAGACCGCTTCGCCGATCAAGCATGTCATCATCCTGATCGGTGAGAACCGCGGTCTCGATCACACCTTCGGTGTGTACAAGCCGAAGGGCAAGGGGCAGACCATCTCGAACCTGCTGTCGAAGGGCATCGTCAACGAGGACGGAACGCCGGGGCCGAATTTCGCCCAGGCGCAGCAGTTCTCGGTCGCGGGCCAGCCGTCGTTCTATATCGGCGCGCCGGCGATCGCGAAGTCGCCCTACAACGCGACCAACGCGATGCCGCAGCCGAACACCAACGGCACGCCGACCGCGCAGAGCGACACCGGGGCACCGTTCAAGACGATCGCGGAAGCCAGTGTCGAGAAGGACATGGATCCGAGCGATCTCGACATCCTCACCACCGGCTTCAGCGGCCTGCCGACCGGTGTGCTTGATACCCGCGTTCCCGGCGCCGGCGGTCTGAATGGACCGTTCCCGTTGCAGGGCGAGCAGATCAGCGACGACGACTACACCGGCGACACGACGCATCGTTTCTATCAGGACTGGCAGCAGGAAGACTGCAGCGTCGCCAGCGCCACCAAGAAGAACAATTCGGGTTGCCTCAACGACCTGTTTCCGTTCGTGATGGCGACCTACTCGGCGTCCAACAAGAGCATGGCCAACTCGATGGGCTTCTACAACGCCCAGCAGGGTCAGGCCCCGGTCCTGAAGATGCTCGCCGACCGCTTCACGCTCGGCGACAATTTCCACCAGTCGTTCCACGGCGGCACCGGCGCGAACCACTTCATGCTCGGCACCGGCGATGCGGCGTTCTGGAGCGACGGCAAGGGCAACCCGGCGACGCCGCCGGCCAGCCTGATCGCCAATCCGAACCCTGCTTCGGGCTCGGTCAACCGCTACACCGTCGACGGCAATTTCAGCAATTGCTCTGACGTGTTCCAGCCCGGCGTGAAGCCGATCGTCAATTACCTCAACAATCTGCCTTACGCGGCCGAGCCGAACTGCAAGCCCAACCACTACTACATGCTCAACAACACCAATCCGGGCTATCTGCCGAATGGCGCGCTGTCCGGCGGCAACAACCTGCCGCCGTCGCCGGTTCGCACGATCGGCGATGCGCTGATGGAGAAGAACATCTCCTGGGCGTACTACGGTGGTGCGTACAACGACGCCGTGGCGCTTTCGAACGCTGCGGTCGCTGCCAACCCGTCGAACCCGAACCTCAGCGCCGCGGCGGTTGCCGATCCGGCGCATGCGCTCGGTGTCGCCTATTGTCAGATCTGCAATCCGTTCCAGTATGCGACCTCGATCATGGCCAATCCGGCCACGCGCCAGGCCCATATCAAGGACACTGCCGATCTGATCACCGCGATCGAGAAGAACTCGCTGCCCTCGGTGTCGTTCGGCAAGCCTGACGGCCTGCTCGACGGTCATCCGCAGAGCTCGAAGGTCGATCTGTTCGAGGCCTATGTCCTGAACGTGCTCAGCGCGCTGGATAACAATCCGGAACTGAAGGCTGAAACCGCTGTCTTCATCACCTGGGACGAAGCCGGCGGCTACTGGGATTCGGGCTATCTGCAGTCGATCGACTTCTTCGGCGACGGACCGCGCATGCCGATCCTGATCCTGTCGCCCTATTCGACCGGCGGCAAGATCTACCACAACTACGGCGACCACGTTTCGCTGCTGAAGTTCATCGAGCGCAACTGGGCCCTCCAGCCGCTCACGAACCGTAGCCGCGACAACCTGCCGAACCCGACCTACTCGAGGAACAACGAGTACGTCCCGACCAACAGCCCGGCGCTGTCCGACATGTTCGACGCGTTCGACTTCAACAAGCCGGTCACGCTGTCCTACACCGAGTGATCACGTCCCCGTCCTGAACGAGGTCGTGATCTGAATTGAGGCCGGCGCCGATCGAGCCAATGGTTCGATCGGCGTCGTCATGTCTTGCTTGTCCACGGCCTGATCGATCGGAACACGCGATGAAGCACGACGAGACGAATTGCCCGACTGGCCGGAACGTCGCTGCTTGGTTTCTTGCCGTTGCGATCCTGGCTGATATTCCGACGCCGGTCATGGCGCAGCAGTTTTCGGCCGACCTCGTGGCGCGGAAAGACCAGGCGATCAGCACGCTCGGGACACTGCATGTCGCGGGCCAAAAGGCGCGGATCGAAGCAACCGCGTTGCCGGACGGTTTCTTCCTGATCGATGCCGCGAGGCCCGTGGCGCATTTCGTCCGTCCCGGCGCGCATGTTTTCATGGACGCGAGGCAATCGAGCCGGCTGACCCAGATGTTCGTACCGGTCGATCCGGACGATCCTTGCCGGCAATGGCAGGCGTTCGCGCAGCTCGCCGCACCGCTCGATCCCGCGACGTGGCGCTGCCAGCGCGACGGAACGGACAGCGTCGCGGGGCGCAGCACCGACGTGTACCGCGTCACGGCACCGTCCGACGCCGGCTTTGTCGGCTGGATCGATCGCGCGCGCAGATTCCCGGTGCAGGTCAGGATCGCGGACGGCACGCTGATCGCGGCGGATCACATCCGCGACGAGCCCCAGCCGGCGCATCTCTTCGAGATTCCTGCTGGTATCCGCAAGTTCGATCCGCAGGCGCTGATCCGCCGGATTCAGCAGAGCGACGTCTGGGTGGCGCCGCCGGCTTCGCAGTGAGCTGTCACGATCCGGCCAGAGCCCTTCCCGTTCCGATGGAATCGGAACGGGGCTCTCAGTTCTTGTCGTGACGCGTGTTCTTCACGCGAACCGGCATCCACTTCGCTCGAAACGCCCTAGTTCATGATCTCCACCGTCGCCGAACGGCCGGCGACCAGCGCGATGCGATCCGGCAGCTGATCCAGCGCGATGCGTACCGGGACGCGCTGCGCGAGGCGAACCCAGCTGAAGGTCGGGTTGACGTTGGCGAGCAGGTTCGCGCCGTCGGTGCGGTCGCGGTCGGCGATGCCGGCCGCGATGCTCTCGACGTGACCGGTGAGCCGGGCCGGCTCGCCCATCAGCCGGACCTGCGCCTTGTCGCCGACACGGATCCGCGCGAGCTTGGTTTCCTCGAAATAGCCTTCGACATGCAGCGTATCGGTGTCGACCAGCGCCATCACGCCCTTGCCCGCGGTGACATAGGCGCCGGGCCGCAGATCCATGTTGGTGATGGTGCCGTTGACCGATGCGTGCACCTCGCTGCGGTCCAGATTGAGCTGCGCCACGGCGCGATCGGCAACCGCCTGATCATAGGCGGCCTTGGCTTGCAGCTGCGTGGCCAGCACCTGCTCCTGCTTCTGCTGCGACACCGCATCGGTGGTCAGCGCGCTGTAGCGCTTGAGGTCGGAATCGGCCTGATCCAGCGTGGCGCGATGGCCGGCGACCGCCGCGTCGGCCTGCTGCAATGCCAGGGCAAAGCGGGCGCGATCGATCCGGAACAGGATATCGCCGCGATGCACGGGCTGATTGTCCTTGACCAGCACGTCGGTGACGAAGCCGGATACGTCGGGCGCGACCTGGACCACGTCGGCGCGGACCCTGCCGTCGCGGGTCCATGGCGATTCCATGTAGTAGACCCAGAGCGCGTGAGCCACGGCGAGCGCGGCGACGAGCGCGACGGCAGTCAGCGCGACCCGGCCGAGCCAGGCGAAATTCCCCTTCATGGCAGAAACTCCGAAAGATAGACGACGCCGCCGAGCAGGCAGACATACAGTGCGAAATTGAACAGCGCGCGATGCCAGACCAGCCGGTAGAGGCCGAAGCGCTGCATGATCCGGCTCAGCAGCACGCTGAGCGCATAGGCAATAACGAGCCACAGCAGCAGCGCGGGAACCAGAACTCCGTAGATGTCGAGCTCATATCTCATGCCGCAAAACTCTCCTCGGGCTGCGATCGATACGCCGGCGCATTCGGAAACAGGCCGCGGCGGATGCCGACGAGTCCGAGCAGCGCATCGTCCCGCGCGCGCTCATTGGGGTCCTTGACGACCGCGGTCACCGCGGCATCGACGCATGACAGCAATTCGGCCGGCAGTGCCTGATCCGCATGGGCGCGAAACGCCGCCGCGAGGTCGTCCAGCATGTGGTCGATGGCGCGCACGGTCGATGCGGCGAGGCCGTAGCGGGCGCGCCGAAGATCGATGATGTTGAGCCCGATGCGCAGCTGGACCAGGCTGTCGGTGTCGCGGCGGTCGCTCTCGGAGATGAAGGCGATGCGCTGCACCAGCAGTCCGAGCCGATGCAGCATCAGGCCGGCAAACTGCGCGCGATCGCCGCGGCCACGCCGCTCGGCCGCGACCGCGAGCGTCTGCCAGCTCGACGTCATCAGCCGCTTGGCGATCCATTCGGCACCGACGCCGCGCGCGATCCGCGTCACGATCTCCGCGATCACGACACCGAGGAAGAAGGCGACGGACGTGTTGGCAAAGCTGGCGAAATCCGCGCTGTAGGTCGATTGCAGCGCGAGCAGCGTCGCCGTGTTGGCGGCGAGCGCCATGCCGATCGGCGCGGTGCTGGGTCGTGCGATCAGGAATCCATATGTCAGGAAGGTCGGCGCCAGCGCGGCGATCAGGACCTCGACATGGGAGATGCTCGGCACCACCGCGAACTGATAGATCGCGACGATGACGACGGCGACCAGCGAGAACAGGCCGAAGGCCCGGATGCTGCGCGCCGGCTCGTCCTGCGCGGCGAAGAAGGAGCAGGCGACCGCCGCCATCATCGGCGCCGAAGCGCCATCGGCCCAGCCGGTGGCGATCCACACGCCGCAACAGATCAGGATGGCGACCGTGGTCCCCGCGGCCGACCACAGCGCCATGCCGTGGTCGCGATGCCGGACCGGAGCCGCTCCGGCCTCCGGATGGAATGCGAACGGCACTGAGGAGATATCCTGGCCCGCGGCAATAGCATCGGCCACCGCGCGGCAGTCGGCCGAGATGTCGACGAGGTCGCGCAGCCGCAGCAGCAGGCTGATCGTGATGATGCGTTCCCGCGCCGCGAGGCCGTCGAGGGCGGATTGCCGCTCGGCGATATCAGCGCGGATCTGCTCGCCGGATTGCCGCTGGCGATCCTCGTCCACGATCCAGGCGGCGACGTCGCCGATCAGGCGCTGTAGTCCCGGCTGCTGTTGCAGCACCGCCGCACCGAGCGCGGCAAGCCGGTCTTCGATCGACGTCACGATCGGCAACAGCATCAGCATGCGCAACCGAACCTCGGCGAGACCGCGCACGGTGCCGGTGTCGGCCAGCCGGTCATAGGCGAGATGGGTCGCCAGCGTATCGATCTCGACGATGTCGGTCGCGAGGCGGAGGCGTTGGGCCCGGCGCGTCTCGCTGCTGCCGTGATCAAGCAGCACGTCGCGGGACAGGCGGCGGGCATCCGACAGCCAGCTCCTGACCCGGCTGCCGACCGCCGGCGCGACGCTGCGCGGAAACACCACGGTCGACACCAGGCTTGCGCAGATGATGCCGAGCGAGATCTCCTCGACCCGCGCCAGCGCGATATCGAAAATGCTTCCGGGTTCGGCGACGGACGGAAAGCCGATCAATGCGACGGTGTATCCGCCCAGCATGAAGACATAGCTGCGTGGGGTTCCGTCGAGCAGCGACAGATAGAGGCAGAGCCCGACCCACAACGCGATGGCAAGGCAGAGCAGCTCGGGCGCGTTGACGAGGTTCGGCACCATCGCCACCGTGACGATCGCGCCGATCAACGTTCCCATCACGCGGAAGAACGCTTTCGAACTGGTCGCGCCGGCCAGTGGCTGCGACGTGATGTAGACCGTCGCCATCGCCCAGTAGGGCCGCGGCAGATCGATCGCCAGGGCGATCACAAGCGCCAGCATGGATGCTGCGAACGTCTTCAAAGCGAAAACGAGGTCCGCGTGGCGGACCAGGAATGGCTCTTCGGCGCGCATGACTATTTCGCCTCTGGAGCAGTCTTCGCCGGACCAGACCTGGCGTCCTGGAGGCGGCTCGCACGCTGCTCGATGCGCTGGAGCGTCTCGAAGGTTATCGCAAGTTTCTCGCTCTCGATATCCTTCAGCACACTGGCACGCACGCGGCGCAGGATGCGGTCGATGTCCTCGGCCTTGGCCTTGCCGCTCGCGGTCAGGTGCAGCGTCTTGGCGCGCCGGTCGGTCGGGTCCTCGCGGCGCTCGACCAGGCCTTCCGACGCGAGCAGATCGATCAGCCGCACCAGCGAAGGACCTTCGATCCCCAATTCGTCGGCCAGCACGCCCTGGCGGACGTTTTCCCCCTGCCGCGACAGCACCAGCAACGGGATAGCCGTCGCGTAGGACAGGCCGTGATCGGACAGCGCCTGATCCGACTCGCGTCGCCAGATCCGGGCGAGCCTGGTGATCAGGCGGCCGATCTCGGCGTGGATATGGGATTGCGATGGAGGCATGCAAATTAGATAGGATACAAACTATTAGGCTGCAACTATATAATTGGGCATCACCCTGATGATCACGCAAAAGCGATCGGGCAATGGGCACGGGCTTCACGGCAGGAGCGGATGAGGGGCTTCGCGGCGATAGCAGCCTGGCGCTGATCCCGACCTTCATCGTCGTGGCGGTGGATGCCACCGGAATGGGCATCATCCTGCCATTGCTGCCGTTCTACTCACAGCGGCTCGGCGCGACGCCGTTCGTGATCGGTGCCCTGATCTCGGTCTATGCGGTATGTCAGCTGATCGCGGGCCCGATCGTCGGCATGCTGTCCGACCGCTACGGCCGCCGCAAGGTGCTGGTGGTCAGTCAAATCGGCACATGTGTCGGCTTCGTCTTGCTGGCCATCGCAGGCAACCTGACGCTGGTGTTCCTGGCGCGGATCATCGACGGGCTGACGTCCGGCAACATCTCGGTGGCGCATGCCTATGTGGCCGAGCATAGCGCACCTTCGACCCGCAAGCAGGCGCTCGGCATGACCAGCGGTGCGATCGGGACCGGCTTGCTGGTCGGCCCTGCGCTCTCGGGCCTTCTGGTCCACTATGGTGACACTTATCCGGTATGGGCGGCGGCGGTCCTGTCGCTGATCAGCATTGTCGCCACCATCGCCTTGCTGTCGCCCGATCATCCGGCCTCCGAGCCGCTCTACCAGCAGCGGGTGCCCGAGCCGACGCTGGCGCGCACGATCGCCGGGATGCGCTATGCGTGGCGCGTGCTCGCTCTGCTCATCGTGTTCTTCTTCGTGAACTCGATGTTCCTGTCGCAGATCGGCCTGTTCCTGTCCGCGCGGTTCAGCTGGGATGGGCATCCGTTCGGTGCGCGCGAACTCGGTGCGGTGTTCGCCTATGCCGGCTTCATCAACATGGTCGTGCAGTGCCTCCTGATCACGCGGGCGAATATCTTCGCTTCGGACAGGATCATCGTGCTGGCGGCATTCGCCTGCATGGCGATCGGATTTTCGGGGCTCGCGTTCGCGCCGCGGATCAGCCTGCTGGTGCTGTTCCTGACGCTGATCATCGTCGGCATGATGTTCACCCGCAGCACGCTGACCGCCGAATTGTCGCGCAGCACCGCGATCAACCGTCAGGGCATGATCATGGGCCTCAACCAATCGTTGATGTCGGGTGCCAATATCAGTGCTCCACTGCTGAGCGGCGTGCTCATCGGCCATCAACTGTTCGTCAGCTGGACGCTCGTGATGGCGGCGGTCGCCGTGATCGGGGTGGTTCTGGCCGGACAACTTCTGCCGCCCCAACCGGGCAAGCCGTGAGCTAACGCGCAGCTGCCGCGTTGATGGACGTGCTTCGTGCACGGCGACATGATGTTGTGCACGCCGCATAGCGCAGGGTGCTGCCGGATCTCAGCCGAAGTCGCACATCAGCCGGCTCCAGTCCTCGCCCGCGAGGCCGCCGACATAGATATCGCCGCGCACGATGGCGTCGTTCACTTCCGGAACACGCGTCAATGCCATGGCGAAGGCGCGGTGCCGGAACACGAGCCAGCGTTGCAGCCCGAGCCCCGCCATCAGAGCCGGCTGCGCACGGCCGCGAGCCTCGACATGGCCGCTGTCTTCGAGGTGGCGGAACATCGCACCCAGCACGCCGACTTCCTGGCCGGGCAGCGACAGGATGTTGAGCACATGCGCGGTCCGTCCCGGCGACGCGTAGTAGACAAAACAACCAAGCAGCGCGCCGGAACGGTCTTCGATCGCGCGGATCGTGAAGCTGCCTAGTCTGGTGTTCTGCGCCGCGAGGCCGACGAGCCAGCCGAGCTCGTCCTCCGACCAGAGCGGGCGGACGGCGTAATGGGCGATCAACCGCGGCGCATGCGCCAGGAAGTCCGCGACGGACATCTCCAGCACCTTCGCGCCGGCGGGGCCCTCGATGTTGTCGTCACCGCGGAGGCGACCAAGGAAAGCATCGACGGGACGCAAGAGCGCTGCCAGGCCCGGCTCAATCCGGCGCAGGACGCGGGGCGAATGACGCCCGAGCAATGCGCTTAGCGGACGGAAGGTGCGCACCCACTCCAGGTTCTGCATCGGAATCGTCTTTCCGCCGATGGCCATCAAGGACCTGGCGCTGGTCGGCGATGCGCTGTCACAGAACGAAAGACTTGCCTTCTTCGGCCGCAGACCAAGATTGAGCTGGGCGGCTCCGGCGGAGTCCCTGTTCGTCATGAAGACGCCGAGCAGCCGTCCCGGGATGACATTGCCGCACGCCATGAAGCGCATCGGGACCGAAAGCAGGGCGCTCGAGATGAGGCCGTCCTGCTGTTGATAGATTTGCGTGCCCGCCGCCTCGCTATAGGACGGTGATCCCAAGGTCAGTGCGTGCAGATAGCCCTTGAGATCCGCGCCAGCGGGCCTGTCGCTTCCCCTGAAGACCTTGAGGAAGAGGCCTGCGACCGCGGGAACGTCCGCAGTCGTCATCGGCCTCGCTGCGCCCTTGCGCAGCGCTTGCCGGTCGGTCTGGACGATGGGTTCGGACTGCGGAGCCGGACGATCCGGCGCGATCGACAGACCTTCGTGCGGCAGAATAGCCCGGACCGCTGTATGGGACGTTGCGCTCAGCATGTTTCGCCACTTCGTCTCCTGCCGCCTAATTGCGACAGCGCCGTCGGACGGCAAGATCAAATGGCTGTCGACAAACTCGGGTCGGTCGACATCACGCGAGCAGGAAGTTGCGAATGCTCCGCGTAGGCGCGCGTCCTTGCATCAACTCTCCAACGTGGCGTGTGGGCCGTCAAGAAATTCAACCTGTGGAGGTTAATGCGATGCGCTTGCTAACGTTAATGCGGCACGCCGCTGCAGCGATCGGTCCTGGCGACGCAGGTCACCATGCCGCACGTCACGATGGCCGATGCCATGAACAAGGTTGATGGCTCAACTCTCAAGGCCGGTTCCATGCGTCACGAGCTATTCGATAGCATCGACAATCAGGCGCCGATCGCAGCGTGGATCATTTTCAATGAGACTGTGGCAATCTACCGCGCCGTCCAGTGCAATCCTCCGTTTGCACCTCTGTGTAAACAGTACAAATAGGTCGAGGATGCGCTCCGCTTGTTTCGTTCTTGCACCGTGTCGCGATCGTCGCGCGTATGTGCCGCGGATGCACGGAGGAGGTGTGCCGACGGCCGGACCGGTTGCCGCTGGCGCAATCGCGGCCATCGCGCCGGAAGGGATGATGATCGGCGGAACAGACATCGACCGGATGACGTTCCAGGAGTTCGGCCAACTCCTGCCGTGGAAGGCAGTCGGCGGGAACGTTGCGAATACTCAGCCGAATTGAGAACACAACGCAGCCGTCCAGGAGGAACTCGAAGGGAATGCTTACGGACGTACGGCAGATCAAGGCGGCGCGTGCGCTCCTCCGCTGGAGGCAGGATCGGCTTGCGCAAGAAGCTGGTTTGGCACTTGCGACGATCCGACGACTAGAGCGTCTTGAAGGCCGGATAGAGGCCAACTTCGACACGGTGCAACGGATTCGCGAGGCGCTTGAAAATGCCGGCATCGAATTTGTGGGTGCGCCGAACCTTGGAGTCCATGTTTCGACGGCACGACAAGACGGCGTTGCCAAGCCCGAGGTCGGCTGAAGAATTTTCGATACGACGTGCAGCGATCTGGATTTTCCGGCGCTCGGACGTTCCCGCTCAACTGAATCGATCCTGGTCAACTCGCGCCACTCAGTTTGAGGTGCGACATGGATGTCGTTCGCGTGCGCGACAAGCCAGGGATCGGGAGATAGCTAAAAAGCTATTCTTGTAGCGCTATTGATACTTCATGTAAGGAATAAAAATATCGTTTTATAACAGTGTGTTAGAAGTATCACGCGATGACATCGAATGCGTGTGACAAGTATTTGTCGCATTGTCGCGTCTCACGAACTGTTGTTCTCATCGATCCTGCGTGATGAGGGGCTTTGCGGAGGTTGGAGATCGGTCACCGATCATCCTTCTCACGCCGAAGCGACGCGAATTGGTTGGGGATGAAGATCAGGGGCGCAATCGGCTCGATCGTAAATCTCCTCAAACGAAAAAGGGCAGGAGGATTTATGCAGCTTTCCAAGAGTATTATTCTGGCTTCGGCAGCGTCGCTCATTGCAGTGGGCGGCGCGCAAGCAGCCGACCTTCCGGTGAAGGCCAAGGCGGTCGAATACGTCAAGGTGTGTTCCCTGTACGGCCCGGGCTTCTACTACATTCCGGGCAGCGATACGTGCATCAAGCTGGGCGGCTATCTGCGCGTCGACGTTCTGGCGAATACGAACTCCGACAACACCGGCAACACCTCGGGTCCCGCCGGGGCGAACAATCGTTACACCAACGGCTACACCTGGCGCTCCCGTCAGGATCTGAATATCGACACGCGCACCGCGACCGAATACGGCGTGGTTCGCACCTTCTTCGATGCGACCTTCAGCTGGACCACGGATAGCTATGCCGGGCAGGGCAATGGCTCGAGCATCTACTCGGCGATCGGCACGGCCTCGGCGCCGAACAACGCCAACGGCGGCGCCGTTGCGGCCGGTACGGTCGGCGTCTACTACGCCTTTATCCAGTTTGCGGGCTTCACCATGGGCAAGGCGGTCTCGCAGTTCGCTGCTCCGTGGGCCAACTACCCGGGCAACAACTACGACGGTCTGGTCGGCGGCGGTGGCACGATCACCGGTGTGAACCAGTTCACCTACACCGCGCAGTTCGGCAACGGCGTGTCGATGGCGCTGTCCGCGCAGGATCAGACGGCCTACTATCAGGCCGGCGTCAACAATCTGGGCGCAACTCCGGGCGCACTCGGCCCGTTCGGCCTCAGCAACTACGCCGGCACGATCGCTCCGGACCTTGTTGCGATGTTGCGCGTCGACCAGGCCTGGGGTCTGTTCCAGGCGTCGTTCGCGGCGCATAACAACCATGCGGCCTACTACGGCGGCAACGAATCGACCGGTCATCCGGACGACAAGTGGGGCTGGGCTGGTGCGTTGGCCCTGTCGATCAAGAACATCCCGACCGGACCTGGCGACACGATCAACATCCAGGGCGTCTACACGAACGGCGCAACCCGCTACAATATCCAGGATCTTGCCGGTTCGGCCGGTGCGAACACGGTCTTTGGCGGCACCAATCTGCCGGGGGCCTATCAAAGCGTCGGCTTCGGCATAGCGCCCGACTCGGTGTTCGTCGCCGGTGGTCAGCAGCAGTTGATCACGACCTGGGGCATGCGCGGCGCGTACACCCACAATTGGGATGCCTACTGGAACACTGCGATCTACGGTGCTTACGCCGGGGTCCGCTATAACGGCACCGCCAAGTCCTACATCTGCGGCCCAACAGGCTCTGGCGTGGGTGGTTCGTTCGGCGCCGCGTTCGGCACCGCCGGCCTGACCTCTTGCAACCCGGATTACAATATCGCGCAGCTCGGCCTGATCACCCGGTGGACCCCGGTCAAGAACCTGACCTTCTCGGCAGACCTGACCTACACGCACGTGGATCAGAAGTTCGCCGGCACGATCGCGTATCCGGGCAGTGCCGGCATCGGCAAACCGGGCGCCGTGTACGAGCTGAAGGATCAGGACACCGTGCTCTTGCTCCTTCGCGCTCAGCGCAACTGGTAAAGATTTATCCACCAGGAAGGGAGATTGCTCTGAACTTGTAAAACTTGTCACCTCCAAGGAAGGCCTCCGGTATGTCCACCGGAGGCCTTCGCATTTTGATCGCCGTGTGGACCTTGCCACGCCGATCCGCATTTCCCGAAGTGCAGGTGGGGTGGACGCAAGTTCGGGTGAGGAGAACGCGTCGGACGAAGTTTCGGTTCTGATCCCATCAGAATCGAAAATGCTCTGGTTCGGCGATCTATTTCTTTGCGCGCGATTGCGAGGCGACCCGGCGGCGGGGCGGCTTGGCCGGAGGTTGCCGTCTTCTCTTGCGAGCGGCTCGCCGCTTGCTGCTGTTCAATTCAAGGTTGGCGGACACTGCCTGTTCGAACGCCGTGAGATCCATTAGCAGGCTTGCGATGTCTTCGCGCGGCACATCCAGGAATAAGGCCGAGAGCGAGCGCGTCTGCTCCGTCCGCAGCCGGCGAAGCATGGCCCTGCCGGCCTTCGTCAGCAGAACAACCTGAACGCGGCGATCCGCCTCCGCCGTTACGCGCCGGACGTGACCGACCTTGACGAGTTCATTGACGAGAGCGGTGACGTTGCTTTGCGGCACCATCAAAGCGCTGGCGAGCTGGCTCAACGCTACGCCTCGTTTGGAGGCCGATAGAGCTTCGAGGACATGCAGCCGGGCAAGGCTGTATTCGAATCGATCCCTGAGCCGCCGATTGATCACTCGTGCGATTTGTGACGAGCAGCCGAGCAGCCGCAACCAGAGCTTGGTCTCATCGTCGTTCATCTGCGAGCCGACCATCGACCTGTTACTGTAGGTTCCTCGCTGCTCGAACCTGTCTGGGTCCGCGACTTAGGGGCGCGTCGGGATTTGGTGTCGCCTTCCGCAGAGCCGGGGCGGTGCGGAAGTCATCTGGATCGGTGGCGGCTGTTCTGCTTGCTTGATATTGGATGGCCCCGCCTATGGGTCGAGCTCAGTATCCCAGTAGAGATAGTCGAGCCAGCTCTCGTGCAGATAATTCGGCGGGAATAGCCGCCCGTTGCGATGCAGCTGATGCACGGTCGGAGCGTAGGGCGTCTGCTTCGGAAACATCTTGGCCTGCTGCGGCGTCAGATTGCCCTTGCGCAGATTGCAGGGCGAGCAGGCCGCGACGACGTTCTCCCAGGTGGTCTGGCCACCCTTGCTGCGCGGAATGATGTGATCGAAGGTGAGGTCGTCCGGCGACAGGCAATACTGGCAGGAGAAGCGGTCGCGCAGGAAAACATTGAAGCGGGTGAAGGCGGGGTGGGTGGTCGGCTTGACGAAGGACTTCAGGGATACGACGCTGGGCAACTGGATTTCGAAGGAAGGACTTCGGACCGCCCGGTCGTAATATTCGACGATGTTGACACGATCGAGGAACACCGCCTTGATCGCGTCCTGCCAGGACCAGAGCGACAGCGGGTAGTAACTCAGCGGCCGGAAGTCCGCATTCAAGACCAGCACCGGCCAACCGCCTTGTGAGACATGTGCGTTCAAATAACGCTCCTGACTCCCATTAGCTGCGAAGCAGCATGCACTCACATACTACAGGCAGCGTGACGGGATTGTGAAGAGCGATGAGCGGCTTATCCGCCATGCACTGCCATGTTCCTGCCCCGATTGCCTCCGGCCCGCGAGGCCCGTAAAGGGAGCCGCACGGCCCTGTCGGCCACTGACGGACCCCTGCCGATGACCACGACTTCAAGCTATCTCGAGGCGCCGCGCCGGTTGCGTGCATTCGTGCGGGCGCACGAGACCAGCCTCGTGGTGCTGGCGGTGCTGATCGGCGCCATTGGCGGCCTCGTGGTGGCGGTCATGAGCAGCCTGGTCACAGTGCTGCATTCGGTGCTGTTCAATCTGCCGCTGGGCGAGCGGCTGTCGAGCCAGCCCAGCATCGATCCCGTGCGGGCACTTCTGGTTCCCACCGCTGGCGGCCTGCTGCTGGGTCTGGCGTTCCTGCTGCTGCTCCGGGTCCGGCCAGCCCGCGAGATCGACCCGATCGAGGCCAACGCGCTCTATGGCGGGCGGATGTCGTTCCGCGGCAGCGTGATCGTGGCGTTGCAGACGATCTGGTCGAGCGGCGTCGGCGGCTCGGTCGGGCTCGAAGCCGGCTATACCCAGCTCTCCAGTGGCCTCGCCGCTTCGCTCGGCCGCGGTTTCCATCTTCGCCGCAACGACCAGCGAATCATGGTCGGCTGCGGCGCGGCGGCGGCGATCGCCGGTGCCTTCAGCGCCCCGCTCGCCGGCGCGTTCTACGCTTTCGAACTTGTGATCGGCGGCTACACGCCGGCGAGCCTGACCCCGGTCGGGGTGGCTGCGGTGACCGGCTATTTCGTCGCCCATGCCTTCGAGCCGCTGCCGCTCGGGGTCGGGGTCGGAACCGTCGGCGACGTGCTCGGGCGCGATCTCGCGATCGCCGCGCTGCTTGGCATGGCCGCCGCTTTGACCGGGATCGCGATCATGCGCGGGGTGACGCTGTGCGAGGCGTTGCTCGCCAAGACCCGGCTCTGGCCGCCGCTGCGCCCGGCGCTCGGCGGCCTTGCCGTCGGCGCGATGGCGCTGCTGACCCCGCAGGTGATGTCGTCGGGCCATGGTGCGCTGCGCTTCGCCGGCATCGTGGCGATGCCGCTCGCCTTCATCGCCGGTGTGTTCGCTTTGAAGGCTGTCGCCTCGATTGTGTCGCTCGGCTCGGGCTTCCGCGGCGGATTGTTCTTCGCCACGCTGTTCATGGGGGCGCTCGGCGGCCGGCTGTTCGCCGCCGGCGTCGACATCGTGTGGCCGGGGCTGAACCTCGACCCCAACGCCTATGCCGTGATCGGCATGAGCGCGCTGTCGGCCTCGGTGATCGGCGGCCCACTGACGATGTCGTTCATCGCGCTGGAATCCACCGGCAACCTCTGGCTCACCACAGCGGTGCTGGTCGCGGTCATCATCTCGACCACGATCACCCGCGAGCTGTTCGGCTATTCGTTCGCGACCTGGCGGCTGCATCTGCGCGGCGAGACCATCCGTAGCGCCGCCGATATCGGCTGGATCCGCGATCTCACGGTCGGCAAGATGATGCGGCAGGACATGACGACGGTGAATGCCGCGATGCCGATCGAGGCGTTCCGCGAGGAATTCCCACCGGGCTCGAAGACCCAGGTCGTCGCGGTCGATGGCGAGGGATGCTACGCCGGGCTGGCGCTGGTGGCGGAAGCGCATGCGCCCGATCTGGAGGCCGACAAGGGGCTCGCGGGCATCCTGCGCTACGCCGACGTGGTGCTGCATCCCGGCATGAACGTGCAGGAGGCGATCGCGGTGTTCGACGCGGCGGAAGCGGAGTCGCTCGCGGTGATCGAGGGCGATGGCGACCGGCGGCCGATCGGCCTGCTCACCGAAGCGCACGCCATGCGCCGCTACGCCGAAGAATCCGAGCTGCGTCGCCGCGAGGTGATCGGCGAGGTTTGATTTCGCCGAGGTGATCTGGCCCGTCGCAGGCTATCAGACCCGTCATCCTGCGGAGCGCGGAACGCGCGTCTCGAAGGATGCGCGGACACCAGCCGGGCCGCTGACCCTTCGAGACGCGCGCGATGCGCGCTCCTCAGGGTGACGCTGGTGGAGTCGAGTTCAGATCGGAATCTTCTCCAGCTTCTGCAAGCATCGCGTCAGGCGCACCGTGGCCGGCATCTCGGTGTCCGGAAAGCTGGTTTTCCAGTCGGTGACGCCGACCTCGCCGACATAGATATCGCCGCGCGAATCCAGCGCGATGCCGTGCGGCGCCAGGAATTTTCCGGTCTCGACGCCGGGGCCCTGCTCGCCGCCGAGCCGGGCGATGCGCTTGCCGGTGCCATCCACGATCGACAGCCGCGGGCCGAGATTGGGCACCTTGCGGTTGACCGCCATGCCGGGGCCGAGCTCGCCGATCACGAAGTTCGGCTGCTTGCCGCCGCCGCAGCACAGCGCGCAGGGCCGGTGCAGGTTGTTCCACTGCGTCTCGTATCTACCGTTGCCGTCGAACACCTGGACGCGATGGTTTTCGCGGTCGGCGACATAGACGAAGCCGTCGGCATCGGTCGCGATGTTGTGCACGATGTTGAACTGGCCGGGATCGGTGCCGGGCTCGCCCCAGGTCTTGAGCAATTTTCCATCCGGCGTGTACTTGTGGACGCAGGCGTTGCCGTAGCCGTCGGAGACGTAGATCTCGCCCTTCGGCGAGAGCGCGGTATGGGTGCAGCGATGGAACGGCTCGCCGCTCATGAATGGCGCCGGCTTGTTCGGGATGCCGATCGTCAGCAGCACCTTGCCGTCGGTGGAGCATTTGCGCACGGTGTGGTCGCCGTCATCGGTGCAATAGAGATTGTCGTCGGCGTCGATGTGCAGGCCGTGCGCGCGGGTGAACACGCCTTCACCCCAGCTCCTGAGGAAGTGTCCCTCGCGGTCGAGCACCACCATCGGGTGTTCGCCGCGATTGAAGACATAGACGCGGTCCTTGCTGTCGACCGCGACCGAGGCGACATCGGTCAGGCTCCAGCCGTCGGGCAGCTTTGCGAAATTCTCGACGACGCGATAGCGGTGCTCGCCGGTGCCGAGGATGGTTGGCATTATTCCGTTCTCCCCATTTCTTGTCATTCCGGGATGCGCGCAGCGCAGGCCCGGAATCCATTCAACCATAGAGCTTGCTGCTCAATGGATTCCGGGTTCGCGCTGCGCGCGCCCCGGAATGACGGGTTGGTTAGGTCAATTTCGCCACCGGCCCGACGTCGCGCGGCAGCAGGCCTTGCTCGATCGCCTTGATCTGGAGCGCCAGATAGCGCGAGTTGATGCGGCATTGCGCCAGGCTGCCGGCGATGAACCAGAGGCCGGGCTGCGGCGTGCGTGTGTACATGTTGCGCAGCTCCTGGCCGTCGCCAAAGCCCCAGATCGGGCCGACGCGCGCGGCCATCGCCTCGCCGAACAGTTTCTTCACCAGCTCTTCCTGCGGCCGGTAGCCGGTCGCGAGCACGATCAGGTCGGCAGCGATCGTCTCACCGCTCTTGAGCCGCGCGCCATCGCTCACGAAGGTCTCGATGTCGGCGAACTGTTGCAGGGCGACCGCGCCGCTGGCGACGAGGTCGGAGCAGCCGACGTTGAAGTAGTATCCGCCGCCACGGGTCAGGTATTTGAACTGCCAGCCGGTGCCGCCGTCGCCGAAATCGAGCCTGAAGCCCTTGCGCGCGAGGCCGTCGAGCAACGTCTTGTCGAGCTCCTTCGACTGTTCGGTCATCAACACGTGGCTGCGCTTGGCCAACGCGAGCGGCATCGAGGTCGCGATCAGGTCGTTGTCCTCGAGCGAGCCTTCGTTGTAGGCGGCATAGGCGAGCTGCGCCGACGGCTCGATATTGGTGATCAGGGTCGAGGAGCGCTGCACCAGCGTCACCGCAGCGCCCGAGGAATGCAGGTCCTGCGCGATGTCGTGGCCGCTGTTGCCGGTGCCGATCACCAGCGCGCGCTTGCCGGTCCAGTTCTCGCCGTCCTCGTAGCGGCTGGAATGCATGACCTGGCCTGAAAAATTCTTCAGGCCGGGGATCTCGGGCAAATTGGGGATGCCGCTGACGCCGGTTGCCATCACGACATGGCGCGGCCGCATTGTCCGCGTCGTGCCGTCGGCGCGGCGCAACTCGACGGTCCAGCGTCCTTGCGCATCGTCATAGCTGCCGCCGATGAATTCCGTGCCGGTCCAGAAGTTCAGCTCCATGGCGTCGACATAGGATTCGAACCAGTTGGCGAGCTTGTCCTTCGGGATGTAGGTCGGCCAGTTCGGCGGGAACGGCATGTAGGGCAGGTGATTGACCTGGACCTGGTTGTGCAGGGTCAGCGCGTGATAGCGCTTGCGCCAATTGTCGCCGACCCGCGCCTCGCGGTCGACGATCAGCGCGTCGATCTTGAGCTGTTGCAGCCGCGCGGCGATCGCCAGCCCGGCCTGTCCGCCGCCGACCACCAGCACATCGGGGTCGCGGTCGGCATATTCGGCGGAGGCCTTGCGCAGGTCGAGCCAGTTGGGCCCGCGGAAGTCGCGCGAATAGGCCTGTCCGCGTGGACGTGTATGGCCCTGCTGCTCCTCGAAGCCCTTCAGTTCCTCGAGTGCCGTCAGCAACGTCCAGGCCTTCAGCCGGTCGCCATCGCCGGCATCGGGGATCAGCCGCACGATGCCGTGGCCACGGCCGGTCGTCGTCTCGAATTTGAAGATCGCCTCGATCGCGGTGGTGCCGGCGCGCATCACCCGGCGGGGGGCGGCGCGCTCGGCATCGATGCGGAAATCATGCGGCGCGCTGCGGCGGGCATGTGCCGGCAGTTCCTCGAGGATCGCAAAGGCGCGGTTGACGGTCTGGATGTTCCAGCTCAGCGCCAGCACGTCGCGCCAGTAGCTGTCGGGATGGAATAGCGGCTTCAGCAGCACATCGTCGGGGCTCGCCAGCGCATCCTCGAACTGCACAAGCCAATTGTCGGCGGCGACCGAAATATCGTCCGTCTTGTCGAGCATTTCTCGTCATCGGCCGCCGTGGTGACATTCTCTGACGGCGTTCCCTTGCTGCAAGCCTATACCCATTGGTGAGGCAGCAGAAAGGGCGTGACGGGATATCGCCTATTCGGCCAGCGACAGGATCAAGCCTTGATCCGGCGGAACACGGCCTTGCAGGGTATCGAGATAGGCCTCGCGCACCGCGGCCGGGCCGTGCCGCTCGACCACATCGAGCCAATTGGGCAGATGCGGCACGAACTCGGCCCATGCGGCGCCAAAGCGCTGGTCGATGCCGCCGGGGCCCCATTCCTTGGCACGCTTGCGGATCTGGTCCGGCGCAAAGAACCACACCGGCCTGGCGCCGGGCAGTGTCGGTTCGTCGGGCTCGCTCGCCCGATGCGTCAGCCCGACCCGGCCGGAATAGACCATCTGCGCGCCGAAGTGCCGGTGCAGGGCCTCGCGCAGCGCGCTGTTGCCGGCCATGTCGACATAGGCGACCGGTTCCGCCGACGGGATCGCGGTGACCTGGTCATAGGTGACGACCTCGTCATAGCAACCGAGCGAAGTGACGAAATCGATATTGCCCTTGGATGTCAGCCCGATCACGCGGATGCCCCGCTTGTGCAGCAGGTGGGCGAGCCCGAATGCAGTCTTGCTCGAGGCCGACGACAGGATGACGCGGCGTGCGCCGTAGAATTCATTCTCGGCAAGGAAGTCGTCGACCAGGAACGACAGCATGAACAGCGGCAGCAGCAGCGCGCGGAAATCGCCCTGCTGGCCGGCATAGGTCGGATCGCCGGAGACACGGGCGTAGTTGTTGTAGACCGGCGAGACCTCCTGCCGGTGCGCGGCCGCGTCGCGCAGGCCGCGCTTGCTGACATCTGCCGCCTCGATCACCAAATGGGTTGCCATCGGGAAGTAGCCGAACAGTGTCTCGCCGACCGCAACAGTAGGATGCTTCGAGGCCAGCACCTCGCCAAAACCCCAGACCGGTATGATGCCGTAGCCCTCGGGCGCCGGGAATAGATGCCAGTATTTCAGCTGCTCGCCGATCACGGCATAGGTGATGTTGTTGGCGGTGAAGGCGAACCGGGTCACCTTCACCAGCAGCGCGTCCGCCGGCAGCGCCGCGGCGTCGGGCAACCGGGTCTCGATGACCTTGCATTGCTCTAGGTCGTTGCGGATGACGATGAAGTCGGTCGAGTTCATGGCGATGATCCAGGCTCGGGATACGGACGCATCGTTGCGTCGATTGCCGGCGCTTTGCAACAGCAACTAAGTTTCAAACGTCGTTCGCTGCACCGTCAGCCTCAGCGAAGCTGTCCTTCACGGTAGAGGTCGCGCAGCTTGCGCTTGAAGATCTTGCCGGTGGCCTCGCGCGGCAGCGCGTCCATGAAGCGGATGTCGCGCGGCACCTTGAAATTGGCGAGCTTGCCGCGCAGGAAATCCTGGATCGCCGCCACCGACAGCGTGGCCCCGGTGTCCGGCTCGACGCAGGCGAACAGCCGCTCGCCATACTCGTCGTCGGGAACGCCGAACACCGCACAGTCGCGGACGCCGTCCATGCCGATCAGGGTATTCTCGATCTCGGCGGGATAAATGTTGACGCCGCCCGAGATCACCATGTCGCGCTTGCGGTCGCACAGGAACAGGTAGCCGTCGGCGTCGAGATAGCCGACATCGCCGACGCTGATCAAGCCGTCGCGGTCGGCCTCGGCGCGCGCCTTGGCGTTGCCGTGGTAGTCGAAATCCGAGATCAAGGTTTGACGCATGAAGATCTCGCCGGGCTCGCCGACGTCGCAAGGCGTGCCGTCCGGCCGGAATATCCTGACGATGGCGCCCTCGATTGCCCGCCCGACGGTGCCGGGCTTCGCCAGCGCTTCCGCCGAGGAGTGCCAGACCGGGATGCCGGTCTCGGTCGAGCCGAGATATTCGTTGATCACCGGACCCCACCACTCGATCATCGCGCGCTTGACCTCGACCGGGCAGGGCGCAGCGCCATGGATGATGAAGCGCAGCGACGACAGATCGTAGCGGCGCCGTGTCTCATCGGGCAGGCGCAGCAGCCGCACGAACATGGTCGGCACCATATGCATGTGCGTGACGCCGTGGCGCGCGATCAGTTGCAGCAGATCCTCGGGGTCGAAGCGCGGTTCGAGCACGATGCTGCAACCGTTGCGGAACGCGAGCATGCCGTAGGAATGCGGCGCCGAATGGTACATCGGCCCGTTCATCAGGATCACCTGATCCTCGTTGGGCTTGACGCCGTAGGTGATGGCGCCGATGCGGGCGGCCGCCGGCAGCTGCTCGGGCCGCATCGGCTTGCGCCGGACGCCCTTCGGCAATCCGGTCGTGCCCGAGGTGTAGAACATCGGCGCCGCGCCGATCGGGGCGTCGGTCAGCGGCGCATGGGTGTCGCGCCACTGGTCCCAGTCGGTCATGCCATCGGGCACGCGCGCGAATTCAGGCACTACGCCGTAGGCCGCGGCGATCTCGGGTGGCGTGGTCACGACCAATAGCCTGATCGCCGCTGGCAGCCCGTCGCGGATCTGCGGCAACAGGTCGGCATGGCAGACCAGCGTGTCGGCGCCGCTGTCGGCCAGGATATAGGCGACCTCGTCGGCTTTCAGGTGCCAGTTGATTGGCACCACCGGGCTGCCGAGTGCGGCCGCCGCCGCGACCACCTCGAACAGCGCGAAATCGTTGCGCAGCATCATGCCGACCGGCTTGCCGTCGCGCATGCCGAGCGTGCGGAAGCCGTTCGCCGCCCGCGCGATGCGGGCATGGATGTCGCCGTAGCTGATCTGTCTCTCGCCGCTGATGATCATGTCGGCATTCTCCACGCGATCGTCCTTACGTCAGGCGCTGGCACGAACGAAATCGTTGCGTGCCTCATTAAACTCCGCTTTCAGCCGCGTCACCAGCTCGGCGACCGGCGGAGCATCGATGATTTGGCCGATGCCCTGGCCGGAGCCCCAGATGTCGCGCCAGGCCTTGGCCTTGGTGTTGCCGCCGGAGCCGAAATTCATCTTGGACTTGTCGGCGACCGGCAGATTGGCGGGATCGAGCCCGGCTGCCGCGATCGACGGCCCGAGGTAGTTGCCGTGCACGCCGGTGAACAGGTTCGAGTAGACGATGTCATGCGCCGCGAATTCGGTCAGCGCCTGCTTGTACCTGATATCGGCGTTGGCTTCCTCGGTCGCGATGAAGCGGGTGCCCATGTAGGCGAGGTCGGCGCCGAGCGCGAGAGCCGATGCGATGCTCCAGCCGTCGGAGATCGCGCCCGACAGCAGGATCGTGCCCTTGAACCATTGCTTGACCTCGCGCACCAGCGCGAATGGCGACAGCGTGCCGGCATGGCCGCCGGCGCCGGCGCAGACCAGGATCAGGCCGTCGACGCCCTGCTCGGCGGCCTTGCGGGCGTGCTTCACGTTGATGACGTCATGGAACACCACGCCGCCATAGGAATGCGCGGCCTCGACGATCTCCGACGGCGGGCGCAGCGAGGTGATGATCACAGGCACCTTGTGCTTCACGCAGGTTTCCATGTCGTGCATCAACCGGTCGTTGGAGGCGTGGCAGATCTGGTTGACCGCGTAGGGCGCAACCTTCTTCTCCGGATGCAGCGCCTGATATTCGCCGAGCTCGTCGGCAATGCGCGTCAGCCACTCGTCGAGCTTCTCGACCGGGCGCGCGTTCAGCGCCGGGAATGAGCCGACGATGCCGGCCTTGCACTGCGCGATCACCAGTTCGGGCCCCGAGACGATGAACAGCGGGGAGCCGACGACCGGCAGTTCGAGCTTGTTGGTCAGCGAAGCAGGCAACGGCATCTTTCGGGTCCTCCATGGGCGGATCGCTCGGCCGACGGCCTGAGCGGATCGTGAATTGTTGTGGTGGCGGGAGCGTCTCTCCTGGCGGGCCAATATAAGGCTGGACGGCGTCGCGATTGCGTTCAATATTGAACAGATAGCTAGTCAAGATTGAACAGAAACGGGCAGGCTGGGGAATGGATTGGGAGCTCTGCAAGACCTTCGTCGCGGTGGCAGAGACCCGTAGTTTCGCCGCCGCCGCGCGCCGCCTGCGCATCAGCCATCCGACCGTCGGCCGCAACGTCGCGGCGCTCGAGAAGCAGCTCGGCACCCGGCTGTTCGCGCGTTCCAATGACGGCCTGTCGCTGACGTCGCATGGCCGCAGGTTCCGCGAGCACACCGAGGTGATGGCGGCGGCCGCCTTGCGCGCGGAAGCCGCGGCCTCCGCGACCGGTGCGCAGGCCCGTGGCGTGGTGAAGCTGTCGATCGGCGCGACGCTGGCGGCGCACTGGCTGATGCCGCGCCTCGGGCCGTTCCTGCGCGATCATGCCAGCATCCAGCTCGAGGTCATCACCCACCCGTTTCCGGCCAGCGTGCGCCGCCGCGAGGCGGACGTCGTGCTGCGGCCGGTCGACGCCGGCGACGAGAACCTGATCGGCCGCAAGATCGGGCGGCTCGGCACCGGTTTCTTCGCCTCGCGCGACTATGCGGCGGGCCACAAGCTTCCGGAGCGGCGGGACGAGTGGAAGGGCCACAGCGTGATCGGCTTTGCCGACCAGGCTTCGAACGCGCACCTGGCACGGTGGAGCGATGTCATCACGCGGCAGGGCACCCTGGTGATGCGCTGTTCATCGCAGGGTGACATGCTTGCGGCGGCGCGGGCCGGGCTCGGCATCACGGCATTGTCCTGCCTGGTTGCCGCCGACTATCCCGACCTGGTTCGGGTCGCGCCGCAAAAGCTCGCGAGCCTCTCCGACCTCTGGCTGCTCGCCCATCCCGATCTGGTCGAACTTCCCGCGGTGCGCGCCGTGATCGGCTTCGTCACCGACTGCGCGCGTGAGGACCGGGTCCGGCTGCGGGGATAGAGCATGATCCGGAAAAGTGGGAACCGGTTTTCCGAAGAGACCATGCTCAAATCAAAATCGAGATCATGTCCTCAGGTTCGCGCCCGCCACAGCGTCACCGCAAGCAGGATGAAGGCGGCGCAGGTCCATAGCGACTGCCAGTTCTGCGGCCCCTCGTTGAGCGCCGTATAGATTGCCGCGGCAAGGAAAATGCCGGCAAACATCGATTCTGCCAGAGGGCGGTTGCCCTTCCCGGGAGGATTGAGCAGCGTCATGGCCGCAAAAGGCACCGCCGCCATGGTAAGGGGCGCGAACGGAAAATCGATGAAGCGCGGGTCGAAGATGAGGCCGAGTGCGGTCGCCGTGCCGATCACGGCGGTGACCATCAAGGTCAACCCGTGCATCGTCACCAGCATCGTTTCCGTGTGGTAGCCTCGTGGGCCGAGCAATTCGGCAAAGCTCGGCGGTGCGCGACCCGACACGAGGGCGTTGGCGCCCAACACCGGCGCCGCCGTTGCCGCCGCCAGAAGCGAGCCCCACACGAGCCAGCCTCCGGTGCCGTAGCTTTCATAGACCAGTCGTTGCGTGGCGACCCCGAACAGGATTCCGGCCGTGGTCGCCGAGAGCCCAACCGCAAGCCATGACACGAGCCAGGATTCCGTTGGCTCCCGCGGCTTGCGGCGCACGGTCAACCATGCCGCGCCGAACGCCAGGATGGCCAGCGCCATGCCGCCGGCCATTTGCAGCTTCCAGTGCGGGAAATTGCTGATCGGCACGCCCGCCGGATATTTCAGTGTTCGCTGTTCGGAAGAGAACAGGCCCCAGGATCCACCGACCGTGCCCTCGATCTCGCGCTTCCACCCTTCGTCATAGGCCTCGAACAAATTGACGCGGAAATGCTCGCGCCGGGCCAGGTCGAGCACCTCCGCGACCACGCGCGCCTGATTGACGGGCGACGGCAGCGCGGATTCGCGCATCCGCCCCTCGCTCGGCCAACCTATTTCCCCAATGAAGATCTCCTTGCCCGGAAAGGCCGCCGCGACCTCGCGGCGCATCTCGTCGGCGTGCGCGGCGGCCTGTTCCGCCGGGATCGGCACGTTCTCCCAATAGGGCAGGATGTGGATCGTGACGAAGTCGACCGCGTCGGCCAGTTCGCGATTGCTCAGCCAGAACTCCCAGACGTCGGCATAGGTGACGGGCACGCGGACCTGCGTCTTGATCGAGCGGATCGTCGCGGCGAGATCGGACGCTGACATCTCCTTGCGCAGCAGGACCTCGTTGCCGACCACGAGCGCGATGATCGTGTCCGGATATTGTTTCGCGAGGCGGATCGCCGTTTCGACCTGCGTCGCATTCTTCTTCCGGTCCCGATCGAGGAAAATGCCTTGAATGACCTTCAGCCCCGCCTTGCCCGCGAGGCCCGGAATCTGATCGAGACCAAGGTCGGTCGCATAGGTGCGGATGCAGTTTGAGATCTTCGCGAGTTGCGCCAGATCCTCCGCGATCTGCTCAGGCGAGACCTGCGTTGCCGGCGAAAGCGACGTCTGGTTGTTGCGGAACGGGGCGTATGAGATGCACTGGACCTTGTCGCTCGGATCGATCGGCGCGCGCACCAGGGTGATCGGGATGCCGAGCCACCACCACACCGCGGCGATCGCGCCCAGCGAGACCAGGAGAAGCGTCAGCGGGATGCGGGGCGATACCAGGTCCGTCCTCCGTGAGGGGATGTGCTGGGCGTGCGGAATGACAGGGCAGGCAAACTGATTAAGTATTCGTCGGTCGATGCTAGCACGCGATCAGGCCGTTGCAGCGTTTTTCTCGATCGCCTACTTCGCGCTGGCGATCACGCCTTCGCGATTCTTCAGGACACGATAATAGGCCCACCACAGATGCGCGGCGGCGCCGCGCAGCGGCCGCCACGGCTCGGCAAGCGGCGCCATCTGCTTTGGCGTCGGCCGCTCCTTCAGCCCGAGCCCGACCTTCATTGCTTCCTGCACCGCCAGGTCGCCTGCCGGCCAGGCATCGCCATGGCCGAGGCAGAACAGCAGATAGACGTCGGCGGTCCACGGGCCGATTCCGGGCAGTGCGGTCAGCGTGTTGTGCGCGGCATCGGCGTCCTCGTTGGCGAGCACGTCGAGGTTCAGCCGCTCGTCGGCAAGCTCGCGCGCGATGTGCTTCAGCGTCTTGATCTTGGCCGCGGAGAGGCCGAGCCGGCCGAGCCGGTCGGCGCGCGCCCTGCGGATCGCATCATGGTGGAACGGGTCGAATGCCTTGCTGACCCGTCCCCAGATCGCCGCCGCGCTCGCGGTCGACAGCTGTTGGCCGCAGATGATCGCGGCAAGCCCGGCAAATCCAGCCTCGCGTTGCCGGATCGCCGGCATGCCGGTCAGTTCGAGGATCGGCCGCAGGCGTCGATCCTGGTCGACCAGCTTGTGGATGGCGTCGTCGAGGTCGGCCTGGGTTTCGAGATGAATCAGCATTGCGGGATCGGCTTTGCCAGACGTGCTCTTGCTGCTCGGGCGCCACGCCTTGTGGACGCTTCGGCAGGTCATAGAGTATGACAACTTCCCTTGATTTCGGAAGTGCTCGATGAGTCTGAGAAGCATTCCTGCCGATATGGATGCAGGCAAGGTCGCCGCGATCGATGCGATGCTCGATCGCATCGCCGATGAACACCGGGTCTTCTTGCCGCTGGCCGTCGAAAGCGGAAGCCGGGCGTGGGGATTTGCGTCTCCTGACAGCGACTACGACTGCCGCTTCGTGTACGTCCGCCGCGTCATCGACCACATTACGCCTTGGCCCGTTCGTGACGTGATCGAACTCCCGCTGGAGGGCGATCTGGACGCAAACGGCTGGGATCTTCGCAAGGCGCTTCAATTGCTGCTGAAGGGCAATGCGGTCATCGTGGAGTGGCTTTGCTCTCCTGTGGTCTATCGGGGCCAGGCCTGGTTTCGTGACGCCTTCTTGGAATTCGCGCGCCGTGCGGCGAGTCGGGAGGCGATCTGCCGCCACTACTTGCATCTCGGTGAGCGCCAGCGGCGGGTCTATTTTGGTGACGAGAGCAGTGTTCCGCAAAAGAAGGTGTTCTATGCGCTGCGGCCAGCGGCGGCACTGCGCTGGTTGCGGATGCGTCCAACCGAAGCCGTTGCGCCGATGCATTTCCCAACCCTGATGGCGGAATGCGACCCGCCTGCCGAGTTGCGGGAGCAGGTCCGTGATCTCATGGACCGCAAGGCCGTCACGCATGAACTCGGCGCGACACCGCTTTCGCGTCCCGTCGCCCGCTTCATCGACTCGGAGTTCGAGATTGCGCGGAGCGCATTTGAGAGCGTCTCGGCAGATCCGCCCGAGGAGATGATGTCGGAGGCACAGCGCTTCTACCGCATGGTCGTCGAACGGCTCGAACTGGAAGCGGGTGGTGCGCCGGACGCGTCTCGCCACGCGGAATCGCCTTGATGCCACCCGTCTTCCGTTTCGCACCGAGTCCGAACGGCCACCTTCATCTCGGCCACGCCTATTCGGCGCTGCTCAACCACGACCTCGCACGGCAGACGGGCGGGCGCTTGCTGCTGCGGATCGAGGACATCGACGCGACGCGCTGTCGTCCGGAGTTCGAATCCGCGGTCTACGAAGACCTCGCCTGGCTCGGCATTGGCTGGGAAACCCCGGTGCGGCGGCAGTCCGAGCATTTTGCCGCCTATGGTGCTGCGGTCGACCGCCTGACGGCGCAGGGGCTGGTCTATCCGAGCTTCGAGAGCCGCGCCGACATCGCACGGCTGGTTGCCGACAGGGAAGCCGGCGGCGCGTGGCCGCGCGATCCGGACGGCGCGCCGCTTTATCCGGGCACCGCCAAATCGCTGGCGCAGACGGAGCGCGAACGGCTGATCGGGCAGGGGGCACCATTCGCATTGCGGCTCGACATGGCGGCGGCCTGTGCGCACGCCGGTTCACTGCGCTGGCGGGAACAGGGCGACGGGCCGGCCGGAGAGACCGGAGACATGGTGGCGCGACCCGAGGCCTGGGGCGACGTGATCCTGGCGCGCAAGGAGACCCCGACCAGCTACCATCTCTCCGTCGTGATCGACGATGCGTTGCAAGGCGTCACGGATGTGGTCAGGGGCGCTGACCTGTTCTGGTCCACCAGCGTGCACCGGTTGTTGCAGGAGTTGCTGGGCCTGCCCGTGCCCACCTACCGGCACCATCGCCTCATTCGAGACGCCGCCGGCCAAAAACTGTCGAAATCGACCCAGGCGACCGCACTGCGCGCCTTGCGCGCGGACGGCGCAAGCCCGGCCGACATCCGCCGCCTCGTTGGCCTGTGATGGGTTCGGGCGCGAAGCAGGGCGGTTACCATCATGCCGCTTTGCGGCGGCCGGCCGCAAACGCTGCCGTGACTCCGGCACGGCTGGCATGCCATGTTGTCCTTCGGGGCGGGGATTACTGAGATCATGGCGTCAAAATCGCGCGTACGGCGCAGCAAGCGGCCATCCGGAAGGACGCCGCCCAAGCCGCGCGCCGCCAAAACGCGCATCATCAAGAAGCGCTCCACCAAGGCAGCGACCAAGCCGCGCGGCAAGCGCGCCGCATCGAAGGCGGCGCCGAAGGCCGGTTCCGGCATGGTCGAGACCGCACTCGCCGCCTTTGCCCACGAGGTGCGGACGCCGCTGACCGGAATCCTCGCGATCAGCAACCTGCTCGCGACGTCGGACCTCGGCGAGCGCGAGCGGCGCTGGGTCGATACCATCAAGGCCGGCGCCGAGCATCTGGCGAGCTTGGCGACGTTGTTTGTCGATGCTGCCCGGAGCGACGGGCCGGGGCTCGAGATCCGGCGGGATTTCTTCGACCTGCGCGCGCTGGCGCGCCATGCCGGGGATTCGCTGGCCGGCCGTGCGGCCGCCAAGGGACTGCGGGCCTCGGTCGCGGTTTCAGACGGACTGCCCGGCTTCGCGGTCGGCGATCCCGTCCGCCTGCGTGCGGCGCTGGAAAACCTGATCGACAACGCCGTCAAGTTCACCGAGCAGGGGACGGTCGAGCTGCATGTCGCGCCGGTGCGCGTGGCCAAGGCGAGGGATCGTGGCGGGGTCGGCGTTGCCTTTGCGATTTCCGACAGCGGCATCGGGCTTTCGCTCGCCGAGGTCAAGCGCCTATTCCGGCCGTTCTCGCAGGCCAACGTCTCGATCGCCGCGCGGTTCGGCGGCGCCGGGCTCGGGCTGTCCTCGGTCCGGCAACTCGCGCGCGCCATGGGCGGCGACATCGCGGCCGCCCAGCGTGCCGGGGGCGGCACCACCTTCACGCTCACCGTAAAGCTGGCGCCGGCTGAAGAGCCGGCCAGCCCCGGGGTGGGCGAAGACAGAGCAGCGCCGGCATCGCGGGGGCTGCGGCTGCTCAGCGTCGAGGACAATCCGTTCGGCCGGGTCGTGCTCAACACGATCCTGACTGAGCTCGGCCACCATACCGAATTCATCGGTCAGGGCGAGGTCGCCCCTGACAGGCTGGCGCGCGGCGCCTTCGACGCCGTGCTGATGGATATGGTCCTGCCGGGAATCGGCGGCGTCGAGACCATCAAGCGCATCCGTGCGTTGCCGCCGCCGCACGGCCGCACCGCGATCGTCGGGATTTCCGGTCGCGCCGAGGACGAAGCCGCGGCGCGCGCTGCCGGCGCCGACACCTTCCTGGTCAAGCCTGTTTCTCCGCGGGCGCTAGCGACTGCGCTGCTTGAAGCGACACGCCGCGCGGCAGCCGCGACTTGATGATCGCGGCGTTCAGCTCGCCGCCGAACACGAAGATCGCGGCGATGAAATACAGAAACACCAGCGCGATGATCACCGAGGCGAGCCCCGCATACATCGTCACATAATTGTTGGCGAAGCGCGCCAGATACATGCCGAAGCCGATGCCCGAGATCAGCGACGCCACCATGGTGAAGATGATGCCGGGCAGGATCTGGGTGAAGCCGCGGCGCCCCGCCGGCAGCCAGGCATGCAGGATGAAGAGCGCGACGACCAGCGCCAGCACCGTGATGCCGTAACGGGCGGTGTTGACCAGGCTCTCGTTCGATTCGACGAAGAAAGGGATATAGCGCCGCGCCGCCTCGATGATCAGGGGCCCGAGCACGATCAGGAAGGCCATCGCGAGCGAGGTGAACGCGGCGACCAGCGTGTAGCCGATCGATTCCAGCCGCAGCCAGTACCAGCGCCGCGGCTCGATCACGGCATAGGCGCGGTTCAGCGCCACCCGCAGCGCCTCGACCCCGTTGGAGGCGAAGTAGACCGCAAGCACCGCGCCGATGGTCAGGATGTCGCCGCGGGTCTTGGTCAGCACGTCGTGGATCTGGCCGGACAGCGCTTCGGCGACCTGCGTCGGCCAGACCTGGAGCAGCAGCCCGACGGCCTGGTCGGCGAGCTCCTTGGAGCCGAAGAAACCGGCCACCGACGTCAGCACGATCAGGAACGGAAACAGCGCCATCAGGGTCGACAGCGCGATGTGGCTCGCGATCGCCCAGCCGTCATCGGCGAGGAACGTGTAAAAGGCATCCATCACGACGTTGAAGACGTAACGAAGCTGTTTCACATTCCACCCGGCATTGTCGAAATCGCTCGCTCCGAGAACCAACCCAGCATCTGATATTACGCACGGAAAAGCCAGTTGGTTGCATGGCGGAGCTGTGTGGAAGTCCGCGTCCTGCGGTGTTATGTACCGCAGATGACATCTGTCCTCAGTACGATCATTCTTCCCATTGCCGTCGGCGCCGTCGCGCTGGTGCTCCTGCTCGGCCTCATCAACATGATGAAGGGCGGCTCGCCGAACACGTCGCAGAAGCTGATGCGGCTGCGCGTGCTGTTGCAGTTCGTCGCCATCGTCATTGCGATGCTCGCGGTCTGGGCGATGGGACGATAAGGCGGATGATACGGATTCTTCACCTCTCCCATTGGGAGAGGTCGGATCGCCTTGGCGATCCGGGTGAGGGGTTCAGGTCTCTCGTTAGACTATGACCCCTCACCCGCTCGCAAGATGCTCGCGACCTCTCCCTGCGGGAGAGGTGGAAACCAACACTGGAGCCGGAGCTGACCATGGTCGTCCTCAATCGGATCTACACCCGCACCGGCGATGATGGCAGCACGGCGCTCGGTTCCGGCGAGCGGCGTCCGAAATACGATCTGCGCGTTGCTGCCTATGGCACGGTCGACGAAACCAATGCCGCGATCGGCGTGGTGCGGCTGCATCTGGCCGACAGTTCCGAGGTCGATGCGATGCTCGGCCGAATCCAGAACGATCTGTTCGATCTCGGCGCCGATCTTGCGGTGCCGGAGCGCGACGGCAAGGCCGAGCGGCTGCGCGTGCTGGCAAGCCAGGTCGAGCGGCTGGAGCGCGACATCGACAGCCTGAACGATCAGCTCGCGCCGCTGACCTCCTTCGTGCTGCCGGGCGGAACGCCGGCATCCGCATATCTGCATCTCGCCCGGACGATATGTCGCCGCGCGGAACGCATCATGGTGGAACTCGCCGCCAGGCCCGACGAGCGGGTCAATGCCGCTGGCATCCAATATATGAACCGCCTGTCGGATTTCCTGTTCGTTGCCAGCCGCTTCCAGAACAATAAGGGGGCCGGGGACGTGTTGTGGGTGCCGGGCCAGAACCGCTAAACTGGTTCAAAACCGGGGGGCGGTTTTTTGGCTTTCGCGCGTTGACCGGGGGGTGAGGGACCTTTAGGTTCCGCGCCAGCCAACCGAAACCCATAAAATCAAAGCGAAAGAGGATCGATGAAGGTTCTTGTGCCGGTAAAGCGGGTCGTCGACTACAACGTCAAGGTCCGCGTCAAGAGTGACGGATCGGGCGTAGAGCTCGCCAACGTCAAGATGTCGATGAACCCGTTCGACGAAATCGCCGTCGAGGAAGCGCTGCGGCTGAAGGAAGCCGGCAAGGCGACCGAAGTCGTGGTGGTGTCGATCGGACCGGCGCAGGCTTCGGAGACCATCCGCACCGGTCTCGCCATGGGCGCCGACCGCGGCATCCTGGTCAAGGCCGAAGGCAATGTCGAACCGCTCGCGGTCGCCAAGATCCTGAAGGCCGTGGTCGATGCGGAGCAGCCCGGCCTCGTCATTCTCGGCAAGCAGGCGATCGACGACGATTCGAACCAGACCGGCCAGATGCTGGCCGCACTGCTCGGCTGGTCGCAGGCGACCTTCGCCTCCAAGCTCGAGGTCGAAGGCAATGACTTCAAGGTCACCCGCGAAGTCGACGGCGGTCTGCAGACCATCAAGCTCAAGGGCCCGGCGATCGTCACCACCGACCTCCGCCTCAACGAGCCGCGTTACGCGTCGCTGCCCAACATCATGAAGGCGAAGAAGAAGCCGATCGACGACAAGAGCGTCGCTGACTACGGCGTCGACGTGACGCCGCGTCTGGAAGTGCTGAAGACCGCGGAACCGGCAGGCCGCAAGGCGGGCGTCAAGGTCAAGGACGTCGCCGAACTCGTGAACAAGCTCAAGACCGAAGCCGGGGTTCTCTGATGACGACGCTGTTGATTGCCGAACACGACCACGAGACCCTGAAGGACTCGACCAACAAGGCGCTGACCGCGGCGAGCCAGCTCGGCGGCGACGTGCATGTGCTGGTTGCCGGTGGCGGTCAGGGCACCAAGGCTGCGGCGGAAGCCGCCGCCAAGCTCGCCGGCGTCAGCAAGGTGCTGGTGGCCGAAGGCCCGGCCTATGAACACGATCTCGCCGAGCCGCTGGCCGCGCTGATCGTCGCGCTGGCCCCCGGCTATGACGCCTTCGTCGCGCCCGCGACCTCGCGCTTCAAGAACGTGATGCCGCGCGTCGCAGCGCTGCTCGACGTCATGCAGGTCTCCGAGATCATCAAGGTCGTCGCGCCCGACACCTATGAGCGGCCGATCTATGCCGGCAACGCGATCCAGACCGTGAAGTCGAAGGACGCCAAGAAGGTGATCACGGTCCGCACCTCGACCTTCGCCGCCGCCGGCGAAGGCGGCAGCGCGGCAATCGAGAACGCCGCGTCCGCCACCGATCCGGGCCTGTCGACGTTCGTCGGCGAGGAAGTTGCCAAGAGCGACCGTCCGGAACTGACCTCGGCCAAGATCATCGTCTCGGGCGGCCGTGCCATGCAGAGCCGCGAGAACTTCGCCAAGTACATCGAGCCGCTCGCCGACAAGCTCGGCGCCGGCGTCGGCGCCTCGCGAGCCGCGGTCGATGCCGGCTACGCGCCGAACGACTGGCAGGTCGGTCAGACGGGCAAGGTGGTGGCCCCGGAACTCTATGTCGCGGTCGGCATCTCCGGCGCGATCCAGCATCTGGCCGGCATGAAGGACTCCAAGGTGATCGTCGCCATCAACAAGGATGAGGACGCGCCGATCTTCCAGGTCGCCGATTACGGCCTGGTCGCCGACCTCTACCAGGCGGTTCCGGAATTGACCGAAGCACTCGGCAAGCTCGGAAAGTAAGCGACAAAACACCGGCCGGATGAGTAATCTCCGGCCGGTGTTATTATTGTTGGGGCAACGATCCGGAAACGGTTTTCCGGAAAGATCGTGCCCGACAAGGAAGATGGATCGGATGCGATTACTTGGTGATCACATCATGGTCCCGGGAAACGTTTTCCGGCGGATTGGGCAACCCGGAAGGCTTCGCTTCGGGTATCGTTGGAATTGGGCAGGCGCGACATGCGCGCCGTTCCGGTGGATGACAAGATGACGGTGGCAATCAAAAAGGTCGGCGTGATCGGTTCGGGCCAGATGGGCAACGGCATCGCCCATGTGGCGGCGCTGGCTGGCTTCGACGTGGTGCTCAACGATGTCTCGGGCGACCGGCTGAAGTCGGCGCTGGCGACCATCAACGGCAATCTGACCCGCCAGGTCGCCAAGAAGGCGATCAGCGAGAGCGAGAGGAAGCAGGCGCTCGACCGCATCGCTTCCGCCGAAACGATCGATGCGCTGGCCGATTGCGATCTCGTGATCGAGACCGCGGTCGAGAAGGAAGAGACCAAGCGCAAGATCTTCCACGACGTCTGTGCGGTGCTGAAGCCCGAGGCGATCGTCGCGACCAACTCGTCGTCGATCTCGATCACAAGGCTCGCCGCCTCGACTGATCGCCCGGAGAAATTCATCGGCATTCATTTCATGAATCCGGTGCCGGCGATGGAGCTGGTCGAGCTGATCCGCGGCATCGCCACCGACGACGTGACCTTCGACACCGCCAAGGCGTTCGTCGCCAAGCTCGGCAAGCAGGTCGCGGTGTCGGAGGATTTCCCCGCCTTCATCGTCAACCGCATCCTGCTGCCGATGATCAACGAGGCGATCTATACGCTGTATGAAGGCGTCGGCAACGTCGAGGCGATCGATGCCGCGATGAAGCTCGGCGCGCACCATCCGATGGGCCCGCTCGAGCTCGCCGATTTCATCGGCCTCGATACCTGCCTGTCGATCATGCAGGTGCTGCATGAGGGGCTGGCGGATTCCAAATACCGGCCGTGCCCGCTGCTGGTGAAGTATGTCGAGGCTGGCTGGCTCGGACGCAAGAGCCAGCGCGGCTTCTACGACTATCGCGGCGACAAGCCGGTTCCGACGCGATAGTCATCGGCTCGCGCATCAGTTCAGTGCCCGCAACAGCGCAAGCGTCGCGGGTACGAGACTGATGATGACAGTTACGCCCGTCCCAAGTCCGAACAAATGAGCTGCTAGCGCAAGACGCTGTCTCTGCTGGAGAGGCGTCATTGCAGTGTCTCGCAGGCGCGCCTCACCCGTCTCGCGGCTTCCTCGATGGTCGCCGACGGGTTGGCGAAGCTGACGCGGAAATAGGGCGACAGCCCAAAATCCTCGCCGGGGAACACCACCACGTCCGCCTGTTCGAGCAGATAGGTCGAGAAGTCGCGGTCGGTCTCGATCGCCCGGCCGTTGGGCGCGCGCTTGCCGATCACGCCGGCGCAGTTGACCAGCAGATAGAACGTGCCTTCGGGCGGCGCGCAGGACAACCCGGCGCATCCGTTCACGAGTTCGACAAAGCGATCGCGCCGCCCGCGAAGGATTGCGGCGCGCTCGGCCAGCACCTCCTGCGGGCCATCGAGCGCCGCGACCGCTGCGGCCTGGCTGATCGACGATGCGCCGGACGTGGTTTGCGACTGGATCGTGATCATCGCGCGGATCAGTGCCGCAGGTCCGGCGGCATAGCCGATCCGCCACCCCATCATGGCGTAGCTCTTGGCGAGGCCGCTGACCGTCAGCGTCCGCGGCTTCAGGCGCGGCTCGATTGCCGCTAGCGTCGGCGCCGGCGCGCCGTCGAACGTGATGTGCTCGTAGAGCCCGTCGGCCAGCACGAAGATGTCCGGATGCTGCAACAGGACCGCGGCGATCTCGCTGAGGTCCTCATGCGAATACAGCGCGCCGGAGGGATTGACCGGATTGTTGACGATGACCCAACGGGTTCGCGCCGAGATCGCCGCTCGCAGATCATCCGCGCGCAGCTTGAAGCCGTTGTTCTGCGCGCACGGCACGACCACCGGCGTCGCGCCTGCGAGCCGCACCTGGTCGAGATAGGGGGCCCAATAGGGCGCGGGGATGATCACTTCGTCTTCGGCTGCCAGCGTCGCCAGCAGCGCGTTGAACAGCGCCTGGGTCGAGCCGTTGGTGATGGCGATCTCGTCCAGCCCGTAGTCGAGGCGATGATCGCGCCGCAGCGCGGCCTGCACCGCCTGCTTCAGTTCCGGCGTGCCATCGACATCGGTGTAACGGGTCTCGCCGCGCAGGGCCGCCTGATGCGCCGCCGCGATCACATGGTCGGGCGTCGGGAAGTCCAGGTTGCCCGACGACAGCTCGATGATGTCGCGCCCGGCCGCGCGCAGCTCGCGGGCGCGGCGCCGCAGCACGGATGCGGGCGAAGGCTTGATGCCGCTCATCCGCGGCGAGAGGAGCGGTGTGGCAGTCATCGGACGTACTGCGCCTCACCGTTGCCGAACGACCAGTTCTCGGGCAGCACCTCGACCAGGTTGATGAAGATGTCCTCGCGGCGCAACCCGGGACTTTCCGCCAGCAGCTCGGCGATCCGCCGATACAGCCTCTGCTTCTGCGCCACGGGGCGGGTGTTGCTGACCGTGATCTGGATGATGACCAGGTCGTCGCTCCGCCTGATGCCGAGGTAATCGGCGCCGTAGACGAAGTCGTCATCGTCGTGCTCGGAGATCGTCATGAAGCGATCGTCTTCCGGCACATCGAAGGTCTCGCGCATGGCGCGATACAGGCTTTCGAGGATTGACTTGCGGTAGGCGGCGGGCTTGCCCCGCCGCAGCGAGACGCGGGTCAGCGGCATGATGTTGGCTCTCCTGGCGGCGATCGTTGCGTTCAGCCGAACCTAGGGCTTCGTTGATCATTGGAAAACCGTATGGTAATGCATTTCAATGATATTCATTTCCAATGAATGGCCATGAAGGCGCTCGACATCGAGGCGGTGCAGGCCTTCGTGCTGGTGGCGGACCTCAGTAGCTTCACCCGCGCGGCCCAGGCGATGGAGACCACGCAGTCCGCGGTCAGCCTGAAGATCAGGCGGCTGGAGGATGGGCTCGGCCGCCGGCTGCTGGAGCGAACGCCGCGGTTGGTGCGGCTGTCCGCTGAAGGCGCCGCCTTCCTCGGCGCTGCGCGCGATCTGGTTGCCGCGCATCAGTCGGCGATCGGGGCGTTCGCGGTCGAGCACCGGCGGCTGATGGTCGGCATCAGCCACCACATCGTCGGATCGGAGCTCGCATCGCTGTTGAAGCGGATGAACGCCACCGATCCGGGGCTGGTGATCCAGCTCCATGTCGACACGTCGCGGTCCGTGCTCAGCGCATTCGACGACGGCAGGCTCGATGCGGCGATCGTGCTGCGCCACGACGCCAAGCGCCGCGATGGCGACGTCTTGTTCGAGGAACCGTTCGGCTGGATGGCCGCACCCGATTTCCACCATCGCCCTGGCGAGCCGCTGCGTCTGGCAACACAGGCCGAGCCGTGCAGCGTGCGCGCGATGGCGGTCGAGGCGCTCGACGCTGCCGGCATTCCCTGGACCGAAGCGTTCGTCGGCGGCGGGCTTGCGACGATCGGCGCGGCGATTTCAGCGGGCCTTGCGGTCGCGGCGCTGGCGCGCCGGGTGGCGCCGGCGGATACCGTCGACCTTGGGCCGCGGCTTGGCCTGCCGCCGTTGCCGAGCCGCGATGTCGTGCTCTACTCAAAGCTGTCCGACGTGCGGACCCGGCAGGCGCTTCGCACGCTCGGTGCGGCCTTCGCGGCGAACGCGGCTTAGGCGTTCGTCATTCGGTCAACCGGCATCCTGCACGCTTCAGCATGTCGCGGATGATCAGCGGCGTCGCCGGTGTCTCGGCGGTGGCGCCGGCGATCGCGTCGCGAGCCTGCTGTGCGTCGAGTGACAGCCGCCGCGCGCAGGGCGGCAGGCCGCGCGCCGTATCCATCAGCCAGCCGGCGGTTTCGCCTGACCCGGCCAGATACGCCGTCAATGTCTGACGCGCGGTCGGATTGGTGGCGGCCTGATCCAGCATCGCCCCGACCTGCGCGACCGAGATCTGTCCACGCGATGTCGAAGGCTGCGCATGCACGGTTGTGGTCAGCAAGAGAAGAGCGCAGATGGTGCGCGCGGGGCGTCGGAGCATGAGGTACCTTTCAAGATATGTTGACTTGCGAATATTTATTATCGTAAAACAATAATAATGCGCCAGAAACCTCCGAGGTCGAGTATGTCTGTGTCCCTTTCGTCAGAGTTTTCCCCGTCCGTGCGGCCCGCGCGCCTCGCCCGCATCCGCTCGGTCAGCCGCGTGCTCGCCTATGCGTGTACCGCGATCTCCTTCGTGCTCGCCGTGGGATTGCTGGCCTATTGGCTGGCGAGCCCGGATGAGGCGATCCTGCGCGATGCCGGGCTGAACGGCGTCGCATTCCATCCGATCGGTTGGCTGGTCCGCGTGATGAGCCTGATGGTCTCGGCAATGCCGCTGGCCTGTCTGATCTGGGGATTGTCGCGGGTGCGCCGCTGCTTCAGTGCGTTCGCCGCGGGACGTTTCTTCACCGCCGATAACGTTGCGGGGTTGCGCGACCTCGCGATCGCGATGCTCGCCTCGACCCTGCTGAAGCCGCTGATCGGCGCGCTGCTCTCGATCCTGCTGAGCTGGCAGACCTACGCGCAAGGCAAATCGGTCGTGATCGCGTTCGGCTCCGATACGCTGCTGGCCCTGCTGTTCGCCGGCCTGGTCGCGGTGACCGCCTGGGTGATGGCCGAGGCCAACGCGATCGCCGACGAGCACGCGCAATTCGTCTGAGGCTGTTGCGATGCCGATCCGGGTCCGGCTCAACGTGATGCTCGCCGAGCGCAACGTGAAATCGAAGGAGCTTGCCGAATATGTCGGGATCACCGAGGCCAATCTGTCCCTGCTCAAGCAGGGCAAGGTGAAAGGCGTCCGGTTCGACACACTGGAGCGGATCTGCACCTATCTGAAGTGCCAGCCGGGCGACCTCCTGCGCCATGAAGACGACGATGCGTCAGCCTGACGCGGCCATCCGTTACCCAAGCATTAACTTTCGCGCGCTACGTCAAGTTGCACTTGGGAGTACCGCGTATGGACATGATGAGCATGGTCACCAGCATCCTGTCGATGCAGCAGGGCAACCTGCAAGGTGAGATCGCGACCCGCGTGACCAAGCAAAACCTCGACGCGGAAAAGTTCGCGGTTCAGACCCTGCTCGGCACGCCTTCGACCGCGAATCTGTCGCCCGGAATCGGCGGCAACCTCAACGCCGTCGCCTGATCAGAACCCTGCCGCGGCCGGGGCTAGCGCCGCCTTCACCAGCTTGATCGCATCGTCGCTCGCCCATTCGGCGGGGCCGGCGATATTGGCGATCTCGCAGCCCTGGCCGTCGACCAGCACCGAGGTCGGCATGCCCAGCGCCTTGCCTATGTTCTTAAGATCCTGAAAAACCTTGGCTTTCTGATCGCTGAAATAGCTGAGATTGGTCAGATTGGCCTCTTTCAGGAAGTTCTTTGGCTTGTCCGGGTCGCGGGTGTCGATGTTGATCGCGACCACCTCGAAATCCTTGCCGCCGAGCTTGGTTTGCAGGCTGTCGAGCGCCGGCATCTCCTTGCGGCAGGGTACGCACCAGGTGGCCCACAGATTGACCAGCACGGTCTTGCCGCGCCAATCCGAGAGTTTCTTCGGCTGGCCGTTGGCGTCCTCGAAGGCGAGGTCCGGTATCCTCAACGGCGTGGTGGCCATGGTCAGCGCCGCGACCTCGCCATGGGCGAGCGGGGCGATCTTCTTGGCCAGTGCGACCGCGCCGTTGCAGGCCACGTCGCCGCCGGGGGGGTGCCTGAGGCTGGAGACCCCGACATAGCCGATCACGGCTCCGACCAGCACGGCGCCGATCACCAGCGGGATGCGCCGCTTGGCAGTCGGCTTGGCGGTCGGCTCAGATGGGGGCGTCTCGGGCATATCGTTTGTCATCCTGGGTCAGTTATGGCTATGCAGTGCCGGGAATACGTTCGGAACCGCCATCCTGTTTCGCGCTACGGCCAATGAAACAGCAAGGCCTGAAATGCAAATTCGTGAGCGAGATGTCATGAGCAACAAGATGTGGGGCGGCCGGTTCTCGGAGCGTCCCGACGCGATCATGGAGGAAATCAACGTCTCCATCGACGTCGACCGTCACCTTTATGCCCAGGACATTGCCGCGTCCAAGGCCCACGCCGCGATGCTCGCCGCGCAGGGCATCATCACCTCAGCTGATGCGAAAAATATCGGTAAAGGTCTAGACACGATTTTGTCAGAAATCGGCAAGGGCGATTTCGACTTCAAGCGTGCGCTCGAGGACATCCATATGAACGTGGAGTCGCGGCTGTCCGAGCTGATCGGGCCGGCTGCGGGGCGGCTGCATACCGCACGCTCGCGCAACGACCAGGTCGCGACCGATTTCCGGCTCTATGTCCGCGACACGATCGACGAGACGAACGCGGCGCTGGCCGCGTTCCAGCAGGCGCTGGTGACCCGCGCGCTGGAGCATGCCGGAACCGTGATGCCGGGCTTCACCCATCTGCAAACCGCGCAGCCCGTCACCTTCGGCCATCATCTGCTGGCCTATGTCGAGATGGCCGGCCGCGATCGCGGCCGCTTCACCGACGCGCGCAAGCGGCTGAACGAATCGCCGCTCGGCGCCGCCGCGCTCGCCGGCACCTCGTTTCCGATCGACCGCACTGCGACCGCCCAGGCGCTCGGCTTCGACCGTCCGATGGCCAATTCGCTCGACGCGGTATCGGATCGCGATTTCGTGCTGGAGACGCTGTCGGCCGCCGCGATCTGCGCGGTGCACATGTCGCGCTTCGCCGAGGAGATCGTGATCTGGACCTCGCCGCTCGTCGGCCTCGTCAAGCTCAGCGACAAGTTCACCACCGGCTCGTCGATCATGCCGCAGAAGCGCAATCCGGACGCGGCCGAACTGGTGCGCGCCAAGACCGGCCGCGTGATCGGTGCGCTCACCGCGCTCCTGATCGTGATGAAGGGCCTGCCGCTCGCCTATCAAAAGGACATGCAGGAGGACAAGCAGGGCGCGATGGAGGCGTTCGAGGCGCTGTCGCTCGCGATCCGCGCCATGGCCGGCATGGTCGAGGATCTGGTGCCGGACGAAGCAAAGATGAAGGCCGCGGCCGGCGAGGGCTATGCCACTGCGACCGACCTTGCCGACTGGCTGGTGCGCACCCTGAAAATGCCGTTCCGCGATGCCCACCACGTTACCGGACGCATCGTCGGCCTGGCCTCCAGCAAGGGCGTGGCGCTGCACGAGCTGCCGCTTGCGGCCATGCAGGAGGTCGAACCGAAGATTACGGCAGAGGCGCTGAAGGTGCTCAGCGTCGAATCCTCGGTCAAGAGCCGGACCTCGTTTGGCGGCACGGCGCCGAAGAATGTGATGGCGCAGGCCAAGGCCTGGGCCAAGCGGCTGGAAAAAGAGCGAAAATTGGGCTGATCGAGAAAATTTGGCCGTGATTTCATCGTCCTCCGCCTCTCGCCAGAGCACGCCAATGTTTGTATGGTGCGCCCCAAATTGGGGAATTCGTCGTGACTAGCAAGAACCGCCTGACCCCCTCGGGATGGGCCATCATTGTGCTGGGCGTTTCGGCGCTTGCGCTGGGCGGCTGCGGCCGCAAGGGACCGCTCGACCTGCCGCCAACCGCGAACGCCGCGCCGGGCGCCGCAGCGAGCGATACCGAGAGCGAGCGGGCGGCACAGCCCAGCGTGTTCAATCCGACCTATGGCTCGGATGCGGCGCCGGCCGCGACCCGTGGCAATAAACGGCCCTTCGTCCTCGATCCGCTGCTCGGCAACTAATTTCGGGAGCATGATCCGGAAAAGTGGCAACCGGTTTTCCGAACAGATCATGCTCAAACAACCTAGCGTGTCATGAATCATTTCGACTATCGCAACGGCGTGCTGCATGCCGAGGCGGTCAATCTCATTGAGCTGGCGGAAGCCGTCGGCACGCCGTTCTATTGCTATTCGACCGCGACGCTGGAGCGGCACTATCGCGTCTTCACCGAAGCCTTCGCCGGCGAGAAGGCGTTGGTGTGCTACGCCATGAAGGCGAACTCCAACCAGTCGGTGTTGCGGACGCTGGCCAAGCTCGGCGCCGGCGCCGACGTGGTGTCCGGCGGCGAATTGAAGCGGGCGCTGGCGGCCGGCATTCCGCCCTCGAAGATATTGTTCTCCGGCGTCGGCAAGACCGAACCCGAGCTGCGTGCCGCACTCGCGGCCGACATCCTCTGCATCAATATCGAGTCCGAGCCGGAGCTCGAGATGCTGTCGCGACTCGCGGTCGAGATGAAGACCACCGCGCGGATCTCGGTGCGGGTCAATCCCGACGTCGATGCCGGCACCCATGCCAAGATTTCCACCGGCAAGTCGGAGAACAAGTTCGGTATTCCGATCGCACGCGCCCGCGAGGTCTATGCCCGCGCGGCGAAGCTGCCGGGCATCAAGGTCACCGGCACCGACGTGCATATCGGCAGTCAGATCACCGATCTCGGCCCGCTGGAGGCCGCCTTCCGCCTGCTCGCCGAATTCGTGCAGACGCTGCGCGCCGACGGCCATGACATCTCGCATGTCGATTTCGGCGGCGGCCTCGGCATTCCCTATTACATGGACCGCGCCGCGCCGCCGGAACCGGCCGCCTATGCCGCGATGGTCAAGCGCGTCACGCATAATCTCGGCTGCACGCTGATGTTCGAGCCTGGCCGCATGATCGTCGGCAATGCCGGCATCCTCGTGGCCCGCGTGATCCATGTGAAGCCGGGCGATGCCAAGAATTTCGTCATCATCGACGCCGCGATGAACGACCTGATCCGGCCGACGCTGTATGAGGCGCATCACGACATCCTGCCCGTGCGGCAGCAAGCCGCCGGCACGCCGACCATGATCGCCGACGTGGTCGGCCCGGTCTGCGAGACCGGCGACTACCTCGCGCTCGACCGGTCACTGCCGCAGCCGAAGGCCGGCGATCTCCTGGCGATCATGACCGCCGGCGCCTATGGCGCGGTGCAGGCCGGCACCTATAACACGCGGCCGCTGGTGCCGGAGGTGCTGGTCAAGGAGGACCAGTACGCCGTGATCCGCCCGCGCATCGATGTCGACGCGCTGATCGCGATGGACAAGCCCGCGCCGTGGCTGTGATTTTGTAGGATGGGTGGAGCGCAGCGATACCCATCGTCTCGCCGCACGGGAACCATCGATGGGTATCGCTGCGCTCCACCCATCCTACGCACCGCTTATTTGGTGGCGTGACTGCCTTTTCCGCCCACGATCACGCCCGCAGCCTTCTCGATCGGCTTGATCGCCGCGGTGAAATCCGACTCCGCACCTTCCTCCCGGATGATCACCTCCCAGAGCCGGCCGACGGCTTCGGCGACCTCCATCGACAGCCCGAGCGAGCGCATCTCCTCGACCGCGAGGCGGACGTCCTTCACCATCAAGCCGGTGGCGAAGCCGAAGTCGAAGCTGCGCGGCAAGACCGAGCGAGGAAACTTGTCGCGGCTCGCGGTGTTCAGCCCCGAGCCGGCATTGATGACGTCGATCATCACGGCCGGATCGAGCCCGGACTTCACGCCCATCACCACGGCTTCCGAGGTCGCAACCATCGCGGTTGCGGAGAGGAAGTTGTTGGCGAGCTTCATGGTCTGGCCGGAGCCCGGCTTGGTGCCGATGAAGAACACCTTGCCGATGACGTCGAGCGCGCCCTTGACCAGCTCGAAATCGGCGCGCGGGCCCGACACCATCACTGCCAGCGTGCCCTTCTCGGCGCCGGAGACGCCACCCGAGACCGGGCTGTCGATCTGCACGATGTTCTTCTTCGCCAGCAGATCGTGGATCTTCACCGCCATCTGGGAGCCGACCGTCGACAGATCGATGAAACGCTTGACGCGCGTGCCCTCGATCACGCCGCCCGCACCGGTCGCGACCTCGAGCGAGGCCTGCAACGAGGGCAGGCTCGCCATCACGGTCTCGACCCGGTCGGCGATATCCTTGGGCGACGTCGCGGCCGCAGCGCCAAGCGCAACAAGCCGGCCGAGTGCGTCCTTGCTGGTGTCGAACACGGTGAGCTTGTGGCCGGCCTCGATCAGCCGGCGCGCCATCGGGAAGCCCATCTTCCCGAGGCCGATGAATCCGATTTCCATGGGTCGTTTCCTTATTCTTCGTTATGCGCGAAGCCCCGCGCCCCTCGATGTCGTCCTGGCGAAAGCCAGGACCCATAACCACCGCATTAGATTGTTGTGCGACGCTGGGGCTCCAGCATCTCTCATCACGAACGCCTGTGGTTATGGGTCCCGGCCTTCGCCGGGACGACGGCGGTGAGGCAGCAGCGCCTCACGCCTTGTTGTCGAGCTCGGCGAACACTTCGCGCGCGATGCGGAAGCTGTCGACGCCCGCGGGAATGCCGGCATAGATCGAGACCTGCATGAAGATCTCGCGGATCTCGTCGCGTGACACGCCATTGGTCAGCGCGCCCTTGATATGCGCCTTCAACTCGTGCGGACGGTTCAGGATCGAGATCATGGCGAGGTTGAGCATGCTGCGGGTCTTGCGCGGCAACTCCTCGCGGCCCCAGACCGCGCCCCAGCAATATTCGGTGACGAGTTCCTGGAACGGCTTGTTGAAGCTGTCCGAGTTCTTCAGCGCATTGTTGACATAGGCCTCGCCGAGCACCGCCTTGCGGATTTCGAGCCCCTTGTCGTGCGTCTTCTGGTCCATGTCGTTTCCTCATGCGTTAAGGCGTTGGTTCGGCCGGGACGTTACGGGGTCGAACCGCCGCAGTCACGCCTTCGTGTTATGCGTATTTCCCGGTGTGGGTTACGTCCCGGAACGGGTGCCTCAAAGCCGCCGCTGTGCTAGGCTGACCTGCCGGCTACCCCGGAGATTTTATTGAGCGGAGCCAACATCGACCCGTCTGACACCCCGTCAAGCGCCGCGCGCGACAGCGATGCGGCTGCGCGGCTGAAGCTGACGCAACAGAAGCTCAACGAGGCTCTGCAGCGGGCAAAATTCGCGATTGCGTGGGAACGGGCCTGGCCGCATCTGGCGCGGTTCCTGACGGTCGTAGGACTGTTCCTGGTCGCGTCCTGGGCGGGGCTGTGGCTCGTGCTGCCGTTTGTCGCACGCGTGGCCGGTGCTGGGTTGTTCGGCCTTGCCGGGCTCGCGGCGCTGCTGCCGCTGGTGCACTTCCGCTGGCCGAGCCGCGAGGAAGGGCTGAGCCGGCTCGACCGCGGCGCCGGCATCCCGCACCGTCCCGCGACCACGCTCTCCGACACGCTCACCAACAAGGATCCGTTCGCGCTGGCGCTATGGCAGGCGCAGCGCGAGCGCACATTGGCCTCGCTCAAGCGGATCAGCGCCGGTCTGCCGCGGCCGCGTGTCTCGCTGCACGATCCCTGGGCGCTGCGCGCGCTGGTCATCGTGATGCTGGTCGCGACCTATGTCGCCGCCGGCGACGAACGCGGCCTGCGGGTGGCCTCGGCGTTCGACTGGAACGGCATCATGGCGCCGGCCAATGTCAGGGTCGATGCCTGGGTGACGCCGCCGAACTACACCGGCAAGCCGCCGATCATCCTGTCCAACGCCAACAAGGACGCCAGCGCCGCCGACAACACCCCGCTCGCGGTTCCCTCCGGCAGCACGCTGCTGGTGCGCTCCAGCGGCGGCACTATCGACGTCGTCGTCGGTGGCGGCGTCACCGAGGTCGCGCCCGACGGGCAGGCGCCGAAGGGCACCAACGAGCGCCATTTCAAGATCACCGCCGACGGCACCGCGCATGTCCGCGCACCGGCCGGCCAGCCGCAGTGGAAATTCACCGCGACGCCGGACCGTGCGCCGTCGATCGCGCTCGCCAAGGATCCGGAGCGGCAGGCGCGCGGCGCCTTGCAGCTGTCTTACAAGCTCGAGGACGATTACGGCGTCAGCGAAGCCCGCGCCCAATTCGTGGCGCGGCCTGCCGATGCGGGCAAGGATGCGAGCAAGGATGCCGACGGCAAGCCCGCGCAGCCGCGGCCGTTGTTCGAGGCGCCGCAATTCGCGCTGGTGCTGCCGAACGCGCGCACCCGCAACGGCGTCGGCCAGACCGTGAAGGACCTCAGCGAGGACCCCTATGCCGGCGCCGACGTGACGCTGACGCTGACGGCCAAGGACGAGGCCGGCAATGAGGGCAAGAGCGAACCCTTCAACATGCGCCTGCCCGAGCGCCTGTTCACCAAGCCCCTGGCGCGCGCGCTGATCGAGCAGCGCCGCATCCTGGCGCTCGACGCCAACCAGAACGGCCAGGTCTATGCCGCGCTCGATGCGTTGATGATCGCGCCGGAAATGTTCACGCCGGAGACCGGCTATTATCTCGGCCTGCACTCCGTGGCCCGCCAGCTCGAAGCGGCTCGCACCGACGACCAGCTGCGCGAGGTGGTTGCCAGCCTGTGGGCGCTCGCCGTCACCATCGAGGACGGCAACATCAGCGATGTCGACAAGGCGCTGCGCGCGGCGCAGGACGCGCTCAAGCAGGCGCTGGAGCGCGGCGCCAGCGACGAGGAGATCAAGAAGCTCACCGACAATCTGCGCGCGGCGCTCGACAATTTCCTGCGCCAGCTTGCCGAGCAATACCGCAACAATCCCCAGCAGCTCGCCCGCCCGCTCGATCCCAACGCCAAGGTCTTGAGCCAGCAGGACCTCAAGAACATGCTCGATCGCATGGAGCGGATGTCGCGCTCCGGCGACAAGGAATCTGCGCGGCAGCTGCTCGAGCAGATGCAGCAGATGCTGGAAAATCTGCAGATGGCGCAGCCCGGACAGGGCGACGACGGCATGCAGCAGTCGCTCAACGAGCTCGGCGACATGATCCGCAAGCAGCAGCAATTGCGTGACAAGACCTTCAAGCAGGGCCAGGATTCCCGCCGCGACCGGATGCGCGGCAAGCAGGGCGACCAACCGATGGGCGACCTGCAGCAGGATCAGCAGGCGCTGCGCGACCGGCTGAAGAAGTTGCAGGAGGAGCTTGCCAAGCGCGGCATGGGCCCGGAGCAGCGCGGCCAGAAGGGCCAAAAAGGTCAGCAAGGCGATCAGGCCCAGCAGGGCGAGCAAGGCGGCGACCAAGGTGAACAGGGCGACGACGGCGACGGGCTCGATCAGGCCGATTCCGCGATGGGCGATGCGTCCGGCAGGCTCGGCGAGGGCAATGCCGACGGTGCGGTGGATTCGCAAGGGCGTGCGCTCGATGCGCTGCGCAAGGGCGCGCAAAGCCTCGCCGAGGCGATGCAGCAAGGCGATGGCGACCAGCAGGGCGATGGCCAGGGCAATCGCGCCGGCCGCCAGCAGAGCGGCGGCAACCAGACCGATCCGCTCGGCCGTCCGCTGCACGGCCGCGAGTTCGGCGACGACTACACTGTGAAGATCCCCGGCGAGATCGACGTCCAGCGCGTCCGCCGCATCCTCGAAGAACTGCGCCGCCGCCTCGCCGATCCGTCACGGCCGCAGATCGAGCTCGACTATATCGAGCGGCTGTTGAAGGACTATTGATCCGGCCACCACCTCTGCTGTCATCGACCGGCGATCCAGTATTCCAGCGACGTCAGTGCATGAATCGAAGTCGTGGCGTGCTGGATGTCCGCTTTCGCGGGCCATGAAGCGGTGTCTCCGTCCACTTCTCCCCGTCGGGGAGAGGTCGACGCGAAGCGCTGGGTGAGGGCTCTTGCCCTCTCGATGGCCTGTACCCCCTCACCCGATTTGCTGCGCAAATCGGCCTCTCCCAAGGGAGAGGTGAACCTTCGACGCCGTTCCATCTCAACCTAATCTCATCATGCTCTAGCTAGCCTTCGGTGCCGCCAGCGCAGCCGCAACCGCGTTGCGGATATCGGCCACCGCGATCGGTCTTTTCACCATCGACGGATTTGACCGGAATGGTTTCCACGTGTGCACCGTACGAAATTGAATGTACGTCGCCGTGAAGGTTGACGGAGTCGGTTTACGCAATCTAAGTATTCAAACTGCGCCTGATGCCGATTGAACCTGCCGTGAACCTGGCCCGCGCCGCGATTCTGATCGCACTATTCTTCACCGCCGTGATCGCGGCGATATTGCTGCTGTGCGAGCCGCCGCGCGCCTGTCCTGGTTGGCATCCACTGACGGATTCGTCTGAGACGATTTGGCTCATGTTGTTGGTTTGGACGGCTCCGTCGATTGCCCTTCCATGTTTCATTGTCGTTCGCTGGAATTGGCTTCTGCAGAAGGCGACCGAGAGAAACGGCTCAGGGTTGGTACCAGCGGACGAGGCAGGCGACTCGGTGTTGGTACCGGCCGAGTTCGCTTTAAGCCGTATATGCGTCGTCTCCGCGGCGGTGTCGCAGTTTCCACTCTTGTTTGTCGTCGATTGTGTGACCAGATGACCGGCTCGCCAGCCTTGTCATCCACTCGGCTTCTCCGAAGCGGCCGCTAACAGCCTGAAGGCAGCGCGACCGTCCAACAATCAGCTCTTCCGTGCCGCCAGCGCATCCGCCACCGCGGTGCGGATATCGGCCACCGAGAACGGTTTCGTCACCACGTCATGCACGATGGCACTGAGGCCCGACGCGCGCTCGCGCTGATGGGCGAAGCCGGTCATCAGCAGGATTTTCAATTCCGGGAAGTCGCGCGCCGCGGTCAGCGCCAGCGCGATGCCGTCCATGATGGGCATCTGGATGTCGGTGAGCAGCAGGTCGAACGCGCCTTCGTCGCGGGTCAGCAGTTCCAGCGCCTCCGCGCCGTCCTGCGCGGTCACGGTCTCATGGCCGTCCATCGCAATGGCACGCGCCACCAGCGAGCGCATCGAGTCTTCATCGTCGGCGATCAGAACACGCGTCATGGTGATGGGTCAGGTCCCGAAAGGATTGGTCGGCAGCCTCAGGCGCGGCCGCCGGCGAGGTCGTGCTTGTTGAAGAAGCGTACGTCGATATTGCGGCCTTCGGGCGGCGGCGAGGCGAGCCGCGACTTGAAGAAGGCGCGCTCGCCGGGATTGAGCACCGGCTGCTCCAGCACCGCGTTCCAGGCGTAGATTTCGGCACCCTGCGCGTCGCGCACCGAGAAGCGCAGCCGCGGCAATTCGACCGGCTTCCTGGTCTGGCCGACGATCATGCCCTCGATCACCAGCACCGGCTTGCCGTCCACGGTCTCGTTGGTGATCTTGAGGTCCTTGAAGGCGAGGCCGCGCAGATTCACGTCGAGCCCGACCATCTTGTAGAACAGCGCCGTCTGCGGCAGCAGGCGGACCACGTCGTTGCGCCAGACGAACAGCGCGATGATCAGCGCGCCCATGGCGCCGCAGGTGGTCGGCAGGGCGCCGATCACCGGCATGAAGGGAATCCGCGGCAGGGCCGGCAGGCGGAACAGGCGGGGAAGCCGGAAGCGGCGCCTGGTCCCGGCGGTCTCTTCGGCGTCGGCATGGACGGCGGCGTCCGCCTCGGCCACGACAGGCCATTCAGCCTCACGGTGCCCGTCGGAGGGCAAATCAGCCGAAATCGAGGGGCTGTCGACCACCGGGGTCTCGTTAACGTCCTCCCGACCCATCGCCTCCCATTCGGCGGCGAGATCGGAGCCCGCGGGCTGGTAGGCCAGGGTGGGGGCGACGGTCTCCATCGCGTCTTCCGGCCGGGCCAGCCAGACCTCGCGGCAGCGGGAACAGCGGACGGTGCGCCCGGCTGCGCCCAGCGTGGCCGGATTGATGGCGTAGGATGTTGTACAATGCGGGCAAACGATATGCATGGAGCCGAATCTCCGTATGCCCGGATGCTACTTAGCGACCGTTAACGAATCGGAAACCATAACCGACGCACAACCTTTCAGTGCGGTTCGCGGCCGATCGGCCAGTGCCCGGGCCGCAGGTTTCGGGTGGCGTGCGGGGTATCGGGCTATCGGCCCTGTCGAACGGAGCTAGCGCATTGGTTCGGTTCGAAAATGTCGGTCTGCGCTACGGGCTCGGCCCGGAGATTTTGCGCGACCTGTCCTTCATGATCCCGGCGCATTCGTTCCAGTTCCTCACCGGGCCGTCCGGCGCCGGAAAGACCTCGCTGCTGCGGCTGCTGTTCCTGTCGCTGCGGCCGACCCGCGGGCTGGTCAATCTGTTCGGCAAGGATGTCTCCCTGCTCAACAAGGACCAGGTCGCCGACCTGCGCAAGCGCATCGGCATCGTGCTGCAGGATTTCCGCCTGCTCGACCACATGACGACCTATGAGAACGTCGCGCTGCCGTTCCGGGTGATGGGCCGCGAGGAATCGACCTATCGCCGCGAGGTGATCGACCTGCTGAAATGGGTCGGCCTCGGCGAGCGCATGGATGCGCTGCCGCCGATCCTGTCGGGTGGCGAGAAACAGCGCGCCGCGATCGCGCGCGCGGTGATCTCGCGGCCGCAGCTGCTGCTCGCCGACGAGCCGACCGGCAGCGTCGATCCGACGCTCGGGCGCCGCCTGCTGCGGCTGTTCATCGAGCTGAACAAATCCGGCACCGCGGTCATCATTGCGACCCACGACATCACGCTGATGGATCAATACGAGGCGCGGCGGCTGGTGCTGCATCAGGGACGGCTGCACATCTATGAGTAGGAGCGGCGACGAGAAGGTGTCGTTGGTCGATCTCGGGCGCGAGCGTCCGCAGGTCCCGGCCACCGCGCGCAACATGTCGCCGATCGTGCCGCGCGCCTCGATCTCGGGCCGCGCGCTGGTCGCGGTGGTCGCGATCATGACCTTCCTTGCCTCGCTGACCACCGGCACCGTGCTGCTGGTCAGCGCCTCGGCCGCCGAATGGCAGTCCGAGGTGGCGAGCGAGATCACCATCCAGGTGCGCCCGTCACCCGGCCGCGACCTCGACCGCGACGCGCAGGCCGCGGTCGACGCGATACGGGCGCAGTCCGGCATCCTCGAGGTCCGTCCGTTCAGCAAGGAGGAGTCCGCCAAGCTGCTGGAGCCGTGGCTCGGCAGCGGGCTCTCGATCGACGAGCTGCCGGTGCCGCGTGTCATCGTGGCGCGGGTGCAGCCGGGCAGTACGCTCGATCTCGCTGCGCTGCGCACCCGCCTGACGCAGGCGGCGCCGACCGCGAGCGTCGACGATCACCGCGCCTGGATCGAGCGCATGCGCTCGATGACCGGCGCCACGGTGTTCGCCGGCATCGGCATCCTGATCCTGGTGATCATCGCCACCATCATCTCGGTGTCGTTCGCGACTCGCGGCGCGATGGCTGCTAACCGTCCGATCGTCGAGGTGCTGCATTTCGTCGGCGCCGGCGACAGCTTCATCGCCAACCGCTTCCTGCGTCATTTCCTCAGGCTCGGCCTCGAGGGCGGGCTGATCGGCGGCGGTGCGGCGATGCTGGCCTTCGGCTTCTCGGAATCGATCGCCAACTGGTTCTCCGGCACGCCGGTGGGCGACCAGTTCGCGGCCCTGCTCGGCACCTTCTCGCTACGCCCGTCCGGCTATCTGGTGCTGGCGATGCAGGCGGTGCTGATCGCGGCGATCACCGCATGGGCGTCGCGGCGCACCCTGTTCGCGACGCTCGACGACATCGACTGACGGGCCGCGACAGCGCAATCATGGTGGCAGTATCGTGATCGCGTTGCGCCGTGAGGTGTGATTTCGTGCGCATGGCCGGCGCCCCGGCCGAGGCAAAACCGGTTTCCACTTTTCCACGCCATGCTCTAAAATCCCCCGGGGGAAGGATATCAGCATCACATGAGCTTGCAGCCCGACGAAACGTCGCCGAATGGCCGTGCCGCGCGCCCGCGCGGCTGGCTGCGCGCCGTCATCGTCGCGCCGCTGGCGCTCGTCTTCGTCGCCGCGGCGGTCGGCTTCATCGGCTTCCTGTCGCAATTGCGCGGCGTCGAGACCGATCCGCCGCACAATGCCGATGGCATCGTGGTGCTGACCGGCGGGTCGTCGCGGGTCTCGGATGCGATGGAACTGCTGGCGCATGGCTACGGCAAGCGGCTGCTGATCTCGGGCGTGCACCCGACCAACGACGCCAGCGACATTTCCCGCTCGGTGCCGGACAGTCAGGGGCTGATGAGCTGCTGCGTCGATCTCGACCGCTCGGCGGTCAACACCCGTAGCAATGCGGCGGAGACGCGGCGCTGGGCGCGCGAGCGCGGCTTCAAGTCGTTGATCGTGGTGACCTCGAACTACCACATGCCGCGCGCGATCGTGGAACTGTCGCATGCGATGCCGGACATCACGCTGATCCCGTTCGCGGTGGTCGGCGACAAATGGCGCGATGAGCCATGGTGGACGAGTGGCGGAACCTTCCGTCTCTTGCTATCGGAATACGCCAAATATGTCGCGGCCGAGCTCCGGGTCCGGCTGGCCGATATCGGCCTCGATCTCACCTCCGATATCGCCGAGCCGAGTGCTGTGCCACGCCGCCCGGCGACGGCGCAGGCGAACTAGGACCACGCATGATCCGGGAAACGGCCAAGCGGCTGCTCAAACAAGGGTTGCAATGATCTTCCTGCGTTCGCTGATCTTCAACGTGCTGTTCTATCTGGTGCTGGTGGTGCTGTGCATCGTCGCGCTGCCGGCGCTGCTGTTGCCGCGTGGCGCGCTGATGGCGCTCGAGGCCGTATGGGCCAATACCAGCCTGTTCCTGATGCGCGTGATCTGCAACATCAGGATCGAGTTCCGCGGTGTCGAGAAGATTCCGGCCGGACCCTTGGTGGTCGCCTCGAAGCATCAGTCGTTCTGGGAGACGTTCGCGCTGGTGCGCTTCTTCGAGTATCCGCTGTTCATCCTCAAGCGCGAGCTGATGATGATCCCGGTGTTCGGCTGGTACCTGAAAAAGGTCGGCATGATCTCGGTCGAGCGCGGCGGCGGCCCGCGCTCGCTGATCAAGACGCTGAAGGCGGCAGCGGCCGAGGTGAAGCGCGGCCGTCAGCTCGTGATCTTTCCGGAGGGCACCCGCACCGCGCCCGGCGCGGCGCCGAACTACAAGGCCGGCGTCGCCCAGATCTATGCCGAGAGCGCCGTGCCGTGCCTGCCGATCGCGCTCAATTCCGGGCTGTTCTGGCCGCGCCGCACCTTCATGCGCTATCCTGGCACGCTGGTGGTCGAATTCCTCGATCCGCTGCCGCCGGGATTGCCGCGCGACGAGTTCATGAACAGGCTGCGCGAGTCCATCGAGACCGCCACCACCCGCATCGTCGACGCCGGCCGCGCCGAGCAGGAGAAACTGTTCGGCGGCGTGCCGGGTTCGGCGGGGCACTAGAGGCATGCTTGTTGGCGCACATCGGTCCGCCGATCACAGCGGCCGATGCGCAATCCAATCATGCCATCGTTACCGGCCGGCCGCCGCGTCGGTGTTGAAGATCTCGCCTTGCGGCACCCAGCTCTTGCCGTCGAAGGTCGCGACCTGCATCTGCGTGAACGGCGCGTAGCGGTCCGGCCGCGTCGAGATCGTGATGCCGGGGAGCAGCAGCGGCGCGACGACCTTGTTGAGGTTGGTCGCCTGCTTCAACAGGTTCTCGCGGGTCAGGTCATCGCCGCACATCTCTATGATCTTCACCGTCATGTAGGCTGAGATGTAGCCGGTGACGTTGCTGCCGTCGGCGATATCGCCTTGCGGAAACCACTTCGCCAGGAATTCCTTGAACTCCTTGACGTCGGCGGCGTTCTCCCAGGTCGGATCGGTGGGGGTCTTGAACGCGAGCGCGGTCAACACGCCCTTCGATGCCTCGACGCCGGCCGGCTCCATGACGCCCTTGATCGACGAGGAGACGCTGACGACGAAATTCAGCGGCTTCCAGCCGAGCTCGTAGACCTTGCGGATCGCCTGTGCGCCGAACTTGGGCGTCGCCATCGTGAACAGCGTGTCGGCGCCGGATGCTTTCAGCGATACGATCTGCGAATCGACGGTCGGATCTGAGACCTCGTAGGTCACCTCCTTGACGATCATCGTCTTCGCCTTGTCGCCGAGGCCGTCCTTCAGCCCCTTGACGTAGTCCTTTCCGGCGTCGTCGTTCTGCGAGAACACGCCGAGCTTGGCGTCGGGCTTGTTCTTCAACAGGTATTTCGCGAAGATCATGCCCTCCATCTGGTAGGGCGGATAGAGCTGCGTGGTCCACGGGAAGTTCTTCGGGTCGTCCCATTTCGCCGCCCCCGTCGAGATGAAGAGCTGCGGGACCTTCTTCTGGTTCAGATATTTCTGGCTCGCGGAATTCGTCGGCGTGCCGATGGTGCCGACGATCGCCAGCACCTCGTCCTGTTCGACGAGACGTCGCGTCTGCTCCACGGTTTTCGGCGGCGAATAGGCGTCATCCAATGAGATCAGCTTGATCTTGCGTCCGTTCACGCCGCCCTTGGCGTTGATCATCGCGTAGTAGGCTTCTTCGATGCGCCCCTGGGTACCGTATGCGGACGCCGGGCCGCTGTAGGGCATGGTCTGGCCGATCTTCACTTCGGTATCGGTGACGCCGGGGCCGTATTTCTTCTCGGCGTGGGCCGGAGCGGCTGCGGCCGCCAGCACGAGGGCGCAGAACAATGCACGTGAGTAACGCAGCGTCATGGCGAGTCTCTCCCCAAGTATTGATCACACTCTTCGGTGTGTGCTCGCATGATCGCTGCTCCACGCCCGGCGTCAAGTATCGCCGTTGACGCGCTCTCTGCGCGGCCGGGAGGCACGCTTCAAGCGCGGTGCGGCTTCTGCTTGTGTAGCCATGCGCATTGGCAATCATTCCGGTTCTGCTACGCTGCGACCGCGCGTGTCATCGAATTCAACGCCGGTGAAGCACGATGAAGCTGATTGCCCTGACAGCCGCGATAGTGATCGGATATTGCCTGCCTGCGGCGGCCCAGCCCGTCGGTGCCGCCCTCTATGCGCAGCGCTGCGCGCAGTGCCATGACGGTGGCAACCCTGATGTTCGCGCGCCGAGCCGCGCCGTGCTGCAATCGAAATCGTTCGCCGAGGTGATGGGCGCGATCACCACGGGGCCGATGGCCTCGTTCGCGCAGGGGCTGACCAATGACGAGCGGACGGCGATCGCATCGCTCGTCACCGGTAAGGTTGCTGAGCAACCCGCAACGGGAAGCGCCGGCCGATGCGCGGCGAGCGAGACCGGTTTTCCGCGCCCGATCGATGGGCCGCGCTGGAACGGTTGGGGCGCCGATCTCAACAACAGCCGGTTTCAGCCGGCGGCGATGGCCGGTCTCGCGCCGGACCAGGTCTCGCGGTTGCATCTGAAATGGGCGTTCGGGTTTCCTGACACGTCCAACGCCAATGCGCAGCCGACCGTTGTCGGCGGCCTGCTGTTCGTCGGTGGCGGCGACCGCAAGGTCCATGCGCTCGACGCCAGCAGCGGATGCACAAGGTGGGTGTTTCCGACCGAGGCGCCGGTCCGGGCTGCGATCAGTTTCGCGTCGCTGGATGACAACCGGTTTGCAGTCGTCTTCGGCGATGTGCGTGCCAACGTCTACGCTGTGAATGCTGCGACCGGTGCGCTGATCTGGAAGAGCAAGGTCGACGATCATCCGGCCGCCCGGATTACCGGTGCACCGACCGTCTATTCCGGCGTCGTCTATGTTGGCGTTTCCTCGATCGAGGAAGCCACGGGATCGCGGCCGACTTACCAATGCTGCACGTTTCGCGGCAGCGTCGTCGCGCTGAAGGCCGCGACCGGCGCGCAGATCTGGAAGTCCTACACCATCCCCGAGGCGCCGCAGCCCACCCGGACCAACGGTTATGGCACCCAGCTGTTCGGCCCGGCCGGCGCGTCGGTCTGGTCCGCGCCGACCATCGACGTCCAGCGCAAGGCGCTCTACGTCGCGACGTCGAACAGCTACGCCGATCCGGCAACCGACACCAGCGATGCCGTCCTCGCGTTCGATCTTGCGACCGGCCGGATGCTTTGGCACCAGCAGGCCACGCCCAAGGACAGCTTCGTCGTCGCCTGTTTCGGTTTCGACCAGTCCAACTGCCCGCAGGACCGCGGCCCCGATTACGACTTTGGACAATCGCCGATCCTGGTGAGCCTGCATGACGGACACCGCGTGCTGGCGGTCGGCCAGAAATCCGGCGTGGTCCATGCGCTGGATCCCGACCATGACGGCAAGATCCTGTGGCAGACACGGATCGGTAAGGGAGGCGCGCTGGGTGGCACCGAGTGGGGCTCCGCCGCGGACCAGGACCGCATCTACGTCGCCAACTCAGACGTGCGGTTTCTGACCGACGGCACGCGGCGTCTCAATTCGAAGGAAGGCGGCGGCCTGTTCGCGCTGGATCTGGCGACCGGGAAAATCACCATGCAGGTGGCGCCGGTGGCCTGTGGCGATCGCGCCCAGTGCAGTCCGGCGTTGTCGGCTGCGGTCACGGTCATTCCCGGCGTCGTGTTCTCGGGCGGCGTGAGCGGCTTCCTGCGCGCCTATGCCACCGATGACGCGCGGCTGCTCTGGGAGATCGACACCGCGCGCGACTACCCCACCGTGAACGGCGTTCCGGCCCACGGCGGCGCCATGGACGGACCGGGGCCGATCGTCGTCGACGGCATGCTGTACGTCAATTCAGGCTACGCCCAATGGGGCGGGTTATCCGGCAACGTCCTGCTGGCGTTCGAGGTCGGCGGTTCCTGAAAGCGAGCCGGTCAGACCAGGCCCGCCGAGGGAAGGCGGATCGCTGCCCGAAGTCCGCCCAGCGAGGACCGGTCCAGGGTCAGCGAGCCGCCATAGAGCTCGGCGAGTTCGCGTGTGATCGACAGTCCGAAGCCGAATCCCGGAGCGCTCTCGTCGAGCCGCCGGCCGGCCTGCATCGCCTGCGACATCTGCTCCGGCGAAAGCCCCGGTCCGTCGTCGTCGATGACGATGACGACGTCCCGACCGTCCTCGCTCGATCCGACGACGACCTCGCTCCGGCACCAGGAGAATGCGTTCTCCAGCACGTTTCCGAGCATCTCGTCGATATCTTGTTGCTCGCAAGCGACCGAGAGTTCGGATGGAATGTGGTTGACGAAGGCGATTTGCTTGTCGGCGTTCACTTTGCCGAGGACGAGGGCAAGATCCGTGACGCGCGATGCAACCGCCGTTCGGCTTCGGACCGGTCCGCCGAGCGCGGCGGATCGGGCACGTCCCAGATGATGGCGAATGCGGCGATCCATCAGGACGACGAGATCGTGGAGATCCGTCGAGCCCGACGGTTGCTTTTGCAGCGCGATCGCCAGGGTCGCCAGCGGCGTCTTCAAGCCGTGCGCAAGATTGGACACGTGCCTTCGTGCCCGTTCGAGGTTTGTCGCGTTCTGGACCAGCAGCGCGTTGAGTTCGGTGGCCAGCGGCTGCACCTCGCTCGGCTGAGCGTCGGGCACGCGCTCGCTCTGCCCCGATCTCACGTCGGCCACTGCGCGGCGCAGTTGCTCCAGCGGGCGCAATCCCAGTCTGACCTGAATCAGCATGGCGCAGATCAATGCGATACCGAGCGCGGCAAGCGACAACGCCAATGTGCGCATTGCTTCCCATAACGGTCCGAGCACCGCGTCTCTCGGCGCGGAAGCCACGATCGTCGCCGGAACTCCGGATGCCGATACGTTCAGGATGCGGAAGTGCAGCTTGCGGTCGTCCGGACCGATGCCATCGGCCGGCGCGGGGCGGTCTCGCGGCGGCGGATCGTCGTCGGCTTGGCGGGGCGGGGGCGGAGGTGGCGGCGGCCTGTGGCGGAGATCGGGAGGAGCCAGATCGGCACCATCGAGCGACCGGGATCGCAGCGTATTCTTCGGTCCGGAGATTTCCCAGTACCAGCCGTGCCGGCGGCGGTCGAACGGCGGCCCGTCGGCGGATCCCGCCAGACGCAAATTGCCGTTCCCGTCGGCATCGAGCATCGACGACAGGAACAGGATCTGGGCGTCGAGCCTCTGATCGATCTGCCCCTGCACGAAGCGATGCAGGACGAACGAGATCAGGACTGCGGCGACGACGAGCGCGACGGTGATGAACACGCCGGCTCCGATCATCAGGCGTCGGCTGAGTGACGTCGTTCGGCTCATCAGCGGGAGCCCGAGTTGAGCTTGTAGCCGCGACCCCTCTCGGTCTCGATCAGCGCTTTGCCGATCTTGCGACGCAGCCTCGCGACGATCACTTCGATCGAATTGGAGTCCGTCCCGACGTCGCCTTCGTAGACCTTCTCCGAGAGCAGGCTGCGCTCGACGACGGTGTCCTTGCGGAGGACGAGGCATTCCAGAACCCGCCATTCCAGCGCAGTCAACTTCAACGGCAGTCCATCGAGCTCGAACACGCCGGTCTGCGTTTCGAAGCTCAGCGGGCCGCATGAGATTCGCGGCGCGGAATGCCCGGAGGCGCGGCGGACGAGTGCGCGGAGGCGCATGACCAACTCCTCGGTCCGGAACGGCTTCGTCAGATAGTCGTCGGCGCCTGCCTTGAAGCCGTCCACCTTGTCGGTCCAGCCGTCACGCGCGGTCAGGATCAGCACGGGCAAATGCCGGTCGTGCTTGCGCCATCCGCGCAAGACGTCGATGCCGGGCACTTTCGGCAGGCCGAGATCGAGCACCGCGGCGTCGTAGGATTCGGTCTCGCCGAGATGCTGTCCGTCCTCGCCGTTCGCGGCCACGTCGACCGCAAAGTTCTCCTCGCGCAGGGCGCGGGCGATCTCTTGCGCGAGCAGGCGATCATCTTCGACCAGAAGGATTTTCATTCCGCTTCACCTCGGCTGCACCTATGCCCGGGAGCTTAACCCAACCTGAACGAAACGGTTCAGGCTGGATTGGGGAGGGTGCCCTAGGCTGCGGTCATCGCAATCGATGAAAGGACGGTCCGATGACCGAAAGCCAATCACCTTCGGATGCTAGCCTGGCGCCCGCTGCGCGCCCGCAGATCCGGCATCGTAGTCTGCTCGCAGGCGTGGCACTTGCCGTGCTCGCGGTCGGCGCGGCTGCCGGAGCCGGCGGCGTGAGGCTCGCCGAGAAGTGGCAGCCGCGCAGCGTCATGCTGCTGCAACCGACCGCTATCAACGCGCTCCAGCCCGGCGCGCCGTCAGCCGTGCATGGCAGCGTGTCCGAGATATTCGGCAACAAGTTCATCCTCGACGACGGCAGCGGTCGCGCGCTGGTCGACCTCGGGCCACGCGGTGAAAATGCCGATACGGTGGCCAAAGGCGAGATCCTCACGGTCCAGGGCAGCTTCGATCGGGGTGTCATCCACGCCCAGATCGTTGCGCATGCCGACGGTCGCACGGAGGCGTTCGGTCCCCCGCCGCCCCCGCGACCCGGCGCACCGCCTCCGCCGCGGCGGGCAGAAGCTCCGCCGCCCCCGCCCGGGGCCGCCCCGCCGCTGCGGGCGGACCGCCCGCCACCGCCACCGGATGCCGATGCCCCGCCTCCGCCCCCGCCGCCAAGAGCGCCGTGAACGACTGAGCACAGCCTGCAATCAGGAGACTTGGAATGTCAGAGGAACGGATCAAATTGTTCGGCAAGATCGTGCATGTGTTCGCGCACCGGTTCGTGGTGCAGACCGCGAAGGGCGCGGTGCTCGCCGATCTCACGCCGCATGGAGCCGAAGCCGTCAGGCTCCGGATTGGAGCCGACGTGGAACTGGAAGGCGAACAAAAGCCTTCCGAGCTCAAGGTCACCCGCTTCGCCTGCGGTGGCGACAGCGTGACGATCGCGCACAAGAAGAAGCACGGCCACGACCATCATCCACCTGCCGATCCCGCGGCGGCCATCGAGGCCGCGCGCGCTGCCGGGTTCGAGCCGACGGGCACACCACGTCGCAAGCCCAAGCATTTCGAAATTCTGGGCCGGCGAAACGGTCAGGACTACGAACTGCATGTGGAATTGGGCGGGCGAATCCGGAAGACCCGTCTGGTCGACGTTGACCACGAAGCCCCCTGACGGCTTCGGCTTCGACCAACGCGGATCGATGCCGAACGGGAGGCCGAAGCCGGAACAGAGCTGGCTTCGGCCGCATTTGCAGTCCAGGCGGGGGCAGACAGATCGGCCTTTCGCACTTCTAAGGAAGATCGCCAGTGACCACAGGGAATTCAGGCCGAGACCAAGCGCTTCGCCCGCTGCTTGCGCTGAACTTCTTCATGGCGGACATGCAGGCCGGTATCGGCCCGTTTCTGGGCGTGTTTCTGCTTGCGCATGGCTGGCAGAGCGGCTGGATCGGGACGGTGATGACGACCGGTGGCATCGCCGGCATGGTGATGACGACACCGGCCGGAGCCCTGATCGATGCAACACGTCGCAAGAAGCTTTTCGTGATCGTTCCCGGTATCTGCACCGTCGTGGCGTCGGGGATCGTGCTGCTGTCGCAGGAATTCTGGCTCGTGGCGGCGTCCCAGGTCGCGACCGCGATCGCGGGGGCGGCGATCGGACCCGCGGTCGCCGGCATCACGCTTGGCATCGTACAGCAGGCTGGCTTCAACCGGCAGAACGGCCGCAATCAGGCCTTCAACCACGCCGGCAACATGGTCGGCGCAGGGCTCTCCGGCCTGGTCGGCTGGTTGTACGGCTTCACGGCGGTGTTCTGGCTTGCCGCGTTGTTCGGTGCGCTTTCGATCGTATCGGTGCTGATGATTCCGAGCAGTTCCATCGACGACGACGCGGCTCGTGGATTGTCGCACGAGGCCAATGATGACAAGCGCGCAAGCGGATTGCGGGTTCTGGTCGAGACAAGGCCATTGCTGATCCTTGCCGCGGCCCTGCTTTTCTTTCATCTTGGCAATGCGGCGATGTTGCCGCTCTACGGCCTCGCCGTCGTTGCCGGCAAGCAGGCCGATCCGGCGAGCTTCGTCGCGATGACCATCGTGGTCGCCCAAGGCACCATGATCCTGACCGCGCTCGTCGCGATGCGCATGGCGGAGAAGGAGGGCTACTGGCTGGTGCTGCTCGTGTCTTTCGTTGCCTTGCCAATCCGCGGCGTCATCGCGGCGTGGCTGCTCAACCGGTGGGGCGTCTATCCGGTCCAGATTCTCGATGGCGTCGGTGCCGGACTGCAAAGCGTGGCGGTGCCGGGCCTGGTGGCGCGGATTCTCGATGGCACCGGTCGCATCAATGCCGGTCAGGGTGCGGTCATGACGGTTCAGGGCATCGGAGCCTCGCTGAGCCCGGCGATTGGGGGATGGATTGCGCAGGAACTCGGCTACGGCGCGATGTTTCTCGTTCTCGGCGCCTTCGCGCTGGTGTCGGTGGTACTGTGGCTCGTCTTCGCCCCGCTGCTCAAGCCGGCTTGCGCAGCGAAGCCCGAGCGTACAGCTCCAGGAACAGGTCCCGCAGCCGCAGGTGTCGCCTGATGTTCGATAGCCACGCTGCGACCTGGGGCATTGCCGGCCTGGCAACCTTTGGCGTGATTGCGCGCCCATGGAATCTGCCGGAATACATCTGGGCCGTGACCGGCGCCGTGCTCCTGGTCGCGTTCGATCTTCTGCCGTGGCGTGACGCGGTGATGGCCGCGGGCAAGGGCGTCGACGTCTACTTCTTCCTGATCGGAATGATGCTGCTCGCGGAGGTCGCACGAAAGGAAGGCCTGTTCGACTGGCTCGCCGAGCAGGCCGTCAAGCATTCCCGCAAATCGGCATCGCGGCTATTTGCAATCGTCTATGCCGTCGGCACGCTGGTGACCATCTTCCTGTCGAATGACGCGACTGCGGTCGTGCTGACGCCGGCAGTCTATGCTGCGACGCGCGCCGCGAAAGTCGAGCCGCTGCCGTATCTGTTCGTCTGCGCCTTCATCGCCAACGCCGCCAGCTTCGTGCTGCCGATCTCGAACCCGGCGAATCTCGTATTGTTCGGCGAGCGGATGCCGACGCTGATGGAATGGCTGCGATACTTCTCGCTGCCGTCGGTGGCGGCGATCGCGGCGACCTTCGTCATGCTCCGCTTCACGCAACGCGAAGATCTGCGCGGCGGCGTGGAAAGCAGCGGCGCCGAGCCTGTCGTCCTGACGCGAAACGCGGCGATCGTGGCTTTCGGCATCGGCGTAACGGCGGTCGTTCTCCTCGCCGCATCGGCGTTCGGCGCCGATCTCGGTCTGCCGACATTTGCCTGCGGCGCTGTGGTAACCGCAACCGTGCTGATGCTTGGCCAAACATCGCTGGCGGCAGTGGTGCGCGATGTGTCGTGGTCGGTGTTGCCGCTCGTCGCCGGGCTGTTCATTCTGGTCGAAGGCCTCAACCACACCGGCGTGCTGCCGGCGCTTGCCGAAGTGTTGAAGCGGGCCACGGCAGCTTCGCCGCACGCAACGGCGTGGGGCGCCGGCATCATCACGGCATTTGCCTCGAACCTCATCAACAATTTGCCGATGGGGCTGATCGCCGCGACGACAACGCACACCGCGCAGTCGTCGCCTCATATCACCGGCGCCGTTCTCATCGGTGTCGATCTCGGACCCAATCTGTCGGTGACCGGCTCCCTCGCCACCATTCTATGGTTGATCGCGCTGCGCCGTGAGGGCGAACACGTCAGCGCCCTCCGCTTTTTGCGGCTGGGCATCTGTGTGATGACTCCAGCCCTGGTCCTGTCGTTGCTTGCCCTCTCGCTGGTCGCGCCGTGACGCCTGCCAGTTGGCGGACATGCTCGCAGTGGTTAAATCGAATCACCCCTGGTCTTCTATACCCGCCGACCGCGTCGTTGCCGCTCTCACCACCGATGCCGGAAGAGTTTTGCTGCAAGACCGCATCGAGCGGTTGATGGTGCTAGCCGCGCTTCTTCTGCCTTGCTTCATGATAGCGTAGCGCGTCGACGATCACCTTGAACGCGGCCGAGTTCTGCCGCGACGTGGGGTAGTAGATATAATAGCCGTCGAATTGCGGCGACCAGTCGTCGAGCACGACAATCAACTCGCCGGACCGGATGCGCTGCGCGACCATGTCTTCAGGAACATAGGCGATGCCGAAGCCCTTCACGGCGGCATCGATCATGGCGCCGGAATCATTGAAGGTCAGCTGGCCCTCGACGCGCACCCGAAGCTCTGCGCCATTCCTGGCGAACTCCCACACATAGTGACCGCCGGCCGCGAGACGCCGCTTGATGCAGGCGTGCCGTATCAGGTCTTGCGGATGCCGGGGTCTGGGATGCTGCTTCAGATAGGCGGGCGAAGCGACCGCGACCAGCCGCCAGTCGGGGCCGATGCGCACCGCGATCATGTCCTTTTCCACGCTCTCGCCGAGGCGGATTCCGGCATCGAAGCCGTCCTTGACGATGTTGCGGAACCCGATGTCGAGGCTGAACTCGACCTTGACGTCGGGATACTTCGCCAGGACGGGCGCCAGCCTGGGCCAGACCACCGTTTCCAGCGCATGCTCCGAGAGCGTGATCCGGATGCTGCCTGACGGCGTGTCGCGCAGGGACATCAGCGCCGCGATGTCGCGCTCGATCTCCTCGATCCGCGGTGCAAGCAATTGCTGAAGACGTTCGCCTGCCTCGGTCAGGCCGACGCTGCGCGTCGTGCGCGTCAGCAGTCGCAGGCCCATCTGCATTTCGAGGCGCTTGATCGTATGGCTGAGCGTCGACTGCACGACGCCCAATTTCGCCGCGGCTCTGGTGAAACTGCGCTCGCGGGCGACCGCCACGAAGGCCAATAGATCGTTGAAATCCTGGCTTGCCATGGGCCGCAGTATTCATGGCTGGCATCGATTAATGCAAGCAAATTATAGCGGCTAATCGAACGCTGTGCCGGGCTCTAAATGTTGCCGTGAACAGCGCCGGCTTGGGCGCTTCTCTGCACATGGATGCTCTATGGACGCCACGATCGATCAAAAGACAACGCAGCCAATGGCCGCATGGAGCGCGGTCTTTGCGCTCACTTTGTGCGCCTCGACCCTCGTCGCAACCGAGTGGATGCCGGTGAGCCTGCTCACGCCGATCGCCAGAGGCCTTGAGTTGACCGAGGGGCAGGCCGGGCAGGCCATCTCCGTGTCCGGTTTCTTGGCCATCCTGACCAGTCTCTTCATCTCGACGGCGACGCGCGGTGTCGATCGGCGCACTGTGCTGCTGTGGCTGACCGGTGTCATGCTGATCTCCGGTGTCGTTGTGGCGTTCGCGCCCACTTTCGCGGTCTTCATGGCGGGGCGCGCGCTCGTCGGCATGGTCGTCGGCGGTTTCTGGTCGATGTCCGCCGCAACGATGATCCGCATCGTGCCGGCCAAGGATCTGCCGCGCGCGCTGGCGGTGCTCAATGGCGGCAATGCCCTCGCGACCACGATTGCGGCGCCGCTTGGCAGCTTTCTCGGTCAGTATATCGGTTGGCGCGGCGCATTCTTCTGCGTCGTGCCGATCGCGGCGCTGACCCTGCTCTGGCAGTTCATCACGCTTCCCAGAATGCCGAGCCAAGAGCGGGCGAGCGCGGCGGCCGCGTTCAAGGTCCTGCGCCGGCCCGGCGTTCCCTACGGCATGCTCGCGGCGGCCCTGTTCTTCCTCGGCCAGTTCGCGCTGTTCACCTATCTGCGGCCGTTCCTCGAAACCGTGACACGCGTCGACGTCACGACCATTTCGGCGCTGTTGCTCGTGATGGGCGTCGCGGGTCTGATCGGCACGTCGCTGATCGGCCTCGTGATCCGCGAACGTCTCCACACGTCCCTCATGTTGATCCCGCTCGCGATGGCCTTGATCGCCATCGCACTGACGGCATTTGGTACCTCGCTCGGCGCGACGGTGACGCTGATGTTCCTGTGGGGCTTTATCGGCACGGCCGCCCCGGTCGGCTGGTGGACCTGGCTCAGCGAGGCGTTACCCGATGACGCGGAGGCGGGCGGCGGCCTGATGGTGGCGGTGATTCAGCTGGCGATCACCGCGGGTGCGGCGGGTGGTGGCGTTCTGTTCGATAGCAGCGGCTATCAGGCCACGTTTCTGTTCAGCGCCCTGATCCTCATGCTCTCGTCGTTCGTCATGCTGGCCGGAACGCTTCGGCGCAGAGCCGCCGCGCGGTGCGCGACGGCAAGTCCAGTCATGTGACGCGGTGCCTTGGCGAGTTTGCAGCCAGGCCACCGCGGGCCATTACCGCATCACGAACGGATTAGCCGGCACGTCGGTCGCGGTCGAGATCCACACGCTCTTGGTCTCCTGATATTCGCGAACCGCGTCGATGCCGCTCTCGCGGCCGACGCCGGAGAACTTCATGCCGCCGAACGGCATCATGTAGCTGATGGCACGGTAGGTGTTGACCCACACGGTGCCGGCGCGGAGCTGCTTCGGTACGCGGATGGCGCGCGCGAGGTCCTTGGTCCAGATGCCGGCGGCGAGGCCGTAGATGGTGTCGTTGGCGATCCGGATCGCGTCCTCCTCGGTGTCGAACGAGATGATCGACAGCACCGGTCCGAACACCTCCTCGCGCGCGATCCGCATCGAATTGTCGACATCGGTGAAGATGGTCGGCTCGACGAATTGCCCGCCCTTGATGCCGTCGCCGGAGGCAGGCTTCCCGCCGAGCAGGCAGCGGGCGCCCTCGGCTTTCGCGATGTCGATGTAGTCGAGCACCTTCTTGTATTGCGCGGGAGTCGTGATCGGCCCGACATTGGTGTCGGCCTGCATCGGGTCGCCGATCTTGGCGGATTTCGCCAGCTCCAGCACGCGCGCGACGAATTTCTCCTTGATCGAGCTCTGCACCAGCAGGCGCGACCCGGCGATGCAGGTCTGCCCGGTGGCGGCGAAGATGCCGGAGATCGCGCCGGCGGCGGCCGCGGTGAGGTCGGCATCCTCGAACACGATGTTCGGCGATTTGCCGCCGAGCTCGAGCGAGACGCGCTTCAGACTCTTGGCCGCGGTCTCGTAGACCTTGGCGCCGGTGGTATCCGATCCGGTGAAGGTGATCTTGGCGACGCCGGGATGGGAGATCAGCGCGGAGCCGGCTTCGGGGCCGAAGCCGGTCACCACGTTGAAGATGCCGTCGGGAATCCCGGCCTCCTTGGTGAGCGCGGCGAATTCCAGCGTGCTGGCGGACGTAAATTCAGACGGCTTCACGACCACGGCGCAGCCTGCGGCGAGGGCTGCGGCGCATTTCCAAGCCACGAACAACAGCGGCGAATTCCAGGCGGTCAGCGCCGCGACGACGCCGACCGGCTCATGCGTGGTGTAGGCAAAGGTCTCGGCCTTGTCGATCGGCACCAGTCCGCCCTCGAGCTTGTCGACGAGGCCGCCGAAATACCACCACCATTCCGGATGGTAGCGCAACTGGCCCAGCATCTCGGCCATCAGCTTGCCGTTGTCGCGCACCTCGATCTCGGCGAGGCGCTCGGCATTGGCGGCAACGAGGTCGCCGAGCTTGCGCATCGCCTTGCCGCGCGCTGACGCCGTCATCTTGGCCCATGGTCCGTTCCACATCGCCTCGTTGGCGGCCTTCACGGCCTTGTCGGCATCGGCGGCAGTGCCGCGGGGAATCCTCGCCCAGGCCTCGCCGCGATAGGGATCGATCGATTCGAACCACTCGCCATTGGCGGGATCGACATACTGGCCGTTGATGTAGAGCTGATAGGTCTTCATGACATCCTCCCGGGGTTTGCCAAACGCTATCATGCCTTGCGCGACGCCGTCATAACGAAGCCGCGTGCAGGGGGCATACAAGGGTTGAGCCAGGATTGCCGAGGGCGCCGGCCGACGCGCTGTCGGCCGCGGCTGGTCAGGAGGCGCTTGACGCCGCGGCTCGCCTCGCGCGCCGCGCGGCGCGGCGGCGCTGGCTCCAGAGCCGCGCGCGGTCGAGATAGAGATAGACCACCGGCGTGGTGTAGAGCGTCAGGATCTGGCTCAGGATCAATCCGCCGAAAATCGCGATGCCGAGCGGCTGACGCAACTCACTGCCTTCGCCGAGGCCGATCATCAGCGGCACCGCGCCGAACAGCGCGGCGAGTGTCGTCATCATGATCGGACGGAAGCGCATCAGGCAGGCCTCGTAGATCGCATCGCGCGACGACAGCTGGCGCTGGCGCTCGGCGTCGAGCGCGAAGTCGATCATCATGATGGCGTTCTTTTTCACGATGCCGACCAGCAGGATCACGCCGATGGCGCCGATCAGGTCGAATTCGGTGTGCGACAGCATCAGCGCCGCTACCGCGCCGACGCCGGCCGAGGGCAGGGTGGAGAGGATGGTCAGCGGGTGGATGTAGCTCTCATAGAGCATGCCGAGCGAGATGTAGATCGTCGCCAGCGCAGCCAGGATCAGGAACAGCTCGTTGGCGAGAGCCTGCTGGAAGATTTTTGCGGAGCCGGCAAACCCGCCGCTGATGCCCGCCGGCATGTTGATCGCGTGCATCGCATTCTCGATCGTGGTGGTTGCCGTGCTCAGCGAGACGCCCGGCGGCAGATTGAACGAGATGGTGCTGGCGACCAGGAGATCCTGGTGGTTGACGGAAAGCGGCGTCTCGCCGTGCTCGAAGCGGGCAACCGTCGACAGCGGGATCATGGTCGCCGCGCTGGTCGAGACCGCGCTGCCTGTCGAGGCGACGCCCCTGCCGGTGGCGCCGATCGAGTTGGTCGCCTGGTTGCGCACCACATTGGCGGCGACCGAGCTGACCGAGCTCTTCTGCGCCGACGAGGAGACCGTTCCGGCCACCGCGTTGCTCGACTGCGTGCCGGTCGCCGAAACGCCCGAGCTCGAGATGTAGACGTCCTTCAGGGTCTGCGGATCTTGCGAGAAGCGCGGCGCGACCTCCATGATGACGTGATATTGGTTGCGGGCGACGAAGATGGTCGAGACCTGGCGCTGCCCGAACGCGTCATACAGCGTGTTGTCGAGTTGAGCTATGTTGAGGCCGAGCCGGTAGGCGGCATCGCGGTCGATGACCACGTTGGCCTGCAGCGCCTTGTTCTGCTGGTCGCTGTTGACGTCGGCGAGCGTCGGCTCCTTTTGCAGCGCCGCGACCAGCTTCGGCGTCCATTCGTTGAGCTCCTGGGAGGTCGAGCCCTTCAGCGTGTACTGATAGGCCGCGTTGCCGGAGCGGCCGCCGGCGCCGAGATCGCCGACCGATTGCAGGAACAGGGTGGCGCCGGCCACCTTGGCGAGCGGCTCGCGCAGCCGCTCGATCACCTTGTCGGCGCGTAGCCTGCGCTCGTTCATCGGCTTCAGCGAGGCGAACACCGTGCCGGTGTTGGTGCCGCCGGGGCCGACCCCTCCGCCGCCGGTGAAGCCGACCGCGGTATCGACCGCCGGATCCGACTTCACGATGTCGATGAACTGGGTCAGCTTCCGCTGCATCAGCTGGAACGAGGTGCTCTGGTCGGCCTGGATCGAGCCGACCAGCAGCCCGGTGTCCTGCTGCGGCACGAAGCCCTTCGGCACCACCGCGTAGAGATGGAAGTTCAGATACAGCGTTGAGGCGAGGATCAGCATCACCAGCAGCGGATGGCGCAGCGCGACGCCGAGCGTCGCGCGGTAGCCGCTCAGCATCAGCTCGAAGGCGCGCTCGCTGATCCGGTAGATCAGGCCGTGCGGCTGGCCGGCCTCCTCCTTGCGCAGCACCACCGCGCACATCATCGGCGTCGTGGTCAGCGAGACCACCAGCGAGATCACGATCGCAATCGTGATGGTCATGGCGAATTCACGGAACAGGCGGCCGACCAGGCTGCCCATGAACAGGATCGGCACGAATACCGCGACCAGCGATACGCTCATCGACAGCACGGTGAAGCCGACCTCGCGGGTGCCGAGCAGCGTCGCCTCCAGCCGCGACATTCCGGCATCCATGTGGCGGGTGATGTTTTCCAGCACCACGATGGCGTCGTCGACCACGAACCCGGTCGCCACCGTCAGCGCCATCAGCGAGAAGATGTCGAGGCTGTAGCCGAGCAGGTACATCACCGCGAAGGTCGCGATCAGCGACACCCCGACCGCCACCACCGGCACCACCGTGGCGCGGGCATTGCGCAGGAATGCAAACACCACCAGGATCACCAGCGCGACCGCGATCAAAAGCGTGATCTCGACGTCGTGCAGCGAGGCGCGAATCGTCTTCGAGCGGTCCATTGCCAGATTGATGTCGATCGCCGGCGATACCGAGGCCTTGAGCTGCGGCATCAGCCCCATCACCTTGTCGACCATCTTGATGATGTTGGCGCCGGGCTGCCGGTACACGATCATCACGATCGCTGGTTTGCCGTCGGCAAGGCCGAGGGTGCGGACATTTTCCACGGAATCGATGACGTCGCCGACATCGGTCAGCCGCACCGGCCCGCCATTGCGGTAGGCGACCACCAGCGACTTGTAGTCGGCCGCCTTGCGCGCCTGGTCGTTGGCGTAGATCTGGTAGCGTTGGCCGCCGACGTCGATGCCGCCCTTCGGGCTGTGCGCGTTGGCGCTCGACAGCGCGGCGCGGACGTCTTCGAGCCCGATGCCGTATTTGTTGAGCGCCGGCGGGATCAGCTCGACCCGCACCGCGGGCAGCGAACCGCCGCCGACCGAGACCTGGCCGACGCCTTCGACCTGCGACAGCTTCTGCGCCAGCACGGTCGAGGCGGCGTCATAGAGCTCGGCCGGGGTCAGCGTATCCGAGGTCAAGGTGTAGATCAGGATCGGCGCCGAGGCCGGGTTGAATTTGCGGTAGGTCGGATTGGCGCGCAAATTGGTTGGCAGGTCGGCGCGCGCCGCGTTGATCGCGGCCTGCACGTCGCGCGCGGCGCCATTGATGTCGCGGTCGATGTCGAATTGCAGCACGATGACGGCCGAGCCGAGCGACGACTGCGACGTCATCTCGGTCACGCTGGCGATCTGGCCGAGATGCCGCTCCAGCGGGCTCGCCACCGTGGCGGCGACGTCGGCCGGGCTGGCGCCGGGCAAAGTTGCCTGTACCATGATGGTCGGGATGTCGATGTCGGGCAGCGGCGATACCGGCAGCTTGAAGAACGCAATGATGCCCGCCACCACCAGTCCAATCGACAGCAGCGTGGTGCCGACCGGCCGGCGGACAAAGGGGGCGGAGAGGTTCATGACATCAGCGACGGCATTTGCGGATCAGCTTCTATCCGTCCGCGTCGCGATGCAAAAGCCCAAATGTCACGGCGCGCTGCCACACCTCCGCCGCGATTTGCAGGGTCGCGACAAAGGCCGGATCAGATTTGCGGCGCAATCCCTCCGGGTCGCTCAGCCCGCGGTATTCTTGCTTGCGCGCATGGCGCCGCGTTCGAGCAGCCAGGCCACGACCTCGCGACACTCCGCCTGTTCGGCGATGTCGAGCGGGGTTTGTCCCGACCAGGGCGCGGGCCAGTTGAGATCGGCGCCGTGCGCGAGCAGAACCTCCGCCGCGGCGAGTTGCCCGCCATGGCAGGCGTTCCAGAATGGTCCTGAAAGCTGATCGGCCGGCAGCGCCGCAGCCGCGAGCCGGCGGGTGATCTCCGGCAGCATGCCGAGCGCCGCCTCGTGCCACAGCTGTGTCCGCGCGCCGCGATCGACCAGCCGCCGTGCCGCCGCCCATTGGCCGTAGCCGACCGCCGACGACAGCGGCGAGGCACCATCGATCGACGATCCCTCATGCTCGAGATCGGCGCCGGCATCGAGCAGCGCGTCGATCAGCGCCACATCGTCGCTGCTGGCGGCCCAGTGCAGCGGCGTTTCGCGATGCCACATCGCGACCGCCGGTGCATCGAGAGCGGCGCCGGCAGCAGTGAGGATCTGCACGACCGCGGCCGCGTTGGGATTGTGGCCCGGCCAGTCGGCCAACAGATGCAGCGGCGTCCGTCCGCCGCCCTTCGCATCCTCGACCACGCAGCGCGCCAGCTCGGGATGCGCGGCGAGCAGCGCGCGCAAGCGCTCAGCCTCACCGCCCTTGATCGCCGCGGTCAGCTCCGCGGCGAGCGGGTCGTCGCTGCGCAATCTGGATATCCCGGTGGTCATTGCATCCAGCCTATTTCGCCGCGTTCTGGCTCGCGCCGACGAAGTAGAAATCTTCGCTTCCCGGCACCGAGCCATAGCTGAAGGGCTGCTGCCGGCGATCGGTCGCGGCCATGACGTCGTCGCGCACGAGGTCGAACAGCTTGCGGATCTCGATCCGCGGCGTCTGCATGCGCTTGATCAGGGCGGTCACGAACGGGCTGTGAGCACCGTCGCCGTCGAGCGCGACCTGGCCGTGCTTGGCGGCGTAGACCACCAGCGTGCCGCTGTCGGGCTCGACCTGAGCCAGGCCCCGTCCGATGGACCGCGACGCGACGGTGCGCTTGATCTGGTTGGCGAACGGATTGTCGCGGCAGGCGTCGAGAATGACGAGATGCAGCTTGCGCGCCCCTTCGGTGGCGCCCATCACCTGGGTCAGCGCGACCGCCTCGAACGGTACGTCGCGGTCGGTGGCGAGCTTGGCGTCGACCGGCACCAGATAGTTCTCGCCCGCCATCTCCATGCCGTGGCCGGCATAGTAGATCACGGCCCAGTCGGCGCCGTCGGCGGCGCTGGCGAATGATTTGAGGGCCTCGACCAGGCTGTCGCGCGTGGCGTCGGTGACGAGACGGACGTCCTGGAAGCCCACGGCGCGCAGTGTATCTGCGATCGCTGCCGCATCCTGGCCGGGGTTCGGCAGCACCGGCACCGAGCGGTATTTCGAGTTACCCACGACCAGGGCGACGCGCCGCTCCGTCGTCGCCGGCTTCTGGCCCGCGCCGACCGGCGCAACCGGCACTGCGGCCGTGAGCGCAGGAACCGGCTTGGCCGCGGCGTGATCCGCGATCACGCTCTTGTCGGTGGCGGCCACCTTGTCGAGCCGTTGCAGGCCGTCCCTGGCGACACGCTGGCCCTGCGTGCGGTCGAGCTGATCGAGACCGAGGACGTCGAGTGCGTGCCGGAAGTCGACGCGCGCACCGTCGACATCGCCCTTCTTCTCGTCGGCGAGCCCCCGCCGTGCGTAGTTCAGCGCGCCCTGCGCATCGAGCTGCGTGGCGTGGTCGTAGTCGCGGATGGCCTGATCGAGCTCGCCCTTGCTGGCCAGCGTCAGGCCGCGCAGCGAGTAGAACGCAGCCTGGTCGCCCTGAATGGTGATCGCGCGCTCGATGTCGCGCGAGGCATTGTCGATGTCGCCGGCGCCGACCTCGATGACGGCCCGGCAAAAATAGGGGCCGCCTGCGCGCGGCGCGACCTTGATCGCATTCTGGCAATGCAGCGCCGCGAGCCGGTCCTTGCCGCGGAAATCGTACACCAGCGCCCGATTGACATAGGCGTACCACGAGTTGGGATCGAGCTCGATTGATTTGCCGTAATCGGCCAGCGCGCGATCATAGTCGCCGGTTGCGACGGACACCTCCGCGCGATTGTTGAACCAGCCGGCGCTGAACGGACCGGCGGGCTTCAGCCGAATCGCTTGATCGAAGTCGCTCAGCGCGCGGTCGTAGTCCTGGGTTTGCAGGAAGACCTTGGCGCGCTGGCCATAGGACGGCGCAAACGCCGGATTGATCGCGATCGACTGATCGTAATCCGACTTGGCCTTTTCCAGATCGCCCTTGTTATGCCAGGCGAGCGCACGGTTGTAATAGGTGATGGCGAGGTCACGTCCCCTGGGATTGACCGCGATCAGCCGCGTGCAGGCAGGGATCGCGAGCTCCGGGGGCGAATCCTTGGCGTCGCAGGCCGCGCCATCCTCTCTCAGACCGGCATAGGATGGCGTGTTGAGCAGCAACAGCAGGCCGATCGCGGCGAGCTTGGGCAATGAGAGGCGCATTCCGGTCGTTCCATTCCAGCGACCGGAAATTGAGACCACAATGTTGTTCGCGCCGTGGCGAAACTTCAACAACCCGGTTCCTCAACCCACGGGATCAGCGCCAACAGCGCGCTCAGGCTGGATCGAGCCCGTCCGCCGCGTGCGCATCCCGATGCTGCGTGCCGGCGGCGTGCAGCATCGCCGCGAGCTGATGCAGTTGCGCGTCGCGAAATCCCTGCTTCTCGATCGAGGCCACGGTCGAGAGCACATAGTCGCGGTTGTTGCCCGAGCGGCCGTGGCCCTGCTGCACGAAGCGCAGCTGTTCCGTCAGCGACAGCCGGCCGGCATATTGCACATGGCCGCGATCGACCACATAGGCCAGTGCCGAGACACGCTGCCGCGCCTCGTTCTCCAGCCACACCGAGCGCATCACCTCGCGATAGACATGGGTGGTCTGCTCGCGCGCCCGCAAATAAGCGATGGTGTCGTGGCGCAGGCGGGCGGCGACGCGGAACGCAACGCCGCGGCAGGCGCCGCCGCGGTCGAGCCCGAGCACCAGCCCCGGCTTCTCCGGCGTGCCGCGATGGTCGAAGGAATAGACGCAGAGCGCGCGATGCTCGCCGATCAGCCGGGCCGGCACCTGCTCGAGGAATTCGAAGCCCGGTTTCCACATCAGCGAGCCGTAGCCGAACACCCAGAGGTCGTTATCGGTGGATTCGGGATCGGGGAGATTTGCTGACATCGCGCTGATGGGCTAGCAGAACACGCCGTCGAAGCGAAGCAAATTCCGTGATGTTTCCGATGGTTGCTCAAGGCTTACGGTTGCTCAAGTTTTGCCGCCGCTTCGATTTTGACAAATTCGCGCTTCAAAGGACGCCGCATGTCCGATTTGACCTCCGCTCCCCGCCGCCGCTCGCGCTTCGGCCTCTATGCCGTCCCTGTCGCGGTCCTGATTGCCGCAGTGCTGTGGAGCGGTTTCTGGTTCTTCGCCGCCTCGCAGGTAGGCGTCCAGGCCGATGCCTGGCGCGCACAGGAGGCGAAGGCCGGCCGGGTCTATGATTGCGCCAATCGCTCGGTGGCGGGTTACCCGTTCCGGCTCGAGATCCGCTGCGAGCAGCCCAGCGTGATGCTGGTGTCGCAGACGGCCTCGCCGCAGATGTCGTTCGTGGCGCGGCTCGCCGAGATCCTGGTCGTGGCGCAGATCTATGATCCCAAGCTCGTGATCGCGGAGTTCAAGGGCCCGGCCACGATCGCCGAGCGCAACGCGCAGCCGACGTTGTCGGTGAATTGGCGCCTCGGCCGCAGCAGCGTGGTCGGCCTGCCGGCGGTGCCGCAGCGCGCCTCGCTGGTGTTCGACGATCTCGCCATCGACCGCACCGGCGGTCCCGCGCCGACGCCGCTGATGCGCGTCAATCACATCGAGCTGCATGGCCGGCAGGTCGAGGGCTCGGCGCCGGACAATCCCGCGATCGAGACCGTGTTGCAGATCAATGGCGGCACCTTGCAGGAGGTGCATCCGCTGCTCACCCAGCCGTTCAACGCCGACATCCATGCGCGGCTCAACGGGTTGAAGGATTTCTCGCCGAAGCCGTGGCCGGATCGCTTCCGCGAGATTCAGGCCGCCGGCGGCAGCGTCGAGATCCAGCAATCGCGGATCGAGCAGGGTGACGTGCTGTCGGTCGCGGCCGGCACGCTCCGCCTCAACGCGCAAGGCCGCATCGAGGGCGAGTTGCAGATGACGGTCGCCGGCCTCGAGCGCGTGATCCCCGCGCTCGGCATCGACAAGATGCTGGACGACGGCGTGCCGCAGTCGACCCTCGATCGTGTCGCGCCGGGCGTGAAGAGCCAGGACATCAGCAATCTTTTCGGCGCGCTGGACCGCGCGATTCCAGGCCTCGGCAAGGTGATCAAGCAGAACGCCAATGCCGGCATCTCCGCCGGCATCAATTCGCTCGGCACCGAGGCGACGCTCGAGGGCAAGAAGGCGCGCAGCTTTCCGCTGCGCTTCGCCGACGGCGCGGTGTTCCTGGGTCCGCTGAAAGTCGCGCAGATTCCGCCGCTGTTCTGAGCGGTGCATGCCGGCTCTGTAGGGCGGATTAGCGTTGGCGTAATCCGCCGCTTTGCATGGTCGTTCAAGACGGTGCATGACGCCTTCGGCTAATCTCCCCTACGCGCCAAGCCACTCTGCACACTCCCGCGCGCGATATCGTCCGTTGCCGCAAACTATTCCCGCTGCCGCGATGAGAAAAACGTGACCGCAATGTTGCGGGCCGCCGCGAATATCGTCGCCTGACCGCCGCTCTCTCACGCCTGAGGAAACAATCCTCACATGGGAGGGAGCGATGCGAATTCTCGGGGGAATTCTGCTCGGCAGCATGCTGTTGTCGGCGGGGCCGGTGCTGGCGGACGACGACGCGTCCGAGCTGCGTGCGCTGAAGGCGCGCCTGAAGCAGCTCGAACAGCGTATGGAGACGCAGGCGAAGAGAGAGGAGGCGCTGGCCGCGCGGCAAAGCGTCATGCAGAACGCGCAGATGACGGCCAAGGCGCCGGTGCCGTTCGATCCTTGCGCGTCGGGCAAGCTGTGCTACCGGGGCGTCAGCTTCACCTTCGGCGGCTGGGTCGATCTCACCGGCATCTACCGCAGCCGCAATCTCGCCTCCGATTCGGGCTCGGTCTTCAACTTCATCCCGTTCCCGCAGAGCAAGAACTACAACACCGGCGAATCGCGCTTCACCGCGCGCCAGACCCGCTTCTCGGTGCTTGCCGAAGCCAACGCAACGTCGGACATGCACATCGCCGGTTATGGCGAGCTCGATTTCGAGGGCGCGGCACAGACCGCGAATTCGGTCGCGACCAATTCGTTCAATCCGCGGCTGCGGCAGGCCAGCGTCGAGATCGACCGCACCGATCTCGGTTTCCATGTCCTCGCCGGCCAGTCCTGGTCGCTCAATACGCCGAGCAAGGCGGGCATCGATCCGCGCGGCGCGGATACGCCCGGCGTGATCGATTTCGAACTGGTGCCGGGTTTCCTCGGCGCACGGCAACCGGGTCTACGGGTCTGGCAAGACATCGGCCCCGAGTTCAAGCTCGCGGTCTCGGCCGAGAATCCGCAGTCGTCCTTCTTCGGCGGCAACACGCCGCTGGTCGGTACGCCCGCGGTCGGGCCGCAGGGCGTGCTCAATCCGAACCTGCTGGTCAATCTGACCGGCCCGGGCGGCAGCTTCTTCAACAGCCTGAACAATGTCAGCCTCAATCACGTTCCGGATATCACCTTGAAGGGAGCGTGGGACCCGCGGCTCGGGCCCTACAAGCTGCATGTCGAGGCGTGGGCGCTGTATCGCGACTTCTACGATCGCTTCAATTTCGCCAACCATGACGTCAACACGGTGAGCTTCGGCGGCCACCTCTCGGCCGAGATCGTGCCGAAGACGCTGGAAGTGCAGGCCTCGGCCTCCTACGGCGCGCTCGGCCGTTTCACGGCAACCCCGTTCCCCGACGCGACGCTGCGCCAGGACGGCTCGATCCAGCCGCTGCCGATCACGGCCTTCCTGGTCGGTTCGGTCTGGCACACCACGCCGTCGCTCGATCTCTATGCCTATGCCGGTCTCGAGAAGACCAAGGCGACGTTCTCCGATGTCGGCACGGTGCCGTTCGGTTACGGCAATCCGCTCTACAACAACCTCGGCTGCAACATCGAGAACTCGCCGGCCGCCACCTGCAACGGCAACACGTCGGAGGTCAGGCAATACACCGTGGGGTTCTACGACACGATCTTCAAGGGCGCTTACGGCACCATCAAGGCCGGCGCGCAGTATTCCTACACCCAGCGCTTCGCCTTTCAGGCTGTCGGTGGCGCGCCGAAGACCGACGACCACATCATCATGACCCAGATCCGCTACTACCCGTTCTAGGCACGATGACTCCGAGCAGAGAAGCCGGGTGAGAGCGACCGCGGCCGCTGCGCCAATCTGTCCCGTAGCTGGGATCGGGCAATGCGCTACCCTCACCAAAAAATCGGGGAGGGACTTGCATGCCAACCAAATTCAGCCGTCGCCACGTCATCGCTGCCGGAGCGGCGACGGCTGCGCTGCCTTTGCTGTCGCGCGGAGCCGTGGCGCAAGGCGTGTGGCCGTCGCGGCAGATCCGCATGATTTGCAGCTATCCGGCAGGCGGCCAGACCGATCTTCTGGCGCGCGCGTTCGGCGAATTCATCGCAAGGCAGGTCGGGCAGACCGTCGTGATCGAGAACAAGGCGGGCGCTTCGGGTTCGATCGGCGCCGCTGAAGTCGCGCGCGCCGCGCCCGACGGACACACCATCCTGTGCTCGATCTCGACGACCTACGTGATGAACCGCGCGATGATGAAGAATCCCGGCTACGACATGGACAAGGATTTGACGCTGGTCAGCGTCATCCCGGGCGGCGGGCTCCTGCTGGTCGCGAGCCCGAAGCTCGGCGTCAAGACGCTGGCGGAGTTCGTCGCCTATGCGCGGAGCAGCGGCAAGGTGAATTTCGGTACCTACAGCGCGGGCTCCGCCCCACACATGACGGTCAACGAGCTCAACAAGCAATACGGCCTCAGCATCGAGCCGATCCATTATCGCGGCGAAGCGCCGATGTGGACCGGGCTTGCGGAAGGCACGCTCGATGTCGCGATGGGCAGTTACACCGCGGCGCAAACCGTCCTGCAAAGCAACCGCGGCGTGGTGTTCGCCGTGCATGCGAAGAAGGTCGGCACGATCCCGGAGATCGCGACGCTGCCCGAACAGGGCGCGACGTCGAAATTCTTCACCGTGAGCGGCTTCTCCGGCTGGGCGGTGCCGAAGGCGACGCCGCAGCCGATCGTCGACCGGTTGTCCGAGTTGTGTGTCGCCGCCAACAACGATCCGAAGGTGAAGGAGGTTCTCGCGACCTTCGTGCTGGAGCCCGCGATCGGTTTCAAGGAGAGCAACGCGCTGTATCAGCGCGAGCTGCCGGTCTGGATGGAGGCCGCCCAGTCGCTCGGCCTGCCGCCGGCGTAGGGTCGGTCAGGAACTACAGGATGGGTTTCGCTGAGCTTTAGCGGAGGCGGCATGCCGGGTGATGACCCGGAGATGAGATGCGCCATGACGGTGCAGCGTCGTCCCGGCGAAGGCCGGGACCCATAACCACCAATGTTGACTGGCGCGCAATGCTGGAACGACGAGTCCCGCTCACAATATCTGCTGCGGCGTATGGGTCCCGGCCTTCGCCGGGACGACGAATGGACAGAACTCGGGCTACTCCGTTGGATCGCCCGCGAAAGCTATGCGCGGGTGACGACACCGTGCGTTCGACATCTTGAATAGAGAACCATCCCCGTCGTCGTTCTGGCGAAAGCCAGGACCCATTACCCCGGAGAGAACTACACTCCGGTTGCCGCTCGACTGGTCCGTATTGGTCGGCCGGCGGCATGTTTCCATGGCTTGGCCCTGGGTTCGTCTCCGCCGGTTCCGTCCCGGTGAAATCGCCTCATCCCCCGTTCGAATCTCCCACGATTTCGCGGGTCGGCCATGAGTTCCTGCTTTGTGGACTCGCGTTATGTTATAATATAACAGTCTGGCCATGGCGCATACGCACACCCACGACCACCACCATCACGGCCACGCCCATCCCCACGGGCACAGCCACGGCCCAGCCGCGCATCCGGCCCAGGCGGCGCCCTGGTCGATCCTGCGGATGCCCGTACCAGCCCGCCTGCTGGCGGCGCTGGCGGTCAGCGCCTGCCTGTGGGCCGTGGTCTGGCTGGCGATGAGGTGATACCCGTGGCTGCTCTTGTCACCTTCCGCGACGTCACCCTCGGCTATGACCGCCACCCGGCCGTGCATCATCTCACCGGCGCCGTCGAGGCCGGTGCGCTGCTGGCCGTGATCGGCCCGAATGGTGCTGGCAAGTCGACGCTGCTGCGCGGCATCGCCGGCGTGCTCAAGCCGCTGTCCGGCGCGATCGATCTCGACGGGTTGGACCACCGCGACATCGCCTATCTGCCGCAATCCGCCGACATCGACCGCACGTTCCCGATCTCGGTGTTCGATTTCGTCGGCACCGGGCTGTGGCGCTCGACCGGCTTCTTCGGCGGCATCGGCAGGGCTGCGCGCGACAAGATCCTGGCGGCGCTCGCCGCGGTCGGCCTCAACGGCTTCGAGAACCGCCCGATCGGCACGCTGTCCGGCGGTCAGACCCAGCGCATGCTGTTCGCACGCGTGCTGTTGCAGGACGCCCGCCTGATCGTGCTCGACGAACCCTTCAACGCCATCGACGCCAAGACCACGGCCGATCTGCTGGCGCTGGTGAAGCGCTGGAACGGCGAGGGCCGCACCGTGCTGGCTGCGCTGCACGACCTCGACATGGTGCGCAACAATTTCCCGGAAACGCTGCTGCTGGCGCGCGGCCCGGTCGAATGGGGTCCGACCGCGCAGGCGCTGACCGCGGACAATCTGATGGTCGCGATGAAGATGTGCGAGGCGTTCGACGACGGTGCCGCCGCCTGCGCCGTCGATCCGCGCTCGAGGGCTGCCTGACGCCGATGCTATCAGACGCGCTGATCACGCCCTTCACCGAATTCGAATTCATGCGCCGCGCGCTGGCGGCCGTGATCGCGCTGTCGCTCGGCGGTGCGCCGATCGGCGTGTTCCTGATGCTGCGACGGATGAGCCTGGTCGGCGACGCCATGGCGCATGCGATTCTGCCGGGGGCTGCGATCGGCTTCCTGATCTCCGGGCTCAATCTGTTCGCGATGACGACCGGCGGCCTGGTCGCGGGCTTCACCGTGGCACTGCTCGCAGGTCTCGTCGCCCGCACCACCGAATTGAAGGAGGACGCCTCGCTCGCGACCTTCTATCTGGTCTCGCTCGCGCTCGGCGTCACCATCGTCTCGATCAAAGGCACCAATATCGACCTGCTGCACGTGCTGTTCGGCAACATCCTGGCGATGGACGACCAGACGCTGCTGGTGATCGCGTTCAACGCCACCATCACGCTTTTGGTCCTGGCGGTGATCTATCGGCCGCTGGTGATCGAGTGCGTCGATCCGATCTTCCTGCGCACCGTGAGCCGGGCCGGCGCGCCGGCGCATCTTGCCTTCCTCGCGCTGGTCGTGGTCAACCTCGTCAACGGCTTCCATGCGCTCGGCACGCTGCTCGGCGTCGGGTTGATGATCCTGCCCGCGGGCATCGCGCGGTTCTGGTCGCGCGACATCACCACGATGATCTGCATCGCGGTTGCGAGCGCGATGTTGTCCGGCTATGCCGGGCTCGTGCTGTCGTACCAGACCCGCATCCCCTCCGGCCCGGCGATCATCCTGGTCGCGGCGGGGCTCTATATCGTGTCGCTGCTGTTCGGCAATGTCAGCGGCCTGGTGCGGCAGTTGTTTCCCGGCCGACATCTCGAGGCGTAATCATGCGGCGTTTGTTTGGTTTGATCTGTCTGGCGCTGGCGCTGGCAAGCGGGTCGGCGCGTGCCGCCGATCGCATCAATGTGGTGGCGAGCTTCTCGATCCTGGCCGACATGGTGCGGAACGTCGGCGGCGACCGGGTCGATGTTACCGCGCTGGTCGGGCCCGACGGCGATGCCCATGTCTACGCCCCGACGCCGGCGGATGCCAAGAAGGTCGCGGACGCCCGCCTGCTGGTCATCAACGGCCTCGGCTTCGAGGGCTGGATGCCGCGGCTGTTGCAGGCCTCCGGCAGCAAGGCGCCGGTCATTGTGGCCACCAAGGCGATCATGCCACGGAAGATGGGCGGCCATGACGATCCGCATGCCTGGCAGTCGGTGGCCAATGCGAAGATCTACGTCGTCAATATCCGCGACGGGCTGATCGCGGTGGCCCCCGACCAGGCCGCTATCATCAAGGCCAATGCCGACGCCTATCTCGCCAAGCTGGAAGTGCTCGATCGCGAACTGCATGAGGCGGTGGCGAAAATACCGGAGGCCCGGCGCAAGGTGATCTCGACCCACGGGGCGTTCGGCTATTTCGCCGACGCCTATGGGGTGACGTTCTTCTCGCCGCTCAGCGTCTCCACCGATGCCGAGCCCAGCGCACGCGATATTGCCGCCATCATCGCCCAGATCAGGGACGCGAAAATTCCGGCAGTTTTTCTTGAAAACATCACCGATCCGCGCCTGATCCAGCGGATCGCGGCCGAGACCGGGGCCAAGGTCGGCGGCACCCTGTATTCGGACAGTTTGACGGGCGAAAAGGGCCCGGCACCCACTTACATTGATATGGTCAGGCACAATATAAAGGCCCTGACCAGCGCGCTCGCCGACTAGGGCAGGGGCCTCCCTGCTGCGGGGTTGAGCGCCTTTCAAGTTCCTTTCGGAGTTGTCATGGCTGAAGCCTCGCAAAAGATTCCAGTGACCGTGCTGACGGGTTATCTCGGCGCCGGCAAGACCACGCTGCTGAACCGCATCCTGTCGGAGAACCACGGCAAGAAATACGCGGTGATCGTCAACGAATTCGGCGAGATCGGCATCGACAACGACCTCATCATCGGCGCCGATGAGGAAGTGTTCGAGATGAACAATGGCTGCGTCTGCTGCACGGTGCGCGGCGACCTCGTCCGCATCATGGACGGGCTGATGAAGCGCAAGGGCAAGTTCGACGCCATCATCGTCGAGACCACCGGGCTTGCCGATCCGGCGCCGGTCGCGCAGACCTTCTTCGTCGACGAGGACGTGCAGAAGAACGCCCGGCTCGATGCCGTGGTCACGGTCGCCGATGCCAAGTGGCTCAGCGATCGCCTCAAGGATGCGCCGGAAGCCAAGAACCAGATCGCGTTCGCCGACGTCATCGTGCTGAACAAGACCGACCTGGTCTCCAAGCCCGAACTCGCCGAGGTCGAGGCCCGCATCCGCGGCATCAATCCCTATGCCAAGCTGCACCGCACCGAGCGCTGCCAGGTCGGGATCGCAGACGTGCTCGAGCGCGGCGCGTTCGACCTCGACCGCATCCTGGAGATCGAGCCCGATTTCCTCGAGGCCGGCGACGATCACGACCATGACCACCACCATCACGACCACGGTCATCACCATCACGATCACGGTCATCACCATGACCATGATCATCACGATCATGGCCACGGCCTGAAGCACTATCACGACGAGGACATGCAATCGCTGTCGCTGCGCTCGGAGAAGCCGCTCGACCCGACCAAGTTCATGCCGTGGTTGCAGAACCTCGTCGCCACCGAAGGCCAGAAGATCCTACGCTCGAAGGGCATCCTCGCCTTCACCGGCGATGACGACCGCTACGTGTTCCAGGGCGTCCACATGATGCTGGAGGGCGACCACCAGCGGAAATGGAAGGACGGCGAGAAGCGTGAGAGCCGCGTCGTGTTCATCGGTCGCGAGCTGCCGGAGCAGGCGATCCGCGACGGCTTCGAGCAGTGCATCACCACGTGATGAAAGAGTTCGATCCGGGCGAGGCCGCCTCCTCGATTGTTTCTATCACCGATCGCGTCAAGCCGCTGCCGCTCGGCGCGGCTGTCGGCTCGGTGCATTTCCTCGGCGACCGCGCGTTCTTCGTCGGTGCCGAGGAGAGCGTTGCGATCGCGACCGCCGACGGCGAGATCACGCGCACCGAGACGCATTTCGGCGCCATCCTGTGCGCGGCCTCCGACGGCAAGCGGCTGGTCACCGGCGGTGACGACGGCAAGCTGATCGCGATCGACGCCAAAGGCGAGACCGCTGTCATCGCGACCGACGCCAAGCGGCGCTGGATCGACAACGTCGCGCTGCACAGCGACGGCACCGTGGCATGGTCGGCGGGCAAGACCGCGTTCGTGCGCAACCCGAAGGGCGAAGCGAAAACCTTCGAGGTGCCGTCGACCGTCGGCGGATTGGCGTTCGCGCCGAAGGGACTGCGGCTCGCGATCGCGCATTACAACGGCGTGACGCTGTGGTTTCCCAACATGGCGGCCAATCCGGAATTCCTGGAATGGGCCGGCTCGCATCTCGCCGTGACCTTCAGTCCGGACAACAAATTCCTGGTCACGGCGATGCACGAGGCCGCGATGCATGGCTGGCGGCTTGCCGACAACAGGCATATGCGGATGAGCGGCTATCCCGGCCGGGTGCGCTCGATGTCATGGAGCGTCGGCGGCAAGGGGCTCGCGACCTCCGGCGCCGATACCGTGATCGTCTGGCCGTTCACCAGCAAGGACGGGCCGATGGGCAAGGAGCCGGCGATGCTGGCGCCAATGCCGGCGCGGGTCGCCGTGGTCGCCTGCCATCCGAAGAACGACATCATGGCGGTCGGCTATGCCGATGGCACCGTGCTGATGGTGCGGCTCGAGGACGGCGCCGAGATCCTGGTGCGGCGGAATACCGGCGCCGCGGTCTCCGCGCTGGGCTGGAATGCCAAGGGTACGCTGCTCGCCTTCGGCACGGAAGATGGTGACGCGGGCATCCTGGAAATGTAAGAGATCGCGGCATCCGAAGCATTTCGGGAGCGTAGCTCCAGCCGGGCAGTGCCATGCGATTTCTTGCGACATTCCAGATCGCCGACTTCCTTGACACGCTGGTGAGCCTGGCCTCGGCCTTCGTGCTCGGCACGCTGATCGGCGCGGAGCGGCAATATCGCCAGCGCACCGCCGGCCTGCGCACCAATGTGCTGGTCGCGGTCGGCGCGGCTGCCTTCGTCGATCTGGCGATGCGGCTGGATGGCCCTGACGGCGCGGTGCGGGTGATCGCCTATGTGGTGTCGGGAATCGGCTTCCTCGGTGCCGGCGTCATCATGAAGCAGGGCATGGACGTGCGCGGCCTCAACACCGCGGCGACGCTGTGGTCTTCGGCCGCGGTCGGCTCCTGCGCCGGCGCCGACATGGTGGCGCAGGCGGCGGCGCTGACGGTGTTCGTGATCGCCGGCAACACGCTGCTGCGTCCGCTGGTCAACGCCATCAACCGCATCCCGCTGGACGAGAAGGCCTCGGAGGCGACCTATTACGTCAAGCTCGCGGTCACCCTCGAGGCGCTGCCTGACATGCGCGACCGCCTGGTGGAAAAGCTCGAGGCCGCGAATTATCCGGTCGCCGACGTCGCCGTGGTCGAAATCGGTGACGATCTGCCGGAGATCGTGGCGACGCTGGTCTCGACCGCGATCGACCCGCACGAGCTGGATGCGGTCGTGACCGACCTCGAGCGGCAGCCCGGCGTGCGCCACGCCACCTGGGAAAGCAATACCGCCGACTGAGTTCCCGCCGCCTCCGGCTTCGGAACGATGCGGAGGCAGGATCGTTGACATCGCGAACAAGTCGCGGGTGAACGAGATGGCCAGTCTGCGGAATGACATGCTGATCGCCGCCACGCTGGTGGTGGCGGGCGTCGCGGTATCGGCGTTCGCGCTGCACGCCATCAATGCCGCGCCGCCGCAGCAGATGGCGCAGGCGACCCACCCGCTACGGCCTTCGCCGGATCCGCAGCAGACCGCGCCCCCGGCCGAGTCGAAGCCCGGCGGCGAGCGGCCGACCACGCCGGCGCCGCAGCCGGCCCGTCCCGACGCCGAGGCGCAGAAGGCCGGCGCCAAGCCGGTGTTGCCGCCCGCGCCTGCGGAAAAGACCGCGCCGCCGATCGAGAAGAAATAGGCGCGCCGCGGTCGCGCATTGTGACGTGCATTTGACGAGCGCTGCCGATTATACGGTCTCGCCTCGGCGGTCCGGCCGCTCCATACTCTGCCGTCTTGCCAACGACAGATGGGGCTTCCATGAAGATCGAAGACGTCCGGCGCACCGCCTATTCGATGCCGCTCACCAACCCGTCATTCCCGCCGGGGCCCTATCGGTTCTACGACCGCGAATATTTCATCATCACCTACAAGACCGACCCTGAGGCGCTCGCCGCCGTGGTGCCGGAGCCGCTCGAGGTCGCCGAGCCGGTGGTGAAGTACGAATTCATCCGTATGCCCGACTCGACCGGCTTCGGCGACTACACCGAGACCGGGCAGGTGATACCGGTCCGCTTCAAGGGTGAGCTCGGCGCCTATACCCACGCGATGTATCTCGACGACGAAGCCCCGATCGCCGGCGGCCGCGAACTATGGGGATTTCCGAAGAAGCTGGCGCGGCCCAAGATCGCGGTCGAGAGCGACGTGCTGGTCGGCTCGCTGCACTACGGCTCGGTGCTCTGCGCTTCCGCCACCATGGGCTACAAATACCGCAAGGTCGACCACGACACGGTGCTGAATTCGATGAAGGCGCCGAATTTCATCCTCAAGATCATCCCGCATGTCGACGGCAGCCCGCGGATCTGCGAACTGGTGCGCTTCCATCTCGACGACATCACGTTGAAGGGCGCCTGGACCGGTCCCGCCGCGCTCGGCCTGTTCCCGCACGCGCTGTGCGACGTGGCCCGGTTGCCGGTGCGCGAGGTGATCTCGGCCTTGCACTACAAGGCCGACCTGACGCTCGGCCTCGGCTCGGTGGCGTTCGACTACATGGCGAAGTAGCTGCCGTCATTCCGGGGCGCGCGAAGCGCGAGCCCGGAATCCATCAGGACGCAAACTCGGTTGTGGAATGGATTCCGGGCCTGGCCCTTCGGGCCATCCCGGAATGACGTGAGTGGAGATCGCGTCGGGTCAGCGCACCAGGATGTTCTTGAACTGCCAGGGATCGCTGGTGTCGATGTCTTCCGGGAACAGTCCGGGGCGATCCGTCAGCGGGGTCCAGTCGGTGTAGAATCCCTTCACCGGGCCGAGATACGGCATCTGGATTTCCAGCAGCCGGTCGAAATCCATCTCGTCGGCCTCGACGATGCCCCGGTTCGGGTTTTCCAGCGCCCACACCATGCCGCCGAGCACAGCGGAGGTCACTTGCAGGCCGGTGGCGTTCTGATAGGGCGCGAGCTTGCGGGTCTCTTCGATCGAGAGCTGCGAGCCGTACCAATAGGCGTTGTTGTCATGGCCGAACAGCAGCACGCCGAGCTCGTCGATGCCGTCGACGATTTCGTTCTCGTCGAGGATGTGATGCTTCTCCTGCATCTTGGCGGCGCGGCCGAACATCTCATGCAGCGACAGCACGGCGTCGTCGCACGGATGATAGGCATAGTGGCAGGTCGGCCGGTAGATCGCGGTGCCCGCTCCATCACGCACCGTGAAGTAATCGGAGATCGAGATCGACTCATTGTGGGTCACGAGGAAGCCATATTGCGGTCCGCGGGTCGGGCACCAGGTCCGCACCCGCGTGTTGGCGCCGGGCTGCATCAGATAGATCGCGGCACCGCAGCCCGCTTCGTGGGTATGGGCATTCTCGGGCAGCCATTTCTCATGGGTGCCCCAGCCGAGCTCGGACGGCTGGACGCCTTCCGACAGGAAACCTTCCACCGACCAGGTGTTGACGAAGACATCCGGCTCCTTCGACAATTTCGAGCGCTGGGTGTCGCGCTCGGCGATGTGGATGCCCTTGACGCCGGCCTGCCGCATCAGGTCCGCCCATTCGGCCTTGGTCTTCGGCTTGGGGGCATTGAGCTTCAGGTCGGCGGCGACATTGAGCAGCGCCTGCTTGACGAAGAACGAGACCATGCCGGGATTGGCGCCGCAGCAGGAAATGGCCGTGGTCGAGCCCGCGGGGCGCGCCTTCTTGGCGGCCAGCGTCACTTCGCGAAGCGCGTAGTTGGAGCGCGCTTCCGGTCCCTTCGACGCATCGAAATAGAAGCCGAGCCAAGGCTCGTTGACAGTGTCGATATAGAGCGCGCCGACTTCGTTGCAGAGCTCCATGATGTCGGTCGAGCCGGTATCGACCGAGAGATTGACGCAGAAGCCCTGGCCGCCGCCCTCGGTGAGCAGCGGGGTCAGCAACTCCCGATAATTGTCCTTGGTCACCGCCTTCTGGATGAACTTGACGTTGTGCTTCTCGCAATGGGCCTTGCGGCCCTCGTCCTTGGGATCGATCACGGTGATGCGCGACTTGTCGTAATCGAGATGCCGCTCGATCATCGGCAGCGTGCCTTTGCCGATGGAGCCGAAGCCGACCATGACGATGGGGCCGGTGATCTTCGCGTAGATCTGCGAGGAGGAATTCATCATTTTCTCCAGGAGAGCGCCTAGCGGCGGGTAGAGTGGATCAGGGGTTACGTCGCTTTGCGGTGACTTCGATTTCGACCTTCATCTCGGGCTTGTAGAGCCCTGCGACGATCAGCAGCGTTGCGGCCGGACGGATGTCGCCGAGAACCTCGCCACAGACCGCGAAATGGGCGTCCGCGTCGTTGACGTCGGTGAGGTAGTAGGTCGCACGGACGATATCGGCCATCGCGAAGCCGCCTTCCTTGAGGGCTGCCTCGATGGTCTTGAAGCAGTTCCGTGACTGGCTCGTGACATCGGCCGGTATGGTCATCGTGGTGTAGTCGTAGCCGGTGGTTCCGGCGACGAAGGCGAAATCGCCGTCGATCACGGCGCGGCTGTAGCCGGCGGTTTTCTCGAAGGGCGAGCCGGTGGAAATCAAGCGGCGGGGCATGTGGGACCTCGACGGAAAAAGGCGTTTCGCGGGGTTTACGGGCATTTTCGCCGCCCGCGCAACCCCTTCAATTCTGGCCTGGAAGCCTGACAGCTATGGCTAGCGGGACTGCTGCGTGGTGTCCGGCGGCGGCGGCGCCACCGCGCCGGTCCAGCGCCGGATCAGGATGTCCCGGACGATCATGACCGAGATCAGCAGCAGCATGATCGTGGTGACGAGGCCGCGCCAACGCGGACGCGCGCCATCGATGACGGGAAGGTTCTCTGCCATGTCGCCCGCCTTACGCTGCGTGCGGCACGGCGAGCGGTGCCTTCCGGGAGCGGGTCGCCTTGGTCTTGGGCCGCAGCGGTGCGCCGGCCGGCGTGATCATGCCCCAGGTGCCGTCCAGCGCGCCCTCGACGAGCTCGAGGCCAAGCAACCGCTCGCGCTCGAAAGCACCGGGCAGCGACAGCTCGCCGGTCTTGGCGGCGGTGAAGCCGAAGCGGGCGTAATAGGGGGCGTCGCCGAGCAGGATCACCGCGCCATGGCCACGGGCCTTGGCGACGGCCAGCGCGCGCCGGAGCAGCGCGGCGCCGACGCCGAGGCCGCGGCAGTCGTCGTCGACTGCCAGCGGCCCCAGCATCAGCGCGCTGCGGCCCCCCGCGCTGACGTGCCACAGCCGCACGGTTCCAGCCAGCCGGCCATCCTGGCGCACGGCCGCAAGGCTCAGGCCTTGGGCGGGCGCGCGTCCGTCACGCAGGCGCTGGCAGGTGCGCGTATGGCGGTTCTCGCCAAAGCAGGCATCCAGCAGCGCTTCACGCGCGACGACGTCCGAGGCACGCTCCGCACGGATCGCGAACGGGGCGGCTTGTCGGATGAGGGCGACGGGGGTGTTCCGTTTTGCAGTCATGGCACGTCAGTCCCCGCTTGCAACGGCATGTTCTACGCCGCGGCAAGCGTCGTTCAGAAAAATCAAAAATGATCAGGAAGGAGCCGGCGGGGCCGGCTCCCGGTTCATCAGGCCTCGATCGGGAGGCGGCTCAGATGTGGTAGGTCTTCAGCGGCGGAATGCCGTTGAACGCCACCGACGAGTAGGTCGACGTATAGGCGCCGGTGCCTTCGATCAGCAGCTTGTCGCCGATCTCAAGCGTCACCGGGAGCGGATACGGCAGCTTCTCGTAGAGCACGTCGGCGCTATCGCAGGTCGGGCCCGCGAGCACGCACGGCGTCATGTCCGCCCCGTCATGCGGGGTGCGGATGGCATAGCGGATCGACTCGTCCATCGTCTCGGCGAGACCGCCGAACTTGCCGATGTCGAGATAGACCCAGCGAACCTCGTCCTCGTCGCTCTTGCGCGAGATCAGCACCACCTCGGTCTCGATCACGCCCGCATTGCCGACCATGCCGCGGCCCGGTTCGATGATCGTCTCCGGAATCTGGTTGCCGAAATGCTTGCGCAGCGCGCGGAAGATCGACCGGCCATATTGCAGGACCGGCGGAACGTCCTTGAGATACTTGGTCGGGAAGCCGCCGCCCATGTTGACCATGGTCAGGTTGATGCCGCGCTCGGCGCAGTCACGGAACACGGTCGACGCCATCGCGAGCGCACGGTCCCACGCCTTCACCTTGCGCTGCTGCGAGCCGACATGGAACGAGATGCCGCACGGCTCCAGGCCCAGACGCTTGGCGAGGTCGAGCACGTCGACCGCCATCTCCGGATCGCAGCCGAACTTGCGCGACAGCGGCCACTCGGCGCCGGCGCAGTCATAGAGGATGCGGCAGAACACCTTGGCGCCGGGCGCGGCGCGGGCGACCTTCTCGACCTCGGCGGCGCAATCGACCGCGAACAGGCGAATGCCGAGCGCGAAGGCGCGCGCGATGTCGCGCTCCTTCTTGATCGTGTTGCCAAAGGAGATGCGGTCCGGCGTCGCACCGGCGGCCAGCGCCATCTCGATCTCCGCGACGGTCGCGGTGTCGAAGCAGGAGCCGAGCGAAGCCAGCAGCGACAGCACTTCGGGCGCGGGGTTGGCCTTCACCGCGTAGAACACGCGGCTGTCCGGCAGCGCCTTCGCGAAGGTCTGGTAGTTGTCGCGCACGACTTCGAGGTCGACGACGAGGCACGGCTCGGTGTCGAGACCATCCTGACGGCGGTTGCGCAGGAATTCCTGAATACGTTCAGTCATGGCACTCTCCAACGGCCCCAGCGACGGGATCCGCATCAACGTGACGTCGGGTGAGAGCGCTCCGGCCACATCGCGCGATGGAGGCGCGTTGAGGCCAAAAGACTCAAACCAGACTGTGCTGCCGTGGATTGGTTGGGAGAGTTTCCCGCCCGCTCACCTGGCAATGAAGGACAAGCCTTTTCAGTAGCCCGCGCCGGCGTTGGACCGCCGGTAGAGACCAAAAAAGCCCGATCCGTCGTTGCTTTAAGTCGCGTCCCCCGTGGAGAGCGGGGTGCGCCGGTTCGCCTCCGGCTGCCAGTCACGGTTGCAAAGAGTGGTGACACCTTCAACAAGGCATCTCTGGAGAGAGATGCTGGCCGCCTCGTGTCCAGATGGACTGTCCAAATGGACGTAAGCGACCCTCGGTTCTTCCACCCCTTGGCGGCTGTCCGGCCTCTTGTCCGGATACCTACCGACTGACACACGACCACAGGCACGTGCGAAATTGGGCAAGGCAGGAAATAAGTCTTTTGACTTCGCGGCGCAAGAATTTTTTTGCGATAGCGACAAATTTCCCTAACGCGTGCTTGCGATCTCGCGTGCAGCGCGTGTTGAAGATGAACGGCCGTTAAGAATGACTAACGAAGCGTGTGCGTTTTAGCCCTGTGCCGCAGTGCTTTCTTGAATCGCGCGAACTCACGCGCGACGCGTGAACGGTTCGATGCGCTGCGCGCCGCGAATGAAGGCGATCATGATCAGCACGCCGATGCCGAACAGCACGGCTTGCAGGATGTGCGCGCCGGTGTCGTTGAGTCCGAACAGGATCGCCAGCGCCCAGCCGCCGGCGAACGCCGCGCCGAACACTTCCGCGCCGATCAGGATCGCCGCCGAGATCACGGTGATGACGCTCGGCCAGTAGATCCGGCTGTTGCCTGAGGCGGTGGGCTGCATGCTCATGAAATAGGTCCTGTTCAGGGGGCGCAATCTCTCCGAAAAGGGCCCATCTATCAAGCGTAAAAGGCCCAAAAATGCCGTATCGCGTGATATAGATTGGGCCGCAATTTCAAGGCGAAAAACGGGACATTCGATGTCAGAAACCAGCGCAGAGGCGCAAGCCCAGGCTCTTGCCAACCCCCTCCTGAAGGCATGGCAGACGCCGCTCGAGACGCCGCCCTTCGCCGAGATCAAGCCGGAGCATTTCCTGCCCGCGTTCGAGCAGGCCTTCGCCGACCATTCGGCGGAAGTGGCTGCGATCACCCATGATCCGGCGCAGCCCGACTTCGACAACACCATCACGGCGCTGGAGCGCTCCGGCAAGCTGCTGTCGAAGGTTTCGGCGGTGTTCTACGATCTGGTCTCGGCCCATTCGAGCCCGGCGATCCTGGAGATCGACAAGGAAGTGTCGCCGAGAATGGCGCGGCACTGGAATCCCATCATGATGAACGCTGTGCTGTTTGGCCGCATCGCCATGCTGCACGAGAAGCGCGCCTCGCTCGGCCTGACCGGCGAGCAGATGCGGCTCTTGGAGCGCACCTATACCCGCTTCCATCGCTCCGGCGCCGGGCTCGACGAGGCCGCAAAAGTACGGATGGCCGAGATCAACGAGCGCCTCGCCCAGCTCGGCACCTCGTTCAGCCACCATCTGCTCGGCGACGAGCAGGAATGGTTCATGGAGCTCGGCGAGAGCGACCGTGCCGGCCTCTCCGACACATTCGTGGCGGCGGCCAAGGCTGCGGCCGAAGAGCGCGGCATGGGTGGCAAGGCGATCGTGACGCTGTCGCGCTCCTCGGTCGAGCCGTTCCTTCAGAGCTCACAGCGGCGCGACCTGCGCGAGAAGGTCTACAGGGCCTTCACCGCCCGCGGCGACAATGGCAACGCCAACGACAACAACACGACCATCGTGGAGATCCTCGCGCTCCGCGAGGAGACCGCGAAGCTGCTGGGCTTCCCGACCTACGCCGCCTATCGGCTGGAGGATTCCATGGCCAAGACGCCGGAGGCGGTGCGTGGCCTGCTGGAACGGGTCTGGAAGCCGGCACGGGCGCGGGCGCTCGCCGACCGTGATGCGCTGCAGGCGCTGATCACGGAAGAGGGCGGCAATTTCACCCTGGCGGCCTGGGACTGGCGCTACTACGCCGAGAAGCTGCGGCAGGCCAAAGCCAATTTCGACGATTCCGCGATCAAGCCCTATCTGGTGCTCGACCATATGATCGAGGCGGCGTTCGACTGCGCCACCCGCCTGTTCGGCGTCACCTTCGCGGAGCGCAAGGACATCCCGGTCTGGCACCCGGACGTCCGGGTCTGGGAGGTCAAGGGCCGCGATGGCCAGCACAAGGCGCTGTTCTATGGCGACTACTTCGCGCGGCCCTCGAAGCGCTCCGGCGCCTGGATGACCTCGCTGCGCGACCAGCAGAGGCTCGACGGCGACGTGGCCCCGCTGGTCATCAATGTTTGCAACTTCGCCAAGGGCGCCGACGGCGCGCCGTCGCTGCTGTCGCCGGACGATGCCCGGACCCTGTTCCACGAGTTCGGCCATGGCTTGCACGGCATGCTCTCGGATGTGACCTATCCGTCGCTGTCGGGCACATCCGTGTTCACCGACTTCGTCGAGCTGCCCTCGCAGCTTTACGAGCACTGGCAGGAACGGCCCGAGGTGTTGCAGCGCTTCGCCCGCCACTACCAGACCGGCGAGCCACTGCCCGACGACCTGCTGAAGCGCTTCCTCGCCGCCCGCAAGTTCAACCAGGGCTTCGCCACCGTGGAGTTCGTCTCCTCGGCGCTGGTCGACCTTGAGTTCCATACCCAGCCGGCGGCGGCGAGCCGCGACGTCCGTGCCTTCGAACAGAAGGAACTGGAGAAGATCGGCATGCCCGCGGAAATCTCGCTGCGGCACCGGCCGACCCAGTTCGGCCACATCTTCTCCGGCGACCATTATGCGTCCGGCTATTACAGCTACATGTGGTCGGAGGTGATGGACGCGGATGCCTTCGGCGCTTTCGAGGAAGCCGGCGACATCTTCGATCCGGCGACCGCCAAGCGGTTGCTTGACGACATCTATTCGTCGGGCGGCTCGCGCGATCCGGAAGAGGCCTATGTCGCGTTCCGCGGCCGCGAGCCGGAGCCGGATGCGCTGCTGCGCCGTCGCGGCCTGCTCGAGACACCAGAGGCAGCTTGAACGTGAGGTCGTCCCTCAGCCGGCCGATCGCCTGGCTCGTGCTTGCGGCATCCATCGTGCTCGGCACGGCGGCGGCCGAGGCGCATCCGCATGTCTGGATCACCGCCAGGAGCGAGCTGATCTACGCGCCCGACGGCACCATCACCGGGGTCCGCCATGCCTGGACCTTCGACGACATGTTCTCGACCTATGCGTTGCAGGGCATCGAGACCAAGGTGAAGGGCGCCTACAGCCGTGAGGAACTGGCGCCGCTGGCCCAGACCAATGTCGAGTCGCTGAAGGAATACGCCTACTTCACCTTCGCCAAGGGCGACGGCAAGAAGCAGAAATTCACCGAGCCGGTCGACTACTTCCTCGAATACAAGGACTCGGCGCTGACGCTGCACTTCACCCTGCCGGTGAAGACGCCGTTCAAGGCCAGGCAGCTCTCGCTCGAAGTGTTCGATCCGGCCTACTTCATCGACTTCCAGTTCGCCGAGAAGGAGCCGGTCAAGCTGATCGGTGCCGCGGCCGACTGCAAGATGCAGTTCCAGCGGCCGAACGACGGCTCCGCCGCGGCGCAGAAGCTCGGCGAGCAGAACTTCCTCGACGGCGCCAACGCCAATTTCGGCATGATGTTCGCCAACAAGATCACGGTGGATTGCCCATGACGCCGATCGTCCCCCGCCTGATGCGCGGCTTCGCCCTCGGCGCCGCCGTGCTGGCGGCGTTCGCGCTGCTCGATGGCGCGGTGCATGCGCTGCTGGCGCAGAATCCGTTCGGTGCGCCGCGCGCGGCGGAGCCGCAGGGCGGGATCGTCGGCTGGCTGTTGGCAAAACAGTCGGAATTCTATCGCGAGATGTCGGCGACCATCCGCGCCGCGAAGTCCGATGGTTCGGCGGTCTGGACGCTGCTTGCGATCTCGTTTGCCTACGGGATTTTCCACGCCGCAGGTCCCGGCCACGGCAAGGCGGTGATCTCGTCCTACATGGTCGCCAATCGCGAGACCGCGCGGCGCGGCATCGTGCTGTCGTTCGCCTCGGCGCTGATGCAGTCGCTGGTCGCCATCGCCATCGTCGGGGTCTGCGCCTGGCTGCTCAACGCGACCGCGAAGACGATGTGCGGGGCGGAGAAGGCGATCGAGATCGCCAGCTACGCACTGATCGCAGCGTTCGGCGCCCGGCTGGTCTGGGTCAAGGGCGGCGGCTTCCTGCGCGCGTTGCAGGTGCCGCGCCCGGCGCTGGCGCTGGCCGGTGCGCATCGGCACGACCATCACGATCATGCGCGCCCCGACCATGGCCATGATCACCATCATCGTCACGCCCATGACGACCACGACCACCACCACCATGATCATCATGGCCACGATCATGGTCATGACGCGGGTCACGTCCACGACGAGCATTGCGGCCATTCGCACGGGCCGACGCCGGCCGAGCTTGCCGGTCCCGGCGGCTGGCGGCGTGGTCTGAGCGCGATCCTCACCGTCGGGATCAGGCCGTGCTCGGGCGCAATCCTGGTGCTGGTGTTCGCGCTGGCGCAGGGGCTGTTCTGGGCCGGCATTGCCGCGACCTTCGCGATGGGTCTGGGCACCGCCATCACGGTGGCCGCGATCGCGCTGGTCGCGGTCTCGGCGCGTGGCATGGCCGAGCGGCTCAGCGCGGCGCGCGACGGCGGCGGCATGCTGATCATGCGCGGCCTCGAATTCGCCGCCGCGGCGCTGGTGCTGCTGTTCGGGCTCGGTCTGCTGTTCGGCTATGTCGCAGCCGAACGGGCGACGTGCCTTTAAAGTCACCTCGGCTCCGCTTGTGGGAAGAGGTCTCTTGAGTGAGGCACGCATCGCTGCGAGGGTTCCCTCTCCCTTGCGGGAGAGGGTTAGGGAGAGGGGTGCCGCTTGCTCCGCTGCCTGTTAGCTGCGAGCGCTTACTCTCCCGCAAGGGGAGAGGGAGCCTGACCGGCGTACTCACCTCACGTGAGAACGGAGCCGGGCAGAGAGGCAACTCAGCTCGTCAGATATCCCCTGATCGCCGGCAGGAAGAAGATCGCGATGTTGATCGCGAAGCCGATGCTCCACAGGATCGAGCGCAGCGTCGGGCGATTGCCGACGTAAGTGAAGACGTAGGCGATCCGGACGATCAGGAACAGCACGGCGAGCTCGTCGATCAGCCGCAGCGGGCCGACGCGGAATTCGGCCAGCAGCACGGCGAAGGCGAAGAACGGAAAGGTCTCGATGCCGTTCTGGTGGGCGCCGAGCGCCCGCGAGCGGATCGGGTCGTCGTAGAAGTCCGGGTCGCGCGGCTTCGCATTGTCGAAGCTGCGAAAGCTGGTCCATTTCACCGACACGATGGTCAGGAGCGAGAGCATCAGCGTCCCGAAGACGCACCATTCGGCGATCGTCATGGTTCCCCCCATTCACGGAGCGGAAGGTAGCCAACCCGCGCTCGGCTTGACAAGGTTGGAGCAACGCGCGAAGCCCAAAGCTCCCAAGCGAAGGACGTCAGGCGCAAGGCCATCATGAGCACGGTGATCCCCTTCGAGAGCGCGAAGCCGGCCGCAGCGCCGAAGCCGGAACGGGTCGGCGTGCTGCTGGTCAATCTCGGCACACCGGATACCGCCGATGCCGCTGGCGTGCGGGTCTACTTGCGGGAATTCCTGTCCGATCCGCGGGTGATCGAGAACCAGGGCCTGCTCTGGAAGCTGATCCTCAATGGCATCATCCTGCGGGTCCGCCCGGCGCGGAAGGCGCGCGACTACCTCAAGATCTGGAATACCGCCAACAACGAGTCGCCGCTGAAGACCATCACGCGCTCGCAGGCCGACAAGCTGGCGGAGGCGATTTCCGACCACGACCATGTCGTGGTCGACTGGGCGATGCGCTACGGCAATCCCTCGATCAAGGAACGAATCGCGGCGCTGGCGGCGCAAGGCTGCGGCCGGCTGCTGGTGGTGCCGCTGTATCCGCAGTATTCCGCGGCGACCTCGGCCACCGTCTGCGACGAGGCGTTTCGCGTGCTGGCCGGCATGCGCGCGCAGCCGATCCTGCGGGTGACGCCGCCGTATTACGACGACCCCGATTACATCGAGGCGCTCGCGGTCTCGATCAACGGGCATCTCGCGACGCTGCCGTTCCAGCCCGAGATCATCGTCGCCTCGTTCCACGGCATGCCGAAGGCCTATGTCGACAAGGGCGATCCCTATCAGGCGCACTGCATCGCCACCACCAACGTGCTGCGCAAGCGGCTCGGGCTCGATGCCTCACGGTTGCTTCTCACCTTCCAGTCGCGCTTCGGCAATGCCGAGTGGCTGCAGCCTTACACCGACAAGACGGTCGAGAAGCTGGCAAAGGACGGCGTGCGGCGAATTGCCGTGGTCACGCCCGGCTTCTCCGCCGATTGCCTCGAAACGTTGGAGGAGATCGCGCAGGAGAATGCCGAAATCTTCCGGCACAATGGCGGCGAGCAGTTCGCGGCGATCCCCTGCCTCAACGACAGTGACGGCGGCATGGACGTGATCCGCCAGCTCGTGCTGCGCGAACTTCAGGGCTGGATCTAGCGAGGCTGGAGCGCTTTGTTAACGATCCGTGACACCGGACAGCGCCATCGGTTCAGCCTTCATGCATCTGGCAGCCGCACAATCCATTCCTATGTGATAGATAGAAGAACGGCCGGCTGAACCGGCGCAGCGCTCCTGCCGACTTATGGACGACCGCGCCCGGCGACGGTCTCGCCGGCCCTGGAGGACCTTATGACTGGCTTCGATATTTTCGCGATCGCGTTTGTTCTTCTCGTCATCGTCACGCTGTTCGCCGGGATCAAGACCGTTCCACAGGGCTATGACTGGACCATCGAGCGGTTCGGAAAATACACCCGCACGCTGTCGCCCGGCCTCAATCTGATCGTGCCCTATTTCGATCGCATCGGGCGCAAGATCAACATGATGGAGCAAGTGATCAACATCCCCGAGCAGGAGGTGATCACCAAGGACAACGCCACCGTGACGGTCGACGGTGTCGCCTTCTACCAGGTGTTCGACGCCGCAAAGGCGAGCTACGAGGTCGCCAATCTCAATCAGGCGATCACCGTGCTGACCATGACCAACATCCGCTCGGTGATGGGCTCGATGGATCTCGACCAGGTGCTGTCGCATCGTGACGAGATCAACGAGCGGCTGCTGCGCGTGGTCGACGCCGCGGTGTCGCCATGGGGCGTCAAGGTCAACCGGATCGAGATCAAGGACATCGTGCCGCCAGCCGACCTCGTCGAGGCGATGGGCCGGCAGATGAAGGCCGAGCGCGTCAAGCGTGCCGACATCTTGCAGGCCGAGGGCCAGCGGCAGTCCGAGATCCTGCGCGCCGAGGGTGCCAAGCAGGGCCAGATCCTGCAGGCCGAGGGCCGCCGCGAAGCCGCCTTCCGCGACGCCGAGGCGCGCGAGCGGCTTGCCGAGGCCGAGGCCAAGGCGACCCAGATGGTGTCGGAATCGATCGCCAAGGGCGACGTCGCCGCGCTGAACTACTTCATCGCCGACAAATACATCAAGGCGTTCGGCCAGCTCGCCGAATCGCCGAACCAGAAGGTGCTGATGCTGCCGATCGAGACTTCGAGCGTGCTGGGCTCGCTGGCCGGCATCGGCGAGATCGCCCGCGCCACCTTCGGCGAGAGCGCGGCGTCGGCGACCGCCGCCGCACGGCGCGGCGGCTCGGTGCCGCCCGCCGGCCCGACCCCGCCGCCGCCGGTGCCGCCGCAGCGGTAAGGGCGGCGTCACGCCTGCAACGAGAAAGGTCGTGTCATGGCCGAGATGTTTTCGACACTGGGGACCTGGAACTGGCTGATCTTCGGTTTCATCCTGATGGCGCTGGAACTCGCGGCGCCCGGCGTCTTCCTGTTCTGGCTCGGGCTCGCGGCGCTGCTGGTCGGGCTGCTGTCATTCGCGTTCACGCCGTCCTGGCAGGCCCAGCTCCTGATGTTCGCCGTGTTCGCCGCGCTCGCGGTGCCGGCGTGGCGGCATTTCGCCCGGGGCGCGACGCCGGCGAGCAAGACCAACCCGTTCCTCAACCGCCGCAACGAGGCCCTGATCGGCCGTGAGTTCACGCTGGAGAAGCCGATCATCGACGGCTCGGGCACGGTGCGGATCGACGACACGATCTGGCGGGTCGCCGGTCCTGATACGCCGGCCGGCAGCCGCGTGAAGGTGGTCCGCGCCGATGGCGCCAGCCTGACTGTTGCGGCAGTCTAGTCGTCGCTCCGCTTGCTCCAGTAATCCGTAGCCCGGGTGAGCGTAGCGATACCCGGGGAAACCGGTCCCGCATATCGCTCCGCTCATGCGGGCTACACACCGGCGGTTGCCGAGGTCTGGCTTCCTCCCTGCTTGCTCCAGCGCTCGGCAAAGCGATTGAGCGGCGCGAGGGTCGCAATTAGCTCGCGGCCGAGTGCGGTCAGCCAGTAGCCATCTTCTGCCAGTTCGACGAAGCCGGCCTCGCGCAGCTCGGTCAATCGCGTCTGCAGGATCGTCGGTGAGGCCTCGTCGCAGGCGGTGCGCAGCGCGCGGGAGGTCAGCGCGCCGTCGCGCAGCTCCCAGAGGATGCGCAGGGTCCAGCGCCGTCCCAGCAGATCGAGCAGCGCCATGATCGGGCGGCCGGTTCGTGAACCGCGGACGCCGGGTTTGGCGGCTGGAGCCTGCTTCGCCATCGCATCAATCCTCCTCGAATCTCTCTTGCATAGTTTGCTACAGATATTGTAGCGTTGCGCTACACTAAATGTAGCAAGAGGGTCGCCGCATGTCACGTATCGCGCCGCTCGATCCGCCCTATGCGGCGGACGTTCAACAGCATTTCGACCGCATCATGCGCGGCAAGCCGCCGCTGGTGCTGTTCCGGATGATGGCCGGCCATCCGCGAGCCTGGGAGAAATTCCGCGGCGCCAGCCTGCTCGATCGCGGGCCGCTGTCGTTGCGGGAACGGGAGATCGTGATCGACCGCACCTGCGCGCTCAATTCCTGCGAGTATGAATGGGGCGTCCATGTCACGGCGTTCGGCGCCGCCGCCAAACTGTCGGAAGAGCAGGTCCACGCCACCGTGCACGGCAACGCCAATGCCGAGTGCTGGTCGCCGGTGGAACAGGTGCTGATCGCGGCGGTCGATGCGCTGCACGCGCGCGCGACGCTGGACGACGCCGAATTCGCCGCGCTGTCGGCGCATTATGACGACGATCAGGTGCTGGAGATCATCCTGCTGTGCGGCTTCTACCGCACGGTCTCCTACCTCGCCAACGCGCTGGCGCTGCCGCTGGAGGCGACCGCGGCGCGGTTTCCGAAGTGAGATGCGTAGGGTGGGTTAGCCGAAGGCGTAACCCACCATTTTCGTGGCGACAAAGGTGGTGGGTTACGCTTCGCTAACCCACCCCACGGACTGCGTTTGCTAAGCCACGCCGGCGCGCAGCAGATCGTGCAGATGGATGATGCCGACCGGCTTCTTTCCTTCGGTCACGATCAGCGTGATGATCTTCAGCTTGTTGAGCAGCTCCAGCGCCTCGCCGGCGAGGGTGTCGCGGCCGATCGTCTTCGGCGGCCTGGTCATGACCTCGTCGACCGATTGCGCCAGGAGGTTCGGGTGCATATGCCGACGAACGTCGCCATCGGTGACGATGCCGACGAGATCGCCATTGCGGTCGGTGATCCCGACGCAGGCAAATCCCTTCGAGGTCATCTCGACCAGCGCGTCCGACATCTTGGTGCCGAGCGGCTTCAGCGGCACGGCGTCGCCGGTGTGCATCAGGTCGCGGGCATATTTCAGCAGCGCGCCGAGCTTGCCGCCCGGATGCAGCACGCTGAAATCAGTCGAGGTGAAGCCGCGGCCCTCGAGCAGCGCGATCGCCAAGGCATCGCCGAGTGCCAGCATCATCAGCGAGGACGTGGTCGGCGCCAGATTGTGCGGGCAGGCCTCGCGGGCCTTCGGCAGCGTCAGCTGCACGTCGGCGGCCTTGCTGAGCGTCGAATCCTTGTCGGCCGTCATTGCGATCAGCGGAATGCCGAAGCGCGCCGCATAGGCGATCAGGTTGCGCATCTCCGGCTGCTCACCGGACCATGACAGCGCCATGATCGCATCGTCGGCGGTGATCATGCCGAGGTCGCCGTGGCTCGCTTCGGCGGTGTGCACGAAGAACGCCGGCGTGCCGGTCGAGGCGAAGGTCGCCGCGATCTTGCGCCCGATATGGCCTGATTTGCCGAGGCCGGTGACGATCAGCCGGCCCTTGGCCTTGCGGATCAGGTCGGCCGCCGCCACGAACGCTGTGCCGAGGTCGGACTTGAGGGCCGCCGAGAGGGCCGCGACGCCGCTCGCTTCGGCATCGAGGGTGCGGAGCGCCGACTGGACGGCGCCGTCATCGGGGCCGGATGATTTGGTCATCAGCGGTTTCGGTTTGGCCATTTCGGATTCCAGGGGAGGGGTTATGCACCCGGGCGTCTCCCTTAGCACGTTCGATTCCGCGATGCGACGCGCGGCCGCCAATCCTCAACGGCCCATTAACCATAATTGTTTTAACTCCATTAACGACGTTTTCCGCCGCCTGGCGGGATGCGTGTGTCAAGTACATGGATTCGTTGGAGTATTTCCATCGTGTTGCGGCGGCCAGCAAACGGCCCAGATCGGCGCGGATGCCTCATCCGCGTGGCTTTGCCATGTCCTTGGCTGATTGTTCTTGCGCTCACTGCGGCCTCGGGGCTCGCCCGGGCCCAGACCGTGACGCCCGACCTGTTCAGCCCGAACCGCCAGAGCCAGGTGGTTACGCCGGATTCGCCGCTGCGCCGGACCCCGGCCGACGCCATGGATCCGCTCAACGGCCTGAAGCTGCCGGATCCCGATCCCAGCCGGCGGCCCTCGCCGTCGACGACATCGGATCGCGTCGGGCAAATCCCGACCTACGGATTGCCCGCGGCAAACGGCGCCGCGACGTCGGGCTATGACTCGCTCAACCGCAAGCGCCAGAAGCCGAAATATTATCCCGGCCAGGCCAAGCCGAAGCCGCCGCCGGGGCCAGGTTCGCCTGCGCCCACGCCGCCGCCGGTGACGCCGACTGGCGACCTGCGCCTGTCGATTCCACCATCGACCACCGCCAACAAGACGCCGCTGCCGCCGGCGATGGCCGGCACCATCGTCGGCCAGCCGCCGCGCAAGCGCCTCAAGATCGACGACGATCCGTTCGGCGCGGTCGGCGATTACGCCGGCTCGTTCCTGATCAAGACCGCGGTCGAAGTGATGGGCGGCTACGACTCAAACCCGGGCCGGCTGAACTCGCCGCAGGGCAGGGGTCTCTATGTGGTCGCGCCGGAATTCCTCGCGGTGTCCGATTGGGAGCGTCACGCCATCGTCGCCGATCTGCGCGGCTCCTTCACCGGTTATGGCTCCGGGTTGTCGCCCAATGCCGACGGTACGCCGCTGTCGGCGCCGCTCGACGTCGACCGGCCGAGTTTCACCGGCCATATCGACGGCCGTCTCGACGTCTCCAGGGACACCCATCTGACCGCACAGGCCCGCCTGCTGGTCTCGACCGACAATCCCGGCAGCCCGAACGTGCAGGCCGGCCTCGCCAAGTTCCCGGTCTACACTACGCTCGGCGGCACCTTCGGCATCGACCAGAATTTCAACCGTCTCCAGGTCTCGCTCGGCACCACCGTCGACCGCACCGATTATCAATGGTCGAAGCTCACCGACGGCACCTCGTCGTCGAACGACGACCGCAACTTCACCCAATATGGCGGTGTCGGCCGCGTCAGCTACGAGCTCAACCCGGCCGTGAAGCCGTTCGTCGAGGTGCAGGGCGACAGCCGGGTCCACGATCTCTATCTCGACCGCGCCGGCTACGCCCGCGATTCATCGGGCGGATACGCCAAGGTCGGCACCTCGTTCGAGTTCACGCGGATGCTGTTCGGCGAGATCTCGATCGGTTACGCGATGCGCGATTACGCCGACACCCGGCTCAACCGGCTCGAGGGCCTGCTCACCACTGCTTCGCTGACCTGGACCGCGACGCCGCTGACCACGGCCAAATTCTATTCCGACACCCAGATCGGCGAGACCACGCTGCCCGGAACCTCGGGCGTGCTGTCGCGCACCTACACCATCGAGGTCGACCACGATTTTCGCCGCTGGCTGACCGCGATCGGCAAGTTCACTTACGGCACGCTGGAATATCAGGGCGACAACCGCAACGACACGATCTATTCGGTGTCGGCCGACCTGATCTACAAGATGACCCGCAGCCTCTGGATCAAGGGCACCGTGCGCCGCGACTGGCTCGACTCGAACCAGCCGTTGCAGAGTTCGGCATCGACGGTGGTGATGCTGGGCGTGCGGGTGCAGAACTAGAGCATGATCCGGAAAAGTGAAACGGGTAGGGAGGAATGAGGACGATGCGCAAATCTATTTTCGCTGCGGCAGCATTGGTCATGGCTACCGGAGCGGCCTATGCCGATTCGATCGACGGCGCGTGGATCACCGCGCGCGGTGACACCGCCGTCATCTCCGGCGGCACGATCACGCTGAAGACCGGGAAGTTTGCCGGCAAGACCATCGGTTCGATGAAACCCGCCGGTGATGGGACATATTCCGGCACGATCACGGACCCGCAGGACGACAAGACCTATTCGGGGACGGCCAAGCTCGCCGGCTCCACGCTGGAGCTGACCGGCTGCGCAATGAGCGTGTTCTGCCGGTCGCAGACGTGGAAGAAGAAGTAGGGCGAAGCCGCCCCGTTGCCGTCACGGCGAGAGCGACCGCGGATTGCGCTTGGTCCGCTTCACCCCAAAAGGGGGCCGCGAAAACTGGAACGCCCGCTTTCGCGGGCGATCACGGTTCTGGTGTGAGGATAGCTTGCCGAGAGCCGGGGCGATTACCCCGGCAGGTCGGTCTTCCCCATCAGGAACATATCGATCGAGCGCGCGCACTGGCGGCCTTCGCGGATCGCCCAGACCACCAGCGACTGGCCGCGGCGCATGTCGCCGGCCGAGAAGATCTTCGCGCGTGAGGTCTGGTAATCCTGCAAGGAGGCGCGGACGTTGCCGCGCTGGTCGAGCTCGACGCCCAGCGTCTTGAGCAGGCCCTCGTGCACCGGATGCACGAAGCCCATCGCCAGTAGCACCAGCTCGGCGTCGAGCGTGAACTCGGTGCCGGGCAGCGGCTTGAACTTGTCGTCGACCTTGACGCAATGCAGCTTGGTGACCTTGCCGTCCTGGCCTTCGAACTTGGTCGTCAGCACCGCGAACTCGCGCGCCGCGCCTTCGGCCTGGCTCGACGAGGTCCGCATCTTCAGCGGCCAGTTCGGCCAGGTCACGCCCTTGTTCTCATGCTCGGGCGGCGCCGGCATGATCTCGAGCTGGGTGACCGACTTCGCGCCCTGCCGGAACGAGGTGCCGATGCAGTCCGAGCCGGTGTCGCCGCCACCGATCACGACGACATGCTTGCCGCCCGCGAGGATGTCGGCGACGCCGTTCAGCGGCTCGCCGGAGACGCGGCGGTTCTGCTGCGGCAGGAAGTCCATCGCGAAGTGGATGCCGGCGAGGTCGCGGCCTGGGATCGGCAGGTCGCGCGGGGCTTCGGCGCCGCCGGTCAGCGCCACCGCGTCATACTGCCTGGCCAGCTCCTGCGGATCGATCGCACCTGGCGTCGAGCCGCCGACTGCCTTGCCGTAGTGGAAGGTGACGCCCTCGGCTTCCATCTGCGCCACGCGGCGGTCGATGACGCCCTTCTCCATCTTGAAGTCGGGAATGCCGTAGCGCAGCAGGCCGCCGGCCTTGGCGAACTTCTCGTAGACATGCACCTCGTGGCCGGCGCGCGCGAGCTGCTGGGCCGCCGCCATGCCGGCGGGGCCGGAGCCGATCACGGCGACCTTCTTGCCGGTCTTCTCGGCAGCGATCTCCGGCTTCAGCCAGCCATTGTCCCAGGCGCGGTCGACGATCGCGCATTCGATCGTCTTGATGGTGACCGGGTTGTCGTCGATGTTGAGCGTGCAGGACGCCTCGCACGGCGCCGGGCAGATCCGGCCGGTGAATTCGGGGAAATTGTTGGTCGAGTGCAGGTTGCGCGCGGCTTCTTCCCAGTTGCCCTGATAGACGAGGTCGTTGAAATCGGGGATCTGGTTGTTGACCGGGCAGCCCGGCGTGCCCGGCGCGGTCGAGCCGGTGCCGTGGCAATACGGGATGCCGCAATTCATGCAGCGCGCGGCCTGGTCGCGCGTGTCCTTCTCGCTCAGCGGAACGACGAATTCCTTGAAGTTCTTCAGCCGCTCGGCGACCGGCTCGTACTTGCGGTCGTGCCGCTCGATCTCGAGGAAACCTGTGATCTTGCCCATTAAACCCGATGCCCCTGCATCATGTGTTCGTCCAAATTTGTTCAGTCGGGTCCCGTCATTGCGAGGAGCGGAGCGACGAGGCAATCCATCCGTCCGCGGATGGACTGCCTCGCTGCGCCCGCAATGACGAGCTCGCGTCGTTACGCGCCGATCGCGATTTTCGGCTCGGCGTCGGCGTTAGCCTTCATTTCCTTCAGCGCGCGGCGGTACTCCACCGGCATCACCTTGCCGAACTTGGGCAGCCAGGTCTTCCAGTTGGCGAGGATCTCGGCCGCCTTCTTCGAGCCGGTCAGCTTGGCGTGACGCGTGATCAGGACGTGCAGCCGCTCGACGTCGGAGTCGAGCAGGTTCTGGAACACGTCGACCCGGCCATGCGCCTCGAGATCGCCGGAGTGGTGATAGGTGCCTTCGTTGATCATCTCTTCCGACAGCACCGGCTCCAGTTCGACCATCGCGAGATTGCAGAGCTTGCTGAAGTCGCCGGCCTCGTCCAGCACATAGGCGATGCCGCCGGACATGCCGGCCGCGAAGTTGCGCCCGGTCTTGCCGAGCACGACCACGATGCCGCCGGTCATGTATTCGCAGCAGTGATCGCCGGCGCCTTCGACGACCGCGACCGCGCCGGAATTGCGCACGGCGAAGCGCTCGCCGGCGATGCCGCGGAAGTAGCACTCGCCCGCGATCGCGCCGTACATCACGGTGTTGCCGACGATGATCGACTCTTCCGGCACGATGCCGGAGATCTTCGGCGGCTTGACGATGATGCAGCCGCCCGAGAGGCCCTTGCCGACATAGTCGTTGCCTTCACCCTCGAGCTCGAAGGTGACGCCCTTGGCGAGCCAGGCGCCGAACGCCTGTCCGGCGGTGCCCTTCAGGTTGACGTGGATGGTGTCGAGCGGCAGGCCGGCATGGCCGTAGATCTTGGCCACCGCGCCCGACAGCATTGCGCCGGCGGAACGGTCGGTGTTGTTGATCTCCTCGTCGATCTTGACCGGCGCACCGCGATCGAGCGCGGCCTGCGCCTGCTCGATCAGCCGGCGGTCGAGCACGGCCTCCAGATGGTGGTCCTGCCTCTCCGAATGATAGATCGTCTGGCCCTTCTCCTCCTGCTGCCGCACGAAAAGCTTGGAGAAGTCGAGGCCCTTGGCCTTCCAGTGCGAGACCAGCGCGGTCTGGTCCAGCATCTGGACCTGGCCGACCATCTCGTCGAACGTCTTGTAGCCGAGCTGCGCCATGATCTCGCGGACTTCCTCGGCGACGAAGAAGAAGTAGTTGATGACGTGCTCGGGCTGGCCGGTGAAGCGCTTGCGCAGCACCGGGTCCTGGGTGGCGACGCCGACCGGGCAGGTGTTGAGGTGGCACTTGCGCATCATGATGCAGCCCGCCGCGATCAGCGGCGCGGTGGCGAAGCCGAACTCGTCGGCGCCGAGCAGCGCGCCGATCACGACGTCACGGCCGGTGCGGAAACCGCCGTCGACCTGCACCGCGATGCGGCTGCGCAGCCGCTGGCGCACCAGCGTCTGGTGGGTTTCGGCGAGGCCGATCTCCCACGGCGAACCGGCATGTTTGATCGAGGTCAGGGGCGAAGCACCGGTGCCGCCCTCGAAGCCCGCGATGGTGACATGGTCGGCGCGCGCCTTGGCGACACCGGAAGCTACCGTGCCGACGCCGACCTCGGAGACCAGCTTGACCGAGACCTGGCCGTCCGGATTGACGTTCTTGAGGTCGTAGATCAGCTGGGCGAGGTCTTCGATCGAGTAGATGTCATGATGCGGCGGCGGCGAGATCAGGCCGACGCCCGGCGTCGAATGCCGGACGCGCGCGATCGTCGCGTCGACCTTGTGGCCAGGCAACTGGCCGCCTTCGCCGGGCTTGGCGCCCTGCGCCATCTTGATCTGCATCATGTCGGAGTTGACGAGATATTCCGTCGTCACGCCGAAGCGGCCCGAGGCGACCTGCTTGATCGCCGAGCGCATGCTGTCGCCATTGGGCAGCGGCTTGAAGCGGTCGGATTCCTCGCCGCCTTCGCCGGTGTTCGACTTGCCGCCGATCCGGTTCATGGCGATCGCCAGCGTGGTGTGCGCCTCGCGCGAGATCGAGCCGAACGACATCGCGCCGGTCGAGAAGCGCTTGACGATGTCCTTGGCCGATTCGACGTCCTCGAGCTTCACCGGCTTGCGCTTGTCGTCCTCGGCGCTCTTGATCCGGAACAGGCCGCGCAGCGTCAACAGCCGCTCGGACTGCTCGTTGAGGATCTTGGCGAACGCCCGGTAGCGCTCCAGCGAGTTGCCGCGCGCGGCATGCTGTAGCATCGAGACCGATTCCGCGGTCCACGCATGGTCCTCGCCGCGGGTGCGATAGGCATATTCGCCGCCGACATCGAGCGCGCTCTTGTAGATCTGGCCGTCGCCGAACGCGTCGGTGTGACGCCGCACGGTCTCCTCGGCGATCTCGCCAAGGCCGACGCCCTCGATCCTGGTGTGGGTGCCGGCGAAATACTTGGCGACGAAGTCCGCCTTGAGGCCGACCGCGTCGAAGATCTGCGCGCCGCAATAGGACTGGTAGGTCGAGATGCCCATCTTGGACATCACCTTGAGCAGGCCCTTGCCGATCGACTTGATGTAGCGCTTGACGATCTCGTAGTCCTCGAGCGCGCCGGGCAGCCGGTCCTTCATCGCGAGGATGGTTTCGAACGCGAGATAGGGGTTGATCGCCTCGGCGCCGTAGCCGGCGAGGCAGGCGAAGTGATGCACCTCGCGCGGCTCGCCGGACTCGACGACCAGGCCGACCGAGGTCCGCAGGCCGGTGCGGATCAGGTGATGATGCACGGCGGCGCAGGCGAGCAGCGACGGGATCGGAATCCGGTCGGTGCCGGTCATCCGGTCCGACAGGATGATGATGTTGATGCCCTCGCGCACCGCGCCCTCGGCGCGCGCGCAGAGTTCGTCGAGCACCTGCTCCATGCCCGCCGCGCCGAAGCCGGCGTGGAAGGTGGTGTCCAGCGTGCGCGACTTGAAATGGGTCTCGGCGACATCGGAGATCGAGCGGATCTTCTCCAGGTCCGCGTCGGTCAGGATCGGTTGCCGCACTTCGAGCCGCTTGGTCGAGGCGACGCCCTGAAGGTCGAACAGGTTCGGCCGCGGCCCGATGATCGAGACCAGGCTCATGACGATTTCCTCGCGGATCGGATCGATCGGCGGGTTGGTCACCTGGGCGAAGTTCTGCTTGAAGTAGGTGAACAGCTGCTTCGGCTTGTCCGACAACGCCGAGATCGGCGTGTCGTTGCCCATCGAGCCGGCGGCTTCCTCGCCGGTGGACGCCATCGGCGTCATCAGGATGGTGATGTCTTCCTGGCTGTAGCCGAACGCCTGCTGCCGATCGAGCAGCGGCAGGTTGGAGCGCACGCCCTTGGCCGGCGCATCCGGCAGCTCCTCGAGCTGGATCTGGGTCCGATGCAGCCAGTCGCTGTAGGGATGGCTCTTGGCGAGGTCGGCCTTGATCTCGTCGTCCGGAATCAGGCGGCCCTGCTCGAGGTCGACGAGCAGCATCTTGCCGGGTTGCAGCCGCCACTTGGTGACGATCTGCTCCTCCGGAATCTTCAGCACGCCCATTTCGGACGCCATCACGATGCGGTCGTCCTTGGTGACGAGGTAGCGCGCCGGGCGCAGGCCGTTGCGGTCGAGCGTAGCGCCGATCTTGCGGCCGTCGGTGAAGGCGATCGCGGCCGGGCCGTCCCACGGCTCCATCAGCGCGGCGTGATATTCGTAGAACGCGCGGCGCTGCTCATCCATCAGCGGATTGCCGGCCCACGCTTCCGGAATCATCATCATGACCGCGTGCGGCAGCGAGTAGCCGCCCTGCACCAGGAATTCGAGCGCGTTGTCGAAGCAGGCGGTGTCGCTCTGGCCTTCATAGGAGATCGGCCACAGCCGGCTGATGTCCTTGCCGTAGAGCTCCGAATGCACCGAGGCCTGCCGCGCGGCCATCCAGTTGACGTTGCCGCGCAGCGTGTTGATCTCGCCGTTATGGGCGATCATCCGGTAGGGATGCGCCAGCGACCAGGTCGGGAAGGTGTTGGTCGAGAAGCGCTGATGCACCAGCGCCAGCGCGCTGTCGAAGTCGGCTTCGTGCAGGTCGGGATAGTACTTGCCGAGCTGGTCGGCCAGGAACATGCCCTTGTAGATCACGGTCCGGCAGGACAGTGAGCACACATAATAGCCGGACATGCCGCGGTCGCGGCGCTGATAGATCGCCTGCGAGATCGACTTGCGCAGGATGTAGAGCCGGCGCTCGAAATCGTCCTCGGTCTTGACCGCATTGTTGCGGCCGATGAAGACCTGCATGTGGTAGGGCTCGGTCGGCTTCACGGTGACGCCGAGCGAGGAATTGTCTGATGGCACGTCGCGCCAGCCGAGCAGCTTGAAGCCCTCGTCCTTGATTTGCTCGGCGATGATGCTCTTGATCACGTTCCGCCACGCGGCATCGCGCGGCATGAACAGCGAGCCGATGGCGTACTCGCCGGGCTGCGGCAGCTTGAAGCCGAGCTCGCCTGTCTTGCGGGTGAAGAAGGCGTGCGGGATCTGCACCAGGATGCCGGCGCCGTCGCCGGCGCGCGGGTCGGCGCCGACCGCGCCGCGATGCTCGAGGTTGCACAGGATGCTCAGCGCGTCGGAGACGATCTGATGCGACTTCTGGCCCTTGATGTTGGCGATGAAGCCGACGCCGCAGGAGTCCTTCTCCAGGCTCGGATCAAACAGGCCTTCGGCTTCAGGACGCCATGTATGCAGCTCACGCGCGGGCTCGGCGGCTTTCGAGTCCGCGGTCGCCGACAGCGCACCTGCCACGATGATTTCGCGCTCGAATTCCGACCCGCTCATGTGTCCTCTCCCTTTCGTAAGGGGCCTCACCGCTTTGGCGCACCTTGGACGTTGCGGCACCCACCGGGCCACCGCTCGTCCGCCGCGAGCCGCATTTTCCTAAATTCAGACGACGGGCGTTTCAACGTCCCCTGCGGGACGGCCCTGCCTGCAGCATTTTCGAAGCCCGGGGCGCCGAGGTCCTCCTCACGAAGGTTCTCGTTGCAATCCCCATGCCGGGATGGCCTCGAAATTGAGACAGCCTTGCTGTCCTAACCTCGACCTTGCCAAATTTTTGTCTATCACACAAGCGCGAGGAAGTCCTCGCCCGCATGCTCAGATCGACCGGCTCGGTGGCTGCGCCGCGCCCCTGATTCGAAGCAAACACGCCGTGATCTGGCCCAAGGAGCGACCAAGGACCGCCGGATTTCAAACTGAAATTTTGCTCCCGGGCAAGCCAGCAAGAGAGCGGGAACGCTCCTCACGGCGGGCCAGACAGGAGTCACGGCGATGAAGTTGTTCACAGGTTCGGTTGCAGCCGCCGCCCTCGCGCTCAGCGCAGCCTCGGCAGAGGCGCAGCTCGTGACGTCCGCCCGGCTCGGTGGCCCATCGTTCATCAGGGTCTCGGACATGGACGGTCCCTACGCTGCGATGCCCGAGGTTCCACCGCCGCCGCGCTTTGGCCGGGTCCCGAGCCTGCTGCCGCCGGTCGAGGTCTACACCGTGCTCCGCGAGAACGGCTATCTGCCGCTCGGCGCGCCCCGCCAGCGCGGCTTCGTCTACACGATCTCGGTGATCGATCAGGGCGGCGATGACGGGCGCCTGGTGATCGATGCCCGCGACGGGCACATCATCCGCTTCACGCCGGCCTATCGGATGGGCGACAATTACGACGACGAGTTGAGCGCGACCTACGGCCCGGTTGGCCCGATGCCCCCGCCGATCCAGGCCCGGGTGCCGCGGCCGCCGGCCCCGATCCCGCATGTCGCGAACCGCGTGCCGGTCCCGAAGCGGAGCCCGCTGGCGGCCAGGTCTGCACAGGCTCCGGCGCAGGCTGCTGCGCCAGCCGTGCAGGCAGTCGTGCCGCAGCCCGCGCCGACCCAGGTGGCCGCACCCCAGCCTGCCCAGCAGGCCGCCGTCGCGCCGAAGCCAGAGACCCAGGCGGTGGCGCCGCAGCCTGTTCAGCAGGCCGAGGTTCCGACCGTGGGGCAGGCGGCTCCACCGCCGGCGGCGCCGCCGCCGGCAATCCTGCCGACCCAGGCGATGCCGAAGGTGCAGGGGTTGGAGTAGCCATTACCGGAAAGAAAAACGCCCCGGTTTCCCGGGGCGTTTTCGCGATCAGCCAATATCTGCTGACGCGGGGGGCATTGCTTAGGCAGCGACCTTCGCCGAGCCGTCGACGACCTGCGGGGCCTTCTCACCGCCGCCGATCGGAATGCTGCGGGGCTTCTTGGCCTCGGGAATCTCGCGGACGAGATCGACATGGAGCAGGCCGTTCTCGAGCGAGGCGTTCTTCACCTGCACGAAGTCGGCAAGCTGGAAGACACGCTCGAAGGCGCGCGAGGCGATGCCGCGGTAGAGCACTTCCGAGCCGTTGCCGGAGTTCTCGTTGGCGGACTTCTCGCCCTTGATCGTCAGCGTGTTCTCTTTCGCGACGATCGAAAGCTCGGCTTGCGAGAAGCCGGAGACCGCGACGCTGATCCGGTAAGCATTCTCGCCGGTGCGCTCGATGTTGTAGGGGGGGTAGCCGGGGCTGCCGTCCGAGGTCACCTGGTCGAGCAGGTTGAAGAGGCGGTCGAAGCCGACGGTGGAACGATAAAACGGAGTGAGGTCGTAGCTACGCATAGGGTAGTCCTCCAATGAGCGACTGTTTCAGTTACCCGCCCGCCAATCGGGCCGGGCTTAGATGTGTGCAGCCTGATGTTCCGGTTCCGAAACACTGGTAGCGGCCTGCACTGTGGTGATATGGGAGGGGTCACGTCGCGTTCAAGAGGCGGAAGCCGCGTCGCTTTTTTCGACGCCGGCGTTCTTGATCCTCACCCTGTCCCAGCACTCCGGTCCCCTTCATGACGCTCGTCTCGATTCCCGCCAACCCGGTTCCGGACGACGTTGTCAGTGGCACCATCAAGACCCCGGACGGAGCCGAGCTGCGCTTCGCGCGCTGGGCGCCGCCGCCTGGCCGCAAGGGCACGGTCTGCGTGTTCGGCGGTCGCGGTGAGATGATCGAGAAGTACTTCGAGACGGTGCGCGACCTGCGCGACCGCGGCTTCGCGGTGGCGACGATCGACTGGCGCGGGCAGGGCCATTCGTCGCGGCGGCTGCGCGATCCGCGCAAGGGCTATGTACGCAACTTCGCCGACTACGAGGTCGACGTCGAGACCTTCGTCCAGCAGGTGGTGCTGCCGGATTGTCCGCCGCCCTATTTCGCGCTGGCGCATTCGATGGGCGGCGCGGTGATGCTGCGCCTCGCGCATGCCGGCAAGCGCTGGTTCGATCGCATGGTGCTGTCGGCGCCGATGATCGACCTGCCGCGCCGCCGTGTGTCGTTCTTCCCGACCGCGCTGCTGCGGATCATGCGCCTGACCGGTCAGGGCAGCAATTACGTGCCCGGCGGCGGCAGCGAACTGGTCGGCCTCGCGCCCTTCATCGGCAATCCCGTGACCAGCGATCCGGTGCGCCACGCCCGCAACGCCGCGATCCTGGAAGAAGACCCGACGCTCGGCATCGCCGCGCCGACGATCGCCTGGGCCGACACCGCATTCACCGCGATGCGCACCTTTCGCGGCATGTCGTACCCGTCCGAGATCCGCCAGCCGATCCTGATGCTGGCGGCGAGCAATGACGAGGTGGTGTCGACCGCGGCGATCGAGGAGTTCGCCTATCATCTGCGCGCCGGCTCGCATCTCGTGATCGCCGGCTCCAAGCACGAGATCCTCCAGGAGCAGGATCGCTACCGCGCGCAGTTCTGGGCGGCGTTCGATGCCTTCGTGCCGGGCACGCCGCTGTTCAAGTGAGGCATAGCGTTTTCAAGCGAAGTCGATGCCGGTTCGCGTGAAGAAAACGCGTCAAAAAAGAATCCAGTCTTAACCGTTGAGCAGCGCGACGATGCGGTCGGGGAAGCGCTTCTCGACGAACAGGGTCCTGACCTCGGCGACGCTGAGATAGCGGTCCTTGCCTTCGCCCTTGCCCATGATGTCGAGCAGCACCGGCCACTCGCCGAGCATCAACAGCGGATAGTAGCAGTGCAGGATGGCATAGGACGGTGGTTGCTCGTCCTTGGCGCGCTGGAAGTTCGCCGCCATGAAGGTCTTGATCTCGGCGGCCGACAGTCCGCGTTCGACGCTGCCGTCGGGTGACGTGTAATCCCGGCCGAAGGTCGCGAGCCGCGCGATCTCGTCTTCGTGCACCACCGCGTGTTGATCGAGGATGCGTGAGCCGGCGCCGTGCTTGTCGAGCGGACCGTTGCGCAGCTCATCGAGGATCGCGCCCTGCAACAGGCTGCGGACCTGGCTGAACGGACCGATGCCGTTCGCCATCTGCGCGACCATGAAGATTTTCGCGCCGGCGCTGAGCGCTGGAAGGCCGGTCTTGCCGGTGGCACGGTCGATGGTTTCGGTCAGCTTCGGCAGTGGCACGATATGGCCACCGACATAGCCGCCGGCGACCAGCGCGCGCAGGAACGGGCAGGGATTGTCAGGGGAGACCTGCGCGGCAGGCGCCTCGTGAGCAGGCGTATCGGACATCAAACCACATCCTGAAAAACATCAGCTTAAAAGGCATCCAATAACAGTGGATGAATTCGCTCAGGAGTCGACGGCGAATTTCGACGCAGATGCAACCAGGGCGAGTTTGCCGAAGGGGACGCCGGCTTTCAAGAGGCCATCGCGGTAAAGCGCGATATCGGCCGGGTTCTTCCAGTGGAAATTGCGCAAGTGACGCTCGACCGTCAGCCCCGGATGGTTGTCGAGCAGCGACTGCACGGCCTGCGCGGCCTCGTCGGCGCGTCCCAACTGGGCGAGCGCCGCGGCGCGCACCGCAAGGCCCTGAAGGTGGTTCGGGTTGAGGTAGAGCGTCTCGCGCGACCACGACAGCGATGCGTCGTATTGTCCGAGCAAATAATGGCTGAATGCGTTCAGGGCGCCCCATTGATAGCGGGGATCGCTGTTGTCGCGCTGCACCGCCATCGAGAACAGCTCGACCGCCCTGCGGTGGTCGCCGATCACCATGTGGCAGATCCCGAGCACACCGCGCGCGCCCATGTCGTACGGGTTGAGTTCGATCGCGCGCTTGATCGCGTCCATCGCGGCTTCGTAGTGTCCTTGCATCGCGTGCAGATAGGCCAGCAGCGAAAAAGCAAAGGACGAGCGCGGGTCGAGCCGCACGCTGCTTTCGGCGAGGCCGACCGAGGACACCCACAATTCGCGCGTGCTCGGGATCCAGCCGAACTGAGAGCCCTGAATCTGGATGGTGGCAAGATAGGCGCGTGCGATCGACAGCGCGGGATCGAGTTCGATCGCCTCCTTGAACAGCGCGATCGCGATTTCGAAATCACCCTTGGTCTGGTGATAATAGTGCGACAGGCCCTTCAGGAAGCGGTCCCACGCGGTCAGCTCGGAGTTGGGCGAGCGCGCCGGCGCCGAAGCCTCGGCGCGATAGATCTCCTGGGCGACGGCGGCGGAGAGATTGGAGGTGATCTCGTCCTGCATCGCGAACAGGTCGCCCATGTCGCGGTCATAGCGGCCGGTCCACAACTGCTCGCCGCGCTCCGGCGCGATCAATTCGGCGGTGACGCGAATCTTGTTGCCGGCGCGGCGCACCGAGCCCTGGATCAAATAGGTCGCGTCGATCTCGCGCGCGATAAGGCGGGTCGAGACGTTCTTGCCCTTGTAGGCGAAGGTCGAGTTGCGGCTCAGCACGCGATAAAAGGATTGCAGCGACAGCGCGTGGATCAAATCCTCGGTCAGGCCGTCCGAGAAATACTCGTCGGCGCCGCCGCTCAGATTGTCGAACGGCAGCACGCCGACGATGGCGGTACGGTATTGCCCCGGCAGATGCGGTCCATCCTCCGGCGCCAGCTCCTGGGCATCAGCTCCGGCCGGTGCCCAGGTCCAGACGCTGACCGGTTCGGTGATGTTCTTGAAGCGGTGTGGCCCGGCATCGGTCAGCGTGACGGCGAGCCGGCGTCCCGCTTCGGTGCGGGCCTTGTCCGACACCGCGATACCGCCTGGCGCGGCGACCGTCTCGAGGCGGACCGCGATGTTGACGTCGTCGCCGAAGACCTCGTCTTCGTCAGCCATGACGTCGCCCATGTGGACGCCCATCCGGAAGTGCATGGCGCGGTCGGCCGGCAGATGTTCGTTGCGCTCGGCCATCAGGGTCTGCATGGCGACCGCAGCCTCGATCGCGCCGATGATGCTCGGAAATTCCAGCAGAAAGCCGTCGCCGGTGTTTTTGACGATTCGGCCGCCATGGTTGAGGATGAACGGGTAGATCGCGCTGCGATGCGCCTTGAACGAGGCATGCGTCCCCGCCTCGTCGACACCCATCATGCGGGAATAGCCGGCGATATCAGCGCAGAGAATTGCAGCGAGCCGTCTTTCCATGTCCCCTTGTCCTGGAATGGCCACTCAGCCGATGTGACCGAATCCGATACTTACAAGACAGGCTGGGTCCGGCGGAAGCCCGGTTTGCAGGCACCTATAATGCATAGTAGCAGGAATTGGCATGCGACCAACGGATCGTATAGTCCATTTCTCTACTGAATTCGTGTGTCGCTGGGATGGCGCAGCCTAGCTGAGCATCCTTTCCGGGCGGTTACTTACATAGGTTAATCTCGCTGCCATGCTGGGAATTCACGAACTCTGGCTCTTCGTCCTGTCCGGCCTGCTGCTCAACATCACGCCGGGCCCGGATACCGCCTATATCCTCGGGCGCACCATCCAGCTCGGGTGGCGCGGCGGCGCGGCGGCGGCGATCGGCATCAGCTGCGGTTGCCTGGTCCACGTGCTGGGTGCGGCGATCGGGCTCTCGGCGCTGCTGATGGCGTCGTCGACCGCCTTCCTGGTGGTCAAGCTGATCGGCGCGGCCTATCTGGTGCTGACCGGCCTCCAGATGCTGCTGTCGCGCGCCAAGCCGATCGTCGAGCTTGCCGGGCCGGGCGTCGAAACCTCGATCTCGCGGGTGTTCTGGCAGGGGGCGCTGACCAATGTCCTCAATCCCAAGGTGGCGCTGTTCTTCCTGGCCTTCCTGCCGCAATTCGTGGCGGCGGACTCTCCACACAAGACGCTCGCCTTCCTGACGCTCGGGCTGATCTTCATCACCGGCGGCACGCTGTGGTGCCTTGGGCTGGCGGCCTTCGCGGCAAGGGCCGCCGGTCGCATCCGGCAATCGGCGGGCGTGGTCGCCTGGATCAACCGCTCGCTCGGCGCGCTGTTCATCTATCTCGGCATTCGCGTCGCCATGCTGGAGGCGCGTTAGCTGAAGCCAGAGCGTTTTCGAGCGAAATGGCTTGCCGGTTCGCGTGAAGAAGACGCGTCAAACAAGAGCCTAGCCGTGGATCTTGAGCAGCGCGCTGCCGGCGAGGTAGATGCCGAGCAGGATCATCGAGATCAGGAACCAGCGGCGGAACACATCCGGCTGCATCCGTGTGCGGACGGCCTGGCCGATGAACATGCCGGTGAATGACGCCACCATCGCCACCGCGCCGGGCAGTGCGGTGGCTGCCGTCAGCAGTCCCGATGCTGTCAGGTTGAAGGCGAGGGCCAGGGTCGCGGTGGTGAAGAAGACGCCGAGCGCCTGAACGAGTTCGTCCTTGTCCATGCCGATCGCCTGCATGAACGGCATCGACGGAATGACCTGCACGCCGGTCGCGGCGGAGATCATCCCGGTGATCACGCCGACGATGCCGCCGATCCATTTCTCGTGGCGCCGCGCGACCTTGAAGTTGAACCGGCTGAGGCCGACGATCGCGTAGATCACCAGCAGGACGCCGAGCACCACGGTGCCGTAGGCGGCGTAAGGCCCGGTCAGCAGCCCGGCATTGAGCCAGATCCCGGCCACCGTGCCGAGCATCAGCGGCCACAGCCGCTTGATGATGTCGCGCAGATAGGGGCCGACGAAGGTCTGCCAGATGTTGGTGACGATCGCCGGCACGATCACGATCGCGATCGCCTGCCCCGGCGCCATCGTGGTCGCCAACAGCCCCATCGCGACCGTCGGCAGACCGAGGCCGAGCGTACCCTTGACGAAGCCGGCGAGCAGGAAGGCGAAAGCGATGAAGATCAGGAGATGGTCGACCATGGCGGGACATTGACCGATCGACGCGATCGGCACAATCTGGAGGTTACGGAGTTAGCCTTCGCGCAGCCCGAAGGCCGGGGCGGAAAAAATCATGCGGTTCGACCTGATCGACTTGCAATTGTTCATCGCGGTTGCCGATGCGCGCAGTATCACGCAGGGCGCGGCGCGCGCAAATCTTGCGCTGGCCTCGGCCAGCGAGCGCATCAAGGGTCTCGAAGAAGCGCTCGGCGTCGCATTGCTCAAGCGCGGCCGTCGCGGCGTCGAGTTGACGGCGGCCGGCGAAAGCCTGCTCGGCCACGCCCGCATCGTGATCCACAATGTCGAAGCCTTGCAGAGCGATCTCGCCGCCTATGCCAGCGGGGTCCGCGCCAATGTGCTGCTGCTCGCCAACACCTCGGGCCTGTCGGAGCACCTGCCGCGGGCGCTCGCGGCGTTCCTGCACGAGCATCCCGATATCAGCGTCGATGTCGAGGAGCGCGAGAGCACCGACATCGCGACCGCGATCGCGAGCGGCGCGGCCGATCTCGGCTTCGCCGCGGAGCACGCGTTGCCCGACAGCGTCGAGCGCTTCCTGTTCAGCGAGGACCGCCTGATGCTGGTCGCGCCGCGGCGCAGCGATCTCGGCAACCGCCGCCAGATCGACTTCCAGGAGGTGGTCGGCCGCGATTTCGTCGGCCTCACCGCGACCTCGGCGCTGCAAGTCCATATTTCCCGCCACGCGGCAAAGCTCGGTGCGCGGCTGCGCTTCCGCGCCCGCCTGCGCGGCTTCGACGCGATCTGCCAGATGGTCGCCGCCGATGTCGGCATTGCCGTGATCCCGGAAACCGCGGCCCGGCGCTGCGCGGCGGCGATGCCGATCACGACGATACGGATCCGCGACGCCTGGGCCAATCGCCGGCTGACGATCTGCGCCCGCAGTTTCAAGGCGCTGCCGCGCGCCGCCAAGCAGCTCGTGGAATATTTGCGCGCCGAGGCGCAACGCTGACGGAAGGAAGAGCGTCATGCTCAGCGTGTGGGGACGACGCAGCTCGTTCAACGTGCAGAAGGTGATGTGGCTGATCGGCGAGCTCGATCTGCCGCATCAGCACATCGATGCCGGCGGTGCGTTCGGCGGGCTCGATGCGCCGGCGTTCCTGGCGATGAACCCGCATGGCCGCGTGCCCGTCATAAGGGATGACGACGCGACGGTCTGGGAATCCCACGCCATCCTGCGCTACCTCGCAGCACGCCATGGCAACGGTCGCTTCTGGTCCGACGATCCCGTCGTCCGGGCGCGGGTCGATGGCTGGATGGACTGGTCGCAGACCGCATTGCAGCCGGATTTTCTCGGCGGCGTGTTCTGGGGATTCTTCCGCACCCCCGAGGCGCAACGCAATTGGCCGGCGATCAAGACGGCGCTCGCCCGCTGTGAGCAGCATTTTGCCAAGCTCGAACGGCTGCTCGAAGCCAAACCTTTCCTGCTCGGCGAGACGCTGTCGCTCGCCGACATCACCGCCGGGACCTCGCTCTATCGCTATTTCGAGCTCGAGATCGAGCGGCCGTCGCTGCCGGCGGTCGAGCGCTGGTATCGGACGCTGCAACAGCGCCCGCCGTTTCGCAAGCACGTCATGATCCCCTTCGAGGAGCTGCGTGGACGGCTTGATTACTAATTCTACTTCGTCGTCACCACGCCGGCGTCCTGGATCACCTTCGCCCACTTCTTGATGTCGGCGGCGATGAAGTCGCGGAAATGCTCCGGCGTGTCGCCGAGCAGCGTCAGGCCTTGCTCGGCGAGTTTTGCCTTGATCGCCGGATCGGCCATCGCCTCGGTGGCGATCCTGTTCAGCTTTGCGACGATTGCCGGCGGCGTTCGGGCGGGCGCGACCATGCCGTACCAGTTCTCGATGATCAGGTCGGGCATCCCGACCTCCGCCGTGGTCGGTACGTCGGGTGCGGTCGGCGCGCGTTCGCGGCCACCGAGTGCGATCGGCCGCAATGCGCCGGCCTTGATCTGCGGCAGGATCACCGGCAGGTCGAGGAAGGTCATCTGCACCTGCTGGCCCAAGAGATCGTTCACCGCCGGCGCCGCGCCGCGATAGGGTACGTGCACGATGTCGATCTTCGCCGTCAACTTGAACAATTCGCAGGCCAGATGCGGCAGGCTGCCGGGGCCGGAGGAGGCGAAGTTGAGCTTGCCCGGCTGCGCCTTGGCCAGCGCGACCAGTTCGCTCATGTTCCTTGCGGGCACGTCGGTGGCGACGACCAGCATCTCCGGCACGGTGGCGACCAGCGTCACCGGCACGAGATCCCTCAACGTGTCGTAGCCGACCTTCTCCATGCTCGGGCTGATCGCCAGCGCGCCGGCGCTCGCGATCGCGACCGTGTAGCCGTCGGGCGCAGCCTTCGCGACCGCATCGGTGCCGAGCACGCCGCCCTGGCCGGCGCGGTTGTCGACGATGATCGGCTGCTTGGTCAGTTCGGACATCTTCTGTCCGATCACCCGCGCGATGATGTCGTTCGGCCCGCCCGGCGGGAACGGCACGATCAGCCGGATCGGCTTGGCCGGGAACTCCTGGGCGGATGTCGCAACGGGTGCGAGAAGCACGAGAAGGGTTGCCAACAGCCTGCCGCGCTTCGTCATGTCGCTCATCCCTGACGTTTCTGGTTGCGGTCAGGATGGGCGCAGATCGATCGCCCGGCAACTCAAGACATCAGGCCGCGGAGAGAGCGGGCCAGGGCATCACGCGTTGAGCAGCTTCATCGCGGCTTCGTGCACGCGCGGGTCGCCGGCTGCGACGATGCGGCCGCCGGCTTGCGCCGGCTTGCCGTCCCAGGTGGTGACGATGCCGCCGGCGCCAGTGACGATCGGGATCAGGCCGGCGATGTCGTAGGATTTCAGCCCGGTCTCGATCACGAGGTCGAGATGGCCGGCCGCCAGCATGCAATAGGAGTAGCAGTCGCCGCCGTAGCGCGACAGCCGCGCCGCATTCTCGACCCGGCCGTAGCGGGCACGGTCATCCGGATTCATCAGAAGCGGACTCGTGGTGAAGGTGGTCGCCTCCTTCAGCGAGGTGCAGCGCCGTACCGAGAGCCGCCGTCCGCCCGACGGCCCGGAATAGTTCGCCGAGCCGTTGTCGCCAGAGAAGCGCTCGCCGATATAGGGTTGGTGCATCATGCCGAATACCGGCGTACCTTTGTGCAGCAGCGCGATCAGCGTGCCCCAGATCGGAAAGCCGGCGATGAAGGACTTCGTGCCGTCGATCGGGTCGAGCACCCAGACATAGTCGGCATCCTCACGCTCATTGCCGAATTCCTCGCCGACGATGCCGTGCTGGGGGAAGTTCGACTTGATCAGCCGGCGCATCACCGCTTCTGCGGCCCGGTCGGCCTCGGTGACCGGATCGAAATCGTTCGAGCTCTTGTTGTCGATCGAGAGCGAGGTCCGGAAGAACGGAAGGATGGTTTCACCGGATGCGGTCGCGAGGCGGCCGATGAAGGCGGTAAAGTCGATGACCGTCACGGCATGTCCCCGAACTGCGCAAACGGCGCGGTAGAAATTGGATGCACTCTTGCCTAGCTCAATCCGGTGCGGCGCGCACGATTAACGAAGTGTTATCCCAGCCTGATGACGTGGTTCCGGACTTTCGATTGGCTTCGGATTCGAAAGTCTCCCTGGCTCCGGACCGGATCACGAAGTCGCGAGTTCTGGTATACAAGCTATGCGCAAACCGCCATCTGATCTGGGTTTTTCCTGTAATTTACTGATTTTAAACAGGAAAAAATGAGGCCGTAGGCCTGTGGCAATTTCGACAGCCTACTAACAAATACGCAGGAAATGTTTCGAAAGTTCTTGCGTTTTGTGCAGCGCGGTCGCATATTGTTGCGGTGCGGTAGCGCCTCGCGCTATCGCTGCCCTCCTTGGGCGTTTCCTCCCTAGACTTGGGCCGCTTGTTCATTCAAGCGGCCCTTTTTTCTTGGGTCGTCATTCCCGCGAGTGAACTGCGAATCCAGTTTGAGCGCACCGCATCGCCAACTTCGAATTCTTGGTTCATGACTTCATCGGCATCACAGCGCCGAGAAAGAATTGCTTACTCCGCGGCGGCCTGGAACGGGCCAAGATCTCCGAACGGAATCTTCGCCAGCGCGTCCGCAAGCGTCGCGAAGTCGGCGGCGACCTGGGCGAAGCGCGGCCCGCGCTCGCGACGGCGCTCGTCCATATAGACCGCGCGGTTGAGCTCGATCTGCACGGTGTGCAGGCCGCTCGCCGGATTGCCGTAATGCTCGGTGATGAATCCGCCGGCATAGGGCTTGTTGCGGCCGATCGAATAGCCGAGCGAACCCATGATCTCCTCGACCAGATCGGGCAGCAGCGGTGCGCAGCTCGTGCCGTAGCGGTCGCCGATCACGATGTCGGGCCGGCGCGGCTCGTCGCGCGACACGCCGATCGACGGCATCGAATGGCAGTCGACCAGGATCACGGTCCCGAACGCCTGGTGCGCCTTGTTGATCAGCCGGCGCAGCGCGCGGTGATAGGGCTTGTAGAGCACCTCGATCCGCCGCAGCGCCTCGTCGACGTCGAGCCGCTCGCGATAGATCTCCTGGCCGTCACCGACCACGCGCGGGATGGTGCCAAGGCCACCGGCCACCCGCATCGAACGCGTATTGGCAAAGCTCGGCAGCCGGCCGGTGAACATCCGCGGGTCGAGCTCATAGGGCTCGCGGTTCACGTCGACATAGGAACGCGGGAAGTTGACCCGGACGATTGGAAAGCCGCGACCGCTGACGCCCGCGATCAACTCGTCCATGAAGGAATCTTCGGAGCGGCGCAGCGAGGTCACATCGATTCGCGACGCTTCGAGGAACTCGGCCGGATAGACCGAGCCCGAATGCGGGGAATTGAAGATGATCGGCGCGCGCCAGGTCTGCGGCTCAACGATCTCGAACGGGGGCGACAATTCGCCAGCAAATTCGGTCATTCCCTTGGCGCCGTCCCTTGCGTCCGCCTCGCCCCGCAAGAACTGATTCTGCCGGAAAAGCGGAGATTTATGGGCACGCATTGTCGGTAATCGCGATCATTCTGCCAAGTGAAAAGAGAGCAGTTTCGGCTGGAACGCGTCTTAAGCGCAGGAAATGCCGCAGCCGGTGGCCCGGACGCATGGTCAGGTCCACAAATAGGTGGTGCCGGCTGCCGCTGGCTTGATATAAATTTCACCCGAAATTTACCGACTGTCGGGCTTACTGTTCGGACCGATCCTCCAGCCGGATTCGACGATTCCTGCCATGCCGAAAATCCTCCTCGCCGAAGACGACACCGATATGCGCCGCTTCCTGGTCAAGGCGCTCGAAAACGCGGGCTTCAAGGTCTCGCCGCACGACAATGGCATGTCGGCCTACCAGCGGCTGCGCGAGGAGCCGTTCGAAATGCTGCTCACCGACATCGTGATGCCCGAGATGGACGGCATCGAACTGGCGCGCCGGGCCTCGGAACTCGACCCCGATATCAAGATCATGTTCATCACCGGCTTCGCCGCGGTGGCCCTGAATTCCGATTCGGAGGCGCCGAAAAACGCCAAGGTGCTGGCCAAGCCGGTGCACCTCAGGGAATTGGTCAGCGAAGTGAACAAGTTGCTGGCGGCCTGATTCGCCAAAAAACCTTCACTTTGTATCCTTGCCTGCCCCGCCGGTGTCCGTTATAGGGACCCGATCCAAACATGGCTTTGGGTGCGTAGCTCAGCGGGAGAGCACTACCTTGACATGGTAGGGGTCACAGGTTCGATCCCTGTCGCACCCACCACGCTTCGTCCTGACGGGCTTCGCGTGGCGCAGCCACGCCGGAGACCGCTAGCGAAGCGTGTCCGGCGTAGCTTGAACGAAGTGAAAGCGTGGACGGACGATGACCGAAGCCCAACGGGCGTAGGCGGGCCTTTGGCCGCGAGCTTCGGCTCGGCAAGCCGCGCTTCGTCGTCGCGAGGCGGCCGATTTCAGCTTCAACCTGTCAAACGGCTTGTTCGGTGTCATCACCCGCACAGGCATGCGCGGGTGACAGCGTAGTTGGGACGCAGCTTCGCATTCTCGCGACATGCGATGGTGGCTTGACGCATTTCTGCTGAGGTCCGTCGGGCAAATCGGTGGCTCGACATGTCTCCCGCCGGTTCGTGTCGGGCAGCGTGCCGCCCTCGTGTACGTCACATGATGAGCCATCATGACCTGCGAGGTCACGGCGTTCATATGCCGCCGTGCCCGAAAATACCGGCGCCCCGCGTCGTACGCGCATGTCCGTGGATTGCATTCAGGTCGCATATGCCGTGATCGGGCTCGCGCCGCTGCTCGCTGCCCTAACATCTGCGCGACCGGCCAACAAAGGGCTGGATTTCCACCTCCTGATCGTCAATTCTGATTTGGAACTTACCATCCGTGCCAAACGCGGAGGAGATGTCTCATGGAGGAAGCGCGTCCGGAGCGGTTTGTCCGCCAGGTCGGCGGTGAGCTGGTGTCTTCCGTCATCGCGCGGTCGAGGCCGATCAGGGTCGAGCTGCTCAGCCGCACCTCGCGGCCGCGCATGAACTGGCACTTCTGCCAGCCCGAGCTGACCCTGTTCTGGTTCGGCAAGGGCTGTCCGCGTTTGCGGGCCAGGATCGACGGCCGGCCTGTCGAATATCAGTTCTCGGACGCAGCCAGCCTCGCACTGTTTCCTGCCGGCACGGAGATCGAAGGGGAATGGTCGGTCGAGCCGGCGTTCGACTATACGGTGGTCTTCCTCGATCCGAAGTTCGTCGCGCGGCGTCTCCATGGCCTGATCGAACGGCCGGCGATCGCATTCCGCCACGACCAGCTTGCCCGCGGCCTGGTCGAACTGGGCCAGGAAGCCACCACGCCGGACAATCTGTTCGATCTGTTCGCCGAGGGCTGGGCCAGCCAGGCGCTCGCCCATATGGCACGGCTGTCGCGCGGCGCCGAACCAGCGAAGCCGGTCAGCCGCGGCGGATTGCCGGCGCAGAAGCTGCGCAGGATCGAGGAGTTCGTCCGGGCGAATCTCGGTGAGACGATTTCGCTGTCGGCGCTGTCGGATGTTGCCGGCCTCAGCCAGCGGCATTTCCTGCGCGCCTTCCAGGAAAGCACGGGCACCAGCCCGCATCGCTATGTGCTCGGCCTGCGCATCGAAGCGGCCAAGCGCAGCCTGAGCGAGACCGACGAGAGCGTGACCAGCATCGCGCTGGCATCGGGCTTCAGCCACGCCCAGCATTTCTCATCGACGTTCCGGCAGGCCACCGGCATCAGCCCGTCGCTGTTCCGGCAGCAGCGCCGGGCCTGAGTTTCGACGCTTTTTTGCAAGTCGCGGCGGTTTCCCGCAAGCGCGAGCCGTTGCTCCGTCGTAAGCCGGCGATGCGCACAAGGTTTGATCGCGTTCGCGAACTGGAGAAGGAAGCAAGGCATGTCAGGACCATTGGCGGGAGTTCGCGTACTCGATCTGACCGGCGTGGTCTCGGGCCCGTTCGCGACCATGTTCCTGGCCGACCAGGGCGCCGATGTGCTGAAGGTCGAGCCGATCGGCGGCGACATCACCCGACGCAGCCGCGCCAATGTCGACAAGACCGGCGAATTCTCGGCGCTGTTCATCTCGTCGAACCGCGGCAAGCGCTCGCTCTCGATCGACATGAAGACCGATGCCGGGCGGGACGTGCTGGGCAAGCTGGTGCAGCAGTCCGACGTGCTGGTGCAGAATTTCCGGCCCGGCACGATGGAGCGGCTCGGGCTCGGCCCGGACGAGGTGCGCAGGAAGAATCCGCGGTTGATCTATGTCTCGATCAGCGGGGTCGGCGAGGACGGGCCTTACGCCAAGAAGCGGGTGTACGATCCGATCGTGCAGGCGCTGTCAGGTTTCTGCGATATCCAGGCGCAGCCGGTGACCAACCGGCCGCAGATGATCCGCACCATCGTCGCCGACAAGACCACGGCGGTCTATGCCGCGCAGGCGATCACGGCGGCGCTGTATGCCCGCGAGAAGTCCGGCCGCGGCCAGCATATCCAGGTGGCGATGCTCGATGCGATGATCGCCTATCTGTGGCCGGAAGGCATGATGCAATACACCGTGGTCGGCCGCGAGCAGGCGACGGCCGATCCGAACGACCGTCCCGATCTCGTGTTCCAGACCTCGGACGGCTACCTGACCTGCGGCACGATCTCGGATTCCGAATGGCAGGGCTTCTGCAAGGCGACCGGCGATCCGGAACTCGCCAGGGATGAGCGGTTCGCGACGCCCGCCTCGCGTTCGGTCAATGCGACCGCGCGCATCAACAGGATGCAGGACTATATCCGCCAGCACACCACCGCCGAATGGCTGGCGCGGCTCGATGCGGCCGACGTGCCGTGCGCGCCGATCCTGCGGCGTGGCGAGATCATCGCCAATGAGCAGGTCGTCGCCCGCGGCCTGATCGCCGAGCTGGAGCAGCCCGGCGTCGGCACCGTGCGGCAGCCGAAGCCCGCGGCGCGTTTCGAGGTCGATGCGGCCGCGATCGGCGGTCCGGCCCCGCGCATCGGCCAGCACACGAGAGAAGTGCTGCGCGATCTTGGCTACGCCGATGCCGCGATCGAAGAGATGATCGCGCAGAAGGCCGTGCGCGCGGTCTGAGCAGCCGCGCCGCGCGACGTTCGCCAGTCCTGACCTGAAGTACCGCCGTCGGTGGGAGACAACCTATGTCCGAGAACAACAAGACTGCCTTATTGGTTGGCGCCGGCGATGCGATCGGCGCCGCGGTGGCGCGGCGGTTCGCCGCCGGCGGCTACTCCGTCTGCATCGCGCGGCGCGATCCCGCGAAATCGAGCGAACTCGTGGAGGATCTGACGCGCGCCGGCGGCAAGGTGCACGCCTTCGCCGTCGATGCGCGGCGCGAGGCTGAGGTGCAGGAGCTGTGCGAGCGGGTCGAGCGCGAGATCGGGCCGATCGAGGTCTGCCTGTTCAATGCCGGCTCGAACGTCAAGAAGGAGCTGCACGAGACCAGCGAAAAGCTGTTCTTCAAGGCCTGGGAGCTCGCCTGCCTCGCCGGCTTCCTGGTCGGGCGCGAAGCGACGCGGCACATGCTGCGGCGTGGCCGCGGCACCATGCTGTTCACCGGCGCGACCGCGAGCGTACGCGGCGGCAGCGGCTTCGCGGCATTCGCGTCCGCCAAGTTCGGCCTGCGCGCGGTCGCCCAGGCGATGGCGCGCGAGCTCGGGCCGAAGAACATCCATGTCGCCCATCTCCTGATCGACGCCGGTGTCGACAGCCCGGCGATCCACCAGCGGATGAGGGCCGCCACCGGCGTCGAGGCTTCCGAGATCCCGCCGGATTCGCTGACGCGGACGTCCTCGATCGCCGAGGCCTATTGGTTCCTGCACCAGCAAAGCCGCGACGGCTGGAGCCACGAGCTCGATCTGCGTCCCTCGGTCGAGAAGTGGTGACGCCATGCCGGAAACCTTGACGCTGTGGGGCGTGGGGACATCGCGGACCATCCGCGCCCACTGGGCGCTGCACGAACTCGGGCTCGACTATCGTTGCAAGCCGATCCTGCCGCGCTCGGGCGAGACCAAGACCGCGGAATACACCCAGCTCAATCCGCGGCAGAAGATTCCGCTGCTGCAGGACGGCGACTTCACGATCGGGGAGAGCGCTGCGATCGTCGCCTATCTGGCGCGCACCTATTCCAACCCCGATGTCACGCTGGTGCCGGCCGGGCCGCGCGATTTCGCGCGGTGGCTGGAATGGTGCTTCTTCATCGTGGCCGAGCTCGACTCCACCAGCCTCTATGTGATGCGCAGACACGGCCTCAAGGGCCTCGCGCATATCTACGGCCACGCGCCCGAAGTGGTCGGGCAGGCCGCGGAGTATTTCCGCCAGCAGCTCAGGCATGTCGAAGTGGCGCTGTCGGATGGCCGCAAATACCTGATGGGCGATCAGTTCACCAGCGCCGACATCCTGCTCGCGACCTGCCTGGTGTGGGCGATCGACTATAACGTCGGCGTCTGCGACGTCGCGACGCCGTATCTCGACCGCGTCACGGCACGGCCGGCCTACAAGGAAAGCGTCGCGGTCAACACGGTGAAGGTTTGAAGATCTTACGGCTCTAAGTACGAGCCCGCTTAGGGCCGCCAACCTCGCTTGCCGGCGCCAAGCCGAAGCGGCCATGCAGGCCGCGCCAGAGGCCGCCGCACAGGGCACTCAACAGCTTGCGCATCGGAATCCCCTCGGCGTTTGCGTTCTGCCGATCCTGCTGACGCCGGCGGCGAAAGGACAGAGCCAATTCTGGGCAGGGCTGCGCAGTTTTTGAGCAGGATGCCGTCGCGGTCGGGCGTCGCGTCCCGGAAAATCTCATCAGATTCAACTGCCGGCGTGATGGCACAGCTCGTGCATCACAGGCATCGAGTTGGCCGCTAGGGTTCCGACCTTGCCACGCAAGGTGCTGGTCCGAGAGCAGCCGCTTGCGGGGGAGACATCCCCGCAGGTGCACGGCGGGATAAAAGCCCGGGAGACCTCGTCAGCCAAGGGATTGGCGGAGCGATGGTCTTTTCGCCAGTCCCTTTTTGTGAAGTTTCGCAAGAGGGATCGGCAATGAACAAATTCGTTTTCTTCCTTCGCTCTGTTGTGATCGGCTGCGCGATCGTGCTCGCAGCCGCGCCTGCCGCCGACGCCGCACCGAAGAAGAATTTCAAGGTCGCCTGGTCGATCTATGTCGGGTGGATGCCGTGGGGCTATGCGGCCGACACCGGCATCGTCAAGAAGTGGGCCGACAAATACGGCATCACGATCGAGGTCAAGCAGTTCAACGACTACGTCGAATCGATCAACCAGTACACCGCCGGCGGTTACGACGCCGTCACCATCACCAACATGGACGCGCTGTCGATTCCCGCCGCCGGCGGCGTCGACACCACGGCGGTCGTGATGGGCGACTTCTCCAACGGCAACGACGCCGTGATCCTGAAGAACAAGGCCGACCTCGCTGCCATCAAGGGACAGTCGGTCAATCTGGTCGAGTTCTCGGTGTCGCATTATCTGCTGGCGCGCGCGCTCGAGACCTCCAAGCTGAGCGAGAAGGACGTCAGGGTCGTCAACACGTCAGATGCCGATATCGCCGCCGCCTACAAGACGGCGGACGTCAGCGCGGTGGTGACCTGGAATCCGATCGTGACCGAAATCCTCGGCTCGCCCGACGCCAGGAAGGTGTTCGATTCCTCGCAGATCCCCGGCGAGATCATGGACCTGATGGTGGTGAACACCGCGGTCGCCAAGGACAATCCGGATTTCGCCAAGGCGCTGGTCGGCATCTGGTACGAGACGATTGCCAAGATGTCCGCCAACGATCCGGCGGCGAAGGCCGCCAAGGAGGCAATGGCGAAGGCCTCCGGCACCGATCTCGCCGGTTTCGATAGCCAGCTCTCGACCACCAAGCTGTTCGACAAGGCAACCGACGCCGAGGCCTTCACGCGCAGCAAGACGGTTGGCACGACGATGGACCGCGTCCGCAAATTCCTGTTCGAGAAGGACCTGCTCGGCAAGGGCGCGAAATCGGCCGACGCCGTCGGCATCGAGCTCGCCGACAAGTCGGTGCTGGGCGACAAGGCGAACGTCAAGCTGCGCTTCGATCCGACCTACATGGACGAGGCCGCCAAGGGCAAGCTCTGAGCGCAAACCCCGACGCCACGGCGCGATCTCCAGGCAGGAGCCGACGATGCGACTTGTGAACATACGGCCGGGACGGCAGACGCGATTCTATCTTCTCGCGCTGCCGTTCCTGTTGGTCGCAATCGCCTATTTCGCCGGCTCCGGCGCACGGCTCGCGCAGAATCCGAACGACAAGCTGCTGCCGGCGCTGCCGAGCATGGTGCAGGCCGTCAAGCAGATGGCGTTCGAGGTCGATCCGCGCACCGGCAGCTACCTGATGCTGTCGGACACGGTCGCGAGCCTCGGGCGATTGGGATCGGCACTGGCAATCTCGACGGTGGCGACGCTGGTGCTCGGCATCGTGATCGGACTGCTGCCGGGCGCCAATGCCCTGCTCGGGCCGTTCGTGTCGGTGACGTCGATGGTGCCGCCGCTGGCGCTGCTGCCGATCCTGTTCATCGTGATGGGGTTAGGGGAGAATTCCAAGATCGCGTTGATCGTGATCGGGACCTTGCCCTGCATGGTCCGTGACCTCGCCATGAAAGTGCAGGAGCTGCCGCGCGAGCAGATCGTCAAGGCGCAGACGCTCGGCGCCTCGACCTGGCAGATCGCGCTGCGGGTCGCGATGCCGCAGACCCTGCCGCGCCTGATCGACGTGCTGCGGCTGCAACTCGGCCCGGCCTGGCTGTTCCTGATCGCGGCCGAGGCGATCGCCTCGGATTCCGGGCTCGGCTACCGGATCTTCCTGGTGCGCCGCTATCTCGCGATGGACGTCATCATCCCCTACGTCGCCTGGATCACGCTGCTCGCGTTCCTGATCGATGTTGGCCTGCGCGCCACGCAGCGCAAGCTGTTTCCCTGGTTTGCCTCGGTGAGGGCGGAATGAGCGCGATCCGGTTCGATGACGTCTGGAAGGAATATGGCGATCACATCGTGCTGGAGCGCATCACGATGGAGGTCGAGCCGCGCGCGTTCATCGCGTTGGTCGGTCCGTCCGGCTGCGGCAAGACCACGCTGCTCAGAATGCTGCTCGGCGAGGAGCAGCCGAGCCGCGGGCAGATTTTGGTCGACGGCAAGCCGTTGCCCGGCGAGCCGGACGCCGACCGCGGCGTGGTGTTTCAACGTTACTCGGTGTTTCCGCATCTCACGGTGTTGCAGAACGTCATGCTCGGGCGTGAGCTGCGCGATGCCAAATTGATCGGCCGGCTGTTCGGCGCGGCGCGCCGTGCCGCGGCCGACGATGCGATGAAGCTGCTCGCCGAGGTCGGGCTTGCCGGCCAGGAGGGCAAATATCCGTCCGCGCTGTCGGGCGGCATGCAGCAGCGCCTCGCGCTCGCGCAGGCGATCATGCGTGGGCCGAAAATCCTGCTGCTCGACGAGCCGTTCGGCGCGCTCGATCCGGGCATCCGCGCCGACATCCATGTGCTGATGAAGCGGCTGTGGAACGAGACGAACCTCACTGTCGTAATGGTCACGCACGATCTCAGCGAGGCGTTCGGGCTCGCGACGCGGGTGATCGCGCTGGAGCGGTCGCGCAACCGGCCCGAGGAGCGCGAGCGCTACGGCGCCACGGTGTCGCGCGATCTCGAGATATTCCCGCGCCGCAGCGCCGAGCCGCGGTCATCGGTTCAACCAGCTCCGGCCGGGACGACCCGGCCAGGCAAGGAGCATCAGCCGGGACGGCCCGGCGCTCTCGTCTTGAAGGAGCAACCATGATCCTCACAGAGGAACAGAAGGCCGAGGTCGCGGCGCACACCCGGCGCTACAACGAACTGAAGGCCGCAGGCCAGGAGCATGCGCCGCGCGCGCTGCCGGCACCGACGGCGCGCGACGCCGCACCGATCGCCGCTGATGCGATCATCCATCGCGAGGTGATTCCGGCCGGCTGGTACTGGACCACGCGGCTCAATCGCGGCGATACGCTGCGGCTCGTCAACACGATGGGGACATCCACCGTCAGCCTGCTGGCCTGGAATGCGGCCGATACCACTGAACGGCTGAACCACGCCGACACCATCAAGGTGCAATGGGCGGCGCGGCTGCAGAAGGGCCGCGTGCTGCTGTCCGACATGGGCCGCGCGCTGCTCGGCATCACCGAGGACACCAGCGCGGCGCATGACGCGGTGGTGGGCGGCTCGACGGCCGCGACCAACCAGGTGAAATACGGTGACGGCAATTTCCGCAACACCCGCGACAACTTCATTCTCGCGGCGAACAAGCTTGGGCTCGACCGCCGCGACGTGCATCCCTGTGTCAGCTTCTTTGCGCCGGTCGCCATCGACGCGGATGGAAAGTTTGTCTGGTCGGCGCCGCGCCGCGCCAAGGGCGACTTCGTCGATCTGCGCGCCGAGATGGACCTGTTGATCGCGCTGTCGAACTGCCCGCATCCGCTCGATCCCGCAGAGTGCTATCCGCAGGGCAGCGTCGAGATCGTGCGCTTTCACGCGGCCAGGCCCGCGGCCGACGATCTGTGCCGGACCGCGACCGCGGAAGCAATTCGCGCCTTCGAGAACAACGCGCTGCATTTCGGCGAGACCAGCGAAGGAGCGGTGCAATGAGCGCGCAGGCAGCTCGGGCCGGCGCCCGCATCGTCCTCGATGTCGAAATCCCAGCGCGCAAGCCATGGTCGGCGATCGTCCGCAAAGGACAGACGCTGCGGATCACGGACACTCATGGCCAGCAGGCGGTCGACACGCTGTTCTATTGCGCCAGTGATCTCGGCGAGCGCTACAGCGGTCAGGACACGCTGCGCGTGCAGGGCTCGGCCTATGTCGGGCTCGGCACGAATATCATGTCCAATGAGGGCCGCGTGATGCTGCGCGTCACCGCCGACAGTTGCGGCCTGCACGACACCTCGGCGGGTGCCTGCTCCTGCGAGAGCAACACCGTGCGGTTCGGGCACCAGACCCGCTACCAGCACGCCTGCCGCGAGAATTTCGTGATCGAGGCCGCGAAATATGGCCTGTCGAAGCGCGACATCGTGCCCAACCTCAACTTCTTCATGAACGTGCCGATCGACACCGCCGGCAATTTCACCGTGGTCGACGGCGTCTCCAGGCCTGGCGACGCCATCGAACTGGTGGCCGAGATGGACGTGCTGTGCCTGATCTCGAACTGCCCGCAGATCAACAATCCCTGCAACGGCTTCTTCCCGACGCCGGTGCAGGTGACGATCTTCGAGCCGGAGGCGTGAGGCATGTTCAGCAAGGTCCTGATTGCCAACCGCGGCGAGATCGCCGGGCGGATCGGCGAAACATTGCGCCGCATGGGCATCGCTTCGGTCGCGATCTACTCCGACGCCGACCGCTTCACCCGGCCGGTACTCGCGGCCGACGAGGCGGTGCGGATCGGTCCGGCGCCGGCGGCCGAGAGCTATCTCAACGTCGATGCGATCATGGCGGCATGCCTTGCGACCGGCGCGCAGGCGGTGCATCCCGGCTACGGCTTCCTGTCGGAGAACCGCCGTTTCGCTGAGCGGCTCGCCGAACACGGCATCGCCTTCATCGGGCCGCGGCCGGAGCATCTCGACGCCTTCGGCCTCAAGCACAGGGCACGCGAGCTCGCCGAGCGCAGCGACGTGCCGCTGCTGCCGGGCTCCGGCCTGCTGGAGACCATCGACGAGGCGGTGCGCGAAGCCGAGCGGATCGGCTTTCCGGTGATGCTGAAGAGCACGGCGGGCGGCGGCGGCATCGGCATGCAGCTCTGCCACGACATGGCGACGCTGCGCGAGCGCTTTGCCTCAGTGCAACGCACGGCGCGCGCCAGTTTCGGTGATGCGCGGGTCTATCTGGAGCGGTTCGTCGCCCGCGCCCGCCACATCGAGGTGCAGATCTTCGGCAACGGCAAGGGTGACGTCGTCGCGCTCGGCGAGCGCGACTGCTCGCTGCAACGGCGCAACCAGAAGGTCTTCGAGGAGACGCCCGCGCCGGGGCTTTCTGCCGAGACCCGCGGGCGTCTCCATGCGGCCGCGGTGGCACTCGGCAAGGCGGTCGCCTACGAATCCGCTGGCACGGTCGAGTTCATCTACGACGTCGCACGCGCGGATTTCTACTTCCTCGAGGTGAATACGCGCTTGCAGGTCGAGCACCCCATCACCGAGCAGGTCACCGGCGTCGATCTCGTCGAATGGATGATCCGGCAAGCCGCCGGTGAGGACGTTTTGGGTGCCGCGGGCGCGCTCGCGCCCGAGGGCGCTGCGATCGAGGTGCGGCTCTATGCCGAGAATCCAGGCGCGGGCTTCCGTCCGAGCGCGGGCCGGCTGACGCAGGTGAGGTTTTCGCCGGATGCGCGAATCGACGGCTGGATCGAGACCGGCACCGAGGTGACGCCGTTCTACGATCCGATGCTGGCCAAGATCATCGTGTCAGCCGAGACGCGGGAAGCTGCCATCGCGCGGCTCTCGCGAGCACTCGATGATACGGTCGTGGCCGGCATCGAGACCAATCTCGATTATCTGCGTGCCATCGCCGCATCGGACGTGTTCCGCAGCGGGCAGGTCGCGACCAGCGTGCTCGGCGAATTCGCCTATCGCCCGCGCACCATCGATGTCGTCGCACCCGGAGCGCAGAGCGGCGTGCAGGAATTGCCCGGCCGGCTGCATCTCTGGCATGTCGGCGTGCCGCCGAGCGGCCCGATGGACGAGCGGTCGTTCCGGCTTGCCAACCGCCTGGTCGGCAACCCGGAGACGACGACCGCGCTGGAGCTGACGGTCAACGGGCCGACCTTGCGCTTCAACACCGACGCGATCGTCGCTCTCTCGGGTGCGCAGATGAAGGCGTCACTCGACGGTATCGAGTTTGCGTACAACGAGCCGGTCGCGGTGCGTGCCGGCCAGACGCTCACGATCGGCAGCATCAAGGGGCCGGGGCAGCGCAGCTATCTCGCCGTCCGCGGCGGCTTCGACGTGCCGGAAATTCTCGGCTCGCGCGCCGTCTTTGCACTCGGCGCGTTCGGCGGTCATGCGACGGGCTCGCTGAAGGCCGGGGATGTGCTGCATATCGGCGCGCAATCATCCGGACTGGCAGCGCCGCGGCACGCCACGGAGGACGAACAGCCGCAGCTCACATCGGCGTGGCAGATCGGCGTGGTCTACGGTCCGCACGGCGCGCCGGACTTCTTCCTCGACGAGGACATCGAAACGCTGTTTGCGTCGGATTACGAGGTGCACTTCAACAGCGCCCGCACCGGCGTGCGGCTGATCGGTCCGAAGCCCGGCTGGGCGCGTGCCGACGGCGGCGAGGCCGGGCTGCATCCGTCCAACATCCACGACAACGCCTATGCGGTCGGCTCGATCGACTTCACCGGCGACATGCCGATCATCCTCGGCCCCGATGGGCCGAGCCTCGGCGGCTTCGTCTGCCCTGCGGTGGTCGCGCGCGACGAACTCTGGAAAGTCGGCCAGCTCAGGCCGGGCGACACCGTGCGCTTCGTGCCGGTGAAACGCGATGATCCGGTTGCGGGTCCCACGGTGCTGAAGGCGCCTGAACTCGGTTCGGCCATCGTCGGGCGCAATGAGGACGGCCCGATTCCGGTGGTGTATCGCCGCGCCGGCGACGACAATCTCCTGGTCGAATATGGCCCGATGGAGCTCGATATCGCGTTGCGGCTGCGCGTCCATGTGCTGGCGCAGGCGCTGGAGGACGCGAAGCTCGGCGGCCTGATCGACCTGACGCCCGGCATCCGCTCGTTGCAGATCCATTACGACGGCACGGCGCTGTCGCGCGCAAAGCTGCTCGACGTGCTCGGGCGGATCGAGCTCGAGTTGCCCGGTGTCGATGCGATGCGGGTGCCGAGCCGCACCGTGCACCTGCCGCTGTCGTGGCGCGACCCAGAGGCGGAGCTTGCGATGCGCAAATACCAGGAACTGGTGCGCGCGGATGCGCCGTGGTGCCCGTCGAATGTCGAGTTCATCCGGCGCATCAACGGGCTCGGCAGCGAGGACGACGTCCGCCGCATCGTGTTCGACGCCGATTATTTCGTGCTCGGCCTCGGCGACGTCTATCTCGGCGCGCCGGTGGCGACCCCGCTCGATCCGCGGCATCGCCTGGTGACCACGAAGTACAATCCGGCGCGGACCTGGACCCCGGAGAACGCGGTCGGGATCGGCGGCGCCTATATGTGCATCTACGGCATGGAAGGGCCGGGTGGCTACCAACTGTTCGGCCGCACCATCCAGGTCTGGAATAGCTGGCGCGCGACGAAAGTGTTCGAGCCCGGCCATCCCTGGCTGCTGCGGTTCTTCGACAAGATTCGCTTCTTCCCGGTCGACGCCGACGAACTGCTCGACGCCCGCGCTGCATTCCCGCACGGGCAGTACGACATCAGGATCGAGCAGGGCGAGTTCTCCTACGCCGACTATGCGAAGACATTGACCGCGGCGCAGCCGTCGATCGCCGCGTTCAAGGCAACGCAGCAAGCCGCATTCGATGCCGAGCGCCAGCGCTGGCGCGAGATGAGGCTCGACGAGACGCCGGCGGAGACGATTGATGCGGGCGTTGCCACGACAGGAATTCCAGACGGCCAGATCGGCGCCTTCTCCGAAGTGCCGGGCAACATCTGGAAGGTCCTGGCCGAGGAGGGCGCCAAGGTCGCGGCCGGCGACGTGCTTGCGATCATCGAGTCCATGAAGATGGAAATCTCGGTGCTCGCGCCGGCGGCCGGCCGCATCGCATCGGTGCCGGTGAGGCCGGGCCAGACCTTGCGTGCGGGGGATGTGGTCGCCCTGATCGGGCCGGAGTAAGCGGCGCGCGGGTCACGTCGCTGCTGCGGTGACGTCCGGCTGCGTGTCACCCGGCCGGCCGAGCGAGGCACCGTCGACCGTGGCCCAGCCCCTCAATCGACCAGGAGCGACGCCGTTCCGCAGCGCCGCTCCAGCTCGAGGATCATGGCGCTGTGGTCGATATCGCCGGACCGCTCGACGAGCGTTCGCAGCAGGTCAGCGGTCAGTGCGGTGTACGGCATCGGCTTCAGATCGAGCGCGCGCGCCGTATCGAGCGCATCTTCGAGCGCGCTCAGCTGGCCCGCCGACCCCGTCTTCGTCGTGAAATTGCGCGCGACCATCCGTTCGAGCTGCAACTCCAGCACCCGGCTCTCGGCAAAGCCTGCGCGCAGCGCCTTGCGCACATTGATTGGATCCGCGCCGCCGTGCTCGGCCAGCACGAGCGCCTCGGCAAGGGCGCCGATCGAGGCGCCGACGATGATCTGGTTGGCGAGCCTCGCCAGCTGGCCCGTTCCCGCGGGGCCGACATGGATCGGACGCCCGAGGACGCGCAGCAAATGCTCGACCCGCGCAAACACCGCGGGATCGCCGCCGGCCACGATCACGAGCGACCCGAACTCGGCGCCGCGGACGCCGCCCGAGACCGGCGCGTCGATATGCGCGACCCGCAGCTCGGCGAGGCGCGCAGCGTTCTCCCTGACTTCGGACGGACTGATCAGGCTCATGTCGATCACGACCGTGCCGGGTTGCAGCGCCTGCGCGGTCGCCTCCGCGAGGATGATGTCGGCGACCGCCGGGTTGCGGCCGAGCATGGTCAGCACGACATGGGCGTCCCGGACCGCATCGGCCGGCGACGCCGCGACCGTGCCGCCGATCGAGGCGACGGCCGCTGCTTCGTCGCTTGCGTTGTCCCAGAGCGTCGTTGGAAAGCCGGCGGCGATCAGTCGCCGGGCCATGATTCCGCCGGTCAGGCCGATGCCAAGAAATGCAACATTGCAGGATTCAGTCACGTCAGTCTCCGCCTTGCCATCGCTCTTGATCTTTCATTGCAACGACCATGCTAGGTCACTGGGTCGCTGGCGCTGAAATTCCTGTTTGTCAGTAGCAGCCTCAGCATGTCCGCGGCCGGAATCGGCGGGCAATAGAGATGGCCCTGCAAGTAGTCGCACCGCCGTTGCAGCAGGAATTGCTCCTGGCGCCGGGTTTCGACGCCCTCGGCGACGACCATCAGCCCCAGTCCCTTCGCCATCGTGATCATCGCTTCGGTGATGGCGCAGTCATGCGCGCTGTCGGGGATGCCCGAGACGAACGCACGGTCGATCTTGATCACGTCGATCGGATACTTCCGCAACAGCGACATCAGCGAGTAACCGGTTCCGAAGTCGTCGATCGCAAGCCTGATGCCGCGGCTGCGCAGCGCGTCGAGGTTTTGCGCGATCTCCGGTTCGTTCGCCATGACCATGCTTTCCGTGATCTCGATCTGCAGCAGGCGGGCCGGCAGGCCGGTCTCGCGCAGCACGGCGTCGATATAGCTCGGCAGTTCGATGTCCGAGAACTGCGGCGCCGACAGGTTCACGGCGATGGTGATGGGCGGCGCGCCCGCGGCCAGCCATTCGACCATCTGCCTGCAAGCTTCCAGGATGACCCAACGGCCGATCTGCACGATCAGCCGCGACTCCTCGGCGATCGGAACGAATTCGCTGGGTGGCACAAGACCGACATCCGGGCGGTTCCAGCGGATCAGCGCTTCGAGGCCGCCGATGTTCGATGAGCAGGCGTCGACCTTGGGCTGGAAGAACAGCACGAACTCGCTTCGCTCCAGCGCCCGTTGCAGACCGGACACGACGTCGCGCCGTTCCTGGATGCGCTGCTCCATCGTGGGCGTGAAGAAGCAGCAGGTATCCTTGCCGGAGGTCTTCGCCGAATACATCGCCATGTCGGCGTGCTTGATGAGCGCCGATGGCGAACTGCCGTCCTGCGGGTATACGGCGACACCGATACTGCCGGATACGCGGCATTCGTCATTGTCGATCTGGATCGGCCGCGACAGTTCGGTCAGCAGTGCGAGCGTGGTCGACTGCAAGGCGACGCTATTCGTCTCATCGTCGAGGATGATCACGAACTCGTCGCCGCCGATCCGCGCCACCGTCCGCGCATTCGGCACCACGCCCTTGAGGCGGCCGGCGATCACGGTCAAGAGCCTGTCGCCGGCGTGGTGACCCAGCGTGTCATTGACCGATTTGAAGCCGTCGATGTCGATGAACATGACGGCGCAGCAGCCGTTGCAGGCGCGGGCGTCCTCGACGCAGAGATCGAGCGCCCGGTTGAACATCGCCCTGTTGGAGAGGCCGGTCAGGTCGTCATGCGACGCGAGATACTCGATCCGCCTTTCGGCAATCCGCTTCTTCTCGTGCCGTGCGAGGTTGGTCAGCGCAAACGAGACGTTGGCGGCAAGCCTCTCCAGGATGTCGACGAACTCTGGCGTGAACGTATCGACCTCGAGCGACAGCAGCAGCAGCACCCCGATGACGCGCTCGTCGTCGGTGAGCGGAAATGCGCCGCCCGAGCGCGTGGTCTCGATCGCGCGACCGTGCCAGTGGGCAGTCCTGGGATCCCGCTGAAAATCGTTGGCGATGGCGGGGCGCCTGGTCCGGTAGGCCGTTCCCGTCAGGCCTTGTCCTTCCGGGATGGTGGGATCGATCGACAGGGTGAGCGACCTGACATAGTCGGCGGCGATACCGGCACTCGCCGCGAGTTTGCACGTCGGGTTCCCGGGCTCGACCAGCATCACGCTTCCCGAGCTGAAGCGCGCCCCCTTGATCGTGGCCTCGCACACCAGCCGGAACAGTTCGTCCTGCGTCGCGGAGCGCATGATCGCTTCGTCGGTCTCGGTCAACGCGCTGAGCATCCGCGTCAAGGCCGCGGTCTGCGACGAGCGATCGAACGTGTCGAGGCCGAATGCGACGTTGTCGGCAATGCGGGTCAGCGCCAGGATATTGCGCCACGTCAGCGCGGTCGGTGCGCTCGCAAGAACGACCAGGACTCCAGCCGTGCTGCCCCTGCACAGGATCGGGATCGCCGCCGCGGCGCGCACCCCGAGTTCCTTGTATTCCTCATGCCATGGCGCGAGCAGTTCGTCGGCCCAGCAGTCGTGCGCGATGCTCGGCTCGCCGGAGCGCAGCGTCGCGCCGATCACGCCGCCGGGACCTGCCGGCTGCCGCGCATCGAGCCCGGGAATGCCGATCCCCGCAGACGCCGCGAGATGAGTGCTTCCATCCGCGCCGCGCATCAGGATTGCGGTTCCGAGAAAGTTGCCGCCGTGGGCGGTCGCGACCGCGACGCCTTCGAACAGTTCCGTGTTGTTCTTGGCACGCAGGATGATCTCGCTCACGACGCCGAGCGTCGCGAGCATCCGATTAGCGGGTGCGGGAGTCATGGCCGTCGGCAGGTCCGATCATCAACAAGGTGCTTTGGTGCTCGCGCTCGGGCATGGACACTCATAAATCGCGCAGCGGACAATGCCGACCTGGCCGCTGCTGCGACGGCGCAAATGTCCGGACATCGCCTGCCGCCGCTGCGTGAGCAGCGGCAGGCGCGCCCTCTTGCGCTGACGCCGTGTCGCCATCCCCTCAGGGCGATCCGGCAAGCAGGCCGGTCAGATCTTGAATTGCTTCCGCTGCCCGGCGACGCGATGATTCACGCGTTTTCCGCTGCACCAAACCGATACCCGTCGTCCCTCCACTCCAGGCTTGTCTTTGCGGCGCGCAAGAATCGTTGCTAGGCGTTGAAAATTATCGGCGACATGATTTGCGATTGTAAGTACGCAATTCCGTAGCTGCTGTGCGCGAGCGCGCGAGGCTGACGCGAGGCTTGAGCTGGCGCAGTCTGTCCGATCAAACTCGGGTGCGAACTTTGTGTCGGTGCGAACGCGGCAGGCACATCGCATTTGACGATCTCGTGAATTGAAGCCAAGGTGATTCACTTTTCGAGATGCGGCGCCAGCAGCCTCTCCAACAACAAGAGACGCGCCGTGCCATCGCACGGTGAAGAGTCCGCTTATGCCAGTGTGGGCCATCGTTGAAGGAGGATGCTTTAAAATGCGGTCAAGGTCGCCATCAGAGCGCCCATTGGAAGCGACTTCGGATTTCGTGACCCGGCTTGAGAGCGCCAGCACTGAAGCGGAAATCGTGGCCGAGGTGATGCGGCAGGTCTCTGGCTACGGGGCGAGTTCGTTCATTGCGTGGGTTATGCCGCAACAGGGAATGCAAGCCGCGGACTCCCGGTGCATCCTGCTGAACTCCTGGCCGGCAGATTGGCTGCAACGCTACACCTCCATGAACTACTCCGAGCATGATCCGATCCGGCGCTGCATCCGGGAGCGCCACCGGCCCTTTCTCTGGAGTGAGATCGCTCCGCAATATCTGGAGCATCCATTATCCCGCCGGATCGTCGCCGAGCTCGCCGCGTTCGGATTGAAGGAGGGTTTTGCGATCTCGCTGCCGTCGCTGGACGGCAACCTGATCGGCTTTGTGATCGCCGGCGAAAGCTTGAACGTCGATGCACGGAAGCGGCATGAGCTGCGCATCATCGCGACCTATGCCGTCGGCCGCGCGCTTCGTCTGTGGAACATGGCGCAGCTGCATCCGGCGATCAACGTCACCCTGCGGGAGCGTGAAGCGGTGCAGCTCGCGGCCTCCGGGCTCAACGAGCGCGAGATCGGCGCGAAGATGGGCATCTCGGGCCACGGCGTCGACAAGCACCTGAGGTCAGTGCGCGAGAAGGTGCAGGCGCGCAACACCGCTCAAGCCGTCGCCGAGCTGCTGCGGCTCCGCCTGATCACCTGACCGCGTTTCCGCGTCCGGTCCGGCGAGATCGGCCGCCTCACACCTCCAGCCATTCCTCGCGGATCGCGGCGTTGTTCTTGAGTTGCTCGGGCGTGCCTTCGAACACGACGCGGCCGTGGCCCATGATGTAGACCCGGTTCGAGATCTTCATCGCGATCGACAGCTTCTGTTCGACCAGCAGGATGGCGACGCCGGCTTTGGCGATCCGCGCGATCAATTCGCCGACCTGCTGCACGATCAGCGGCGCCAGACCTTCGGTCGGCTCGTCGATCATCATCAATTCGGGATCGCCGAGCAGGGTGCGGCAGGTGGTCAGCATCTGCTTCTCGCCGCCCGACAGCACGCCGGCCGGCGTGTCGGCGCGGCGGGCGAGGTTGGGGAACATGTCGAGCATCTCCTGCAACCGCCACTTGCCGGGGCGGCGCGGGTCCTTGATGCCGAGCAGCAGGTTCTGGCGCACCGTCAGGCTCGGAAAGATGTCGCGATGCTCCGGCACATAGCCGAGCCCGAGGCGCGCGATCTTGTGGCTCGGCAGGCCCGCGATGTCCTTGCCCTTGAAGCGGATGGTGCCTTGCGGCGGCACCTCGCCCATGATCGCCTTGACGGTGGTGGAGCGGCCGACGCCGTTGCGGCCGAGCAGGCTCACCACCTCGCCGGCGGCGATGTCGAGATCGACGCCTTGCAGGATGTGGCTCTTGCCGTAATAGGCGTGAAGATTCCTGACCTCGAGCATCAGTCGACCTCCTCGCCGAGATAGGCTTCCTTGACCTTCGGGTTGCCGCGGATCTCCTCCGGCGTGCCGGAGGCGATGATGTGGCCGTAGACCAGCACCGAGATGCGGTCGGCGAGGCCGAACACCACGCTCATGTCGTGCTCGACGATGACGAGCGTGCGGCCCTCGGTGAGGCGACGGATCAGCGCGACCGCGCGATCGGTCTCGGCGTGGCTCATGCCGGCGGTCGGCTCGTCCAGCATGATGACGCTGGCGCCGCCGGCGATCGTGATGCCGATCTCGAGCTCGCGCTGCTCGGCGTACGTCAACAGGCCCGCCGGCACGTCGCGGCGATGGCTGAGATGGATGTCGTCGAGGATCTGCGCGGTGCGCTGCTTCACCTCGGGCAGACCGTCGACGTTCTTCCAGAACGCATAGCGGTGGCCGGTGGCCCACAGCACGGCGCAGCGGACGTTCTCCCACACCGTCATGCGGGCGAACACGTTGGTCACCTGGAACGAGCGCGACAGGCCGCGCCGGTTGATCTCGAACGGCCGCAGCCCCGAGGTGACCTCGCCGTTGAGGCGGATCTCGCCCGAGGTCGGCTTGATGTGGCCGGAGATCAGGTTGAACGTCGTCGACTTGCCGGCGCCGTTCGGGCCGATGATGGCGTGACGCTCGCCCTTGGCGACGCTCAGGTTGAGGTCGCGGATGATCTGCACATTGCCGAAGCTCTTCTCGACGGCGTTGACTTGAATGGCAGCGGTCATGCGAGATACCCCCGATCACGGGCCACCGTCGCGGCGCGATCCCAGGCTTCCGCGACGCGCCTCCAGGTGATGCGCGCGACAATGAAGCCGCCGACGAGCAGCACCGCAGCGGTCACCCAGGTCGTCGGCGCGGTCGCGATGAACGGGATGCCGAGCAGCTTGATCGGATCGCCGCCGGAGAAGCGCGCGACGGTCTCGATGGTCAGGATGATGCCGAGCGCAAACGCCAGGGTCGGGATCGCGGCGACCAGATAGGACGGGATCACGGTGCCAAGCGTGCCGGCGCGGATCAGCGGTCGATGCTTCATCAGGATGCCGGCGATGCCGCCGGGCGCGAACATCACGATGCCGATGAAGATGATGCCGAAATAGAGCTGCCAGACCGAGGTGACGCTGGTCAGCCCGAGTTGCAGGTAGGTCACCAGGATGGCGCCGAGGATCGGCCCGAAGAAATAGGCGGTGCCGCCGATGAAGGCGGAGAACAGCACCAGGCCGGATTGCGTCGCGCCGAGATAGGCCGAGTTGGCGATCTCGAAATTGATCGCGGTCAGTCCACCGGCGATGCCGGCGAAGAAGCCCGCGAACATGTAGGCGAGGTAGCGCACCACATGCGGATCGTAGCCGATGAACTCGACGCGCTCGGGATTGTCGCGCACCGCGTTGCAGATCCGGCCGAGCGGCGTCCGGGTCAGCGCATACATCGCGATCGCCGAGACCAGCACCCAGAACGCGATCAGGTAATAGACCTGGAGCTGCGGTCCGAAGGTCCAGCCGAACAGCGGCATCAGCGAGGTGCGGTCGGTGGTGATGCCGGACTCGCCGCCGAACACGCTGCGCAGGATCAGCGACGACGAGGCGACCAGTTCGCCGATGCCGAGCGAGATCATCGCGAACACCGTGCCGGCGCGCTTGGTCATGACCCAGCCGACCACGACCGCGAAGGCCATGCCGCCGATGCCGCCGACCAGCGGAATCACCGGCAGCGGGATCGGCCAGTTGTGGCTCGCGACCGCGTTCATGGCGTGGACGGCGAGGAAGCCGCCGAGGCCGTATTGCACGGCGTGGCCGAACGACAGCAGGCCGGTCTGGCCGAGCAGGATGTTGTAGGACAGCGCGAAGATGATCGCGATGCCGATCAGGCTGAACGAGGTCAGCGAGCCGCCGGAGGAGAACACCAGCGGCAGCACGACGAGCGCCGCGGCTGCGAGCAGCCAGACGCCATAGAAGCCGAGGGCGCCGCCGGATTCCTGTTTGGTCGCGGCAGGAGCGGGGGGGGCAGCGTTGCTCATGACTCACGCGTCCCCAACAGGCCCATGGGGCGGAAGATCAGGACCAGCACCAGCAGCAGATAGGGCAGGATCGGCGCGATCTGCGCGATCGTGACATTCCAGATGTCGGTGAGCGGCGAGGGGCCGAGGCTCGGATCGAGCGGACCGAACACGCTGGCGAGCGAACCGTTCAGCGCGACCGCGAAGGTCTGGATCAGGCCGATCAGCAGCGAGGCGATGAAGGCGCCGGGCAGCGAGCCGAGGCCGCCGAACACGATGACGACGAACAGGATCGGGCCGAGCAGCGCGGCCATGTCGGACTGCGTCACCAGCGACGGCCCGGCGATCACGCCGGCGAGCCCGGCGAGCGCGCTGCCGACGCCGAACACCAGCATGAAGACGCGGCCGACATTGTGGCCGAGATGGCCGACCATGCTCGGATGGGTCAGCGCGGCCTGCACGATCAGGCCGACCCGGGTCCGCTTCAGCGTGACCAGCAGCGCGATGAAGATCACGATGGACACGACCAGCATGAAGATCTTGTAGGCGGGGTAGTTGGTGGAGAACACGGTGAAGGCCGGGAAGTCGAGCACCGCCGGGACCCGGTAGTCGACCGGGCTCTTGCCCCAGATCATCGAGACGATCTCTTCGATTGCGAACGCGAGCCCGAAGGTCAGCAGCAGTTCGGCGACATGGCCGTGCTTGTGGGTGTTGCGCAGGCCGTAGCGCTCGACCGCCATGCCGACTGCGCCGACCAGAAGCGGCGCCAGCACCAGAGCCGGCCAGAAGCCGATCCAGCGCGTCAGTTGATAGCCGAAGAACGCGCCCAGCATGTAGAAGCTGGCATGGGCGAAGTTGAGCACGCCCATCATGCTGAAGATGACGGTCAGCCCGCTGGACAACAGGAACAGCAGCATGCCGAACAGGACGCCGTTCAGCGTCGAGATGACAATCAACTCAGCCACGGCGCACCCGCTTGAGAGATGAACGGTTCACGTGATCAAAGACCTGTCGAGGGAATTGAGGTCCGGCACCGACGCTGCCGGATGACGAATGCCTCCGCGACCCCGAAGGGGCGCGGAGGCGGATTGGAAGGCGGCCGATCAGGGCCGCTTCATGTTGCAGGTGGTCGGAAGCATGGTCTGGGCGGTATCGATCTTGGAGACGATGTGCCAGCCCCAGCCGGTGTTCTCTTCGTCGAACGGCTCCTTGGCCTTGTCGGCCAGACCGCCGAACGAGGAGATGTAGATCGGCTGGAAGAACTGGTGATCGTCCTTGCGCATGAAGCCCTCGCCGCCGTCGAACACCTCGAACTTCATGCCTTCGAGCGCGGCCGCGACCTTCACCGGGTCGATCGAATTGGCCTTCTCGGCGGCCGCCTTGAACATCCGCATCTCGTTGACCGCGCGCGGATACCACACGGAAATGCCGGTCTTGGCGCGGAAGTCCTTTTCGAAATCCATCGCCGCCTTGTTGCCGGAGTTCGGCACGCCTTCGCTGATCTGGAACACCTGGTTCTCGAGGCCGGTCTGCTTGATCGCGGTCGGGCCGCCGGCGCCGCCGGCATAATAGGTGTACCAGTTGACCTTGAGGCCGGCGTCGGCCGCGGCCTTCAGCAGCAGCGCGAAGTCCTGGCCCCAGTTGCCGGTCACGACGGTGTCGGCGCCCGACGCCTTGATCTTGGCGATGTAGGGCGAGAAGTCGGTGACCTTGAGCATCGGATGCAGTTCGTCGCCGACGATCTGGATGTCCGGCCGCTTTTCGCCCAGCATCTTGCGCGCCGTCGTGCGCACCGACTGGCCGAACGAATAGTCCATGTTGATCAGATAGACCTTCTTGATGGACGCCTGGCCCTTCATGTAGTTGGTCAGCGCTTCCATCTTGATGTCCGAGTTCGCATCCCAGCGGAAATGCCAGTAGCTGCACTTCTCGTTGGTCATGCTCGGGTCGACCGCGGCGTAGTTGAAGTAGAGCACTTCCTTGCCGGGGTTGCGCGAATTGTGCTTGGTGACGAAATCCTCCAGCGCGGCGCCGACCGATGAGCCGTTGCCCTGCGTGATGTAGTGGACGCCGGCGTCGATCGCCTTCTGCGCCTGCACCAGGCTTTCCTGCGGATTGGTCTTGTTGTCGAGCGGAACGATCTCGACCTTGTGGCCGAGGATGCCGCCCTTGGCGTTCAACTCGTCGGCGAGATACTGGAACGTCTTCAGGCCGCCTTCGCCGACGCTGGCACCGCCGCCGGACAGCGGATCGATGTAACCGATCTTGACGGTTTCCTGCGCGGAGGCCGCGCCTCCCAACACCGTCAGCGCCGTTGTGGCAGCAACGATCAGTTTACGCATCCTGCTTTCTCCCTTGCTGGTGTTTCTTGATCTTGAGCGATCGAAGCCGTCTCTTAGCCCCAATTGCCGAGCTTCTGCAACTTTCGCATTGAATATTGCGTCAAGTTTTAGCGTGAGGTATTATAATGTTATAGGCTATAAACGCTTCGAGATCCCGCGAGATCCGGTGCAGATTTGAACCGCAAGTAAACTTTTGGATGAGGCATCCCCGCCCGCCATTGGAGCCGACGTCGTCCGAAGCCCCTCGCGTCCGGAAGCATCATAGCGGCGGGATGCGAATTGGCGATTCAAGCCGGATGCCGACGCGGCTTGAGGCCCGACAGGAATAGTCGCGCGAAATGATCTGCGACCTGTGCCGAAGGCCAGTCACGCCTGATCTTGAACCAGATCGGATACCAATGGACCATTCCGGTTAGAATACGCTCGGCGAAATATGTGTCGATGCGGCGGATGCGACCCTCGTCGATCCAGCACTCATAGCTGCTCTGGCTTTGCCGGATCGAGGCCAGCACCTGTCCGACATAGGCTTTCCGGTCAGGGTCGTTGAGATAGTTGATGTTGTGGTAGGTCGCCTTCGGGCCGCACGGTGTGTCGTGCAGCATCAGCAGCAGGCGGATCCTCTGCACGGTGTGCTCGAATGCCCCAAGGCTATGCTGTTGCAGGTGCTCCCGAATGCCGACCTCGCCGGCGAGGCCGCGCCGCAGGCAGGCCAGCAGCAGGCTCTCTTTCTCGCTGAAGTGATAGTAGATGCCGGCGCGGGTCATGCCGGCATCGACGGCGATGCTCTCGAGCGACGTGCCTGACGCGCCCCTTCGGTTGAAACTGTCGGAGGCGATCGAGAGCATCCTGTCGAACTTGGCGGCCCGCTTGTTCAAGCTGGCGCGCGCCTCGAGGAACGGGGCGAGGCTGAGCGGCTCGGGCATGTCGGGGATCGCGAGCTCGCGCCGGTAGACGCCATGCGTGACGATATCGTCGATGGCATCGATCGCCTGCTGACGCGTGTAGTAGTCGCGTTCCGACAGCCAGAACGGCACCCAGTCCAGCATCGAGATCAGCGCCACGGCTGTCAGCAGCGGTTCGTCGCAGCTGATCGAGCCGTCGGCCACGCCGCGATCGAGGACATCGGCCAGCAGCGCGGCATTCTGCCAGCGCCTCGCATGGACTTCGCTGCTATAGGGCGCGGCGAGCGCATCGATATCGGTGAACAGGATCATGCGCTGGCCTTCGGGCCGCAGCCTGCCGCGCACGAAACGCCTGATGATCTCGAGCCCGTCGATGCCGGGCTCGGCGGCAGCTTCGATCTCGTGCCGGTAGATCGCCAGCCCGCGCAGATAGCAGTGGAAGATCAGATCTTCCTTGTCGCGGAAATAATGGTACAGCGCGCCCGGCACGGCCCGGACCGACGCCGCGACCTGCTCCATCGTCACATTCGCATAGGAGTGGCGGGCAAACAGCCGGGAAGCTGAGACCAGGATTTCTTCTGCCCGATCGGTCGGGTCGGCGGCGACTTGCAAGCTCGAATGCCCTTCCTGATCGCGGAGCGAAACTCGCACGCGAGATAATCCCCTTGGCAGCCGCTTGTCGATCTGCGATAGACGCTGGTATACCATACACCAGTAGTCTTTGGAGAGATCATGGCGCGCAACATTCTGATCCTTGGAGCTTCCTACGGCTCCCTGCTGGGGACCAAGCTTCTGATGGCGGGGCACAACGTGTCCCTGGTGTGCCGGAAGAACACCGCGGACCTGATCAACCGCGAGGGCACCGAGGTCCGGATCAAGCTGCGCGACGAGAAGGAGCACCGCTCGATCTTGTCGCGCGACCTGCCGGGCAAGCTCGACGCGGTGACGCCTGCCGACGTCGACGTGTCGCGCTACGACATGGTCGGCCTCGCGATGCAGGAGCCGCAATACACCAACCACACCGTGCGCGTGCTGATGATCAAGATCGCGGCGGCGAAGCTGCCGTGCCTCTCGATCATGAACATGCCGCCGCTGCCGTATCTGAAGCGGATCCCCGCGCTCGCCGGCATGGATCTCGAGGAGGCCTACACCAACGCCCAGGTCTGGGAGCGCTTCGAGCCGGGACTGGTGACGCTGTGCTCGCCCGATCCGCAGGCCTTCCGTCCGCCGGAGGAGAAGGCCAATGTGCTGCATGTCGGTCTGCCGACCAACTTCAAGGCTTCGGTCTTCGCCGACGACAAGCACAACAAGGTGCTGCGTGAGCTCGAGGCCGACATCGACGCGGTCACGCTCGACGGCCAGGACGTGCCGGTGAAGCTGAAGGTGTTCGATTCGTTGTTCGTGCCGCTGGCGAAATGGTCGATGCTGCTGACCGGCAACTACCGCTGCATCACGCCGACTGAGCCGCAATCGATCCGCGACGCCGTGCATGGCGACCTCACGCGCTCGCAGGCGATCTATGACCATGTCGACGGCATCGCGCGCAAGCTCGGCGCCGATCCGGCGGACCAGGTGCCGTTCGCGAAATATGCCAAGGCGGCGGAAAGCCTGCTCAAGCCGTCATCGGCGGCCCGCGCGGTCGCCGCCGGCGCGCCGTTCATCGAGCGCGTCGACCTCCTGGTGAAGCTGATCTCGCACCAGCTCGGTAACCCCAGCGCCGAGATCGACCGCACGGTCGAGACCGTCGACCAGAAGCTGAACGAGAAGATCGTGCAGGGCGGTTCGGGCGCGCAGTGAAGCGCGTCGATGGCGGGGGCATCACGCGTCCCCGCCATGCGGGTACGCGCAAATCGCGACTGGCCCCAGTGAGGTGAGCACGCCAATCAGGCTCCCTCTCCCCTTGCGGGAGAGGGTGGGGAGAGGGGTGGCCCCGGGCGAGATGATCGATGTGCGGGCTACTTTCGCAACATCGATCGCGTGTCGCAGAGATATTGAGAGAGTGCGCCGTGTGGCACCCCTCTCCCCAACCCTCCCCCGCAAGGGGGGAGGGAGCCCATCCGCTGGTGGCTTCCTAACTTGATATCGGTTGTCCTTTGATGCTGCGCCGTCAGTCCTCATGCGTCACAGCCAGAATCGTCACTGACCGCGTCTGATGGCTCGGGGTCTGGAAATCGATCGTCTGGCCGACCGACAATCCGATCAATGCGGCGCCGACCGGCGTCAGCACCGAGATGCGGCGGAGCGCGATGTCGGCTTCGTGCGGATACACCAGCACGACTTCCCTGACGTCGCCGGTCTCGTCGTCGCGGTAGCGCACGCGCGAGTTCATGCGGACCACGTCGTGCAGGTCGGAATCGTCGGCGACGACCCGCGCGCGGTCGGTCTCGCGGGCGAGGAACTGGGCCACGCGGGGAAACACCGCCATGCTGGAATCGGCCAGCGCGCTGAGGCGCAGCGCTTCGCTCGCGGCGATCACGATCGGCGGCAAGGTGGCGGCGGAAAAACTGTTCTGAATGCTCTGGGTCATGTCGTCTGACTTTGCGGTTGATCGGAGATGCGTCGACGCCGGCGCGCGACTGCATCGCGCGACGCGGCGGACTGAAATGATTCTGATGACGTGGTAGGGAATCCGGACGGCGCGCGATCGCCGGCCGGCTAAGTGCCTGCGTGCAGACGTCCGGCGCGCAATCCGAGGCGCGCAATGCGGGTGTCGATGCTCAGCATGTCGATCATGGCAACACGAACATAGCCGCTCGTGCCGTCGCATCCATTGCGGCGAAAGCGCGCACGCGCTCATCGCCGAACCGGTGTCAGGGCTGGCCGATGCCGGTGAGGCCGAGCGCGGCGCCGGCGGCGAGTGCGAGCAGCGGATGGATGCGGGTCGTGGTGGTGGCGATCGCGACGCCGGCCGCGATCAGGATCGTGCCCCAGCTCGAGGCCGAAGCATGGGTGATGACGATGGCGCTGGCGGTGACGAGGCCGGCGGTGACCGGAACCAGCCCGGCCTGCACGGTCTTGCGCCAGGGCCGGTCCTTGAAGCGCTCCCACAGCCGCAGCGCAAAGCCTGTCACCAGCGACGACGGCCCGAACTTGGCGAGCGAGGTCACCAGCACGCCGGAGAAGCCCGCGACATGCCAGCCGACCAGCGGCACCACCATCATGTTCGGCCCGGGTGCGGCCTGCGCCAGCGCGAACAGCGCGCCGAATTCTTGCGCCGTCATCCAGTGATGGATATCGACCACCTGCCGCTGCATCTCCGGCAGGATGGTGTTGCCGCCGCCAAAGGCCAGCAGCGACAATTGGCTGAAGATCAGCGCCAGCGTGACGAGGGTTGCGCTCATGATGCCTGCCTCGCCCTGAGAAAGATGCTGAGCGGCGCCAGCGTCAGCAGCGTCGGCAGCAGCGGCAGCCGGAACACCGCGATCGCGAGCACGCAGAGCGCGCCGATGAACAGGCCGAGCACATCGCGGCGCAGCGGCCAGGCGATCTTGATCGCGGTGGAGATCAAAAGCCCGGCTGCCGCCGCGGCGAGGCCACCGAACAGATGGCGCACCACCAGGTCGTCGGCGAAGCGGGCGTAGATCATGCCAAGGCCGATCACGACGGCGGTCGGCACCGCGATCAGCCCGAGGATCGAGGCGATGGCGCCGGGAATGCCGCGAAACTTCAGCCCGACCGCGACCGACATGTTGATGATGTTGCCGCCGGGCAGGAACTGGCAGAGCCCGAGCAGGTCGGTGAACTCGGCGCCGGTGAGCCAGCCGCGCTTCTCCACCATCATGTGGCGCGCCAGCGGCAGCACGCCGCCGAAGCCGGTCAATCCGAGGATGAAGAAGCCGGTGAACAGTTCGCCGATATCGGGCGCCTCGTGCTTGGTGGTCAGGGTGGCAGGGGCTGCATCCATCGGCGCGTCGGCTCCGTTTCCTGTCGTGTTCGACTCGAACCTAGTTTGCGATGCTCCAAATATCAAATATATGGATCATGGAATTGTCATATCTATTACATATGGATCGCCGTGATGATCGAGCTGCGCCATCTCCGCTATGCCGTCGCGGTCGCCGAGGAAGGCCATATCACCCGCGCCGCCGCCCGTCTCGGCATCCAGCAACCGCCGCTGAGCCAGCAGATCCGCGCGCTGGAGGCCGCGATCGGCGCGCCGCTGTTTCGCCGGCAACCGCGCGGGGTCGAACTGACCGCCGCCGGCCGCGCCTTCGTGGAGAAGGCGCGCGTGATCCTGCGCGACACCGACCTCGCCGTCGAAGCGGCGCGCCGCGCCAGCCGTGGCCAGGAAGGCCAGCTTGCGATCGGCTTCACCTCCTCGGCCGCCTTCCACCCCTTCGTCACCGGCGTGATGCGCGAAATGCGCGAGCGCGCGCCCGCGATCACGCTGTCGCTGGAAGAGGCCTCGACCGGCGAACTGATCGAAGCCGTCGAGGCCGACCGGCTCGATGCGGCATTCGTGCGTTCGCCGAGCGAGCGGCTGGAGAATCTCACGATCACCCATCTGCTCGACGAGGAGATGCTGGTCGCGCTGCCCGACCATCATCCGCGCGCCCGCAAGGACACGCGGCGGCGGATTTCGCTGGGCTCGCTCGCCGACGAGCCGCTGATCCTCTACCGCCGCCCGACCGGTCCGGGGCTCTACGACAGCATCATCGCCGCCTGCCGCGCGGCGGGCTTCAGCCCGAAGGTGGCGCAGGAGGCGACGCGAATGGTGTCGACGCTCAGCCTGGTCGCCGCGGGGCTCGGGATTTCGATCGTGCCGGAATCGATGGCGCGGCTCGAGACCGCGGGCGTCTCCTATCTCCGCCTCGACCGTGCCACGGGCCTGGTCGCGCCGCTCGCGCTGGCGCGCAAGAAGGGCCCGGCCGGCGGCACGCTCGGCCGCCTGCTCGCCATCGTAACGCGGCGGGTGAAGGATCGTGCGGGCGGTGACGAAGGTCTTGCGCGACGGAGCTGATCGTCCCGGCTGGCGCGGAATGTGGGGAGTTTGGCGAACGCTTGTGTCGGCGTGCAGCTAGATAGCCTGCATCGAACCCGGCTGCTCACGTGCCGATCGCAATGGCTCAGCGTCCGAAGCCGCCCCGGGTTCATCCAACACAGCAGAGAGGCAGTCCGATGACACGTTTTCCTGTCCATACATTCGACGCCGCACCCGAAGCCTCGAAGCCGACCTTGCGCGAGGTCGAGGCGCGGTTCGGCATGATCCCGAACCTTGCGGCCGCGATGGCGACGTCGCCGGTGCTGATCCAGAGCTTCCTCCACATCTTCGACAAGGTTCACGGCGGCAGCTTCTCCGAGCAGCAGATCCAGACCGTGCTGCTCACCGACGCGGTGACCAACGCCAGCACCTGGGCGGTCGCGCTGCATTCCGCGCTCGGCTTGCAGGCCGGTCTCGATCCTCAAGACGTCGAGGCGATGCGGGCCGGGCGCTCGCCCGCGAACAAGCAACTCGGCGCGCTCTCGACACTGGCGAGGACGCTGATCGAGAAGCGCGGGCGGCTCGACCAGCAGGACACCGAGAAGTTCCTGGCGGCCGGGTTCAGCAAGGAATTGCTGCTCGAGGTGATCACCATCGTGGCGGCATCGACCATCACGAACTACACCGGCAGTGTGACCAATCCGCCGCTGGAGGCGGGATTGCAGCCGCATGCCTGGAATGGCTGAGTATCAATATTCACGTCGGCCATCGGTCGGCGTGCACTTGCCCAGACTAGGCGCTAATCGTGCGAATGACCCGCGCCGGATTACCTCCCGTAAGCGTATTCGGGGGCACGTCCTTGGTGACTACCGAGCCGGCAGCAACGACTGAGTTCTCGCCGACGGTAACCCCGCCGATGATCGTTGCGCCGGCTGCGATCCAGACGTTCCTCTCAATTACGATGGGCTTGGCCGTAACGGACCGGCGTTGGGAAGGGTCGAGCGGATGGCCTGACGTGATGATGCTCACGTTCGGTCCAATCATCACGTCGTCGGCTATGGTGATTCCACCGAGGTCATACAGTGTGCAGTTCTGATTGATGAAGACGTTGCGCCCGACCTGGGTTTCGTTCCCACCCGTCGCGTAGAATGGCGGGATCAATAGGAAGCGATCATCGACTTGCTTGCCGATGAGCTCACTGAACAAGGCCCGGACTTCGTCCGCATCGTCGAACGTCAAGCGATTGATCTTCGCCGTTATCGCCATTGCCCGCTTGGTCTCCGCTACCATCGCTGCGGATTCTGGCGTCCGCCTGTGAACGATCCTGACACCATCCTGATGCGACATTCGCCGTTTCCTTGCACAGCAGAACCGATTCGCGCCGCTGCTTCATTGGCAAAGCTACAATGCAGGAGGACCGCATTCTAGCATCGCGTCATTTCCGCCTTATGGGCTCACAACCTAGCCGGCAAATCTGGCGCGGTAATCCTGCGGGGTGGTCGCCAGCAATCGCAGGAAGCTGCGGCGCATGGTCTCCTCGGAGCCGAAGCCGCAGCGTTGCGCGATGCGCTTGATCGGCAACCGGGTCTCCGACAGCAGGTGGCGAGCGCCTTCGACCCGCAGCCGCTCGATCGCGCGTGCCGGTGTCAACCCGGTCGCATCCGCATAATGCCGGCTGAAACTGCGCTCGCTCATGCCGGCCTGTTTCGCCAGCGTCGGCAGCGAGAGGTCGTCGGCGAGGTGGTTGCTGATCCAGTCATGCAGCGCGCTGAACCTGTCATCGGCGGTCTGCAGCGACAGCACTTCGCTGAATTGCGCCTGGCCGCCCGGACGCTTGAGAAACACCACGAGATAGCGGGCGACGGCAAGCGCTGTCGCGCGGCCGAGATCGTCCTCCACCAGCGCCAAAGCGAGATCGATGCCCGACGTGACGCCGGCCGATGTCCAGAACGTTCCGTCGCGCACGAAGATCGGATCGGACTCGACACGGACCTCGGGATAGCGTGCAGCAAGCTCTTCCCAGAATCCCCAATGCGTCACGGCGCGACGGCCGTCGAGCGCGCCTGACGCGGCGAGCAGGAACGCGCCGGTGCAAACCGATGCGGTGCGGCGGGCATCGCCGCTGCGCTTGCGCACCCAATCCACCAGGATGCGATCGGACGCTGCGGCGTTGACGCCGTCGCCGCCGGGAATCACCAGCGTGTCGACCGCGGTACCGATCGCGGGCAACGGATGCACCGCTATTCCAACGCCGGCAGATGCCTCGACCGTCGGGCCGTCCTTGGCGACGACGCGGACGTCATAGGGCTCGGCGTTGCCAGCCTTGGCCGTCAGCGCGTTGGCGGAAGCGAACACCTGCAATGGCCCGGTGACGTCGAGCAGTTGCACCGCCGGATAGGCCAGCACTTCGATCGCGCGCTTGTCGTTTGGCGGAGAATGTGGGGGCTTTGGCGTCATCGCCGAAACGTGCCGCGCTAGGTTTGCTTTGTCCATAGTGCAAGGAGAGCCAGATGATTGCCCATGATGTCCAGTTGCGGATCGGATCGCTGCTGTTCGAAGACGTCGATCAAATCGACTTGACCGGTCCTTTCGAAGTGCTGTCGCGGATTCCGAATTCGACCTACCGCATCTATGCCAAGACCATGGAGCCGGTGCGCGACCTCAAGGGCTTGCGGCTGACGCCGGATGCCACGCTGGCCGAGGCGCCGCCGCTCGATGTGCTGCATGTGCCGGGTGGCTTCGGCCAGGAAGCCTTGATGGAGGACGCCGAAGTGCTCGGCTGGATCCGTCAGCAGGCGGCGGGGGCTTGCAGCATCTTCTCGGTCTGCACCGGCGCGTTGCTGTGTGGCGCGGCCGGCCTGCTGAAGGGACGCCGGGCGACGACGCATTGGGCGTCGTTCCATCTGCTGCCGTATTTCGGCGCTACCCCCGTGAATGAGCGCGTGGTCGTCGACGGAAGCTACGTCTTTGCCGCCGGCGTCACCGCAGGGATCGACGGGGCGTTGCGGCTCGCCGCCGAACTGCGCGGCGACGACGCGGCACGGGCGATCCAGCTCTACATGGCCTATGCGCCGGAGCCGCCGTTCGACAGTGGCACGCCGGAGACCGCGCCGCCCGAGATCCTGCAACAAACACGGCAGGCGACGCGCGCGATCACGGCGCAGCGCGAAGCGACCGCGCGCCGCGTGGCGGCCCGGTTGGGCGTCGTCGTGCCGGAGATTGAGACGACAGGCTAATTGCCCGGCTCGAAGTTGCAGTTGGCGCCGCCGCCGGCCTTGTCCTCGATGACGGCAGGATCGAGCGTGCAGGACAGTTTCGACAGCGCCTCGTAGATCGTGCCGGCGGCGCCGTCGCCGGGGACGCCGGCGAGCGCGATGGTGGCAAAGATCGCATTGGCTTCGCGCCCCTTCACGGTGTGGCTGCGCCCGCCGAATGTCAGCTCGCAGGAGCGCGAGGTGATGTCGACATTGCTGGCGCGACAGACCACCTTGTCGGCGGTGACGGTGATCGGCTTCGCATAGGAGACATTGCCGTCGCCGTTGAAGAAGGCGGCGACCGCCTTCTTCTCCGCGTCCGGCAGCGGCGAATAGGGCGCCACCACGCCCACGAGCGCCAGCGCGACCGAGCCGGACGTGGTTGCGGGCGCGGCCGATGCGGCCGATGCGGCCAGCGACAATGAACACGCGAGGATCGTCAGTCGGCCCAGTCTCATTGCAGTCTCCTGTCAGTGCGCTTTCCGCAGCGCGAAATCGCTAGCACGTCCCGCGGTCCGGATGGGTGACACCCTTCACATGCCGTCCCGCAACTTCGCGTGAGGCGGCGCTGTGCGCAGAGGGCAGGGCGGACCCGCGTCCACCCGCTTGCACGATCGCGCCATCGGCGTCACAGTCTGGACTGCGGTGGCGAAGCCGCCAACAAAGAAGACCAAGACAGTTCGAGGAACTGAACTCGAGGAGCGCTATGGCGGCCACGCGCATCGACTGCGACATCCATCCCGCGGTGGGAGGAACGCGCACCACGCTGCTGCCCTATCTGAGCGATCACTGGAAGGAACAGGTGGTCAGCCGCGCCATCGACGGGCTCGACCTCAATTCCTACCCGCCGTCGATGCCGCTGTCCGGCCGCGCCGACTGGCGGCCGGCAGACGGCAGCAAGCCGGGCAGCGATCTTGCCATGGTGCAGCGCGGCGCGTTCGACCAGCTTGGCGCCAGCCACGCGATCTGCAATGTCGTCTATGGCGCGCAGGCGGTGTTCGATTCCTACATGGCGGCGGACTTCTGCCGCGCGATCAACGACTGGATCGCGGCCGAATGGCTCGCCAAGGACAAACGGCTGCGCGCCTCGATCGTGGTGCCGATCCAGGCACCGGATCTCGCGGTCGAGGAGATCGAGCGCCGCGCCGGCGACCATCGGTTCGTCTCGGTGCTGGTGCCGTCGCAGAACGAGACGCTGCTCGGGCGGCGTCATTACTGGCCGATCTACCAGGCCGCCGAGAAATACAGGCTGCCGATCGCGATCCACGCCGGCAGCGCCTATCGCGGCGCGCCGAGCTCGATCGGCTGGCCGTCCTACCGCTACGAATATTATCTGGCCGAGGCGCAGGCGTTCCAGGCGCAGACGCTGAGCCTGATCTATGAGGGCGTGTTCGGGAAGTATCCCGGATTGACCGTGGTGCTGATGGAGTCGGGCGTCAGCTGGCTGCCGGCCTTCATGTGGCGCGCCAACAAGACCTGGCGCGGCGTGCGCGTCGAGGTGCCCTGGGTGGAGCGCGAGCCGGCCGCGATCATCCGCGACCATTTCCGCGTCACCATGCAGCCGTTCGACGCGCCGACGGATGCAACCGGCGTTGCCGACATCATCGACCAGATCGGCTCCGACAAGATGTTCCTGTTCGCGTCCGACTATCCGCACTGGCAGTTCGACGGTGACGATCCGATCCCGCCGCATCTGCCTGACGATCTCGTCAAGCGGATGAGCGAGGACAACCCGCTGGAAACCTTTCCGCGCCTCAAGCTGAATTCGTAGCGCATGATCCGGAAAAGTGAGAACCGGTTTTCCGAAGAGATCATGCGCCAGATAACAAGGAGGATCGCATGAGTGACGTCATCGACCGCCCGATGCTCGACCAGGAGACGACCGCTGCGGCGCGGCTCAGGATCATCGACTGCGACATCCATCCGAGCATCCATGCGCATAGCGACCTCAACGCGTTCCTGCCGAAGCGCTGGCAGCAGCATCTCAAGGAATATGGCAGCCATCTGCGCACGCCCTATATCGGCACCACGCCGTATCCGCGCTCCTCGCCCTTGATCGCGCGGCGCGATGCGTGGCCGCCGACCGGCGGCGTGCCGGGCTCCGATCTCGACTTCATGCGCAAGCAGCATCTCGATCCGTTCGATGTCGAGTTCGGCATTTTGCAGGTGCTCGACCTCTTCATCTTCTCGCAGCAGAACCTGGAATTCGGCGCCGCGATCCAGCGCGCCATCAACGACTGGCAGCTCGCGTTCTGGGCGCATCGCGATCCCAGGTTGAAGGCCTCGATCCTGGTCGGGCAGGACGGCTCCGACCTCGGCCTTGCCGAGATCGAGCGTTGCGCCAAATCAGGCGAATACATCCAGATCAACGTCTCGCCGCGCGCCAACGAGCCGCTCGGCCGCCGCCGCTACTGGCCGATCTACGAGCGCGCGCAGGCGCTCGACCTGCCGCTCGGCATCCATGTCGGCGGCTATGGCGGGCACGCGCCGACCGGCGGCGGCTGGCCGTCCTATTATTGCGAGGAGCACCAGTCGAACGCGCACACGGTGGCCTCGAACCTCACGAGCCTGGTGCTGGAAGGCGTGCCGGAGCGCTTCCCGAAACTGAAGATCGTGTTCATCGAGGGCGGCTTCGGCTGGATCCCCGCGACGATGTGGCGGATGGACCAGCACTTCGAGCGCTTCCGCAGCGAGGTGCCGCATCTGAAGCGCCGGCCGAGCGATTATGTGAAGCAGAATTTCTGGTTCACCACCCAGCCGATCGACGAGCCGGATGAGGCGAAGCATCTGCGCCAACTGATCGAATGGGTCGGCATCGACCGGCTGCTGTTCTCGTCGGATTATCCGCACTGGGACTATGACGACGCCCGCTACGCCTTCAAGACGCCGCTGACCGAGGCCGAGCGGCGCAAGATCTTCAACGGCAATGCCCGCGCGGTTTACAAGTTCTAGCAAGATGGCGTGGTTTCCGATTCAGCCGCGGGCTTCACTTCACCTCGCCCCGCGTGCGGGGAGAGGTCGGAACGCATCATTGGATGCGTTCCGGGTGAGGGGGACGCTCCGCAAGCTCAGCTGTCATCGGATGCGCGGAGACAGCCCCTCACCCCAACCCTCTCCCCGTAAGAACGGGGCGAGGGAGCGCACCGCCGTTGCCGTAAAATGCTAGGATCAGGATGACCCGTCACATCGTCGCGCGCACCAGTGAGATTCCGGCCGGCGGCAACAAGGTGTTCGGCCTCGAGGGCCGCGACATCGTCGTGTTCCACGTCAATGGCGAGTTCTTCGCGCTGCTCAATCGCTGCCCGCATGAAGGTGCGCCGCTGGAGAAGGCAGCCTGCGTCGCGCGCCTGACCTCGCCGGAGCCCGGCATCTATCAGCGCGACCGTGTCGGCGAGATGCTGCGCTGTCCATGGCACGGCTGGGAATTCGACATCCGCAACGGCCAGTCCTGGTTCGACCCCAAGCGGTTCAGGATCCGCTCCTATCCGGTCGCGGTCGAGAGCGGAGCCGAGTTGCAGAAGGGGCCGTATGTCGCCGAGACGTTCCCGGTGCACATCGAGGACAATTACGTGATCGTCGAGGTTTAGCCGCCAATCCATTAATTGCGATTATTGCAACAATGAAGTTCCAAACTAGGCAATTATAATACCTGTTGCAATACGCCACCTTGAGGTCGCGGGCGGGAATGACCCCGCGCACGACATCAGGAACGGCACCATGAAGCTCTATCACTTCCCTCTTTCGGGCCACGCGCATCGCGCGCGTCTGTTTTTGTCCCTGCTCGGGGTTCCGCACGAGCTGGTCGAGGTCGATCTCAGGTCCGGCGCACACAAGACGGCGGAATTCCTCGCGCTCAATCCGTTCGGCCAGGTGCCGGTGCTGGACGATGACGGCACCATCATTGCCGATTCGAATGCGATCCTGGTCTATCTCGCCACCAAGCTCGGTCGCACCGATTGGTTGCCACGGGATGCCAAGGGGGCCGCCGCCGTGCAGCGCTGGCTGTCGGTCGCCGCCGGCGAGCTCGCCTATGGTCCCGCGGCGGCGCGGCTCATCACCGTGTTCGGCGCCAAGCACAATCCGGACGATGTCATCGCGCGGGCGCATGTCCTGCTGAAGCGGCTGGAGGCGCATCTTGCCGATCGCGACTGGCTGGTCGGCGCGGGGCCGACGATCGCCGACGTCGCGCTCTACAGCTATCTGTCGAGCGCGCCCGAGGGCAATGTCGATCTCTCCGCCTATCCGCGCGTCGACGCCTTCCTGCGCCGGATCGAGGCGCTGCCGGGCTTCGTGCCTTTCGCCAGGACTGCCGCCGGCCTGAGGGCGGCGGCGTAACGTGCTGACGGGCGTGCCTTCGGGCGCGCCCACCCAAGCCCCGATGAGGAGGGCGAGGCGATGAGCGACAGGCGAAGCAAGAGCAAGCTGGACGTCTGGCATGCCGGCGAGACGGCGATGCAGCAGCGGGCCGGCGTTGCCGAGAAGATGGCAGCGGTCGGCCAGCGCGCGGTGCGCGACTTCATGCCCGACCAGCACCGCGACTTCTTCGCGCAAATTCCCTTCATCGTCGTCGGCAGCGTGGACCGCAGCGGCGATGCATGGGCTTCGCTGCTGGCCGGCCGGCCCGGCTTCATCGCCTCGCCGACACCGCGCAGCCTCGAGATCGACGCGCGGCCTGACGCCAGCGATCCGGTCAGCGAGGGCATGCGCGAGGGCGATGCCATCGCGTTGCTTGGCATCGAGTTGCACACGCGGCGCCGCAACCGCGCCAACGGGCTGCTGCGTGCGGCATCAGGCAAGGCGCTCAGCTTCGAGCTTGATCAGAGCTTCGGCAACTGTCCGCAATACATCCAGCTCCGCGATTTCGTTCTCGTCCGCGAGCCGGATCAGCCGTTCACGGGAGAGATCGAAGCCAGCGCGACGCTCGATCAGGCCGCGCGCGATATGATTGCGGCGGCGGATACGTTCTTCGTGGCGACCTATGCCGAGCGCGAGGATCGCCGCCAGGTCGACGTCTCGCATCGCGGCGGCAGAGCGGGCTTCGTGCGCGTCGCTGCCGACGGCACGCTGACCGTTCCGGACTTCGCCGGCAACCTGTTCTTCAACACGCTCGGCAACATGCTCCTCAACGGCAAGGCCGGGCTGGCGTTCGTCGATTTCGAGACCGGTGACCTGCTGCAACTGACCGGCGATGCCGAGGTGATCCTGGACTCGCCGGAGATCGCGGCGTTCCAGGGGGCCGAACGGCTGTGGAGCTTCCGCGCCCGCCGCGTGGTGCGGCGCCGTGGCGCGCTGCCGCTGCGCTGGGCGTTCCGGGCCGAGGGCTGGTCGCCGAATGCGCTGATGACCGGTGACTGGACGCAGGCTGCGGACCGCATCCGCGCAAGCGCGCTTGCAACGCAGTGGCGCCCGTTCAAGGTCACCGAGATCGTCGACGAGAGCCGCTCGATCCGCTCGTTTCATCTGCAACCGGAGGACGGCGCGGGGCTGCTTCCGCATCAGGCGGGACAGCATCTGCCGATCCGCGTGTCGCTTCCGGGGGCGGACAAGCCCGTGATCCGCACCTATACGCTGTCGGTGGCGCCGTCGGACGGCATGTATCGCATCAGCGTGAAGCGCGACGGCCTGGTCTCCCGCCATCTCCACGACAATATCCATATCGGCGACATCATCGAAGCCCGCGCGCCGGCGGGCAGCTTCACGATCGACGCGCGCGAGAAGCGGCCGGCGGTGCTGCTCGCCGGCGGCGTCGGGATCACGCCGATGCTCGCGATGCTGCGTCACGTGGTCTATGAAGGGCTGCGCACCCGCGGCATCCGGCCGACATTCCTGTTCCAGGCCGCCCATGCCAAACCTGACCGCGCGTTCGATGCCGAACTGCGGCAACTGGCTGCCGCCGCCGGCGGCGCGGTTCGCATCACCCGCGTGCTCAGCGACGTCGAGGGCGCCGGGCAGGACATTGACTACGACGCCGCGGGGCGGATCGACATGGCGCTGCTGTCGCGCGTGCTGCCGTTCAACGACTACGACTTCTATCTGTGCGGGCCGCCGCAATTCACCCAATCGCTCTATGATGGGCTGCGCGGCTACAACGTCGCCGACGGCAGGATTCACGCGGAAGCGTTTGGTCCGTCGTCGCTGGTGCGGAAGCCCGACGTCGCCGCGGCGCCGCCGCCGCGTCTGCCGCCCGCGACCGCGCCGGTTGCGGTGACCTTCGCCGCATCGATGAAGGAAGCACGTTGGACACCGCAATCCGGAACGTTGCTCGAACTCGCGGAAGCGCGTGGTCTCAGCCCCGCATTCAGTTGCCGCGAGGGCAATTGCGGCAGCTGCCGAACCAGATTGCTGGCAGGCGCGGTGACCTATCTGAAGCAGCCGACTGCCGAAGTTGCCGATGACGAGGTGCTGATCTGCTGTGCGGTGCCGGCGAAGCCGGAAGCGGAAGGTGATAACCGGCTCCAGCTCGATCTCTGACCGGCCGCCCCGCTCGACGACGGGTATCTGGTCGCGCCGTTCCGCGCGAGGGAGGTTTATTCTTCATGCGTGCTTCCCGGCCCGCTGCGGCAGGATGAAGACGATCGCCGCGATCGCAACAGCGAGGGCAATGGAAGCCGTGTAGCGGCTGAGCGCGAGGCCGCCGTGATCGAGCGGCTTGTCGAGGAAATCGCCGACGGTGGCGCCGAGCGGCCTGGTCAGGACGAACGCGATCCAGAACAGCACCGTGCGCGACACCCTGGTCCAGAGATAGGCGGCGGCGACGATGGCGATGCCGGCGGCGAATACGATGGCGCCGCCGCCATAGCCGAGGCCGGTGGAATCGGCCATCCAGTCGCCGAGCGCGGTTCCAAGGGTTTGCGAGAACAGGATCGTGATCCAGTAGAATGTTTCGGCAGCCTTGTTGTCGATCGATGCGATCGACACCGTTCCGAGCGTGCGATGCCAGGCGGCGAGCGACGCCACGAGCAGTGCGGCGAGCAGCGACGAGCCGCCGAGATATCCGATCCCGAGCGAGCGGTCGACGAAATCGGCGAAGGTCGTGCCGACGGTCGTGGTCGCGATGATCACGGTCCAGTAGAGGAATGGATGAAAGCGCCGCGCCGCCATCTGTGCCGCGACGGCGATCGCGAAGATCACCGCGAATATCGCGGTGCCGACCAGATAACCGAGATTCATCGACATTGTGACGGCGTCGCCGCCGGTCTCGCCGAGCGTCGTGGCGAGAATCTTGATGACCCAGAAGCCGAGCGTAACGGCGGGGACCTTGCCCGCGCGCTCGTCCGCGGCGGTGTCGTGCAGCAGTTCCATGGATTGATACTCCGAGAAGCGGATGGTCGAAATGATGGACGAGGCGATCAGCCCTTCATCGAGTCCATGATCGACAGCAGCTCGGCGAGCGCCTTCTTGCACTTGGTGGCATCCGGATTGGTCTCGCGGACCGCCGCGAGCGCGCGATCGATCGCCTTGTCGACCGTGTGCCAATCCGCGGCCGCGCGCGGCTTCAATCCGGCCTCCGCCTCGTCCCATTTGGTCTCGAGATCCTTGATCCGCGTCTTGGCGCCGGGGAGGTCGTTCTTGTCGACCATGTCAGCGACATCGGCGGCGATGCTGCGGAACGGCGTCAAATCGCCGAGCTTCGAGGTGGCCGCTTGCGCGCGCGGCAGCAACGTCAGGCTGCCGTTCGTATGTGGAAATGGTGACGCCACCACGAGAGCGTGGATTGCGGCAAGTGCGAGTATCGTTCTGTTCATTGTGGTTCTCCTGTTGGGTTGCTTCGACCGGTGTCCTCGCGGACGCACGGCGAATTCATGCGCCGGGCGAAGTTTCGGGGTTTCGGCCACTGTCGCCCTCGAACGACAGCCAGCCGACCAGCGCGATGATCACGGCGAGGAAGGCGAGGCTGGTGTAGATCGTGCCGAAGCCGAGGCCGCCATAGTCCCGGGACTGGGACAGCATGTCACCGAACGAGGCGCCGAGCGGTCGGGTCAGGATGTAGGCGATCCAGAACGCGAGAACCTCGTTGGCGCCGAGCGCGTAGGCCGCGGCGACGCCTGCGATCAGCGCCATGAAGACCACGACGCCGACGTTGAAGCCGAGGCCGAGCGCTTCGGTGGCGAGATCGCCGGCGGCGGTGCCGAGCGCGAAGGTGAACAGGATCGCCGCCCAATAGAACAGTTCGCGCCGCGTGGTCACGATGCTGTGGATCGACAGCGTCCGTTCGACCGCGAACCAGATCGCGAAGGTCGCCGCCAGCGCGATCGCGAACAGCGCCGTGCTGATGTAGAGGCTGATCTCGAGCTTGTCGGTCAGCGCATCGGTGATCTGTGTCCCGACGATGCTGACCAGCACGACCGTCAGCCAGTAGATCCACGGCACGTAGCGGTCCATCCGCAGCTGGATTGCCAGCGCAGCCGCGAGCAGCGTGGTCATCAGCAGGCCGGTAACGGTCGTTCCAAGACCGACATGGACGGCGAGATAATCGGCACCGGTCTCGCCGACCGTGGTCGACATGATCTTGATCAGCCAGAACACGAGGGTGACTTCGGGGACCTTGTTCAGCATGCTGCGGCCGGTGCGCCTGATATCCTGCACGATGCAAAACTCCGCTTTGATGAGGTCGGCGGTTCCGCCGGGTTCGATCGGGAGCCTGCACCGCGAGACTTAGGCCCGGCTTAGGCCGGCGGCGCCGCCCCCGTTTGGACGCCGAAAGCCCTAAGTCGCGGCTAAGTCGAAGCTGATATGGTCGCGCGGCGTCGCGGGTAGGCGGACGCGATGCAGGTTCGCCGGGGTGCCCGGCGCGGGTCAGGATGGTGACGAGACGATGCGCGTGCTCTTGGTGGAGGACGACAGGATGATCGGCGCCGCCGTCGTCGAGGCGCTGAGGGATGCCGCCTATGCGGTCGACTGGGTCCGCGATGGCGACCTCGCCGTCGAGGCCAGCCGCAGCGAGACCTACGACATCGCGCTGCTCGACCTCGGACTTCCGGTGACGGATGGCCTCGACGTGCTCAAGACGATCCGGACGGACTCCACACGCCTTCCCGTGATCATCTTGACCGCGCGCGATGCGTTGAGCGATCGGATCCGGGGGCTCGATCTCGGAGCGGATGATTATCTGGTCAAGCCGTTCGAGGTCGCCGAGTTGCTGGCGCGCATGCGCGCGGTGCTGCGGCGCGAGGGCAGCGGAGCGCCGCCGGTCCTGACCAATGGCGAGCTTCACCTCGACCCGGCGACGCGGGAAGCCACGTTCGGTGGAGAAAGGGCCGTCCTCAGCGCGCGCGAATTCGCGCTGCTTCAGGCGTTGTTGAACCGGCCGGGGACCATCCTGTCGCGAGCCGAGCTCGAACGCCAGATCTACGGCTGGAGCGAGGAGGTCGAGAGCAACGCGGTCGAATTCCTGATCCACGCGGTGCGCAGAAAACTCGGCGCGTCAGCGATCAGGAACGTGCGCGGCGTCGGCTGGATGGTGGACCGTTCGAGATGATGAGATCGTTGCGCGGACGCCTGTTCGCCGGGCTGACCGCGATCATCCTGTTGACCGGCGCCGTCGGCGGAACGCTGGCCTATCGCTGGGCCTACAGCGAAGCCATCGAGATGCAGGACTCGGTCCTGATCCAGATCGCGAGCTTCGCGCTGAGTGCCTCGATCAGGGAAAGCCGGCCCGTCACCGGCGTCGATACCGAATCCGAAGTCGCGGTCGTTGAGCTCGGCGCCGCGCCGCGTGGGCCAGCCGAAGACCGCCGGCTGTGGGGACTGAAGGACGGATTGCACAATGCCGTCTATCAGGGCCAGCCGGCGCGCGTGCTGGTTCGCACGCGCCCGGACGATAGCCGCTTCGCGGTGATGCAACGGACGGAGATCCGCACCGAGATTGCCGGCGATATGGCGCTGCGGACCCTGTTGCCGATCGCGGCCCTGGTGCCGTGCCTGTTGCTGGTGACTGCGCTCGTGATCGCGCGCTCGTTCCGGCCGATGTTGCGCCTGGCCGATGATCTCGACGCGCGGCGCGCGGACGACGTCAGCGCGTTGAAGGCGACCGGCGCCCCCAGCGATTTGCAGCCGTTTCTCGGTTCGATCAATGCCCTGCTGGAACGCATGCGCGGCATGATGGATCAGCAACGGCGCTTCATCGCCGATGCGTCGCACGAGCTTCGCACCCCGATCACGGCGCTCAGCCTGCAAGCGGAAAATCTCGCTTCCCTCGAGATGCCGGCCGAGACCCGTGAGCGGCTCGATGTGCTCAGAAGCGGCATGCAGCGGAGCAGGCATCTGCTCGAACAGCTCCTGGCCCTGGCGCGCCAGGACGCCGTGAGCCCTGCTGCCGGTGAAGTGACCGAGCTCGACAGGATCGCAAAGGGCGTCGTCGCCGATCTGCTGCCCGAGGCGGCGGCGCGCAACATCGATCTCGGCTTCACGATGGTCGAAACGGTTGCGGTCAATGGCGATCAATTATCGCTGATCTCGGTGCTGCGAAACCTGGTCGAGAACGCCGTCAAGTTTACGCCCGAGGGCGGCAGCGTCGACCTCGGCATCTATCGCGAGGCGGGCATGGCCGTCATCCAGATCGAGGACTCCGGCACGGGCATTGCGCCGCGGGATCTGAACCGGATCGGCGAGCCGTTCTTCCGCGGCAGCCAGCCGAGCGGCGACGGCGCTGGGCTCGGGCTTTCGATCGTGAAACGGATCGTCGATCGCTGCGGCGGCTCGATCCAGTTCGAGAATGTGACGGGGGCTGAACGCACGGGCCTGCGCGTCATTGTCAGGCTGCCTGCTGTGAATGGCTGAAAATCAGCCGGGGACGTGGCGCGCGGCATCATTGCCATTGCAACTTGAGACCCTCCCGGACTATCGCTAGCAGAGAAATGCAGGGCCCGGCGGGACCGCCGGTGGCGACCGGCTCGGATCGCGGGTCCCTCGGAAACTGTGCCAGCATTGGAGAAAGGACGTTTCTCATGGCAGACACGACGACGGAGCTCGAAGCGCTCCTGATGCAGCGTTCGCTGACCGATCCGCAGCTTTTGGCGAAGGCGGACGCGGCGTCCGACTTCCGGATCCTGCCGGACGCAACCGTGATCAAGATCGGCGGGCAGAGCGTGATCGACCGCGGCCGCGCCGCCGTCTATCCGCTGGTCGACGAGATCGTCGCCGCCCGCAAGGCGCACAAGATGCTGATCGGAACCGGTGCCGGCACCCGCGCCCGGCATCTCTATTCGATCGCGGCCGGGCTCCGGCTGCCGGCCGGCGTGCTGTCGCAGCTCGGCGCCTCGGTGGCCGATCAGAACGCCGTGATGCTGGGTCAACTGCTGGCCAAGCACGGCATCTCCGCGGTCAGCGGCGCCGGACTTTCGGCGGTGCCGCTCTATCTCGCCGAGGTGAATGCCGTGATCTTCAGCGGCATGCCGCCTTACGGCCTGTGGATGCGGCCGGCCGCCGAGGGCATGATCCCGCCCTATCGCACCGATGCCGGCTGCTTCCTGGTCGCCGAGCAGTTCGGCTGCAAGGCGATGATCTACGTCAAGGACGAGAACGGCCTCTACAGCGCGAACCCGAAGACCTCGAAGGGCGCCACCTTCATCCCGAAGATTTCGGTCGCCGAGATGAAGGCCAAGGGCTTGCAGGATTCGATCCTGGAATTCCCGGTGCTCGATCTGCTCGCCACCGCGCGCCATGTCCGTCAGGTGCAGGTCGTCAACGGTCTCGTCCCCGGCAATCTCACCCGCGCGCTGGCGGGCGAGCATGTCGGCACCATCATCACCGCGAGCTGAAGGGATCATCGCCATGGATGACACCACGAAGATCAAGCACGTCGCCTCGCCGCTCGCGCGCCAGACCCTGCTCGACAACGATCTCACCCGTCCGGTCGCCGGCGGGCGTCCGATCCCGCTGCTGCCCTGGGTGCAGGTGGTGAAGATCGGCGGCCGCTCGATCATGGATCGCGGGCATGAGGCGATCCTGCCGATCGTCGACGAGCTGCGCTCGCTGTTGCCGGAGCATCGCCTGCTGATCCTGACCGGCGCCGGCATCCGCGCCAGGCATCTCTACAGCGTCGGCCTCGACCTCGGACTGCCGGTCGGCTCGCTGGCACCGCTCGCCGCCAGCGAAGCCGGCCAGAACGGCCACATCCTCGGCTGCCTGCTCGCGCCCGAGGGTGTCTCCTACATCGAGCATCCGACCATCGCGAGCCAGCTCGCGATCCATCTGTCGGCGTCCCGCGCGGTCGTCGGCAGCGCGTTTCCGCCCTATCACCATCATGAATTCCCGGTCTCGCGCATCCCGTTCCACCGCGCCGACACCGGTGCGTTCCTGATCGCCGATGCGCTCGGCGCGGCCGGCCTGACCATCGTGGAAGACGTCGACGGTGTGTACACCGACGATCCGAACGGCCCCGATGGCAAGAAGGCGCAGTTGCTGCGCGAGGCCAGCCTCGCCGACCTCGCCAAGCTGAAGGGCACGCTGCCGTTCGATCCCGCGTTGCTCGAAGTGATGGCGAACGCCAGGCACATCGAGCGCGTGCAGGTGGTGAATGGCCTCGTTCCCGGCCGGCTCACCGCGGCGCTGCGCGGTCAGCATGTCGGTTCGATCATCCGCACCGGCGCACGCCCGGCCTGACGGCGCCGCGGACTCCGCTTCACCTCGCCCCGCTTGCGGGGAGAGGTCGAAATTCGCGGGACGCGAATGTCGGGTGAGGGGGAGTCTCCGCGAGTTCAACTGTTGCCGGCATCTGCGGAAGCAGCCCCTCACCCCATAAGAACGGGGCGAGGGAGTGCAATGCGCGCCAGAGCGATTACTTGATGGTCGCGTGTACGGTGATGACCGAGGTGCCGGATGCCTTCGGCCCCTGACCGGTTGCCTTGATGGCAAACGTATCGCTGCCCTTGTACTTGGCCTTCGCCTTGTACTCGAAGGTCGACGGGTTGACCTTCTTCAGCTTGCCGTAGGCCGGCTTCTGCGAGATCGATGAATCCGTCACCGTGCCGCGGATTCCGATCGGGATCTGGCAGCTCTCGCCGGATGCGACGTCGATATCGCCGGTCGAGTTCTCGCCCCAATCCGCCAATGTCACCGACATCGAACATTCGGACACGGGCTGCGCCGCAGACGCCGGCATTACGCCCGATGCTGTCAAGATGAGCGCCAGGGCCGCGACCCCGGTCAACCGCGCCGTCAAGATAGCCGTTCTCATGATTACACCGACCGAAGGTTTGCTTGCGCGAGAATCCTGCAACGCGGGCGCAGGCTAGGCAAGGACTTCGGCCGATCTGTGTTGGCCGCCAATTGGTGCGTCGAGGCGGCGTTCCGACATCTTGTTGCCCGGAAAGGGCATTCCCATAGTCATTCGACCGCGATCCGATCCGGACAGCGTGACGGGAAAGGGATGCCAATGGTTGAAAGCAATGACGGTCGGGCGAGCGTACAACAGGCCGGCTTTGCCGGTGTCACGCGCAGGACGCTCGAGCGCCTGATGCTGCCCGGCGATGACCGCGAGCTCGTCGTTGCCGAGGTGACCTATCCGCCCGGCGGGGTGGCGCCGCTGCACCGGCATCCGGTCGGCGGCGTGATCTTCATCGTCGAGGGCGTCGCGGAGTCGGCCTATGGCGATGAAGCGCCGCGGCAGTATCGGGCAGGCGAGACGTTGCAGGATCGCGCCGACCTGCCGCACACGTTGTTTCGCAATTGTGACCCGGAGCGGCCGCTGCGCTTCCTGACCATCTACGCGCTCGAACCCGGGCGCGCCTACACGATGGAGCCGTGACGGCACGGGTGATCCGGCCGCGATGCTTCTGGTTTTTTCTCGCGCTCAGGCTTTCGGGCGTACGACAGCGGGCTGGGGCGGAATCGCCAGAAGAAAGCACACCGATTCCACCAGCAGTTCATGTGCGCGGTCGACGATGTCGTCCAGCGATGGCGTCTTCGCGAACATGGTTTGGGCTTCGGCCAGCAACTGGTCGCGCGTCGGCATGCTGGGCAAGTGCAGGTCGGCACGATGCTGCAACAGGAAGAGCGCTTCCCGTACCGACATGCCCGTTTCATGCACGGACGATCTGATGGCCAGCGCTATGGATTCGGGATTGAAGCGGCCCGCGAGCTGTTCGGCCGTTCGCTTGATCACGCGTGATCCCAGGCGCTGTTCGTTGCGGAGGACCGCCGCAGGCGGCGCCTTCAGATCCCAGACGATGCCGAGCCAGGACAGCGCCACCAGAACATAGTAGGTCGCGTCGATCTCCCACCAGCGGAAGCCTTGCCGCGCACTGCTTTGGTAGGCGTGGTGATTGTTGTGCCAACCCTCACCCATGGTCAGGAGAGCCAGCAGCCAATTGTTGCGGGAGCCATCGCCCGTCACATACCGCTGGCGTCCGTGAACATGTGCCAGCGAGTTGATGCAGAACGTCGCGTGATAGACCAGCACGGTGCTCCAGAAGAAGCCGACCAGCAGGCCCGGCCAGCCGGCCACGAGGAAACACAAACCTGCGACCACGACCGCCGGGAAGACCTCGAATTTGTGCAGCCACCGCAACTCGGGATAGGCGGCAAGGTCGGAAACTTTCGTCAGATCGGTCGCGTCGTGCTGCCGGTAAAAGATCCAGCCGAGATGACTGTACACGAGGCCCTTGTGCAGGGGTGAATGCACGTCATGCTCGGTATCGGAATGAAGGTGGTGATGTCGATGTTTCGCCGCCCACCACAGCACGCTTTTCTGCGCGCTGCTTTGGGCAAGGAATGCGAGGATGAATTGAAACACCCGGCTCGTCGCGTAAGCGCGGTGCGAGAAGTACCGATGATATCCGGCGGTGATCGCGAACATGCGCAGCCAATACAGCGCGATGCAAATTGCGATGGCCTGCCATGAGATGCCCGACCAGATCGCCGCCAGACACCCGACGTGGACCAGCACAAACGGCAGCACTTGCGGGTACATGATGTCGTCGTGGTGCGGCTCCGGATCGATATGGGTGGACAAGCTCGTGACCTCGATTGCTGCAATGTGCGGCACGTCTCGCCGGCGGACGCTTCACGTCGCGGTTTCGGCGGACATTGCGCGTGGTGTGACAAAGAGACCCCGCGCCGGTCGAGCAGTCGCGGGGGCGCGAAAATCTGGGGCTCTGCTAGTACATCCGTGGTCAAAGCGACATGGCGCAGATTACCGCAGCTTGCCCGCACGGATTTTGGGCCACGGATTTGCCAGTCCGGCGGCCTGCAAGCCATCTACCTGACCACACATTGGGCATATCGAGGGCGCTACTCCTTCTTGGCCGTCAGCCCGTCGACCATCGCGCGCGTCAATGTCGAGATCTCGCTGCGTAGCGCGCCGATCGGCACTGCGATCAGCTTGTGCTCGAGCCCGAGCGCGACCATGCCATGCACGGCGGAGAACAGGCTGCGCGCGGTGACGCCGAGTTGTGCCGGCGAGCGCTGCGGAAACAGCGCGGCGAGCGGCTTGTAGATGTGGCGGAATAATTCCATCTGCTCGGTGATCGCCCATTCCGGCACCGGCTTGCCGGGCTGCATGCGATGCTCGAACAGGGCGCGCCACAGTTCGAGATTTTCGGCGGCGAAGTCGCAATAGGCGACCGCGACCCGCACCAGCATCTCGCGCGGCGCCGCCGCGCCGCCGATCTCGGCCAGCGACAGCGAGGCGTCCAGCCGGGCCAGGGTGCGCGAGCCGACTCGCAGGATCAGCTCGTCGACATCCTCGACCAGATTGTAGACGCCGCCATTGGCGACGCCGATTTCCTGGGCCAGTTCGCGGGTTTTCAGCCCGCCGAGACCCTTTGCCGCAATCGCCCGTTCCGCCGCCTCGATCAGCGCTTCGCGCAGTTTTGCACGTCGTTCCAATGCCTTGGACATGTTTCACCCGCCGTTAACCACAGACGTGAGCGACGCTCAAATAATTCTTGAGCATCGCTCATTGTGTGGTACAAGAGTTTCATGAGCGATGCTCATAGCAGGGAGCGACCAAATGTTCAAAACTGTTTTGACCCTTTTCCGCGGCACCGTCGCGGTGGCTGAAGAGGAACTGCAAGACCGGACCGCGCTGGTCATCCTCGATCAGCAGATGCGCGACGCGGCCGCCGCCGTCGACCGCTCGAAGCGGACCCTGGCGCTGGCGATTGCCGGCGACCAGCAGGAGGGCCGGCGGCTCGAGGCCGCCCACGCCCGGATTGCCGATCTCGAGGTCCGCGCGTCGGCGGCGCTCGACGGCGGCCGGGAGGACCTCGCCCGCGAAGCCGCGCAGGCGATCGCCAATCTCGAAGCCGAGCGCGATGCCGCGATGACCGCGCGCACGCTGTTCGCCTCGGAGATCACCCGGCTGAAGCGCCACGTTGCCAGCGCCGAGGCGCGCATCGCCGAACTCGATCGCGGCCGGCGCCTGGCCCGTGCCTCGGAGGCGGTGCGCTCGCTGCGCCGCACTGGCATCGAGGCGGCGCGGCCCTATGAATCGACGCTGCCCGAAGCGGAGGCGACGCTGAAGCGGCTGCGCGAGCGGCAGATGGAGGCCCAGGCGGCCGACGAGGCCCTGTTCGAGATCGACACCGCCTCGGGTCCGCTCGTCGTCGCCGAACGGCTCGCCGAGCAGGGCTTTGGCCCGCGCATGAAATCGACCGCCGACGACGTGCTGGCGCGGCTGAAGGCCAAGCGCCCGCCTGCTGCCTGAATTCTCAAATCCGCAACTGAACCAGCTTCAAACCTCGCAACATCAAGGAGACGACCATGAACCAGACCATTCAACCCCACAGCAGCGGCTGGGTGACCTTCACTTACGCGTCCTTTGCAGCCTCCGCCTTCCTCGTCGCCGTCGGCGTGTTCTTCCTGCCGATCGACCTCTGGATGAAGGGTTATCTCACGATGGGCATCGTGATGCTGGTGCAGACCTGCGTCACGCTGACCAAGACGATCCGCGACAATTACGAGAGCGGCAAGTTCGTCAACCGCATCGAGGACGCCAAGGCCGAGCGGCTGCTGATGGAAGTCTCGAAGGCGGCCTGAGCAGGCAGCGCAAAACGATAGCGGCGGGTGTTTCGCGCCCGCCGCTATCGTTGTTTCGCCCAATCTGTTCCGTTTCCGGAAGGCCTTGTTTACCCTGCCGCGAGCTGCGTCGGATCGCACTTACAACCTCTTAACAGCCGCAAGGGCAGAGATCGCACCCGAGGGACAGAGAAATGGCGTCCACCGACAATCGCACGCCCGCTCCGCGCGGCGGCCGCGGGTTTGCCAAGGCGCGCGCGGCCTTTGACGGCCTGCGCAGCCATGCCGGCTTCTGGCTGAAAGCGCTGTCGCAGCCGACCATCGATCTCACCTTGCGCACCCAGGCCGGCCAGCGCACGCGCATCGTCGAATCGCCTGGGGTGTCGTTGCCGAAGGCCGAACTCGACGCGCTGGTCGGGCAATTGCGCACCGTTGCGGCCAAGACGCTGCCCGAGGAGAGCCTGACCTACGGTATCTTCTCCGGCGAGCCGGAGCGGCTGTCGCGCGCCGTCGTCACCCTGATCTGCGAAGAGGACAGCGGGCGGCCGATCGCGTTCAACGCGCTGTCGGTGATGGAGGTGCCACTCGACGGCGAGCCGGCTGAAGTCACCCATCTCGGTCTCGTCATGGTCGATCCCGACGTGCGCGGGCAGGGGCTGTCCTGGGTGCTCTACGGCCTGACCGCGCTGGTGCTGTTCGCGCGCGACGGGCTGCGGCCGAAATGGATCTCCAATGTCACCCAGGTGCCGGCGGTGGTCGGCATGGTCAGCGACACCTTCTCGGACGTGTTCCCGTCGCCACTGCCGGAGGCGCGGCAGAGCTTTGCGCATCTGCAACTCGCGCGTGGCATCATGGCGCGGCATCGGGCGGTGTTCGGCGTCGGCGAGGAAGCCGGCTTCGACGAGCCGCGCTCGGTCATCACCAATGCCTATACCGGCGGCTCGGATGCGCTGAAGAAGACCTTCGAGATCGCGCCGAAGCATCGCAACGCGGTCTACAACGAATTCTGCCAACGCGAGCTGGACTACGGCCGCGGCGACGATGTGCTTCAGATCGGCCGCGTCGATCTTGCCGGCGCGCGGCGCTACCTGATGAGCGAGGTGCCGTCGGGCTCGCTGCCGGCGCTGCTGGCGGCGTCGGCGATGCTGGCCTTGCAGCGGCTGGTGCTGCCGGTGGTCTATTGGCTCGACGACAGCCGCGCCTTCGGCAGCCTGCGGCCGCGCAAGCAGGATGGCGGGGCCGCGCGATGAGCTTCGACTATTACTCCTTCACCGGCCGCAACATCGGCTTCATCGACGAGCACGAGCAGCAATTGCTGCGCCAGGCGCGGGTGTTCGTCTGCGGCGTCGGCGGCATGGGCGGCGCGGCCTTCATGGCGCTGGCGCGCGCCGGCGTCGGCCGCTTCGTGATCGCCGATATCGACCGCTTCGAGGTCTCCAACCTCAACCGCCAGGTGTTCGCCTTCGCCGACGAGGTCGGCCGCGAGAAGGCCGCCGTTGCCGCCGAAGCCGCCAAGCGCATCAACCCGACCATCGAGGTCGAGGTGCTCGGCGAGAACTGGACCGATGAGTTGCCCGGCATCGCCGCGCGCTGCCCCGTCATCGTCAACGGCATGGACGATATCGCGGCCGGCGTGCACCTGTACCGGACCGCCAAGCACGCCGAGGCGACCGTGATCGACGCCTACATGTCGCCATTGCCGTCGGTGATCGTGGTGCGTCCGCAGGATCCGCGGCCCGAGCAACGCCTCGGCTTTCCGACCCTTGGCAAGGACTGGACCGAGATCACCGACGAAGACCGTCGCGCCGCGATGCGCGCCGAGATCGAGCACGTGATGCTGCATTCGTCGTCGCGCAACTATGTCGATCTCGCGATCGCCGGCGAGGTAGCGACTGGGCGCCGCAGCCGGATGTCGTTCGCCCCGATGGTGATCTCGACCGGCATGCTGATGGCCTATGAGGCGGTGGCGCTGATCCTCGGCCGCACCTCCGGCACCGATTGCCGCGGCTGGTTCCTCAATCCGCACCGGCCCGCGATCGAGAGGCCGCGCAGCGCGCTCACCGCCGCGCTGATGCGTCCAATGGTGCGGCGGGCCATCGACCAACTGACTGGCCGGCCATGACCTCGGGGGTGATCGCCGATTCCATCGTCAATCTCTGCGGCGCCATCGGGCTCGCGGTGGCGATGATGACGTTCTACCGGCGCGATCCGCGGAGCCCGCTGACCCGCCGCCTGCTGCTCGCGCTCGGCGTCATCGCGATCCTGTTCCTCGATCGCGGCATCGCATGGTGGAGCGGAAGCTGGCTGCTCGACCGTCTCTCGGTGATCCCGGCTTCGCTGATCCCGCTCGGCGCCTTGATCGTCACCGAGGGCATCCTGCGGCGTCACGCGCCGCGCGCGATCAAGATCGCCGCGCTCGCAGGCGGCATCCTGCTCGGCCTCGGCGGCCTGTTCGGGTTGCAGCGCTTCGTCATGCCCTATGCGATCACGCTGGCGCTGTTCCAGCTCTCGGGCTTCGCCACCTGCGCGATGCTGCTGGCGACGCGCGACCGCTCGGCGCTGATGGCCTCGGAGAACCGCAGCATCGGCCGCATGGCGGTCGGGGCGCTGGTGGTGATCCCGTTCATCCTCACCGATTTCCGCACGCTGTTTCCGGACATCCCGGTCCGGCTCGGCGCGCTCGGCGCGCTGCTCACGGTCACCGTGATGCTGATCGCCGGCGGCGGCGCCGAGACCCGGCGGCATGGGCTTGCGATGATGGCGCTGCGGCTGATCTCGTCGGGGTTGCTCGGGCTCGCCGCCGCCTTCATGGCGCCTGACGTCGACGCGGCGCAGATGGTCCGGTTCGTCGCGGTCGCGATCGCCGGCGTGCTGACCATCGGGCTGATGACGGATGCGCTGCGCGCGCTGTTCGAATCCCAGGAGCCCGGCGTGCTCAATTCGGTTGCGGCGTCGCCGGCGCAGACACGGGAGCAGTTGATCGCCGAGCTCGCGCGACATCCGATCTTTGAGAGCGCGCGGCGCATCCGCGAAAACGAGCTCGCACCCTACGATCCGCCGCTGCTGCGCGATTTCCTGTCGACGCGGCGCGTGCTGCGCCGCTCCGATGCGCCATGGGGGCTGTCGCCGACCGACTCGGCGGCCGAGCGGATGGTCTCGCTGATATCGGCCAACAACGCCTCCCATGTCATCGTGCTCGCGCATGATCCGGTGGATCTGATCGTGCTCGCGGTGCCGGTGACCGCGGCCGATCCCGCCACCGAAACCGCGCTGGCGCTGGTGCGGCGGCTGTTGGCGCTGACCCCGGAGGCCAGATGACGCTCGAGGTCAGGGAGGGCGACCGCAAGGCGGCGTTCGACGCCGCGTTCAATGCCTATGGACCCGATAGTCTCTACGTGCCGCCGCTGTGGAGCGATTTCGACCGGATGTTCGATCCCGCGACGAATCCGTTCGTCACCGAAGGCCATGGCCGCTATGCGCTGTTTTCCGCGCATCGCGCCGGACGACCGGTCGGCCGCATCGCCGCCTCGATCCACGACGCCTCCAACCGCAAGCACGGCACCCGCCACGGGGCATTCGGCTTCTTCGACTGCATCGACGATGTCGAGGTGGCCGATGCGCTGCTGCGTGCCGCCGAGCAATGGCTGTCGGCGCGTGGCATGAGCCGGGTCGCCGGCAATTTCAATCTGACGGCAATGCAGCAGATCGGCGTCATGACCGACGGCTTCGAGCATGCGCCGTTCACCGACATGATGTGGTCGCCGCCCCACGTCGCGCAGCATCTGGAGCGCGCCGGCTATGCCGCGACGTTCCCGATGACGACCTTCGAGATCGCGCTCGACGACGGCAAGCCGGAGCAGCTGCTCGGCGACAAGCAGCGTGCGGTGCTCGCCGACCCCGATTTCGTCTGGCAGCCGATCAAGCGCTCCGCCTTCAAGGCGCGGCTGGAGGATGCGCGGCTCATTCTCAACGACGGCTTTGCCGACAATCCGATGTTCGTGCCGCCGACCGCGGCCGAATACCTGTTCCAGGCCGGCGACATGATGTGGATCATCGACAAGCGGATTTCGACCGTGGTCTATCACCGCGGCCGCCCCGCCGGTGCGATCATCGCGATTCCCGACCTCAACCCGCTGATCAAGGCGATCGGCGGCCGGATCGGGCTGACGGCCCCGTTCAGGTTCGTGCAGCACCGCATCATGAACACGCGCGCCGTGCTGATCTACCAGTCGGTCTGTCGCGACCTGCACAATCGCGGCCTCAACGGCGCGATGCTCTACCGCACCGCGCTGGCGTTGCAGCAGGCCGGCTACCGCACGCTCGGCGGCACCTGGATCGCCGACATCAACGCGCCTTCGCTGCGCCAGGTCGAGAAGGCCGGGGCCACGCCGCTGCACCGGCTGCATCTGTTCACCAAGCGATTGGCGGCGGCATGAGCCAGTTGACGCCGGATCTGCTGCGCGAACTGGTCGCCGAGGCGCGGCTTGCCCCGAGCGTCCACAACATCCAGCCGACGCGCTGGCGCCTGCTCGACGACGGCCGGCTGGCGCTGGTCGACGACACCGGCGTCCGCGCGCCGGTCGCCGACCCCGCGGGGCACGATGTCCTGGTGTCGCACGGCGCGGCGCTGGAGGGCATGAGCCTCGCGCTCAACCGACGCGGCTTCGCCATCACCGCGATGACCACGATCGAGCAGCCGCTGTCGCCGCAATTTTCCGCGCTCTGCTCCTTTGCGATCAGGCACGGCACCACGCCCGATCCGCTGGCGGAGCATGTGGCACGCCGCATGTCGTGGCGCGGCAAATTCCTCGCCGCGCCGGATGATGCGGCGGCGCTGGCGCAACTGGCCATCGCGCGTGACGATGTGATCTGCATCGGTCATCGCGGGGCGATTGCCGACATCGCCGATTGGGCCGATCAGGCCGAGTTCTCCTTTGTCCGCGGCGACGAATACCGCGCTGAACTGCTCGCATGGATGCGGCTGTCGCCCGCCGATCCGCGCTACTTGCTTGACGGTCTCAACCGCGATGCGCTGGCGATGAACGCCATCGAGGGCAGCGCGGCCCGCCTTGTGCTGGGACGCCTGTTCAGGCCGCTTGATCGTCTCGGCCTCGCGGCGTCGCTGCTTGCCGACCGCGCCAAGACCGCATCGGCCTCCGCGGTCCTGCTGTTCTCCCGGCCGGTCGGTGAGGATCCGCTCACGACGGGGCGGCATTTCTATCGTGTCTGGCTGGAAATCGATCGCGCCGGCTTCGCGGCCTGCCCGATTTCGGCGCTGGCCGATCATCCCGGCTGCAACGAACGGCTGCGCAAGCTCGGTGAAATCGGCCGCGATCTGCGGCTGGTCAACGTATTCCGCGTCGGCCGTCCGTCAAAGCCGGTGAAACCCCGGCATTTCCGGCTGCCGGTGGATCGCTTGATCGTCTGATCGGGACCCCCTGTCAAAGCTTCACGCGGCCGTGCTATGACGCCGCCCGCAAACCAATCAGCGGTGGGGATGATGTCGAAGCAATCGTTGCGCGAGGAGGCCGAGCGCCTGATCCGCGAAACCATGGAAAAGCGGAACCTCGTCATCAAGCAGGGCACGACCCGGATCGAGGCCGTGTGCGGCAAATGCGGTGCGCCGAACCGGGTGCAGGCGGAGAAGGGCCAGTCTCGCGTCAAGTTCACCTGCAAGAACTGCGACCACAAGCAGGAAACGCTGTAGGCGTGTCTGTTGCGCGACCCTAAACCCGTCATCCTGAGGAGCGCGCCCTTGCGCGCGTCTCGAAGGATGAATCGGCCACCAGCCGGGCCGTACATCCTTCGAGACGCGCTACGCGCTCCTCAGGATGACGGTGATAGTGCGTAGGATGGGTGGAGTGCAGCGATACCCATCATCGCCGCGCGGGGACATTTGATGGGTGTCGCTTCGCTCCACCCATCCTGCGAAGCGCTCTACTTGAATGCCTCGCAGACCGTGGTGTGATCCGGCGCGATCCGGGCCGCGGTTCGCAGCGAGACGTTGCGCCACCAGGCGTCCAGCGCGTGGCGGTCGCAGGCGAGCTTCACGCTCATGCCGCCGGCGAACTTGATCCAGTCCGCGAAGCTCGCGCGTGACACCGCGATCACCACCGGAATATCGGCATCGAGCGCGCGTTCGATCAGAAAGCCGAGGCCCTTGCCGTCGCGCTCCCGCTTGCCGAAGCGGTTGATGATGACGAGATCGGCGCCTTCGGCGAGCGCGTCGGCGACGCGGGCGCCGGCATCCTGCAATCGCGACAGATCGAGCTTGCAGCCGGTGGTGCCGGGACTCGTAGAACTCTGGCTTGGCGGCTGCGCCAGCAGCACCGTCTCGCCGCTATGCACCAGCACCGCCGACAGGCTGGAATCCGCGCATTGGCCTGACTGCACCATGCCGACGACGCGACAGCCATGCGCGTTCAGATCACCGGCGAAGTCGCGCAGCACGGCATCGGGATCGTCGTTGTCGTCATAGACCAGGGCGGCGAGGTCGCATTGGGCGTCGAACATGACGGGCTCTGTTCATTGTGGACGAGGGAGGCGGCCGCGGCGCTTGTCGCGTCGCGGCCGCAGGTTGGGAGATCAGGCGGCCGGCGGGCCGTTGATGATCTGGAGCTGGGTGAACTCGGCGAGGCCTTCCTCGGCGAATTCGGTGCCGATGCCCGACTGCTTGGCGCCGCCGAACGGGATGTTCGGGGCCATATCGAGATGCTTGTTGATCCACACCGTGCCGGCCTCGATCTTTGTCGCGACCTCATGGGCGCGCTTGATGTCGGACGACCACACCGACGCGCCGAGGCCGTAGGTGGTGGCGTTGGCGCGGCGGATCACGTCATCCTTGTCGGAGTACTTGATGACCGGCAGCACCGGGCCGAATTGCTCCTCGTCGACCAGCTTGGAGCCTTCCTTGATGTCGCGCACGATAGTCGGCTCGATGAAGTAGCCGGGACGGTCCATCGCCGAGCCGCCGGCGATCACGTTGCCGTTCTTGCGGGCATCGTCGAGGAACGCCTTGACCTTCTCGTACTGCATCTTGTTCTGCAACGGGCCGAGCTTGGTGCCCTGCTTGGAGCCGTCGTCGACCACGGTGTTCTTGGCGATGGCGACCAGCTCGTTGCAGACCTCGTCATAGACCGACTCGTGCACATAGAGCCGCTTGATGGCGAGGCAGACCTGGCCGGAGTTCTGGAACGCGCCTTCGAAGATGCCGGGCGCGACCTTCTTCGGATCGACGTCGTCGAGCACGATGCCGGCGTCGTTGCCGCCGAGCTCGAGCGTGATCCGCTTCAGGGTCTGCGAGGCGCTCGCCATCACCTTCTGGCCGGTCGCGGTCGAGCCGGTGAAGGAGATCTTGCGGATGTCGGGATGCTTGGTCATGTGATCGCCGAGATCGTTGGCGTCGGCGATGAAGTTCAGCACGCCCTTCGGCAGGATGTCCTTGACCAGTTCCGCGAAGCGCAGCGAGGCCAGCGGCGTGGTCGGGGCCGGCTTCACCACCAGCGTATTGCCGGCGAGCAGCGCCGACGGCAGCTTGAACGCCAGGATCAGCAGCGGATAGTTCCAGGGAATGATCGCGCCGACCACGCCGAGCGGACGGCGATAGGCCTCGACCTTGCGGTCGCCGGAATCCTCGACCACGCGCATCGGCAGGTCGAGCGAGCCGAGATAGCGGAAGAAGCCGGCCATGCCCATGACCTCGCCGGTGGCATCGGCCAGCGGCTTGCCCTGTTCGCTGGTCAGGATGCGGGCGAGCTCATTGGTGTTGGCCTCGATCGCCTCGGCCATCTTGATGATGAGCTTGCGACGCTCCTCCATCGGGGTGGCGGCCCAGGCCGGGTAGGCGGCCTTGGCGGCGGCGACAGCCTTGTCGAGCTGGTCCTTGGAGGCACGCGGACATTGCGCCACGACCTCTTCGGTCGCGGGATTGAGGACCGGCATCGTGCTGTCGCCGGGTACCATCTTGCCGTCGATGAGAAGACTGTAATCGCTCATAGGCTTCGCTCTCCCTGGTCAAACGGGCCCTTCGCGGACCTCGCTATATTCACATATATATCACGGCTGCGGCGAGGAAGCCACGGCCATCCATGGCCCCGCCGGGTCAGGCGGAACCGGGCGATCTGTCCGGAAAACGGCAAAGAAAAATGCGGCTGACGTCCGCGGTCATTTATTCGCGGTTGCCGCCCCAGCGTCAACGGGACGGCCGCGAGCTTCAATACATTCTAACGCCGCGTGCAGCCGCGCCGGATCGGGCGCCGCTATATTTCAGGGCTGGACGCTGCGCGTCGCAGCGATATATTGGTTGGAATATAACGATGATCCGGAGTGCCGGTATGCAGATCGAAACCCAGGAGCTCACCACCTGCGAAGTCGCACCCGACGGCTGCGCGATTTCGCTGGGCTTCGTGGACGGCAAGGGCGAACCCGCCACCATCCGCCTGTCGATCAACCAGGTCGGCGCGCTGGTCATGACCTTGCCCGGCCTGATCAGCAAGGCGCTACAGACCCGTTTCGGCGACCGGACCTTGCGCTACGCCTATCCGCTGGATTCATGGGTGATCGAGCAGTCGACCGATCCGGCCCAGGGCATGATGACGCTGAAGACGTCAGATGGCTTCAGCGTCTGCTTCTCGATCCCGCGCGCCCAGCAGAACGAACTCGGCGAGGCGTTGGTGGCGCAGCCCGAGACGCCGGTCAGGGTGCGGGCGAATTAGACCGGACGTGGTGACATCCAGCGCCAACTCATCCATCGTCGTCATTCCGGGGCGCGCGCAGCGCGAGCCCGGAATCCATCAGGCCGCAGGCTTCGTGGCGCAATGGATTCCGGGCTCAGCCCTTCGGGCTGCCCCGGAATGACGAGAGCATCAGGATTTCACGTCCCCTTCACGAACGCGGCGAATGCATCGCCGTAATCCTTGTGCCAGCGCGACAGCGGCGGGCGGTTCTCGACGATGTCGCCTGCCGCCCACAGGATACGGCGTTCGTCGAGCGCGCGCGGCACGTCGTTGTCGGGGCACAGGATGTAGAAATCGCCGGCGTCGAGCCGCTCGATCATGAAGTCGACGGTCTGCTCCGCGGTCCAGGCGCCGGCCGGCTTCTCGGTGCGGCCGCGCGCGGTCAGTCCGGTGAAGACGAAGCCGGGGATCAAGAGATGCGCCGTCAGCTTGCAGCCATCGGTGTTGCGCAGCTCGTGCTGGAGCGCCTCGGTGAACGCCTTCACGCCGGCTTTCGAGACGTTGTAGGCGGGATCGCCCGGCGGCGTGGTGATGCCCTGCTTGGAGCCGGTGTTGATGATCAGCCCCGGCCGACCGCGCTTGATCATGTTGGGCGCGAACGCCTGCGTGCCGTTGATCACGCCCCACAGATTGACGCCGAGGATGCGCTGCCAATTGTCCGCGGGGCCGAACATCGCGCTGCCGGGCTGGATGCCGGCATTGTTCATCAGGATGTCAGCGCCGCCGAACCGTTTCGCGACGCTGGCCTCGAGCTCCGCCATTGCGTCCGCGCGACTGACGTCGACGGCGGCCGTCATGATATCGGCCGCGCCGCCCGGCGCCGCAGATGACAGTTTTGTCGCGGCCGCCTTCAGCCGGTCGTCGCCGAGATCGGCGATGGCGACCTTCATGCCGGCTTGCGCAAACCGCAGCGCAGCGGCAAGCCCGATGCCGGATGCGCCTCCGGTGATCACGGCAACATGATTGGCTGATATCACGGGGTGCGGCATCGTCGGTCTCCGGACACATATGTGGCTGACATCGGCATAGAGCCTGCCGAACTATGATCGAATCGCTTCGGCTACGCGCTGCTTCACCTCTCCCCATTGGGGAGAGGTCGATTTGCGAAGCAAATCGGGTGAGGGGTCGCAGCTCACACGAAAGACCGTAACCCCTCACCCGGCGCTACGCGCCGACCTCTCCCAAGGGAGAGGTGAACCTCCGTCGCCGATCCAACTTCATACTATCACATCGCGTGCACGACGCAGGCGCATGGGAGGTTTTCATGCGCGCCACCCTCGACAACGCCGGCTCCGCTTTACGGTTTCGCGGTCGCGCTGTAGAATTCGGGATATAACGCTTCCAAAACACCTCAGCCGACAATTTGACAGGGAGTGCAAACATGGCTGTTTCGCAGGCTGTTCCGATCTCGCGCCATCCTTATGCCGACGGCTCCTACAAGAAGATGCTGATCGACGGCAAATGGCTCGACGCCGCCTCCGGCAAGACATTCGAAACCCACAACCCCGCCACCGGTGAACTGCTCGCGACCGTCGCCGAGGGCGATGCCGAGGATATCAACCGCGCGGTCGCGGCGGCACGTCGTGCGTTCGAGGGACCGTGGAGCAAGGTGAAGCCGTTCGAGCGGCAGAACATGCTGCTCAAGCTCGCCGAGCTGGTCGAGGCCAATTTCGAGGAATTGTCCCAGCTCGACACGCTCGACATGGGCGCGCCGATCAGCCGCACCCGCGGCAACAGGCTGCGCGCGCTCGGCATGCTGCGCTATTACGCAGGACAGGCGACTGCGATCCATGGCGAGACCATCGAGAACTCGCTGCCCGGCGAGATCTTCTCCTACACGCTGAAGGAGCCGATCGGCGTGGTCGGCGCCATCATCCCGTGGAACGGGCCGCTGACCGCCTCGATCTGGAAGATCGGCCCGGCGATCGCGACCGGCTGCACCGTGGTGCTGAAGCCGGCCGAGGAATCGCCGCTGACCTCGCTGCGCATCGGCGAGCTCTGCATGGAAGCCGGCATTCCGCCCGGCGTCGTCAACGTCGTGCCGGGCTATGGCGAGACCGCGGGCGCCGCGCTCGCCAATCATCCCGATGTCGACAAGGTCGCCTTCACCGGTTCGCACATCACGGGCCAGTCGATCATCCGTGCCTCGGCCGGCAACCTCAAGCGCGTCTCGCTCGAGCTCGGCGGCAAGTCGCCGGACATCGTGTTCGCCGATGCCGATCTCGACGCCGCGGTGCCGGGCGCGGCGATGGCGGTGTTCGCCAATTCCGGCCAGATTTGCAGCGCCGGCACCCGGCTGTTCGTCGAGCAGAAGGTCTATGACGAATTCGTCGGCCGCGTCGCCGAGTTCGGCAAGAAGCTTCAGGTCGGCAACGGCCTCGACCCCAACACCCAGATCGGCCCGCTGGTGTCGAAGGATCAGCTCGATCGCGTCTCCGGCTATCTCGACATCGGCGCAAAGGAAGGCGCCAAGGCCGTGGTCGGCGGCGGCCGCCTCACCGAAGGCGCGCTGTCGAAGGGCTATTTCGTGCAGCCGACGGTGTTCGCCAATGTGCAGGACAACATGCGCATCGCCCAGGAGGAGATCTTCGGCCCGGTGATCTCGGCGATCTCGTTCAAGGATCCGGACGAACTGATCAAGCGCGCCAATGCCACTACCTTCGGCCTCGGCTCCGGGGTCTGGACCACCAATGTCAGCAAGGCGCACCAGGTCGCAAAAGCGCTGCGCGCCGGCTCGGTCTGGGTCAATTGCTACCAGGCGATGGACCCCGCGGTGCCGTTCGGCGGCTACAAGATGAGCGGCTACGGCCGCGAATCCGGCAAGCAGCACGTCGAGGAGTATCTCAACGTCAAGGCGGTCTGGATCAAGACGGGCTAGGGCCCGACTTGCCGCTTCACCTCTCCCGGCCTGCGGGAGGGCTATTCCCCACAAACTCCGTCATGCCCGGCCTTGTGCCGGGCATCCACGTCTTGGTTTCAGCGTGAGAAAGACGTGGATGGCCCCGGGGCAAGCCCGGCCATGACGAGGCGCTATTTCGGAATATTAGAAATATATCCCTGATTTGCCCGACGCGTCAAGTTGCGTGTCGAACGTCGGCCGCCGCCGGCTTGCTTTGCATGGGGTTGTTTTCGATGTTTTCGCAACGCCTGCCCGTGACGGGCGTCGTCTACCGCCCGGCGGCCTTCTTCGGCTTGCCGATGTCGCTGCGCAGCGCCTCGAGATCCTTGCGCACGGCGCTTGCTGCGTCGCGCTCGATCTTGCGGTAGCGCGCCACGAGCGACTGGCCGAACGGGGTCAGCACCGCGCCGCCGCCGTTCTTGCCGCCGGTCTGCCGCTCCACCGCCGCCTGCCGGCAGATGCGGTTGATCTCGTCGACCAGGTCCCAGGCGCGCTTGTAGCTCATGTCCATGGCGCGACCGGCGGCCGAGATCGAGCCGCATTCGTTGATCCGCTCCAGCAGCAGGATCTTGCCCGGCCCGATCCGGTCCTCGGAATCGAGGTCGATGCGGACGCTCAGCGAGGGGAGCGATGAGGCGCTCGATTTCGACATGGGAGACCTGTTCTCTTGGCAACAGATTGCCACTACCTGCTTTTATGAACAAGATGAACCCGTTACATAACGGGCATGATCCGGAAAAGTGGGCACCGGTTTTCCGAGCCGATCGTGCCCAGAATATAACGGGAAATCGCAAAAGAACATTTGGGGTAGGCATGGCTTCTTCGTCGCTGTTTTCGCCGCTCAAGGTCGGTCCCTATGAGCTCAAGCACCGTGTCGTGATGGCACCGCTCACCCGGATGCGGGCGGCGCGGCCGAGCCTCGTGCCGCGGCCGATGAACGCGGAATATTACGCGCAGCGCGCCACGCCGGGCGGCCTGCTGATCGCGGAAGCCTCGCCCGTGGTCGCGACCGGTTTCGGCAATCCCGGCGTCCCCGGCATCTACAGCGAGGCCCAGATCGCGGGCTGGCGCGAGGTGGTGAATGCCGTGCACGCCAAGGGCGGCCTGATCTTCCTGCAACTCTGGCACGTCGGCCGCGTCTCGCATTCCTCGTTCCAGCCGGATGGCGCGCTGCCGGTGGCGCCGTCGGCGGTCGCGATCCCCGCCGAGTTCAAGTGCATGACGGCGGACGGCAAGGTGGTCGATTACGAGACGCCGCGCGCGCTCGAGACGGCCGAGGTCGCGCTGATGGTCGAGGCCTACCGGCAGGGCGCCAAGAATGCGCTCGCCGCCGGCTTCGACGGCGTCGAGATCCACGGCGCCAATGGCTATCTGATCGAGCAGTTCCTGCAATCGAAGAGCAACCTGCGCACCGACCAGTATGGCGGCTCGATCGAGAACCGCGTCCGCTTCCTGCTGGAGGTGACCCAGGCGGTGACCGAGGTCTGGGGCGCCAACCGCGTCGGCGTGCGGCTGTCGCCCTACGGCATCGCCAATGGCAGCGGCGAGGCCGACCCGATGCCGCTCTACAGCCACGCCATCAAGGCGCTGGACAAGTTCGGGCTGGCCTATCTGCATTTCATCGAGCCGCGCGCCTCCGGCACCGGCCGTGCCGATGTCGATTGGAAGGATGTGCCGTCGGCAATGATGCTGTACCGGCCGATGTGGAGCGGCGTGCTGATATCAGCCGGCAATTTCATCGGTGACAGCGCGGAGCGCGCGCTCGCCGAAGGCCATGCCGACGCGATCGCGTTCGGCCGTTACTTCATCTCCAACCCGGACCTGCCGCGCCGCCTGCAACGCGGCTATCCGCTGACCAAGTACAACCGCGCGACGTTCTATGCCGGCGAGGAGAAGGGCTACACGGATTATCCCGTGCATGACGAACTGGCGCAGGCCTAGAAACGCTGTTTCGTAGCCCGGATGGAGCCGGCGATGTTTCCGGACGACGAATTCGAGCCGACCAAGAAGCCGAAGCCGGTGGCGCTGGCAAAGCCCGCTTCCGGCCAATGCCTGTGCGGCAAGGTGCGGTTCGAGATCGACGTGCCGGCGCGCTGGGCCTGGCATGATCACACACAAGCCAGCCGCCGCGCCCATGGCGCTGTGTATGCGACCTATGTCGGCAGCTGGCGCAAGCGCTTCCGCATCACGCAAGGCGAGAGCGAGCTGTCGCGTTACGAAGACGCGAAGAGTAAGACCGCGCGCAGCTTCTGCGCCAATTGCGGCACGCCGATCATCTACGAACGCGCCCGCTCGCCGCATATGGTCAACATCCCGCGCGCGCTGTTTTCGGGGCGCACCGGGCGGCAGCCGCTCTATCACATCGCGATCGAGGAGTTGCAGGAATGGGCCTACACCGGCGAACCGTTGGTGCCGCTGAAAGGCTATCCCGGCGTGGTGTGGCAACGCTCGAAAAAGAAGAAGCGCAGCGCGCGCGAGGGGATGTTCTAGCACGCTGAAGAGGAAGGGGCCGAAGCCCCTTCCTCAGCGCTCAATAGCGGTGCCAGCGATGCCAATGGTGCCAGCGATGCCAGTGGCGCCAATGACGCCAGTGGTAACCGTGACGCCAGTGCCGGTGCCAGCCCCAGCCACCATAGCCGTAACCACCCCAGTACTGCGGATGGTAATAGGATTGCGGATGGTAGTAGCCGCCGCCGTAATAATGGCGGTGCCAGCAATGGCCCCATTCGTTGCAGACGTAGCCGGCGGGGACGACGGCTCCCGCTGCGGGGACTTCGATCGGCATCGCCGATGCGGGGGCGCTGGACAGAGCAACGCCGCCGAGGGCGGCGATGCCAACACATGCGGAAACGAGTTTCATGAATATCACCTCCTTCAACATCAGTTGGAGGCGATGAGCGGACGGCGGGTTCGTCGGGTTACAGAGGTTTAATGCCGATCAAGATGTCGCTGATCGCAAGCCCGAACGAAACCTTCCGTGAGGCGCGCGCCTGCGGAATGCCGCCATGATCGCCCGCTCGATTGCCCGCACCGCGCAAGTTTGGTCATCTCGCTCGATCCCGTCGGCCAACGCGCCGGCAGGCCTGGAGGGAACATGAAGAATCGCATTACCGGCCGCTCGGCATTTCTGGCGCTGCTGAAGGATGAGGGCGTCACCCATCTGTTCGGCAATCCCGGCACCACCGAATTGCCGATCATGCACGCGCTAAAGGACCATCCCGATCTCACCTATGTGATGGCGATGCAGGAGAGCCTCGTGGTCGCGATGGCCGATGGCTTCAGCCGCGCCTCCGGCAAGCTGGTCGCCTGCAACGTCCATGTCGCGCCCGGCCTCGGCAATGCGATGGGCTCGCTCTACAATGCGAGCTTCACCGGCACGCCGCTGATCCTCACCGCCGGGCAACAGGAGCAAGGCCACGGCCTGACCGAGCCGGTGCTGTTCGGCCCGCTGGTGCAGATGGCCACCCCCTTGGTGAAATGGGCGGTCGAGGTGACGCGGCTCGAGGACCTGCCGCGTATCGTGCGCCGCGCCGCCAAGATCGCGACCACGCCGCCGACCGGCCCGGTGTTCATCTCGCTGCCGGGTGACATCCTCAATGCCGAGGCCGGCATCGAGCTTGGCCGTTCCACCCGGATCGACACACGGGTTCGTCCGTCGGAGGACTCGCTCAGCGCGCTGGCCGCGCGCATCCTCAAGGCCGAGCGTCCGGTGATCGTGGTCGGCGACGAGATCGTCAAGAGCGATGCGTTGCGCGAGGCCGCCGATCTCGCCGAGACGCTGGGCTGCCCGGCCTGGCAATCGCCGACGCCCTATGGCGCGCATTTCCTGTCCGAGAGCCCGAGTTTCATGGGCGCGATCGCGCGGTTGCAGAAGGTCGCGCGCGACGTCCTGGCACCGCATGACCTGTTGATCGCGCTCGGCGGCGACCCGCTGCGGATGTCGGTCTACAGCGAGGTCGATCCGCTGCCGGACGGGCTCTCGATCGTGCAGGTCGGCCTGGTCGACAACGATCTCGCCCGCAATTATGGCGCCGAGATCGCTGTGAAGGCCGACGTCAAGGAGACGCTGCGCGCGCTGGTGCCGGCGTTGAAACAGGCGGGCGGCAGCGCGCTGGCGGCGCGCGCCAGACAGGGGCTCGCGGTGCTGTCGACGAAAAACTGGGCGGCGAAGCGCAAGGCGCTGGTTGAGCAGATCTCGAAGGCCAGCCAGACCTCGCCGATCGATCCGGATTGGCTCGCGCTGCAAGTCGTGGAAGCGATGCCCGATCATGCAATCCTGGTCGACGAAGGCCTGACCTCGTCGCGGCAGATCATCGGCTTGAGGCCGCATCGCGACCGTTACGGCTATCACGCGCTGGCCTCCGGCGGCATCGGGTGGGGGCTGCCGGCCTCGGTCGGCGTCAGCCTCGCCAATCCGCAGCGGCCGGTGGTGTGCTATTCCGGCGATGGCTCGTCGATGTATTCGATCCAGTCGCTGTGGACCGCAGCCAACCACAAGCTGCCGCTCAACTTCGTCATCGTCAACAATGGCGGCTATCGCATCATCAAGCAGCGCCTGCTCGCCTTCCACGGCGACGACAATTATGTCGGCATGGACTTCATCGACCCGCCGGTCGATTTCACGGCGCTGGCGCGCTCGCTCGGGCTCGAGGCGATCAAGATCACCGATCCGCAGGAGCTGAAGGGCATGCTGAATTCCGCGTTCAGCCGGCCCGGCGCGAAGCTGATCGAGGTGGTGGTGAGCAATTCGGTGAATTGAGTTTGGCCGCGTTCCTCAGGATGACGGGTCGGAAATCGTAGGGTGGGTTAGCCGAAGGCGTAACCCACCGTCGGTCTCTCATCCGCACGTGCGACTTGGACGAAGATGGTGGGTTACGCTTCGCTAACCCACCCTACGCACCTACTGCGCGGCGCTCCGCTTCACGCGATAGCGGTTCGCCGGATGCGCATCGTTCAGCCGTGCACGGCCTTCGCCGAACAGCTTCTCCCGCAGCGTGCCCTTGGCATATTCCCGCTTGTAGCGGCCGCGCTTGACGAGCTCCGGCACCAGCATGTCGGCGATGTCCTCGAAATCGCCGGGCGAGATCGCGAAGGCGACGTTGAGGCCGTCGACGTCGGTCTCCTCGAACCATTGTTCGATCTTGTCGGCGACCTGCTCGGGCGTGCCGACCACGACCGGTCCGGCGCCGCCGATGCCGACATGCTCGGCGACCTCGCGTACGGTCCAGACCCGGTCCGGGTCGGCGCGCGTGACATTGTCCATGGCGGAGCGGCCGGCATCGTTCTGCACGTGCCGCACTTCCTGGTCGAGCGAATAGGTCGAGAAGTCGACGCCGGTCCAGCCCGACATCAGCGCCAGCGCGCCCTCGTGGCTGATATGGCTGCGGTACTCGGCATACTTCGCCTTGGCTTCGGCCTCGGTCGGCGCCACCACGATGCACATCATCGAGAACATCAGGATTTCGGCCGCGTTGCGGCCCTTCTCGGCGGCGAGCTCGCGGATCGCCGCCACCCGCGGGCCGATCACCTTCGCCGACGGTCCCGACATGAACACGCATTCGGCGTGCTCGGCGGCGAATTGCCGGCCGCGCGGCGAGGTGCCGGCCTGGTAGAGCACCGGCGTGCGCTGCGGCGACGGCTCGGAGAGATGGATCGCGTTGAGCCGGTAGTTGGCGCCTTCGTGCTGCACACGGTGCACCTTCGCGGGATCGGTAAAGATGCCGCGCGCGACGTCGCGGATCGCGGCGTCATCCTCCCAGCTGCCTTCCCAGAGCTTGTAGACCAGCTCCATATACTCGTCGGCGAGCTCGTAGCGGTCGTCATGCGCGGTCTGCTTGTCCTTGCCGGCACCGCGCGCCGCCGAATCGAGATAGCCGGTCACCACGTTCCAGCCGACCCGGCCATTGGTCAGATGATCGAGCGTCGACATCCGCCGCGCGAACGGGTAGGGCGGCTCGAAGGAGAGATTGCTGGTGACGCCGAAGCCGAGGTTTTCGGTCACCGCGGCCATCGCCGGGATCAGCATCAGCGGCTCGTTGGCCGGGGTCTGCGCCGCATTGCGCAGTGCCGCATCCGGATTGCCCGCGTAGACGTCATAGACGCCGAGCACGTCGGCGAGGAACAGGCCGTCGAACCGGCCGTGCTCCAGCGTCCTCGCCAGGTCGGTCCAGTAGGACAGCTTGTTGTAGTCCTTGGTGCGGTCGCGCGGATGGGTCCACAGCCCCGGCGACTGATGCGTCACGCAGTTCATGGCAAAGGCGTTGAGCCGGATTTGTTTTGTCATTGTCGAAAACCTTGGTCGAAAACTTGCGCGCCGTGCCGCCCGGTCGATGTCGGGCGTCCCGCATCAACTTGTTGCGACTTCCCACGTTTTGGCAAGGCCCCTTCGCGATTCACACCCTTCCGGTGCTGCGCCGATCCCGATAGGTTGCGGCCCTCCAGAAGCATGATCCGGGTGTGCGATGCAGCCTATCCAGCGGGATCATGCCAAGACGCGACCGGACGAAGGAACAATCATGGCGACACGGGCCGACGCAATCGCGAACGTGCGAGAGCATTTTCAATCGGGACAGTTCCTGAAGGAGCTGGACCGCAGGGTCGGCTACCAGACCGAGAGCCTGAATGCCGACAAGGGTGATGCGCTGCGCGCCTATCTGGTGGAGAATCTGCAACCGGCCTTCGCCGAGCTCGACTTCAAGACCAGGCTGATCGAATCGCCGACCGGTCGCGGACCCTATCTGATCGCCGACTACCAGGAAGATGCCGCGCGGCCGACCGTGCTGACCTACGGCCACGGTGACGTCGTCGACGGCATGGTCGGCGAATGGCGCGACGGGCTCAATCCCTGGCAGATCACCGTCAAGGGCGATCGCGCCTATGGCCGCGGCACCGCCGACAACAAGGGCCAGCATTCGATCAACATGGCCGCGCTCCGTGCGGTGAAGCAGGCGCGCGGCGGCAAGCTCGGCTTCAATGCCAAGTTCATCATCGAGACCGGCGAGGAGATCGGCTCGCCCGACCTGCGCGAGGTCTGCGAGGCGCATCGCGAGGAATTGAAGGCCGATCTGTTCATTGCTTCCGACGGCCCGCGGCTGTCGGTGGAGCGTCCGACCATCTTCCTCGGCTGCCGTGGCGGCAACCGCATCCATCTCGACGTCAACCTGCGCGAGGGCGGCAACCATTCCGGCAATTGGGGCGGCGTGCTGGCCAATCCCGCCACCATCCTGGTCAACGCGATCGCGAGCCTGGTCGACGGCAAGGGCCGCATGAAGCTCGATATCCTCAAGCCCCCGCCGATCTCGAACCGTGTCCGCGCCGCGCTCGCCGACGTCGAAATCAAGCCGACGGCGGATGAACCGCAGCTGGCGGAGGATTGGGGCGAGGAGGGCCTGACCGCGGCCGAGCGGCTCTATGCCTGGAATACGCTGGAAGTGCTGGCGATGTCGGCGGGCAATATCGAGAAGCCCGCCAATGCGATCCCCGGCAAGGCCAACGCGGTACTGCAACTCCGCTTCGTGGTCGGCACCAAATACCTCGAAGTGATCGATGGCGTGCGTGACCACCTGCACAAGAACGGCTTTCCGATGGTCGAGGTGTCGGGTGCGCAGCGCTTCGGCGCCTCGCGCACCGACATGGACAGTCCGTGGATCGACTGGGCCGCGAACTCGATCCGCGCCACCACCGGCAAGGCGCCTGCGGTGCTGCCGAACTTCGGCGGCTCGCTGCCGAACGACGTGTTCTCCGAGGGACTCGGCCTGCCGACGATCTGGGTGCCGCACTCCTATCCCGGCTGCTCGCAGCATGCGCCTGACGAGCACATCCTGCTGCCGGTGACCGAGGAAGCGCTGACCATCATGGCCGGCTTGTTCTGGGACCTCGGCGAGACGCCGCGCAAGGGGTGAAGGACCGCGCCGCATTTTTCCCGTCATCCTGAGGAGCGGCGATAGCCGCGTCTCGAAGGATCGACGGCCACCAGCCGGGCCGTCGACCCTTCGAGACGCCGCTACGCGGCTCCTCAGGGTGACGGGGAAGACGTGGAAGACCGGAGCAAGCCCGGCCATGACTCGCCGAGAGAGTAGTGCCTGACACGGCCAAGGAATCTAGATGACCCTATCGACGCCGATCACCTCCGAAGCCGACGCCACCACCAAGAAAAACATCACCCGTCTGATCGTCGCGACCTCGGTCGGCAATGCGCTCGAATGGTACGACATCTCGGTCTATGCCTATTTCGCGGTCTACCTCTCCAAGGCGTTCTTTCCCACGAACGACCCGACCATCTCGCTGCTGCTCACCTTCGGCAGCTTCGGCCTGTCGTTCCTGATCCGTCCGATCGGCGGCGTCGTGCTCGGCGCCTATGCCGACCGTCACGGCCGCAAGGCTTCGCTGATGCTGTCGATCGTGCTGATGACGTTCGGCACGCTGGTGCTGGCGCTGATGCCGACCTTCGAGACGATCGGCATCCTGGCGCCGATCGCCGTGATGGCGGCGCGGCTGGTGCAAGGCTTCTCCGCCGGCGGCGAGTTCGGCTCCTCGACCGCGTTCCTGGTCGAGCACATGCCGGAGCGGCGCGGCTTCGTGGCGAGCTGGCAGTTCGCGAGCCAGGGCGTCAGCGGCCTGCTCGGCGCGGGCTTCGGTGCGCTGCTGACCTCGCTGATGAGCCCCGAGGACCTGCAATCCTGGGGCTGGCGGCTGCCGTTCCTGTTCGGGGTATTGATCGGCCCGGTCGGCATCTACATCCGCAACCATGTCGATGATGCGACCCCGCCGCCGGCCGCAGAGCAGGGATCGCCGGTCAAGGAGGTGTTCGCGAAACAGATGCTCCCGACCATCCTGGCGATCGGCGCGCTCGCGGTGTCGACCGCGGTGAACTACCTGATCATCTACATGCCGACCTATGTGGTGAAGACGCTCAACCTTGAGCCATCGGTCGGGTTCATCGCCGCATTCGCCGCGCAGACCGCGGTCGCGCTGCTGGCGCCGATCGCGGGCTTCGTCTCCGACAAGATCGGACGCACCACGCACATGATCCTGTTCGCGCTGCTGCTGCTGGTGTCGATCTTCCCGGCCTTCCTGATGCTCACCGGCAAGCCGACGCCCACCATCATCCTGCTCGGCGTGCTCTGGCTCGGCGTGCTCAAGTCGTTGTATTACGGGCCGCTGGCGGCGCTGATGTCGGAGCTGTTTCCGCCGGCGACACGTGCGACCGGGCTCGGGCTCAGCTACAATATCGGCGTCACGGTGTTCGGCGGCATGGGGCCGGCGATCATGACCTGGATGGGCGGCTTTGCGCTGATCGGCGAGCTCGCGCCGGGCTATTATCTCACCGCGGTCTGCATCCTCAGCCTGTGCTCGCTGTTCACGATCCGCAGGATGCGGCTGGCCTGATTTCGTGAAGCGAAATTCGGACATCGCTATTGTTGCAGAGCAGCGTAGATAGTCGAAATCAAAGTTTCATCTGACGAAAGTATACGGTGTCCGGCGAACGTCATCCGTCCTAGGATGACGGCCGCCGGGCGTATCTCTTCGCCGCGTCCGGTTCAGGATTTGGAATTGAGGGCAGGGAAGGCCAAGGCATGAACGCCTCCACGACTGCGACCGCACGGACCAGCCGCAAGAGGTCATCACCGGAGCCGGGCCAACCCGACAAGTTCAATGCGATCCAGAAAGTCTGCGCGATCCTGCGCGTGCTGGCGCAGCGCTCGCCGTTGCGGCTCACCGACATCGCCGACACCACCTCGCTGAACAAGGCGACCGCGCTGCGCATCCTCAACTCGCTGATCGAGGAAGGCTTCGTCAGCCGGGTCGCCGGCGCCAAGACCTATGAGCTCGGCCAGGAGGCGCGGGTGATGGCGGTCGGCGCGCGCCGCTCGGTCGACATCGCGGAGCTGGCGCAGCCGAGCCTGTTGCGGCTGTCGGAGCGCTCGGCCGACACCGCGCTGCTGTCGGTACGATCAGGCGTCGAGGCGTTGTATCTGGCGCGCTCGGTCGGCAGCCATCCGCTGCAACCGAACTATCTACAGATTGGCAGCCGCCGTCCGCTCGGCGTTGGTGCCGGCGCGCTGGCACTTCTGGTCTGGCTGCCGGATGCCGAGATCGAGGCCGTGATCGAGGTGATCGTGCCGCGGCTGGCGAAATCGCCGCGCATCACGCCGAAGTTCCTGCGCGAGCGGATCGCAGTGGCGCGCAAGGCCGGGCACACCGTGTTGCTCGACGCCGCATTCCCCGGCATGGGCGGCGTCGGCGTCCCGGTCCGCGACGATGCCGGCGAGGTGGTTGCCGCGCTGTCGATCGGCGCCGCGACCGACCGCATCCGTCGCCGCGAGAGCGAGCTCGCCGACATGCTGAAGAAGGAAGCCCAGGTGCTGGCGCGTGCGATGGCGCAGGCGCCGAAGAACGGGCGCGCGGTCAAGCCGGGCTTGTGATCGGCGAAAGCCGGTCGGCTACGAGCCTGGTCATTTCGGAAAGCCGCTTCGTACTTTTCCGGATCAGGCTCTATATCTGCCGGATCGTGGCAAAGTCGAAATCGGAGTTCGGTGGATTCTCGCCGACGCGGAGCATGGTGTCGCTCGGGAAGTGATGCGGGGGAACCGGCAGATTATAGGGTGCCGGCACGCCGTTATAGACGCGTCCTGCGAGATCGTATTTGGAACCGTGGCACGGGCAGAAATAGCCGCCCGGCCAATTCGGCGCTGGCGAGGTCGGGTTCGGGTCCGGTTCGAACAACGGGATGCATCCGAGATGGGTGCAGATGCCGACCACGACGCCGAACTCCGGTTTGACGGAACGATGCCAGTTCGCAACGTAGTCCGGTTGCTGCAACTCGGACGATTGCGGATCCGCCAATCGCGACAGCAGCGCCGGATCCTTCAGCTTCTCGACGGCCTGCGGCGTGCGGTGGGTCACGAACACCGGCCTGGTTCGCCAGCGCAGCACCACCTGCTGGCCCGGTGCGACATTCGACAGGTCCAGATCGACCGGTCCGCCCGCAGCCAGCGTCGAGGCGTCAGGGTTCATCTGGCTGATCATCGGGATGAGCGATGCGACGGCGCCGACCGCGCCGAAGGCGGCCGTGGCGACGTAAAGGAAGTCGCGGCGCGAGGCTTTGCCGGACGTCAGGAGTTTTGCCGTGGAGATCGAGTCAGCCATCGCGGGAACCTCCTTGTCCAAAGGACCACGAAGGGAACGCGGACGACCGGAACGCAGTGTGATCGAGCCTGGCGATCCCGACGGATCTACGACGGTTTGGGCGCACCGTCCGATCCCGGCTCGGAGTGATCCCGTGACGGCACTCTTCGTCAGGATCGGAGGCTGTGCGTCTCGCAGCGATGTTTCACCGCATGCACCAGGACATATGGCGACGCTGGCCGTGACGGCCAGCGTCGCTTGGTTAATTCGGGTCCATCTTCAAACGAAGGTGAACGTCATGTGTTGGCTCACGCCCCCTCATCCAGCGCCACCATCTCGCGCTTCTTGCGCAGCGAGGGCAGCAGCGGACCGACCAGCAGCAGCAACGCGAAGGCGAGACAGATCGCCGAGATCGGCCGCTCCACGAAGGTCATCAGGTCGCCCTGCGAGAGGATCAGCGATTTGCGCAGGTTGTTCTCCAGCATCGGTCCGAGCACGAAGGCGAGCACCAGCGGCGCCGGCTCGTAGCCGAGCTTGCGCATGAAATAGCCGATCACGCCGAACGCGATCATGACATGGACGTCGAACACGTTGTTGCTGGAGCAGTAGACGCCGATGATCGTGAACAGGATGATCAGCGGGAACAGCACGTTGTAGGGCAGCCGCAGCAGCTGCACCCACATGCCGATCATCGGCAGATTGAGCACCAGCAGCATCAGATTGCCGATATACATGCTGGCGATGATGCCCCAGAACAGCGTCGGGTTCTGCTGGATCATCAGTGGGCCCGGCTGCAAGCCGTGGATCACGAAGGCGCCGAGCAACAGCGCCATCACCACGTTCGGCGGGATGCCGAGCGTCATCAGCGGAATGAAGGCGCCGCCGGCGGCGGAATTATTGGCGGATTCCGGTCCCGCGACGCCCTCGATCGCGCCATGGCCGAAGCGCTCCGGATGTTTCGACAGCCGCTTCTCCAGCGCGTAGGACGCAAACGACGCCACCACGGCGCCGCCGCCGGGCAGGATGCCGAGGAAGAAGCCGAGCACGGTGCCGCGGCCGACCGGCCCGGCGCTGGCCTTCCAGTCCTCCTTGCTCGGCAGCAACTGCGTGATCCTGGTCTTGATGATGTCGCGCTTGATCGCCTGCTCGGTGTTGAGCAGCACCTCGGCGACGCCGAACAGGCCCATCACGACAGGCACGAGGCCGATTCCGTCGATCAATTCGATGCGGCCGAAGGTCAGTCGCGGCTGCGCGGTGATGCTGTCGAGCCCGACCAAGCCGAGCACGACGCCGATGCAGGCCATCAGCAGCGCTTTGGCCATCGAGCCCTGGGTGAGGAAGGTCAGCACCACGAGGCCGAGCACCATCAGACTGAAATATTCGGCCGGCCCGAAGGCGATCGCGACGCTGGCAAGCGAGGGCGCCACCAGCATCAGCGCGACCAGCGAGAAGGTGCCGGCGATGAACGAGCCGAACGCGGAGATGCCGAGCGCGGGGCCGGCGCGGCCCTGCTTCGCCATCTGGTGGCCGTCGATACAGGTGACGACAGAGGCGGCTTCGCCGGGAATGTTGACCAGGATCGAGGTGGTCGAGCCGCCATACATCGAGCCGTAATAGATGCCGGCCATCATGATGATGCCGGACTCCGGCGTGCCCGACAGCGTGACAGGCAACAGCAGCGACATCGCCGAGATCGGGCCGATGCCGGGCAGCACGCCGACCAGCGTGCCGATGAAGACGCCGATGAAGCAATAGATCAAATTGACCGGTTGCAGCGCGACGCCGAGGCCGTGGGCGACGTTGACGAGAGTATCCATGGGATTTGCTCAACCGATCTCGAACATGCCGCTCGGCAACTGGATCGCGAGCAGGTGTTTCAGCACCCACCACATCCCGAGCGGGGCAAGGATGGACAGCGGGATCGCCAGCGACCAGCGCACCGGATCGATCACGCGCAACAGCAACAGCATCAGCGGGATCGCCGACAGCAGGAAGCCAAGCGGCTCCAGCGCGAAGGCGAATGCGACGAGGCAGGCGATCACCAGCACCGGCTTGCCCCAGCGCGCATCCTGCCAGCGTGAGGCGAAGGTCGGGCCGCCCTCGGTGACCGCCGCGATGATGATCGAGGTCGCGAACACGCACATCAGGATGCCGGCATAGAACAGCACATAGCCGGAGCCGGGATCGTTGATGGTGCCGAGCTTGAGCTTCAGGCCCGACCAGAGCACGAAGATGCCGAGCGCAAGCCCGATCAGGCCGCCCCACAGCTCGGAGTTGTTGAGGCGGAGTTTGACGTTGGTTTGGTCTGTCATATGAAGCGGCCCTTAGATCACCGTCGTCCTGAGGTGGCGGCGCGGATGATCTCCCCACCCGTCGTCCCGGCGAAAGCCGGGACGACACCGGGGGTGGTTCTCGCGCATCCCGTTGTGAGTCCCGTCGTAGCGGACTGAACTCTACTTCTTCGCCAGACCGAGCGTGTCGATCACCTTGCGCTCGGACTCGGTGACCTCGACCACGAACTTCTTGTAGTCTTCGGTGTTCTTGTAGTTCGGCACCATGTCGTATTTGGCGAGCGTCGCGATCACCGCCGGGTCCTCGATCGCCTTCTTGAAGGCGTCGTGCAGCTTGGCGACGATCTTGGGGTCCATGCCCTTGGGGCCGGCGATGCCGAACGGCGAGTCGTAGATCATGGGATAGCCGAGCTCCTTCAGCGTCGGCACGTCGGGATAGTTCGGCGAGCGCGTGCCGGTCCACACCATCAGCAGGCGGAGCTTGCCGGCATCGACCAGCGGCCGCCAGCCGGTGGAATCCGCCTGCAGCATGGTGTGCTGGCCGAGTACCGCGGCGTTGGTCTCGGCACCGCCCTTGAACGGCACCTGGGTCAGCTTGATCCCGGCCATCAGGGCGACCTGCTCCATGCCGACATGCAGCGAGGTGCCGGTGCCCGGCGTCGCATAGGTCACCTTGCCGGGATTCTTCTTGGCGAAATCGACCACGTCCTGCCAGGTCTTGAACTGCGACTCCGCATTGGTGGTGACGCCGAAAGTGTAGCCGGTGAGGTGGATGATGTAGGAGAAATCCTTCGCCGGATCCCACGACACCTCCTGCATCAGCGGCAGGCGGAACACGGTGATCGGAAGCTGTGCGATGGTGTAGCCGTCGGGCTTGGCGCCCGCGGCCATGGTCGCCGGGCCCACGGTGCCGCCGCCGCCCGCCTTGTTGTCGACCGCGATCGGCTGGCCCAGCACCTTGGAGGCGCTCTCGGCGATCGCGCGCATCGAGATATCGGTCGAGCCGCCCGCCGGCCATGGCACGATCAGCGTGATCGGCTTGGTCGGATAATCCTGCGCGTGCGCGGCAACCGACACCAGCATGCCGGCGGCCGCGAGCAGGACCATCAAGCGATTTCGTTGCGACATCTCGATCTCTCCCTGGGCCCGATCGCGACCCCCGTCTTGTCCGGAATTGGCAATGATCGCCCCTGTCATCGCAGGGACATGAAAGCGCATTGCAGAACGCGGCGGGCAACGGAAGCGCGAATTGGTCTCGAAGCGCCGGCTGCGACAATTGGTCTGCCGCGACCTGCCGAGCGACGGAATTAGATCGGCATCCGGTCCGACGGATTGGCAGTCCCTGGCCGCATGGGGAAAGCGTGCGGCTGACCGGCAAGCCCGGTTTGGTCAAGCGAATTATCTAGGGAACCCAAGGGCATCGGTGCCTTGCGAGAACCGTCGCTTCCGGCCATCATGGTACCGTCCGTCGCAGGAAACCTGCCCACCCGATGACGCCATCGCCTGACGCTACCGACGACGCCGTCATCAGCGCGTTTGCCGGCCTTCCCGCATTGCTGGATCAGGCGCCTGCGCTGCTCCGGCACGGCCGACTGCTGGACTGCGACTGCCTGCTCGGCCCGATGGCGCGGCCGTTCCATGCTGCGATCCGTGCCGGGCGCATCGTCGAGCTGGTGCCGTCGCCGGTGCTGATGCGCTCGTGGCGCTTCGCCTATCGCGCGACGCCGCAGGCCTGGTCCGCCTATTGGCAGCCCGAGCCGAAGCCCGGCTGGCACGATCTGCTGGCGCTGACCAAGCGCGGCGAGGCGGTGCTGGAAGGCGATCTGCACCCCTTCATGGCGCATCTCCAGTATTTCAAGGACCTGCTGGCGCTGCCGCGGCAGCGGATCGTGGCGGCCGCATCATGAGTGGCACCCTGGTGAACGGCCGTATCGAGCCGATGGTCGGCCGCTACGTTCACGTCGAGATCGGCGGCGAGCTGCACCGGATCTATTTCGAGGAGCACGGCCAGGGCATTCCGCTGGTCTGCCTGCACACCGCGGGATCCGATGCGCGGCAGTGGCGACATCTGCTCGTTGATGCGCAGTTTGCCGAAAACTTCCGCATCATTGCCTTCGATATGCCCTGGCATGGCAAGTCGAATCCGCCGAAAAGCTGGACCGGCGATGAATACCAGCTCACCACCGCGCGCTACACCGAGACGATCCGCGCCTTCTGCCGCGCGCTGCGGCTGGAGAAGCCGGTCGTGATGGGCTGCTCGATCGGCGGCCGCATCGTGCTCAATCTCGCGATCGCGCACGCTGCCGAGTTCCGCGCGCTGATCGGGCTCGAGGCCGCCGATTTCCAGGCGCCATGGTATGACACCGACTGGCTGAACCGCCCCGACGTTCACGGCGGCGAGGTCTGCGCGGCGCTGGTGTCGGGGCTGATTGCCCCGCAGAGTCCGGAGCCCGCGCGGATGGAAACGCTGTGGGCCTACAAGCAGGGCGGCCCCGGCGTGTTCAGGGGCGACCTCTACTTTTATCGTGTCGACGGCGACCTGCGCGGCCGGGTCGCGTCAATCGATACTAAAGTATGCAAGCTCTATCTGCTCACGGGCGAGTATGATTTCTCCTGCACGCCCGACGACACGAGGCGGACCGCAGCGGCAATAGGGGGCGCCAGCGTCACGATCATGGAGAAGCTCGGTCATTTTCCGATGAGCGAGAATCCCGAACAGTTTCGACGCTATATCGCACCCGTCCTCGCCGACATTCTCACGCATTGATCGACCGTTTCCACGAAGGAGTAGACGTATGACACGCAAATATCTCATTGGCTTCGCGCTCGCTGCCGCGCTCGGCGCGAGCCAGGCGCAGGCCGAAGAACTCACCGGGACGCTGAAGAACATCAAGGACACCGGCGTGATCACGCTCGGCTACCGCGATTCCTCGATTCCGTTCTCCTATCTGGACGACAACCAGAAGCCGGTCGGCTACGCCATGGACATCTGCTACAAGATCGTCGATGCCGTGAAGAAGGAGCTCAAGCTCGACAAGCTCGAGGTCAAGCTCAACCCGGTCACCTCGGCGACGCGTATCCCGCTGATGGCAAACGGCACCGTCGACCTCGAATGCGGCTCGACCACCAACAATGCCGAGCGCCAGAAGCAGGTCTGGTTCACCAACAGCCACTTCCTCACCGCGAGCCGCTACGTGACGAAGAAGGCGAGCAAGATCAATTCGATCGACGATCTGAAGGGCAAGACGGTGGTCTCCACCGCCGGCACCACCAACATCAAGCAGCTCACCGAGGCCAATCTCGCGCGCGGGCTGAACATCAACATCATCCCGGCCAAGGACCATGCCGAGGCCTTCCTGATGGTCGAGACCGATCGCGCCGCGGCGTTCGTGATGGACGACATCCTGCTCGCGAGCCTGGTCGCCAGTTCGAAGTCGCCGGGCGACTATGTGCTGTCCAAGGACGCATTCTCCAAGCCCGAGCCCTACGGCATCATGCTGCGCAAGGACGACGTGCCGTTCAAGAAGGTTGCCGATGCTGCCACCGCCGCGCTCTACACCAGCGACGAGGGCTTGAAACTCTACGACAAGTGGTTCAACCAGAAGATCCCGCCGAAGGGCCTGAACCTCAACGTTCCGTTGGGGCCGGAGATGAAGAAGCAGCTTGCCAAGCCGTCGGATTCACCCGATCCGGATGCCTATCTGGTCAACTGATCGCGAGAGCCGTTAGTCTAACGTAAGCGTGTCCGGCCATTCTGGAGGAGAATGGCCGGACATTTGCATAGACGCCACGCTTGATGTTGGCGTAATGCGTCATCGGCGCGGGAGCGCGGGGGACACGTGAACTACAATTGGAACTGGCACATCTTCCTTGAGCCGAACCCGATGGGTACCGGCACCTATCTCGACCTGTTGCTGGCGGGACTGGTGGTCACCGTCAAGGTGTCGCTGCTGGCCTGGGTCATCGCGCTGATCTTCGGCTCCGTGATCGGCGTGCTGCGCACGCTGCCGTCGCGGACGGCGTCGTGGATCGGCTTCTGCTGGGTCGAGTTCTTCCGCAACATGCCGCTGCTGGTGCAGCTGTTCCTGTGGTTCTTCGTGCTGCCCGAATTGCTGCCGAAATCCGCCGGGCTGTGGCTGAAGCAGTTGCCGAACGCGCCGTTCTGGACCGCCGCGATCGGCATCGGCTTCTTCATGTCGGCGCGCGTCGCCGTGCAATTGCAGGCCGGCATCTCCTCGCTGCCGCGCGGGCAGAAGCAGGCCGCAACGGCGCTCGGGCTCACCACGGTGCAGGGCTATCGCTACGTGCTGCTGCCGATGGCGTTCCGCATCATCCTGCCGCCGCTGACGTCCGAGTTCCTCAACACCATCAAGAACAGCGCCGTCGCCATCACCATCGGCCTGATCGAACTGACCGGCCAAGCCCGCTCGATGCAGGAATTCTCGTTCCAGGTGTTCGAGGCGTTCACCGCGGCAACCGTGCTCTATCTCCTCCTCAATTTCGTCGTGGTGACCGCGATGCGCTTCCTCGAGCGCTACGTGGCGATCCCCGGCTACATCACGGGCAAATGACCATGCTCGCGAATTTCGATTTCGACGTCATCCGCCGCGCGCTGCCCTACCTGTTCTTCGAGGGCATGCGGTTCACGCTGACGCTGACCGCGCTCGCAACGCTCGGCGGCCTGGTGTTCGGCACAATGATCGCCCTGATGCGGTTGTCGAGCTACAAGGTGCTCGGCCGCATCGCGGGCTTCTATGTCGACTTCATCCGCTCGCTGCCGTTGGTGCTGGTGATCTTCTGGTTCTACTTCCTGGTGCCCTATATCGGGCAGTGGCTGACCGGCGCGTCGCGGCCGATCGCGGTCGGCGCCTTCGCCTCCTCGCTGATCACCTTCATCGCATTCGAGGCGGCGTACTTCTCCGAGATCATGCGCGCCGGCATCCAGTCGATCTCGCGCGGCCAGCCGGCCGCCGCCAGCGCGCTCGGCCTGACCTATGCGCAGTCGATGCGCTACATCGTGCTGCCGCAGGCGTTCCGCAACATGCTGCCGGTACTGCTGACGCAGACCATCGTCCTGTTCCAGGACACCTCGCTGGTCTACGTGCTGTCGATCCCGGATTTCCTCGGCGCCGCCAGCAAGGTCGCGCAGCGCGACGGCCGCCTGGTCGAAATGTACCTGTTCGCCGCGCTGGTCTACTTCGTCATTTCCTGTATCGCGTCGTTTGGCGTCCGCCGCCTGCAATCGCGTATCGCCATTGTCAGGTAGCATTGACATGCGGCTATCAATTCGAGCCACGAGCTCCTTCACCTCTCCCACAGGGAGAGGTCGGCGCATAGCGCCGGGTGAGGGGCTCTGGTCCATCGATGGAGCCAAGCCCCTCACCCGGATCGCTTGCGCGATCCGACCTCTCCCCATGGGAGAGGTGATGTCCCGCATTTGCTTCAACCGCTGAGCCATCATGATCGAGATCAAGCACGTCAACAAATGGTACGGGCCGAGCTTCCAGGTGCTGAAGGACTGCACCACCAGCGTTGCCAAGGGCGAGGTGGTCGTGGTTTGCGGCCCGTCCGGGTCGGGCAAGTCGACGCTGATCAAATGCGTCAACGCGCTGGAGCCGATCCAGGACGGCGAGATCATCCTCGACGGCGTCAAGGTCAACGATCCCAAGACCAACCTGCCGAAGCTGCGCTCCCGCGTCGGCATGGTGTTTCAGCATTTCGAGCTGTTCCCGCATCTGCGGATCATCGACAACCTCTGCCTCGCGCAGGAGAAGGTGCTCGGCCGCAAGCATGACGACGCCATGGCCAAGGGCATGAAGCTGCTGGAGCGCGTCGGGCTGAAGGATCACGCAAAGAAATTTCCCGCCGAACTGTCCGGCGGCCAGCAGCAGCGCGTCGCCATCGCCCGGGCGCTGGCGATGGATCCGATCGCGATGCTGTTCGACGAGCCGACCTCCGCGCTCGACCCCGAGATGATCAGCGAGGTGCTCGACGTCATGGTCGACCTGGCCCGCGAGGGCATGACCATGATGGTGGTGACCCACGAAATGGGATTCGCCAACAAGGTCGCCGACCGTGTCATCTTCATGGACCGCGGCGAGATCGTCGAGGATGCCAAGAAGGCCGACTTCTTCGGTACGCCCCGCAGCGACCGCGCGCAGAAGTTTCTGTCGAAGATCTTGCAGCATTGAGGTGTTGACCTCCCCACACGTCATTCCGGGGCGCGCGTAGCGCGAGCCCGGAATCCATCGGGCCGCACCATTCACGGTGGAATGGATTCCGGGCTCACGCCTTCGGCGCGCCCCGGAATGACGGCGGGAAGGGTTTATCCCCGTCAACATTTTGCGTATACGAAGGCCTGAAACTCCCCCTTCGTCCGCAGGAGAACTCGCGTGGAAAAGATCGCTTACGTCAACGGCTCGTACGTGCCGCATTCCGAGGCCAAGGTCTCGGTGTTCGACCGCGGTTTCCTGTTTGCCGACGGCATCTACGAGGTGGCCGCGGTGCTCGAGGGCAAGCTGATCGACAATGCCTCGCACCTGGCGCGGCTGAAGCGGTCGGTCGGCGAGATCCAGCTGGCGCTGCCGGAGACGCTGGAGCGGATCGAGGAAATCCAGAAGGAACTGGTGAAGCGCAACGACCTCGTCAATGGCATGGTCTATCTCGAAGTCACCCGCGGCGCCGACAAGGGCCGGGATTTCGCCTTTCCAAAGGCGGAGGCCAACGTCAAGCCGACGCTCGTGATGTTCACCTCGGAAAAGGACATCATCAACGCGCCCTCGGCCAAGACCGGCATCAACGTCATCACTGTGCCCGATATCCGCTGGGAGCGGCGCGACATCAAGAGCGTGGCGCTGCTCGCGCAGGTCTTGGCCAAGCAGGCCGCGGCGGCGGCCGGCGCCGGCGAGGCCTGGATGATCGAGGACGGCAAGGTCACCGAAGGAGGGTCGTCCTCGTCCTTCATCGTCACCCAGGACGACGTCATCGTGACGCGGCAGAACGGCAACGAGATCCTGCCCGGCTGCACCCGCAAGGCGGTGGTCAAGCTCGCCGAGGAGCGCCAGCTTCGCATCGAGGAGCGCGCCTTCACGGTCGAGGAAGCGCTCGCCGCCAAGGAAGCCTTCATCACCAGCGCCTCAGTGTTCGTGCAGGGCGTGGTCGCGATCGACGGCAAGCAGGTCGGTAATGGCAAGGTCGGCCCGATCACCGATCGTCTGCGCGAGATCTATGTCGAGTTCGCCAAGGCGACGGCGGTTTAGGGTGGACTGCGCAGAACTCTCCTCTCGTCATTCCGGGACATCGCGAAGCGATGAGCCCGGAACCTATAACCACGATCGTGAGTATGGATTCCGGGCTCGCGCCAATTGGCGCGCCCCGGAATGACGAAGGAGGGGTCTCACGCCGTCACCTTCACTTTCACCGGATGCACCGCGCGGAAGCCGATCGCGATCCGGTTCCAGGCGTTGATGGCGCCGATCAGCACGGTCAGGTTGACCAGTTCGCCGTCGGTGAACTCGGCCTGCACCGCCTCATAGTCGGCGTCGGGCGCATGCGTTTCTGACACCAGCGTCAAGGCTTCGGTCCAGGCCAGCGCCGCGCGCTCACGCTCGCTGTAGAGCGGCGACTCGCGCCAGGCGTTGAGCAGATGGAGCCGCTGTTCGGTCTCGCCATGCTTGCGGGCGTCCTCGGTGTGCATGTTGATGCAATAGGCGCAGCCGTTGATCTGGGAGGCGCGGGTCTTGACCAGCTCGATCAGCGATTGCTCGAGGCCGCTCGCGGCGATCTCGTTTTCCACGGCGACGAGCGCCTTGATGGTGTCGGGGGCGGCCTGGTAGAAATTCATGCGGGCTTTCATGGTCGTTCTCCTTGGTTGTGCTTGCTTGTTAGTGCGCACCCCCGCCGGCGAGCTGGCCCGGCTTCTTCAACAACAGTGTCGCGGCCAGCGCCACGATCAGCGCCGCGCCGAGCAGATAGAAGGTGTCGCTGAAGGCAAGGATGTAAGCCTGCTTCTGCACCACATTGCCGATCGCCGCGATCGCGCGGTGGGTGGCCGCGGCCTGGTCGGCGACGCCGTGGTTCATGAAGTATTGCGTCAACTGCTCGATCCGGGTCCGTGTCGCTTGCTCGAGCAGTGAGACCGACTGCATCAGCACGTTGGAATGATATTGTTCGCGCTTGGTCAGCACCGTCTGCAACACCGCGATGCCGACCGCGCCGCCGAGATTGCGCATCATGTTGAACAAGGCCGAGGCGGAGCCCGCGTTCTCGAGCTCAATGCCCGCGGTCGCCACCGCCGAAAGCGGCGCCATCACCAGGGCCTGGCCGATGGCGCGGACGATGTTGGGCCAGAATAGCTGGTCGGTGGCATAATCGTTGGTCATGAAGATGTTCATGAAGTTGGAGCCGGCGAACAGCGCGAAGCCGACGCTGATGATGATGCGGGGGTCGAAGCGCTGCATCAGCCGCGGCACCAGCGGGATCAGCAAGAGCTGCGGCAGCCCGGTCCACGCCAGCACCATGCCGATCTGCTCGGCGTTGTAGCCTTGGATGCGCGACAGATACTGCGGCAGGATGAACACCGAACCGTACAGCGCGATGCCGAGCAGGAAGTTCGCCAGCATGCCGAAGCCGAAATTGCGGCGGGCGAGCAGGCGCAGATTGAGCAGCGGCTTCTCCACGGTGAATTCGACGATCAGGAAGGCGACCAGCGCCACGGCCGCGATCACCGACAGGCGGACGATGAAGGGCGAGCCGAACCAGTCGTCCTTGTTGCCCTCTTCCAGCACGGTCTGAAGCGCGGCGAGGCCGATCGCCATGGTGATGATGCCGAGCCAGTCGCCCTGGCGGATCAACGACAGCTTCATCGGGCTCGGATCGAGCGAGACGTACAGCATGCCGATCATGATCGCGCCCGGCACCAAATTGACATAGAAGATGTACTGCCAGCCCCAGTTCTCGGTGAGATAGCCGCCGATGGTCGGGCCGATCGCCGGCGCGAAGGTCGCCGACAGCGCGAACAGCGCGAGCCCGACCGGCTGCTTGGCCTTCGGCAACAGCGTGATGATCAGCGTGAACGCCATCGGGATCAGCACGCCGCCGGTGAAGCCCTGCACCGCGCGCAGCGCGATCATCTGCGGCAGATCATGCGCCAGCGCGCAGGCTCCGGAGAACACTAGGAACAGGAATGCGTTGGTGAGCAGATAGGTGCGCACCGAGAACACCTGCGCGAGCCAGCCGGAGAGCGGGATCACCACGATCTCGGCGATCAGATAGGAGGTCGAGATCCAGCCGCCGTCGTCGATCCCCGCGCCGATCGCGCCCTGCACGTCGGCGAGCGAGGCGTTGACGATCTGGATGTTGAGCACCGCCATGAACGCGCCGAGATTGGCGCCGATCACCGCGATCCAGGTCTTGGCGGAGACCGCGGGCGCCGCTGGCGCTGCGGGGGCGGTGAGGGCTGCGGCGTTGGCTGTGGGCTGGAGCGCGGTCATCGGCGTGTTCTCTCGCTTGCATCACCAACATGCATTAGGCGGCCGGCTTCGATAATCCGGGAAAGACTGGAAGGATTGTTCCGTTCTGATTGATAATCGCGATCGAGCTTGCGACGTGCGATGGTTCGCCGTTCGGTTTGCAGAGATGTGTCGACCAGTGAGGTGAGCACGCTGGTCAGGCTCCCTCCCCCCTTGCGGGGGAGGGTGGGGAGAGGGGTGGCCCCGGGCGCTGACGTCGGAGATTCAGAGCGACCCGCTTCAATGCTGCTGTACGTCGAACCTCTCAGCAGTTGCGTTCGCGCAATAGGTTGAACCTCAGCGCAAGCGCGCCCCTCTCCCCAACCCTCCACCGCAAGGGGGGGGAGGGAGCCCTACCGCCTATGGTCGCGGGACAAAGGAAGACGCAGCATGACGCTACCGACCACCGATACGGTGATCGATCGCGTCAGTTCGTCGAGGTGCCGCTCAGTCCTACCCGCCGCTCGGCCGCGCCGCCGCCGCAAGCCGCCGCTTCTCGTCACGTTCGGCGAGCACCGTGGCTTTGGTGTTCACCGTCGGGATCGCCGACATGCCCGGGCGCAGCAGGCCGGTCAGGCTGTGATCGTCGAGCACGATCTTCACCGGCACGCGCTGCACGATCTTGGTGAAGTTGCCGGTGGCGTTGTCGGGCGGCAGCAGTGCGAATTCGAGGCCGCTCGCGGGCGACAGGCTGTCGACATGGCCCTTCAAGGTCGTGCCGCGAAAGCTGTCGACGGTGAGTTCGACCGGCTGGCCGTTGCGCACATGGGTCAGCTGGGTCTCCTTGAAATTGGCGACCACATAGACCGCGTCGAGCGGCACGACTGCCATCAGCTGGGTGCCGGCCTGCACATATTGCCCGACCCGGAGCGTGCGGGCGCCGACCGTGCCTTCGACCGGCGCGGTGATCCGTGTGTAGGACAGGTTCAACTCGGCCTGCTGCTCGACCGCGCGGGCCCGATCGACCTGCGCGACCGCCTGGGCGCGCTGCGTGGTCAACACGTCGACCTTGCGCTGCGCCGCCGACAGTGCCGACTTCGCGTGCTGGAGCTGCGCGGTGTTGGCGCGCAGCGCCGCGTCGGTCTGCTGCGCGCGCTGGATGGTGCCGGAGCCGGACTTCATCAGCCCGTCGTAGCGGGTCTGCTCTTCCTGGGCGAATTTCAGATTGGCCTCGGCGGCGTCGACATCGGCGGTGCTCTGGTCGATGATCGGCTGCTGCAATTCGAGCTGGGCATCGAGATTGCGCACCGACGCGCTGGCGGCGTCGACATCCGCCTTGGCCTGGCCGAGCGCCGTGCGGTAGTCGCGGTCGTCGATCTGGGCCAGCACCTGGCCGGCCTTCACCGGCTGGTTGTCGGTGACCAGCACCTGGGCGATGTAGCCCGACACTTTCGGCGCGATGATCGTGGAGTCCGCTTTCACATAAGCGTCATCGGTCGACTCGAGGTAACGGCCGGTGGTGACGTAGTCGTAGCCAAAGTCGGCGGCTACGCCGATGCCGATCAGCGCAGCCAATCCGATCGCCGCCCGCTTGACCGTGGCGCGCGACGGGCGAAGGCCTATTTTTGTCGATTCTTCAGGGACATAGGTGGTAGCCGACATGGCATCCTCCGGTCGAACATTCGCGTCCTTCCAGTAAGGGCGCCGGGTATCGCCCTTTAGATGCAATATCCTTCCCGCTGTGATAATCCCGATAAAACTGGAAGCATTATCAAGCCAGCGCTGATAATCCGGACCTTGCACGATGGATCGCCTGACCAGTCTGACCGCCTTCGTCCGGGTCGTGGACACCGGCGGCTTTTCCGCGGCCGGCCGCAAGCTCAACATGTCGACCACGATGGTGAGCAACCACGTCCAGTCGCTGGAGGACCGGCTCGGCGCCCGGCTGCTCAACCGCACCACGCGCAAGGTCAGCGTCACCGAAATCGGCCAGGCCTATTACGACCGCTGTGTCCAGATCCTCGCCGATATCGAGCATGCCGATGAGGTCGCGGGCGCGCAGCAATCGGTGCCGCGCGGCACGCTGCGCATCTTCACCAACACCCATCTTGTCCAGTTCCTGTCGCCGGCGGTGGCCGAGTTCCTGGCGACCTATCCCGAGGTCAAGATCGATCTCATGATCGGCGAGCGCAATGCCGATCTGATCGACGAGAACTACGATCTCGCGGTGCGCATGACCCCGGTGCCCGACTCCAGCCTGATCGTGCGCACCATCGCGACCTGGCGCCATGTGCTGTGCGCGTCGCACGGCTATATCGAGCAGCACGGCAAGCCCGGGCAGCTCGCCGATCTCTCCGCGCGCAACTGCATGCGCCATGCCCATTACCCCTACGGCGACGAATGGCGCTTCACCGACCGCAAGGGCACGCCGGCCGCGGTGCGCGTCTCCGGCAATCTGCTCTCCAACAGCGGCGAAACGCTGAAGCTCGCGGCGCTTGCCGGTGTCGGCGTCTTCCTCGCGGCGGGCTTCCTGGTCCGCGACGAATTGGAGTCGGGACAATTGGTGCGGCTGCTGCCCGAGTACCGGCCGGTCGAACTGACGATGAACGCGGTCTATCCGCACCGTCATCATCTCTCGGCCAAGGTCCGCATCTTCATCGATCTCCTGGTGCGCCATGCCACCGAACAGCAGAAGCTGATCAATCCGTATTCGTGAGGCGGTTAGGCCGTCGTTGCGAGAAGGACGCACTCCGATTTCTCCCCGTCATCCTGAGGAGCCGCGAAGCGGCGTCTCGAAGGATGAATCGGCCACAGCGCGGGCCGTGCATCCTTCGAGACGCGCTGCGCGCTCCTCAGGATGACGGGACCAATAGCTCAGCGCTTCCTCCAGCATCATGGCCGCCCGGCATCCCTTGCATGGCATGGGCGTGTATCAAGAATACATCGCCTGTCGCCGGAGCCTGCCATGCCGCTTCGTCTCCTCGCATCGCTTCTGTTCGCGCTCGCAGCATCCGTGCTGCTGCATACGCCCGTGTGCGCCGCCTATCCCGATCACCTGGTCAGGATCGTGGTGCCGTTCGCGCCAGGCGGCGGCACCGACGTCGTCGCGCGTACGCTGGCACAGGAGATGCAAAAGGATCTCGGCGTCACCGTCATCATCGAGAACAAGCCGGGCGCCGGCACCATCATCGGCACGCAGAGCGTCGCGGCGAGCCCGCCCGATGGCTACACGCTGCTGATGGCGACCTTCGCCAATGCGGTCAACCCGAGCCTCTACCGCAAGCTGCCCTACGATCCGCACAAGGACTTCGCGCCGGTGGCGCTGGTGGCGCGCTCGTTCAATGTCGTCGTGGTCAATCCGGCGTCGCCGATCAAGTCGATCAAGGACCTGATCGCCGCCGCCAGGGCCGATCCGGAAAAACTGTCCTACGGCACTTATGGCACCGGCACCTCGGCGCATCTCGCCGGCGAATTGTTCAAGCACATGGCCGGCGTCAATCTCACCACCGTGCCCTACAAGGGCGCGGCGCCGGCGATCACCGACCTGATCGGCGGCCAGATCCAGGTGATGTTCACCACGGTGGCAAGCTGTGCGTCGCTGGTCGAGGCCGGGCAGTTGCGCGCGATCGGGGTCACGTCGGCCGGGCGTTCGCCGTCGTTCCCGCAATTGCCGACGGTCGCTGAAGCCGGTGTGCAGGGCTACGCCGCGGAATCCTGGTACGGCCTTTACGCACCTGCGAACACGCCGCCCGACATCATCGACCGTCTCAACAAATCAGCCGCCAGGGCGGTGCAGGCGGAGGCCTTCAAGAAGCTCGCCGTCAATGAGGGCCTCGTGATGGTCGCTGCACCGCCCGCAGAGCTCGACCGCTACTTTGCCGGTGAGGAGGCGCGCTGGCGCAAGGTGATTGAGGACGCCGGCATCAAAGCCGAGTAGGCTGGTTGCCCGGCGCGGCGATCACATCTTTTTGCATCGCCATGCCGCAACCGTGATTCTAGACGCAACAAATGGTTCCTGGGGTCGTTGATGACGGGACACCGGCAACATCGCCGGTCTAATCAGATCTCGGGTTGGGGAGTGGGCCATGTGGATTCTGTTGCTGCTGCCGTTCATCGGCTTGCTATGGGTACCGTTCTATAATTTCGCCGAGCCGTCGCTGTTCGGCTTTCCCTTCTTCTACTGGTACCAGCTCGCCTGGGTGCCGATCTCCTCGCTGCTGATCTGGCTGGTCTATCGCAGCCGCCAGCCCGATGCCGATGAGCAGCGGTGAGGGGGCGGCCATGACCGATCACGTCGCCTGGGTGGCGCTCTCCGTCTTCATCTTCTTCTTCGCTCTCGTCACCGTGATGGGCTTCTTCGCGGCGCGCTGGAAATCCGGCCCGGTCAACGAGCATCTCGACGAATGGGGTCTCGGTGGCCGCCAATTCGGCACCTGGATTACCTGGTTCCTGGTCGGCGGCGATTTCTACACGGCCTACACCGTGATCGCGGTGCCGGCGCTGGTCTACGCGGTCGGCGCCTACGGATTCTTCGCGCTGCCCTACACCATCATCGTCTATCCCTTCGTGTTCGCGGTCATGCCGGTGCTGTGGAAGAAGGCGCATGCCAATGGCTATGTCACCGCAGCCGACGTCGTGCACGGTGCCTACGGCTCGCGCGCGCTCGAACTCGCGGTGGCGCTGACCGGCCTGGTGGCGACCATGCCTTACATCGCGTTGCAGCTGATCGGCATGGAGGTCGTGATCAAGGCGATGGGCCTGACCGGCGAGCTGCCGATCATCGCCGCCTTCGTGATCCTCGCGCTCTATACCTATAGCTCAGGCCTGCGTGCGCCGGCGCTGATCGCCTTCGTCAAGGACATCATGATCTACATCGTGGTGTTGACGGCGGTGGTCGTGGTGCCCTCGAAGCTCGGCGGCTATGGCGCGGTGTTCTCCGCCGCCGGCGACGCCTTCGCGGCCAAGGGCGGCGCCACCGGACTGACGCTGAAGCCCGCGCAGTATCTGCCCTATGCGACGCTGGCACTCGGCTCGGCGCTGGCGGCCTTCATGTATCCGCACACGCTGACCGGCATCTTCGCCTCGAAGTCGGCGGATACCATCCGCAAGAACGCCATCCTGCTGCCGGCCTATACGCTGCTGCTCGGCCTGATCGCACTGCTCGGCTACATGGCCTATGCCGCGGGCATCAAGGTGACGTCGCCGAACGACGTGGTGCCGATGCTGTTCAAGACGCTGTTCCCGGAATGGTTCGCCGGCTTCGCATTCTCGGCGATCGCGATCGGCGCGCTGGTGCCGGCGGCGGTGATGAGCATCGGCGCCGCCAATCTGTTCACCCGCAATGTCTGGAAGTCCTACGTCAATCCGGACATCTCGCATGCCGGTGAGGCGTCGGTGGCCAAGATCACCTCGCTGGTGGTGAAGGTCGGCGCGCTCGCCTTCATCCTGTTCCTGCCAACGCAATATGCGCTCGACCTGCAACTCCTCGGCGGCCTCTGGATCGTGCAGACGCTGCCGGCGCTGGTGTTCGGCCTGTTCACGGTCTGGTTCCGCGCCGAGGGCCTGCTGCTCGGCTGGGCCGCCGGCATCGGCTGGGGCACCTACACGGCGTGGAGCAACGGGCTGAAGCCGCTTGCCAGCATCTCGCTCGGCGATGCCACCTACACCTTCTATGTCGGGCTCGGGGCGCTCGTGCTCAACATCGTGGTGGCGGTGATTGCGACCGTCGTGGTGAGCCTGATCTCACCCGCCAAGCGCGGCGCGGCGGCCTGAGCCGTCGCCTTGATCTGACGGGGCGGAGGTGAATTGCGCGGCGAGCCGCGCCACCTCCGCCTTGGTCTTTTCGATCGCGGCGTCCTTCACCGGCCCGTAGCCACGGATCTCCATCGGCGCCTTCGCAAGCGTGATGAGATCGGGCAGCCGCGCCGCATCGAGCTTGCCGAGCACGGTCTCGATCAGCGCCTCGTACCAGACGATCAACGCACGCTCGGCGCGACGTTCGGCGGTGTAGCCGAATACGTCGAATGCCGTGCCGCGCAGCCCCTTCAGCCGCGCGAGCAGCCGCAGCGGGGCCTGGATCCATGGCCCGAATGCGCGCTTCTTCGGCCGTCCTCGCGCGTCGCGCTGCGCCGGCAGGAAGGGCGGCGCGAGGTGATACTGGACCGTGAAGTCGCCGTCGAATTCGAGCCTGAGCTCGTCGAGGAAGCCGGTCCGCATATGCAGCCGCGCCACCTCGTACTCGTCCTTGTAGGCCATCAGCTTGAACAGCGAGCGCGCCACGGTGTCGGTCAGCGCTTCGCTGCCGAGCGCGGCCTCGGCGCGGCGCACGCGGTCGACGGTCGCGCGGTAGCGTGCGGCATACGCGTCGTCCTGGTAGGCGCGCAGGAAGTCGGCGCGCCGTGCGATCATCTGGTCGAGTGTCTCCGGCGCGCTGGCGTCGGCGTGCTCGGACTTCGGCAGGAAGTCCGGATCGGCGAAGGCGAGCCGGCCCCAGGCCAAGGCCTGCTTGTTGCGCTCGACCGCGACGGCATTGAGCTCGATCGCACGGGTCAGCGCCTCCAGCGACACCGGCACCAGGCCCTGCTGCCAGGCAAAGCCGAGCATCATGATGTTGGCGTAGACGCTGTCGCCGAGCAGCCGCTCGGCCAGCGCATTGGCGTCGATCGTGGTGAGGTTGCCTGGGCCGCTCACCCGCTCGATGGCACGAAGCCGAACCGGCGAGGCGAGGTCGGCGTCGCGGAAGCGGACCACGTCGCCGGTCGGCATCTCGGCGATGTTGACCGCGGCGCGCATACCCCTGCGATAGGTGCCGGACGCCTTGGCCGACGAACTGACCACGAGGTCGCAGCCGATCAGGGCATCCGCCGCGCCCTGGTCGATCCGCACCTGGTGCAGCGCATCGGGCGTAGCTGCAAGCCGGAGGAAGCTCAGCACCGGGCCGAATTTTTGCGCGAAGCCGGTGAAGTCGAGCACCGAGACGCCGCGACCTTCGAGATGCGCGGCCATCGCGATCAGCGCGCCGACCGTGATGACGCCGGTGCCGCCGACCCCGGTGATGAGGAGATCATAGGGCGTGTCGAGTGTCGTGAACTCCGGCGCCGGCAGCGCGGCGACACGCGCCAGCGGATCGATCGCGCTCGCGCCCTTGGCCCGTCGTTTCCCGCCCTCGACGGTGACAAAGCTCGGGCAGAAGCCGTTGAGGCAGGAGAAATCCTTGTTGCAGGTCGACAGGTTGATCTTGCGCTTGCGGCCGAACGGCGTCTCCTTGGGCTCGACGCTGAGGCAATTGGATTCCACCGAGCAATCGCCGCAGCCCTCGCAGACGAGGTCGTTGATGTACGCAAACCTTGCCGGATCGACGACCGTGCCGCGCTTGCGCCGCCGCCGCTTCTCGGTGGCGCAGGTCTGCTGATAGATCAGCACGGTGACGCCGGATATCTGGCGCAGCTCGCGCTGCACGGCGTCCATGTCTTCGCGCGGATGGATCGTGACGCCAGCGGGCAGATCCGCCGACGAGAAATGCGAGGGATCATCCGACACCAGCGCGATCCGCGACACACCCTCGGCGCGCACGGAATGCGCGATCGCCTGCACGCTGACCGGGCCGTCGACCGGCTGACCACCGGTCATGGCGACTGCGTCGTTGAACAGGATCTTGTAGGTGATGTTGGTCTTCGCCGCGATCGCCTGGCGGATCGCCATCGAGCCGGAGTGATAATAGGTGCCTTCGCCGAGATTCTGGAACACATGCGTATTGCCGGTGAATTTCGACGACGCTGCCCAGTTGACGCCTTCGCCGCCCATCTGGATCAGCGACGAGGTCTCGCGGTCCATCCAGCTCGCCATGAAATGGCAGCCGATGCCGGCCAGCGCCGTCGAGCCTTCGGGCACTTTTGTCGACGTGTTGTGCGGGCAGCCCGAGCAGAAATACGGCGTGCGCGCAGCGCCCGGCACTGCGATCATGCGGTCCTGCTCGGGCACGAGCGCGGCGACGCGACGGGCGAGCTGCAATTCGGGAAACATCGGATCAAGCCGCCGCGCCAGCACGTCGGCCAGCATCCGCGGCGACAATTCGCCGGTCCAGGAGATCAGCCGCGCGCCGGTTTCGTCATGCTTGCCGACCATCCGCTCCGGCTTCGACCCGGGATAGTCGTAGAAGTACTCCTTGAACTGGCTCTCGATGATGCCGCGCTTCTCCTCGACCACCAGGATCTCGCGCTTGCCCTTCACGAACTCCATCGCGTCGTGCAGCGCCAGCGGCCACACCATGCCGACCTTGTAGATGTCGATGCCGAAGCGTCGGCACGCGGCTTCGTCGAGCCCGACCAGCCGCAGCGCCTCCATCAGATCCAGATGCGCCTTGCCGGTCGTGACGATGCCGTAGCGTGCGTCCTTCACGTCGTAGATCCGGCGGTCGATCGGATTGGCTTTTGCAAAGGCATAGACCGCGTGCTTCTTGGCCTCCAGCCGCTCTTCTATCTGCGGGCCCGGCAGATCCGGCCAGCGATAATGCAGGCCGCCCGGTGGCGACACGAAATCCGGCTGTATGAAACGGCGCGGTGCAGACAGCGCGACCGAAGCACCGGACTCCACGATCTCCGAGATCGCCTTGAAGCCAACCCACATGCCGGAAAATCGACTGAGCGCGTAGCCATATTCGCCGAACGCGAGATACTCGCCGACATCGGCCGGATGCAGTGTCGGCATGAACCAGCTCATGAAAGCGACGTCGGACTGATGCGGCATCGAGGACGACACGCAGCCATGGTCGTCGCCGGCGACGACCAGCACGCCGCCGTGCGGCGAGGAGCCATAGGCATTGCCGTGCTTCAGCGCGTCGCCGGAGCGATCGACGCCCGGACCCTTGCCATACCACAGCCCGAACACGCCATCGACTTGACGGTTTTTCTGCGTCTCGACCTGCTGCGAGCCGAGCACCGCGGTCGCCGCGAGGTCCTCGTTCACGGCGGGCAGGAATTCGATGCGGCTGTCGGTCAGCAGCTGCTTGATCTTCCACAGTTCGAGATCGACGCCGCCGAGCGGCGAGCCGCGATAGCCGGAGATGAAGCCCGCGGTGTTGAGTCCAGCCACACGGTCGCGCCGCGCCTGGTCCAGCACGATGCGGACGATCGCCTGCGTGCCGGTGAGGAAGACGCGGCCGTGCTCGCGGTTGTAGCGGTCGGAGAGCTGGTAGGCGTCGAGCAGCGGCATCTGGCCCATGACTGACCCCTCCGGGAATCGCAATGTCTGACCGGACGAGGCTATGCCCTGATGCCTGGTAGGTCTTACCTATCTGTTCGATCGATAGCCAAAAATCGGTAGAGATTCGCAAATTTGTGGCTCATGTGGTAAAGTCTACCGGATTGGAGCTGACGCATGGTCGAAGAGCAAGACGCGCGGATTCTCGCCGAACTGCAAAAGGATGGCCGCGCCACCAACCAGCAGCTGGCCGACACGGTCGGGATGTCGACCTCGGCGTGCTGGCGCCGGGTCCGCGCGCTGGAAGAGTCCGGCGTCATCTCGGGCTATTCCGCGCTGGTCGCGCGCGAGCCCGCAGGCTTTGCGACCTCGGCGATCCTGCATGTCTCGCTCGAGCGTCACGACGTCAAGTTCGTCGACGAGTTCGTCGCGCGGGTGACGAAGCGCCGCGAGGTGCTGGAATGTTTCGCGACCACCGGCGACGCGGACTATCATCTGCGCGTCGTGGTGCGCGACATGGACGCCTACAATAGATTCCTGGACGAATTCATGTTCCGCATTCCCGGCATTCGCCACGTCCGCACCAACGTGATCCTGAAAGAGATCAAGACCGGCGTGGCGCTGCCGTTTTGAGGTGGAGTTTTCTCTCTTCGTCATTCCGGGGCGTGCGAAGCACGAGCCCGGAATCCATTACTCCATGCGTTATGTGGCCTGATGGATCCCGGGCTCTCGCTTCGCGAGCCCCGGAATGACGAAAGGGAAGGGCGCGCTACGCTTCTGCCTTCTTGGCCCGCATCAGGATCATGAACACCATCACGTGGCTGACCAGCAGCAGCGGCACATACAGCGCTGGAATATAGATGCCAGCGCCGAACAGGCCGGGATCCGCGTTCTTCGTCGCGCCCATGTAGTAGGCGTTGAGCAGATCCAGCGTGCCCCAGACGTTGAACAGCCAGACGAGCGGAATGGCGATTGGCCAGCGCCACGACAGTGCCGCCATCGAAAGCAGCGCGAGAGTTGCCGCGGTCAGGTCGCCCCAGCCGACCGCGCCGGCAAACACCGGGTTCACGTCCGGCGACACGAAGCCGGTGACCAGGAAGTTCATCCCGAGGAACCGGAAGGCATGGAAGGCCGCAAGCAGCCGGAGCGCCTCGTGGCGCGGCCAGGTGCGGAGCGCCGGCCAGACATAGGTGACAGCCACCGCTGCACTGGCGAGAAATGCACCGGCGACGCTGAGCAGGAATGGAACGTTGAGACTGACTGGCACGACCGGTTTCCTCTGTTTGTCGGTCTGGACGGAGGAGGCCAAACCGTCGGTCGGCTTCGACCTCGGCTTGCGCTCACGGCTTGGCGATGAGCAGGCGCAGCGGCAGTAGCGGGCCGACTGCGATGTAGTCGTGGTCCATCAGGTCGAGCTTGGACAGCGGCAGGCCTTCCATGATCGCGTGGGCCTCGGCGGTGTCCCTGGCGTCGAGCAGGAAGACGACCCCGCGTCCATCGGATCGCGAATACCATTCGCGAAGCTTGCCGTTGAGATAGAGCTGCACGGTCTGCCGGATTTCATCCGGCATCACCGCCATCACCTGATCGCGGGTGATACCCGGCTTGACGGTCAGGATGACAATCACGCCGGTGGTGACGGTGGAGGTGGTTTGGGCCTGGGCAGGGGAGGGAGCGGTCATGGCGGTGGCGCCTGTCAGAGTGAGGGTGAGGGCGAGGATTGCGTGACGGATTGCTGTCATCGGTCGAGTCTCTCCGTTCACGACTGATGTCGTGATGTCGCGTGGCCCAGCGTGCATCGCGGCGCCGGGCTCGTAGGTTCGATGTAGGGCGGCTTTCCGGAGGCGACTATTCGCGATAATGTTGACAGGCCATGAAGCAGAACTTCACAGTCCGGCAGGGCGCGCTCGACGGCGTGGAGGCATTCCTCAGCGTCGCCCAGCACCGCAGCTTTCGCCGTGCGGCGACCGAGCTCGCGGTGACGCCGTCGGCGATCAGCCAGGCGGTGCGCGCGCTCGAGGCGCGCCTCGGCGCCGTGCTGTTCATCCGCACCACCCGCAGCGTCGGCTTGACCGAGGCCGGTGAACGATTTCTCGCACGCGCCCGGCCCGCCTTCGAAGAGCTGGTCGCTGCGAGCGGCGCCGCGCGCGAGCTCGGGCAGAAGCCGGCCGGGCTGCTGCGCCTCACCGTGCCGCGCTCGGTGGTGCCGATCCTGCTGGAGCCGCTGATCGCTTCATTCTGCAAGGCGTATCCGGAGATCGAGGTCGAACTCGCCGCCAGCGAGGAACTGGTCGACCTCGCCGCCGGCGGTTTCGATGCCGGCATCCGGATGGGCCAGTTCATCAACCCGGACATGGTCGCGGTGCGCCTGACCAAGCCGTTCCCGTTCGCCGTCGTCGGCAGCCCGGACTATCTCGCGCGCCGCGGCCGGCCGAAGCGTCCCGACGATCTGCGCGAACACGCCTGCCTCAGGCTGCGGCGATCGAACGGCGGGCTGGCGCCATGGTCGCTGAACGATAACGGTCGTTCGATCGAGCTGGCCGTATCCGGCTCCTTCATCGGCCACGACTTCCCGACGCTGGTCGGCGCGGCGCTCGAAGGTGTGGGGCTGGCGCAAGTGCCCGCACCGCTGATATCAGCTGCCGTGAAGGACAAGAAGCTCGTGCGCGTGCTGGATCAATTCGCGCCGACAACGCCGGGCGTGTTCCTGTACTATCCCGGCCACCGCCAGATCCTGCCGAAGCTGCGCGCGTTCATCGACCATGTGAAGAGCCGGCCGGCGACCGTGCGGTGAGCCATCCGGTCTGTGCACTTGATGCATGACGCCCGATGCTTCAACAAACTCAGTGTCGGACCGGCGCAGGCCGGGACCATAACCACGAAGGGCTATTGTTGCGCGACGTTGGAACGATGAGCCCCGCCTACGAGACTCGCCGCGGCGTATGGGTCCCGACCTTCGCCGTGACGACGAATGGAGAGAATATAACTAGTTCCATACCGTCATCCTGAGGTGCGAGCGGAGCGAGCCTCGAAGGATGTGCGGCCCGGCTGGTGGCCGTCGATCCTTCGAGACGCGCGCGTTGCGCACTCCGCAGGATGACGGGGCTAGGGCGCTCGAGCCCTCACACCTTCTCCTTCACGAACCTGTTCCGCAACGTCCCGATGCCGGTGATGTCGATCTCCACCACATCGCCGTCCTTCAAATCAGGCGAGGCGCCGTCGGTGCCCATCCAGATCACGTCGCCGGGCGACAGCGTGAAGTACTTGCTCAGCTCGACCAGGAAGGGGACGATGCCGAAGATCATCTCGTTGGTGCGGAAGCGGCCGGTCTCCTTGCCGTTGACGCGGATCGCGGTCTCCATGCGGTCGAGATCGACGTCGGTCTCGATCCACGGCCCCATCGGCTTGAAGGTGTCGGCGTTCTTGGCGCGCCACAGCCCGCGGTCGGCCTTCTGCCAGCTGCGTTCGGAGACGTCGTTGCCGATGGTGTAGCCGAACACGCAATCCATCGCATTGGCTTCGGTGAGGTGCTTTGCCGTCTTGCCGATCACAACGACCAGCTCGCCCTCGTAATGGATTTTCTCGGTCGCGCTTGCCGGGATCACGACGTCATCGTCATGCGCGATCAGGGCGTTCTGGGCGCGGTAGCCGATCTCGGGGCGGTCGGGAACGTTCGGCACCGTGCCGGCCTTGTCGGCGGCTTCCTTGAGGTGCTTCAAATAATTCAGCCCGACGCAGTAGAAGGTGCGCGGGACCAGCGGCAGCTCGATCTTGACGTCCTTCAAGGCGTGGGTCTTGGACGTCTTGCTCCATTCGCCGAATGGATCGCCGTTGACCGTGGTCACGGTGTCACCCTCGACCAAACCCCAGGACGTGTTGCCCGCGGCGGTGAATTTCAGCCAGCGCATGATGATGTCCTTCTATTCCGCCGCTTGCGCGCGGGTCTTCCACGCGCCAGCAGCCGGACGCTTGAGGCCGAGATTCTCGCGCAGCGTCGTGCCCGCATAGTCCTTGTGGAACAGGCCGCGCTTCTGCAACTCGGGTACCACGTGGTCGACGAAGTCGGCATAAGAGCCCGGCACATAGCTCGCGGCGACGACGAAGCCGTCGCAGCCGCGGCCTTCGAACAATTCCTCCAGCCGGTCGGCGATCTCCTTCGGACCGCCGACGATCGCATCCTGCACCTGGGCGCGGCCGGAGAAGGTGATGAAGTCGCGGGTCGAGGGATTGCTCTTGCCGGAGGCGCGCAGCACGCCGTCACGCATGCCGATCATGCCTTGCATGCCCTGCAACTCCTCCGTGGTCAGCGGCTCGTCGATCGGCTTGGCGCCGAAATCGAAATTGAGCGCTTCCGCCAGCAGCGACAGTGCGTCGATCTCGAGCGGCAGCTTCTGGATCACGGCCATGCGATCCTCGGCTTCCGCCTTGGTGGCGCCGGCGATCGGCGTGATCAGATTGCACAGGAACATCTGGTCGGGATCGCGCCCGGCCTTGGCGGCTTCACCGCGGATGGCGTCGTAATTCTGCTTGGCGTGCGCGAGATTGCGCGCCGCGGTGAAGATCACTTCGCCCCAGCGGCCGGCAAAGCGCTGTCCGCGGCCGGAGGCGCCGGCTTGCACGATCACCGGATGCCCCTGCGGTGAGCGCGGTACCGTGAACGGACCGCGCGAGCTGAAGAACTCGCCCTTGTGATCGAGCCGCTTCACCTTGGTCGGATCGGCAAAGCGGCCGCTCTTCTTGTCGATCACGAGCGAGCCGTCTTCCCAGGAATCCCAATGGCCGAGCACCACCTCCATGAACTCATCGGCGCGGTCGTAGCGCGGATCGTGATCGAGATGCTGCGCCTTGCCCATGTTGAGCGCTTCGCCGTCATTGACCGAGGTCACCACGTTCCAGGCCGCTCGGCCACCCGTCATCAGGTCGAGCGTGGCGAAGCGGCGGGCGACGTCGAACGGCTCGAAATAGGTGGTCGATGCGGTCGAGGCGAGGCCGAGCTTGGTGGTGACCATGCCCATCGTGGTCAGCACCACGATCGGGTCCATCTTCACGCAGCGGATGCCGTATTCGACGGTGTGGGCGTGGTCGTTGTTGTAGCGGTCGGGCATCGCGAGGCGGTCGTCGAAGAACGCCATGTGGAACTTGCCGCGCTCCAGGATGCGCGCGATCTCCTGGTAGTAGTCCGCCGACATCGAATCGTCGCGCGATTCCGGGTGGCGCCAGGAGCCCGGCAGGTTGGTACAGTTCTGCGCCTGCAAGAAGCCAACCAGCGCCATTTGCCGTGTCATGTCGTTCTCCCGTGTCCGGATTTGTCAGCGCAGGTTGAGTTCGTCGGCGAGCTTGTAATCGACGGCGAGGGCCTTGAGCTTCTCCCAGGTCGCATCCTCGATCTCGATGCCGTTCTTGCGCCGCTCGAGCTCGCGCAGATGTTCGACCTCGCCGGGATAGAATACGCCGCGGCTTCCCTCCGACGGTGGCGTCGATTTCAGGTAGCGCGCGAAATCGGCGACCTCCTTCTTGAAATCGAGGAGCGGCCGGAACGCGGCGACGTTGAACACCGCCATGAAGCAGCCGTCATTGTGCCGGCCGGTCGGCTCGACGCCGAAACCGAGGCCGGTCAACAGCCCGCATAGCACCTCGACCATCGCGGCGAGGCCGGAGCCCTTGTAGCCCTCGCTGCCACCGAGCGGCAGCAGCGCGCCGCCCTTGCGATAGTCCTTGGGATCGGTGGTGTCGCGGCCCTCGGCATCGATGATCCAGCCCTTCGGGATGCTTTCGCCGCGCGCCACCGCGAGCTGGATCTTGCCGGCGGCGACCGCCGAGGTCGCCATGTCCAGATAGAACGGCGCCTCGAGATCGGAGGGCACCGCGATCGACAGCGGGTTGGTGCCGAGCCGGGCCTCGCGGCCGCCGAACGGCGCGACATGCTTCGGCGAGCGGCCGGAATCGGCTGCCGCGATCCCGATCATGCCTTCGCGCATAGCCATCAGCGGGTAATGCGCGAGCCGCCCGACATGGCTCTGCCGGAACACGGTGCAGGCCGCGACATTGGCGGTCCTGGCCTTGTTGATGGTCATCTCCATCGCCTTGGCGTTGACGTGGAAGCCGAACCCCCAATGGCCGTCGATCACGGTCGTGGTCGGCGTTTCCTGCACGATGGTCCATTTGGCGCCGGGCACGATGTGGCCGGCCTTGATGCGGTCGATATAGGTCGGGATCGCGATCACGCCGTGGGAGTCATGGCCGGCCAGATTGGCGTTGACGCAGCCGGAGGCGACGGCGTTGGCCTCCTCCTCCGATGCGCCGGCGCCCCGAAGCAGCGCGGCGCCGATACGCGTGAGACGGTCGGCCTGGACGATCGGCATGGGAATTTCCTCGCGCTTCGCCCGCATGAGGCGCGGGTCTTGCTTGCTGTTATCGGCGTCATGCTCTCAAAGCGCGGCTGGCCGAGCAAGGCCGGAAAATCCGGTCGGCCATACCGCCAGCAGGGTGCTCCCGCCGATGTTTTCACCGAGCGGAACGGGCGCGGTCGCGATGCGGAATTTTGGCCGCCTGCCGGCGTGAACCGGGCGGCGATCCGCATGTTCCGGCCCGCCGCCTCAGCCTGGCACACAAGGGTCCGTAATATCCCGGGAAACCGCCCGCCGCGTTCGTCAGCCGTTTACTCTGTCGCGCAACTTGCCGGATACACTAACCATCACTTAGGCCTCTTGCGGGCAATGTTCCGCGCCAGTTTGAAGGGGTTGGCCCCGGGGCCTTCAGGGAACGTGCAGTCGACCATCGGGCGTACATTCGCGGCGTTGAATGCCACCAACGAAGCGATCCTGTACGCGAAATCACCGGAAGAACTATACGGCAAGGTCTGCGAAGCCGCTTTCTCGAGCGGGAGCTTCCTGGCTGCGACCGTGTTTTTGCTGGAGCCGGATACCGGTCTGCTGACCTTCGCGGCCGGCTACGGCGAGGATGTCGCGCGGCTGCGCAGCATCACGATTTCCACGCTCGCCAACACGCCGGAAGGGGAGGGCGTCGCGGGACGGGCGTTCCGTGACCAGACGGCTTGCGTCAGCAACGACTATGTCAACGATCCCCGCTCGGCGGCCTGGCGCAGCGGTGCCGCGGCGAGTGGCGTCGGCGCGGCTGCGGCGATGCCGCTGGTCTGTGGTGGGCGCAGCGTCGGTGTCTTCATGGTGACCCGGCGCGAGGTCGGTTCGCTTGGCGAGGAGATCGTCTCGTTGCTCGAGCGCATGGCAGCAAACGTATCCTTCGCGCTCGACAATTTCGACCATGAGACGTCGCGCAAGAGCGGTGAGCGGGCGATGCGCCGGCTCAACCGCATGTTCGGCGCGATCAGCGCGACCAACGAGGCGATCCTTCGCGCCAAGACCGAGCACGATCTGTATCAGCGGGTCTGCGATGCGGCGGTGTTCAGCGGCAAGTCCTTTGCCACGGTGGTGCTGCTCGCCGAACCCGATACGCACTGGCTCGAGCCCGTTGCCGGCACCGGCGAGGCGATCGACCTGATCACGCAGACGCGGTTTTCGACCGACCCCGACAATGTCTACGGCAAGGGCATTTGCGGCGAGGCATTTCGAACCCAGCGCCCCTGCGTCGAGCACGACATCCCGACCTCGACCCGCCCGTCGCAGACGCCGATTCGCGGCAGCGGCCTGATGGCCTGTGTCGCGCTGCCGCTGACCCGCTTCGGCCGCAGCATCGGCGTCCTGATCTTCTTCACCGGCAATTCCTGGGCGCGCGATCAGGAGATCATCGCGCTGCTGGCCGGGATCGCCGAGAACGTCTCGGTTGCGCTCGATAATTTCGGCCGCGCCACCGAGAAGGCCAAGGCCGACGCGGAACGTGAGCGGCTGTCGCGGATGTTCGCCGCGCTGAGCGCGACCAACGAGGCGATCATGCGCGCGCGGTCGCGGATCGAGATGTACGAGCTGGTTTGCGCGGCGGCGGCGCATGGCGGCGGGTTCAATTCCACCAGCATCCTGATCGCGAAGCCCGGCGACGATTTCCTGGAGATGATCGCGGTCGCAGGCCCCACCGCCGAGAATGCGCGCCGTCTCAACGTCTCGCGCAGCGATGCCCGCCCCGAAGGGCGCGGTGTCAGCGGCAAGGCGTTCCGCTCCCGGCGCGCCTGCATCAACAACGATTTCCTCAGCGATGTCGCCAACAGCCCGTTCCGCGAAGTCATCGATCGCGAGGACGCGCGATCCGGCGCGGCGTTTCCGTTGATCGTCGACGACGAGCCGGTCGGGGTGATGCTGTTCATCTCCGCCAAGCGCAACACGTTCTCGGCCGAATTCGCCGAGCTGTTGCAGCGGCTCGCCGACAACGTCTCCTTTGCGCTGGGCAGTTTCGACCGTGCCGACGAGAAGGCGCGGACCGAGGAGCAGAAGGAAAAGTTGCGGCGGATGTTCGCGGCACTGAGTGCGACCAACGAGGCGATCATGCGGGCGAAGTCCCGCAGCGAGCTGTTCGATCTGGTCTGCGATGCTGCGGCTGTCGGCGGTCAGTTCATCTCGGCCACCATCCGCCTGGTGCGTCCCGGCGAGGCCTTCCTGGACAATGTGGCGGCTTCCGGCCCCGACCGGATACGGGCCCGTGAAGTCCAGTTGTCGGCCGACGCGACGCGGCCGGAAGGACAAACCCTGACCGGCGTTGCGATCCGCACCCGCAGGCCCTGCATCAGCAACGACTATCTCAGCGACTTCGGACCCGACTCGCATGTCTATCCGGTGGTCCGCGACAGCGGCAGCAAGTCCGGCGCGGCGTTGCCGTTGCTCAAGAACGGCGAGGCGATCGGCGCGCTGGTGTTCCTGTCCAGCGAATTCGGCACCTTCAGCCCGGAGATGATGGCGCTGTTGCAGCGGCTTGCCGAGAACGTGTCGTTTGCGCTGGCCAATTTCGATCGTGCCGACGAGAAGGCGCGGGCCGACGAGCAGAAGGAACGGCTGTCGCGCATGTTCGCGGCGCTGAGCGCGACCAACGAGGCGATCATGCGGGCGAAGTCCCGCAGCGAATTGTATCAACTGGTCTGCGAGGCGGCCGCGACCGGCGGCAAATTCACCTCGACCACGATCGCGCTGGCGCAAGGCGGGAGCGATTATCTGCGGATCGTCGCGATCGCGGGCCCGGCGGCGGGCGGCGCGAGCCAGGTCACGCTCTCGGTCAGCGAGGCGCATGCCGAGGGACGCGGTGCCTGCGGCAGGGCGTTCCGGTCGGGCCAGGCCTGCATCATCAATGACTATTTTGCCGACGCCGACACCGCCGCCTTCCATGAGCGGGCTCGCCTCGACGGAACGCAGTCGGGTGCCTCCTTCCCGCTGATCGTCAGCGGGCAGGTGGTTGGCGTCATGATCTTCGTCGCGATCGAGAAGGACACCTTCACGCCCGAATTCGCCGAGCTGCTGCAGCGGCTCGCCGACAATCTGGCGTTCGCGCTGGAAAGCTTCGATCGCGCCGACGAGAAGCACAAGGCCGACGAGCGCATCGAGTATCTAGCCTCGCACGACAGCCTGACCAATCTGCCCAACCGTGAGACCTTCAACGAGATGCTGCGTCACGCGATCTCGGCGGCGGATCGCCATCGCCGGCAGCTCGCGGTGCTGTTCATCGATCTCGACCGCTTCAAGGTGATCAACGACTCGCTCGGCCATGACGCCGGCGACATGCTGCTGGTGGCGATCGCCGAGCGGCTGCGAGGATCGTTGCGCGCAAGCGACGTGGTGGCCCGGCTCGGCGGCGACGAGTTCGTGGTCATCCTCGAGGAAACCGCCGAACGTCACGACGTCGAGCGCATTGCCGGCGATCTCCTGGTTTCGCTCAGCCAGCCGTTGCAACTCAGCGGGCACGAGTGCCACACCACGGCGTCGATCGGGATCGCTGTGTATCCGGCCGACGGCTCCGACGTGCAGACGCTGACCAAGAATGCGGACATGGCGATGTATCTCGCCAAGGAGGACGGCAAGAACGGCTTCCGCTTCTTCTCCAACGAGGTGCGGGCACAGTCGATCGAGCGCCTGACGATGGAGAGCGCGCTGCGCCGCGCGCTGGAGCGCGACCAGTTCTCGCTCGACTATCAGCCCAAGGTCGACATGGCCAGCGGTGAGATCAGCGGCGTCGAAGCGCTGTTGCGCTGGAGCCATCCCGAGCTCGGCAAGGTCTCGCCGGGGCAATTCATCCCGCTTGCCGAGGAGGTCGGGTTGATCGTGCCGATCGGCCGCTGGGTGCTGAAGGAAGCCTGCGCGCAGAACATGGCCTGGCAGCGCGGCGGCCTCAAGGCGGTGACGATGGCGGTCAACCTCTCGCCGCGGCAGTTCGGCGATCCGCATCTGCTCGACGACATCGACGAGGCGCTGGTGGCGAGCGGCATGCCGCCCGAGCTGCTGCAACTCGAGGTCACCGAGAGCATGGTGATGCGCAATGTGACGCGGGCAGTCCGCGTGCTCGATGCGATCCAGAACCGCGGCATCCGGCTGGCGATCGACGATTTCGGCACCGGTTACTCGTCGATGTCGCTGATGAAGCAGTTCCCGATCGACACCATCAAGATCGATCGCTCCTTCGTGCGCGACCTGCCCGACGATTCCGAGGACGTCGCGATCGCGCAGGCGATCATCAGCATGGGCAAGGCACTCGGCATGACCATCGTCGCCGAGGGCGTCGAGACCTCCGAGCAGCGGGAGTTCCTGCGCGCGCATGCCTGCGACGAGATGCAGGGGTTCCTGTTCAGCCGGCCGCTGCCGCCGCGCGATCTTGCCGAACTGTTGAAGTCGGCGCCGGTGCTGACCGCGCCGCCGCTGCAACCGTCATGGGAGGATGAGGCAGCCGGTGAGGCTGTGCCGGATCTAGGGCGGAAACGCGCTGTCGTCTGAAGGCTGCACCGGCAGGTCGCGGACGTCGGAATCCGCGGATGCGACCTTGCGCGAGAAATCATAGGGCCAGGGCAGCGTGGTCTGGCCGGCCAGCGTCTGCCGCAATACGAGCGCGCCGTCGGCAAACCGGGCGCCGTCGGGCAGGCGGAGCTTGTGGCACCAGGTGGCGGGCAGCGGCTCGGCAGCATCGCGCATCTCGAATGCCGGGCCCCACCACCACGCGGGCGCGGGCGGTCGCTCCGGTTCGGCAATACTGCGCCAGCGTGCGAACTCGTCGACGATCCGGGCAAATTGCGGCTTGGCGGCGGGGTGCATCGAATGCCCTTCCTCTGGCGCACGATGATAACATCGGCGCCATCCCGCGCAATGCGGCTACTTCTGCTCAACCTCGGTCGCGGTCGCCGGGCCTTCGCCCATGATCAGCAGCACGGCGTCCTCGTCCTTGGCACCGTCCCAGTGCACCTGCTTGCCGTAATGGGTGACGAAGCTGCCCGCCGGCATCGCCACGGTGCCGTGATCGGGATCGAACTTCGGACCCGAGCCGACCCACCAGGTGCCCTTGAGCACGACGATGTAACGGTCGTTGGGGTGGAAGTGCGGACGGCTGAAATGATTGCCCTTGGTCCATTTGGTGTAGACCATGTAGAAGCCCGGCTTCGAGGGATCGCCGACCACGACGGCGTTTTGCGCGCCGCGCGCGTCGACCGGGCTCCAGGGGATCTGGTCCGGCAGCTTGTAGGTGACGGCGGCCGGATTGAGCTCGGCGGCGGAGCTGACGCTCAGCATGCCGGCAAGGGCCAGTGGCATCATCAGGTAGCGCCAGGATTGGTTCGATGCCGTCATCGTATCCTCCCAGATCAGTGTTCTCGGGCAACTGCCGCGCCCGTATCCACGTGATGCTATTCGCTCCCGCTTCCGCCGGGCAAGACGCGTCCACGCATGTCTGATCTCAAGATTGCGACATCGGCCCGTGACACAACGCAACTGCAACATGAAAAACGGATTTACGCCGTTGCTGGCAATGATAGGTTGCGCGCCAACAAAAAACGGGAGGACGACCGTGAAGAAGCATTTGTCGATAGTGGCGTCGGGATTGATGATCGGTGTGGCCGCGCTGCAATTTTCCACCGCCGCATCGGGGCAGGACGGTTGGGTCACGCTGCTCGACAGCACCAAGAAAGGTGACTGGGACGAGGTCGGCAAGGCCAATTGGGCCATGAAGGACGGCGCGCTGGTGGCCGACAAGCTCGACGGCAAGGAGCTCTCCTATCTCGTCAGCAAGACCCCCTACAAGGATTTCCAGATCAGGGCCGAGTTCTGGACCGACGAGGATGCCAACAGTGGCGTCTTCATCCGTTGCGAAGGCAACAAGGTGATCGACTCCAAGGTCTGCTACGAGGTCAACATCTTCGACAAGCGGCCGGATCCGACCTACGGCACCGGCGCGATCGTCGACGTCGGCAAGGTCGATCCGATGCCGAAGGCGGCCGGCAAGTGGAACGTCTACGAGATCACGGCGCAGGGGCCGCATTTCGTGGTGACGCTGAACGGCCAGAAGACCGTCGACGCCCAGGACTCCAAGCACGCCAGCGGCTACATCGCGCTCCAGTATGGTTCGGGCGTGGTCAAGTTCCGCAAGGTGCAGATCAAGCCGCTCTGACGGCGCGCAATTGGAGCCCGGTCGCGGCGCGGCCGGGCTTCCGCGCGCGTATCGCAGCTACGGATTGGAGGCCGCCGGATCGTCGCCTTGCGTGCGCAGATGATGGCCGATCACCAGTCCGGTCAGGCATAGCAGCAGTCCGAGCGCCGGCGGCGCAAACAGCGCCTCTTCCTGGAAGATGCCATTCACCAGCACGACCATCGTGCCGAACGCGGCGAGCCCTTGCGTGAGGATTCCGGAAGAGGCGTACAGGCGCCAGGCCTTCAGCGCCATCGCCAGGAAGAAGCCGAGCGGCACCAGCGCGCCGATGCCCATCTGGTAGAGCAGCACGCCGACGGCGCTCTCGACGGCGCCGTCCATGGTGCCGGCCGCCTGCGCGGCGTTCCAGTCGATCGAGAAATAGCCCTCGGAGAGGTTGCCGCCGACGCCGAGTCCGCGGCCGATCGGGTTCTGCCGAAAGCCGTCCCAACCGCCCATGAAGCCGATCACATGAAAGTCGCCGATCTGCAGGCCGATATAGATCGCCGCGATCGCGTAACCCACGAGCCCGACCAGCGCGACGGCAAGCGTGATGGTCGCGCCGAACAGCCAGGTCGCCGTCCAGGCGAGGGCGACGAAAATCACCAGGATGAGCGCGCCCTTCACGCTACAGCAGATCAGCAGCGGGACCGCGACCAGCGCCAGCCATCGATAGCCGACCGCGAACAGGAACAGGATCGAGAAGGCGATCCCGTAACCGAAACTGATCGGGCTCATGTTCGGTCCAAAGATGCGCATCATCGACGAAAGGCCGAGGTCCTCGAACAGCGGGCTGTTGAGGAAACTGAAGCGGAAGCGATCGATCAGATCGACCGGGACGTTGCCGGTCTGGCGCATCTCGGCTTCCCAGGCTCCGGAGCGGGTCGCCTTCAGCTCGTCGAAGTGCCAGAACGTATAGCCGTTGGTGATGCTGAGCCAGAAATCGCGAAACAGCAATTCGACATATCCGCAGACGATCAGCATCGCGGCAACCGTGACGAGGAACGGCGTGACGCGGATCTCGAAGCTTGCGGCAGTCAGCAGCGACAGCTGGAACAAGAACAGCGGCAAGGCAATGTTGCGCAGATAGACCAGGGCCGCATGCGAGTCTTGCGTTGCTCCCAGCAGGAAATATGCCGTCACGGTTGCAAGGGTGACCAGCCCCCATCTCATGATGCGGTCGATCTCGGCAGAGTGCTTGCGCTCGTGCAGGATATACAGCGTCAGCGTGACCAGCCACATCACGGCGCAGACGAGGAAGTTGTAGCCCTTGACGAAATCCATCTCCTGCTCGGTCGTCATGTAGGACGACAGGATCGAGACGAACAGATTCTGGAAGAAGATGATGAAGATGGCGATCGACGGCGCATAGGCCGGTGCCGCGAGCACGATGGCGCAGCCGATCAGGCTTTCGACGGCGATCGCGAGCCCGGCGTTGGCTGCCTGCATGATCGGGGCGAACGCGATCGATGCCACGGCAATGCCGAGCGCAGGAACGAGGTCGCCGGCCAACAGCGGCCGCGGGGCTATCTCTGCTCGCACAGGCTCTGACCTGGATGTCCGGATGTGTGGCGTGCCACACGCGCATCGCCGATCTAGCCACCCATTGTGTAAGAACCGGTTAACCAGATCGGTTAGCGCGTCCCCAGCAGCGCCTTCAGCGCTTCGCGATCGAGCTTGCCGGTCACCGCGTCGGCCAGGCCAAAGCCCTGCATCATTTCCCAGTGGGTCCAGCCCCAGCACTGCTGCCGGGCGTAGTCCGTGACCCCGGCAAGCCAGCGCAGCCGGCTGTCGCGCGGCGCGCCGGCCTTGAGCACGCCGAATTCGTTGATGATGATCGGACGTGAGTATTTTTGCTGCCAGGCGGCCGCGGGCGCGAGCCATTTGTCGATGCCGCGGTCGGGGGTGGCGCGGTCCACCATCGCCAGCGCCTCGCGATGGTTCTGCGCCGTGAGCTGCGCGCGCAACTGTTGAACCCTGGGATCGTCGGCCCGGATCGGATAGGGCAGTCCGGTGACGTCGTGCAGTGGTTCGTTCTGATCCCAATGCGCCTGATGGGTGAACACCATCGGGTCGTAGAAGTGGATGGCATAGACGACATTGGGATCGTCGAGCGGCGTGAACCCCGGCAGCGAATCCGCGCGCTGCCAGTTGACCGGGCCCGTGATCAGGGTGGTTTGCGGAAGCAGATTGCGGATGAAGCCGGCGAGATCCCGGACCTCGCTTTGCCATTGTGCCGCATCGACTTCGGGTTCGTTCAGGAGCTCGGCGAAGACGCGATCGGAGGGATAGCGCTGCATGATCGTCGCGAGTTCGCCCCAGGCACTCTTCATCTCGATCATGGCCGCGGCAGGATCGTCCTTGTGCAGCGGGTTGAAGCGCTCGCCCGAATGCAGGTCGATCGACACGGCATAGCCGAGCTGGAGCAGTGTCTTCAGCGCGGCGTCGACGGTTTGCATATGCCGGTCGATATCCAGCTTGCTGGCGAACCGTGGCATGACGTCGTCGGCGGGCACCGGCAGCCGGATATGGGTCAGGCCGGCCTTGCGCAGCGCGAGCAGCAGGCTGCGCGGCGGCGCCGATCGCGGATCGGCGATCCAGCCGTCGGCATTGACGCCGCGTGACAGCGCCTCGAGCCGGTCCGCGGGAACGCCTTCGATCAGGCTGGGGCAGGCCCGTGCGGCGACCGACAGCAGAACGGATGCGGCGGCGATGATCGCGGTGATCGAGGGCCTCAGCATTGGACGGTCAACTCGCGAACGGAGTACGGCGCACGCCTCGGCGTGGCTGGCGCGCCGCTCACGCATACTGCCTGTCGTGCTGCTGGCTTGCAGCGGGAGACTGCAACTCGTCGAGAACGACGCCCGCGAGCTTGCGTTCGGAGCCGCCGAGCGCGGCGATGATGTCTTCCATCGACGCGTTGATGTCGCGATCAACCGGCAGTGCTGCAACCAACCCATCGGCGATGTCGAACAGCCGCCGTTCAGCCGCGCCCCAAGGCATCGGCGGTCCGTCGAGGATCACGAGCTCGTGGTCGCCGGCGGCGCGCGCCTGCGCGATCGCCTTGAGGATTGCCGCGTTGGTCCTGGCCGGATCATCCTTGATCGCCGGCAGGATCGCGATGCCGTTGACGGTGTTGACGGTGGAGGCAACCTTGCTGCCGATGGTGAGCCAGTCGAGCCGGCCAGGCTTGCTCTGAGCCGGATGCGCGACCCTGTCGGTCAGGGCGTGGACGGTCGTGTCGGCGTCGATCAACAGGACACGGGCACCGTCGCGCGCGGCGGCCAGCGCGATGTTCAGCGCGACGATGCTGCGATCGGAAGCGCCGCCAGTGCCGATCACGGCCAGCACCGGAATGGCGGTGCCGGCCGCCAGCGCCGCATGGATCTGCCGCATCGTGTTCGAGAACGGGCCCAGCGCCGAGCTGGTGCGCAGTGTCGGCCAGCCGAACCGGGTGACGTCGGCGGGGCTGTCGCCGGTCAGGATTCCGCCGAGCGTGCGAATGACGTCGGATTCCTGCAATTCGGCAATCAGCGGCTTCTCGATCACCGGCCGGTCGATCTGGCGGGCCGCCGGCCGCGCCAAGGGGGTGGCCGCCACGGATTGCTTGGCGTCGGCCGGCGCCGGCTGCCGCTCTGCGGCGGCGTCCTGCTTCGGCTGGAGCTTCGGACGAATCGGATCGGCGCCGGGCGCCAGCTGGTTGGCGGTGACGAACCAGGCCGCGGCAGCGAGCCCGCCGAACATGAAGCCGATCATCGCGAGCACGCTCATCGCCGGCGGGAAGGTGCGCTGCTGCGGGATCGTGGCGTCGCCGATCACGCGCGCGCTCGAGGTGTTGAGGCTCTCCTGCTCCTCGGTCTCGCGCGAGCGCTTGAGGAAGGACTGATACACCTCACGGCTGGCTTCGACTTCGCGGTCGAGCTGGCGCAACCGTACCGACGCCTGGCCCATCTGTACGCTCTGCTGCTTCTGGACGTCCAAGGCCTTGGCGAGCGATGCCTCGTAGTCGCGGGCCCGGGTCAGGTCGTTCTTCGCGGACAGTGCAAAGCGGTCGATCTCGTCCTTGATGGAGCGTTTGAGGTCATCGACCTGCTGTGCGACCTGGCGCAGCATCGGATGCCGTGGCCCGAGGTCGCTCTGCAACTCGGCCTGCCGCTTCTTCGCCTCGGCGTATTGCGCGCGCAGATTGGCCATGGTCGGTGACTGCAATGCTTCCGGGATCGCGCCCGGGTCCATCGATCCGCGTCGGCTGGCCTCGATCTGGTCATACTTGGCCTGGGCGTCGAGCGTCTGCGCCCGCGCGGCGGCGAGCCGCTGGTTCCCGAGCGAGAGCTGCTGGTCGGTCAGCAGATTGTCCTGCGAGCCGACGAAATTGTTCTGCGCCTTGTAGGTCGCGAGCGCCTCTTCGGCGTTGTGCAGGCGCTGCTGCAACTCCTTCAACCGGCCGGAGAGGTCGCGGGTGGCGCGCCGCGCCGCGTCGGCCTGCGACTGCTTGGATTCAGTGAGATAGGCCTTGGCGATCGCGTTGGAGAGCATCGCGGCCTTGGCCGGGTCGTGCGACCAGACGTCGATGTCGACGATGAAGGTGCGATCGGTCTTCTTGACGTTGATGTGGCGGTTCAGCGTGTCGAGCGTCTTCATCTCGATCTGCTGTTGCTGCTCCGCCGTCTGCCGCGGCTCGATGCCGAACAGACCGAGCAGCGAGCCGAACAGGCCCTTGCCCGCAACGCCGGCGCCGAACTCCGGATCCTTGACGAGATTGGTGTCGCGGATCACCTGGAGCAGCACGTTGTTCGACGTGATCAGGCGCGACTGGCTTTCGACCACCATGGCGAGGCCGGAGACGTCCTGGGCGCGCGGGGTCAGCTCGCGATCGACGAGTTGCAACTCGCGCGGATCGACATAGAGCTGGGCACCTGCGGTGTATTTCGGTGTCAGGCTCTTGCCGATCGCAACCGCGACGCAGGCGCAGAGTAGGGCCGCGGACAGGATCGCGACCTTGCGCTCCCACAGCAGCCGGATCAGTTCGAGCACGTTGAAGCCGGCCGGGCCTGTGGCCCGGCGCGGCTCCGACTTGGCCCGCTCTATCGGCTGGTCGTAGCTAAGCATCGACCCCAGCTTCCATCTGAATGGCCGCACGCATCGGCTGAGGAGCAATCTTTCGGGCCACGCAACGCGCACCGGATGACGCGGAAAGGACGCAACACGAAAAATTAACCATACTCATTCGGGAACTATTCACTAGAAAGGCAAACAAAGCGTTTAAGCTCGGGCGCATCGGAACGCCTCCGCCATCGTCAATACCGGCATGTTGCGCCGTGCCGCCGCCTCCAGCGTGTAGGTCATGAGGTCGGGCGAGCAGCCGTAGAGGCTCGGCGCGTCCGCGACGTCGTGGCTGTAGAAAATTAACCAGCCGTTAGTGTTCGCCGCCTCGCCAAAGGCCGTATCGATCCGCTCGCGGGACATCTGGCGATCGATCAGCGGCATGGCGCGCAGGAACTGGAGGTCGACCTCGCCGCTGTTGACGCCGGGCATGATGCTGCGGCAGGTCCGGAATTCGGACTTCAACTGATGTTTTCGCGCATAGGAGCCGTAGCCGAACGGGTAGGCGAAGGTCTCGACCGGCATGGTTGGGTCGAGTGAGTGGAGATAGGTTCGATTGCGCGCGATCTCCGCGGTGAGTGAACCCTCGTCGAGGTCGCAGGCGCGACGGTGCGAGAAGGTGTGACAGCCGACCTCATGGCCGCGGCGATGCAGCGAGACGACATCATCGGCGTTGCCGGTCGCCCAGAAGCGTGCGTCGAGCCCGACCAGCCCGCCCGACACGTAGAACGTGCCGCGGGCGCCGTAGGATTCGAGGATATCCGCGCCCAGCGTCGCGGCGCTCTTCGGCAGATCGTCAAAAGTGAAGGACACCATCGGCGCGGCGTTGTTCAGGCGAAAACGTTCGACCTGGACATGCATCGCGAGCCGGTGGCTGACCTTGACCCTGGCTTCCGACCACAGTGCATTCATGAGCCAAGCTTCCGCAAGATCACATGATAGTCGCCGTGCCGGACGTCGATCTTGCCCGGCAGAAATGCATTCATCGTTCGGGCCAGCACGTCGACCGCCGCGGCGAGCAGCGGCTTGCGCCGGCGCATTTCGGGATAGCGCGGGCTCTCATATGTCTTCCGGTAGATCACTTGCAGCCCGCGCTGCGCCACGAACGCTTCCAGATTGGCGAGCGTCACCATTGGATGGAAATGGGTCGGGAACGGTGCCTCGCCTGGCAGCCCGGCTTTCGGCTTGCCGCGGATGTGGCGATAGAACCAGACGTGGAACCAGTGCGGTGAGTATTTGGTGACGACGCCCGACAGCGATTTCGGGTTGGGCGCGCCGATCAGCAGCAGCCCGTTTGGTTTCAACGCCTCGCAGAAGCCGCTCAATGTGGCTTCGACATCGGGGACGTGCTCGATGACATTGTAGCAGATGATCAGGTCGAACCGCTGCGTCGGGAAGCGATAGGTCTGGATGTCGCCGAGCACCGCTTCCTGCGCGTAAGTGTTGTTGCGGATCTGGTCGGGGTCGTTGTCGACGACGGTGACATGGGCGCGGTCCAGCACGCCGAGCGGCAGGTAGCTGGTCGAGCCGCCGCCGGCCTCGTAGATCGCAAGCGGTCCAGCCGGCAGCCGGGCCTCGAGGATGCTGTGAACCGTCAACAGGCTCTGCTTGGCTTCGCCGGGCGGCAATTCGAGCAGCGAGTCCGGATGGACGACCGCGGACGCCGCCACCGGCAACTCGGCGGTCGGATCACTCCGTGAGGCAAGCGCAAGGGATTCGGTCATCGGCTTATCCAACGTTGCTGTTTGCGAGTTTGGTGCGGAACATGATGAGGCCTTGCTTGAGCCGGCCGCGCAGGCGCGCGATGTCGAACAGCCAGCAGAGCGCGGCGTAGACCGCGAACCCCGCACCGACCAGCACGATGCTGGCGGGCAGATCGGCGAGGTGCAGGGCGCGGTCCAGCGCCCCCACCGTGAGCGCCATCGCGAGCGCGGCGATGACGATCAGCGCGAGGCGGCCGAGCGGGATCGGAATCGGATAGGCCAACCGGGTCAGCAGCAGCGCGCAGGCGAAGCCCGCGACGTCGGCGCCGAGGCGCGCCCAGGCTGCGCCGACCGTGCCATGGAGCCTGACCAGCGCGTAGGACAGGATCACGTTCGCCGCGATGATCGAGGCGGTGTTGATCAGATAGAACGAGTTGCGGCCAGACAGCAGGAAGCTCGCATGCAGATATTGCTGCGTCAGCACCTGGAACAGCACGGCGAGCGCGATGACCGGCATGATCTCGCCGGCCAGCGCGCGGAAGTCGGGGCCGAGGATGACGTTGGCGACATGCGGGGCGATCACGGCGAAGCCGAGACAGGCCGGCAGCGTGACGCCGGCAAGCAGTTCGAGGCAATCGGCGAGATGGGTCCTGACCGCGGCGTCGCCCTGCCGGGCCTGGATCTGCACGGCCATCGGGAAGAAGGCCGCGGCCATGCTCATCGCCGGCATCATCAGGGTTTGGCGCACCAGGTCGAGCGCCGCGACATATTTGCCGGCGTCGGCGGCGCCGATCAGGTTGGCGATCATGAAACGGTCGGTCACGCTCGAGATCGCGAGCAGCGTCAGCGACAAGGTCAGCGGCAGACCGGTGCGGGCGAGCGATCGCAAGCCGGCGTGGTCGAAGCTGATGATGGTGCCGCGCCAGGCGCTGCGTGCCTGCACCAGCACGGCGACGAGGTAGGCCGAAGCCGCGGCGAGCAACAGCACGAAGCCGGTCGGGCCGATCAGCGCAACGACGACGCCAAGGGCGAGCAGGGCGCCGGCGCGAACCAGCGTTGCCCTCATGACCGAGAGCGCCTTCAGCCGCGCGCGCAGTAGATCCTGCGTCAGCTCGAACAGGCCGATCGCGATCGAAAGCGCGACGGCGGCGAACGCCGCGGTGGCATCGAGGCCGACCAACCGGGCCAGCAGCCAGGTGATCGGCGCGGTGAGGCAGCAGATCAGATAGCCCGACGCCACCAGGCCGCGGATGTCGGTGCCATCGTCGCGGGCATGGCCGCTCAGGATCAGGTTACGGAACCAGCCAACGAGGAACACCGAGATGACCGACGCGAAGCCGGTGCCCAGCAGATAGATGCCGTAATCATGCGGCGCGAACAGCCGCGTGAAGACGAATACGCTGAACAGCCCAAGCAGCGCCGAGAGCACGTTGGCGGTCAGGTTGATGCTGGCCTGTCCGATCAGCATGATGCGGCGAACTCCGCCGGCCGGGTGACCGCCGATGATGTCAGGATCGTGCCGCTCTCGGCCACGACCTCGCGAATGGTCGCGACCGGCGTGCCCGAGAAGGATGCGATGGAGAACGCGACGTCATCCGTGTCGGCGCGCAGCAGCAGCCGGGTGAGCTCGTCCTTGCTCAGTGTCGGGTCATCCCAGTAGCTGATGCATTGCGCCTTGGGCACGATGCTGTGGTGCTGCGCGGCGGGCGCGTCGTTCTCGACGAAGAAGCCGTACAGCAGATATTCGGAGAACTCGCGGGTCCGGCACAACGCCTCGATCCAGCTCATTCCGGTGACCGCCTCGATGCGCTCGGCAAGCGCACGGGTGGTCTCTTTGTCCCAGAAGATGATGTGTCCGATGAAGTCCGGCGCCGGAAACGGCGGTGTCGACAGGCCGATCAACTGGTGGCTGGTCTCGAGCCAGCGCGAATGCCGCGGCTGGTCGGCGGTCACGGCGTCGGCGATCCGCAGCAGCGGGATCGCGTTCGGCTGCTGGAAGCGCGCGAGATCGAAATCGCGAAAGAACACGATGTCGGAATCCAGGATGCAGAACCGCTCATAAGGCAGCGCGATGGTCGCTGCGATCTTCAGGATCTGCTGCACGTGCCACCCGTTCACCGGCTTGGCCCGCAGCGACCACCAGAACTGGCGGCGCTTGCGCTGGATCATGCGCGGCAGCGGCCGCAGCCAGTCAGGCAGGAAGGAAGAGGCCGGAATGATGATGCGGCGATCGCTCGCCAGCGGCGCGAACAGCGACAGATCGCAATCCGGGACCAGCAGATAATGCTTGGAGAACGACGTGACGTGGCGATCCACGCTTTCGCAGAGCAGCGTGCAGATTTCCAGATCGCGCCCGTAGGTCGGGGTCAGCAACGCGACAGGGGTCATCTCGTAACTCTCTCCGGCGACACTGTTTCAGGGCGGAACATCGTGGCCGCCAGACTTGTCCTGAACCCCAGTTCAGCAAGATCGGTGCCGGAGTATTTTGATGACCCTATCGACGGCGTTGATGGTTAATCATTGGTAAATGCCTGCGCGCCGCCGCGGTTAACGGATCAGAAGCCATCACGCGGCTGCGCGATTTTGACGCTGGATCGCGCCGTTGCCCGGATATTGCAGTGGTCATGCCATGATGGCCGACACGGTTGGTGCAGGTGAGCATAGATGAGGATTTGGCGGGATTCCCGTCGGGTAGACAATGCGGCCGGACCTCGGATCGGACCATCAGTCCATTTCGAGACAGCCAGGCTGTCTGCGCTGTGCGCTTTTGGTACGCGCGCTCCGAACGTCTCGGCAGAAGTGCGTCATGGCAACTGACCGCCAAATCACGCGGCGTGGCGCCCTCGCGTTCGCCGTGGTCGCGCTGAGCGGGCCGTCGATCGCGCGAGCCGTGCCGTCGGCGCGGTCGCCGCTCGGTGCGAATTCGGCACGGTTCGCTGGCGCCTTCGTCAATTGGGGCGAGACCGGTCGCGAGCATGTGTTGCAGGGCTGGGAGAAGTGGCTCGACCGGCCGCGTTCGTCGGTGCTCGGCGTCGACTTCTACGGCCAGACCGGCTGGGAGGATTTTCACCGGCTGGATTGGGTGCCGGGGCTTTGGAAGAAGCTCAACCCGGCGCGCAATGTGGTCTGGTCGGTGCCGCTCACCATCACCGGCACGCCGCTTGCCGACGTCGCAAGCGGTGCGCACGACGCCGAGTTCGGGGCCGCCGCGCGCGCGATCGCGGCAGCACACCCCAAGGCGGTCATCCGCCTTGGCTGGGAGATGAACATCTCCAACATGGGCTGGTTCGCCAGGGGCCACGAGGACGACTACATCAAGGCGTTCCGCCGTGTGGTCGGAATCTTCCGGCGTCATTCGGCGGGCTTCAAGTTCGACTGGTGCCCCGGCTGGGGCCCGCAGGATATGCCGGCGGACGCCGCCTATCCCGGCGATGACGTGGTCGATTACATCGGTCTCGACGTCTATGATTTCAAATCGGACGACAGCGCCGCGGAACGCTGGACCAAGTCCTGTCTCAAGGCGCCGTTCGGACTGGAATGGCAGCGCGCCTTCGCACGAAGCCATCGCAAGCTGATGAGCTATCCCGAATGGGGCGTCGGCCAGTCCGGCGACAATGTCGTTTTCGTGCAGCGGATGCACGATTGGTTCGCCGCCAATCAGGCCGCGATCGCCTATGCGGCCTATTTCGATGTCGATGGCCTGTGGCCGACGCAGATCGACAATGGGCAGTTTCCGGAATCCGGGCGTCTGTTCCGGAAGCTGTTTGCCGGCTGACCGGCTGTTGAATCAGGCGGCCTTGGTGTTGGTCAGCAGCGTCAGCCCCATCTTCAGCTTGTCCTGAAGCGTGCGCTGGGCGAGGCAGGTGAACAGGCACAGCTTGTCGCAGGCGACGGTCTCCTTGCGGCGGGCCTGGGCCTCTTCGCTGTACCAGATCTCGCGGGCGGTCTGGGTACGGACGTTGCCGATCGGCTTGAAGAACCAGCACACTTCGAGCCGGCCGTCGGAGCGGATGAAGTAGTTTCGCATGCCGACGCGGCAGGGCATCACTTCCTTCGGCGCCTTCTCGCGGCGGAAATGGTTGGGCCAGGCCCGCAGCACGGCTTCGCCATTGAGGATCGGCGCACCCTCGCGCTTCAGGCGCAGCAGCTCGTCGCGGACCTTGACGAGGTCGTCGATCTCGCTCTCGCCGATCCACAGCTCGTCCTCGACTTCCTGCGTGCCTTGCTCGACCGGCTGGAAGCTCAGCGCGGTGGCGCCGATCTGCTGGATCCAGTCGACCATCTCCGGCAGCCGGCGGAAATTGAGCTTGTGCACGACAGGTTTGATGATGATCGGAAAGTCCAGGCCGGCGGCGCGGCGCTGCTCGGCGACGTTGCGGATGCCCTGCACGATCTCGCTCAGGGAATTCTCGACGCCGCGCGAGTAATTGTGGATGGTCGGATCGGTGGAGTCGATCGAGATGTTGATGTTGAACGGACGCGCCTCGACGGTCTGCGCCACGATCTTCTTGTTGAGATAGGCGCCGCCATTGGTCGTGACGCCCCAGTGAATGTCATTGTCGCGGCAGAACCGCAGCAGGTCGAGAAAGCCCTTCTTGATGTAGGGCTCGCCGCCGGCGAACTCGACGTGATAGGCGCCGATGAATTCCTTCAGGCTGGCGAGCGCACGCTGCCACTCGTCGATCGTCATCTCGTCGCGATAGTTCGGGCGGCGCCAATAGTCGCAATAGCGGCATTTGTAATTGCAGCGCTCGACCACCTCGGCGAAGATCGCGGCTGGTCGCGTGACGTCGCGTCCGGTGCGCAGATACAGTTCTTCCGAGAGAGCGTTGCGGACGTGCTTGGTGCCGAGCGAGACGAGGTCGAGCGCTTTCAAGGTGAACCCCAGCTGTTGTGCTTTTGGGAAGAACTTGTTGATCCGCCAGCAACTCAGCAATTCGGATGCCAGCCGCGCCCTGGCTGCGCGTATCGCCGCTTCCGGCGAGCTTCTTAACCCTAAGGAGCCGTTAAGGGGCATGATGCTGATCGGGCTCTATGGCGCTGATAGGCCTATCCAGGACGATAAACCGCGTCGTTAGACTTCTAATTAACCTTGCGACGAAGTTGCGCCGATGCATGCGGCTGCTGGAGCGGATTTTGCCATGAGGTCGCCGTAACGTTCGATCCGCGTCCGTATTGCCGTGGTGCTCGGCCAGTCCGGGACGATCTTGTCCCATTCTGACCTGTGCCGGGATGATGCGGTTTGCGGGTCGCGATTGCCAGGAGGGCATCGAGATGTCGACCGAGCTTGCAGTGAGCGACCGCGCCTGGGTGACGACCTCACCCGCGCTCGACTGCTCCGTCGAGACCGTGATCTGCATTCCGAGCTTTCGCCGCCCGCGGCACCTGCGATTGACCCTGGAATCCGTGGCGGCGCAGCGCACCGGGCGCAGCTTCGCGATCGTCGTGGTCGAGAACGACGCCGCGCGATGCGAGAGCGCGCCGGTCGCGGCCGAATTTCTCAATGCCGGCCGTCTCAACGGCATCTGCATCGTCGAGCCCCGGCAGGGCAATTGCCAGGCTATCAATGCGGCATTCGAGACTGCGCTCGGGACATTCCCGAACGCCCGGAATTTCCTGATGATCGACGACGACGAAGTCGCCTCGCCGGATTGGCTGGAGCGGATGCTGCACGCCGCCGAGACCTCGGGCGCCGATATCGTCGGCGGGCCGGTGTGGCCGAACTTCGATGACAAGCAGAAGGGCGATCTCGAGCGTCACCCGGCGTTCGCGCCGGCCTATCTGGCCAGCGGCCCGGTCCCGGTGATCTATGGTTGCGGCAACTGCCTGATCCGGCGCGCCGTGTTCGAGCGGCTCGGACAGCCCGCCTTCGACCTGCGTTTCAACTTCCTCGGCGGCGGCGACCATGATTTCTTCGCGCGGGCGCGCCGCGCCGGCTTCCGTTTCTTCTGGGCCAAGGAGGCCGATATCAGCGAGACCGTTCCCTCGACCCGGACCAGCCTGGGCTGGATCGTGCGGCGCGGCTTGCGGATCGGGGCGATCAACTATCACATCGAGCGCAAGGCGGCGCAGACGGTCTGGTCGCGGGCGATCGTGAAGGCCAAGATGTTCGGTCTGGTGCCGTTCTCGCTGTATCGGTTTACGCGCATCGTGCTGCGCGAGCATCAGGCGGTGATCGCGATGCATCCGATGGTGGTCGCGGTGGGCAGCGCGCTTGCCGTGCTCGGCATCGAGCCGCAGCCTTACGCAGCCTCCAAGATCGCGTCGTGAACACGTCGTCCATCACCGCGGAGAGCCGGGCGCTGATCGCCGACATCTCGCGCCGGCCGGTGATGGACATCGTCCGCGGCACGCTCTTCATCGGCATCCTGCTGCTGGTCTGGATATCGCTGCGTCCGTTCGCGGATTTGAGCGGTTTCTATGTCGCCGACGTGGTCACCGGTCAGGATGCATTCCTGTACGGACTGTTCGGCGTGCTGATGGTCGCGATGCTGGCGCTGACCTTGCGCGACCACATGCCAGCGCTGAAGTCGCTGCTGACGCCGGCCTTTGTGGTGTTCGCCGGCTGGATCTGCGTCACCGTTGTGCTGTCGACCGATCCGGCCACCTCGCTGCGTCGCCTGGCACTGACGGTGTTCGTGGTCGTGGTGACCGCGACGCTGCTGCTGTTGCCGAAGTCGCAGGATGAATTGATGCGCTGGTTCGGCATTGCCGCGCTGGTCCTGCTGGTGACCTGCTATCTCGGCGTCTTCCTGGCACCGCAGCTGTCGATCCACCAGGCGACCGATGCGCAGGAGCCGGCGCTTGCCGGCACCTGGCGCGGCGTGTTCGGCCACAAGAACGTCGCGGCCGCCGTCATGACGATGCTGATCTTTCTCGGCATCTATCTGGTTCGCGCCGGCGGCTGGCTGTCGGGCATCGCCGTGACGGTGCTGGCGGCGGTGTTCCTGTTGTTCACCGCCGGCAAGAGCGCGATCGTGCTGTGCGTCGCCGTGCTGCTGCTGACCTCCCTGCTGCCGGTGATCCGCTCGTTCTGGGGACGCGCGCTGCTGTTGCTGACGCCGCTGGTGCTGCTCAATCTATTCAGCGTCGGCACGGTCATGAGTGACACGCTCGCTGCGATCGCCGACAAGATGCCGCTCGACACCTCCTTCACTGGCCGCGCCGACATCTGGTCCTTCGCGGTCGAATCGCTGCGTCAGCGATTGTGGACCGGCTATGGCTTCGAGGCGTTCTGGGGAACCAGCGCGATCCAGAACTTGCAGGAAGGCAAGGAGTGGGCGGGCTATGCCTCGCACAGCCACAATGGCTATCTCGACACCGCGCTGGGCACCGGGCTGCCCGGCCTCGTGCTGCTGATCGCGGCTGTCGTCATCAAGCCGCTGCGTGATTTCCAGGCCGCGGATCTCGGCGGCAATGACGCGCCGTTGACGATGCTGTTCCTGCGCATCTGGCTGTTCGGGCTCTACCTGTCGTCGATGGAGAGCTTCTTCCTGGATCGCGCGGATACGATCTGGGTCACGTTTCTGATCGCGGTGTTCGGGCTGCACTATCTCGCCCGGTTCCGGATGCGGGCTCAAACGCCCTAAAGCTGCGCGCGCACCGCGTTGGCGACGTCGATCCACCAACCGTCGAAATCAAACGGCAGGTGCACGGTCGTTCGCTTCAGCGCGGCGACGATCCGGTCGGCATAGACGGCACTGTCGGCGTCGCGTGGCACCAGCAGGATGGCGCCGCGGTCGATCAATTCCCTGAAACGCGGATGGTGGTCGAATTCGTCCGGCAGGGCCGGCCCGGTGACGATCAGCGGCCGGCCCGACTGCACGCAGGCGAGGATGCTCGAGCGCCGCGCCGTCAGGCCCTCCGCCAGCGAGTAGCAGAACACGTCGACCTCGCCGAGCAGGCCGAACACCGCATGATCGGAGGCGATGTAGCCGGAGACGATCACGTCGCCCTTCAACCCCAATTCGGCCACGCGGGCATAGAACTTCTGCTCGATATTGTCGGTGCCGCGGATGAAGGAGCCCACATAGACGATCAGGGGCCGCAAGCCCCGCTGTTTCAGGATCGCGCCGATCTCGAGCAGCCCGTTGGGCTGCTTGCCCGGATAGATCGAGCCGAAATGACCGATGATGAGCTGGCCATCGCCGCGGGCGCCGACGAGCCGCCGCAGCAGCATCGAGTCCTCGATGCCGGCGGGCGCGGCGATGTTCGGGGGCAGTGGCGCCAGCACGCATTTCCGCACCATGCGCCGCATGATCGGGTCACGGTCGAGCTCGCGGCGGACCAGCGGCGAGAACATCACGATGGTGTTGGCGAGCCACAATGCGGGGACATAGGTCAGCCGGCGGATACCGTTGAGGCCGGCCCATTCGTGCTGGATCAGGACGACCTTGCGGCGGCGCAGCCGGGCGAACAGCAGTGCGAGCAGCGGCCGGATGATGACGCGCTTCCAGGCCACGATCGGGAAGTTGCAAACCACGCTGCGGGCACTGCCGACCGCGCGCCAGATCTCGCCGATCGTGCCGTCGGTCTGCGTCAGGGTTAACGCCGTGGTCGCGCCGGGCTCGATCTTCTCGATGGTTTCCTGCAGCAGGCGCGTGAACTGCCCGACGCCGCAATGCATCTGCGACCCGGCGCCAAGAAACAGCGCACGATATCGGGGGTTTTCACTCATCTTGCCTTGTTGATCCCGGCGATTGTCCTGGCGCCCGTTCCGGCAATGTCGCGGTTAGCCATATCGGCGAGACATTAGCTTTGGGTAACTCCGCGCGCATACGCGACGGCACCGTTCTTGCCAATCCCTGCTCGAGCGCTGCGCCTTCGTCCCGGAACGGGACATCAAATGAAACAAAACGGTGCAGCAGGAGCGCGACCATGACGACGGGCAAGATCTTCGCGAACTGGGATGACAACCATTCCAGGCTCTGGAGCCATCAGCCGATCCGGCTCGAGCATACCATGCACAAGCAGCCGGCGTTCTCGATGGACGATCTCGCCAGGCTGATCGAGCATTATCCGCGCGAGCATTACAGCCTGGTCAAGACCGGCGCCAAGGGTTCGAGCCGGGTCTGGCGCGAGGGCGAGATCGGCAGGCTGCGCGGGCATCAGGTGATCGAGGCGATTTCGCGCGGTGGCCTGTGGCTGAACCTGCGCAACGTCACCGCGATCGATCGCCGCTACCGCGACATGATCGAGCAGATGTTCGGCGAGATCGCCGCCAAGGTTCCGGGCTTCGACGCGCCGACCCATCAAGCCGGCATTCTGATTTCGTCGCCGGACGCGCAGGTCTATTACCACGCCGATCTGCCGGGGCAGGGCCTGGTGCAGATCTCGGGCCGCAAGCGTGTCTACATCTATCCCAACACGCAGCCGTTCATCCGGCCCGAGCATCTCGAGAACATCGCGCTGTTCGACGTCGAGGTCGATATCCCCTACGAGCCCTGGTACGACTGGCATGCGCGGGTGATCGATCTCGAACCCGGCCAGATGCTGAACTGGCCGCTGAATGCGCCGCATCGGGTCGAGAACCTCGACACCGTCAACATCTCGATGACGATCTCCTATGTCAACGACGACATCCGCCGCGCGCAGATCCTGCATCTTGCCAACGGCATGCTGCGCCACCGCTTCGGCTACACGCCGCGCAGCCGCCGCATTCGCGGCCCGGTATTCTTCGCCAAGCAGGTGATGCAGAAGCTGCTGCGTGACGGACAGTGGGTGAAGCGCGAACGTGCCGTGCGGCGTCCGATCGACTTCCGTCTCGACGAGAGCGATCTCGGCAAGATCGTCGATCTGCCCAAGGCGGCGCTGGAGGCGGCGTAAGCGGGCTTGCCGGTAGCAGGTGCTGACATGACAGTCTTGACGACAGCAGTTGGAAAATTCGGGGCGCGGGCGTCCTCTTATGCGGTTGGCTTCGACGTCGAATTGATGTCGGATTGGGGGCAGGCGATGGCCCGCTGGGGCGCGTTCGATCCGCCGACCGTATTCCAGCATCCGCAGTGGTACGCTTCATGGTATCGGGCCTTTGCGGCGACCGATGGCATCGAGCCGCTGATCGCCCTCGTGTGCGATTCGTCGACCGGCGAACGCGCCGCGCTGCTGCCGCTGATCCGCCGGCGGGAGGCTGGCCTCCGCGTCATCGAGTTCGCCGATCTCAACCTCACCGATTTCAATGCGCCGGTGCTCGGCCCCGCGGCGCCACGCGACGAGACGGCAGCATGGCTGTTCTGGCAGGATTTGCAGGCGGCGCTGCGTGGGATGGATGGCGGTGCCGATCTGATCCGCCTGCGCAAGATGCCGCTCAAGCTGGCGGCGCGGGCCAACCCGCTGGCGCAACTGGACGGGATCGGGCCGTCGGTGGTCAACGGCAATCTGCTCGCGATCGGTGACGACTACGATGCCTGGCGCAGTGAGCTGGACAGGAAGGTTCGCAAGGAGCTCGGACGAAGCTGGCGCGTGTTCACGCGGGATTCGTCCGCGGCCTTCGCAATCGCCGCCAGCACCGATGAAGCGATGAACCTGCTCTCGGTCACCGAGGTGCAGCAGGGCGACCGGCTGCTCGGTCTCGGGCTCAATTACGTGCTCGACAAGCAGGATTGCACCGCGTTCTATCGCGACCTCGTGCAGCGAGGCACCAGCAGCGGCTATGCGGTGATGACAGCGCTGACGACACGCGGCGAGGTGGTGGCGACCCTGCTCGGGATCCGCACCGGTTCGCGCTACGTCATGATCCGCATCAGCAATGCCGGCGAAAAATGGTCGATGTGCTCGCCGGGCCGGCTGATCATCGACCGCACGATCGAGGCGCTGCACAGGGATGGCGTGCGGGAGTTCGATTTCTCGATCGGCAATTACAGCTACAAGCGCCGGTTCGGACCGCAGCGCACGCCGCTGGTCGATCTCGGCGCCGCCTTGAGCTGGCGCGGACAGCCTACCGCGCTACGCGACCGGGCCGTGCTGGCGCTGCGGCACTATCCGAAACTCACCGCGCGGCTGAAGCAGGCGCTCGGCAAGGCCACGCCGTCGCGCGAGGAAGACTGAACGAAGGGCGGCACCCCGAACGAGAGCCGCCCTTGTCGCTCAGCCCTGCGGCGGGTTGCCCGGCTCAGCCGTGCAGCTTAGCCATGAAGTTTCCTGGCGGCCTCCGCGATCATGCGGCCCTGGTAGCGGGCGCCGGCCAGCTCGTTCTCGCTGGGCTGTCGGCTGCCGTCGCCGCCGGTGATCGTGGTGGCGCCATAGGGCGCGCCACCGGTGACCTCGTCGAGTTTCATCTGGCCGGCAAAGCCGTAATTCAGACCGACCACCGTCATGCCGAAATGCAGCAGGTTGGTGATGATCGAGAACAGTGTGGTCTCCTGGCCGCCATGCTGGGTCGCGCTCGAAGTGAAGGCGCCGCCGACCTTGCCGTTCAGCGCACCCTTGGCCCACAGCCCGCCGGCCTGGTCGAGGAAGTTGGCCATCTGGGAGGCCATGCGGCCGAACCGGGTGCCGGTGCCGACGATAACAGCATCGTAATTGGCGAGGTCGTTGATCTCAGCGATCGGCGCCGCCTGGTCGAGCTTGTAGTACGAGGCCTTGGCGACGTCGGCCGGCACCAGCTCGGGCACGCGCTTGATGTCGACGGTCGCGCCAGCTTCGCGCGCGCCTTCCGCGACGGCCTTCGCCATCGCCTCGATGTGACCGTAGGCGGAATAATAGAGAACCAGAACCTTGGCCATGATGGCCTCCTTTTTGATGGGTTGAGGGAGATGTTTCGTGGGGAAGCATGCGCGGATGTCGATCCGCGCATGCAAAGTGAGAGGTGATCAGGCGGCGTCGACCAGCACGAGCTCGGCGTCCTCAAGCGCGGTGATCTTCAGCGTGGCTTCGTCGCGGATCGCGGCGCCGTCGCGGGCATTGACGCGCACGCCGTTGACTTCGATGCTGCCGGCCGCCGGCACCAGATAGAGGTGACGGGCCTTGTCGGCGGCATATTCCGCGCTCTCGCCAGCCTTCAGTGTGGTGGCGAGCACCCGCGCATTGGCCCGGATCGGCAGCGCGTCGCTGTCGCCTTCGATACCCGAGGCGATGGTGACGAGCTTGCCGGAGCGGTCGGCCTTCGGGAACGGCTTCGAACCCCAGGTCGGGTGGCCGCCCTTCGTGGTCGGCTCGATCCAGATCTGGAAGATCTTGGTTTTCGCCGGCTCCAGATTGTACTCGGAGTGGCGGATGCCGCTGCCGGCGCTCATCACCTGCACGTCGCCCGCTTCGGTGCGTCCCTTGTTGCCGAGCGAGTCCTGGTGTGTGATCGCACCTTCGCGAACATAGGTGATGATCTCCATGTTGGCGTGCGGATGCGCCGGGAAGCCGGAATTGGGCGCGATCTCATCATCGTTCCAGACCCGCAGCGCGCCGTGGCTGACATTGTCGGGATCGTAATAGTTCGCGAACGAGAAGTGGTGCTTGGCTTTCAGCCAACCGTGGTCGGCACCGCCGAGCTTTGCGAATGGTTTCAGTTCGATCATGGTCATTCCCCTTGATGTCGAATGTTTGGGAGGGGCCGGGCGCTGAGGCCCGGCGTCTCCGGAAAATTGTGCGATCAGGCGCCGAAGCCGCCGTCGACGTTGAGCACCGTGCCGGTCACGAACGAGGCTTCCGGGCTGGCCAGGAACAGGACGCCGGCGGCGACTTCCTCCGGCCGGCCGAAGCGTTGTAGCGCGTGCTGCAAGCGTTGCGTCTCGGCAAACTCGCCACCGTCCTTCGGGTTCATGTCGGTGTCGATCGAGCCGGGCTGCACCACATTCACCGTGATGCCGCGCGGTCCGAGGTCGCGCGCCGCGCCCTTGGTGTAACCGACGACGGCCGCCTTGGTGGCGACGTAGTCGGCAAGGCCCGGGAAGGAGGCGCGATCGGCCAGCATGGAGCCCACGGTGACGATGCGGCCACCTTCACCCATCAGCTTCGAGGCGGCACGGATCGCGGTGATCACGCCGTCGATGTTGATCGCTTCCTGACGGGCGAGCGTCGTCGTATCGGCCTTGGGATCGTCGACCGCGCCGCCGGATGCGACACCGGCATTGTTGACCAGGATGTCGAGCCGGCCAAAATCCTTGGCGACCGACTTCACCAGCTGATCAACATCGGCTGACGAGGCCTGGTCGGCCTTGTAGGCGCGGGCGTTGACGCCCTTGGCCTTCAATTCGGCGACGACCGCTTCCGCCTTCTCGGGAGAGGCGACATAACTAATCGCGACATTGGCGCCTTCGGTGGCGAGTGCGCGGGCGCTGGCGGCACCAATGCCGCGCGAACCACCGGTGACGAGGGCAACCTTGCCTGAGAGCTTGTTGGTCATTGGATTTCTCCATCGATTGAGTGGTTGAATTTGATGGCTCTTGGATATGCCTCCGGCTTTGGTATAGAAATAGAAACTATTGAAACTCATTGTTTCCATATTGAGTGGTCAGGATAGCACCCCATGTCGAAACTGCCGGACTTCGAGGCCCTCGCGATTTTCGCGAAAGTCGTGGAATTACGCTCGTTTGCGGCGGCCGCGACCGAGCTGTCGCTGTCCAAGGCGACGGTGTCGAAGGCGGTCTCCAGGCTTGAGGAGCGGCTTGGCGCGCGGCTGTTCAACCGCACCTCGCGGCGGCTGGCGCTGACCGATGCCGGCCAGAAATTGTCGGAGCGCGCCGCGCGGCTATTGGCCGACGGCGAGGCGGCGGAGAACGAGGCGCTGGCGCAATCGACCACGCCGCGCGGCCTGGTGCGGCTCGCGGTGCCGATGAGCTTCGGCATCAAGACGGTGGCACCGCTGCTGCCCGAATTCATGGAGGCCTATCCTGAGGTCTCGATCGATCTGCATCTGAGCGACGCCACGGTCGACCTGATCGGCGAGGGCTTTGATGCCGGCCTGCGCATCGCGCGGCTGCCTGACTCCTCGCTGATCGCGCGGCGGCTGTGCGGCATGCCGCGCTACACCGTGGCCGCGCCGTCCTACCTCAAGCGTTACGGCCGGCCGACACACCCGATGCATCTCGCCGAGCACAAATGCTTCGGCTACGCCTATCTCTCGACCCAGGGCGTCTGGCACTACACCAATGCGTCGGGCGAGCAGGCCAGCGTGCGCCCCGCCGGCCAGCTGCGGGTCAACAATGGTGAAGCGGTGATGCCGGCGCTGATCGCCGGGCTCGGCATCGCCGATCTGCCCGACTTCATCGTCGGCGACGCGATCGCAAGCGGCGAGGTCGAGGTGATCCTGAAAGGTTGGAAGCAGCCCGAGGGCGCCGTGCATCTCGTCACGCCGCCCGGCGGCCCGCGCCCGGCCCGTGTCGAGGTGCTGGCCGAATTTCTCGCCCGGCAATTTGCCAGGGGAAGAAGCGCGGGTCGTAAATCGTAGGGTGGGCAAAGCGAAGCGTGCCACCCTACGCGTCCATCGCACTTTCGGATCGGGTGCCGGGAACTTGGTTCCGGCGCGATCGGTCTTCACATTTAGTTGTCTGCACGAACGATCCTTGGCCCCATTCATTTGCCAGATTTGGAACGCGCCGCCGCGCGAAGCGCGTGTGCGCCACCAAGACAAAAACTGGAAATCACAGGAGCCGGACATGCGATCGCAGCGGATCGTCCTGAGCCTTGCCATAGCGATCGGCGGAGCCGCCGCTAGCAACGCCGCATTCGCCGAGGACTATCGGGGAACCTGGGCACAGCAGATGGCGTGCACGCCGGATGTGTGGCGGCTTTGCAGCGACCAGGTGCCCGACGTGCAGCGCATCGTGGCCTGTCTGCGCCAGAACACGCCGCAACTCTCCCATGGCTGCCGCGCCGTGTTCGAGTCGAACGCAAGCGTGCAGGAACCGCAGACGCAAGGGCGCGCGCCGCAGCCCCAGATGCAGCAGCGGCCGCAGGCGCCGCAGCAGTTGCAGCCGGCGCCGCTTGCGCCGCCGCGGCCGTCGCCGGATGACGACGATAATTGATCCAGGGAACTGATGCAGTCAGCTCGAATGTTGGAGGCCGCGCGTTACGGCCGGACTTCGCAAACATCGACCCATTCGGCCGCGGTCAGTTCTGCCATCCTGTCCGGCGTGATACGGACCGCGCTGTGGGTCGAGCCCGCGGCCGGCACCACGACGTCGAATGCCTTCAGCGACACGTCGCAATAGATCGGCAGCGGCGTCTTCAGCCCGAACGGGCAGACGCCGCCGACCTCGTGGCCGGTGATGTCTGCGACCTCGTCGAGGCCGAGCATCTTCGGCTTGCCGCCGAACACCGCCTTGACCTTCTTGTTGTCCATCCGCGACGTCCCGGCGGCGACGATCAGCACCACGCGGTCGCCGACCCGCAGGCTCAGCGTCTTGGCGATCCGCGCCGGCTCGACGCCGTAGGCTTCCGCCGCCAGCACGACGGTCGCTGAGCTCGTGGTGGATTCGATCACGGAGATATCGGGCGCCTTCTCGGCGAAGAAGGCGCGGACGGACTCAAGACTCATAACGCTCAGGACCTTGCTCGTCAGGATTTGGCAGACACCAGGGCGGGAAGCTCGGCGAGACCGTGGATCCGGTGATCGGGTACGACGCCGAGCTCGTCCATCTGGGTACGCAGCGCCTTGAACATCGTCAATGGGGCGACCGTCTCGCTGTCGACGCAGGCCAGCGCCATCGCCTCCGGTGTCACCCGCTCGATCCAGGCGACGGTGAGGCCGAACGCCTTGGCGCCGCAGGCGTCCCATGGGTTGGAGGAGATGAACAGCACCTCCGCCGGCGGGATCTTCAGCACGTCCTCGATCAGCGTGTAGGCTTCGGGCGCCGGCTTGAACACCTTGTGGGCATCGACGCTGATGGTCGCATCGAGCAGGCGGTCGAGCCCCGAATTGCGCACCAGCGCATTCAGCATGTCGGGGCTGCCGTTGGAGAGGATCGCGAGCTTCCTGTCCTTCATCGCCTCGAGCGCGGCGACCGCATCAGGATACAGCGCGAGATGCCGATATTTGTCGATAATGCGGGCGAACGTCGCCTCGTCATATTGCAGGCCGAGGCTGCGCAGCGTGTAGGCGAGCGAGTCGCGGGTGACGGTCGCGAAATCCTGGTAGCGCCGCATCAACGAGCGCAGCCAGGAATATTCGAGCTGCTTGAGGCGCCAGATTTGCGTGATGATGTCGCCATAGCCGGGGAACGCGTCCTCGGTGACATCGGCGACCGACTGCACGTCGTAGAGCGTGCCATAGGCGTCGAAGACGATTGCCTTGATGCTCATTGTCTTTACCCCTTCGTCCCGACCGCCGCGCGATCGGGACGCCGAGGGCGCGGTGCAGGGGCCGCCTTATATACCCAAAATCTTGCGCGCGTTGGCCTTCAGGACCTTCGGCCGGATCTCCTCGCGGATGTCGAGCTTGGCAAAATCGGCGAGCCAGCGGTCCGGCGTGATCACCGGCCAGTCGGAGCCGAACAGCATCTTGTCCTGCAGGATCGAGTTGATGTAGCGCACCAGGATCGGCGGGAAGTATTTCGGCGACCAGCCGGAGAGGTCGATATAGACGTTCGGCTTGTGGGTCGCGACCGACAGCGCCTCTTCCTGCCAGGGGAAGGAAGGGTGCGCCAGGATGATCTTGAGGTCGGGGAAGTCCGCCGCGACGTCGTCCATGTACATCGGGTTGGAATATTTCAGCCGCATTCCCATACCGCCGGGCATGCCGGAGCCGACGCCGGTCTGGCCGGTGTGGAACAGCGCGATCGCGCCGCCATCATTGATCGCCTCATAGAGCGGATAGGCCAAGCGGTCGTTGGCGTAGAAGCCCTGCATGGTCGGATGGAATTTGAAGCCGCGGACGCCGTAGTCCTCGATCAGCTTGCGCGCCTCGCGGACGCCGAGCTTGCCCTTGTGCGGGTCGATCGAGACGAACGGGATCAAAACGTCGAGATGATCGGAGGCGACCTCCAGCATCTCCATGTTGTTGTAGCGGCGGAAGCCGGTCTCGCGTTCGGCATCGACCGGGAAGATCACCGCGGCGATGTTCTTGGCGCGGTAATAGGCCGCGGTCTCCGGCACCGTCGGCGGATGCTTGTGCGGCGACTTGAAGTAGTCGGCCATCTGCGCCTGGAAGTCGTCATAGCCGTCGTCGCCATGCATGCCGCAGGGCTCCTCGGCATGGGTGTGGATGTCGATCGCGACGACTTTCTCGATGTCGGGCAGTTTGAGCTTGGGCATTCGGCTTCCCCGGCGGCGTGTTTGTTGGTGGTGGAAAATAATTATACTATATAACGATCTTCGCAAGCGCTCTGGAGCGACGCCGATGCGGTCCGCGCTGGGGTTGTTGGCGAAGTCGTCCGGTGTGACGGGCTCAAGCCGGACAGGCAGCCACGATTCGCTGGCCAGGGCGCGATCGCCGGGGTGCGGCGTTCAGATGGGCTCTTGACGGAAGCTATGGCGGAGCCGCCGTTTCCGAAGCAATCTCAACGGCGTGGTGGGCTGACCTGCGCGGGTTCCACGACAGGGTATGGCCGAAAAGCAGCCCGTCTCGGTTGACATTTAACGGTCCGATGGCTTAGAAACCGGCCCGTCCCGGGCGGCAGGCCGCTTGTCGGGATAAATCCCATTTTGCCACCTTTCGGCATTGATCAGGTACGGCCTCCAACACGGGCCTTTCGAAGTAACAGGATTGTCCCATGAAGGTCCGTAACTCGCTGAAGTCGCTGCGCGGCCGCCATCGCAACAACCGTCTGGTCCGTCGCAAGGGCCGCGTCTACGTGATCAACAAGGTCCAGCGCCGCTTCAAGGCGCGCCAGGGTTGATCGGAGAGGCTGATCCCGCTGGGATCACCTGCTGCTTGCAATCCTTCACAGGTCTTTGAGGCCGCGCTGCTTTGCAGTGCGGCTTTGTGCGTCTACACTCCCGCGATGGGATTGAACTTCCTCGCGCCTTCCAACCGCCTGTTGGCGATCCTGATCGCCACGTTGCTGGCCGGACCTGCTTTGAATTTGTCGGTCGCCGCCGCCGCGCAGGACGATCCGCGGGTGGTCCCGCCCCCCAAGGCCCAGAAGAAACTGCCTGAAGCCCCGACCAAGCTGCCGACCGTTCCGGCCGACCGCACCCGCGGGCTGGATTTCCTGTTCGGCGCGCTGAAGGCGGCGCCCGACGAGGACAGTGCCCGCCACGTCGAGGCGCGGATCTGGGCGCTGTGGCTGCAAACCCCGAGCGATACCGCGGCGCTCTTGATGGCGCGTGCCAAGGCCGCGATCGACGCCCAGAACGTTGATGTCGCGCTGAAGCTGCTGGACGCCGTGATCAAGCTCCGGCCGGACTATGTCGAGGCCTGGAACCGGCGTGCGACGATCTATTATCTGAAGAACGACTATGTCCGTTCGCTGGGCGATTTGCAGCAGGTGCTGGCCCGCGAACCCCGCCATTTCGGCGCGCTGGCAGGCGTCGGCATGATCATGCAGGACATGGGCGACGACAAACGCGCGCTCGACGCTTTCCGCAAGGCGCTGGCCGTCGATCCCTACCTCGAAAAGGTGCCGCAGATCGTCAAGCAGCTGACCGAAAAGGTCGAAGGCCGCGACATCTGATGATTTCGTGCGATTGATTGCGCTCGCGGTCGGTGGCCGCGAAATGGGCACGTTGCTCGCGAGCCGAAGCCCGCCCGCGATACGGTCCGCGCAGGAGGCTAGTGCAGGAACTTGCCGCGGGCCGCGCTGTCCTGGGCAACGGCAGCATAGAATTGCTGAAGCTCCGCTTCCAGGTGCTCGTTGACGAGCAACAGCGCCTTCAGGGCGCCGCGCAGGTCGCCATTGCAGCTTGCCACGATCTGGTCGATGGCCGCATCGCTTGGGTCGGAAATCATGGTACTCCTCCGATTACTTCCCGTTGAACTCGTCGTGCGGACGCGGGTTCCTGTGAATCTTGCGCACAAGCCCGGCAGTACCCCGGTGGTGGCGTCCCGGTCGCGATGAAGCCTCGCGTCTGATGGCGAAATTGCCACCGACAATCTATGAAATTACTAATGACGCAGGTATGAACCCGCTATCCACAGGCTGGGCGCATTGTGGACAACTCGGCGCAGGGGGCGCGCGCCGACCCGCCCAATCGGGCCTGGCCTCGCCAGCCGGACCGTCAAGCCCGGGCCGAACCTTATCATTAGGCTAAAGGTTGATTGCTCTCGCCCACTGGTTGCGACACAAGGCAACTGGCTGGGGAGAAGACAATTTAATGAAATCGATTGTTGCTGCGGCGCTTTGCGTCGCATTGGGCGGCTGCGCGTCGGTGACGCGCGGCACCACTGAAACCATTTCCATTGCATCGACGCCGTCGGGCGCAACTGCCGATATCGCGGGATTGGAGATTCCGACCGCCTGCGTCACGCCGTGCGCAATCCAGGCCAAGCGCAACGCCGACATCGTCGTGACGATCAGCAAGGACGGCTATCAATCGCAGATCATTCCGCTGACCAAGGACATCAGCGGGTCCGGCGGGGCGGGCTTTGCCGGAAATCTGTTGCTTGGCGGCGTGGTCGGCATGGGCGTCGATGCCGCAACCGGTGCGGCGCTCGATCACAAGCCGAATCCGGTGATCGTGACGTTGCAACCCGCGGCACCGCCGTCGCCGCCACGTCCGCCCCGGCGCCGGGGGAAGCCGGTCTCGTAGCGATTGGACGAGCGCAGCCAAAGCGGGATAGCATCGAAACCGGCTCTTACCTTCGCCGTAGCTTTGCGGTGCGCAGGATCATCCGGATCGTCTTGATGCTCGCTTTGATCGTCATGCTGGCGGTGGCCGGGCTGGCGCTGGCGACACAGTTCGGCGTCCAGCTGATCCAGCGCGCCTTTCCGCCGCAAGGGCGCATGGTGGATGTGTCGGGCGCGCGGCTGCATGTCGTCGAGCTCGGCCCGCGCGATGCCGCGGGGCCGCCGATCGTGATGCTGCATGGCGCAAGCTCCAATCTGCGCGCGATGCAGCCGCTCGGCGAGCGCATCGCCAAGACGCGTCGGGTGATCCTGATCGACCGGCCCGGCCATGGCTGGAGCACGCGCGAGCACGCTGCGGATTCGACGCCCGCGATCCAGGGCCGGATGATCATGGAGGCGCTGGGCAAGATCGGGGTCGACCGCGCGATCGTGGTGGCGCATTCCTGGGCCGGCGCGCTCGGCCTGCGCATGGCGCTGGATTATCCGGATCGCGTCGCCGGCCTCGTGCTGCTCGCACCGGTCGCCTATCCCTGGCGCGGTGGTGCCGGCCGCTACAATGATGTGATCTCGACGCCGCTGATCGGCCCGTTGCTCGCGCACACGATCACGCTGCCGCTGGGTCTCCTCGTCGCCAATTCGGGCGCGCAGGGCGTGTTCGCACCGCAGCCGATGCCGGCCGATTTCATCCGCGACAGCGCCACATTGCTGTTGCTGCGCCCGCGCGAATTCATTGCCAATGCGCGTGACCTCGTCACGCTGAAAGCCGCCGTGATCGAGCAGGCTCCGCGTTACGCGGAGATCAAGGCCCCGATCACCATCATCTCGGGCGACGTCGACAAGACGGTCTCGACCGGCATCCATTCGCGGCCGCTGGCCGCGACGGTACCTGACGCCAAGCTCGTCGTGCTGCCTGACGTCGGCCACATGGTGCAGTACGCCGCGCCCGATCGCGTGGCCTCCGAGATCGAGGCGATGGCCGGCCAGATGACGCGGCGCGTTGAGACGGCACAATAGCTGCCGGTCGTCTGCCGCGCGAATGTGATCCGGCCAGGCTTGCGCCGCCGCGTGGCGGCGAACATCATGCGGGCCGCGTGGCCTCGGACATCAAAGGACGCCTCTCATGCGGATCGACAACATCGCCGACCTCATCGCTGAAACCCTTGCCCAGGCCGGCGTGAAGCGCATCTATGGCGTCGTCGGCGACAGCCTCAACGGCCTCACCGAGGCGTTGCGCAAGCGCGGCACCATCGACTGGCTGCATGTGCGCCACGAGGAGGTGGCGGCGTTCGCCGCCGCCGCCGAATCCCAGATTACCGGCGATCTCGCGGTGTGCGCGGGCTCCTGTGGGCCGGGCAATCTCCACCTCATCAACGGCCTGTTCGACGCGCACCGCAGCCGCACGCCGGTGCTGGCGCTGGCGGCGCAGATCCCCTCCGCCGAGATCGGCGGCGGCTATTTCCAGGAGACCCATCCGCAGGACCTGTTCCGGGAATGCAGCCATTATTGCGAACTGGTGTCCGATCCGGCGCAACTGCCCTACATGCTGGATAACGCGATCCGCGCCGCGGTCGGCAAGCGCGGCGTCGCGGTGCTGGTGCTGCCCGGCGATGTCGCGATGAAGCCGGCGCCGAAGCGCGACATCGCGCCCAACGCCGGTCTGCTGCCGCCGGTCCCGGTGGTGCGTCCGGCCGATGCCCAATTGAATGCGCTGGCCGCGCTGCTCAATGGCGCCAAGCGTGTCACGCTGTTCTGTGGCCGCGGCTGCGCCGGCGCGCATGACGGCCTGCTCAAGCTCGCCGAGACGCTGAAGAGCCCGATCGTGCACGCGCTCGGCGGCAAGGAATATGTCGAATACGACAATCCCTACGATGTCGGCATGACCGGCTTCATCGGGTTTTCCTCCGGCTACGCCGCGATGCACGGCTGCGACGTGCTGCTGATGCTCGGCACCGACTTCCCCTACAAGCAGTTCTTCCCGACCGGCATCAGCATCGCGCAGGTCGATCTCCGCCCGGAAAATCTCGGCCGCCGCTGCAAGCTCGATCTCGGCCTCGTCGGCGACGTCGGCGAGACCATCGCGGCCCTGCTGCCGAAGCTGAACCCGAAGACCGACCGCAAGTTTCTCGACGCCAGCCTTGCGCATTACAAGGACGCCCGTGCCGGCCTCGACGATCTCGCCCGCGGCAAGCCGGGGCAAAAGCCGATCCACCCGCAATATCTGGCGCGCCTGCTCAGCGAGCAGGCCAGTGAGGACGCGGTGTTCACCGCCGACGTCGGCACGCCGACGATCTGGGCCGCGCGCTACCTGAAGATGAACGGCCGCCGCCGGCTGGTCGGCTCCTGGGTGCACGGCTCGATGGCCAACGCGATGGCGCATGCGATCGGCGCCCAGGCGGTGCAGCCCGGCCGACAGGTGGTGTCGATGTCCGGCGACGGCGGCTTCGCCATGCTGATGGGCGACCTGATCACGCTGACCCAGGCGAAACTGCCGGTGAAGGTCGTGATCTTCAACAACAGCGTGCTCGGCTTCGTCGCGCTGGAGATGAAGGCGGCCGGCTTCATCGAGACCGGGGTCGATCTGAAGAATCCGGATTTCGCTGCGATGGCCCGCGCCATGGGCATTCACGGCGTCAGGGTCGAGGATCCCGGCGAACTCGAGGGCGCGATCCGCGACGTCTTCGCGCATGACGGCCCGGCGGTGCTCGACGTCGTCACCGCGACGCAGGAACTGTCGATGCCGCCGACCATCACGCTGGAGCAGGTCAAGGGCTTCAGCCTGTGGGTGCTGCGCGCCGTGATGAGCGGCCGTGGCGACGAGGTGGTCGATCTCGCCAAGACCAATCTGTTGCCGCGCTGATCGCGCAATGACATCCGCCCCGGGAGCTGCGCCGGGGCGGATGCGTGACCGATCCGGTCGGTTACTGCTTCTGCTTGCCGTCCTTGTCGAACGACGACACATAGGCCCACAGATTGTTGGCCTCGGTCTCGTTCTTGATGCCGGCGAACGCCATCTTGGTGCCGGGGATCTTGGCCTTCGGATCCTTGATGTATTCGAGGAACTGGTCCTTGTTCCAGGTGATGCCGGAATTCTTGTTGGCATCGGAATAATTGTAGTCCGGCGCGGAACCGGAGTGGCGGCCGTCGAGGCCGTTGAGCTCGGGGCCGACCTTGTTCTTGGCGCCTTCGCCGATCGCGTGGCAGGCGAGGCATTTGTTGAACGAGGTCTTGCCGGCGGCGGCATCCTGCGCCAGCGCGGAGGATGCGGTGGCCAGCGATGTGACGACCGCCAGCGCGCTCAAGGTCTTTAGGTTCATGGGGTTCTCTTCGTTTCGTCCCGGGGGGTAGTGATCTTTTGTGGCATGTCCGGCTTGGACAGGACAAGCCACGAAACTTTGACAGGTTTCACGGCCGCCTGCTTGTCTCAGAGAGAACTCGCCATTGCGGCGCGGGACAATCCGACCTTCGGCCGGCTCACCGAAACAGGTGCAGAGCTGATTGATTTGGCGTAACAAATCGGCCAAGGCGGAGACCTTCGAGGGAATAGCGATGTCCATCATGATGCCGGCGGCCGACGAGGCCGTGCTTGCGCGCCGCGCCGAGATCGTGGCCGCTCTGCGCGCCATCGTTCCGGGCGAGGGCGTGATCGACAGCGCCGCCGAGATGCTGGCCTATGAATCCGACGGCCTGACCGCCTATCGGCAGCCGCCGATGGTCGTGGTGCTGCCCGACACCAGCGAGCAGGTCTCAAAGGTCCTCAAATATTGCCAGCAGCAGGGCATCAAGGTGGTGCCGAGGGGCTCCGGCACCTCGCTGTCCGGCGGCGCGCTGCCGCTCGCCGATGGCGTGCTGCTCGGCCTCGGCAAGTTCAAGCGGATTCGCGAGATCGATTTCGACAACCGCGTCGTTGTCACCGAGCCCGGCGTCACCAACCTGGCGATCAGCCAGGCGGTCGCCCATGCCGGCTTCTATTACGCCCCGGATCCGTCGTCGCAGATCGCCTGTTCGATCGGCGGCAATGTCGCGGAGAACTCCGGCGGCGTGCACTGCCTGAAATACGGCATGACCACCAACAACGTGCTGGGTTGCGAGATCGTGCTGATGTCGGGCGAGATCCTGCGGATCGGCGGCAAGTCGGCCGAGAATGCCGGCTACGATTTGATGGGCATCATCACCGGTTCCGAGGGCCTGCTCGGCGTCATCACCGAGATCACGGTGCGCATCCTGCAAAAGCCGGAGACGGCGCGGGCGCTGATGGTCGGCTTCGCCGAGGTCGAGGCGGCCGGCGAATGCGTGGCTGCGATCATCGGTGCCGGCATCATCCCGGGCGGCATGGAGATGATGGACAAGCCCGCGATCCACGCCGCGGAGGCCTTCGTCCATGCCGGCTATCCGCTCGACGTCGAGGCGCTGCTGATCATCGAGCTCGACGGTCCGCAGGTCGAGGTCGATGAATTGATCAAGCGGGTCGAGGCGATCGCGCAGGGTTGCGGCTCGACTTCATGCCTGATCTCGACCTCGGAGGCCGAGCGCAATCTGTTCTGGGCCGGCCGCAAGGCCGCATTCCCCGCGGTCGGGCGCATCTCGCCGGACTATCTCTGCATGGACGGCACCATCCCGCGCGGCGCGTTGCCGAAGGCGCTGGCGCGGATTCGTGAGCTGTCGGAGAAATACGGCCTCGGTGTCGCCAACGTGTTCCACGCCGGCGACGGCAATCTGCACCCCCTGATCCTCTATGATGCCAACAAGCCCGGCGAGATCGAGAAGGCCGAGGCGTTCGGCGCCGATATCCTGCGCTGCTGCGTCGAGCTCGGCGGCGTGCTGACAGGCGAACATGGCGTCGGCATCGAGAAGCGCGATCTGATGCTGGAGATGTTCAGCGAGATCGATCTCAACCAGCAGCAGCGCCTGAAATGCGCCTTCGACGCCCAGGGCCTGCTCAACCCTGGCAAGGTGTTTCCGACCTTGCACCGCTGCGCCGAACTCGGCCGCGTCCACGTCCACGCCGGCAAGCTGGCGTTTCCGGATATCCCGCGGTTTTAGGGCGTGTGCGTCTCGCTTTCTATCCGCGTGCTTTGGGTTGCAATCAGACATGGTAGTTTCCGATCGGCGCATCCCGTGGACTGATCGATGGTCTTTCTCCTTGCGGTTGTTGGTCTGATCGTCATCGGCGTGAAGTGCGTCCACGAATGGCGTGCCTCGAAGGGCGATCTACCAAGGAAAGTTGTGGTCTGTATTGGCGGAGTTTGCGCGCTCTGCTTTCTGGCACAGTTCTCAATCGGTGCCCTCCCATCCGAATTTCTTGAGCATATTGAATTCCCGAATGCACCGGGCGGAGACCGCCTCACGGCGCCGGATGGCCGGGTCTTTATCGTGAGTGTGCCGCTCGCCCGTGTGCAGCGGTATGGCCCCGATGGCTTCGAGAAAGGCTTTATGTATCACCAGAAGGCCGACGGCTTTGCGGTGTCGCCATCGGGAAACATCTTGATTTGCACGCTGGGCAAGGTGTTGTTCACCTACGATCCGGATGGTTCCGAGATCCTGCCTCGGGGATCGTGCGAACAAGGATTTGGAGCTTCGCCGTCAACCTATTCGAGCCACGCCAGGGTCCCAGTCATTGCATTTAATTGGTTCTCGGCAGTCGCTGTGCCGCTTTGGCATCCAGTTGCGGCATGGTTGATCGCCGTCCTGACAGCCCTCCTTTACTGGCTCTTGGTGAAATCGCGACCTGCTTAGGTCGATCGGTAAAGTCTTCTGGATCATCCTTCCGATCCGATAACCTTAACCGATGCCTGCCACGGCAGGTGATCCGGCTGCCGCGGTGTGTCACTGCAATTGTCGCTTGCACCGTTTACACCGCCTTCAACTGTTGCTCGGTATTTTGCCGGGATGAACGCCTTTACCGACACATCGATGCCCAGCCTGGCCGATCAGCTGGCGCTTGCGCGCAATCGGCCGGCGGGTTTCGATTACATGCGGATCGTGCTGGCGGCGACGATCATCGGGCTGCACAGCCTGAACGTGACGCTCGGACTCGGCCAGGCGCTGCAAGTCCAGAGCACGCTTCGCATCGGCGTCGCGATGATCCTCGCGCTGTTCTTTGCCCTCAGCGGCTTCCTGGTGACGGCGAGCCTGCTCCGGTGCAAGAGCCTGATTTCCTTCCTCGGCCTGCGCCTGCTTCGGATCGGGCCGGCGCTTGCGGTCGAGACCACGTTGTCGGCGATCATCATCGGTTCGCTGTTCACCGAACTGCCGCTGGCGCAATATTTCGCCGACCCGAAATTCCACGCCTATTTCCTCAATATCATAGGCGACATCCAGTACGAATTGCCCGGCGTGTTCCTCAACAATCCGCTGCCGAAGCTGGTGAATTGCCAGCTCTGGACCGTGCCATATGAGCTGTGGTGCTACGTCATCCTGGCGCTGCTCGCGGTGACCGCGATTGCCTTCAACAGGGTGGCGTATCTCGCGTTCATGGTGATCGCCCAGATCGGACTGATCGGCTACGACATCTATCGCTGGGACGTGGTGCCGATCCAGCTTCGCCCCCATCTGCTGGTGTTTGCATTCCTTGCCGGCGTCGGTTTCTACCTCTGGCGCGACAAGGTGCCGTACAATCGGACCGTCTGCCTGTTCGCGCTGGTGCTGTGCGCCGCCGGCATGGCCACCGGACGCGGCGATGCGCTGGCTCCGGTGCCGGCCGCCTATGTCGCGTGCTATTTCGGCCTGATGAACCCACGGCGGAGCTGGATCGTGTCGTCGGGAGATTACTCCTACGGGCTCTATCTCTATGGCTTCGTCATCCAGCAATGCGCAGCCGCCTTCGGTCCGTTGCAGCACTGGTATCTGAACCTGCTGGTCAGCCTGCCGCTCTCTTTTGGCGTCGCGATGGCGTCCTGGCATCTGGTCGAGAAACATGCGTTGCGGCTTCGGGGCCGGGTCGAGGCGCTCGAGGCTGCGGCGCTGTCGCGGCTTTCGATCATGGGCTTCTGGCGAGGTTCGCCCGAGCGCAGTGAGCTGCGGGCTAACCTCGGTAACAGCAGCGCTTCGATCTGACCGAGCGCGCGGGAAGGCAATCCTCCCGCGCGCCATGGGTCAGAGCAGCGTGTACTGCGTCCGTTCGCGCTTGGCCAGCAGCGGCAGCGCCTGCTCCGCGATGTAGGTCTTGAAGTAGGCGCTCTCCGCATGCGCCTTGAACGCCGCTTCGTCCTGGAACAATTCGTAGAACAGGAATTGCGCCGGATTGTCCTTGCCGCGGCCGATCAGGAACAGCTTGGTGCCGGGGTCCTTCTGCGCCTCGGGCAGGAAGCCGTCGAGGATCTGCGCGACCTTGTCGGCCTGTCCTTCCTTGGCTTCCCATTGCGCCACGACCAGAAGGCCTGCTGTGTTGATCGCGTCGCTGATGGTTCTCGTGCTCATCGCATAGTGCTTCATGTGTCGTCCTCCGTTGCTTTGCTCCGATCGAGCTTGCGATCCGGCCCAGGGCGAAGCGCCGGCGATCGTCATGATCGCCGCGAGCGAGCCGATGGCCGATCGTCGGGTGAGCATCATCGTCGTGGTCGTGACTTCCGAACCTTTCATGATCGCCTCCAGATGCTTCCCGCCGAGCGACGTGCCGGCCGAACCGCGAGGCGAGAGATAGTGGATCGTCCGCCGCGCTCGGTTAGGCGGCGATCGAAGTGTCGATGTCGTGAACATTTCGACCATGATCGAAGCGTCACGGCAGCGCGGCGTGCGACAAGGGGATGATTTCGACCGATGACGGAGCCGGCCATGCAGACCATCGCACCTGAGCTTGCCGAGCTGGCCGCCCTGATCGCCGATCCCGGGCGGGCCGGCATCCTGTCGCGGCTGATGGACGGGCGCGCGCAGACCGCAAGCGAGCTGGCACGGGTCGCCGGCGTGACGCCGCAGACCGCGAGCTGGCATCTTGCCCGGCTGGTCGAGCGCGCGCTGCTCAAGGTCGAGCGGCGGGGCCCGCGCCGCTTCTACCGGCTCGCCACCCCGCTGGTTGCGCAAATGCTCGAGGGGATGATGACGGTTGCAGCGATCGATCCGCATCCGTCCCGCCCGCCGCCGCGGATCGATGCGGAGATGCGCCGGGCCAGGACCTGCTACGACCATCTCGCCGGCGAGCTAGGCGTCGCGGTCACCGAGGCGATGCGGGAACATGGCCATCTCGAGCTGGATCAGGAGGCCGGCGAACTGACCGCCTCGGGCCGCGCATTGCTCGGTGATCTCGGTATCGACCTCCGTGCGCCGGCGCGCAGCCGGCGGGTCCTGTGCCGGCCCTGCCTCGACTGGAGCGAGCGGCGTCCGCATCTGGCCGGGCGGGCTGGCGCCGCGATCGCCGACCTCGCATTACGGCGGGACTGGATCCGGCGCCGGCCGCAAGGCCGCTCCGTCGAGATCACCGAGGCCGGACTTGCCGCCTTCAGAGATCTGTTCGGCGCGCGCATTTGATTTCGGAGCCAAATTTCGATACCGCCTTGCGGGTGGAAACGCTCAAAGTCAGAGATATCAAGGATGTCGAAGAGGTGGTGCGCGCGGCGGTCGCCAGCGAGCAGCCGCTTGAAATCATCGGTCATGGATCGAAGCGCGCCATCGGCCATCCGATGGCGACCAATGCGATGCTCGACGTCTCGGTGCTGAATGCCGTCACGTCTTATGAGCCGAACGAGCTGATCATCTCCGTACAGGCCGGCGCACCGCTTGCCGACGTGCAATCCCTGATCGACGCCAAGAACCAGCAATTCGCCTTCGAGCCGATGGACACCTCGGTGCTGCTCGGTGGCGCCGGGGCCGGCACGATCGGTGGCATGATCGGCGTGGGCCTTGCCGGTCCTCGCCGCATCAAGGCCGGCGGCGCCCGCGATCACCTGCTCGGGGCGCACGCGGTATCCGGGTTCGGCGACAGCTTCAAGACCGGTGGGCGGGTGGTGAAGAACGTCACCGGCTACGATCTCTGCAAGCTGCTCACCGGTTCCTGGGGCACGCTCGCGGTCATGACCGAGGTGACGCTCAAGGTCATGCCGAAGCCGGAGGCCGAGCGCACGCTGCTGCTGCGCGGGCTTGATGACGTCACTGCCAACAAGGCGATGACCGCGGCGCTGGGCTCGCCCTTCGACGTCTCTGGCGCGGCGCATCTGCCTTTGCCGGCGTTACAGGCCGGGGCGGAGGCATTCGCCGGGTTTACAGGCCAGCCCGTGACGCTGGTTCGCCTCGAGGGCATCGCCGCCTCGGCGGCGCACCGAGCCGCGTCGCTGAGCCAGACCCTGTCGAGCTTTGGAACCGTCGATCGCCTGGAGGATGATGCGTCGGCCGCGCTGTGGCGCGCGCTGCGCGACGTCGAGCCGTTCGCCGCGAAGGGCGCACGCGGGACGTGGCCGGTGTGGCGCATCGTCTGTCCGCCGGCGGCGGGAGGCGGGCTCGGCGCGGCGCTGACGCGCGAGACCGGCGCCGAGGTGATCTACGACTGGGGCGGCGGGTTGATCTGGGCCGCGCTGCCGCCTGGTACCGACGCGCAGGCCGTGGCGGTGCGCAGTCAGGTCGCGGCGATAGGCGGCCACGCCACCTTGATCCGCGCCAGCGAGGATGTGCGCCGCAGCGTCGATGTGTTCCAGCCGCAGGCGGCAGGGCTTGCCGCGCTCGGCGAGCGGGTGCGGGCGAGCTTCGATCCGAGGTCGATCCTCAACCGGGGCCGGATGACGCGAGGCGGGGCTAAATGAAGACCGAGTTTTCCCTGGCGCAACTCGCCGATCCCGACATCAAGGAAGCCGACAAGATCCTGCGCGCTTGCGTGCATTGCGGCTTCTGCACCGCGACCTGCCCGACCTATGTGCTGCTCGGCGACGAGCTCGATAGTCCGCGCGGCCGCATCTACCTGATCAAGGAGATGCTGGAGAAGGACAAGCCGCCGACCGCGGACGTGGTCAAGCATATCGACCGCTGCCTGTCGTGCCTTGCCTGCATGACCACCTGTCCATCGGGCGTGAACTACATGCACCTCGTCGACCAGGCCCGGGTCAGGATCGAGCGGGACTACCAGCGGCCGCTGACCGAGCGGCTGCTGCGGTCGGTGCTGTCCTATGTATTGCCGCGTCCGGGCCTGTTCCGGATCAGTATGATCCTGGCCGGGCTCGCCCGCCCGTTCGCAGCCCTGCTGCCGACGCCGTCGGTCGGTGCGTCGAGCCCGGGCCTGCTGCGGCGGATCAAGGCAATGCTGGCGCTCGCGCCGCGCGCCCTGCCGCAGCCTGGACCGGCCGCGGGAACCGTGTTTGCGCCGATCGGCCGGCGGCGCGGCCGGGTCGCGCTGCTGCAAGGCTGCGCCCAGCAGGTGCTGGCGCCACGGATCAATCAGGCTGCGATCAACGTGCTGACCCGGCACGGCGTCGAGGTTGTGCTGGTCAAGGACGAGCAATGCTGCGGCGCGCTGACCCATCATATGGGCCAGGACGGCGACGCACTGGCGCGTGCCCGGGCCAACATCGGAGTGTGGCAAAGGGAAGCGGAGCAGAATGGCCTCGACGCCATTCTGGTGACGACCTCGGGCTGTGGGACAGTTGTCAAAGACTACGGCTACCTGCTGCGCGAGGACAAAGCATTCGCGGAGCCGGCCAAGCGAATCTCGGCGCTGGCAAAGGATATCACCGAGTATCTCTCCACCCTCGAGCTCGCGCCATCAACGCAGAACGGCGACGTCACCGTCGCCTATCACTCGGCTTGTTCGTTGCAGCATGGACAGAAAATCACTCAACTTCCGAAAGAATTGCTTTCCAAGAATGGATTCGTGGTGAAAGATGTGCCGGAGAGCCATTTGTGTTGCGGTTCGGCGGGGACCTACAACATTCTCCAGCCCGACATTGCGAGCAGATTGCGCGATCGCAAGGTCGCCAATATTGCGCTTGTCAAACCGGACATGATCGCTGCGGGCAATATTGGCTGCATGGTTCAGATTGCCGGCGGCACGTCAGTTCCTGTGGTGCACACGATTGAGCTTCTCGATTGGGCGACAGGAGGCCCCCGGCCAGGATTGAATTGATCGACTGCCATTCGAGCATGATCCGGACCTCAGCCTTGCCCTGACGCAGCGTGTCTGACGCAGCTTGTCTGACGCAATGGGTCTGAAGCAATGTGAAGGTCTGGCGCTTCCCTGCCACAGACGCGAAGCGATCGCGCGGCCATCATGCCCGACAAGCGAAGTGGAGCTGCCTCTCCCCGAGGCGCAGCCAACGTCCGGCAAGCGATCACTTCAATACGCCCGGTGGACTCGTATCAGCGGCAACAGGAGGACCACGATGGCGAAGTCGAAGAAGGCGAAGAAAAGCAAGAAGGCCAAAAAGGCCAAGAAGGCGGTAGCGGCCAAGAAGAAGTCGGCCAAGAAGTCCGCGAAGAAGTCGGCCAAGAAGGCTGCGAAGAAATCGGCAAAGAAGGCGGCGAAGAAGACAGCCAAGAAGGCTGCAAAGAAGTCCGCCAAGAAGGCTGCGAAGAAGGCTGCCCCGAAGCAAGCCGCGCCCAAGAAGGCTGCGAAGAAAGCTGCCAGGAAGAGTGCGCCGAAGAAGGCCGCCGCGCCGGTCGCTGCACCCGCGGCGCCCGAGCCCGCGCCGCAGCCGGCCGCGAGCTGGGCAACGCCGAGCCACGAACCGGCGCCGAGCTGGGGCACCTCCGAGGGCGAGCACCACTAGCCGAACCTGGACCAGGGTTCACCTGATCGAAAGCCGCAGCGGTCGCCGCTGCGGCTTTTTCCGTATCGACGGCTGTCCGTGGTTTTGCGGGGAAGGCGATTCGCGAGGGCATCGCCAGCGGCCTGTCGGATTCCAGTTCGCATCGTGCTCAACCGGGACGGGAGCCGTCAGACTTGTGGTGCAAATGCAACACCCGTCAACCAACGTGTGGCGAGACTGCCAGAACGCCCAAAAAGGCGGCAGATGCATGTCTTTTCGCCTTCTCCAAAATGGGGGTGCGTTTCAGATTGGATACACGCGATTTAGTTGCAGTCCGTTATCGCGCGCCCTTGGGGGGCACCGGAGCAGGGCTGTCTGGAAAGTAGATGGGGACCGTCATGAAGAAACTGGCTTTGTTAGCAACGGCGCTAGCAATGATTTCGAGCTCGGCAATGGCAGCAGACATGGCGGTGAAGGCCGTCAAGGCGCCGCCGCCGGCTCCGTTCGATCCCTGGGATATCGCCTTCGGCGCCGGCATCGTCAGCGACTACATCTTCCGCGGCGTCACCCAGTCGAACCACAATCCGTCGGTCACCGCCTATTTCGAGCCGCGCTACAACGTCAACAAGGACCTGCAGCTCTATATCGGTACCTCGACCGAGAGCATCTCCTTCGCCAACCGCGCCGCCGCTGAAGTCGACGTCTACGGCGGTATCCGCCCGACCTTCGGCGCCTTCGCCTTCGACATCGGTGTCTGGGGTTACCTGTATCCGGGCGGGACCTGCTACTACGGCGCTGCGACCGACACCGCGGGCAAGCCGCTCGGCGCCGACTGCGCCGCCAACTTCCTGCTGAACGGCAACGTGATGAAGAAGGACGTCTCGTTCTTCGAAGTCTACGGCAAGGCGACCTGGACCATCAACGACAGCTGGGCGTTCACCATCAACGAGTACTACTCGCCGAACTTCCTCAACACCGGCGCCTGGGGCAACTACTCGTCGATCATCGGCAAGTACACCGCGCCCAGCACCGTGTTCGGCACCAGCGGCGTCGGCATGTATGTGTCGGGTGAGTTCGGCCGGCAGTGGCTCGGCACCTCGGACAGCTTCTACGGCGTCCCGGCGTTCCCGAACGGCATCAAGTACGCCGACTACAACACCTGGAATATCGGCATCGGCTTCACCTACAAGGTGTTCACGCTCGACCTGCGCTATTCCGACACCGACCTGTCGAAGGGCAATTGCAGCGCCTTCACCAGCGACTTCACCGCCGGAGGAACCACCAACGTCACCCCGATCAATCCGGGCGGCACTGGCTCCAACTGGTGCGGCGCGGCCGGCATCGCCAAGCTCTCGGTCGACCTGACCGCGATGTCCAACCTGAAGTAATTTCCTCGTCCGAGGATCGAGGGGCGGCAGAGCGATCTGCCGCCCTTTTTGTTTTGTGCGGCTTTGCTGTCGTCGGCCAGTTCCGCGGCGTCGATTTCACCTCTCCCAAGGGAGAGGTGAACCGTGCCTATGGCCCTCACTCCGCTCGCCTACGACGCGGCGACCTTGACCGCGTCGCGCACGGTGAAGCGATCGCCGTCGCGGACCAGCGCGACGTTGCGCTGATGGAAGGCTTCGAGGGTCGAGCGGTGGCCGATCGACACCACCGTGGTGTCGGGCAGCTTCTCGGCGATCAGGCTGTACAGCGCGGCTTCCGAGGGTTCGTCGAGCGAGGCGGTCGCCTCGTCGAGGAACAGGAATTGCGGAGCATGCAGCAGCGCGCGGGCGATGCCGAGCCGCTGTTGCTCGCCGAGCGACAGCATCCGGTTCCAGTGCGCCTCTTCCTCGAGCCGCGCTGCGAGCTGCGGCAGGCCGACGGCGACGAGGACATCGCGGACCCGTGCCGTGTCGAATTGCGCAGCTTCGCCCGGATAGACGATGGCACTATGCAGCGACCCGATCGGCAGATAGGGACGTTGCGGCAGCGTCATCAGCCTGGCATCGGATGGGATCTCGACCGCGCCGCTACCGAACGGCCAGATGCCGGCCACGGCGCGGAACAGCGTCGACTTGCCGGCGCCGGAGGGGCCGGTCACCAGCGTCCGCTCGCCGGGACGGAAGGAGAAGCGCTCGGCCGCGACCAGCGGTGTGCCGTTCGGCAGCTTGACCAGGAGCTGCGGCAGGGTGATCGCGGCGCCGGAGGCGAGCTTTTCATGGATTGCGGCGGGATCGTTCGCAAGCTTCTCGGCGGCCCCGATCGAGTGCTCGAAGCCGTCGAGACGGGCAATCGTGGCGCGCCATTCGGCCAGGGTCCGGTAGGCCGAGACGAAGAACGAGAGCGAGTCCTGGACCTTGCCGAATGCCTCGACGATCTGGATCAGGGCGCCGAGCTGCACCGTCTTGCTGGTGAAATAGGCCGGCCCTGCGAGCGCGAACGGAAACACCACCGACGCCTGCGCATAGCTTCCCGTGAAGGCGGTCAGCCGCTTGGTCCGTCGCATGATGTCGTACCAGTTGCCGATCACCCGACCGAAACGCGCCGACAGCCGCTCGCGTTCGGCCGGCTCGCCCTTGAGCAGGGCAATCTGCTCGGAGTTCTCGCGCACCCGCACCAGGTTGAAGCGGAAGTCGGCTTCCAGTCGCTGCTGGTCGAAGCTGAGATTGACCAGCGGCGAGCCGATCCACTGCGTCAGCGCCGTTCCGATCACCGCATAGATGATTGCGGCCCAAACCAGATAGCCCGGAATCGAAACGTCGACGCCGAACAGCAGCAGCGGCAGGACCGCCGACAATCCCCACAGGATCACCACGAAGGAGGCGAGCGAGACGACCGCGTTCAACAGCCCGATGCTGATCCCCAGCGTCTGGCCAACGAACAGCTTGACGTCGTCGGTGATGCGCTGGTCGGGGTTATCGGCGGCGTCGCCGGCAAGTTGCATGCGGTAGTGGTTGCCGCCACGCATCCATTCGCGGAGATATTTGCCGGTCATCCAGTTGCGCCAGCGGATCTGCAGCCACTGGTTCAGATAGAGCTGATAGATCTGAAGCACCACCGACGCCGTCGCGATCAGGGTGAACACCAGCAATTCGCGCTTGAACGTGCTCCAATCCTTGTCCTGCATCGCGGTGTAGAAGCGATTGCGCCACTGATTGATCAGCACGTCGAGCCCGACGGATACCAACTCCATCGCAATCAGCGTGGCAAGCAGGATACGGCCTGCCCATTTGTCCTCGGAGTTGAAATAGGGCGAGGCGATGCGCCACACCGTCGCGAGCGTCGAGCGGATGTTGTTCACAGATTATCGTCTCCGGGGAATGGCCAGCAACGGCCTTAAGAATCGGGACAATCTAAGGGGTTCTCGACTAAAGTCGTAGAACTGGCATGCAAGCGTTGGCTTGTCCCGACGATCGAGTCAACCCTAGCATGACGACAACGGCGAGGGGCGGGGGACCTTCGTTTTTTCGCGAGGATGTGAGCGATCCTTACCGATCGTTCATTCGCGAGCCGGGGCTACAGACTTTTCACGACGGACTCCCGCGATCGCACCAGCGCGCCTGCCTGCACCGAGGCCGGCGCGCTGCATAAGAAGCATGGGGAGGACCCGAGATGAACACCTGGAATCAAATCTACAATCCATTGGGCAATGCGGGGCTATCGACGTTGGCTGCCGCCATTCCCGTGGTCACGCTGCTGGTCCTGATCGCCAGCGGCAGGGTCAAGGCGCATATCGCGGCGATCATCGCCGTCATCGTCACCAACCTGATCACGATCTTCATCTTCACGATGCCGGCAAGCATGTCGATCCGCGCATCGGTCCTCGGCATCGTGACCGGGTTCTTTCCGATCGGCTGGATCGTGCTCAATGTCATCTTCCTCTACCAGGTCACGGTGAGGTGCGGGAAGTTCGAGCTCTTGAAGCGCGCGGTCGGCGGCGTCACCGAGGATCGCCGGTTGCAGCTGTTGCTGATCGCGTTCTCGTTCGGCGCCTTCTTCGAGGGCGCCTCGGGCTTCGGTACGCCGGTCGCGATCACCGGCGCGGTGCTGATCGGGCTCGGCTTCTCGCCGCTCGCAGCCTCCGGCCTGTCGCTGATCGCCAATACCGCGCCGGTCGCGTTCGGCGCGCTGGGCACGCCGATCCAGGGCCTCGCCTCGGTCACCGGGCTCGATCCCTACATCCTCGGCGCGATGGTCGGCCGGCAATTGCCGCTGTTCTCGTTGATCGTGCCGTTCTGGGTGGTGTGGGCGTTCGCGGGCTGGCGCGGCATGAAGGAAGTGTGGCCGGCGATCCTGGTCACCGGCGTGTCGTTTGCGATCCCGCAATATGTGATCTCGAACTACATCAATCCGTGGATCGTCGACATCGGGGCGTCACTGATCTCGATGGGCGCCCTGATCCTGTTCCTGAAGGTCTGGCAGCCGCAACAGCTCTGGCTGTCGCCGAAGCTGCGCGGCCGCGATGAATCGGCGGCGACGATGCAGGCCGCACCGCCGCTCGACAAGACGCCGCTGACCCAGGGCGAATTGTGGAGCGCGCTGCTGCCGTGGATCATCGTCTGCATCCTGATGCTGGTCTGGGGCAACGGCGCCTTCAAGACCTGGGCCAACGCCAACTTCGTCTGGAACTATCCGGTCCCCGAACTCGACAAGCTGATCTTCAAGGTGCCGCCGGTGGCCGCCAAGCCGACGGCGGAAGGCGCGGTGTTCGCGTTCACCTGGCTGTCGTTCACCGGCACCGGCATGCTGATCGCGGCGATCATCTCGGGTCTCCTGATGGGCTTCTCGCCGCTCAAGCTGATCGCCGAATATGGCCGCACCATCCGCCTCTGCGCGATCTCGCTGATCACGATCTCGGCGATGCTGGCGATCGGCACGCTGACCCGGCTGTCCGGCGTCGACGCCACCCTCGGTCTCGCTTTCGCGGCGACCGGCGTGCTGTATCCGTTCTTCGGCACCTTGCTCGGCTGGCTGGGCGTGGCGCTGACCGGATCGGACACGGCCTCCAACGTGCTGTTCGGCAATTTGCAGAAGATCACCTCCGAGCAGCTCGGCCTGTCGCCGATCCTGATGGCGGCGGCGAACTCGTCCGGCGGCGTGATGGGCAAGATGATCGACGCGCAATCGATCGTGGTCGCCTCGACCGCGACCAACTGGTACGGCCACGAGGGCTCGATCCTGCGCTACGTATTCCTGCACTCGATCGTGCTGGCGTGCCTGGTCGGCCTGTTCGTGACGTTGCAGGCCTATGTCTATCCGTTCACGGAGATGGTGCTGAAATAACCCGGCGCGGCGTCGCCCAAACGACAATCCCCGCGGGTGCGAGCCCGCGGGGATTTCGTTTGTCGCGCATCTTTTCCCGCGCCGCCAAGCTGGCCAATCGCAGCCTCGTCCCATACAAGGGCGGCGTCGCAATTGCTGGGAATGAATGGCATGAGTTCGATGAAGCGGATCTTGAACGGCGGCATGGCGGCGCTGGCGCTGGTCGCAGCGGCGCTTGCCGCGGTTCCGGCCAAGGCCCAGGAGGAGTTCCCGTTCGGCTTCGTGATGACGCTCGACGCCGCGCGCATGCCGGGCTCGAAACGGATTCCCTCGATCGAGGTCGGCGACAATGGCGAGGTGATCCTCGAACTGTGGTGCGACGGCGGCAAGGGCCAGTTCTCGGTTGCCGGCAACACCATCGTGTTCGTTCCCGGCGCGATGGAGAACCGCAGTTGCACGCCGGACCGCGCGCAGGCCGACAAGGACCTGCTCGCGGCGCTTGGCGACATGACGAGCTGGCGGCGCCAGGGTGATCAGGTCACGTTCATCGGCAGCAGGCAGCTGCGCTTCGTGATCAACAGCAACTAGAGCCGTTTCGTCCGCTCAGGGCGTCGCGATCAATCCGCTCGCGGTGGCGACGATCCAGCGGTTGCCCCAGCGCACGATGGAATCGACCCGCCCCAATCCTGGCACCAGGTCGCCGCGCGCGGCCATCTTGACGCCGTCCGGTCCCTCCAGCACGGCGGTGCCGTCGCGGACTTCGACCACCGACCATCCGGGGATGGTGCTCGGCCGCGTCTCCGGTCCCGCTGCAAGCTGCGGCTTCGAGCCGAGCGCGGCGGCTTGCGCGCCGAGCGTGGTCGGAGCGGCGCCGAGCACTTGCGGGCGCGGATTGACGACGGTCTTGGGAATGCTGCCGGTGACCGACGGCTCGGCGGAGGCGGTCCGGCGCGGGGTTTCGCTCTTTCGGCTCGGCGGCGCCTCCGCGACGTGCGGGGCGGGCGCTTCCTTCTGGGCCACCGGGATCGGCGCGGCGCCAGCGAAGTCGTGCCAGTTGGCGCCGCCGGTCCAGCCGAGCACGAAGCTCGCGGCGAGCGCGGTGGCTGCCAGCAGCGCGGTGCCGATCCGATCGGCGAACGGCTCCCGCAGCAGCAGGGCGGCGTCATGATTTTCGCCTGAAACATCCCAGAGGTCTGCCGTCTGCACCGGCGAATGACCCTCCGTCGCATCTGTTGGCCAGATGCTCGCAGCACTGATCGGCTCGCGGTCTTGCATGGCGTGACCTGTGTTCGGTGCGACGATGATGATCCTCGAAACTGAATCGAGCCTTAATTTTCGGTGACCGAACTGCGGCAGCACGAAGCCTTTTGGTCGCAGGTACCCGTAGATTGACGGGAAAGCGGCGCCGGCCGACAGTTGCGGCGACAATCCCTCCAGCCGGCGCCTGGTCGTGTCCGAGATCCGCAAGCCCGCGATCAGCATCGCTCCCGAAGACCCAAGGCAGCCGGAGGTCCGGCAGCTGATCGCGATGTCGGATGACTATCTGGTGGCGCTGTATCCGTCCGCCAGCAATCACCTCGTCGGCGTCGTGGCGCTCGCGGCTCCCAGCGCGGTGTTTCTGGTCGCGCGCGTCGACGGCGAGGCGCTTGGGGCGATCGCGTTCCGGCCGATCGCGCCTGATCACGCGGAGATGAAGCGGATGTTCGTGCGCGCCGACGCGCGTGGACGGGGGCTTGGCCGTCGTTTACTTGAGGCGCTGGAAGACGCGGCGCGCAGCCGGCAGATCACGCGCATCAGCCTGGAGACCGGCATCCGGCAGCCCGAGGCGATCGCGCTCTATCGCGCCTCGGGTTACCGGGAGTGCCCGCCGTTCGGCAGCTACGCGCCCGATCCGCTCAGCCTGTTCATGACCAAGCATCTCTGAGCCCGGCGCGCAGCGGTCGTTTCCGGACGTCGTCTCCGCAAACCGGGTCGCCGCCGCAATCGCGCGCGGCTATAGCGGTTGCATGCTCGATTTCGCCGCACAGTATGCAGCCTTTCAGCGCCGCGATCCGGCCTGGGACGGCGTCGTGTTCGTCGCGGTCAAGACCACGGGCGTGTATTGCCGCCCAGTGTGTCGGGCGCGCACGCCGCTCGCGCGCAATGTGCGGTTCTATGGCAGCGCGGCGTCGGCCGAGCGCGCCGGCTTCCGGCCTTGCCTGCGCTGCCGCCCGGAGGCGGCTCCGTTCTGCCCGGCATGGAAGGGCACCAGGACGACCGTCGAGCGCGCGCTGGCGCTGATCGAGCAAGGTGCGCTCGATCGCGGCAACGTCGCGGCGCTTGCCGATCGGCTCGGCGTCGGCGCGCGGCATCTGTCGCGATTGTTCGCCGAGCATCTCGATGCCTCGCCGTTCCAGGTCGCACTTTCGCTGCGCGTGCAGCGTGCCAAGCGGCTGATCGACGGCGGCGATCTTCCGCTCGCGCTGGTGGCGCAACGCGCCGGCTTCTCCAGCACCAGGCGCATGAATGCCGCCTTCACAAAACTTGATGGCCGCTCGCCCGCCTCGCTACGTCGGAGGGCGGGCACCACGATGCAATGAACCTCAACGGAGACCCGCAATGGCCAAGAGCTACGGCACTGTCAGTACGGAACAGAAACAGCAAATGAGCGGCCTCGAGTTCGTGCAGGGATTGGCTTCCGGCGCGCTGCCGCTCAACACCATCGCGCGCACCCTGGGTTACGACGTCGCCGAGGCCGAACGCGGCCGCGTCGTCGTCACGCTGCTGCCGACCGATGCGCATCTCAATCCGGCGGGCACCGTGCATGGCGGTCTCACCGCGACGCTGCTCGACAGCTGCATGGGTCTTGCGGTGCAGTCGATGCTCGACGCCGGCACCAGCCAGACCACGCTCGAGTTCAAGATCTCGCTGGTGCGGCCGATCACGCCGGAGACCGGCCCGATCCGGGCCGAAGGCCATGTGCTCAATTGCGGCCGCCGTGTCGGCACCGCCGAGGGCAGGGTCACCGACGACAAGGGCCGGCTGCTCGCCCACGGCACCACGACGTGCCTGATCTTCCAGGCTTGAGCCAGATCCGCTGCGGAGCAATTGCGCCTGCATCGCGTGGTGCGATGCAGGCGCAATGATATTTGGAATCCGTCCAGCGAGGGCGCGTCTTAGAGACCTTCAAGTTCGCCAGGCCGATCGATTGCGCTACCCGAACGCGCAACAAGCGCGTTCGGGAGTTGTGATGCGATCGTCGATCAAGCCGTGGGATCCGGCCGTGCTCAGCGCGGCCCCTCCGGATATCCCGACATGTTGTTCCAGCCGGCAGGCAACTCGCCGCCCGGCCGTGCCGCGGGGCCGGCGTGTTCGGGCAGGCGGATCAGGCCGAGTTGCAGCATGGCGGTGATCGCGTCCTCCTGTCCGAGCTCTTCGGCGATCCGTCCCTCCCGCACGCGCAGCACGGTGGTGCCGGTGAACCTCATCTGGCGACCCGAAGCCGCGGGAAGCGAGCCGAGGCGGAAGTCGCTGAATGCAGGTCCGGTGTGGGTGCCGCCGCCTTCCCAGCGGCCGACCACGAGATCGTCTTCCGCGACGAGATCGCCGACGCCCCAGAAATTGAGATCGGGAAACGCTTCGCGAAACTCGGTCATGAATTTCGTGACGGCGGCGCGGCCGCGCTTCGGTTCATGCATCGGGTAGTGCACGACGATGTCGGCGGTTGCGAGCTCGTTGATGATGCGCGGATTCCAGGGATTGCCCCAAAATTCCTTGAACCATCGGCCGACCACGTTCTTGTTGTCCTCTGACATCTGCTCGTCTCCTTTTGCGCATTGCCGGTATCGTGGCCGGCGTGGTGTCGATGCGCGCAGTCAACATTCACAGAGCTGCGTCGGACACCCGATTCCAGATCGGGCGTGCGATCACGACCGAATCGAAATTCCGCTTTGCCGATATGCCGCTTGGCGCAAGTCTTCGGGTGCCATGGCGCAATCGGGAAACGGGTGGTTCGCAGAGCACGAACGCGAAATCGTGTTGGCATGAATACAGGAGACGATCATGCGCAAATTCCATTCGATTGCCGCGCCGTGCGGCGACGGGCTCAGGCCCGAATTGCAGGCGCTGTTCGAGCGCCTTGCGATCGATCCACATTCCGAACTGTTCGTCAGGGACGACGGGATGCTTCAGTGCGGCCCGGATCCTGCTGCGGAGACAGCAAGCAAGAGACACGCGAATGTCGTCCCGCTGCCGAACCGGGCGGCCTGACTCGGCCGACCGTGAGCTACACGGAGCTGCGCGTGAGCAGAAGGAAGAGGAGGCAGAAGCCGAGGATCGTGAATGGATAGAGCAGGATCAGCATCACTGACGCCATCATGACCTCGCCACGGACGTCGAAGAAGAACGGCGCAAGCTCAAACGGCATCACCACGCCGATGCCGGCGCTGATACTCCCGATCGTCACCAGCAGCCCGCGGAATTCGGGCCTGTCGTGTCGCACGGTGCCGGCGAAGAAGAAGCAGGTGATGGTTGCGGCGACAAAGACCGCCTCGGTCACGCGTATCAGCGTGACCGGCCAGTCGTTCCCCGGGACGAGATAGCCAAACACAAACAGCATGCCGACCCCTCCGGACGGGATTGTGCTGAAGCGCAGTCCCTAGAGCCTTTTCCGTTCCGATTGAATTGGAACGGGGCCTCTAGATTCTTGTTTTGACGCGTTTTCTTGACGCGAACCGGCGTCCACTTCGTTGGAAAGCGCTCTAGCGCCACACCGACTTGTCGGCGTCCCAGCGCTGGCCCTTGAACTCCCTGAGCAGCGCGTCGATCGCGCCGTTGTCGTCCTTGGTCTCGCTGCCTTCCTCGTCGCTGCTGGAATCGTCGGAGAGATTGAGCTTGGCGCCGGCGCTGTCGTCCGAGGTCGAGACGGTGGGGCTCGAGACCCACAGCATCAGCCGGTCCGAGCTGCCGGGCTTGTCCGGCGAGACGAGGGCGGTGACCTCGTAATTCTGGGTGAGGCTGAGCGCGGGAAACACCGGGCTCGGCCGTTTCAGCACCAGCTTGAGCTTGCCGGTGTTGGCGTTCCAGGTTGCCGAGGCAGGCTTTGCCGCGAGCGTCTTCGCCAGCACGCCCGCGATCGCCGACGCGAGCTTGTCCTTGTTGATCTTGTCGCCGTCGCGCCAGTCGGCGGCGGCAAAGCGGATGGTGCGATCCATCTCGACCACGCCGCTGGTCCAGCCGGCCGCGGTTACGCCGGGCGCTGCTTTCGCCTTGGCGAGCAGCGCGCTTGCGTGTTCGGGATCGACCGTGAGGTTGATGGTCTGCTCGCCGGCGCGCATCGCGTCGCAGGTCACCGCCAGGCTTGAGGTGCCGATCTCGACGGCCTCGCCGCGCAGGCCCTTGAGGAAATCCGCCACCGCATCCAGCTTCACGCGCACGCCGATCGATTCCGGCGAGACGTCGGTGAAATCCTTCGGCTGCGCCGTGATGCCGTCGTCGGTGCCCTGGTTGTCCTGGAATTCCTTCTCGCTGAGGTCGGAATTGTCAGACGAGGCGACCTCGGTCACGGTCTGGCCGATCGTGATCTGGCCGCGGAACTCGAAGCCGTCACCGCTCTGCTTGCGATTCAGCTTGACGGTGATCGGCTGCTTGTCGACCACGCTCTGCGCCGTGCCCGAGAGAGTCTGGCCATTGACGGCGAGATTGGCGACGAAGCGGTCCTTGCGGCCGGAATTCCTGTCGGTGGGATAACACAGGTCGAGCACCGCCGCGGTCACGGTCTTGCCTTGGCGGGTTTCCTTCAGGACGACGTCGGCGTTGCCGTCCATTAGGCCGTCGATCGAGGTGAAATAGCGCGTCTCGGGTCCATTGGCCGGCGCCGCCTTCGATTGCAGCTTGATCTGGGCAACAGCAGGCGCCGAGGCGACGGCAAGTCCGAGCAGCAGGAGCGGGAGCGCGCGCATACGATAAGTCCTCGAAGGGCAGAATCGGTTCCGTCGTAACTAGCAAACCTCCGTGTCATTGGCCAAAAAAGAAGGCCGCCTAACGGCGGCTATCAATTTCGAGCGACCTGACGATCGGCACTGTCGCGACCGGGCGTGGCCGTCCGACGGACGATGTCGCTTCCATGACAAACGGAGGCGGCTTCGCGTCACGCGCGGGCGTCGGGTTCCTCGCCGTTCTCCAGCCGGCCGCGCAGCGTGCTCACGATCCGGCTCACGGTTTCGATGTCCTTGATCGACAGCCCGTCGGCGAGGCCGTTCACCCAGGGCAGTTGCAGGCGCATCGCGGCGTCGAAAGCCTGCTGTCCCTTGCCGGTCAGCACCACGAGCTGGGCGCGGCGGTGATGCGGATTGGTCTCGAATGCGACCAGCCCGTCCCGTTCGAGGTCGTTGACGATCCGCTGCACGTTCTGTCGGGCGGCGCCGAGGTCGCGCGCCAGCCAGGCGACCGGTTGCGCCCGCTCTGCGGCGACGATGGCGCCGAGGATCTGCCAACGCGCGCTGGTCAGCCCGAGCCCGGCCACCAGCCGGTCACCTGAGGTGAACAGCAGGCTGTTGAGCCTGAACAGGTCGGGAATCAGGCTGCTCAGGACTTCGCCTGCCGGGGTTCGCTTGGTCTGGGGCATTTGTCACCATGAAGGTATATTGACATCATAATGTCAATATCTACATGTATCCATCATCACGGAATGACATCATAGCACCATATCGACGGAGCCAACCATGCCGCAGATGCGTCCCCTCGACCCCGCATTCCCGATCGACCGCCAGCTCGCGGTCGACGCCAGCAATGTCGTGCTCGTCAATCTCTTCACGCTCGATGCGGCCGATGAGGACAGCTTCCTGAAGGCTTGGCAGGACGACGCCGCCATCATGAAGCGGCAGCCCGGCTTCATCTCGACCCAGCTGCACCGCGCGATCGGCGACAGCCCGGCCTACCTGAACTACGCGGTCTGGGAATCCACCGCCGCCTTCCGCGCGGCGTTTGCGAACCCCGAGTTCAGGGCCAAGCTCTCGGCCTATCCGGCCTCGGCGGTGGCATCGCCGCATCTGTTCCAGAAGGTCGCGGTGTCGGGCGTGTGCGTGGCGTAGATCGGATTGACATGAAGTTGAACCGGTAGGGCGGATTAGCCGAAGGCGTAATCCGCCGTTCGCGGAGAGATGCGGCGGATTACGCTTCGCTAATCCGCCCTACGATCTGCGATGTGCGCCGCGTAACTCAACTCTGAACCAGCATGCTAACGCCGAGCGTGGCAGTGGCAGCCAGAAAGGCTATGTCGAGAAATCGCAGCGGCGCTTTCGGACGATGACCGGCCGCACCGGCAACGATGCAATACAGGCCATAGGCTGCTGCGAGGACGATGAACGTGAGCGTCTGCTTGAACCAGAACGTCACGACGACCGCGAAATCATCGATGCTGTCCTGGGCATAAGCGCCCAACGCGAGCACTGCGCCGATCGCGTAGAACAAGGTCAGCGTTGTCGTCAGTGACTTGGCGTCGCGGGACATCAGACGGTCCTTACCTCTCGAGCGTCATCAAATTGCAAAAAAGAAGGCCGCCCGGAGGCGGCCTTCGATCTCGATGCGGAGGTGCGGAGCAGGCTCAGAAGCCGCCCATGCCGCCCATTCCACCCATGCCGCCGCCGCCCGGCATCGCCGGCGCCGCGTCCTTCGGCACTTCGGCGACCATGGCCTCGGTGGTCACCAGCAGGCCGGCGACCGAGGAGGCGTCCTGCAAGGCGGTGCGCACCACCTTGGCGGGGTCGATGATGCCCTTGTCGACCATGTCGACATAATCCTCGGTCTGGGCGTCGAAGCCGAAGGTCTCCGACTTGTTCTCGAGGATCTTGCCGACCACGATCGAGCCCTCGACGCCGGCGTTCTCCGAGATCTGGCGGATCGGAGCTTCCAGCGCCTTGAGCACGATGTTGATGCCAGCCTGGACGTCGGCATTCGGGTTGGTGAGACGGCCGACCGCCTTCTTGGCGCGCAGCAGCGCGACGCCGCCGCCCGGCACGATGCCTTCCTGCACCGCGGCGCGGGTCGCGTTCAGCGCGTCCTCGACACGGTCCTTCTTCTCCTTGACCTCGACCTCGGTGGCACCGCCGACCTTGATGACGGCAACGCCGCCGGCGAGCTTGGCAAGGCGCTCCTGAAGCTTCTCACGGTCGTAGTCCGAGGTGGTTTCCTCGATCTGCGCCTTGATCTGACCAACGCGGGCGTCGATGTCCTTCTTCTTGCCGGCGCCCTTGACGATCGTGGTGTTCTCCTTGTCGATCACGATCTTGCCGGCGCGGCCGAGCATGTTGACCGTGACGTTCTCGAGCTTCATGCCGAGGTCGTCGGAGATCAGCTGACCGCCGGTCAGGATCGCGATGTCCTCCAGCATCGCCTTGCGGCGATCGCCGAAGCCCGGCGCCTTGACGGCGGCGACCTTGAGCCCGCCGCGCAGGCGGTTGACCACCAGGGTCGCCAGCGCCTCGCCCTCGACGTCTTCGGCGAGGATCAGGAGCGGACGGCCGGACTGCACCACGGCTTCCAGCACCGGCAGCATCGCCTGGAGGCCGGACAGCTTCTTCTCGTGCAGCAGGATGTAGGCATCCTCGAGCTCGGCGGTCATCTTCTCGGCGTTGGTGATGAAGTAGGGGCTGAGGTAGCCGCGATCGAACTTCATGCCCTCGACGATGTCGACCTCGGTCTCGAGCGACTTGTTCTCCTCGACGGTGATGACGCCTTCGTTGCCGACCTTCTGCATGGCCTGCGCGATCATCTTGCCGATCGCGGTGTCGCCATTGGCCGAGATGGTGCCGACCTGGGCGACTTCGGAGGAGGCGGCGACCGGCTTGGCGCGCTTCTCGATGTCCTTGATCACGGCGGCGACGGCGATGTCGATGCCGCGCTTGAGGTCCATCGGGTTCATGCCGGCAGCGACCGACTTGGCACCCTCGCGGACGATGGCCTGGGCCAGCACGGTCGCGGTGGTGGTGCCGTCACCGGCGGTGTCGTTGGTCTTGGAAGCGACCTCGCGCAGCATCTGCGCGCCCATGTTCTCGAACTTGTCGTCGAGCTCGATCTCCTTGGCGACGGTGACGCCGTCCTTGGTGATGCGGGGAGCGCCGAAGCTCTTCTCGATGACGACGTTGCGGCCCTTGGGGCCGAGCGTCACCTTGACGGCGTTGGCGAGCACGTCGACACCGCGCAGCATGCGGTCGCGGGCGTCTCCGGCGAATTTTACGTCCTTGGCAGCCATTGTTTTGAACTCCTGGGAAAGGCGTCATCCTGAGGAGCGGGCCCTGGCCCGCGTCTCGAAGGATGGTTGTGGGGCTCACCCTTCGAGACGGCAGCTTCGCTGCCTCCTCAGGGTGACGGAGAGGGTGTGATCAGGCCAGCACGCCCATGATGTCGGACTCCTTCATGATCAGGAGTTCCTGGTTGTCGAGCTTGACCTCGGTGCCCGACCATTTGCCGAACAGCACGCGGTCGCCGACCTTGAGGTCGATCGGGATCAGCTTGCCGGCTTCGTCGCGGCCACCCGGGCCGACGGCGACGATCTCGCCCTGGGAGGGCTTTTCCTTGGCCGAGTCCGGAATGATGATGCCGCCCTTGGACTTCTCCTCGGCATCGATACGCTTGACCACGACGCGGTCATGCAGGGGGCGGAAGGTGGATTTAGCCATGACGTTCCCTCTTGGAAGCTCGGTTTCAGGTCCGGTTCATCGAGACTGGTGTTGAATGCCGGTCCGGTCGGCGCCAGGCGGAACGCCTGGCGCATTTAGCAATCGTGGTACAAGAGTGCTAATTGTGCGCCGGGAAATATGGCCTGCCGGGTTTCCTGTCAAGCAAACGAGGTCAAGGCCCAAATCTGGTTAAGGCCTTGGTGAGGCCAATATAGGATGGTGGACCAGAAACCAAATCGTAGCGATGACGTAATTTTGTCAGACGTCATTGCTCCGCCTTAAGTTTTACGCTTGGCTGTAGGACGGGTGCGGCCGGGAAATTGTCGGGGGATGCATATGATAAGGTCACTCAACGCGCGATTGGTCGCACGGTTCGCGGCTGTCTCGGCGCTGACGACACTCTTGGGGGCGTGCGGCAGCATGAGTCTGCCGTCATTGTCCTCGAACACCGAGCCGGCTCCCACCGAACCTGGCGTGGCCCCGGAGATGCCCGCGAGCATCCGCGCCGACGAGATCGTCGGCCGTTGGGGTCTCGCCTCGTTCCAGAATCCCGCCGACCGCGCCCGCACCGAGGCCGCCGCCCGCGGCCAGTGCAAGCAGCCCTACGTGATCGGTGCCGGCCAGAGCGGCGGCGTCATCATGCATCTGGCCGACCAGGCCACCCCGCAGGAACTGCGCCTCAAGGGTTCCCCGAGCGGCAAGAACTATATCGGCCCGCCCGGCCCGACCCCCGGCGAGCAGGACCGCGAGATCATCTCGTTCGACGGCCGGGTCATGATCACCCGCTTCGTCGACAAGGACGCCGCCACCCGCTACGGCAACATGGTCTACGTCCGCTGCGCGCCGCGGGCGTAAAGGCGAGAGCTTAGCTTCCAACCGACCTGGAGCCGCATAGTCGGTTCGCCTCTCCCCTCGTGGGAGAGGCCGGATTGCATCGCAAGATGCAATCCGGGTGAGGGGCGTTTCTCCGCGAGTCTAAATCTGTCATTTGAGTTCGCGGATAGGGGAGAAGGGAAGGGGAGCGGCGAACTGCCGAAACAAAAACGCCGGCCCTCAGGACCGGCGTTTCGTCTGTGTCCAGATAGACCTCAATTGAACATCGCGTCGATGTCGTCCTGCGAGGCGTGGCCGGCGTCGCCGTCGAGCTTCGGGCCGTTGAGCAGGCGGGCGTCGCCCTCGCGGGTGTCGACGATCGCGGGGACGTGCGACTTGATGGCGTCGACGCCGCCCCAGATGTTCATCATCTCGTTGATGTGCTGTTCGATGAACTTCATCGTCTGCATCACCTTGCTGATGCGCTGGCCGGTGAGGTCCTGGAAGTTGCAGGCCTCGAAGATCGCGACCACGCGTTCCTGGATGTCCTCGCTGAGCAGCTTCTGCTGATCCGGCGTGACGTTCTTGGCCAGCGCGGTCGCGGCCTGGTCGATCGCTTCCACCGCTTCGAGGATCTGCTGGGTGGCCTGTTCGGTGCCGCCGACCACTGCGCCGAGCTCGCCATTGACCTTGGCCATCTCCTCGCCGTTGAAGCTCTTGCCGTGCAGCACGGCGATCTCGCGCTTGGTGCGGCTGATCGCGTCGTGGATCAGGTCGAGCTCGACCTTGAGTTTCTCGCACTGTTCGACCTGGGCGCGGTAGGTCTCGAGCAGCGCGTGCGCCTCGGCGATTTCGCGGGCGACGACCACGTCGACATTGTCGGCGGTGCGCTGCGCCGGCGCTGCGGCCATCTGGGCGCGGATCGAGCGCAGCTCGGACATGATCTCGCGATGCATCGGACCGATGTCGACGCCACCGGCGATCTCCGGCTCCGGCATCGTCACTTCGCCCATCGCCTGCTCGACACGAAAACGCTTACGCTTCACTGACATGATTTCATTCCCGCCCCTTCGCTGAGGTCCGTTCTAGCCAACGGCGATTTAACGTCAGGTTCACGCGGAACAATTTGCGCTTGTGGCGCGCGACCGCCGCGCTACCCGAGATTAACCATGGTGCCGCGGTGTTCACGCAAAATAAACGCTGTCCGGCAAAACCGCGCGCCATTGCCGACGTGGTGAATCGAAACGGCCGATCCGTTTACCAAACCGATGCGGTTTTCATTGCTTATTGACCACGTGCAACGGGGCCATGTCGTGCTCCGTCCACGCAACAGTCACGACGAAACCAGTACAGAGTACGTCGATGTTCAGGAAAACCACGCTTGCGCTGCTCGCCGGCGCGTCTTCGCTTATTGCCGTTCCCCATCACGCCCTGGCGATCGACGCGGTATCGCCCGGCGAACCCGCCGTGATCTACGCCAACCAGGGCGCGCCGCAACCGCCGATGCGCACCGCCTACGCACAGCCGCAGCGCGGCAACATGGGCGGCGGCTTCATCGAATTCCTGTTCGGCGACGCGCCGTCGTCACAGGGCTATGCGCCGCAATCGACCTATCAGCAGCAGCCCGCTTACTACGGCAATCGCCAGCTGCCGCCGATGGATCCGCAGCAGCAGATGATCCGTCAGCAGGAAGAGGCGGCGGGCGATCCGACGCAGCGTCCATTCGATCCGAAATACGAGAAGCAACTCGTCGACTATTCCGGCAAGGAGCGCCCGGGCACCATCGTCGTCGATACGCCGAACAAGTTCCTGTATCTGGTGCAGGGCGACGGCCGCGCGCTGCGCTACGGCATCGGCGTCGGCAAGCCGGGCTTTACCTGGTCGGGGATCAAGACGGTGTCCGCCAAGCGCGAATGGCCGGACTGGACGCCGCCGGCGGAAATGCTGGCGCGTCGTCCCGACTTGCCGCGGCACATGGAAGGTGGCCCGGAGAATCCGCTCGGCGCGCGCGCGATGTATCTCGGCTCGTCGCTCTACCGTATCCATGGCTCCAACGAGCCGTGGACGATCGGCACCAATGTCTCGTCCGGCTGCATCCGGATGCGCAACGAGGACGTCATCGACCTCTACGGCCGCGTCAATGTCGGCGCCAAGGTCGTCGTGATGTGATCGCGCCCAACGGATGAAATGGAAACGGCCGCTCGGTGAGAGCGGCCGTTCGTGTTTGGAAGTCAGGCAACGCGGTTACGCGTAGTTGCTGTCGTCGTTTCCACCACCGTCGAAGCCGTCGTCATCATTGTCGAAGTCGTCGGAATCGTGATCGGTGTTGTAATTGTCGTCGTTGTTGTTCGACGCCTGGTCGAACAGGCCGGCACGCGAGCTGCTGTCGCGGTTCGAGCCGATATCGTTGACGCCGGCGTCGCGCGCCAGATCGCTCGACGATTGGTCGCCGCCCCACGGGCGCGAACCGCCGCCGAGGCCGCTGGCATCAGCCAGTGACTGGTGACCGCCGCCGCCACCCATCATCCCGCGGATGCTGGAGAGCAACAGCCCGCCGCCGACCACGCCGGCCGCGGCCGCCGCCGCAGTGCCGAGGAATGAGCCGCCGCCACCGCCGGGAGCGCCGCCGAACGCCGGAGGCTGCGGGCCGCCGTTGGGTTGACCATATTGGGGTTGGCCATATTGGGGCTGGCCATATTGCTGCGGCGGCTGGCCGTAGCCGCCTGCCTGCTGGATCGCCTGGCCCGAATTCCACACCGGGCGGCCACCGCCAATGTCAGGCGCGCGCACCGGCGGCACCGAGCCGTGCGGCTGGCCCTGGCCCTGGCCGAAGATCGCGTCGCGCATCGAATCGAGGAAACCGCCGCCTTGCTGCTGCGCTCCCTGCGGCTGGCCGGCCGCGGCCTCCAGCTCCTGGATCCGGTCATGGGCGCGCTTCAGCGCCTCGTCCTGCACCAGCGCGGTCTGCACCAGCGCGTAGACCGCATTCGGCGCGTTGCGCAGGCCCTGCATGATCGCGGACATGGCCTCGCTGTCGCGCGGGGCATTCTCCAGCTTGGCGAGCCGGTCGAAGAGATCGTCGATCAGTTGGCGTTCTTGCGGTGTCATGGCGTTCTCCATCGCGTCGATCGAATCGGCGCGCGGCTGATGTAGGACGGGCTTTGTGGCGCAAGGAGTGGGGGGCTGAATTAAATTTATGTATGCGACAATCCGACCGGCGATTTTCCGTGAACCTTATCAGGCCAATGTAACTTTATTCAGGTCGAGCAGCGCAGCGAAATCATCGCTCGCCAGATAGGCATGCTCGATCTCGCGCTGCGTGGTCAGCGGATCGAGGCTTTTCAGCGTCTCGTCGACGAAGCCCGGATGGCACATCACGAGGCCGTCTTCGGGCAGGCCCTCCACGAAGCCTTGCATCAGTGCGGCGAAGTCGCTGGTGCGCGTGAAATCATAGGCGCCGGCGAAGGCCGGGTTGAAGCGCAGGCCGGCGCGGCTCGCCTTGGCCCGGAACTGGGTGCTCAGCACGCTCAGCACCAACGTCTTGGGGCCGGTGATGCGTGCCAGCGGACCGTCGCGTCCGCACTGCCGCACCCAGGCGTCCGGCGCGCGCTCCTTCACGGCGCGCAGGAAGCCGTCGCGGACCTGCGGGAACAATTGCGCGTGCTGATGGCCGTCGACGAAATCCGGTGCGCGGCCGAACAGATCGTGGAACGTGGCAAGCTGCGCCAGCACCTCGGCATGGACCAGTTCGGCATCGAGCCGGTGCATCAGCCCGGCGCGCAACAGCCGCGGGAACGGCAGGAACATGTCGCCGTCGAGCGGACGGAAATGCATCGTCAGCGGCCGGAACGGCGCGGTCAGCGTCACATGCAACCCGATCGCGCAATGCAGGCTCTTCGCCACCGAGGCCGTGAGCGCGGCGGCGGCGTCGCGGCCGATTGCCGGCGTCACGGTCATCACCGAGGTCGCGTTGAGCCGGCCGCGCTCGATCAGATCGCGGATCGCGCGGTTGACGCCGTCGCTCAGGCCATAATCATCGGCACACAGCCAGATCCGTCGCAGCGCTGCGGGATCGCTCATTCGGCGGCGGTCCGCTCGGTAGCACTTTGCGCCGCGCCGCCGTCGGCGTGCTTCTCGGTGTGCTCGGCGACGAAGTAGATCGGCCGTGCCTTCAGCTCGGAGAGGATCTTGCCGATATATTCGCCGACGATGCCGATCATGATCAGCTGCACGCCGCCGATCGTCATCACGCCGATCATCAGCGACGGATAGCCGGGCACCTGCTTGCCGGTGGTCCAGACCTCCCAGAGGATCGAGAGCCCGAACAGGAAGGCCGCGCCCGCCAGCAGCGCGCCGAGCAGACTGGCGAAGCGCAGCGGCGCCACCGAGAACGAGGTCAGCCCCTCGATCGACAGGCCGATCAGCCGGCCAGCATTGAAGGTGGTGACGCCATGCGCGCGCGGCGCCGGCTCGTAGTCGACGCGGATCTGCCTGAAGCCGATCCAGCTCGCCAGTCCCTTGAAGAAGCGGTTGCGCTCCGGCAATTGCCGCAGCGCCAGTGCCGCGCGCGGCGACAGCAGGCGGAAGTCACCGGCATCCTCCGGGATCTTCTGCCGCGCGCCCCAATTGATCAGCGCGTAGAAGCCGCGCACCGAAAGCCGACGCAACGCCGATTCATTGTCGCGATGTGCCTTCGCGGTGTAGACCACGTCGTAGCCGTCATCGATCCAGTGCGCGACCAGTTGTTCCACCAGCGTCGGCGGATGCTGGCCGTCGCCATCCATGAACAGCACCGCGCCGCGGCGGGCGTGGTCGAGACCGGCCATCAGCGCCGCCTCCTTGCCGAAATTGCGCGACAGCGACACCACCTGTAGGTCGAGCCCGTCGGCGGGCAGGCCGCGCGCGATCGCCAGCGTGTTGTCCGCGCTGCCGTCGTCGACATAGACCACTTCGCAGGGCAGACCGTAACGGGCACGGAGCGACCTCGCGAGGTCGACCAGCCGCTGGTGCAGCGCCGCGAGCCCGGCGGCCTCGTTGTAGACGGGCACGACGATCGACAGACCCTGCGCGGCGGCGGTCTTGGCGGTGGTGGTCAGGCTGGAAACGTCAGAGCCCAGCATCATCGGTCAGGTTCCAGAAAACGAGCGCGATCTCGAGCGAAGCCTGCCCCGCACTTGATGCGGGGTGGAGTTCCGGTTCGCGTGCAGACGACGCCTCAAAACAACATGTCCCTTGGACACAATATGGTACCGACGGCCGGCTGTCGCCAACATGAACGGCGGGGCCGACTCATTGTCGCAGGAACGCCTCGAGCCTGGCGAACAACGGGTTCTCCCGGTCGAACACGTAGTCCAGCGACACCACCGACACGGTCTCGGCGCCGTGCTCGCGCAGGAAGCTGCCGAGCGCGTAGAGCTTGCCGGGCGGGCAGTGCAGCGTGAGCATGCCCGAGGAGGTCGGGCTGCCAAACGGGGCGACCACGCCGAAACGGTTATGCGCCTCGGACAGCAGCGCATCGTTGCAGCCGGCAAAGCGGGTGCGGACCTCGCGATACTTGCTGGCGCGGGCGCGGGCGGCGATGTGGTCGAGGATGACGCGCGCGGTTTCGCGGGCGCCGGTCGACCAGTCGGCATCCTTTGAGGCCACCAGATTGGCCTGGCTGCGCAGCATCACGCCGTCATCGAGCACCTTGAGCCCGTTGGCGGCGAGCGTCGCCCCTGTGGTCGTGATGTCGACGATCAATTCGGCGGTGCCGGCCGCGGGCGCGCCCTCGGTGGCGCCGGCGCTCTCGACGATCCGGTAGTCGCCGACGCCGTGCCTGGCGAAGAAGCCGCGGGTCAGGTTGATGTATTTGGTCGCGACCCGCATGCGGTGATTGTGCTGCTCGCGGAAGCCCGATGCGACGTCGTCGAGGTCGGCCATGGTGCGGACATCGATCCAGGCCTGCGGCACCGCCACCACGACATTGGCATAGCCGAAGCCGAGGCCCTCGATCATCAGCACGCGCTTGTCGGCATCGGTGATGCTCTCGCGCACCAGATCCTCGCCGGTGACGCCGAGATGCACGGTGCCGCGCGCCAGATTGGCCGCGATCTCGCTCGCCGAGAGATAGGCGATCTCGACATTGTCGACGCCGGCGATGGTGCCGCGATAGTCGCGCGCGCCGCCGGCCTTCGACAGCATCAGCCCGGCGCGGGCGAAGAAGCCTTCCGCGTTCTCTTGCAGGCGACCCTTGGAGGGAACGGCGACGACGAAGGGCGTGCTCATGGTGCAACTCCGCGGCCAGCGGCCTTGCCATGCCGAGTCATCGGCTCGATCCAGACCGAGAAGCCGACCGCGGGGATTGGGTTGGCTGATCCAAGCTGCGACATCAGGCCGTCATAGCGGCCGCCCGCGACCAGCGGCTCGGCGCCGTTGCCCCTGGCATGCAGTTCGAATTCGAAGCCGGTGTAATAGTCAAGGCCGCGGCCGAACGCGGTCGAGAACCGGGTCTTGCCGGTGTCGATGCCGCGTGCGGCCATGAAACCGACCCGGCTCTCGAACTGGTCGATCGCGGTGGTGAGGTCGAGCCTGGCGTCGCCGGCGAGGGCGCGCAATTGCGCGACCGCATCGTCGGGATCGCCGGATATGGCGAGGAAGCGCTTGATGGTCGTGACGGCATCGCGCGGTAGCGCGCCGCCCTTTAAGGTCGATTGCTCGAGGAAGCGGTCGGCGATCTCGGCGACCGTGCGGCCGCCGACATTGGTGGTGCCGGCGATCGACATCAAATCGGTGACCAGCGCCAGTGCCGCCTTGCGATCGGAGCCGGCGAGCGCCGCAAGCACGCCCTGATACTCGTTGCGGCCCGGCGCAGTCGCCAGTGTCAGTTGCTCGATGTCGTCGGTCAGCGAAACCTTGCGGTTGAAATCCTTGATCAGCCGTCGCCGCCACACCGGGTAAAGCTCGAGCGCATCGATCAGCGCGTTGAACAGCGCGACGTCGCCGGTGCGGATCTCGACGTCGTTCAGCCCGAACGCCGTGGTGGCCTCCAGCGCCAGCGCCAGCATCTCGGCATCGGCCGCGGCGCGGTCCTGCCGTCCGAACGATTCGATGCCGGCCTGCAGGAACTGGCTCGGCTGGCCGTCGCGATAGCGGAACACCGGCCCGAGATAGCTGAAGCCGGCCGGCTGGCCGGCGCGAGGCGAGGCGAGGTAGTCGCGTGCCACCGGGATCGTGAGGTCCGGGCGCAGGCAGAGCTCTTCGCCGCTCGGATCGGTGGTCAAATAGAGGCTCTTGCGGATGTCCTCGCCGGAGAGGTCGAGGAACGGCTCGGCCGGCTGCAGGATGGCAGGCTCGGACCGGACGTAACCGGCCTGCGCGAACGAGGCCAGCAGCGCATCCGCCCAGTCGGCGGATCCGGCGGCAGATCGTGGTGCGGCAGCTTCGGTCATCTCGACGTCCAGTTCGCCCCGAAATCGCGTTCCAGGGCCGGTTCCTTAAGTGGTGTTGGCGCAGCCCTTAGCATGGCCGCCCCGGGCTTTCGACAGGGATCGGCCAAAGATCGACCAAGTGGCTTAATGATTGGGTTCGTTAACGATTTTGCGACGGCTTGGCTAGGGCAGGAATTTGGCCAGAGGCGGAGCTAGTGAGGTGAGCACTCTGCTCTGGCTCCCACCCCCGCAAGGGGGGAGGGAACCCTTCCGCCGGCAGGTCCATCACTGGTCCCCCAATCCCCCAGCGCCGCCTGCACCAGCGCCAGCGCGGCGACGGCGGCGGTGTCGGCGCGCAGGATGCGTGGGCCGAGCGCGAGGCGCAGGATCGAGGGCTGGCGCAGCAGCAGGGCGCGTTCTTCCTCGGCGAACCCGCCCTCGGGGCCGATCAGGACGTCGATCCCGGCATTGCCGACCCTCGCGGCTTGCAGCGCCTGCACCGGGTTCGCGACCTCGGCGGCCTCATCGCAGAACACCAGCAGCCGCGCCTGGTCGCGCCCGGCGAGGAAGCGCTCCAGCGGCACCGGCTCGGCGACCTCGGCCAGCGAGATGATGCCGCATTGCTCGGCGGCCTCGACCACATTGGCGCGCATCCGCTCGCTGTTGACCCGCGACACCTGGGTGAAGCGCGTCATCACCGGCACCAGCCGGGCCGCGCCCATCTCGACCGCCTTCTGCACCATGTAGTCGAGCCGCGCATGCTTCAGCGGCGCGAACACGTAAGCAACGTCGGGCAGACGATCCTGGGTGCGGGTTTGCGCCAAGACCGTCAGCGTGTCCGCCCGCTTGCGGCCGGAAATCGCGGCCTGCCATTCGCCGTCGCGGCCGTTGAACACCAGCACGCTGTCCCCGGCGCCGAGCCGCAGCACGTTGCCGAGATAGTTGCTCTGGTCACGGTCGAGCGAAACGATTGTGTCTGCGCCGAGCGGGGCATCGACAAACAGGCGCGGGCTGCGGAAATCGAGTTCAGGCATGTCCTATTCCGGTTACGCGCCGCGTTTTAGCCTAAAAACCGCTGCCAGATAGTTCTCTCGTTCGCCATCGTTGTGTCCCCGGAAGGCCGTTGCGATGATCATTCGCTCATTGGTGCTGTTGGCGCTGACGGTTGCCTTCGCGCCGGTCGACCATGCGCTGGCCCAGGCTGGCTCCGTGCCGTTTCCGGGCAATGGTACCACGCCGACTGCGCGCAGTGCCCCGGCGGCATCGGCCGAATTCTGCCTCAGGGATTTCGTGCCGCTGCGGCAAGACGCCGAGGCGAAAGGCAAGCTGATCAAGGCAGCCGCGGACCGTCATGCACCCCCAAGCGAGGCCTGCAAACTGATCGGCGACTACACGCAAGCCGAAATCAGGATGATCAAATACGTCGAAGCCAACGCGGTCCAGTGTGCAATCCCGCAGCCGATTGCAGACCGGCTGAAGGCGGGTCACAAGAATACCGAAACATTGCTCAGGAAGGTGTGTGCGCAGGCGAGGCAGGCGCCACAAGAGCCCGCTGGACCGACCGGAGACTTTGATCACCTGATTGATCGTCAAATTCCATGATAGCGGCTGCCGGCGCGCGGCGACCGAACGAAAATCGACTTTGGCGCCTGCCGGATCGTCCATTTTCCCGCCGTTCGTAGCCTAAAGGCTTCAAATCGGGGAACAATTTAATGTGGCCGGTGTGGCCCTACGCCGCGCTGTCGCCTAAATCCACGGGTTGTTAAGGCATCACAGGAATCGTAAAACGCCCCCAAATTGGTTGCTTCGTTTTGTTGCGCTGGGGTTGCCTGGACCTTTTGCCGGAGAAACACCCTCGATGATCCGCCGCCTGATCGTGCTGACCGTTGCCGCGACCACCCTGTCGATGGGCCACGCCGTGGCCCAGAGCGCTTTTCCGGCTCCGCTGCCCGGACAGACGGGCACCGTCAACGACCCCGCGTTCCCGCCGGTGAATGGCGCTCGCCCGGCCAGGACGAATACCGCGACCGCCACCGATTCCGCGTTCCCGCCGGTCAATGGCGCGCCGGCGGCCCGGGTCGGTGGGGCGCCGTCGCCGTTCCCGAGCAATGGCGCGGCCCCGATCGCGGGCGGCGGCCTCTCGTCGCCGCCACCGCCTCCGGGCGCCGGAGCAGGCGGCGCAAGCGACGCCTGCATGAAGAATTTCGTCCCGCTGCGTGAAGAGGCGGAGAAGCGCGGCAAGGCGATCAAGACCGCGAGTGATCGCCACGCCAGCCCGCAGGAGGCCTGCAAGCTGATCGGCAATTACAGCCAGGCTGAGATCAAGATGATCAGATATGTCGAGGCCAACGCCTCGAAGTGCGGAATTCCGGCACAGATCTCCGACCAGCTCAAGAACGGCCACAAGAATACCGAGGCTCTCCTGAAGAAGGTCTGCAACGTCGCGGAGCAGGCTGCGGCGCAGCCGCGCGGGCCGGCCGGGCCGACGCTGAGCGATGTGCTGGGTTCGTCCGCCTCGCTGCCGGAAGCGACCCCGAGCAAGAAGGGCGGCAGCACCTTCGATACGCTGAACGGCAACGTTCTCACCCGATGATGGGTCAGCCATGAGCGACGTTTCCGCCCGCGTTGCCGACTCCACGGGCAACTGGGTGGATACCCATGCGCCGGTCTGGTCGCGGCCCTATCTGCGGCTCGCGCGCTACGATCGGCCGATCGGCTCCTGGCTGTTGCTGATGCCGTGCTGGTGGTCGGCGGCGCTCGCTGCCGGCGTCGCGCATGACGTGCGCTCGCTGCCGCTCGTCGTCCTGCTGTTCTTCATCGGCGCCTTCGTGATGCGTGGCGCGGGCTGCACCTGGAACGACATCACCGATCGCGATCTGGACGCCAAGGTCGAGCGCACCCGGTCGCGGCCGATCCCGGCCGGGCAGGTGACGGTGACGCAGGCCGTGGTCTTCATGGTCGTGCAGGCGTTGATCGGGCTTGCGGTGCTGTTGCAGTTCAACCGTTTCGCGGTCATGACCGGCATCGCCTCGCTGGCGATCGTCGCGATCTATCCGTTCATGAAACGGATCACCTGGTGGCCGCAGGTCGTGCTCGGTCTCGCCTTCTCCTACGGCGCGCTGATGGGATTTGCGGTGACGCTCGAACGTATCGACGTCACGGCGATCGCGCTCTATGCCGGATCGATCGCCTGGGTGATCGCCTACGACACCATCTACGCCCATCAGGACGCCGAGGATGATGCGCTGATCGGCGTCAAATCCACCGCCCGCCTGTTCGGCGCGCGCACCCATCGGGCGCTGGTGATCTTCTATGGCCTCGCCGTGCTGTTGATCGGCACCGCATTCGCGCTGGCCGGCGCGCGCTGGCCGGCCTGGATCGGCCTCGCGGCATTTGCGCTGCATCTGGCCTGGCAGGTGCGCCGGCTCGACACCAGCGATCCCGCGCTCTGCCTGCGCATCTTCAAGTCCAACCGCGACGCCGGCTTCATGTTGTTCGCGAGCCTGGTCGTCGACGCGGTGCTGCGCGCGGCGTAGCTCTCGTCGTTCCGGGCGATCGTTGCAAAAGGTCGGGCGATTCACGTAGCGAGAACGCCGAAGTTTTGTTCACTGGCCGTGCAGCACATTCGGTGTCGTCCCGGCGAAGGCCGGGACCCATACGCCGCAGCATGTGTTGTTGACGGGACTCGTCGTTCCAGCATCACACAACAAGCAGCATCGGTGGTTATGGGTCCCGGCCTTCGCCGGGACGACACCGATCATGTGGTGAGTGGACCGCATCTCGAGCGATGCAACTAATCCCGCGCGATGATCTCGCGTTCGCCGCGATGCATGCTGGCTGCGTTGAGGCGGAATCCGGCGCGGCGGCGGACCAGGAATTTCGGGCGGCGGGCGCGGATCGCGTTGCGGCGACGGCGGCGCGGGGAAGGCATTCGCGGCGCCGGCTCGGTCAGTTGCGGCAGACGGAAGATGTCGCTCCACATCTGCCAGGCGGACGTGATCTCGTCGGCGTCCGAACTGGAGCCGAGCGGAATCGAGAGCGCGGGATCGCGATGAACCAGCACCAGCATTTGCGTATCGTCGATGCCGCGTACGGCGACGCCGAGGAAATCGCTGACGCGAACATTGACCGCCATCCGCATGCCGAGGACGGCACGGCGCAGCACGACATGTTCGCGATGAAGCTCGACCTGCCGCATGCCGCCATCCGCGCGCGAATCCTGCGCATGGAAGCTCAGCGGAAGGGAAAGAGGGTCGAGCCGCAATGCGCAGCTCGACCCGGCGGAATTGATTCCGCTTGTTGGTGTTTGACGCCTCAAAGCCTACTCTCCCCGCCGGGATTATGTTCCCGGTCGATGTGTGAGAGCCTAGCCGAGCGACGGCCGTTTCAGCTTAAAAAGCCTGGTTAATCGCTCCTCACCTGGCGCCATGATTGACAAGAGGTTGGCCCGCATGATTGACGAAGCCTTGCGCCGATCACTCAAATCTTTGTTGCTCGGCGGCGTAAAGTGCTTGAAATCCTTGTGAATCCGGCACATCTGGTGAGGTCTGTCGACTTCGCTCCGGGCCCCCCTCAATCCGCAGGAATTCGTTCGTGAACTCTTCACCATCCGCATCGCGACACGGCGATACCTCCGATCTGTTCGACCAATCCGCGCTGAGCGACCTCGCGCAGCGTCTGGTCGATGCCGCCAAGCGCGCCGGCGCCGATGCCGCCGATGCCATCGCGGTGCGCGGCGTCTCGCAGGGCGTCGAGGTCCGCGACGGCCGCGTCGAGGAGACGGAGCGCTCCGAAGGCGATGACGTGGGCCTGCGGGTGTTCGTCGGCCAGCGCCAGGCGGTCGTCTCGACCAATGACGTCAGCGGCGACGGGATCGCCAAGCTCGCCGAGCGCGCGGTGGCGATGGCGCGTGTGGCACCCGACGACAAATATGTCGGGCTGGCCGATCCCGCGCTGCATGCACATGATTTCCCTGATCTCGATCTGCTCGACCGCCACGTTCCGACCACCGCCGAACTCGAGCGGCGCGCCATCGAAGCCGAGGCCGCGGCGCTCGCGGTCAAGGGTGTCACCAAGTCCGGCGGTGCGTCGGCCTCGACGGGAATTGGCGGCATGGTGCTGGTGACGTCGACCGGCTTCCACGGCTCCTATTTGCGCTCCAGCCACGGTATCTCGACGACGGCGATTTCCGGCGAGGGCACCGGCATGGAGCGCGACTACGATTTCACCAGCGCGCCGCATGCGTCCGATCTCGATTCACCCACGACGGTTGGCCGCAAGGCTGGCGAGCGCGCGGTGGCACGGTTCAATCCGCGCAAGGTCGAGACCTGCAAGGTGCCGGTGGTGTTCGATCCGCGGGTCGCCGGCTCGATCGTCGGCCATCTGGTCGGCGCCATCAACGGCGCCTCGATCGCGCGCAAGACCAGCTTCCTGAAGGACAAGCTCGGCGAGCAGCTGTTCTCCAAGGACATCCGCATCATCGACGATCCGCTGCGCGTGCGCGGCCTGCGTTCGCAGACCTTCGACGCCGAGGGCGTCAAGGTGAAGAAGACGGCGCTGATCGACGCCGGCGTGCTGACCACCTGGGTGCTGGACTCCGCCACCGCGCGCGAGCTCGGCCTGGTCACGACGGGGCATGCGCACCGCGGCGTGTCGTCGTCGCCATCGCCGGGAACATACAATCTGCATCTCGAAGCGGGAGCTGTGACGCCGAAGCAATTGATCTCCGACATCAAGCAGGGCTTCTACGTCACCGACCTGATCGGCTCAGGGGTCAACGGCGTGACCGGCGATTACAGCCGCGGCGCGTCGGGGTTCTGGATCGAGAATGGCGAGATCACCTATCCGGTCAGCGAAGTGACCATCGCCGGCCATCTGCTGCCGATGTTCAAGTCGCTGGTCGCCGCCAATGATCTGGAGTTCCGCTACGGCGTCAATTCGCCGACGCTGCGCATCGAGGGCCTGACGCTTGGCGGACGCTGATACGGACGACTGGACCAAGGCGCGCGATGCCGCCTTGCTGACCAAGTCGGTGCAGGAGGCGGGACGGCTGGCGCAGTCGCTGTTCCGCACCGAGTTGAAGAACTGGATCAAGGGCGCGTCCTCGCCGGTCTCGGAGGCCGACATCGCGGTCAACGACCTGCTGGAGCAACAGCTGCGTTCGGCGACGCCGGGCTATGGCTGGCTCTCGGAGGAAAGTGCCGACAACGAGGGCCGGCTCGGCAAGCGCTTCACCTGGATCGTCGATCCGATCGACGGTACCCGCGCCTATCTCGCCGGTCGCGACGACTGGTGCGTCAGTGTGGCGCTGGTTGAAGGCAACGCGCCGGTGCTCGCGGCGGTGTATGCGCCGGTGAGCGGGGAATTCTTTTTCGCAGCCCGCGGCCAGGGCGCGACCCTGAACGACAGTGCCGTGCATGCCACCACCGGCGACGATTATGATTTCCCCCGCATGGCCGGACCGAAGCCGCTGGTGCAGCGGCTGAGCCCGACATCGGACGAGATCACGCTGTATCCGCGGATCGGATCGCTGGCCTTGCGGCTGTGCCGCGTGGCACAAGGTCGACTTGACGCCGCCTTTGCGGGCGGGCAAAGCCGCGACTGGGATCTTGCCGCCGCGAATTTGATCGTGCAGGAAGCGGGTGGTAAGATGACCGCGCTCTCGGGGGATGCGATTGAGTATAATCGCCGGGAAGTGACGCATGGGGTGCTGGTGGCAGCAGGACGCGAACGTCATGCACGCATTGTCGAGCATTTTCGCAACCGTCCATTGCCGTGAGGCCCCGCCGATCCGCTCCGCGCTTCCGATTGTGACGACCAGACTTGTTGCGACAGACTTGTGACGACAGACTTGTGACGACCAAGACTTCACTTCCTTGCCGGGCATCTCGTTAGGAAAACCACCATCATGTCAGACAATGCCCAGCCACAACTGCTCCACCTCGTCATCGGCGGCGAGTTGACCGATCTCGAGCACAACACCTTCAAGAATCTCGATGAGGTCGAGATCGTCGGCGTGTATCCGAACTATGCAACGGCCTATGCGGCCTGGAAGGCGAAGGCGCAGCAGACGGTGGACAACGCCCAGATGCGCTATTTCGTCGTTCACCTCCACCGGTTGCTCGATCCCGAGCAGGACACAAAGCATTCCCATTGAAACGACTTCTTCGCGATCTGCTGCGCAGCGCCGTCGTGCAGCGCGCGCTGGGTGTGCTTGCGGCCGAGTATCTGCGGCTGGTCTGGCACACCAACCGCTTCAGCTACCAGCCGTCTGACGTCTACGGGATCGTCGAGCCCTTGATGCCGGCGATCTTCGTGTTCTGGCACGGCCAGCACTTCATGACGCCGTTCATCAAGACCAAGGACAGCTACCGCGCCAAGGTCCTGATTTCGCGCCATCGCGACGGCGAGTTCAATGCGCTTGCGGTGGAGCGGCTCGGCATCGGAACCATCAGGGGGTCCGGCGATCATTCCGGCGCGTTCCATCGCAAGGGCGGCGTCGGTGCCTTTCTGGAGATGGTCCGGGCGCTGGAAGACGGTTGCAACATGGCGACCACGGCCGACGTGCCGAAGCGGGCGCGGGTGGCCGGCCTCGGGGCCATCATGCTGGCGCGGGAGAGCGGCCGGCCGATCATCCCGTTCGCGATGGTCACCAGCCGCTTCATCCGGTTGAAAAACTGGGATTCCACCACCATCAATTTGCCATTCGGGCGCGGCGCAGTGGTAGGTATTGAGCCGGTCTATGTGCCGCCCGATGCCGATGCCGCGACGATGGAAAAGCTTCGGCAGCACGTGGAGGACCTTCTCAACGAAGCGACCCGACGCGCCTATGCAGCGGTCGGGCGGCCGGAGGCAGCGCTTGGCTAGCTCGCTCCCGATGACGTTGCGCGTGTACCGCAAGCTGTCGTCCGCGATGGTGCCGCTCGCGCCTGCCCTGATCAAGCGGCGGCTGAAGCTCGGCAAGGAAGATCCCGAACGCGTCGGCGAACGGCGCGGCGTCAGCGCCGATACCAGGCCGCAGGGGCCGCTGGTGTGGATCCACGGCGCAAGCGTCGGCGAGGTGCTGGCGGCGGCCGGGCTGATCGAGCGGCTGCGTGCGCTCAACCTGCGCATCCTGCTGACCTCGGGCACGGTGACCTCGGCCGCGATCGTGGCCAAGCGCTTTCCGCCCGACGTGATCCATCAATACGTGCCGTACGACTCGCCGCGCTATGTCGCGCGCTTCCTCGATCACTGGCGTCCGTCGCTGGCGCTGTTCATCGAGTCCGACCTGTGGCCGAACCTGATCCTGTCGAGCGCCGCGCGGCGGCTGCCAATGGTGCTGATCAACGGGCGGATGTCGCAGCGCTCGTTCCCGCGCTGGCGCCGGGTCTCCAACACCATCGGGGCGTTGCTCGGTCGGTTCGACATCTGCCTGGCGCAGTCGCAGACCGACGCCGAACGGTTTGCCGCGCTCGGCAGCCACAACGTCGTGGTCACCGGCAACCTCAAGCTCGACGTCGCGGCGCCGCCGGCCGATCCAGCCAAGCTGGAGCGGCTGATGTCGGTGACGCGCGGCCGACCGATCGTGGTTGCGGCCTCCACCCATCCCGGTGAGGAAGAGATCCTGATCGAGGCGCACAAGTCGCTCGTCAAATTCTTCCCCGGGCTGCTCACGGTGATCGTGCCGCGGCATGCCAATCGGGGGGAGGCGGTCGCGCAACTGGTGACGGAGGCCGGCCTGCGTCCCGGCCTGCGCTCGCGCGAGGATTTGCCGGTTGCGACCACCGATATCTATGTCGCCGACACGATGGGCGAGCTCGGCCTGTTCTATCGTCTCGCGCCGATCGTGTTCATGGGCGGCTCGCTGGTCGCGCATGGCGGCCAGAATCCGATCGAGGCGATCAAGCTCGGCGCCGCGATCGTGCACGGCCCGCACGTGTTCAATTTCACCGATGTCTATGCGGCGCTCGATCGCGCCGGCGGGGCACGGCACGCCGATGATCGGGAGGCGCTGGTCAAGCAGCTCGGCCAGTTCCTCGCCGATCCCGCATCGCGCGACACGTCGCTGGCCGCCTCCGAGCGCGTCGTCGAACAGCTCGGCGGCGCATTGGAACATACGCTGACCGCTCTCGAGCCCTATCTGTTGCAGTTGCGGCTCGAGATGGGAGCCGCCAATGCGTGAGCCGGCCTTCTGGCACCGGCCGTCGTCTTGGACATCGCAATTGTTGAGACCGCTTGCCGCGCTGTACGGCGCGGTCGCCGCGCGGCGGATGCGGCGCCCCGGCGTCGATGCCGGCATTCCCGTGATTTGCGTCGGCAACTATCATGTCGGCGGTGCCGGCAAGACGCCGACGGTGCTGGCGCTGGCCAAACTGCTGCGCGAGCTCGACGAACGGCCGGTGGTGCTGAGCCGCGGCTACGGCGGCAGCATCAGTGGACCGGTGAAGGTCGATCGCGACAATCACACGGCGGCCGATATCGGCGACGAGCCGCTGATGATGGCGGCGACATTGCCGGTCGTGGTGTCGCGCGACCGCGCCGCGGGGCTGGCGCTGGCGCGGGCTCAGAATGCCAGCGTGATCCTGATGGATGACGGCTTCCAGAACCCGTCGGTGGCGAAGGAGTGCTGTCTGATCGTGATCGACGGCACGCGCGGCATCGGCAATGGCCGCGTGATTCCGGCCGGCCCGTTGCGCGCGCCGCTGTCGCCGCAGCTGGAACGGACCGACGCACTGATCGTGGTCGGCGGGGGCGATGCGGCGCGGACCATCGCGGCCGATCTCGCCTCCCGTGGCAAGCCGGTGCTGTCAGCGCATCTGAAGCCGGATCAGGCCTCGCTGGCGGCACTGAGCGGGGTGCGTGCGCTCGCCTTCGCCGGGATCGGCGATCCCGCGCGGTTCTTCAACACGCTGCGCGCGAGTGGCATCGACGTCGTGCGCAATGAGGCCTTCGCCGATCATCACGCCTTCACCAAGGGCGAGATCGAGCAGCTCGTCGCCGACGCGCGACGCGACGGACTGACGCTGGTGACGACGGAAAAGGATCTGGCACGGCTGCGTGGTCCGCAGGGGATGCCGGCCTGGGCGCAGCCGATCGTCCCGTTCGCGGTGACGCTGCAATTCGAGGATGCCGGCGCGCTGCGGCGCCTGGTGAGTGATCGGCTGTTCAAGGCGCGGGACGGCAGGTCGCGCAAATGAACGTCGTGTTGCGTTCAGGCCTGCGACTTGAGCACGGCGGGATGATGGCGTTGCAGCACGGCGGTCGGCGTGGCGTAGGCCTCCTGCAGGTCGACGCTCCAGTACTTCAATTCGTCGAGCGGGATCCGGACGTCGGTGATGGCACAACGCACGAAGGTGCCGGGCGAGATCACGCGGAAATCGCCGTCGAGATATTGCACCTGCGCTTCGCCATGGCCCGAAGGACCGAACTTGTTCAGCACGTTTGAGCTCTCCGCCTTGCCTCGCACCAGGCTATCTGGATGTTCATGAAGCCGTCTATCACAGATAGGGTGTCATGTCCGCCCGGTAAACCACCGACTTGTGATGATTTGGCGGCAGAGGCGCATGGTAGCGTTGCAGCCATGGTCCGCTGTGTTTGCAGCGCCATAACGAGCCGGCCGGATCGGATGCGCATCAAGTCTGTTCTCATGTGCCTCGCCATGCTGGCCGCGCCGGCCGCCGCTGCGTCGCCGCTGCCGGCCCCGCATCAGGTCGAGATTCCCGAAGGCAACCTCACGCTGCGCGCGCAGCTCTACCGGCCCGATGGCGAAGGGCCGTTCCCGACGGTCATCGCGCTGCATGGCTGCGGCGGTCTCGCCGGCCATTCCGAGCCGGTGCTGCCGCGCTATCGCGACTGGGCCGAGCAATTGCTCACGTCGGGCCATGCGGTGCTGCTACCGGACAGCTACGGCTCGCGCGAGCTCGGGCCGCAATGCCGCATCAGGGAGCATCAGGTCCAGACCCGCCGCGCGCGGGTCGCCGACATCAACGCGGCGCGGCAATGGCTGGTGCAGCAGAAATGGGTGGCGAAGAGCCGCATCAGCCTGATCGGCTGGGGCAATGGCGCCGCCGCTTTGCTGTGGGCGGTGCGGCCGCAGATGTGGTCGCGCAACGTCGAGCCGGACTTCCGCTCCGCGGTCGCGTTCTATCCGGATTGCCGCACCTCGTTCGGTCTCGGCTGGAGCGCGCGGGTGCCGACGCTGGTGTTGATCGGCGCGCGCGACGATGTCACGTCATCATCGGCCTGCCACCAGATGGTCGATGGCGCGCGCGGCCGCAGTGCGCTGGCGCGCATCGTGGTCTATCCCGAGGCCTATCACGACTTCGACCGGGCCAATCTGCCGCTGCATGCGATCGCGGCCTCCGATGCCGAGATCACCGAGCGCGGTCACGTCGGCACCGATGCGGATGCGCGCAAGGACGCGCAGAAGCAGGTCGCCGAGTGGCTATCGCGCTAGATTGCGCACGATCAGATTAGGTTGCGCTGGATCGGCATCGAAAACTCACCTCTCCCTTGGGAGAGGTCGATTTGCGCAGCAAATCGGGTGAGGGGTGACGGTCTGTCGAGAGAGCAAGAGCCCTCACCCGGATTGCTTCGCAATCCGACCTCTCCCCGGCGGGGAGAGGTGAACCGAGACCGTGCCAAGCCGATTCAATCAAAACGCATCCCGCATCAGAACAAACTGCCCTGATCGACCGGCTTGGTGGCGCGCTTCGGCGCCGCCGGCTTCGCCTCACGCGGCTTCGGCTGGGTCTCGGGCGTTACCGTCGCGACGGGCTGATCGGCGCTCGCGGTCGCAGCGACGCGGCCATCGGCGAACTCGATCGAGAGGCTGGCATTGGGGCCGATCGCCGCGGCGGAGTGCAGTGCGTGTCCGTGCTCGTCACGCACCAGCGCGAAGCCGCGCGCCAGCACGCCGCGATAGGACAGCGCCGACAGCAGCTGCCCGCGGTGGGCGACGCGCGCCTCCAGCCGCTGCATCGTCGTCAGCAGCGCGCGCCGGGCGCGCTCGGCGAGGCGGTGGGTGCGTTCCAGATCGCGGGCGATCGCGGTGCGCTGGGCCTTGGCATTGGCGAGCTTCGAGGCCTTGAGCCGGATCTCGAGCCCGTTGAAGCGCTCCCGCCGGCGATGCAGCAGCGCGCGCGCCGACAGCGTGATGCGCTCACCTGACGCGGTGAGCCGCTGTCGCGCATGCGCGACCTGGCCGCGCAGCACGCCGATGGTGAGCCGCGAACTCGACGCTGCGAAACGGCGGAAATGCGCGTGTGTGTTGGCCTTCAGCCCGCGCGGCAGCCCGGCTGCGAGATGGTCGAGCCGCTGCCGCGGGATCGCCAGCAATTCGTTTGCCGCCGGCAGCGCGCGCGCGGCGGCGCGCAGCTCGTTGCGGCGGCCCTCCTGGCCGCGCTGCCAGTACACCATGACGCGGCGGGCGAGGCCCGTGACCTCGACGAACAATTCGCTGCGCACTGGCACCGCCATCTCGGCGGCCGCAGTCGGCGTCGGCGCGCGCTTGTCGGCGACGAAATCGATCAGCGTGATGTCGGTCTCGTGGCCGACCGCCGAGATCAGCGGGATATGGCTGTCGGCCGCGGCGCGGACCACGATCTCCTCGTTGAACGACCAGAGGTCCTCCAGCGAGCCGCCGCCGCGCGCCACGATCAACAGATCCGGCCGCGGAATCCGGCCGCCCTCCGGCAGCGCATTGAAGCCGCGGATCGCGGCGGCGACCTGCTCGGCGGAACCGTCGCCCTGCACCTTGACCGGCCAGACCAGCACGCGGCGGGGAAAGCGATCCTCGAGGCGATGCAGGATGTCGCGGATCACGGCGCCGGTCGGCGAGGTGACGACGCCGATCACCTCCGGCAGCCAGGGCAATAGCTGCTTGCGGGCCTCGTCGAACAGGCCCTCGGCCGCGAGCTTCTTCTTGCGCTCCTCCATCAGCGCCATCAGGGCGCCGACGCCGGCCGGCTCCAGCGAGTCGATGACGATCTGGTACTTCGAGGAGTTCGGATAGGTGGTCAGCTTGCCGGTGGCGATGACCTCGAGGCCCTCCTGCGGCTTGAAGCGCATCCGGGCATGGGCGAACTTCCAGATCACCGCCTCGATCTTGGCGCTCTCGTCCTTCAGCGCGAAATAGCAGTGGCCGGAGGAATGCGGGCCGCGAAATCCCGAAATCTCGCCGCGGACGCGGACATGGCCGAACCGGTCCTCCACCGTCCGCTTCAGCGCGGAGGAGATTTCCGAGACGGTGAATTCGGGCGCGTTGACGAGATTTGGCGCGGCAGCAGTCATTTGCAGGTGATTCGGCCGTTTGTGAGCTTCAGCGCAACGTAGGGAGTTTTGCCCGTCATCGCCAATGCGCAGGCTTGCTTGTCCATATACTCTGTGATACAGAGTTCTCTATTGATGCGAAAATGGCAATCTGGTTGGAGGGCTGACCGATGCTCCCGCAGGTGACGTTGGCGAGTTTCGTCCATTCCGCGGCCGGCGCGGTCCATGCCTTCCTGGCGATGCTGTGCATCGCTGTGGGGCTGATCCAGTTCCTGCGGCCAAAGCGCGGCGCGGGCCACCGGGCGCGCGGCTATCTCTACGTCTATGCCATGCTGGTCGCCGACGGGACCGCGATGCTGGTCTATCGGTTCACCGGCGCCTTCAACCTGTTCCATGTCGGCGCGATCGCGAACTTCATCTGCATCGTGCTGGCGGTTGTTCCGCTGCTGCGCAGCCCACGGCCGGCGAACTGGCGGTTGCAGCACTACTACTTCATCGCGTGGTCCTACGTGTCGCTGATGTCGGCTGCGGCCACTGAAATCGCGGTGCGGGTGCTGCCGCTGACGACGCGCGGGCAGGTCGGGCTGACCTCGTTCGCCCTGTCGGTCGTGACGATGGCAATCGCCTTTGTCCTGATCGGAAGGCATCGGCCACCGGCGGAAACACCCCCGCCTGCCGCTGAACTCGCCCAGCAGAGTGGAGTCCCGTCATGATCGACAGCCAGCAGGCCAGTGCGGCGCTGAACGACATCAACGACGTCGTGCAGCGCGTCCGCCAGTCGCGAATCTATCACAACGCCAGTCTCATCATCATCATGTGGGGCGTCTTGGTATTCGTGGGCTACCTCGCCAACCATACATGGCCGCCGCAGGGCTATACGATCTGGGCCGTGGTCGATCTCATCGGAATCGCAGGCTCGATCGCAGTCGCAGCGTTCAGCGGTTTCGGTCCGGGGGCGGGCGTCTTCGCGCTCCGGCTGCTGGTCGCGTTCCTGCTGTTCATTGCGTTCGGCATCTTCTGCTCGGCGGTATTGGGCCATTTCGGGCCGCGCCAGATGCTGGTGTTCTGGCCGCTCTTCACGCTGCTGTTCTATGCGCTCGCCGGCCTGTGGTTCGGCTACGCCTTCATCGTCATCGCGCTGTGCAGCAGCGCCTTGATCGTGACCGCCTACTTCCACGCCGGTCCGGCGCTGCTGTTGTGGATGGCGGTGGCGCATGGCGGCGCACTGATCCTCGGCGGGCTCTGGATGCGCCGGATCTGAACGATGGCCGAGCTCGACGAGATCATTCACCAGCCGCTGCGGTTGCGGATCATGGCGGCGCTCAACGCGCTGCCGCTTTCGACCGGGCTCGAATTCGCCCGGCTGAAGAAGCTGACCGGCGCCACCGACGGCAATCTCGGCGCCCATATCGAGACCCTGGCCAGGGCCGGTTATGTCGCGGTCGACAAGGCCTTCGTCGGCAAGAAGCCGCAGACCACGGTGACCGCGACCGCGGCCGGCCGCGGCGCCTTTGCCCGCCATGTCGCGACCCTGCAAGAGATCATCGCCGGCAAGCAGCCGTGAAGCCGGAATGACGGGGGAATCGGCCCCGTCGCCCCTTGCAGGCCGGCGGGGATTCGTGCGACCGACACAGCTCTTGCACCCTTTTGAGCCTGTATCCGATGAATATCCTCCTGCTTGGTTCCGGCGGCCGCGAACATGCGCTGGCGTGGAAGATCGCCGCATCTCCGCTGGTGACGAAACTCTGGTGCGCGCCGGGCAATGCCGGGATCGCGCGCGAGGCCGAGTGCGTCGCGCTCGACGTCGCCGATCATCCTGCCGTGATCGAATTCTGCCGCCGCAACGCGGTCGATCTGGTGGTGGTCGGTCCGGAGACGCCGCTCGCCGCCGGCATCGTCGACGATCTCGCTGATGTCGGCATCAAGGCGTTCGGGCCGAGCAGGCAGGCCGCGCAGCTCGAAGGCTCCAAGGGGTTCACCAAGGATCTCTGCAACGAGTTCGACATTCCGACCGGCGCCTATCGCCGCTTCGACGACGCCAGCGATGCGCTGGCCTATGTCCGCGCCCAGGGCGCGCCGATCGTGGTCAAGGCCGACGGGCTCGCCGCCGGCAAGGGCGTCGTGGTGGCGCAGACCTTGCCTGAAGCTGAAGCCGCCGTCGCGATGATGTTCGAGGGCGCGTTCGGCTCGGCCGGTGCCGAGGTCGTGATCGAGGAATTCCTCTCAGGTCGCGAGATCAGCTTCTTCGCGCTGTGCGACGGCGAGACCGCGATCCCGCTCGCCACCGCGCAGGACCACAAGCGGGTGTTCGATCACGACAAGGGGCCGAACACCGGCGGCATGGGCGCCTATTCGCCGACGCCGTTCGTGACGCCTGAAATCCACGACCAGATCATGGCCCGCATCATCCTGCCGACGGTCGCCGGGATGAAGCGTCGCGGCATCCCGTTCAAGGGCGTGCTCTATGCCGGCGTGATGCTGACCGCGCAGGGCCCGAAACTGTTCGAGTACAATGTCCGCTTCGGCGATCCCGAGTGCCAGGTGCTGATGCTGCGGATGATGTCCGACATCGTGCCGGCGCTGCTCGCCTCGATTGACGGGCAGTTGAAGAATTTCGATCTGCGCTGGTACCCGGACCCGGCGCTGACCGTGGTGATGGCCGCGAAGGGTTATCCCGGCGACTACGCCAAGGGCACCCGGATCGACGGCCTCGATGATGCCGCCAAGGTCGAGGGCGTCGAGATCTTCCACGCCGGCACGGTGGCCAAGGACGGTGCGGTTCTTGCCAACGGAGGTCGCGTGCTGAACGTCTGCGCGATGGCCAAGACCGTCACCGAGGCGCGCGACCGCGCCTATCAGGCCGTCGATCGCATCAAATGGCCCGACGGATTCTGCCGCCGCGACATCGCCTGGCAGGCGGTGGAGGTGGAGAAGCCGAAGGCCTAACCCGCGTCGTCATTGCGAGGAGCCAACGGGTCGCGCGAACGCGCGCCCGATGACAGGCTCCGCGACGACTTGTCCGCCGAAGCCTTGGCGAAGGCGGAAGCAATCCATCTATCCCGGTGTGAAGAAGTGGATTGCTTCGCTTCGCTCGCAATGACGGTGATTAGAGCAAGTCCCCGCCCGCTGCGCTCGCCGTCGTGCCGTGCTCGCGGAACGCCTTGATGACGTTCTTGCCGATCTTCCACTTGTGCACTTCATCCGGTCCGTCGACCAGCCGCTGCGAGCGCACCTGGGTGTACCATTTCGCCAGCGGCGTATCCTGGCTGAAGCCGAGCGCGCCGTGGAGCTGGATCGCGGTGTCGATCACCTTGTGCACCATGTGGGCATGGAAGATCTTGGCGATCGAGTTCTCCTGGCGGATGTCGAGGCCTTTCTCGGCCTTGTAGGCGATGTGCAGCAGCATCAGCCGGCCGATATAGAGCTCGCTGGCGCAGTCGGCGAGCATGAACTGCACCGCCTGGCGGTCCGCCAGCAACTGGCCGAAGGTCGAGCGCTTGGTGACGTGCGCCGCCGCCATGTCGAGCGCGCGCTGCGCCTTGGCGACGTTGTGCATGCCGTGGCGCAGCCGGCCGTAGGCGAGGCGGTGCTGGCCCATGTTGAAGCCGTTGCCTTCGCCGCCGAGCAGATTGTCGGCCGATACTTTCAGGTCCTTGATCTCGATCTCGGAATGGCCGCCATGGATCACGTCGTCATGCGGGCCTTCGATCGCCATGTTGGCGACGTTGCGCTTGATGCGGTAACCGGGGTTGGGCAGCTCGACGATGAAGGTCGAATATTGCTTGTGGCGCGGCGCGTTCGGATCGGTCTTCGCCATCACCAGCGCCATGTCGGCGACGCTCGCCGACGACGAGAACCACTTCTCGCCGTTGAGGATGTAGTTCTCGTTGCCGTCCTTCACTGCCGTGGTCTGCATGCCGGTGGCGTCGGCGCCCGCCGCTTTCTCGGTCATCGAGAAGCAGATGCGCTTGTCGCCGTTGAGCAGGGGCTTGAGGAATTTCTCCTTCTGGTACTCGGTGCCGTGCGCCAGGATCGTCATCATCGAGGCGTCGTCCGGCCCCTGCGTGTTCATCGAGAGCGCGCCGAGCATGCTCTCGCCGAGCTCCATCTGCACCAGCGCATTCGCCAGCGGGCCGAGGCCCATACCGCCATACTCCTTCGGCACGAACGGGCACCACAGGCCCTGCGCGCGCGCCTTCTTGCGCAGCGGTCCCAGCACCTCGGCAAGCGGCTTGGTGTCGAGTTCCTTCTCCGCCGGAATGCACTCGTCATGCACGAATTTGCGGACCTTCTCGCGGATCGCCTTGGCTTCGGCGGGAATCTCGAAGTCGATCGACATGGCACTTCCTCGTTTCACGTTGTTGTTGGCCGGGCTTCCCGATGGCATAAACCCCACCCAAGCCAGCGGCAACGCCAAACAAAGTTTGAAGCAGCGCGCCGCCAGGGAAGGAGCCGCCGATGTCTGATCTCGCTGATCTTTTTCCCGGCTATGAGGCCAACTGGATCAACACCTCGCAGGGCCGCATCTTCGCCCGCGTCGGCGGCAAGGGCCCGCCGCTGCTGCTGCTGCACGGCTTCTCCTCGACCCATGTGATGTGGCACCAGGTCGCGCCAAAGCTCGACGACAAGTTCACGCTGATCATTCCCGACCTGCCGGGCTATGGCTGGTCCGACATGCCCGACAGCGACAAGGAGCACACGCCCTACACCAAGCGGGCCTGGGCGAAGACCATGGTCGAAGTCATGGAGCAGCTCGGCCACGTCCATTTCGCGCTCGCCGGGCACGATCGCGGCGGCCGGGTGTCGTACCGGCTGGCGCTCGATCATCCTGGCCGGCTGTCGAGACTCGCGGTGCTCGACATCGCACCGACCTATGATTATTGGCAGAAGCTCAATCGCCTGTCGGCATTGAAGATCTACCACTGGGCGTTCCTGGCGCAGCCCTATCCGTTGCCGGAGACGCTGATCTCCAACAATGGCGAATTCTTCCTCAAGGAGAAGATGGCGAGCCAGACCAAGAGCAAGACGCTCGATGCGATCGATCCGCGTGCGCTCGAACATTACCTCGCGCCGTTCCGCGATCCCGCCCGCATCCATGCGATGTGCGAGGACTATCGCGCCGGCGCCTATGCCGATTACGAGATCGACAAGGCCGATGTCGAGGCCGGCAACAAGATCACGATCCCGATGCTGGCGCTGTGGGGCGATGCCGGGGTCGCGAGCGCGGCGACGACCCCGCTCGACACCTGGAAGAACTGGGCCACCAATGTCAGCGGCGCGCCGGTCGATTCAGGGCATTTCCTGACCGAGGAAGCGCCCGACGCAACGGCGAAGCTGCTGCGGGAGTTTTTCCTGGCGGGTTAGCCACAAGCTAATCTGTCATACCCGCGAATGCGGGTATCCAGTATGCCGCGGCCCATCAATTGATCACTGCCGTCTCTGGAATACTGGATCATCCGCTTTCGCGGACGATGACAGCGGCGGGCAGGCGCGGGTATGCCTCCTACCGCCGCTCCCGGAAGAACTCGCGCAGCAGGCGGGCCGCCTCGCTCTCGCCGACCGCGCCATAGACCTCCGGCACGTGGTGGCAGGTCGATTGCGCGAAGAACCGCACGCCCGACTCGACCGCGCCGCCCTTCGGATCGGCGGCGCCGTAATACAGCCGGCGGATGCGGGCAAAGGAGATCGCGCCGGCGCACATGGTGCAGGGCTCGAGCGTGACATAGAGGTCGCAATCGACCAGCCGTTCGGTCCCGATCGCCTCTGCCGCCTGCCGGATCGCCAAAATCTCGGCATGGGCGGTCGGGTCGCGGTCGGTCAGGGTGCGGTTGCCCGCGGTGGCAATCACGTCGTAGCCCCGCACAATCACGCATCCAATCGGAACTTCGCCCGATTTTCCGGCATTTTCGGCCACTTTCAGCGCCAAATCCATGAAAGAAGGGGCTGACATGCCTCGTATCATCCGAAGAAACCTGCTAGTAGCGTCGCCTTCAGCAAAAGTGGATGCCGGTTTTGCGTCAAACGCTGCCACGAGGGCGCGTACGGCCCGGTGACCCTTGCATTCCAATTCTACGTCCAGCGAGATCATTCATGCCCCGCGACAGCGACAAAAACAACGATTCCCGCGGCCGGCGTGATCGGCCCGGCGGGGGCAGCGGAGGCCGGGCCGGCGGTGGCAAGGGCCGCTCCGGCGCCGCCCGCGGACCGGACAAGAAGTTTGCCAAGCGCGGCTTTGGCGGCAAGGACTTTGCCGGCAAGGGCGACGGCGAGAAGCGTCCGTACCGCCGCCGCGAGGACGGCGATGCGCCGCGCCGCGACTTCGGCGACCGGCCCCGCTTCAACCGCGACGATCGCCCGCGTGGCGATGGTGAGAAGCGCCCGTTCAAACCGCGCGGCGACCGGCCGAGGTTCGATCGGGATGGCGATGGCGAGAAGCGCGCGTTCAAGCCGCGCGGCGACCGCCCGAACTACAACCGCGACGACCGCGCGCCACGCCGTGATCGCGACGACGCCCGCCCGGCCGGACGCTCGTCGGACCGCAAGTTCGGCGACCGGAAGCCCTATGCGTCACGCGACCGCGACGGCGAGAAGCGGCCATACACGCCGCGCGGCGAGCGATCCTATGGCGATCGCCCATCGCGCGACGGCGATCGGCCCGAGCGGAAATTCGGCGGCGAGCGGAAGTTTTCGCGCGGCGGCGATCGTGATCGCGGGGGCGATCGTGATCGTGGCCCGCGCAAGGATTTCGGCGACCGTCCGCCGCGCGGCGAATCCAAGCCGTGGCAAAAGCGGGAGGGCGGCTCCGATCGCCCCGAGCGCGGTTCGCGTCCATTCCGCGACGGCCCGCGCAAGTTCGACAGGCCGCGCGACGATCGCGGTGGCGATGAGCGGCCGCGGTTCTCGCGTTCGCGCGATGATCGCGAGCAGGGTGATCGTCCGAAGTTCAGCCGGCCGCGCTGGAAGGATCATGATGAAGGCGGCGATCGTCGCCGCGAGCGGCCGGAAGGGCGCAGGGATTGGCAGGAGCATCCGCGCAGCGAAGGCCGCTTTGGCGATCGTCCGCGCCGCGACAACGAGGATGACAGCCAGATCTTCGCCAAGCGTCCGGCCTTTGGCGGCCGCGGTGCCTATCGCGAACGCTCTTATGATGACCGCCGCGAGCGTCCCGAGCCGAAGCCGAAGAAATCCGGCGAGCGCATCGCCAAGGTGCTGGCCCGCGCCGGCCTCGCCTCGCGCCGCGACGCCGAGGAGATCGTCACCCAGGGCCGCGTCACCGTCAACGGACGGGTGATCAACTCGCCGGCGCTCGATATCACCGACAACGATGTCGTGGCGGTCGACGGCAAGCCGTTGCCGCCGCGCGAGCGGACCCGGCTGTTCATGTATCACAAGCCGCGTGGGCTGATGACGACGCATGCCGATCCCGAGGGGCGGCCGACCGTGTTCGACAATCTGCCCGAGGGCCTGCCGCGGCTGATCTCGATCGGCCGGCTCGATTTCAACACCGAAGGCCTGTTGCTGCTGACCAACGACGGCGGACTGGCGCGGACGCTGGAGCATCCGGACACCGGATGGCTGCGCCGCTACCGCGTGCGCGCGCATGGCGAGGTGACGCAGGCTCAGCTCGACCAGCTCAAGGACGGCGTCGAGGTCGACGGCGTCAAATACGGCCCGATCGAGGCGACGCTGGAGCGCGATCAGAGCTCCAACGTCTGGGTGGTGTTCGCGATCCGCGAGGGCAAGAACCGCGAGGTGCGCAACGTGATGGCGCATCTCGGGCTCGAGGTGAACCGGCTGATCCGGATCTCCTACGGCCCGTTCCAGCTCGGCGAGCTCGAAGAGGGCAAGGTCGAGGAGGTCAAGACCCGGGTGCTGCGCGAGCAGCTCGGCGAGAAGATCGCCAAGATCGCCGGTGCCGACTTCACACGTCCGGAGCAGCGCGACGCCGCTGACGGCGACGGTGCGCCAGCGAGGAAGCCGAAGCCGAGCAAGCGCGAGACCATCAACGACCGCAAGGGTCGCCGCGTGCTGGTGCAGCGCACCGGCAGCGAGGAAGCGCGCGCCCGCAACGAGGACGAGGCCAACGGCTACGGCCCGCCGCGCCGTCCCAAGCGCGGCTATCACGGCAAGCGCGATCTCAAGCCGCAGGACGAGTAGCGGTCGATGCGTGTCGTCGGGGGCAGGCTGAAGGGCCGCAATCTCGCGTCGCCGTCGGGCCGCGAGATCCGGCCGACCGCGGACCGCTTGCGCGAGTCCGTGTTCAACATCCTGGTCCATGCCTACGACAACCCGATCGAGGACGCCCGCGTGCTCGATCTGTTTGCCGGCACCGGCGCGCTCGGGATCGAGGCGGCCTCCCGCGGTGCCAGGTTCACGCTGTTCGTCGACAATGGCGCCGAAGCGCGCGCGTTGCTGCGCAACAATGTGGAATCGCTCGGCCTCGGCGGGACCACAAAAGTCTACCGCCGCGATGCCACCGACCTCGGACCGGCGCATCCGGTCGAGCCGTTCGCGTTGGTGTTTCTCGATCCGCCCTATGGCAAGGGCCTCGCCGAAAAGGCGCTGGCCTCGCTGCGCGATGGCGGTTGGCTGACGCCGAGCGCATTGCTTGTGGTCGAGGAGGCCAAGGCCGCGGCATTCGCGGCTCCCGAGGGCTTTGAGGAGATCGAACGTCGCGCCTACGACGATACCGAATTCGTGTTCCTTCGCGAAAAAGTGTAGGGCGGTTCAGCGTCGGCGTCATTTGACGACGTTATGCTGCATGCATGACCGACACTCTCGCCATGCTCGCAAATCAATTGGAGGCGCGCGCCAAGGCGTTGCGCGGCGCAGGCGATGACGCGGCATTGCTTGCGGCCGCGCGTCACGCCGCCGACCAGATCGAACGCCATCGCGGCGCGCCGGACAGTGACCGGACCGAAGCGCTGAAGGTGGCGCAGCGGTTGACGTTCAACGCCGCAGCGGATTGCTGGCCGGGCTGGAGCGTTTCGGAGAGGCCGATCGACCCGGATCATCTGCTGGCGGCGCGCGAACTCGCGGAGTGCTCGCTGCGCCTCGTCGAGAGGCTCGAGCTCGGGCCGCTGCGCGTCGCAACCGGCATCTGGCTGGTCGGCGCTTTTGACCTTGCGCTCGGCCGGTACGACGAGGCGACCGGGCTGTTCTCCGATGCGCGCGGACACTATGCCGCGGCGAATGCGCCCGGTCTCGTGCTGCTGGTGGATGGCTATGCCGCGATCGTGCGGCAGGTCGGCAAGCGTCCGGCCAGCGGCGATGATCTCGATCAGGTCTGCGCCCGAATCGCGGCAGGTGGCTTCAAGGACGGCGATGAATGGATCGCACAGCTGCGCACCGCACTCGAGGTGTTCGCGCGGTAGGAACTTGTAGGATGGGTAGAGCGCAGCGAAACCCATCATGGTGCCGCGGAACGAAAGTTGATGGGTATCGCTGCGCTCCACCCATCCTACGGAATCGTGCAAGATCTATCTACGTCCGAACAGCTTCTCGATATCACTGAGCTTCAGCTCGACATAGGTCGGGCGGCCGTGGTTGCACTGGCCGGAGTTCGGGGTGTCTTCCATTTCGCGCAGCAGCGCGTTCATCTCTTCCGGCTTGAGGCGGCGGCCGGCGCGGACCGAGCCGTGGCAGGCCATGGTGGCGGCGACATGCATCAGCCGGCGCTCCAGCGGCAGCGCCTCGTCCCATTCCGCCATGTGTTCGGCGAGATCGCGCAACAGACCGGCCGCGTTGGCCTTGCCGAGCAGCGAGGGCGTCTCGCGCACCGCGACGGCGCCGGGGCCGAAGGATTCGATCGCAAGTCCGAACGAGCACAGCTCTTCGGCGCGATCGAGCAGCTTCTCGACGGTCGCCTCATCGAGTTCGACGATCTCGGGGATCAAGAGGATCTGGCGCTGCACGCCGTTCTTCGCCAGCGAGGCTTTCAGCCGCTCATAGACGATGCGCTCATGGGCCGCGTGCTGGTCGACCACGATGAGGCCATCGCGGGTCTGCGAGACGATGTAGGTCTCGTGGATCTGGGTGCGCGCGGCGCCGAGCGGACGGTCCAGCATGTCGGGCGCGGGCGCCGCTTCGAAGCGCACATCGGCGGTCGGCGTGCCGACATCGAAGGCGGCCCGTCCCGGCTCGGCAAAGGCGGTCGCCGCCGCGGCTTCGAAGCCGCGCATCGGACCAGCGGGATAGGACGGCGAAGAGCGCCAGTCCCAATTGCCCGGCCGCGGCGGCGGCGTGAAAGCGGGGCGGAACGCCTGCAAGGTCGCGCCGTCGGCGGTGTTGGCCGCGGTGCGCCTTCCCTCGCGCGCCAGGCCGTCCTTCAGCGCGTGCACGATCAGCGCGCGCACCAGGCCGGCGTTGCGGAAGCGCACCTCGGTCTTGGCCGGATGCACATTGGCGTCGACCTCTTGCGGGTCGCAGGTCACGAACAGTGCCACCACGGGATGGCGGTCGCGCGGCAGATAGTCGGAATAGGCCGCACGCACCGCACCGAGGATCAGCTTGTCGCGCACCGGGCGGCCATTGACGAACAGATATTGCCCGAGCGCATTGGCGCGGGTCAGCGACGGCGCGGCGGCAAAGCCCTCGACCACGACGCCTTCGCGTTCGGATCGCACCTCGATGGCGCTGGCGCGAAAATCGGCGCCAAGGATATCGCCGAGCCGGGTCAGCCGGCCGGCCGCGCCGGGCAGCGCGGCGGCCCAGGTCACCGGCGCACGCTCCTCGCCGGCCAGCGTGAAGGCGATGTCGGGGCGCGCCATGCCGAGCCGCCGCACCACCTCGCGGATCGCCTCCGCCTCGGTGCGATCGGTCTTGAGGAATTTCAGCCGCGCCGGCGTGGCGTAGAACAGTTCATTGACCTCGACGCGGGTGCCCTGGCCGAGCGCGGCCGGCATGATCTCCGATTTCTCGCCGCCCTCGACCGCCAGCGACCACGCATGCGGCTCGCTGGCATGGCGCGTGGTGATACCGAGCTTGGCGACCGCGCCGATCGACGGCAGCGCCTCGCCGCGGAACCCGAGGGTGCGGATGCGCAGGAGGTCTTCGTCATCGAGCTTGGAGGTGGCGTGGCGGTCGACGGCAAGTGCGAGGTCTGACCGCGTCATGCCGCCGCCGTCGTCGGTGATGCCGATCCGGCGCCGTCCGCCGCCATCGGTGAAGACGTCGATCCGGCTGGCGCCGGCGTCGATCGCGTTCTCGACCAGTTCCTTGACCACGCTCGCAGGACGTTCGACCACCTCGCCGGCGGCGATGCGGTTGACGAGCTGTTCGGGAAGCTGGCGGACGGGCATGGATCGACTGTCGGGAACACGATTCGAGGCTGGACGCCACTATAAATGGCCGCGCCGGCAAATGCATGGGACGGAGGCGCCGATGCCGCCACGGGCTGGGGATGATTCCGGGCTATGGCCTTGAAGTCGTTCGCCTTCGAGGGCTCGCGCGTTACGCCCTACGTCGCGATTGTGGGGCCGCACGCACAGGTATATCGTTTAGAAAAATTATAAGTTCTCGCCGGAGGAACGCCATGTGCCATCTTTTCGCGCACCAGCCGCAGCGTGACTATGAATCGCAGACCCGATCGTTGCGGATCGACGGCCATTGCACCTCGATCCGGCTGGAAATGTCGTTCTGGGACACGCTCGAGGAGATCGCGGCCAAGGAAGGCATGACGCTGGCCAAGTTCCTCACCACCCTGCACAACGAAGTGCTCGACCATCACGGCGAGGTGAACAATTTCGCCTCGCTGCTGCGCTGCTCCTGCCTGATCTATCGCGCCAAGGCGAATGCGCCGGCCGTGGTTCCGGACTATCGCGGGACGACGGCGCCGATCATGGACGCAGCGGAATAGGCACGCCGTATCTGAAAGGACCGATGCGTATTCCCGAGCAGGCACATCGGATCGGGATTGTGGTAGCTACGACAGGATGCCTTCAAAGAGCGGTCGCGCGAACAAGTCGACGGCGCGGTCCCTGGCCAGCGCAGGTACCCAGCGGTCGAGCTCGGAGGCAGCATTGATCATCCCCGTAACCTGTTCGGCGGCAATCGATGTATCAAGCAGGCGAACGTCTCCGTTGAGCATGGCTTCTACCACGAACACGCCCAGTTGCTCGGTCAGGCGGTCGAGCGCTTGCCTGCAATTCTCGCGGATTGGCTCCGGCAAGGCATTCCATGCCGAGGTTCGGATCAAGGGCCCATGATCCGATAGCTGAATTCGAACCTGCGCCTGCGCAGCCGCCATCAGCCGCGCCCAGCCTGAGTCATGGCGCTGACGCGCCAGTGTCTGGGTGCGGCGAATGATGTCGAAGGTCCGTTCGAAACATGACGCAACCAGCTCCTCCTTGCTATCATAGTGGTGATAGAAGGACCCTTTGGTGAGGTTCAGGCGTCTTGCGATGCGATCGACGGAGGCGCCGCGATAACCCTCGTCGTTGGCCAGCATGGTTGCCGCGCGCAGGAAGGCGTCGGGAGTGGGGGTATCGGCTGAGTCGGATTGTGACCAATCGATCTCCAGCCCGGCCAACTCCTTCCATTGACCGCGCCGGCGAGCGAGCCCGTTGATCACGATGTCGCTCATGCGCGCCGCGGCGTATGCGTAGTCGTCGGGCTCGTAGCGGGAGATCCAGCGGCGCATCCAGTTGGTCAGCGACACCAGCAGATGCGCCCGCGCGTTCCGCTCCTGCGGTCCCAGGATGTCCTTCGGTAGCAGCTTCCGAACGCTGCGAAACATCTCGGTATAGGCGGCAAATACGCGATCGGCCTCAGGGGCCTTCAGTGCCCGGATATCGTTGAAGTTGACCAACGCGTCGCGTTGACCGCGGGCGATTCCGGCGAGTACGTCGGCGTGTCCATGGATCAGATGGCGGATCCTGGCCTCTGGATCGCCAGCGTCGAGCGCCGCGTCGGCCAACGCATGCCCCGAGCCGATCGCCTTGATCAGGCAGGCCGCCGCCAGGTCATCCTTGCGGTGATAGTAGTAGGTGACGCTGTTGGTGAGCAGGCCGACGCTGCCAGCGATGTCGGTGAAGGTCGCTCCCTTGAGACCAAGCCGATTGAACTGGCGGGCGGCGGCATCAAGAATGGCATCTTGTTTGGCGACGAACTTCCGGGTTCGGGTGACGTCGCCCTTGGTGTTCGGCTTGAGCTTCATGGCGTCCACGTTAGGACGATCAGAGAGTGTCGTGCAAATGGCAGGCGACGGCCTGACCGCCGCCGAGGTCGCGCAACTCCGGACTTTGGGTTCGGCAGCGCGCAAACGCCTGCGGGCAGCGGGTGTGGAAGCGACAGCCCGGTGGCGGATTGGTTGCGCTCGGCACTTCGCCGCTGATGATCGCCCGCGGTCGTGCCGCCTCGACCTCGGGGTCCGCCACCGGCACGGCCGCGAGGAGGGCCTGCGTGTAGGGATGTAGCGGCGACGTGTAGAGGGCGTCGCGTGGGGCGATTTCCACGATCCGTCCCAGATACATCACCGCTATGCGATGGCTGACATGGCGGACAACGGCCAGGTCGTGGGCAATGAACAAGTAGGCAAGGCCGAGCCGCTCCTGCAGTTCGACAAACACGTTCACCACTTGGGCCTGGATCGAGACGTCGAGCGCCGATACCGGCTCGTCGCAGATGATAAGGCTAGGCTCGAGCGCCAGAGCCCTTGCGATGCCAATGCGCTGGCGCTGGCCGCCCGAGAATTGATGTGGATAGCGGCCCGCCATGTCCGGCAACAGACCGACCGTGCGCATCAGTGTGGCAATTCGCTCCTCATAGGCCTCACGATCTCCTGCGAGTCCATGCACCACCAGGGGCTCGCCGATAATATCACGCACTGTCATGCGCGGATTGAGCGAGCCGTAGGGATCCTGATAGACCATCTGAATCCGCCGCCGCAGCGGCTGCATCTGCTTGCGGTCGTAGGACGTGATGTCCTGGCCCTCGAACTCGATGCGGCCGGAGGTCAGCGCCTGCATCTTCAGGATCGCCAGGCCCGTGGTCGACTTGCCGCAGCCACTTTCCCCGACGAGACCAAGCGTCTCGCCGCGCGCCAGCGAGAACGATACGCCATCGACCGCACGCACCGCTCCGACCTGCTTTCGCAACAGGGTGCCAGCACTGATCGGAAAATGGACCTTCAGATCGCGGACTTGCAGCAGCTGTTGCGACATCGGTCAGCCCTCCATGATGCAGGCCGCGCTGTGACGCGGGCCGACTTCGCGCAGCGGGGGCGGGGCCTGCTTGCAAGCGTCGACGGCCTGGCGGCAGCGCGGCGCGAATGCGCAGCCAGGTGGCAGCGCCGCGAGGTTCGGTGGCTGGCCCTCGATGGGAACCAGACGTTGGTGCGTATCGCTGTCCAGCCGGGGCACCGAGGCCATGAGCCCGCGGGTGTAGGGATGCCGCGGCCGCGAATACAACTCCCGTGCCGGGGCCGTCTCCACGATGCGCCCGGCATACATGACGGCGACGCGGTCGGCGTACCGCGCGACCACGCCGAGGTCGTGCGTGATCAGGATCAATGCCGAGCGCGAGCGGAGCGCCAGATCCTTGAGCAGGTCCAGGATTTGCGCCTGCACCGTGACATCGAGTGCTGTGGTCGGTTCATCGGCGATGATCAGCCTCGGCTGGCAGGCCATGGCCATCGCGATCATCGCGCGCTGGCGCATGCCGCCGGAGAATTGGTGCGGATAGGCGTTAACGCGCGAAGCGGGGTCGGACATCCTCACCCGCCCAAGCAGGTCGCGCGCAGCAAGCAAGGCTTTCGACCACGGCGCGCCGCCGTGGCGGTTGATGGGCTCGCCGACCTGGAGGCCGACCGTCAGCGCCGGGTTCAGCGAACTCATCGGCTCCTGGAAGATCATGGCGATCTTGTTGCCGCGGATGTCGCGAATTTCCGCATCGGACAGCTTCAGCAGGTCCAGCCCGTCGAACAGGATTTCACCGTCCTCGATCCGGCCGGGCGGGTTCGGGATCAGTCGCAGGATCGACAGCGCCGTCATGCTCTTGCCCGAGCCGGACTCGCCGACGATGGCCAGCGTCTCGCCCGCATCCACGTCGAAGGAAACGCGATTGACCGCGGTGATCGCGCCGCGGTCGATGCGAAAGCGTGTCGTCAGATTGCGCACCCGCAGCAGGGGCGGTGGCTGCGCGCCACCGTCCCCAACAGCGTCCGGAAGATTCGCCGGGCCGTTCAATAGCCCATCCCCTTCTTCATTTCCTGGTCGATCCATATCCGCGCGTGGATCGGGCCCGGACGCTCTGCGCCAGCGCGCAACTCACCACCATAGTTCTTCACCCACGGCCACCAGGCCGTATAGACATAGGGGACGGGCAGGAAGATGTAGGGCGCCTTGTCGATGATCGACCGCGTCATCTCCTTGAGCATTGCCTGACGCTTGCCTTCGTCCTGCTCCTGATAGGCCTCGTTCATCTTGCGGTCGATGTCGGGATCGGAGAACTGCGACGGATTCCACGTCTGCTTCGTGACGAAGCTCTTGCGCAGCGTGGTGGTCGGGTTGGTATGGCCGTTGAGCATGAAATAGCCAGCGGCGTTGGTCTTGGTGGTCATCGCCGACAGGAATGCGCCGTATTCCATCGGCTGAATTTCGATCTTGACGCCGACCTGCTCCAGATAGGCTGCCACCAATGGCAACAGGTCCATGTGGTCGGGCGAGCAGGAGCACACCTGAACCTTGAAGGAGAAGCCGTTCGGATAGCCGGCTTCCGCGAGCAGCGCTTTCGCCTTCTTCGGATTGTAGGTGTAGAGTTCCTTGATCGAGTCCGGCATCTGCTCGAGAGGCTCGAAATAGCCGATGTAGTCGGGGTGTTGCGGGTAGGCGAACAACTGCCCCTCGCCATTGTAGAACGAGCTCAGAATCTCCTGCTTGTTCACCGCCATGTTGAGCGCGCGGCGTACCCGTACGTCGTCGAACGGCTTCGTGTCGTTGCGCATGGCGAGGAACGTGCCCCCAGTGGCAAGCCAGCGTGACCACTGCAGCTTGGGCGCGCTCTTCTTGAGCTCTTCCACCGCGCTCCATCGGATGGATTCCAGCAGGTCGAGCTTGCCGGTCCGCAGCGCGGCGAGGAACGTGGCCTCGTCCTTGATGGTGCGATAGACGATCTTGTCCACGAACGGCAACTGATAGGACTTGCCGTCGATGACTTCCTTGTCCCAGTACTTGTCGTTCTTGGAGAATGTGGCCGCGTTGCCCTGCACGTAGTCCGTGAGCCGGAATGGCCCCGTTCCATTGGCGTTCTTCCAGTTTCCCGCGCCCGCGTCGGCGACCTCCTTCGGCACGATGCCGGAGTAGTAGCCCCAGCCGAACCGATAGTCCCACTCGGAGAAATAGGTCTTGAACGTAAACACGACGGTGTGCTTGTCGGTCGCCTCGACCTTTGCGATGTGGTCAAAATAGGTCGGAATCTTCTTCGGACTGTTGTTGAGCCGTTCGTAGCTCTGCACCACGTCCTCGGCCACGAGTTCGCGCGCCGCCATTACGCCGGGTTTCTCCGGAAACATCACGCCCTGACGGAGCTTGATCTCCACGCGCGGCGGATCTTGCTTCCACTGCCAACTCTCGGCGAGTTCACCGCGAATCGCGTCCGACGGAAGCCACGCGTCCGGTACGAACGAGTAGGGGCCGCCGTGCCGCTTCGACTTGCTGAGGTCGGCGGCGAACAATTGCTCGTACATCAGGCCGGTGTCCTGCTGGAACTTCCACGCCCAGTCGGCCGGATCCCAGGTGAGGGGCGAAAGCGTGACATAGACGTTGCCGATGTTGAGGGTCCCGCCGCGTTGCGGCACCGCTTCGCCTGCGGATGCCAACCCAGCCGGTAGCGTCAACGCGCCAGCCAGCGACAGTGCGCGCAACGTTCTTGCAATCGATCCCAGTCCGGTCGTTGGCTTTCGCATCGTGTGTTTCTCCCCGTCTCGTTCCGTTGATTGTCCCTAGCGCGAGTTGCGCATGCGCGGATCAAGCAGGTCGCGCAGCGCGTCGCCGAATACGTTGGTGGCGTAAACGACCACCGTCAGACAAAGCCCAGGCGCGAGCGCCAGCCATGGTCCCTGGAACATGTACGTGCGGGCGCTGCCGGAAAGCATGCCGCCCCAGGTGGGCGCGGGCGGCGGCACGCCGAGACCGAGGAACGACAGGCCGGATTCCGCAAGGATCACCGCGCCGACGCGGGTGGTGAACAACACGATGATCGGCGGCATGATGTTTGGCAGGATGTGCCGCCACAGGATGCGGCCAGTCGAGGCACCGATCGACTGTGCTGCATGCACATACAGGTTCTCCCGCGCCGACAGCACGGCGCTGCGGATGATGCGGGAGCCCGCAATGCCAAGCACCAGACTGAGGATACCGATGATCTGGATCATGCCGGGGCCAAGCACCGATACCACCGCGATCAAGATCACCAGTTCAGGAAACGACATGTAGGCGTCAACGAACCGCTGCGCGATCATGTCGAATCGGCCACCGATATAGGCGGTTATGGTGCCGATGGTCACCGATATCACGGTAGCGAGCGCGGCTGCCGAGAGACCGATAATCACCGACAGCCGGGCGCCATAAAGGCAGCGCGACAGCACGTCGCGGCCGAGATTGTCGGTTCCGAACAAATGTCGCAGCGATGGTGGCTTCAACCGCTCGATCGGGCTGATCTCGTTGAAGCCGTAGGGCGCCAGCAGATGCGCGAACACACCGCAAAACAGGAAGAGAACGAACACGATCCCCGCCGCCGCGCCCACCGGCTGCTCTCGGATGAGACGCGCCACGAACTGCCTCAGGGCGCCGGGCGAGGCCCGCCGTTTCATCGGGCTGGCTTCGGTCAGCGAATTCATCGGTGCCTCACCCGCGGATCGAGCAGGCCATAGCTCAGGTCCACGATCAGGTTGATCAGCATCACGGCAACACCGACCACCAGAAACACGCCGGTGATGACGGGATAGTCACGCTGGTTGACGGCCTCCAGCAGCAACGACCCCATGCCGGGAATGACGAAGATCTGTTCGATGATTACGGCGCCGCCGATCAGCAGCGGGGCTTGCAGCCCGATCAGGGTGATCACCGGAATGAGGGCATTGCGCAGTGCGTGCCGCATGACCACCAACTGCTCCGGAAGACCCTTCGCCCAAGCGGTCCGAATGTAATCCTGCCGAAGAACCTCCAGCATCATGGTTCGCGTCATCCGCATGGTCACGGCGGAGAGACCCGCGCCCAGCACGATAGCCGGCACGATCATCTGCTTGAGGTTCTGCAGCGGGGCCGCGCTGAAGGGAACATAATTGACTTCCGGTGACCAACCCCACCAGATCGAGGGAAACACCACCACCATGGTGCCCAGCCAGAAGCTCGGTACCGCCAGCAGCAAGATTGAGAACGAGCGCGCGATGATGTCGCTCACCGTATCCTGCCGTATCGCGGAATAAACGCCGATCGGCAACGCGATCGACAGCGCGACGATGAGCGCCAGGAGGCCGAGTTCAAAAGTAACCGGCAAACGCTGCAGCATGTCGTCGAGCACCGGTGTCGAACGCCATAACGAGTTGCCGAGATCGCCGCGCAAGATGCCGAAGATCCACACCACGTATTGTTGCGCCATCGGTCGGTCGAAGCCGAGCACGTGCTCGAGCTGCTCACGGCTCAGTTTATCTGCGCCGATGTCGTTCTGGCTCAGCATCATGTCGATCACGTCACCCGGGATCAGCCTGACCGTGATGAACACGATCATGCTGGCGAAGATCAGGGTCGGGATCAGGGCCAGCAGCCTCCGGACGATGTAGGCACGCATCGGCTAGCGCCAGACGTCACGGCGCGAATGGCAGCGGAGACTATGCTTGACATCGGACAGACGCACGGCGAGGCGAAGGCGCGACCGGAGACCGTGTGCGGAATGGACAATCCCGGGCATCATGCGCGTCCTCTCCTTGGATGAGCTGGCGGCTTGGTGCCGTGTTTTTCCATACTCAATTTTCGATAGTGAAGCCTACTGGCGGGTTGACCAGTATACAAGCTCCCAGATCTCCAAAAATTACACACATTTTGTGCAATGCGAGACCAAGCTTGGCTTTCTCATCGTTCCTTGGGACCATACCTATTTCCTAAATCTGTTCGATGCGGCCATTTGCCGCCGTCATGTCGCCATCTATGCTTCCATTCCGCTATCGATGTCGTTGCCGGGAATCCGATGCGTTAGCCATCGCGAGCGCGACGGCGCGCAACGCGACGATGGATCGCAGACCCGATCGTTGCGGATCGACGACCATTGCACCTTGATCCGGCTGGAATTGTCGTTCTGGGATACGCTCGAGGAGATCGCGGCCAAGGAAGGCATGACCTTGGCCAAATTCCTCGCCACCCTTTCGCCTCGCTGCATGGATGCCGCGGAATAGTTTCAGCGCAAATCGATCGCGCAAGAAAAAAGCGGCCTTGTCCCGTGCAGGACAAGGCCGCTTCAGTTCAAGGGATCTTAGAGCGTTTTCGAGCGAAGTGGATACCGGTTCGCGTGAAGAAAACGCGTCAAGACAAGAACCTAGAGCCCCGTTCCGATTCCATCGGAACGGGAAAGGCTCTAGATCTCCTTGCGCTGCATCGCGCCGGCGATGTGATCGGCCTGGCGGATCGCCAGCGACACGATCGTCAGCGTCGGATTGCACGCCGCGCCTGATGTGAACTGGCTGCCGTCGGACACGAACAGGTTCTTGACGTCGTGGGTCTGGCCGAACTTGTTGACCACGCCGTCGCGCGGCTTCTCGCTCATCCGGTTGGTGCCCATGTTGTGGGTCGAGGGATAGGGCGGCGTCGGATAGGTCACGGTGGCGCCGACCGCCTCGTACACTGCGGAGCCCTGCTTGTAAGCGTGGTCGCGCATCGCGAGATCGTTCGGGTGATCGTCGAAATGCACGCTGGCGACCGGCATGCCGAACTTGTCCTTGACCTTCGGATCCAGCGTGATGCGGTTGGTCTCCTGCGGCATGTCCTCGCCGACCAGCCACATCCCGGCCATCCGCGGATAGCCCTCCATCGCGCCGGTGAAGCTGCGGCCCCAGGCGCCGGGGTTGAGGAACGCGGCCATGAAGGGCAGGCCGAGCGACAGCGTCTCCATCTCGTAGCCGCCGACGAAGCCGCGCTTCGGGTTGTTCGCAGCCTCGTCGCGGATGATGCCGGCCATCGTGGTGCCGCGATACATGTGCACCGACTTCTCGAAGCTCGCATACACGCTGCCGGTCATGTGCCGCATGTAGTTGCGGCCGACCTGGCCGGATGAATTGGCGAGCCCGTCCGGGAACATGCTGGAGGCGCTGTTGAGCAACAGCCGCGGGCTCTCGATCGAGTTGCCGGCGACCGCGACCACGCGCGCCTTCTGGCGCTGCATCGCGCCGCTCGCATCGGCATAGACCACGCCGGTGACCTTGCCGGACTGGTCATGCTCGATCTTGATCACCATGCTGCCCGGGCGCACCTCGAGATTGCCGGTGGCTTCGCCCTTCGGGATCTCGGTGTAGAGCGTCGACCATTTGGCGCCCGACTTGCAGCCCTGGAAGCAGAAGCCGATCTGCTGGCAGGAGCCGCGGCCGTCGCGCGGCTCGCTGTTGATCGCCATCCGCCCGGTGTGCACCTCCTTGTAGCCGAGCTTCTTGGCGCCGGCCTCCAGCACCTTGAAATTATTGTTGCCGGGCAGCCCGGGGATGCCGTTGGTGCGGGTGACGCCCATCTTGTCCTCGGCCTTGGCGTACCACGGCTCCATCTCGGCGAGCGTGATCGGCCAGTCCAAGAGATTGGCGCCGGGGATGCCGCCATAGGCCGACTTGATCTTGAACTCGTGCTCGTCGAAGCGCAGCGACGCGCCGGCCCAATGCGTGGTCGAGCCGCCGACCGCCTTGACGATCCAGGCCGGCAGATTGGGGAAGTCCTTGTGGACGCGCCAGGTCCCCGACGTGGTGCGCGCATCCGACCAGGCGAGCTGGGAAAAACTGTCCCATTCATCGTTGATGAAGTCCTGGTTCTCGATGCGCGGGCCGGCCTCCAGGATCACCACCTTGATGCCCTTCTGCGCCAGTTCATTGCCGAGCGTTCCGCCGCCGGCACCGGAGCCGACGATCACGACAACGCCGCTGTCATTCAGATCGAATTTTGCCATTGTGTCCTCCCGAGCGTTCGTTGTCCGATTCAGGCCTTGGGCAGCCAGTCGATATCGGCGAAGCCGCGCTTGATGTAGCCGCCATGCTCGGCGGAGGAGCCCTCGTAGCCGAACCGCGGCCATACCTCCTTGTTGTTGTAGAGCGAGACGACGAGGTCGCCGCGGATCTTCTGGAAGAACGCGCTTTCCTCGATCCGTTGCAGCAGCGCGACGCGATCGTTCTCCCAGGCGACCTGCGCGTAGGGCATCTTGTGGCGGTCGTTGGCCTCCTGATCGAGCCGCGCGACGCCGTCATTGATCAGCGACTTGACCGCCGGGTCCTTGGCGGCCTTGTCGTCCCACGGCTTGACCGCCGTGATGTAGTAGCTGTCGCCGAGGAAATCGTGCGGATAGATGTCGCGCGCCATCTTCAACAGCGTCTTCATGGTCGCCGGCGTCAGCGTGCCGGCTTCGTCGGCCCACGCATCGGTGATGCCGAGCCCGGTCGATGTCGCGATCGCGACCGCCGGTGCGGTGACCGCCGCGCCTTTGAGAAATACGCGCCGGTCATATTTGCTGCGTCGATCGATTTCTCTCATGGTTTCCTCCGTAGATCATTTTTATGATTGAGTTAGCCGAAGCGCCCGCCGCGCTGGATCACCTCGATCTTGTAGCCGTCGGGATCTGCGACGAAGAAGAAGCGCGCCAGCGTCTTGCCGTCATGCTTGAAGTCGCGCAGCGGCCCCGGCGACAGCTTCTCCTGCTCGAAGCGCGCGTGCTCGGCATCGACGTCATCGACGACGACGGCGAGATGGCCGTAGCCGTCGCCGAGCGCGTAGGGCTCCTTGCGGTCGAAATTCACCGTGAGCTCGACCTCGAACGGCGACGACGGATGGTGTAGATAGATCAGCGCGAAATCGGCAAAGCGCAGATTGTCGGCGATCTCCAGCCCGAAGGCGCGGTGATAGAAGTCGAGCGCCTTGGCCTCGTCGAACACGCGGATCATCGAATGCACGGGTTTCGCCATTCAGTTCAGCTCCTTCAGATAGGCGATGATCATGGCGCGGGTCTCCGGCTTGGCCTGCCGATAGGCCATCACGGCGCCGGGGATCAGCTCTTGCGGATTGGTCAGCCAGGCATCGAGGTGAGCGTCGTCCCAGACGAAATCGGCCTTGGCGAAGCCTGCGGAATATTTGAAACCGTCGGCCTTGCCGGCATGGCGACCGACCACTTTGAACAGCGACGGTCCCTGTCGCACGGGATCGGATGCATTGTTGGTGTGGCAGGTCGCGCATTGCTGCTTGAACAGCGTCGGGCCGTCAGGCGGCTTGGCGGCCGGCAAGGGCATTTGCGCTGCCGCGATTTGCACTGCAAGCATCGCGCTGCAAAATCCAAGCCCGATCGCAAGCCCGATCGCAAGTCCGGTCGACAGTCGTGCGCGCAGTCTTGTCATCCACACCACCGCTTGTTTGCAGTGACTGTAGGAGGCCGAAAACTGCCGGTGGTAGTAGCGGGCTGTTTCACCGCAGAACAAAACCGGCCAGCGGAACCGGTACGGTGGACATGGCCGCCCGGCGGTCTACGCGCCGTATCCGGCGTTCCTCAATCGTCGAAACGCCGTGTGCCGCGACCGGCCTTGATGTCGCTGCGGCGTTTCTTGCCCTCGAGCCGGCGCTGCTTGGAGCCGAGCGTCGGCTTGGTCGGCCGTCGCGGCGTCGGCCGCACCATCGCTTCCTTCAACATCTCGAGCAGTCGCTCGATCGCATCGGCCCGGTTGCGTTCCTGGGTGCGGAACCGGAACGCCTGAATCACGATCACGCCGTCCTTGGTCATGCGGCTACCGGCCAGCCGCGCCAGCCGTTGCGCCGCGTCCGCCGGCAGCGCGACCTTCGTCGTGTCGAAGCGGAGCTGTGCCGCGGTCGAGACCTTGTTGACGTTCTGTCCACCCGGACCGGAGGCGCGGACAAACACAATCTCGATGTCGTTCTCGTCGATCGTAAGGTCGCGGGACACCCGCAGCATGACAGCACCCGGTGAGGGAAGAATCGGCTGGTCGCAAGATAGCGGGTTTGGCTCCGCTTGGGTGGTGTTGATGGGGCGGTTACGTCTGCTGTCTGAGCCTGCGGCTCACCCCTCTCCCCAACCCTCCCCCGCAAGGGGGGAGGGTGCCCGCGCGCCGGTGCGTCCCTGACGATCCAAGCTTGAATGTCAGCAGTGATGTGAGGAGAGCACACCTCTCGGGCTCCCTCCCCCGCAAGGGGGGAGGGTGGGGGGTGGCCACAACGGTGCTGTGAATGAAGGAGGGCCGCGCTTCGAGAACGCGTCAGTTCGCCTTCGGCGGTGCGGACGCCGGCTGGGCGGCGGCTTGCGGGGCGCGGCCGACGATCACGGTGAGCAGGCCGTTGCCCCAGAGCTTCTTGGCGACCCGCTTGGCGTCGTCGAGCGTCACCGCATCGACGATGGCGTTGCGCTTCTCGATGTAGTCGATCGGCAGCTTGTCGAGCTGGTATTGCAGCATCGCCTGCGCGAGCTTGGAGGAGGTGTCGAGCGCCAGCATCTGCGAGCCCTTCAGATAGGACTTCGCCTCGTCGAGCTCCTGCTGTGTCGGACCCTGCTCGGCGATGCGGCGGACTTCGGTATCGATCGCATCGACGGTCTCGCCGGCGCGGTCGGCACGGGTGCCGGTGTTGCCGATGAACAGCGCCGAGTGATCCATCCAGAGCAGCGCCTCGTAGATCGAATAGGCCAGCCCGCGCTTCTCGCGCACTTCCTTGTAGAGCCGCGACGACAACCCGCCGCCGCCGAGAATGTGGTTCACCACATAGGCGGGCATGAAATCCGGGTCGTGCCGGTTGATGCCGGGGCCGCCGAAGGTGACGACGGTCTGCGGCACGTCGAGCGGCACGAAGGCGCGCTGCGGCGGCTTGGTCGCGACGACATCGGGTATCGGCGTCAGCTCGGCCTTCGCCGGCAGGCTGCCGAACGTCTTGTCGAGCAGCTTGCCAAGCGTATCGGGGTCGACGTCGCCGACGACAGCGATGCGCAGCGTATCCTTGGCGATGATGCGGCGGACATAGTCCTTGAGGTCGGAGATCTCGATGGTCGGCACGCTTTCGAGTGTGCCGGTGGCCGTCCGGGCATAGGGATGATCGCCGAATGCCAGTTCTAGGAACTTGCGGCCGGCCAGCGTCGACGGATTGGTCGATTCGCGGCGCAGGTTCGAGATCGTCTGGGCGCGGATCCGCTCGACATCCTTCGGCTCGAACCGCGGCGAGGTCAGCGCCATCCGCAGCAGGTCGTAGGCCTCGTCCTTGTTGTCCTTGAGCATGCGCAGCGAGCCGCGGAATTGATCGCGGTTCGCCTGGAAGCTGAGCTCGATGGCGCGGCGCTCGAGCCGCTCATGATAGGTCTTGGAATCGAGGTCGCCGGAACCCTCGTCGAGCAGGTCGGCGACCAGATTGCCGACGCCGGGCTTGCCGGGCGGGTCCTGGCTGGCGCCGCCGCTGAAGGAATATTCCATCGCGATCAGCGGCACGGTCGCATCCTGCACGAACCAGGCTTCGATGCCGCCGGGCGACACCAGCCGCTGGATCTTGGCGGCGGCCTGCGACGGCGCCGATGACATCGCCAGCATCGCGGCGCAGGCGCCGCCGATCAGCGCCGCACGTCGGGTGAGGGAATAGATCACGAGCGCTTCTCCTCGCGTTTCGGCGCAGTATCCTTGATCAGATAGCCGGTCACCGACCGCTTCTTGTCGAGCCAGGTGGCGGCAGCAGCGCGCACCTGCTCGGCGGTCACCGCGCGGATGCGATCCGGCCAGCTCCTGATGTCGTCGATGCTGAGCCCGGTGGTTAGCGCTCCGCCATACCAGCGTGCCAGCGTCGCCTGGTTGTCCTGGGCGTAGATCGCTTCCGCAATGAGCTGGGTCTTGACCCGTTCGAGATCCTCGGCACGCGCCGGGTTCTGCGCGAGGTCGGCGATCACCTTGTCGATCGCATCTTCGATCTGGGCGAACGCGACGCCCGGCTTCGGCGTCACCGAGATCGAGAATTGCGACGGATCGAGCGCGGTGCCCTGATAGCCGGCGCCGGTCGAGATCGCGAGGCCCTTGTCGATGACAAGCGAACGATAGAGGTAGGAGTTGGCGCCGCCGCCCATCAATTGCGCAAGCACGTCGAGCGCCTGGCTCTCGCCTGCTGCCGCGGTCGTTGCCGACGGCACCAGATAGTAGCGGCGCAGTCCGGGCTGTTCGACGCGCGGATCCGACAGCGTCACGGTGCGCGGTGCGGCCGGCGTCGGCTCCTGCGGCCGGATGCGCTTCTCGGGGATCGCGCGCTGGGCCGGGATCGGGCCGAAATTCTTCTCGACCAGCGGGCGGATGTCCTTGACGTCGACGTCGCCGGCGATGACCAGGATCGCGTTGTTCGGAGCGTAGAAGCGCCGGTAGAAGGCGAGCGCATCCTCGCGGTCGAGCTTCTCGATCTCCTGATGCCAGCCGATCACCGGCCGGCCGTAGGGATGGTTGAGATAGAGCGCGGCCATGATCTGCTCGGTCAGCCGCGCGTCCGGGTTGTTGGCGACCCGCATGTTGTACTCTTCGAGCACGACGTCGCGTTCGGGCAGTACGTTCTCGTCCTTGAGGATCAGGCCGGTCATGCGGTCGGCCTCGAACTCCATCATGGAGGCGAGCTGATCGCGCGGCACGCGCTGGAAGTAGCCGGTGTAGTCGGTCGAGGTGAAGGCGTTCTCGTTGCCGCCGACGCGCAGCACGGTCTGCGAGAACTCGCCGGCCGGGTGCTTGGAGGTGCCCTTGAACATCAGATGTTCGAGGAAATGCGCTAGCCCCGATTTGCCGGGCGTCTCGTCGGCCGAGCCGACCTTGTACCAGATCATCTGCGTCACGACCGGCGTGCGGTGATCGGGGATCACCACCACCTGCAACCCGTTGTCGAGCGTGAAGCTCGCGGGGCGTTCCGAGGTGACGGTGGTCTGGGCGCGGAGGCCGGCGCCCGACAGCGGGATCGTGGAGACAAAGGCGGCAGCGAGCAGGGCAATCGAGCGGCGAGAGCGCATCACGGTCCTTATGAAAGCCCGGACGGATGGCCGGGGTGCGAAAGCAAGCCATCGTACACGGTCGTGGCCGTGTCCGTCGTCACGAAGCGGAGAAACACACGCCGCCCCGCATTAAGCTTTGCTCATGTCAGCCTTCGACCGCAAAGGCCAAGCGATCACTGGATCGGCTTTCCGGTCATGACGTCGTACTGGCCGTCATTCACCTTCGGCTTCATCGGGCCGGTGCCATAGGCAAAGCCCGAGGACGGTGTCTGATAGCCCGGCGGCGGCTCGGTCAGGGATTCGCGCGTCGGCTCGCCCGTGAACGGCTTGGATTCGCTGCTGTTTCCCTTGAACATGCCGAGCAGGCCGCCGGTGTAGCCGAGCTGGCTCGGCATCAGCGACGGATTGGTGTTGGCGCCGGGCTCGAGCGGCTCCTTGCGGCCGTCGGTCGCGGTCTGCTGCTTGCGGCCGGCCTCGATCTCGGCCGGCGTCAACGCCACCGCCGACTGCCACGGCTCCTTCTTGACTTCCTTCTTGCGTGCCGCGATCGCGGCCTTGCGGGCGGCGATATCCGGGTCCTTCGGCCAGTTCGGCGCGTTGACCTGGGTGGCCGAGGAGGGCGGCGGCAAATCGAGCTTCGGCGGCACCACCAGCGGCGAGCGCTCGCGATAGTCGATGCCCTTGCTGGCCGCGCTCTTGGCGCCAAGGCCGGTCATCAGGTTGTCGATGATCCGCTCTTCGAAGGTCAGCCCGTCGTCGCCGTCATCGTCATCGTCGCCGGCACGCACCGGGCCGGCCGTCATGACAAGGCCGATCCCGGCCGCGACGAAAGCCAGACGCAGGCCGCGCATCAGCGGCAGCCGGGACGTCTCGATCAGGTAACCGCGGACTTTGGTGTTGCGCATCGCGCCATTCCCATCTCAAAATTCGCCAAAGCGATCACCGGCTTAAGCACAGTTTCGCTCAATGCAGGTTGACTACCGACCGGCTCGTATCGGCCGGGATCAGGGCGCTTTTACGGCGGGGGTCCCCAGGACGGAATCATACAACAGGGCCGCCACCCCAGCAACGATCGCCACATCGGCGAGGTTGAAGATGTACCAATTATAGGTTTTTCCGGCGATCTCGACGTGAAACAGGGCGAAATCGACCACCGCGCCATAGGCGAAGCGGTCGATCCCGTTGCCGATGGCGCCGCCAATGATCAGGCCGAGCGATAGTGTCGCAAGCCAGGTCCGCGACCGCGCCATCCAGATCGCCAGCGCGATCACGGCAGCGGCCTTGATCGCCATCAGCAGGATCTGGGCCGACGGGGTCTCGCTCTGGAACCAGCCGAAGCTGATGCCGGGATTCATGGCCAGCACCAGGTCGAAGAACGGCGTCACCGTCACCGGGGCATGGCGCGCGATGTCGAGGACATGGAGCAGCCAGAGCTTGGAGGCCTGGTCGGCGATCAGGGTGATGACCGCCGCCAGCGCACCGGCGCGAACGGGAGCGGTCATCGGAGGCCCACCAAAGGTGTCGTCCCGGCGAAAGCCGGGACCCATACGCCGTGCCGGGTGTTGTTTGAACGACTCGGAGTCATCAACCTCAGTCCATTTGAGACAGCGGTGGTTATGGGTCCCTGCTCCCGTGCGCAAGTGCGCACCAGGCAGCAGGGACGACGGCTAGGCCGTGACCCCCAGCGCCTTCCATTCGCGCAACGCTTGCGCATCGCGCGGCGAGACGTCGGGATACTCAGGGTCCTCGCCGACCGTGGGGAGGATCTTCCACGAGCGCGCGCATTTGGTGCCGACCGCCTTCTCGACCACGACCGCAACACCCGGCACCGCATCGAGGCGGAACGCGGTGGCCGGCGCCTCGCCCTCGCGCACCTCGTAGTTCGAGGTGATGCAGACCTCGGCGAGATCGATGTCGAACAGCGCGGCCAGCATCTGTCTGTCGGCGACGTAGATCACCGGCGAGGCTTCGAGCGACGAGCCGATCTTCTTGTCCTTGCGCTCCAGTTCGAGCGCGCCGGTGACGACGCGGCGGACGTTGCGGATCGTCTCCCATTTCGCCGCCAGCGCATCGTTGCGGAACTGCTCGAGACCTTCCGGGAATAGCGTGAGATGCACCGAGGGCTCGGCATTCGGCCGGTACATCCGCCAGGCTTCGTCGGTCGTGAAGCTCAGGATCGGCGCCAGCCATTTCAGGATCGCGTCGCAGAGCAGGTCGATCGTGGTCAGCGCCGCCTTGCGCGCCACTGAGGACGGCGGATCGCAATACAGCGTGTCCTTGCGGATATCGAAATAGAACGCCGACAGCTCGGAGTTCATGAACGCCGCGAGGCTCGCGACCACGGTCTTGTAGTCGAACGCGGCATAGGCGTTGCGGATGGTCTCGGCGTGGCCGGCCAGTTCGTGCAGCATCAGCCGTTCAAGCTCGGGCATCTCGGCAAAGCCAACCTTCTCAGCTTGCTTGAAGTGATGCAGCGTGCCGAGCATCCAGCGGATCGAGTTGCGCAGCTTGCGATAGGTCTCGACGGTGTTTTTCAGGATCTCCGGACCGATGCGCTGGTCGTCGGCGTAGTCGGTGGCGCAGACCCAGAGGCGCAGGATATCCGCGCCGGAATTTGCGATCACGTCCTGCGGCTGGACCGTGTTGCCGAGCGACTTCGACATCTTGCGGCCGTTCTCGTCCAGCGTGAAGCCGTGGGTAAGCACGATGTCATAGGGCGCGCGGCCGCGCGTGCCGGCGCTTTCCAGCAGCGAGGAGTGGAACCAGCCGCGATGCTGGTCGCTCCCTTCCAGGTACATCACGGTGTCGTTGCCGCCGTCGACCTTGCGGACAATGTTGCCGAGCTGCGGGAAGTTTTGGCGGTCCTCCAGCACGAAGGCGTGCGTCGAGCCGGAATCGAACCAGACGTCGCAGATGTCGTCGACCTTCTTCCAGTCTTCCGAGGCGCGGGTGCCGAGGAAGCGCTCGCGGGCGCCGTCCATGTACCAGGCGTCGGCGCCTTCCTCCATGAAGGCCTCGGCGATGCGCTGGTTGACGACCTCGTCTTGCAGGATCTCGGCCGAGCCGTCGCCGTTCTCGCGCACGAACACCGCGATCGGCACGCCCCAGGCACGCTGCCGCGAGATCACCCAGTCCGGACGGTTGGCGATCATGCCGTTGATGCGGTTCTCGCCGGCCGGCGGCACCCATTGCGTGACCGAGATCGCGTGCAGAGCGCGGGCGCGCAGCGTGTCGCCCTTCCTGGCGTGGCCGTGCTCCGCCATAGCCCCGGGCTTGCCCGGGGCGTCCACGATGTCCTTGTCCATCGCGATGAACCATTGTGGTGTGTTGCGGAAGATCACCGGCTTCTTGGAGCGCCAGGAATGCGGATACTGGTGCTTGAGGGTGCCGCGCGCGAGCAGCTTGCCGGCTCCGATCAATTCCTTGATCACCGCATCGTTGGCATCGCCCTTCTCGCCCTCGTCGGTGATCACGCGCTTGCCGATGAAGCCGGGCGCTTGCGCGGTATAGGCGCCATTTTCGTCCACAGTGTAGGGGATCGCGGTCGTGATGCTGCGGTCGGCAAGCTCTCGCCCGTTCGCCATCCAGACGTCGAAGTCCTCGCGGCCGTGGCCAGGTGCGGTGTGCACGAAACCGGTACCGGTGTCGTCGGTGACGTGGTCGCCGGCGAGCAGCGGCACGGTGAATTCATAGCCGCCGCTGAAGCCGCGCAGCGGATGGGCGCATTCGACGGCGTCTAGCGTGTCGCCGGGGATGTCGCGCAGCTTCTCATAGGCGGCGACGCGTGCCTTCTTGAACACTTCTGCCGCCAGCGCGTCGGCCAGGATCAGGAGGTCGCCCGGCTTCGCCCATTTCGCATCCGGCGCATCCGTCACCTTATAGAGGCCATAGGCGATCTTCGGCGAGAACGAGATCGCGCGGTTGCCGGGCAGCGTCCACGGCGTGGTGGTCCAGATCACGACCGAGGCATTGGCCAGCGCGCCATGTGCCGGCGAGGTGACCGGGAATTTCACCCACACCATGTCGGAGGTGTAGTCCTCGTATTCGACTTCGGCTTCGGCGAGCGCGGTCTTCTCGACCACGCTCCACATCACCGGCTTGGAGCCGCGATACAGCGTGCCGTTGGCGGCGAACTTCATCAGCTCGCGGGCGATCTGGGCCTCGGCCGGATAGCTCATCGTCTGGTAGGGATGATCCCAGTCGCCGATGATGCCGAGTCGCTTGAACTCCTCGCGCTGCACGTTGATCCAGTGCGTGGCATAGGCGCGGCATTCCCTGCGGAACGCGACCATCGCGGCAGAGTCGCGGAAATCCGGCTTCTGCTTGCCCTTGGAGCGGTAGTTCTCCTCCTCGATCTTCCATTCGATCGGCAGGCCGTGGCAGTCCCAGCCCGGCACGTAGTTGGAGTCGAAGCCGAGCATCTGCTGGCTCTTGGTCACGACGTCCTTGAGTATCTTGTTCAGCGCGTGCCCAATGTGGATGTTGCCGTTGGCGTAGGGCGGGCCGTCATGCAGCACGAATTTGGCGCGGCCCTCGGCTTCCCGGCGGAGCTTGTCGTAGAGGCCGATCTCGTTCCAGTAGTTCAGGATTTCGGGCTCGCGCTGGGGCAGGCCGGCGCGCATCGGGAATTCCGTTTGCGGCAGGTAGAGGGTCTTGGAATAGTCCCTGGTGTCAGTCTTTTGGGCGTCGGTCTTTTGCGGCTTGTCGGACATGAAGGCTCTGATCTGGCAGGTGAGGGCGCGGAAACGCGATCAATCGGGGTAAAACGACGAAATCCCGGTCTTGCGCCGAGCCCTCAGGCTCAGGCGGAAGCCGGGCCGCTAATCCGTATGATGCGCCGCGAAAACATCGGGTTTCCTTAGCAGCCAAGCGGGGAATTCGCAAAGCCCCGGTTGGCCGGCCGGACCGTCCCGCGGGAGCGCCCCTGGGGCGGCGGCGGAGGTGCCACCTCTCCCTTGGGGAGAGGTCGATTTGCGCAGCAAATCGGGTGAGGGGTTGCGGTCTATCGAGAGAGCAAGAGCCCTCACCCGGCGCTGCGCGCCGACCTCTCACCACCGGGGAGAGGTGGACCGAACCCGCGGTCAAGCTGATCTAACCTGACTTCATCCCGTCCTAAGGCTGCCGCCGCCGGGCCGGATTTCCGGCCACAATCGTGCCGGCGGCGACGTCCCGTGTCACCACGCTGCCGGCCCCGACCAGGGCACCGTCGCCGATCGTGACGCCGGGCAGGATGATGGCGCCGCCGCCGATCCAGACGTCGCTGCCGATCCGGATCGGGCGGGCGAATTCCAGCCCGGCGCGGCGGGTTTCGGCGTCGCGCGGGTGGTCGGCGGTATAGATCTGCACCGCAGGCCCGATCTGGGTGCGATCGCCGATCACGACCTCGACGACGTCAAGGATCACGCAATTGAAGTTGAGGAAGACGCCGTCGCCGAGGCTGATATTGGTGCCGTAGTCGCAGAAAAACGGCGGACGGATCACGGCATCCTTGCCGGCCCGACCAAGGCGCTCCGCAAGCAGCGCGTGCTGGTCGGCCGCCGAAGCGGCACCGGAGGCGTTGTAACGCGCCATCCATTGTTCGGCGGCGGTATGGTCCGCGGCGAGTTCCGCGTCGGGGCGATAGAGCTCGCCCGCCAGCATCTTCTGTTTCTCTGTCTTCAACCGATCACTCCGAGCTGTGGGAACGCGTCCGGCGCCGCGGCAAGTTGCGCGCGCGCCTTGGCGCTGTCGTCATCCATCTGGCGTATCAACGCCTCGATGGTGTCGAATTTCAGCTCTTCGCGAATGAAACCGATGAATGCGACATCAAGGACCGTGTCGTACAGGTCGCCCTTGAAGTCGAACAGGAACACTTCGAGCAGCGGCGCGCCGTTGTCGAAGGTCGGACGGCGTCCGAAGCTTGCGACACCGTCGAACCGTTGCGCGCCCTTGCCGACCCGCACCGCATAGATGCCATGCTTCAGGCCGCAATGCTTGTCGAGGCGGATATTGGCGGTAGGATAGCCGAGATCGCGGCCGCGCTTCTCGCCATGGATCACCTTGCCGGTGACGAACCACGGCCCGCCCAGCATCGTGGTCGCGTCAGCGACTTGCCCCTCGGCGAGCGCCATGCGAATGGCGCTGGAGGATACCGGGCGTTCTTCGATGTCGACATGGGCCTGCACATCGACCTCGATGCCGAGCCGCGGCGCCTCGCTGACCAGCAGGCTCGGCGAGCCGACCCGGCCCTTGCCGAAATGGAAGTCGTAGCCGACGGCGATCCCGCTGATGCCGAGCCGGCCGATCAGGTCGTGATGGATGAAATCCTGCGCCGAGGTCCCGGCACGCGCTTTGTCGAATGTCATGACGACGGCGCCGGCGAGCCCGGTGGCCGCGAGCAGCCGCAGCTTGTTGGTCTCGTCCGTGAGACGGAATTGCGGAGTGTTCGGGCTGAAGAAGCTGCGCGGATGCGGCTCGAAGGTCACGGCCAGCGCAGGTACGCCGCGCGCCTTGCTCATCGCGAGCGCGGCGCCGATCACCGCACGGTGACCGAGATGGACGCCATCGAAATTCCCCATTGCGACGACGGCGCCTTTCGGGATGGCGCTCGCGGGGGTGTTGTCGCGGATAACAATAAAGCCGGTGCTCATGTCAGGTGTTCTTCAAGGATTCTTAAGCATGATCGTTGCGGGCCGGACCGTGACGCGGCAGCGGCGTGGAAGTCAAGCATAGCGAAAATCGCGTCAAATCCGTAACAATCCGGATTCAGCCGGTTAACGCGCTGTTTAACGCCTGCTGGTAGTCGTTGGCGGAAAGCTGCGTTCGTGCAGAAGCCAGGTTGCGTTAGTCGTTTTGGGGGGAAAGATGGCGGTTGATTTGTCCATGCCGGTTCTGGTGGTCGATGACTACAGCACCATGATCCGCATCATCCGGAATCTTCTCAAGCAGCTTGGATTCGAGAACATCGACGATGCCTCCGACGGCTCCGCGGCGCTCAACAAGATGCGCGGCAAGAAATATGGCCTGGTGATCTCCGACTGGAATATGGAGCCGATGACCGGCTACGATCTGCTCAAGGAAGTCCGCGCCGATCCCAATCTCGCCACCACGCCCTTCATCATGATCACGGCGGAATCCAAGACCGAGAACGTGATCGCGGCCAAGAAGGCCGGCGTCAACAACTACATCGTCAAGCCGTTCAACGCCGCCACGCTGAAGACCAAGATCGAGGCGGTGTTCCCGGACATGGCGACGGCGTAAGACGCCGTTCGCATCAACCGACATTCACGTCATGCCCGGGCTTGCCCCGGGCATTTGCGTTTTTGCGCGTATAAGATTTCGGAATATTAGAAGTCTAACCCTGAGTTGCCCGACGTGTCAAGGCGACCGGTCGAACGCCGGACGCCGCGGGGCTGCTTTGCATGGGGTTGTTTTCGATATTTTGGCAGTGAGCCCCTGCGGAACTGCCCCTACCACTTCAGCTCGCGCATCAGCGCGCGCGGCGGATGGCCGAACAATTCCTTCACCGAGGCCGGATCGAGCTGCTCGATGCCCTCGAACTCCTCGGAATGGATGCCGCGGGTGACGAACAACAGGTCGATGCCGAAGGCATGGGCGCCGGTGAGGTCAGTGCGCACGGAATCCCCGATCGCGAGCACGCGGCCGAGCTCGGTCGGCTTTCCGCGGCGCTCGGCGGCCAGCGCCATCGCGCGCTCGTAGATCGGCCGATGTGGCTTGCCGTAGAAGATCACCTCGCCGTCGAGCTCGCGATAGAGTTCGGCGACCGCGCCGGCGCAGTAGATCAGCCGGTCGCCGCGCTCGACCACGATGTCCGGATTGGCGCAGACCAGCGTCAGCTTGCGCTGAAGCGCCTTTAGCAGGGTCTCGCGATAGTCCTCGGCGGATTCGGTCTCGTCGTCGAACAGGCCGGTGCAGATGATGTAGTCCGCCTGCTCCAGCGGCACCATCGTTGCATCGAGGCCGCGATGGATCGAGCTGTCGCGCTCCGGGCCGATCCAGAAGATCTTCTGGCCGGGATGATCGGCCACGAAGTGGCGCGTCAGATCGCCGGAGGAGACGATCGCGTCATAGGTGTCGTCCGCGACGCCGAGCTTGCGCAGCTGCCGTTGCACCGAATCGGCCGGCCGCGGCGCATTGGTGATCAGGATGACGGTGCCGCCGCGCTGGCGAAATGTGTGCAGCGCCTCGCAGGCCTCGGGAAACGATTCGAGCCCGTTGTGCACGACGCCCCAGATGTCCGACAGCACGACGTCGACATTGTCGACGAGGTCGCGCAGCCGCTCGACGAAACGCAGCGAGGTCATGATGCGGACTGCCGGTTAATTCGGACCGAGCGCGCGGCGAGCCAGCGCGGCGCTGCCGGTTGCGCGCGGCGGGGCTGCGGGGCTGGAGACAGGTGCTGACGTGCTGGCGCCATTGAGGTCCTGGGGGTTGGCCTGCGGAGCCTCGGCGGTAGCAGATGCCCCCTCCGGCCGCAACGGCCGCGGCGGCGCGAACAGGAACCCCTGGCCGAACCGGACGTCGTAGTCGAGCAGGTCGACCACCGAGCGCTCGCCCTCGATCCGTTCGGCGATCAGGTCGATGCCGTAGCGGCCGAGCAGGTCGGACAGGTCGGAGGGATGGATATCGGAAGCCGCGCTCTGCGCGGTGTCGAGCAGCAGCGCCGCCGGCACCTTGATGAAGCGGACGCCGCGATCGGCCAGCTCGCGCGGCTCGAGGCGAAGGTCGCTGACATGATCGATCGAGAACCGGTAGCCGCGCTGCGACAGCGCCGCGAGGTTCTCGCTCTCGACGGGACCGAGGTTGCGGAAGGTGGCCTGCTTGAACTCGAGCACGAAGGACGGCGCCAGCGCGCGGTTGGCTTCGAGGAAGTCGAGACACTGGGTGAAATGCGTCGGGTCCGACAGCGTCGCCGCTGACACGTTGCAGAACACGCCGACATCCTTGCTGCGGATCATCAGGCGGCGCAGCACCTGGACGCAGCGAAGCATCACCATGTGATCGATGCGCCCGATCAGGCCGCCGGCCTCGGCCGCCTCGATGAAGTCGTCGGCGGCGAGCACCTGGTCGCGCTCGTCGCGCAGCCGCGTCACCGCCTCGTAATAACGCACCTTGCGCTGCGGCAAGGTCACCATCGGCTGAAGGTAGATGTCGAGGCGGTTCTGCTCGATCGCGTTTCTGATCGCGCCGACAAGCTGGGCCTGGCCGCGCGAGATCGCCGATTGCGGCGAGGGGGGTGGTGGCGGCGCGAAGACGACGGTCGGCGCCGGCGGCATCGGTTGCAGCAGGTCGGCCCGCGGCGGCGCCATAGGAGCAGCGACAGGCTGCACCGCCGGACCCGAAGCCAGCAGATCCTCATGGTGGGCGACGGATGCCGCCAGCTGCCGCACCAGTCCGCCGAGTTCGTTGATCTCGCCGGCCATGCCCTGCATCCGGTCGGCACCGGTGGAATTGGCCGAGGCGACCCGGCCCTCGACCGCGGCCAGCCGCCGGCCGAATTCGGCGACCTGGCGGGCGAGGTCGGCGGTGCCGCGCGACAGGTCCGCGATCTGGCTGCCGACATCGCTGCGGTCGCGCAATCGCATCGAGACGGCGTTGTAGAGGATCAGGCAGGTGAGGGCGGTGAGCGCCACGATCGCCGATTCCGATCCGCTGATGCCCGCCACCGAGTACAGGACGAAGCCCAAAGAGGCTGCGACCAGCACCATGCAGATGGCGATGAAGATCGTCGAAATCCGAATCATGTCGCGCGCCCGCGCCCTCCGTCCGTGCGTCCCCGGAACGCGACCTTAGCACCATTGTTGATTCGACGCGGCAGTGATCTGGGGAACCGGCTGGAGCTGCACATGATTTTCGCTTCGCCGGGGACCGTAATGCTCCGGACCGGGCCGGGTTCGGTCAGAGGTCGGCGGCGGCGATCCAGAACACCTCGCCCTCGGAGTCCTCGGTGTCGAGCCAGAGCAGCGGCAGATTCGGATAGGCGGCTTCGAGATTGTCGCGGCCGCGGCCGATCTCGCACAGCAGGCCGCCCTGCGGGGTGAGATGCTGCTTCGCCTCGTCAAGCAGGCGGCGGACGATGTCGAGCCCGTCGGGGCCACCGTCGAATGCGATCTTCGGCTCGGCGCGGCACTCGCGCGGCAGCGCGGCCATGCCCTCGGCGTCGACATAGGGCGGGTTGGAAATGATCAGGTCGTAGCTGTTGTCGCCGAGCGGCTTGAACAGGTCGCCCCGATGCAGCGTCAGGCGGTCGTTGAGGCCGTGGTCGGCGACGTTGCGCGCGGCGACCTCGAGCGCATCCTTTGAGATATCGACCGCGTCGACCGCGGCATTGGCGAAATGCCGGGCGGCCAGGATCGCAAGGCAGCCGGAGCCGGTGCAGAGGTCGAGCACGCTCTCCACGTCAGCCGGATCGCCGATCAGCGAGCTGCCGTCCTCGTCGCCGCCGAAATGCGAATCCAGCAATTCGCCGATGAAGGAGCGCGGCACGATGGTGCGCTCGTCGACGTAGAACGGCAGGCCGCGCATGTAGACCTTGTTGACGAGATAGGCCGCCGGTTTGCGCGTCGCGACCCGGCGCTCGATCAGGTCGAGGATCTGCTTGCCTTCGCTCACCGTGACGCGGGCGTTGGCAAAATTCTCGAACTGCTCGGGATGCAGATGCAGCGTCTCGGAGATCAGGAACGCGGCCTCGGCCACCGGATCGGTGGTGCCGTGCGCGAACACCAGTTGGGCCGCGTTGAAGCGGCTCGTCGCATAGCGCAGGAAATCGAACAGGGTGTGCAGCTCGCCGGCGCCGACCTTGGGCGCCTTCACGGACGCTTTGTTGGACGTTTTCGACACGGCCGGGATGCGCCTCGCCGGCACCTTGCTGCGCTTGGCCATCAGGATTTGGTCCAGCGCGCGGCGGCGTCGTCGTCGTGGTCGCGCGCCTCGATCCAGTTCGTGCCGCGGGCACTTTCCTCGCGCTTCCAGAACGGCGCGCTGGTCTTCAGATAATCCATCAGGAACTCGGCGGCCTCGAACGCGGCCTGCCGGTGCGCCGAGGCGGTTACGACCAGCACGATGTTCTCGCCCGGCGCGATGCGGCCGAAGCGATGGATGACGGTAAGGCCCTGCAACGGCCAGCGCGCCAGCGCCTCGTCGGCGTGACGCCCAATCTCGGCTTCCGCCATTTCAGGATAATGTTCGAGCGTCAGTGCTGCGATCGGCTCGCCCTGCTCGCTGCCGCGGCAGATGCCGCTGAAGCTGACGACCGCGCCGATATCGGTGCGGCCCTGGCTGAGGCCTGCGATCTCGCGCGCGACATCGAAGTCGGCTTGCTGGATACGGATGGTTGCAGCGACGGCCATGGGGAATTTAACCGCCGGTCATCGGCGGGAAGAACGCGATCTCGCGGGCGCCGACGATCGCCGCATCCTGCTTGACATGGGCGTGGTCGATCGCGGCGCGGATCACCGTGGGCTTCTCGAAGGCATAAGCGTAGGCGTCGTCACGCGCGGTGAGCCAGCCGATCAGGTCGGCGACGGTGCGCACCTCGGCCGGCGGCTCGACGGTCTCCTCGGCCTTGCCGACGCGCTCGCGGACCCAGGCGAAGTATTTCAGCTTCATCCCTCATCCTCCTTGATGAGGTGATGGATGCCGGCGCGGAAGTAATCCCAGCCGGTGTAGATCGTGAAGATCGCCGACATCCACAGCAGCACGATGCCGATCAGGGTGGTAGCAGGAAACACCTGCTCGCCGGCTTCACCGGCGATCAAAAAGCCGATCGCCACCAGCTGGATCGTGGTCTTCCATTTCGCCAGCTTGGTGACGGGAACGCTGACCCTGAGCCCCGCGAGATATTCGCGCAGGCCCGAGACCAGAATCTCGCGGCACAGGATCACGATCGCCGCCCACAGCGTCCAGCCATGGATCGAGTTGTCGGCGGCCAGCATCAGCAGGCTGGAGGCGACCAGGAGCTTGTCGGCGATCGGATCGAGCATCCGGCCGAAGGCGGACTGCTGGTCCCACATCCGGGCATAGTAGCCGTCGAGATAGTCGGTGATCCCCGCCGCAATGAATACCGCCAGCGCCACCCAGCGTAGCCACAGCGGGCCGTCCAGGATCGACTGCCAGTAGACGCAGCCGATCACCACCGGGATCGCGGCGATCCGGGCGTAGGTCAGGATATTCGGGAGGGACATGGTCTTGGTCTGTCCCCGGGTCGTGGCGATGTTCATCCGTCCTACCAATACCGCTGAAGCAAGAAGGTCAACCGTGCGGGCGCCAAAGCGCGGCAACATTACGCGGAATCGTCATGGCGCCTCAGCTCGTTGTTCAAGCGTGATCTTTTCGGAACGTTGCCTGACACTTTTCCGCATCATGCCCTAGATGCCCTGTCGCAGGCGACGCCCTGATGAATAGCCTTTGGTTTAGCCCGGCTGGGCGTGGAAAAACTCGAAAATCTTGCGGGCGCTCTCGGCGCTGACGCCTGGAACCTTGCCAAGATCGGCGATCGAGGCCCGCTCGATCTCCTTGAGCGTTCCGAAGTGATGCAGCAAGGCACGTTTGCGCGACGGGCCGATCCCCGGGATCTCCTGCAATCCGGCCTCGCGGATGTCCTTCTTGCGCAGCTTGCGATGCGAGCCGATCACGAAGCGGTGGGCCTCGTCGCGCAGCCGCTGGATGAAATACAGCACCGGGTCGCGCGGCTCCAGCTTGATGGCTTCGCGGTCCGGCATGAACAGGGTTTCGCGCCCGGCGTCGCGCTCCGGCCCCTTGGCCACCGCCATCAGCGAGACCTGGGTCAGTCCGAGGTTCTGGAAGATCTCTCTCACCGCGTTGAGCTGGCCGCGGCCGCCGTCGATGATGACGAGGTCAGGCCATTGCGGGAACGAATCGTCGTCCGCCTTGTCGTTTGCGCCGTCCTTGGCGGCCTCATCCTCCGGCGGTTTCAGGCGCCGCTTGAAGCGACGTTCCAGCACCTCGCGCATCATCCCGTAGTCGTCGCCGGGCGTCAGCCCCTGCGACTTGATGTTGAACTTGCGGTACTGGTTCTTCATGAACCCGTCGGGCCCGGCCACGATCATCGCGCCGACCGCGTTGGTGCCCTGGATGTGGCTGTTGTCGTAGACCTCGATGCGCTTTGGCGTATGCGGCAGGCCGAGCGTGGTGACCATGCCCTCCAGCAGCCGGCTCTGGGTTGCGGTGTCGGCGAGCTTGCGGCCGAGCGCTTCACGCGCGTTGGTGAGCGCGTGGCCGATCAGCTCTTTCTTCTCGCCGCGCTTCGGCACCGAGACCTCGACCTTGGATCCGGCCTTGACCGAGAGCGCGTCGGCGAGCAGCGCGCTTTCCTCGATCTCGTGCGACAGCAGGATCAGCTTTGGCGGCGGCTTGTCGTCATAGAATTGCGCGAGGAACGAGGACAGCACCTCCTCGGGAGTGAAGCTCTTCTCGGCTTTCGGGAAATAGGCGCGGTTGCCCCAGTTCTGGCCGGTGCGGAAGAAGAACACCTCGACGCAGGAATAGCCGCCCTCCTGGTGGATCGCGAACACATCGGCTTCTTCCACCGTGCGCGGATTGATGCCCTGCTGCGACTGGATCGCCGACAGCGCCGCGAGGCGGTCCCGATACAGTGCCGCGGTCTCGAACTCGAGCTCGCCGGAGGCCTTCTCCATCTCGGCGGCGAGCAATTCCTTCACCGCGTGGCTGCGGCCGGAGAGGAATTCGGTCGCCTCGCGCACCAACTCGCTGTAGCCGGGGAAATCGATCTCGCGGGTGCAGGGGCCGGCGCAGCGCTTGATCTGATAGAGCAGGCAGGGCCGGGTGCGGCTTTCGAAGAAGCCGTCGGTGCAGGAGCGGATCAGGAAGGCGCGCTGCAGCGCCGTGATGGTGCGGTTGACCGCGCCGGCATTGGCGAACGGGCCGAAATAGCGGCCGGGCCGCGACTGCGCGCCGCGATGCTTGAGGATCTGCGGCGCCCAGTGGTCGCCCGAGATCAGAATGTACGGAAATGATTTGTCATCGCGCAGTTGCACATTGAAACGTGGACGAAGCTGCTTGATCAGATTGGCTTCGAGCAGCAGCGCCTCGGTCTCGGTCATGGTCGAGACGATCTCGACATGCGTGGTCGCCGCGATCATCCGCAGGATGCGTGCCGGCAGCGGCGCGTTGGCCCGCGCGTAGGACGACAGCCGCTTTTTGACGTTCTTCGCCTTGCCGACATAGAGCACGTCGTTGGCGGCGTTGAGCATGCGGTAGACGCCGGGCGAGGTCGGGGCCAGCCGCACCGCGTTCTCGATCGCGGCATGACCGACCGAGAGCGTTCCCTCGGCAACCGCCTCGTTGCCGTCCTCCGCGGCGTCGGGCAGGCGTGCGTCATCCTCGTCCTCGGCGGCGGAGGTTTCGGGATCGACGTCGCTGGTGTCGAGCGTCAGGTCGGCCCTTGTCAGGTCATCCTGCGGCAGATCGGACTTTGAACCGCGTCGCCCCTTGATCTTGGGGGCCGGCGCCGGACTCTCGGGAGAATCGTGAACCATGGGCCGTAAACTAAGCGCTCGGGCGACCGGTCGCCAGCGTTGGCGGTGTTCAAAAACAACCCCGATTGCAGCAGGTTACTGCCGCTGCACGACCGCCGGAGCGGGCCGGTAACATCTTGTTAAGACTGATGAGCGGGACGGTAACCGGGCTTAACAGCCCTTTAACTTAAAACTCTCGATAAACCTTAGCGAAAAAAGTGGAATTCCGTAACCACGCCGGCCCTGGGCCCGCGGGCTGCGGCAGTTGCGTGGTGGAGAGTACCAATGACCCGGTTTGTTGCGCGTGCGCTCGCATTGATCGTCGCAGGCTGGATGAGCTCGGCCGCGGCGGCCGACCTCAACTACGGATCGCCCTACACCGTCTATCAGCCGCTCAATGCCTATAGCTGGGCCGGCCCCTATCTCGGCGGCAACATCGGTTACGGCTGGGGTTCGGTCGAGAACAATCCGACCAAGCCGTCGGGCTTCGCCGGCGGCGTGCAGGCCGGCTACAATTTCCAGAACGGCTCACCCTGGGTGTTCGGTTTCGAGGCCGATATCCAGGGCACCACCGCGGATGACCGGTTCGCACCCTGGAAATTCTCCAACCCGTGGTTCGGCACGGTGCGTGGCCGCGCCGGCTATGCGGTCAACAACGTGCTGTTCTATGCGACTGGCGGTCTCGCCTTCGGCGAGCTTCGCGGCGAGACCTTCGGTGTATCAGAGAGCCACACCAACGCCGGCTTCACCGTCGGCGCCGGCGCCGAAATGGGCTTTGCCCCGAACTGGAGCGCCAAGATCGAGTATCTCTACGTCGATCTCGCCAACAGCAACTTCACGATCACCGGCGGTGCGTCGAACGGCTACAGCTTCAGCCTGGTTCGCGCCGGCATCAACTATCACTTCTGAGAACAAGAAAACGTCTGATCTCAACTCCCGGCCGCGCCTCGCGCGGCCGGGTTTTTCTTTGTGCTGACGATCTCGACGTTGCGTGCGGCAGCATGCGCCGCGGCATCCGCCGATCAAATCGGTGGGCCGCACGCTTCGAATATGCGGGCGGCGCAAGTCGCGTCCGCATCATGCAGGTTGGTCGTGCAGCGAGCGCGAGTACGCTCGGCAGTCAACTCACACGCAACGTTTCAATCGGCTTTCATCACGGGCAGCGCAACGCGAGCGCTCATCATGAAACCACCAGGTTGACCGCCTTCGGGCCCTTGCCCTTCTTGTCGGGTTCAACCTCGAAACTAATGCGCTGTCCTTCAGTCAGGTCCTTCAATCCTGCACGCTCGACAGCAGTGATGTGAACGAACACATCGCGGCCGCCATCGTCAGGTTTGATGAAGCCGTAGCCCCGCTCTCCGTTGAAGAACTTGACTGTCCCAGTCATGGCCATCGGGAAACTCCTCCCCCGTATTGCTCCACCGCTACGCGCACGCCGCGTAGCGTTGACCGACATTCGCTTGTCGGAAGCCTGGCCACCTGAACAGGCCGGCGTCACGCCGCCGGTCTGCCTGGATTTTATTTCGGCCTTGTCACTCCGCCGCAACCATTCGCGGAAGCGGAACGTAAAGCCAGTCGTAACAGGATGAGCATAATACGGTTCCGCGCAGATTGCCTATGCTCAAAATCGAACTTTTCAGTGGGTGCTGTCGATCAAGGTTTAGGCGTCTCGAGTCTGAAGCGCGCTGCGCCGCCCTGACCAAGCGGCTTCTCGAGTTCGGGCAGGATGATCTTCAGTTCGCCCGCCAGCGTCCATGGCGGATTCACGATCAAAAGACCGGTGGAAACGAGGCCGGCGTCGGCTTCTTGCGGCGCCACACTGAATTCCAAACGCAAGCACTTGCCGGCGGGCCGGCTGCTTGCTGCTGCGGCAGCCACGCTGCGCGCGAGCTCGTCGGTGGCTCTCCGGGATTTTACGGGGTACCACAAGAGATAGGCACCGGTCGGCCACTTCGCGTACGCTTCGGCGAACGCACGGGCCAGCCGCTCGAACTCGTCCTTTGCCTCGAACGGCGGATCGATCAGCACCAGGCCACGCCGCTCGTTCGGCGGCACGAATGCGGGCAGCGCCGTCCAGCCGTCGAGATAGACGACGCGTGCCTGCGCATCGCGCCGCAATGCGTCGATCAATTGCTTGCGCGCGGTCGGTTCGATCTCGCAGGCGGTGAGGCGGTCTTGCGGACGCAGCAGCGCGCGCGCGATCAGCGGTGAGCCGGGATAAGCTTTCAGTTCGCCGCGCGGATTGAATGCCCTGACGATGTCGAGATAGGGCGCGATCAATGGCAGCGCCTGGTCGGAGAGCCGCGCCTGCATCAGCCGCGCGATGCCGGTGAGCCATTCGCCGCCGCGCTGCGCTTCGCTCGACGTCAGGTCATAGAGCCCGGCGCCGGCATGGGTGTCGATGACGCGGAACGCGGCCTGCTTGTCCTGTAGATAGGTGAGCATGCGGACCAGCACGATGTGCTTGATGACGTCGGCAAAGTTGCCGGCATGAAAGGCGTGACGGTAGTTCATGCTGTGATCGCGCTGCGCTCCAAAGGGAGTGCATGTTGTACTGCGTGATGCCCGCGCTTGTCCCGGCCATCTACGCGACATCAGCTTGTTTCGTGACGACGTCGATAGCCGGACGGTGCGCACGAAGGCGCGCACCCTTCCGCCCGGCAGCGATGGGGAGGGCTTCAGCCGCCGCGAACCGGCGGCATCACCACCTGATCGCGGCGGCAGGCGCGGCGATCGACTTCCTCGCAGGCGCGGAATTGCAGGTCCTTGCTCATGCAGATCCGCACCTCACTGAGCCGGCCGCTGTTGCAGGTCACCGAGATCGCCGAGTTGCTGAGCCCCGGATTGGCCTTGATGAACGCGGTTTCCAGCTCGTCGGGCGCGATCGTCTTCGGCTCCGACAATTGCAGGAATTCCTCGGGGATCTTCACCGCGGCGCGCGCCTTGCGGATCGCTTCGAAATAGGCGCGTTCGCCGAGGCCGGAGCAGGTGCCGTGCTTGTCCCACTCATTGTAGATCAGCCCGGGCGCGGGCATCAGGTCGAGCATCGAGGTCATGATGTTGCGCGCGAGCCGCGGCGAGGGCCGCTGGCAGTATTCCGGAAAGCCCCGCTCATATTGCGGCCACAGCCCGTGCACCACGAAGGAGTAGGGCCGTCCGCCGCATTGCGCCTGCGTGCCGCGGCCATTGTTGCCACGCTCGCTCGCCGCCTCGCAGAACGAAGGCGACCATGACAGCGACAGCACATAGAAATCGAACTCACCCGGCGCGTTCTGGCGGCGATCCTGGGCCGAGGCACCAGCCGCACCGCACAGCATCAAGGCAGCGGAAATCAGAAATCGGGAAATGGTGACCAACCGAGGCATCAAACGCTCCCCTCACGCGACTGTTCCAAGCCTAGCAGGCATTTGGAACATTACAAGAACAAAAGCCGCCGTCTGGATGGCGGCGGCTTCCGTTTGACCAAGCTGGCCGGAGATCAGGGGCGCGCGGCCCTGCAAGACGGGTTGTACGCCCAGTTGCGGTCGAGCCCGGTCACGCACCATTCGACGCCGTCGGCAAATCCGCTGAAGCCGCCGTCCTCGATGATCGAGTAGTGCACGGTGCGGACCTTGCCGTCGCTCAGCATCACGTCGCCCGCGCAGTAGCGGCGCGGAATGTTGTCGGACTGCCAGGGCCGAAACGCGGTTTCGTGGATCCGGCTGAAGCCGGTGATCACCAGCGGCGAATTCCAGAAGGTGGCTTCCTTCTCATTGAATTGATAGCTGATCGACGGCAGGGCCCGCTCGCACGGTGCCACATTGCCGTCGTAACGCGGTCCCGACAGCCCGAAATTCAATTCGAACGGATTGGCCGCCTGGGCCGTACCGCCGAACGCCAAAAGGCCGAACACAAGTGCGGCACCGACACCGAGGCTTTGGCCGAGTTTATTGCGGGAGTTGAACAGGTTGCGCATGGGAATCCACCCGATTATCCGATGCGGCGGACGGTGCCGTGAAGCCCAGGCAAGGTCAAGTGCAGCGCGGCAACACCTGCGGAGAAGTCCGCCTCTGGCGGCCGGCTCGTTCTTTTCACGGTGGCCGGCGCACTCTATGTTGGGCCTCAGCGAAATGGAGTCTGCGATGCGAAGGAAGTTGGCCGCGTGCCTTGTTGCCGTTTGCGGGATGCTGGCCGTTGGTTCGGCGCGGGCCGATTGGTTGCAGCCGGTGCCGGCGTTCAAGGGCAATGATACCGGCGGTATCATCGCCTACTCACTGGCGACCCAGACCGACGCACGGCAGCTCGCCGTCGATCACTGCGCCTCCTACGGCAAGGTCGCCAAGTTCCTCGCGGTGCAGCGCTATCCGGGCGGCTATGTTTCGTTCGCCTGCCGCTGGGTGCCCTATGGAGCGGCTGAGAGACCGCTGCGCACGCGGTACTGAGGCCGCTCTCAATTCCTCGATCGTCCAGCCGGGAGCTCACCGCATGACCCGACAGCTTGCCTTGTTTGGTTCGGCCATTTGCCTCGTCCTGTCCACCGGCGCCGCAAGCGCCGTCGACCTGCCGATCCGCAAGCCGGGCCTGTGGGAAATGAAAATGCTGCGCACCGGCGGCCCGATGCCGGAAATCACCATGCAGCACTGCACCGACGAGACCACCGACAAGGAAATGAGCGCGGCGGCCTCGCCGATGGCCAAGGAAGTCTGTTCCAAGCACGACGTCCAGAAGACCGCCACCGGCTATGTCAGCGATAGCGTGTGCAGCGTCGCGGGCATGACGGTGCAGGGGCACTCCGAGATCGTCGGCGATTTCAATTCCGCCTATACGGTCAAGAGCACCTCGCACTCCGAGGGCGGCGCGGCCGGGACCCGCGACACCACGATGACCATCGAGGCGAAGTGGCTCGGCGCCTGCAAGAGCGACCAGAAGCCGGGCGACATCATCATGCCCGGCGGCATGAAGATGAACGTCAAGGACATGGAAAAGCTGAAGGGCCTGCTGCCCAAGCAGAAATAGCCGCAGCCCATTCGTCTGCCGCCCGATAGTTGAACACGGCCTCTCCGATGCGGAGAGGCCGTTTTGCTTTTGACCCATCACTGCACGCAGACTGCGATGCGTCACGTCGCAATGACGCGGATTGTCGATGTCGAAGACATCGCGCGCGACCACGTCATGTACGCGAGCGCCGCAAGATGAAATCAACATCATTGCGAGGGCGCATGACACCTGGTGCGAGAGATATGTGAGAGCGAAGACGCGCATCGGCTCATCGCGTTGAAGAGCTTGCTGCGACAACATGTCGGTTTTGAATCGCTCCAATGTCGTGCGTCGCGCGTGCTTCTATCGATTCTATTTTGCGCGTGTGGAGTTTCACTCATCGCGCCGATAGAAGTCCGCCTCGATCGTCGCTCGCTTCATCACGCGCGAGCGGCTCGATCGAAGATCAATCGGGGCATCTGGGGATTTGTTCGGTGGGAATGGGGTCGCGACGCAAGCATGGCTTGCTTGCATCAACGGCTGCGATCAATGCAGCGTTTCTCGGTTCGGTCTTGCTTGTGCCAATGAGCACGAACGTCGCCAGCGCTCAGGCACAGAGCAGCGCCCCGCAAAATAACACGACCGCGCTTCCCGCAGTCACGGTCGAAGATCCCGGCGCCGCCAGGAAGCGCAGTGCCGTCGCTTCAACTCGCCGCGCCAGCGCCTCGCGCGCGGCCGCGGCGAGCCGCCGCGTTGGCGCTGCAACGCCCGCTCAGAGTCAGGCTCCGCGGTCGCAGGGCGCCGGCGGCGCGATCGGCACGACGACCGGCTATGTCGCGACCGGCAGCACGGCGGGCACCAAGACCAACACGGCGCTGATCGAGACGCCGCAGTCGCTTTCCGTGGTCACGCAAAAGGAGCTCAGGGATCGCAACGTTCAGACGCTCAAGGATGCCGTCAATTACACGCCCGGCGTGACGACGACGGCGTTCGGCTATGATCCGCGGTTCGACAGCTTCTACATCCGCGGCTTCGATGCGACCTATACCGGGATCTATCGCGACGGGCTGCGCCAGGGCGGCGGCAACTTCGCCATTCCCAAGATCGAGCCTTGGGGTCTCGACAGCGTGTCGATCCTGCGCGGCCCGGCTTCCGGCCTCTACGGCCTTGGCTCTCCGGGAGGCATCGTCGACGTCACCACCAAGCGGCCGACCATGACGCCGTTCGGCGAGGTGCAGCTTCAGGCCGGCAACTATGATCGTTACCAGGGCAGCTTCGATATCGGTGGGCCGGTGCCCGGCAGCGACCAATTGTACTACCGCCTGACCGGTCTGCTGCGTGACGCAAAGACCTGGTATCCCGGCAATGACGACGATCGCGCCTATATCGCGCCGGCCCTGACCTGGCGGCCGGACGCCGATACGTCCTTCACCATCCTGAGCGAATATCAAACCAGCCGGACCGCCGCGAGCATCGGCAATTTCAACTCGCCCGACGGACAATTGACCAACATCTATTCGAACGACCCGGCGTTCAGCGCGATGGACCAGAAGCAGTATCGGATCGGCTACGCGTTCGAGCACAATGTCGACGACGTGTGGACGGTGCGGCAGAACTTCCGCTTCTACCAGGTCGACGTCGACGCGAAATACACCCAGATCGATTCCATCGACAGCGGCACCAATCTGGCCTCGCGCTCCGCCTGGCGGATCCTCGACAGCTTCAACACCGTCACGCTCGACAATCAGGCCGAGGCCAAGTTCATGCTCGGCGCGATCCGGAACACGGCGCTGTTCGGCGTCGACTACGGTCATTCCTACTACAACGACAAGATCGGTTACGGAGCGGCGCCCGACCTCAATCTGCTGACGATGAACTACGGCGCCCAGGCCATTGCCACGCCGTCATTCTCGATCTTCAACAAGCAGTCCACCGACGAGGTCGGTGTCTATGTGCAGGAGCAGGCCAAGCTCGGCGGCTTCGTCCTGACGCTCAATGGTCGCCAGAGCTGGGTCTCCCAGACCACGACGGCGGGTCTCGACGGCGTGCCGTCGACGCAGAAGGCCAACGCCTTCACCGGCCGCGCGGGCCTCTCCTACGTGTTCGACAACGGCATTGCGCCCTATGTGAGCTACGCGACGGCCTTCGCCCCGCAGGTCGGCCTCGACGTATCGGGATCGCCGTTCAGGCCGACCACCGGCGAGCAGAAGGAGATCGGCATCAAGTACCAGATGCCGCAGGTTCCACTGCTGTTGACCGCCGCGGTGTTCGACATCACCCAGGACAACGTGCTGCGCACCGATCCCAGCAACATGGCCTTCCAGGCGGCAACCGGGCAGGTCGAATCCAAGGGCGTCGAGCTCGAGGCGAAGCTGGCGCTCAAGCAGGGATTCGATCTCACCGCGGCCTACACCCATCTCAACGTCGTCATCAACCAGGGCAATCCCGACACGACCGGCAATGAGCTCTCCGGCATCCCGCGCAATTCCTTCGCCGCGTTCGGCAAATACACCTTCCAGTCCGGCGTCCCGGTCGAAGGGCTCGGGCTCGGCCTCGGTGTCCGCTACATCGGCACCAACTTCGGCAACGACCAGAACACGTTCCAGAACGCGGCGACGACGCTGTTCGATGCCGTGATCGATTACGATCTGGGCAAGCTCGACCGGCGGATGCTCGGGGCCACCATGCGCCTGAACGCGACCAACCTGTTCGACACGCAGTACCAGACCTGTCAGTCCGGCTATTGTTACTCGGGCGCACGGCGTCAGGTCATCGGCACCTTGTCGTATCGTTGGTAAGCTAGACCGGCACCCGCACCACGGCGCGCAGGCCGCCCATCGGGCTTTCGCCGAGCATGATGTCGCCGCCATGCGAGCGGGCGATGTCGCGGGCGATCGCAAGGCCGAGCCCGCTGCCGCCTTCGTCCTGGTTGCGGGCATCGTCGAGCCGCAGGAACGGCTTGAACACTTCCTCGCGCATCGCGGCGGGGATGCCGGGGCCGTCGTCGTCGACCGTGATGTTGAGATAGCGGTGGTCGCGCTGGCCGGTGATCGAGATCGTGTTGGCGTGGCGGGCGGCATTGGAGACGAGGTTGGCGAGGCAGCGCTTGAACGAGGCCGGCTTCACCGTGACGACCGGCAGGCCGTGGAACGCGACGGTCGCGATGTGGCCGTGACGCTCGGCGTCGCTGCGCAATTCCTCCAGCGCCAGCGCCATGTCGGTCGGCTGCGCGACCTCGCCGGAATCGCCGCGCGCGAAGGCGAGATAGTCCTCCAGCATCATCGACATCTCGTCGACGTCCTTGCGCATCGCGTCGATCTCGGGGCCTTCGCCGATCAGGGCCAGCTCGAGCTTGAAGCGGGTCAGGATGGTGCGCAAATCATGCGACACGCCGGCGAGCATCGCGGTGCGCTGCTCGATCGAGCGCTCGACGCGCGCCTTCATCTCGATGAAGGCCTGCGCCGCGCGCCGCACCTCGCGCGCACCGCGCGGCCGGAAGTTCGGCGCCTCGCGGCCTTTGCCGAAACTTTCCGCGGCATCAGCGAGCCGCAGGATCGGCTTGATCTGGTTGCGCAGGAACAGCACCGCGACGATCAGCAGGATGGTCGAGGTGCCGAGCATCCAGAAGATGAAGATCTCCGAATTGGAGGCGTAGGCCGCGCTGCGCTGCGCGAAGATCCGCATCACCGAATCGTCGAGCTGGACGCGGATCTCGACCAAATTGGACTTGCCGACGGTGTCGATCCAGAACGGGCGGCTGATCTGGCGGCCGAGCTGCACCGAGAGCGTCTGGTCGAGCAGCGAGAAGAACGGCTTCGGTCCCGGCGGCGGCATGTCGCCGGTGGGGAGGAAGTCGACCACCAGTTGCAGCTTCTGGGCGATGCTGCGCAGCTGGGCGCGGTCCTTGTCCTGCGGATAGGTCTTGTAGACGTCGATCAGCGCGGCGATGTCGGAGACAACAGCGGCCGACAGCCGCCGCGTCACCGTGTTCCAGTGCCGCTCCATGAACACGAAGGCGACCACGGTTTGCAGGATCACCATCGGCACGATCATGATCAGCAGCGCGCGGGCATAGAGGCCGGTCGGCATCCAGCTCTTGAACGCGTTGCCCATCCAGCCGTTCGCCTTCGAGACGCGCTGCGAGGCGTTCTTGATCAGGGTCAGGCCGGTATCGAGCGTGCTCATGACGGGTGCTCTAACGCATGATCCGGAAAAGTGTGTAGCGGTTTTCCGACAAGATCATGCCCAAGTCAGGGGGCGGCCACCAGGCGATAGCCGATGCCGCGCACCGCCTGTAGGAACAGCGGATTGGCGGGATCGTGCTCGATCTTGCGGCGCAGCCGGTTGATCTGCACGTCGACCGCGCGCTCGTTGACGGTGCCGCCAGAGGTCAGCTCGGCGCGCGGCACGGTCTCGCCGGGCGCGCTCGCGAGGATGCGCAGCATCTCGCGCTCGCGGTCGGTGAGATGGATGATCTCCTCGCCCTGGCGCAGCTCGCTGCGCTCGATGTGGAAGATGTAGGGGCCGAAGGCGATCTGCTCGACAGTCACGGTCTGCGGCGGCGCGGTGCGCTTGAGGATATTGCCGATGCGCAGCACCAGCTCGCGCGGCTCGAACGGCTTGGCGACGTAATCATCGGCGCCGATCTGCAAGCCCTCGATGCGGGCCTCCGCCTCGTGGCGGGCGGTCAGCATGATGATCGGCACCGTCGAGGAGCTGCGGATGAAGCGGGCGAGGTCGAAGCCGTTCTCGCCGGGCATCATCACGTCGAGGATCAACAGGTCGAAATGCAGTCCGAGCAGCTTGGCGCGGGCGTCGGTGGCGCTCATCGCCGTGGTGACGCGATAGCCTTCGCCGGACAGAAAGCGCGACAGCAGGTCGCGAATCCGGCGGTCGTCGTCGACCAGCAGAAGGTGCGGCGCGTCGTCGGCCGGTTCGATCGGCGCGCGCATCATGGTTGCAGCCTGCACCAGGTTCACTCCCTTGTTTTTCTGCCGCCGCCGAAGATCGCCTCGAGCACCTTGTCGGGATCGTCGCGGTCGATCATCGCGCGGAGGAACTGGCGAACCGTCTCGACGCCGGCCGGATCGATACCGGCCACCGCGCGGTTGATGCGGTCGGTCTGCAACCCCGCGAGCTTGGCGACCAGCGCCTCGCCCTTCGGCGTGGCATAGAGCAGGCGTTGCCGGCGGTCATTGTTGCCGGTCTTCTGCACGATGTAACCCTCGTCCAGCAGCTGCTTGAGCACCCGCCCGAGCGACTGCTTGGTGATGCGCAGCACGTCGAGCAGGTCGGCGACCTTCAGCCCGGGGTAACGGGTGACGAAGTGGATGACGCGGTGGTGGGCGCGGCCGAAGCCGAACGCCTCCAGCTCCTGGTCGGCGTCGCCGACGAAGTCGCGGTAGGCGAAGAACAGGAGCTCGATGATGTCCCAGCGCAGGTCGCGCGCGCCGGCCGAGGGAGAGTGGTCATCTCCCTGCGAATCGGGCTTGGCAGCCATGCCTGAGAAATTTATGTCAGTCATATTGACGTATCTTGGTCTCAATGTTACAAAACTGCCTGTCACGACGAAACATTAAGTCGTTTCGTCCCGGACAGCGTTTGAAGCGGCCTGAAAGAGCCTGTGAGGCGGTTTGGGCCGCAAATTGGACTACCGTGCGATTGTCGAGCGGCATCTCGGCAAACATACTGGACTTCAGCACTCCGCAAAAGCATGTCTAACCGGCATGTTGGCGATGGAAACCGGCCTTGCGGCCGGCGGTGACGTCCGTACCAGGCCGAGCCGGCAGGCCCGGGGGAAACACACCGGCGCCGGATATCGCGCCGGCAGCGACAGCGGAAAGCAAGAAAATGACTTTGAAATTCGACATCCAGCCTTCGCCGAACGTCACCTCCGACAAGGATCGCGCGGCGAAGCTCGTGGACCCGGGCTTCGGCCGCGTCTTCACCGACCATATGGCGATCGTCCGCTACAGCCAGGGCAAGGGCTGGCACAGCGCCCGCGTCGAGGCCCGCGCGAATTTTCCGCTCGATCCGGCCGGCGCGGTGCTGCACTACGCCCAGGAAATTTTCGAGGGCCTCAAGGCCTACAAGCGCGACGATGGCGGCGTGAACCTGTTCCGTCCGGATGCCAATGCCCGCCGCTTCCACGATTCGGCCGAGCGCATGGCGATGGCGCCGCTGCCCGAGGACGTGTTCATCGAGGCGGTCGAGCAACTGGTGCGGATCGATCGCGCCTGGATTCCGGGCGGCGAGGGCAGTCTCTATCTGCGGCCGTTCATGATCGCGAGCGAGATCTTTCTCGGCGTGAAGCCGTCGGCCGAATACATCTTCTCGGTGATCGCATCTCCGGTCGGCTCCTATTTCAAGGGCGGCCCCGCGCCGGTGTCGATCTGGGTGTCGGAGAACTACACGCGCGCCGCGATCGGCGGCACTGGCGCGGTCAAGTGCGGCGGCAATTACGCGGCCAGCCTGCGCGCGCAGGCCGAGGCGATCGATCGCGGCTGCGACCAGGTCGTGTTCCTCGATGCGGTCGAGCGCCGCTACATCGAGGAGCTCGGCGGCATGAACATCTTCTTCGCGTTCGACGACGGCTCGATCTCGACGCCGCCGCTCGGCACCATCCTGCCCGGCATCACCCGCGACTCGATCATCGCGCTCGCCAAGGATTCCGGCACCCGCGTGCGCGAGGAGCCCTATACGATCCAGCAGTGGCGCGCCGATGCCGCCAGCGGCAAGCTGAAAGAGGCGTTCGCCTGCGGCACCGCCGCCGTGATCTCGCCGATCGGCAAGGTGTGCTCGGCGAGCGGCGACTTCCAGATCAGCGGCGGCGTCGCCGGCCCGGTCGCCATGGGGCTGCGCAAGAAGCTGGTCGACATCCAGTACGGCCGCACCAACGACCCGCACAACTGGATCCGCAGCGTCGCGTAAGGTGAGTGCGCTCTCTCACTCCCTCGCCCCGGCCTTGCGGGGAGAGGGGGGGTGAGGGGCCTTCTCTCCGCGGCATCGGATTTGAAACGGGCATCGTGCCATGCCCCTCACCCGAAATTCGCTCACGCGAATTTCGACCTCTCCCCGCAGATGAGCGGGGCGAGGTTAAGATAGGCCGACGCTTGCTGTAGAGTGCGTCCGCTGCTAACTCGGGCTCATATGTGTAAGTCAGTTTTGACTTGCAGGCCCGACAAAGAACCCCAATGGCCGAAAAACCCAAAAAGCCCCAGAAACTGAAGGCGCGCCTGCCGCGCGGACTGGAAGATCGCGGCCCGGCCGCGATCAACGCCACGCGCCGCATGGTCGAGAAGATCCGCGCCGTCTACGAGCTCTACGGCTTCGAGCCGGTGGAGACGCCGGCGATGGAATACACCGACGCGCTCGGCAAGTTCCTGCCCGACCAGGACCGGCCCAACGAGGGCGTGTTCTCGTTCCAGGACGACGACGAGCAGTGGATCTCGCTGCGCTACGACCTGACCGCGCCGCTGGCGCGCTATGTCGCCGAGAATTTCGACGCGCTGCCGAAGCCATACCGGTCCTATCGGTTCGGCTATGTGTTCCGCAACGAGAAGCCCGGTCCCGGCCGCTTCCGCCAGTTCATGCAGTTCGACGCCGACACGGTCGGCTCGGCGACGCCTGCGGCCGACGCCGAGATCTGCATGATGGCGGCCGACACGATGGAAGCGCTCGGCATTCCGCGCGGCTCCTATGTCGTGAAGGTGAACAACCGCAAGGTGCTCGACGGCGTGCTCGAGGCGATCGGCCTCGGCGGTGAAGCGAATGCAGGTCGCCGTCTCACCGTGCTGCGCGCGATCGACAAGCTCGACAAGTTTTCCGCCGACGAGGTCCGCAAGCTGCTTGGTCCTGGACGCTGGGATGGTGGCGAAGAGGGCAAGGGCGACTTCACCAAGGGCGCCGAGCTGAGCCCGGCGGATGCCGATATCGTGCTCGCCGTCACGCAGCAGCGCGACGACTGGAAACAGGCGATCGCCGCGGCGGAGACCCATCTGGCGAAGAGCGAGATTGGCCAGGCCGGCGTCAGCGAGCTCGAAGAGATCGCCAAGCTGGTCGCGGCGTCCGGCTATGGCGCGGATCGCATCCGGATCGATCCCACGATCGTCCGCGGCCTCGAATACTACACCGGTCCGGTCTACGAGGTTGAGCTGCTGCTCGACACCAAGGACGAGAAGGGCCGACCGGTGCGGTTCGGCTCGGTCGGCGGCGGTGGCCGTTATGATGGCCTGGTTTCGCGCTTCCGCGGCGAGCCGGTGCCGGCGACCGGGTTCTCGATCGGCGTGTCGCGCTTGCAGGCCGCGCTGACGATGCTCGGTCAGCTCGACTCGCAAGCCGAGCTCGGTCCCGTCGTCGTCACCGTGTTCGATCGCGACCGCGTCGCCGACTATCAGAAGATGGTCGTAGTGCTGCGCCAGGCCGGCATCCGCGCCGAGCTCTATCTCGGCAATCCGAAGAACATGGGCAACCAGCTCAAATATGCCGACCGTCGCAACTCGCCCTGCGTCATCATCCAGGGCTCGGACGAGAAGGCGCGCGGCGAGGTGCAGATCAAGGATCTGATCGAGGGCGCCAAGGCTGCGGCCGCGATCGCCTCCAATCAGGAATGGCGTGAAACGCGTCCGGCGCAGTTTTCCTGTGCCGAGGCCGATCTGGTCGCCAAGGTCCGCGAGGTCCTGGCGCGGCACGGCGTGAACTGGGGATAGCTGGTGTGTCATGCGCGGGCTTGACCCGCGCGGTCATCTTCAAAAAGATGGCGCGCCTGCCGAACCGGCGGATCGCCGGTTTGCGCGTCAACGACAACCAGGGAGATATTGCAATGCCTGAGATCACCGTGAGCATGGCCGCCGGCCGCACCGAGGAGCAGAAGCTCGGCATGATGCGCGACATCACCCAGGCGCTGGTGAAGAACCTCGGCGTCGATGCCGATGCCGTCGTGATCCAGATCAACGAGGCGCCGCTGCATCACAAGATGAAGGGCGGTAAGTCGTTCGTCGAGCGCGCGGCGGCGGCGAAGAAATAATTCAGCATCGTCGTCCCGGCCTTCGCCGGGACGACACCTTTCTTGAGGCACCAATGGACGCACGTGACTTCATCAAGATCGGCATGAGCGCCGAGCGCATGCTGGTGGTGCCGCCGGAGCGCACGGTCGGGCATTTCGTGCCGGGCATGCCGATGGTCTATGCGACGCCGATGATGATCCTCGAGATGGAGATGGCGTCGGGCGATGCCATCCGCGCGGCGTTGCAGCCTGGCTGGGTCACGGTCGGGACCGAGGTCGATATCCGCCATCTGGCGGCAGCGCTTGTCGGTGCCACCGTGCGCACCACCGCGAAAGTGATCGCGGTCGAGCGCCGCGTGATCCGCTTCGAGGTCGAGGCTTTCGAGGGCACGCGCAAGCTCGGCGAAGGCCGCCATGCGCGCGGCCTGATCAATGTCGAGAGTTTCAACAAGCGGCTGGCCGGGACTTCGGCGCAGTAGACGACTACTTCGCCAATTCCTTCGAGCGCTTCGTTGCCGCGGCGATGGCGCGGGTCATCAGCGGCTGGAGGCCGTCATTGGCCATCAACACCTCCAGCGCCGCGGCCGTGGTGCCGCCGGGTGAGGTGACGTTTTGCCGCAACGTCGCCGACGGCAGATCGGAGCGGTGCAGCAGCTCGCCGGAGCCGGCGACGGTCGCGCGCGCCAGCGTGGTCGCGAGCCCTTCGGGCAGGCCGGCCGCGACGCCGGCGCGGGCCAGTTCTTCGGCGAGCAGGAAGACATAGGCCGGCCCGGAGCCGGAGACCGCGGTCACCGCGTCCATCAGGCTCTCATCGTCGACCCATTCGACGAGACCGGTTGCCTTCAGCAGTGCATCCGTCATGGCGCGCTGCGCGGCGGTGACGCGCTTTGCCGGCACCGCGACCGTGATGCCGCGGCCGATCGCCGCCGGCGTGTTCGGCATCGCGCGCACGACAGCGCCGCCGACCACCTCTTCAAGAACTGACATGGTCGTGCCGGCCATGATCGAGACCACCAGCGTCGAGGGACCGACGAGGGCCTTCAGCGCGGCGCCGGCGTCGCGGAACGATTGCGGCTTCACGGCGACGACGAGCGTGTCGACCGTGCCGATCTCCTTCGCCTGCGGATTGAGCCGCACGCCCCTTGCGCCGAGCGCGGAGATATCAGGTGAAAGGTGCGGATCGATCACCACGACCTGCTGCGGCGAAAGGCCCTGCGCGAGCCAACCGGTCAGCATCGCGCCGCCCATCTTGCCCGCGCCCGCGAGCGCGATGGTGCCGGATGAACCTTTCAACGAGCTGCTGGATGTGTTCACGGCTGTCACCACCATTCGTCGTCCCGGCGAAGGCCGGGACCCATGACCACAGGCGGTTCTAGTGAAGCGAGGCGGGAGCCACAAGCAGTTTGCTTAAGCCCAGGGACCACGGAGTATAGGTCCCGGCCTTCGCCGGGACGCCCTCGAATGTGTGGATGCGCCGGAACGAAACCCTTATGCTTCGCCCTCGGTGTCGAACATCGCCGCCGCCATCGCCTCGGCGGTCGACTTGCCTGCCCACACCACGAACTGGAACGCCGGGTAGTAGCGCTCGCAGGCGTGGATCGCATTGACCACCATGGCCTCGCACTGCGCGGTGGAAGCGGTGAGGCCGCCGGGCAGCACCAGCGCCTGGCGGTGCATCACCATGCCGGTGTGGGTCCACAGGTCGAAATGGCCGACCCATAATTGTTCGTTGATCGCGGCGACCAGACGCTGCACCTCGGCGCGTCGCGCCTGCGGCATCTTCATGTCGAAGGCGCAGGCGAGATGCAGCGCATCGATCTCACCCATCCAGGTGAACGAGAGCTGATAGTCGATCCAGTCTCCCTTGGAGACGATCGTCACCTCGTCTTCGCCGGAACGCTCGAACGCCCAGTTGTTGTCGGTGGCGATATCTTCGACCACCGCAAGCGGGTTGTTCCGGGAATCGATAATGCTTTCGAGGAGGGACATGCCGTCTCGGACCTTGTTCTTATGATCGCTTGATACGCACACGGAAGCCGGCACTTGCGACATACTGCGTCGTGGCCGAGTGCAGCTCCTTGATTGGGCTTCCGGATGCCCCTGGACCTGACGTCGATGAAGTGATGTGATTTGCGGAATCCGCGCAACCGCACGCCGAGTCCGTCCACAGCCAAAGCGCGCATCGTCCACAGCTGATCTCCGCCACACTTGTGATTTTGCGAACAAATCGGAATCTTCGTGGTCGGTAAACGATTTGTTAACCATTTGCCGGCGCTGCGCCGGGTGCGTGAATCAGCCTCCCGGCGCGCTCACGTCGTCGTGCAAGAGCCGCAGCGTGCTCATGGGGACATGCCGTTTCCCCATGCCAAAGGACCTTGCCCGGCCGTCGCGGTTTGGTCATATTTCCGGTCAGGCACGTCCATTCCGGGCGTGCCGATGTTCTCAGGGCGGGGTGAAAGTCCCCACCGGCGGTAAGGGCGATGAGCCCAAGCCCGCGAGCGCCTTCGTTCCGCGAAGCGGGAGGAAGGGTCAGCAGATTCGGTGCAATTCCGAAGCCGACGGTCACAGTCCGGATGAAAGAGAACGGTTGCGGCAGCCAACGCGAGTTTCGCGTGGGCTCTTGTCGTTGTCCGTATGCCCTGATTCTGGTCCTGAAAGAGGAAAGCCATGAATCAGATGTTGCAAGACGCTGAAATCCAAGAAGCTGAAATCCAAGAAGCTGAAGCCCAAACCCCGCAGTCGGAGCATGCTCCCGACACGCCGGCTCATCCGCCGGTGCCGGAGCATCCGCACTTCGCCAAGCCGCAGCGCGTTGCCTTCGTGCAGTCGTCCTGGCACCGCGACGTGGTGGAGGAGTGTCGCATCTCGTTCCTGAAGGAGATCGAGGCGCGTCACATCACCAATGTCGACGTGTTCGAGGTGCCGGGCTCGTTCGAGATCCCGCTGCACGCGCAGCTACTGGCGAAGACGCGCCGCTACACCGCGATCGTGGCGGCCGGGCTGGTCGTCGATGGCGGCATCTACCGCCACGAATTCGTCGCCGACACCGTGATCAAGGCGCTGATGGATGTGCAATTGCGCACCGAGGTGCCGGTGTTCTCGGCGGTGCTGACGCCGCAGCAATTCCACGAGACCGAGGTGCATTACGACTTCTTCCGCAAGCACTTCGTGATCAAGGGGATCGAGGTCGCGGAAGCCTGCGCCAACACGCTGCACAGCCTGGAACGTCTGCGCGGCCAGGTCGCCGCGGGGATTCCCGGCTAAGGCGCCAGCGACGTCAAAGGCCTGACACAAAAGCGATCCCGGCATGCATGCCGGGGTCGCTCTCGCTTGTCGCGTGTTCGGTTATGCTGCCGGCATAATCAGAACGCGCGGGAGGCGCCCATGACCGAACAACATTCCTCCGACTGGCTCGGCCTGTCGGGTCGCGTTGCCGTCGTCACCGGCGGGGGCGGTGGCATCGGCCGCGCCACCGCCATCAGCTTCGCGCGCGCCGGCGCCAAGGTCGCCGCGCTCGATCGCGACGAGCGTGGGCTGGCGGAGACCAAGGCCCAGCTTCGCGCGTTCGGCGACGGTCATCTCGTCGCAAGCTGCGACACGACGAGCGAAGATAATGTCGCTGATGCCGCTGACGCCGTCGTGCGCACGCTCGGTGCTTGCGACATCCTCGTCAACACCGCCGCAGTGCTGCGGCCCGGCGGGCTCGATACGCTGCCGCTCGCGGAGTGGAACGCGGTGCTGGCGGTGAACCTCACCGGCTACTTCATCTGCGCGCAGGCGTTCGGCCGCCAGATGCGCAAGGCTGGACGCGGCAGCCTGATCCACGTCGCCTCGATCGCCGCCAGCAACGCGCAGGGGCAGAGCGGCGCCTACAGCGTCAGCAAGGCCGCGGTCGTGATGCTGTCGCAGCAGCTCGCCGCCGAGTGGGGACCGCACGGCATCCGCAGCAATGTGGTCAGCCCCGGCCTCGTCGTCACGCCGATGAGCCAGGCATTCTACGATACGCCCGGGGTCACCGAGCGGCGCACCGCCGTGGTGCCGATGCGCCGGATCGGCGCGCCGCAGGACATGGCGGACGCCACCCTGTTCCTGGCGAGCGACAGGTCGTCCTACGTCAATGGCGAGGAGATCATCGTCGATGGCGGCTACGCGCGAACACTGATGAGCCACGTGCCGCGGCCGGGGTTTTAGCGACGCCGCATCCACAAGCTCGGTGTCGTCCCGGCCTCGAGCCGGGACCCATAACCACGACTGCCAATTGTTGCGCAACGCTGGGGCCACAGCTCGCTTCAGCAACGCGATCCTGTGGTTATGGGTCCCGGCTTTCGCCGGGACGACAGCAATGTCTCAATCGAACAGGCTGGAGACCGACTCTTCCGCCGCGGTACGGCCGATCGCTTCGGCGATCAGGCCGGCGATCGAGATGGTGCGGATGTTCGGGGCCTTGTTGACGGCTTCCGTCGGCAGGATCGAGTCGGTGATGACCAGCTCCTTCAGCCGCGACGAGGCGATGCGCGCGGCGGCGCCGCCGGACAGCACGCCGTGGGTGATGTAGGCCGAGACCTCCTTGGCGCCGTGCGCGATCAGCGCCTCGGCGGCGTTCACCAGCGTGCCGCCGGAGTCGACGATGTCGTCGACCAGGATGCAATTGTAACCGGCGACGTCGCCGATCACGTTCATCACCTCGGACTCACCCGGACGCTCGCGGCGCTTGTCGACGATCGCGAGCGGGGTGTTGATGCGCTTGGCAAGTCCGCGCGCACGGGCCACGCCGCCGACGTCGGGCGACACCACCATCACCTTGGCGAGGTCGAACCGTTCACGGATGTCGCGCACCATCAGGGGAGCCGCGAACAGATTGTCGGTCGGGATATCGAAGAAGCCCTGGATCTGGCCGGCATGCAGGTCGAGCGTCATGACGCGGTCGACGCCGGCATGGGCGATCAGGTTGGCGACCAGCTTGGCCGAGATCGGCGTGCGCGAGCCGGAGCGGCGATCCTGCCTGGCGTAGCCGAAATAGGGGATCACCGCCGTGATGCGGCGCGCCGAGGAGCGGCGCAGCGCGTCGGTGATGATCAGCAATTCCATCAAATTGTCGTTGGCCGGAAACGACGTCGATTGCAGGATGAACATGTCCGAGCCGCGGACGTTCTCCTGGATCTCGACGAAGATCTCCATGTCGGCGAAACGCCGGACCACGGCCTTGGTCAGTTCGATGCCAAGGCCCTTGGCGATGTCCTGCGCCAGCGCAGGATTGGAGTTGCCGGCGACGAGCTTGATTGATCCGTTCTTTGCCGACATCGATGCTTCCCCCCGCGCCTTGCTGGATACGACGTTCAGCATCTCAAGTCCTTACAGAACCGGCGGGTTTTCGGTGCGCGAGGGAATATCAGGCAGGCGCATCCGCTGGCAACCCATTAGCCCGGTTTCGCCGCCGTTTTCCTGGGCAAAAAGCACGCTTCCCCGGGAGATAACGGGGCTCAGAGCCCCGTTCCGGTGGAAACGGATCGGGGCCCCAGGTTCTTGTCGTGACGCGTTTTCCTCACGCGAACCGGTATCCAATTCGCTCGAAAACGCTTCAATTGGCGGAATAGCCGAGCGCCACGGTCTCGGGCGCGGCGGGGGCCGGGGCGCTGGCCACCGTCGGCCCACGGAGCTCCGGTGCCGGGGCCGGGCCGTCTGCCGGGCCGCCATTGATCATGCTGGAGAGGCCGCTGAGGCCGGCCTGGGCGATCCTGCGCAGCACCAGATCGTCGGCGGCGCCCCAGGCGTCGCGGCCGGCCTTGCCGGCGGGCTCTTCGCCCGAGAGGCGGAGCGCGCGTTGCTGGTTGCTGTCGTAGACGTCCCAGACCCACGCGATCATGGTGCGGCCGCGTACCACCTGTGCCGACAAATAGCTGCGCACGCGATAGGCGGCAGTGCCCTCGCGCGACACGATCGACAGGCTGCGCAGCTTGGATTCGCTGTCGAGCACGCCGACCATGCGGTCGAACACTTGCGGCGGCGGGCCGTCGATCGATTCGAACGCAACGGTCGCGCCGCTGCTCGCCGGGGTGGCCATGGCATAGGAGTCAGCCACATTGCCGCCGGCCGCACAGCCGCCGAGCGCGCTCGCGATCGCCAGCCACGTGACTGCGAGCGTGGCACGCACGACTGTCCCAGTTTGAAACTGGTGGTTTGACGCTTCCCTCATTGCGTCCTGCGATATCGTTAAAACGGCTTAACGTCTAGGGCAGGACGGCCACAGCCCTTAACCGATCCGGCGGGGCTGTGGCGCTGGGGAGGACCGAATTCCTCGCCGATGCACCCGGCTCAGTCGGCCAGATGATGCTGCATGGCCTCGGTGATCCAGGTCCATTCCCGGTTGGGACTGCCGCAGGGCGGCTGGCCGCGCATGATGGCGACCAACTCCCAATAACGGGCCGCGCGTGCGTCATGCAGCGCATATTTGCTGCGAAGCCAGTTGCGGAACGCGAGGTCCGGCTGTCGCCCCAGCAACCGGGCCGACGTCTCCATCCACTCATGGGCCAGCGCCTTGCCGGTGTCCGAACCCGGTTCGAGGCCATCGGCGATCGCCTGTTTCGCCCGCGTCAGCATCGGCTCGCTGGCCTTTTGCCAGGCGGAGGGATCGAGCACGTCGCGATCCCAGACGTCGCTGGCATTGGCGCGCATGTTGGCGACAAAGGACGGATCGTTGAGGATCGCGGACAGTTCGATCCATGCATCGCATTGCTCGGGCGTCGGCTCATCGGGCAATTCGGGCACCGTCGTCTCGATCATCTGCCGCACCCAGTCGCGGTCGATATTGATGCCGTCGGACACTTTCTCGAAAAAGCGTTCGACGACGTTGCGGCGCTCAGCGCGGGACAGCTGCGTCATGGTCAGGAATCTCCTCAAATCTGCTTCGGTGAGTTGCGGTGAACGCAACGCAGCCCGCAGGGCCGAGGCGACGCGGCGCTGCGCCGCGATCTCCGCTTCCAGCGTCTCGAGGCGGAGCTTCAGTGCTTCGACGAGCGAGAGTTCCTTGGTCAGGACCTCACGGATGGCGTCGAGACCGAGCCCCGCGTCGCGCAGGCATCGGATCAGGTCGAGGCGAACCAGTTCGTCGTCGGTGAAGACGCGATAGCCGCTCGCGGTGCGGCCGGCCGGCGGCAGCAAGCCCTGATCCGAATAGAAGCGGAGCTTGCGGACACTCATTCCGCTGAGCCGTGCCGCCTCGCCGATGCTGTAGGTGCGTTGTGTCATGCGCCGCTTGTCCGGTCTCCAGCAGGTGGAGAGTCAAGCCGCTTGTCGCACAAAAATGGCGAGACTGCCCGGCGTCAGCCTTCCAGCGCGATGGCGTGGACGTGGCGGCCGTAATCGGCTTCCTTGCGGTGCACGGAGCGGCGATAGCTGAAGCAGCGTTCGTCGGAATAGGTGTCGATGCCGAGGTCGTCGATCATCAGCACGCCGGCGTTCTCCAGCCGCATGCGGATGAAACCGGCGAGATCGAACATCGCATGACCGTCGCGCTCGGCGGGCATGAAGAACATGCCGTTCTCGGCATCGGCCTCGATGAAGCGCGTCACGAATTCGTTGCCGACCTCGTAGGATTCCTTGCGGATCAACGGCCCGATCGCGGCGACGATGCCGCCGCGCTCGGCACCGAGCTTCTCCATCGCATCGATGGTCGATTCCAGCACGCCGGTCAGCGCGCCCTTCCAGCCGGCATGCGCGGCGCCGATCACCCGCGCATGGGGATCGACGAACAGGATCGGGCCGCAATCGGCCGTCGTGACCGAGATCGCAAGGCCCTCGGTGCGCGTGACGAGGGCATCGGCCTTCGGGCGCGCAGCGCCGTTCCACGGGCCGCTCACGGCCACGACATCGGGCGAATGAACCTGATGCACGCTGATCAGATGGTCGGACGGCACGCCGAGTTGCGCCGCCATCCGCCGCCGGTTCTCCGCGACCTTGGCCGGATCGTCGTGCGAGCCGAGCCCGCCATTGAGGCCGGCATAGATGCCTTCGGAGACGCCGCCCTCGCGCGAGAAGAAGGCGTGGCGCAGGCCCGGAATGGCCGACAGCAGCGGTGATCCCAATGTCATTGTTCGGCCTCGTCAGGCTGATCGCTGAGACCTGCGATCGAGGTGAGGCGCGGGTCGGAGATGGCCATGACCTTGAACATCGAGCCCATCCCGCCGCGCCCGGAATCGGTGAGGCGCTTCAGCGCGCTGGCGACGTCGGCGGAGACCTCCGGCGTCGCCTTGGCCATCAGTCCGGCGGCCCGCGCCTCGACGCCGAGACGCTTGAGGAAATCGCCCTGGGTTGCCGGCCCGTGCACATGTGCGCCGACATCCTCGGCAGCCTGCGCCAACGCCTGGAAATCGACATGCGCAGTCACGTCGGCCTGCCCCGGGTTCTTCAAGGGGTCGGCGAAGCTGTGGCGCGCGATCGCCTGGAAGGTGTCGCCGGCGTCGCTGCGCAGATGGCCGTAATCGATGATCAGCGCGGCGCCGTCCTGGTCGCGCACCCGCGTCGCCAGCTTCATGATCTCGTTGTCGGGCCGCCACTCGAACACCGCGCCGAGCGGGGCGGCGCGCACCAGCGGCGGCAGCAGCACCTCGAAATGCGGCGTCGGCTCGGCAGCAGGCGCGAAATACAGGCTGCCATTGACATCCATTCCGACCGTGCGCTCGTGCCAGCCGGTCTCGCGCCGGACCATCTGGTGCACCGGCAGCACGTCGAAATATTCGTTGGCGAGGATCACCGCCGGTCCCTCGGGCACATCGTCGATGCTGTCGTGCCAGGTGACGTTGCGCACCCCCGTCAGCGTCGCGCGCTGCTTCTCGCGCAGCACCGGATTGACCTCGACCATGTGAATGCTGAGCGACTGGTAGAGCGGCGGCAGCACGCGCAGCGCACGCAGCGCGTCCGACATCATGGTGCCGCGGCCGGGGCCGAGCTCGATCAAGCGGAGCGTCTCCGGCGAGCCGATCGCGCGCCAGATCGAGGCGCTCCACAGGCCGAGCAACTCGCCGAACATCTGGCTGACCTCGGGCGAGGTGGTGAAATCGCCCTCGCGGCCCAGCGGATCGCGCGACAGGTAATAGCCGTAGCGCGGATGCATCAGGCATAATTCCATGTAGCGCCAGACCGGCATCGGCCCGGACAGCTTGATCAGCTTCCTGATCTCATCCAGCAGCGGGGAGGGGTCGCTCACGGCGTTCCTTGGATTGTACGTGCGCTACGTTGAACTTGTTGTATTCGAGCCCGGCGCCGGCCCGCTCGCCTTGCGGCGGAGAGCGGCGGTGATGATGATAGCGCCGACAATAATCATTGGCACGGACAGCAGCATCCCCATGGTTAATCCGCCCCACAGGAAGCCGAGCTGCGGATCGGGCTCCCTGAAGTGCTCGCCGATGATCCGGGCGATGCCATAGATCGTGATGAAGCTGCCGAGGATCAGGCCGGGCCGCTTCAGTGCCCCGAGCCGGATCATGATCGCCAGCGCGGTAAACAGTACGATGCCCTCGAGGCCGGCCTCATAGAGCTGGCTCGGATGGCGCGGCAGCGGGCCGCCATTGGGGAAGATCATGGCCCAGGGCAGGCTCGGATCAGCGTGGCGGCCCCACAATTCGCTGTTGATGAAATTGGCGATGCGGCCGAGGAACAGGCCGATCGGCGCGACCGCGGTGGTGATGTCGCCGAGCGACAGGATCGGGATGTTGTTGCGGCGGGCAAACAGCATCACCGCGGCGACGCAGCCGAGGAAGCCGCCGTGGAACGACATGCCGCCCTTCCACAATTCGAGGATCTCGGAGGGGTGCGCGATGAAGAACGGCAGATTGTAGAACAGCACATAGCCGGTGCGGCCACCGACGATGATGCCGATCGTGACCCAGAGGATGAAATCGTCGAGCTGCGGCAGCGTGATCGGTGCTGGGCCGCCCCACAGCCGTTCCTTCTTGATCAGCGAGCGGGCATAGAGCCAGCCCAGCACGATGCCGACGATATAGGCCAGCGCATACCAGCGGATCACGATCGGGCCGAGCGACAGCGCGACGGGGTTGAACACCGGAAAATCGATCAGCAGGAACGGCATCTTGATCAGAGCGCTTTCGTGTAGATGGCGTAGGGCACGCCATGAATTGGCGGAGCGTCATGGACCTTGCTGAAGCCCATCTTCAGATACATCGGCAAGGCGACCGTCATGATGGGGCTCGTGTGAAGCGCGATGGCCTGGCACCGGTCGCGCCGCGCTCTGGCGAGGCATTCCGACGTCAACGCATGCCCGAGTCCCTTGCCCCTGTCGATGGGATCAACAACCAGCATGCGAATGACCGGCCATGACTGGTCGAAGAATGCGGCCTTTTTGACGCCGGGCCCGAAATAGCCGACCGCGCCGGCAAGCCGGTGGCCGAGATCGGCGACGATGATCTCGCCGCCGGAACTCAGCTCGGAGGTTCGCGACAGGCCGGCGCGCATCGCCGGCCAGTCGTCGAAGACATCGCGGAATTGGTCGAAGGCGGCGACCGCGAGCCGGTTCACCTCGTCAGCATCGGAGCTTCGATAATCTCGAATTCGCGGGCTGTCGGCCATCCCGGCTTTTGCGGCCTCAGACCAGGTTGCGGCGGTAGAGCGCGAGCAGCCGCTCCCAGTGCCGTTCGGCGGCGTCGCGGTCGTAGACCGGGCGCTTGGGGAAGGCGAAGCCGTGATGCGTGCCGGGATAGATCTCGACCTCGTTGTTCGAGCCCTTCATGCCCGCCTTGACCTGCTCGATGATCTCGGCCGGCGCGTAGATGTCGGTCTCGGCGCAGGCGAAATACAGCTCGGCCTTGGCCTTCTGCGCGGCGAGATGCGGGCTGTCGGGCTGGTCGGTTGCCAGATGCGTGCCGTAGATCGAGGCGGCAGCCTTGACCCGATCGCCGAAATGCGTGGCGGCGTTCACCGCGTAGCGGCCGCTCATGCAATAGCCGACGGTGCCGATGATCCTGGTATTGGCGGCCTTCTGCGTCTCGGCGTAGGCGAGCAGGCCCTTGGTGTCTTCCATGACCAGCGGAATGTTGAGCGAGTGCATCAGCTCGAACATGCGCTTGCGCTCCGGCGATTCCGGATCCGGATTGATCGGGCCGAGCTCCATCACGCCGGCGCGGTAATACATATTGGGCAGCATCACGTAATAGCCCGAGGTGCCGAGCCGCCGCGCCATGTCGCGCAGCTCCTCGCGGATCGCCGGCGCATCCATGTAGAAGATGACGACCGGGAAGGGGCCGCCGCGCTCGGGATGGGTGATGAAGGTGGTGGTCTTGCCGTCCTTGGTCGGGATCTCGACGGTGTGCTCGATCATGACGTTTCTGCTCGCGTTGTGATGTGCGATTTCTGTTGTGAGTTCATACGATTGCAAGGAAACCGGAGCATGACAAGGCAAGCTCCCGCGAGATCTGCCATTCGCGGCGGACTTGAACCCGATGGCGGGGATCGCCATTGTCTTATCGCGATTCAGTGAACGCGGAGAGTTTTGCCAGATGACCCAGACCAGCAACCGGTTTTTCGATGAGATCGGCCGTCTGATGAACGATGCCGCCGGCGCCGCCCAGGGCGTCAAGCGCGAGGTCGACACGGTCATGCGCAACCAGGCCGAACGCATCCTGCGCGACCTCGACGTGGTCAAGCGCGAGGAGTTCGACGCGGTCAAGGACATGGCCCGCCTGGCGCGCGAGGAGAACGAGGCGCTGAAGGCCCGGATCGCGGCGCTGGAAGCCAAGCTCGGTGGTGCCGGCTAGGCAAATCGCTCTATCCGGCCACGGCCTCGCGTCTCGCGGCGCGCAAGAAAAATCCCTTCATTTCCTTGTCATTTCGGCCCTTTGGGGCTAAAAGCCCGCCACGTCCGCGGCCCCCGCACCCCTGGAGGCTTGCTGTGGACTTGAGCATGGGCCGCGCTGCGGCCTTTAACTTTTTAAATACAAGGACTTAACGCTATGGCGACCGTCAAGGAATTGAAGGCGACCGCGCGTCCGAAGAGCGGCAAGGGGGCCGCCCGGGCAGAGCGTCGCGCCGGGAGAGTTCCCGGAGTGATCTACGGAGACAACCAGCCCCCCGTCACCATCTCGGTCGACGATCGTGAACTGCGCCAGCGAATCCTGGCGGGCCGGTTCCTGACCACGCTGTTCGATATCGATATCGAGGGCAAGAAGCACCGCGTGATTCCGCGCGACTACCACCTCGACCCGGTCAAGGACTTCCCGCTCCATGTCGACTTCATGCGGCTCGGCGAAGGCGCGACCATCCGCGTCAGCGTGCCGCTGCACGTCGTGAACGCGGAAGCCGCCCCGGGCATCAAGCGCGGTGGCACCGTGAACATCGTCACCCACGCGCTCGAACTGGAGTGCGCGGTCGACAACATTCCGCAATACATCGAAGCCGATGTCGGCAGCCTCGAGATCAGCCACTCGCTGCATCTCACCGACGTCAAGCTGCCCAAGGGCGTGAAGTCGCTGACCCGCGAGGACGCAACCCTGGTCACCATCGTGCCGCCGTCCGGCTACGCCGAAGAGCAGAAGGCCGCGGCTGCGGCGGCTGCTGGTGGCGCTGCTCCGGCCGCGGGTGCTGCGGCTCCGGCCGCTGCCGCTCCGGCTGCGGGTGCTGCGGCTCCGGCCGCGGGTGCCAAGGCTCCCGCCGGCGGTGGCGACAAGAAGAAGTAACCGATCAGGTCGGCGCGCGGTCATCCGACGGCGCGCCGATGCGGGATGCCGTGCCATGCGCCTTTTTGTTGGTCTTGGTAATCCCGGTGCGAAATACGCCAGCAACCGGCACAATATCGGTTTCCTGGCAGTCGATGAGATTGCACGGCGTCATGGTTTCGCACCATGGCGCCGTCGCTTTCAGGGCGAGACCTCCGAGGGCGTGGTCGATCGTGAGAAGGTCGTGCTGCTGAAGCCGACCACCTACATGAACGAGTCCGGGCGCGCGGTGCAGGAAGCGGCGAACTTCTTCAAGCTCGCCCCCGCCGACATCACCGTATTCCAGGACGAGCTCGAACTGCCGCCGGCCAAGGTGCGGGTCAAGATCGGCGGCGGGATCGCCGGCCATAACGGGCTGCGCTCGATCTCCGCGCATATCGGCAACGAGTACCGGCGGGTGCGGCTCGGGATCGGTCATCCCGGCGTCAAGGAACTCGTGCACAGCCACGTGCTGTCGGACTTCGCCAAGAGCGACCGGGCGTGGGTGGAGGCCTTGTGCCAAGCCGTCGCCGACAATGCCGGATTGCTGGCCGCGGGGCAGGACGCCTCGTTCGCCAACAAGGTGCATCTGACGATGCAGGCCAAGGGATTTTTCGACAAGGGTGAGAACGGCGGCGACAAGCCGGCCTGATCCCCGTGTGGTCGTGCCCGGCGCGAGCCGGACGCGACCAAGCTGGACAGAGGAAGACATGGGATTCAAATGCGGGATCGTCGGGCTACCTAACGTCGGCAAGTCGACGTTGTTCAATGCGCTGACCGAGACGGCGGCCGCCCAGGCGGCGAACTATCCGTTCTGCACCATCGAGCCGAATGTCGGCGAGGTGGCGGTGCCCGATCCGCGGCTGGAGAAGCTGTCGGCGATCGCGAAATCCGCGCAGATCATCCCGACCCGGCTGACCTTCGTCGATATCGCCGGCCTGGTGCGCGGCGCCTCGCAGGGCGAAGGCCTCGGCAACCAGTTCCTCGCCAACATCCGCGAAGTCGACGCCATCGCCCACGTGGTGCGCTGCTTCGAGGATTCCGACATCACCCATGTCGAAGGCAAGATCGCGCCGCTCGCCGACATCGAGACCATCGAGACCGAGCTGATGCTCTCCGACCTCGACAGCCTGGAGAAGCGCGTCGACAATCTGTCGAAAAAGGCCAAGGGCAACGACAAGGAGGCCAAGGAGCAGCTCGAGCTGGTCAATCGCGCGCTGGTGCTGCTGCGCGACGGCAAGCCGGCCCGCGGTATGGAACGCAAGCCGGAGGAGGAGCGGGCGTTCCGCATGCTCGGCCTCCTGACCTCGAAGCCCGTGCTCTATGTCTGCAACGTCGAGGAAGGTTCGGCCAAGGACGGCAACAATTTCTCCAAGGCGGTGTTCGAGCGTGCGAAGGCGGAGGGCGCGGTCGCGGTCGTGATCTCGGCCAAGATCGAATCCGAGATCGCGACGCTGTCGCGCGAAGAGCGTGTCGACTTCCTGGAGACGCTGGGCCTCGAAGAGGCCGGGCTCGATCGCCTGATCCGCGCCGGCTACCAGCTGCTCGACCTCATCACCTATTTCACCGTCGGCCCGAAGGAAGCCCGCGCCTGGACCATCGACCGCGGCACCAAGGCACCCGCCGCCGCCGGCGTGATCCATACCGATTTCGAGAAGGGCTTCATCCGCGCCGAGACCATCGCCTATGCCGACTACATCGCCGGCAACGGCGAAGCCGGTGCGCGCGACGCCGGCAAGCTGCGGCTCGAAGGCAAGGACTACGTCGTCGCCGACGGCGACGTGATGCATTTCCGGTTCAATACCTGATCGGTGATTCTTAGCGGCGCTCAAGGCGGCAGTGAATTAAGCGCCGCTCTCTCCCACGTCGTCCCGGGCAAGCGAAGCGTGACCCATAACCACAGGGAGTGGTTATCAAGCATGCTGGGGCCCTAGCTCACGCAAACGACCACGTCCTGTGGTTATGGGTCCCGGCCTTCGCCGGGACGTCATCGAGTATGCGGACAAGGCACGGCCAAACCGCGCTCAGCGATCCGCGCGCCCGATCACGTCCATCAGCTCGGTGATCTTGCGCCGCTGGTCGGCCTTGTCGCCGGACGAGATCGCATGCTCCACGCAATGCGCCACATGATCGCGCAGCACCTCTTCCTCGACGCGGCGTAGCGCTGCGCGCGCGGCCGCGATCTGCGTCACCACGTCGATGCAGTAACGATCTTCCTCGACCATGGTAGCCAACCCGCGGATCTGACCCTCGATCCGTTTGAGCCGTTTTAAACAGGATGTCTTGACCTCGTCTCTCATACGACGCATATACCCCCCTAGGGTATGTAAATCAAGAGGCCGGGATACGGCCGGGAAGAGTTTCGTGGCACAGGCAACGCACGACCATTCGCACGAAGATCAACACCATCATGGCGCGGCCGCGCATTCCTGCTGCGGCGGCAAGCATGATCACGACACGACGCCCGCCGAGGCGGCGTTCGCAATCGATCCGGTCTGCGGCATGAAGGTCAATCGTGCCACCGCCAAGCATCGCTTCACGTACAAGGACGAAGAGTACCTGTTTTGCAGCGGCCGCTGCCGCGAACGCTTCGAGGCCGAGCCGGAGAAATTCCTCAAGCCGCGCGAGGCGGAGCCGCCGGCGCCTGCCGGCACGATCTACACCTGCCCGATGCACCCCGAGGTGCGCCAGGTCGGTCCCGGCTCTTGCCCGATCTGCGGCATGGCGCTGGAGCCCGAGCAGGTCTCGCTCGACGACGGTCCCGATCCCGAACTGATCGACATGACCAGACGGTTCTGGATCGCGCTGGTGCTCACCTTGCCGGTGTTCGTGCTCGAGATGGGCAGCCATCTCGGGCTGATGCACCTGGTGCCGCAATCCACCTCGAACTGGATCTCGTTCGTGCTGGCGACGCCGGTGGTGCTGTGGGCCGGCGCGCCGTTCTTCGTGCGTGGCTGGCAATCGCTGGTCACGCGCAATCTCAACATGTTCACGCTGATCGCGATCGGCACCGGCGTCGCCTATCTCTACAGCGTGATCGCGACGCTGGCACCGCAGCTGTTCCCGCCGGCGTTCCGCGACATGCATGGCGCGGTCGCGGTGTATTTCGAGGCGGCGGCCGTGATTACGGTGCTGGTGCTGCTCGGCCAGGTGCTGGAGCTGCGCGCCCGCGCGCAGACCTCGGGTGCGATCCGGGCGCTGCTCGGCCTCGCGCCCAAGACCGCGCGCCGCGTCACCGACCAGGGCGACGAGGACATCGACATCGACGCGATCAAGGTCGGCGATCGCCTGCGCGTGCGCCCTGGTGAGAAGGTGCCGGTCGACGGCGTCGTCATCGAGGGTAGCGCCGTCATCGACGAATCCATGGTGACGGGTGAATCGATGCCGGTCACGAAGGCGGAAGGCCAGAATGTGATCGGCGGCACCGTCAACCAGAGCGGCGGTCTCGTGATGCGCGCCGAGAAGATCGGCCGCGACACCATGCTGTCGCGCATCGTCGACATGGTGGCGAAGGCTCAGCGGTCGCGCGCGCCGATCCAGCGGCTCGCCGACCGCGTTGCCGGCTGGTTCGTGCCGGCGGTGATCGCAGCCGCCGTGCTGGCCTTCATCGCGTGGACGGTGTTCGGCCCCGAGCCGCGGCTGAGCTTTGCGCTGGTTGCAGCCGTCACGGTGCTGATCATCGCCTGCCCCTGCGCGCTGGGACTGGCGACGCCGATGTCGATCATGGTCGGCGTCGGCCGTGGCGCACATTCCGGCATCCTGATCCGCGACGCGCAGGCGCTGGAGCGGATGGAAGCGATCGACACGCTTGTCATCGACAAGACCGGCACACTCACGGAGGGCAAGCCGAAGGTCGTACGCATCATCTCCGCCGAAGGCATCGAGGACAACGACCTGCTGCGTCTCGCCGCCAGCGTCGAGCAGGGCAGCGAGCATCCGCTGGCGCGGGCGATCATCGCGGCCGCTGCGGAGCGCGGGGTCGCGGCTTTCGCCGTCAGCAATTTTACCTCGCCCTCCGGCAAGGGGGCGACCGGCACGGTCGAGGGCAGGCAAATTGCGCTCGGCAATGCGGTGCTGATGGCCGAACTGAAGATCGCGACGGCCGCGCTGGACCAGGCGGCCGAAGCTGCACGCCGCGACGGCGCAACCGCGATCTATGTCGCGGTCGATGGCCGTGTCGCGGGCGTGATCGCGATCGCCGATCCGGTCAAGCCGTCGGCGGCGAATGCGTTGCAGGCGTTGCGTGCCGAAGGCCTGCGCATCGTGATGCTGACCGGCGACAACGAGACCACCGCGCGCGCGGTGGCGAAGACGCTTCGTATCGACGAGGTTGAGGCCGGCGTGCTGCCGGAGCGCAAGAGCGAGGTCGTGCAGCGGCTGCGCGGCGAGGGCCGCACCGTCGCGATGGCCGGCGACGGCGTCAACGATGCGCCGGCGCTCGCCGCCGCCGATGTCGGCATCGCGATGGGCGGCGGCACCGACGTCGCGATCGAGAGCGCAGGCATCACGCTGCTCACCGGTGACCTGATGGGCCTGGTCCGCGCGCGGCGCCTGTCGGTCGCGACCATGCGCAACATCCGCCAGAACCTGGCGTTCGCCTTCGTCTACAACGCCGCCGGCGTGCCGATCGCGGCGGGCGTGCTGTATCCGCTGTTCGGCATCCTGCTGTCGCCGATGGTCGGCGCCGCCGCGATGGCGCTGTCCTCGGTTAGCGTGATCGGCAACGCGCTACGGCTCACCAGGGTGAAGCTGGATTGACTTTCTTACCTCGCCCCGCGTGCGGGGAGAGGTCCGAACGCATCGTCAGATGCGTTCCGGCTGAGGGGGAGTCTCCACGAGTTCAACTGTCACTCAGCGCGCGGAGGCAGCCCCTCACCCCAACCTTCTCCCCGCATCCGCCTTCGCCCGAAGGCGGGCTTCGGCGGACAGGAGAACGGGGAGAGGGAGAAGACCCATCACGCCGGCTGCAACGCGACTTGCGCGCGGCGCTCCCTCTCGGCGTCGAGCCAGCTCGCGAGATCCTCGCTCACCTCGACCATCGGCAGCCGCACCTCGGGGCTGTCGATCAGGCCCTGTCGCCACAGCCAGTGCTTGGCCGGCGCGGGGCTCGGTTCGGCGAACAGCAGCCGGGTCAGTCCGACCACGCTCTGCCAGGCGGCCAGCGCGGCGTCGCGCTGGCCCTGTCTCAGTAGCGTGCGGATCGCGGCGAAGGTCTCGGTTTGCAGATGCGCGGACAGCAGGATCGCGCCGTCGGCGCCGTCGGACAGCGCGTCGAATGTCTGCGCGTCCTCGCCGGTCAGCACGCGGAAGCCTTCCGGCCGCCGGTTGAGCAAGTCGATCGACTGCGCCCGATCGGCGCAGCAGTCCTTCATGCCGGCGATGTTCGGATGATCCGCGAGCGCCAGCAGCGTCTCATTGGTGAGGTTCACGGCGGTGCGATAGGGAATGTTGTAGAGCACGATCGGCCACGCCGCGTGATCGGCAAGTGCGTTGAAGTGCCGCACGAGGCCGCGCTGCGAGGGTCTCGTATAGTAGGGGCTTGCGATCAGATAGCCGTTGATCGGCCAGTCGGCGGTGTCGTCCAGCGCCTCCTTCATCCCCGCGGTCGAGGCGCCGGAGAGCCCCAGGCACACCGGCAGATGGCGGGAGCTGGCACTGAGCTCGGCGAGCACGACGCTCACCAGCCCCTCCAGCTCATCCCTGCTCAGCGCCATGCCCTCACCGGAGGTTGCGCCGAGGATGAACCCGTCGACGGGGCCGCCGGCATAGTGCCGAACGAGGCGGCGCAGCGAGCTGACGTCGAGCTCGCCGTCGCGGAACGGCGTGATCAGCGGCAGCCAGAGGCCCTGCAATTGGTGGTGTAGGTCAGTCATGTTCCATCTCCTTGGGAAGACAGCCGGAGACGGGACCAACAAAAAACCCCGTCCAGGCGGCGGGGTTTCGGGATCGGTCTGAATGCGAAGGTGATCTTATCGCGCGCGATCTCGTGTCCCCGGGAGGGGAGCTTTTTTCGACGACAGGGCGGCGCACGAAGACGTGATCATCCGACAATCATGCTGCGCTGCGAGGTTGTTGTCAATGCGCATGCTGACCGGGGCGTGCGGCACGTTCGAGCATGACATGCGGATGAAAAAAAGCCGGGCCCAAGAGAGCCCGGCTTAAGGTATTGGCCACGTGAGGCCGACACAATCACCTTCCAAGAGGGATTACTGAACTTCCGCGCCACTGGAGGAGGGGGACATATGCGCGACGCGAACGCTCAGCGTGTAAGCACTATGATCCCCATCGACGCCATGCAGCAACACTCCACGTCGCATGTCAGACATGCGGAGATTCAGGGGCCTGTTGGGGCAGCGCGGGACGCCTATAACCCGGCCCCATAAGGGCCGCTTAATCAGGACGGCCAACGCTGCGCCTTGCTGACCACGAAGTCGCGGAACACCTGCACCCGGGCCACTGTCTTCAGCTCCTCCGGATAGACGAAATAGGTGTCGAGCGCGATCGAGTCGGACTCGCCGAACAACTGCACGAGGTTGTTCTGTTCGACCAGATAGTCCGGCAGCGCGGCGATGCCGAGGCCTTGCTGGCAGGCGCGCACCAGGCCCAGGATGTTGTTGACCTTGAAGTAAGGCTCGCGCGGACCGGAGCCGTTGCGGCCGGCATCGATCAACCAGCTACGGTTCTGCAGATGCGGTGGCACCTGGGCGTCGCCGAGCATGATGATGCGATGCGAGTCGAGATCATCCAGCGTGCGCGGCGTGCCGAAGCGCTTGATGTATTCCGGTGAGCAATAGGCGTGGAAGCCGATCGAGAACAGCTTGCGCTGGATCAGATCGGGCTGGGTCGGCTTGCGGGTGCGGATCGCCACGTCGGCCTCGCGCATCGACAGGTCGAGATCCTCGTCGGTGACGATCAGCGAGATCCGGATGTCGGGATAGAGCGCAACGAACTCGTCGAGCCGCGGGATCAGCCAGTTGATGCCGAGCGCCGGCGGCGTCGTGATCTTGAGGTCGCCGCTTGGCCGCTCGCGGCTGTCGGTGAGCTTGGCGCGCGCCGCCTGCAACTGCATGAAGACGTCATGCGCGGTGCGGAACAAGAGGTCACCCTGTTCGGTCAGGATCAGGCCGCGGGCGTGGCGGTGAAACAGCGACACCGAGAGCTCCTGCTCCAGCGCGCTGACCTGGCGGGAGACCGCAGATTGCGACAGGCCAAGCTGCTCGCCGGCATGCGTGAAGCTGCCTGCTTCCGCCGCCGCGTGAAAGACCTTCAGCTTGTCCCAATCCATGTCCGTAAATCCGTCGCGAGATCGTGCCATGATTATTCCGCCGCTGCGCGATCGCTCGCGCGAAGAGCCAGGAAGCGTTCCGCCTCGAGCGCTGCCATGCAGCCGAGGCCGGCGGCGGTGACCGCCTGCCGGAAAGTTTCGTCCGCCACGTCGCCGGCGGCGAACAGGCCGGGCACCGAGGTCGCGGTGGAGTTCGGCGCGACCTCGACATAGCCCGACGGTTTCAGCTTGATCTGGCCTTTGACGAGCTCCGTCGCCGGCGCATGGCCGATCGCGATGAAGACACCGTCGGTCTTGAGGTCGGTCAGTGCGCCGGTCTTGACGTTCTTCAGCCGCACATGGGTGACCTTGTTCGGGCTCTCCGAGCCGCAGATCTCGTCGATCGCGGAATCCCACACCACCTTGATCTTGGGATGCTTGAACAGCCGCTCCTGCAGGATGCGCTCGGCGCGGAAATGATCGCGGCGATGCACGATGGTGACCTGGGAGGCGTGATTGGTGAGGTACAGCGCTTCCTCGACCGCAGTGTTGCCGCCGCCGACCACCACGACTTCCTTGCCGCGGTAGAAGAAGCCGTCGCAGGTCGCGCAGGCCGACACGCCGCCGCCCTGGAATTTCTCTTCCGAAGGCAGCCCGAGCCAGCGCGCCTGGGCGCCGGTGGCGAGAATGACGGTCTCGGCGAGATAGACGTCGCCGGAATCGCAGGTCAGGCGGAACGGCCGCTGGCCGAGCTCGAGCCTGGTGACGAGATCAGTGACGATCTTGGTGCCGACATGCGCCGCCTGCTTCTCCATCTGCTCCATCAGCCAGGGGCCCTGGATCACATCGGCGAAGCCCGGATAGTTCTCGACGTCGGTGGTGATGGTGAGCTGCCCGCCCGGCTGAATGCCCTGGATCAGGATCGGTTCGAGCATCGCGCGCGCCGCGTAGATCGCTGCGGTGTAGCCGGCGGGGCCGGAACCGATGATGACGACCTTGGCATGGGTAGGCGCGGGCATTTTCAGATCCCTCTCTTTTGGGGATTTTGATCAAGGACTTGTGCGGGAAGCGCCCCGGAAGCAGGTCACGGCGGCGCCAAAAGTGTCAAATCCAAGTCTAGGATATCTGGGTAGCTATGCAAGAATTGCAATCCATGGCAGCGATTTTTCCCCGGAACTGAAGTCACATTCGCGAAATCATGCGCTGCACGCGCAATAAAATTGCGCATTGCCGGCTGGCTGCGCTATGAGAGTTACCGGCTGTCCAGCCGAGACTTTTCAAACGCCTAGGGAACTGTAGTCGCGTGTCGAAGAACCTTGACGAGATCGACCTCAAAATCCTCGCCGAGATCCAGGCCGATGGCCGAATCACCAATGTGGAACTCGCCAAACGGGTCGGTATCTCGCCGCCGCCCTGCCTGCGCCGGGTCCGGGCGCTGGAAGAGGAAGGCTACATCCAGGGATACCGCGGCCTGCTCGATCCGCGCCGCCTCGGCTACGACGTCACGGTGTTCGCCTCGGTGCATCTGTCGAGCCAGGCCGATGCCGATCTCCGCGCCTTCGAGAATTTCGTGCGCGGCGAACCGCTGGTGCGCGAATGCTGGATGCTGTCGGGCGAAGTCGATTTCATCCTCAAATGCGTCGCCCCCGACATGGCGACGTTCCAGGATTTCGTCACCCACCTGACCGCGGCGCCGCATGTGCGAAACGTCAGGACCTCGCTGGTGCTGCACAATTCCAAATATGAAGCCGCGGTGCCGCTCGGCGTGAAGGCGGCGGGCTGAGGCGCGTCGTGCAACGCACCGTCATTGCGAGGAGCGAAGCGACGGCTTGTCCGCCGTAGCCTTGGCGAAGGCGAAAGCAATCCATCGCTCCGCATATTCGGACAGATGGATTGCTTCGCGGAGCCTGTCATCGGGCGCGCATTCACGCGACCCGTTGGCTTGCAATGACGATGTTCGCCACTTCTTGGTTCGTTACTTCTTGCCCATCGCAGCGTCGACGCTGATCGGGCCCGGTCCCGAGGTCGCGAGGTAGAGGCAGGCGAAGCAGAACAGGATCGCCGCGGTGCCGTTGTTGAGCAGCGGCAGCAACACCGGCTCGGCCGGGTTCTTGAACATGTGGCCGAGGAAATACGCGAACGCCATCTCGCCCGACAGGATGAACGCGACCAGCCGCGAGAACAGGCCGATCATCAACAGCGCGCCGAGCACGAGCTCGAGCCAGCCCGCAGCCTGGATCAATGGCGGGATGTTGGCGAAGTAGGCGACCACGGGAAACTTGAAGATCTTGGCGACGCCGTACTGAAACAGCAGCAGTCCGGTGATGAACCGGAACAGGCTCAGCACGGTCGGCTGCCATTTGGAGAACATCTGGTCCATTGTCATTTACCCCCTGTTTGACACGCTGGAACATTGCACGATGCAGAACCCACACGGTGTTCGCCACCAGAGTGTGATGTCAACACCTTGCATCTGGAATCATTCCTCGCTCGATTGCAGTTGCGAGAGGGAGCTCAGTGAAACGGTGACGCGCCGCAATGCGTGTTGCGACGCAATCATCACCCGAGCCGCAGTCCCCCGACATGATTATACTGCATAAACATGTCACGGCCTCACTAGTATGGCGCGCAGCGGCTCTCTACTCACATGTCTGTCAAACAAGGGGTAAAACGCGGACATGAAAAAAGCCGCGTGCTGAGCGCGGCTTTTCTGCACCAGTCACATCGAAGTAACTATCGCCACTCGACCTTGGTGATCTCGTAGGCCTTGGCGCCGCCCGGCGCCATCACTTCCACGGTGGCGCCCTTCTTCTTGCCGATCAGCGCGCGCGCGAGCGGCGAGGTGATGGAGATGCGGCCTTTCTTGGCGTCGGCCTCGACCTCGCCGACGAGCTGCCACACCGCCTTCTTCTCGGTGTCCTCGTCGACCAGCGTCACCGTCGCGCCGAACTTGATGGTGTCGCCGGACAGTTTCGAGATGTCGATGATGTCGGCGCGCGCGAGCTTGTCCTCGAGCTCCGCGATGCGGCCCTCGTTGTGCGACTGCTCTTCCTTGGCGGCGTGATACTCGGCGTTCTCCGAGAGATCGCCGTGCGAGCGCGCCTCCGCGATATGTTCGATGATGCGCGGACGATCCTCCGACTGGCGCCTCTTGAGCTCGTCCGTCAGCGCAGCGTAGCCGCCCGCAGTCATCGGAACCTTATCCATCATCTTCGTCCTTCATCGTGCACACCCGGCGGTGCCCACGAACATCCAGTTCAGCTAACGCAGGAATCAGGACGCAAGCGCGCCCGGAAGCCCAGTGATATTCGGCCCCGCTAAGGGCCGTGACAACATCCAATCGCGCGGTGAGTTCCAGCCATTCGGCTAATTGACCGTCTCGGGCCTTCAGCCCGGGCAGCGGTCAGCTTTCGGAAAAGTAACTCTGAAGCGTGCGGACCTCAAGGTCCCCGTCCCGATAGGCCCGGATCCCCCGCGCGGCCGCCACCGCACCTGAAAGAGTGGTGTAATACGGCACTTTATGCAAGAGGGCAGCCCGCCGCAGCGAACGGCTGTCGGCCAGCGCCTGCGGACCTTCGGTGGTATTGAACACCAGCTGGACGTCGCCATTGGTGATGGCGTCGACGATGTGCGGGCGCCCTTCGAGCACCTTGTTCACCTTTTCCGTCGGCACGCCGTTGTCGCTGAGATAGCGCTGGGTGCCCGAGGTCGCCATCACCTTGAAGCCGAGCGAATGCAGCAGACGCACCGCATCGGCGATGCGCATCTTGTCGTCGCCACGCACCGAGACGAACACGGTGCCCTGGCGCGGCACGCGCGTGCCGCCGCCGAGCTGGCTCTTCGCGAACGCGACCTCGAAGGAGCGGTCGAGGCCCATCACTTCGCCGGTCGAACGCATCTCCGGGCCGAGCACGGTGTCGACGCCGGGGAAGCGCGCGAACGGGAACACGGATTCCTTCACGCCGACATGGTCGAGCTTCTTCTTCTTCAGCTTGAAGTCGGCGAGCTTCTCGCCGGCCATGATCCGTGCCGCGATCTTGGCGACCGGGGTGCCGATCACCTTGGCGACGAACGGCACCGTGCGGGACGCGCGCGGGTTGACCTCGAGCACGTAGATCTCGCCGTCCTTGATGGCGTATTGCACGTTCATCAGGCCGACCACGTCGAGACCGAGCGCGAGCTCGCGGGTCTGCCGCTCCAGCTCCTCGATGGTCTTGGCGTCGAGCGAATGCGGCGGCAGCGAGCAGGCGGAATCGCCGGAGTGGATGCCGGCTTCCTCGATGTGCTCCATGATGCCGACGACGAAGGTGTCCTTGCCGTCGGAGAGGCAGTCGACGTCGACCTCGGTGGCATCGGACAGATAGCGGTCGAACAGCAGCGGGTTCTTGCCGAGCACGGTGTTGATCTGCCCGGTCTTGTCGTTCGGGTAGCGCGCCTTGACGTCGGCGGGCACGAGCTCGGGCAGCGTGCCCAGCAGATAATCGTTGAGCTGGTTCTCCTCGCGGATGATCTGCATCGCGCGGCCGCCGAGCACGTAGGACGGACGCACCACCAGCGGCAAATCGAGATCGGCGGCGACCAGGCGGGCCTGCTCGACCGAATAGGCGATGCCGTTCTTCGGCTGCTTGAGGCGCAGCTTGTCGAGCACGCGCTTGAAGCGGTCGCGGTCCTCGGCGAGGTCGATCGCGTCGGGCGAGGTGCCGAGGATCGGCACTTCGGCGGCTTCCAGCGCGCGGGCAAGCTTCAGCGGGGTCTGGCCGCCGAACTGCACGATCACGCCGTGCAGCGTGCCGTTCTTGCGCTCGGTCGCGACGATCTCGAGCACGTCCTCGGCGGTGAGCGGCTCGAAATACAGCCGGTTGGCGGTGTCGTAGTCGGTCGACACCGTCTCCGGGTTGCAGTTGACCATGATGGTCTCGTAGCCGGCGTCCTCGAGCGCGAAGCAGGCGTGGCAGCAGCAATAGTCGAACTCGATGCCCTGGCCGATGCGGTTCGGTCCGCCGCCGAGGATGATCACCTTCTTGCGGTCGGACGGCGCGCTCTCGTCGGCGGGCTCGCCGGCGAACGGCCGCTCATAGGTCGAATACATGTAGGCGGTCGGCGAAGCGAACTCGGCCGCGCAGGTGTCGATGCGCTTGAACACCGGGCGCACCCCGAGCGCGTGGCGCTTGGCGGTGACGTCGGCCTCGGTGGTTTCGGTCAGCACGGCAAGCCGCGCGTCGGAGAAGCCCATCGCCTTCAGCGTCCGCATGCCGAACGCGTTCGGCGGCAGGCCGTTGCTGCGGACCTTGTCCTCCATCTCGACGATGGCGCGCATCTCGGCGAGGAACCAGGGATCGATCTTGCAGGAGTTGAAGATCTCCTCGTCGGTCCAGCCGAGCCGCATCGCCTGGGCGACCTGTAGGATGCGGTTCGGCGTCGGTGTGCCGAGGGCGGCGCGGATCGCGTTCTTGTCGTCGCCGCGGCCAAGCCCTTCGATGTCGATCTCGTCGAGCCCGGTCAGCCCGGTCTCGAGCCCGCGCAGCGCCTTCTGCAAGCTCTCCTGGAAGGTGCGGCCGATCGCCATCACTTCGCCGACCGACTTCATCGACGTCGTCAGGGTGGAGGAGGCGCCGGGGAATTTCTCGAACGCAAAGCGCGGAATCTTGGTGACGACGTAATCGATCGTCGGCTCGAACGAGGCCGGCGTGGCGCCGCCGGTGATGTCGTTGGCGATCTCATCGAGCGTGTAGCCGACCGCGAGCTTGGCTGCGACCTTGGCGATCGGGAAGCCGGTGGCCTTCGACGCCAGCGCCGACGAGCGCGACACGCGCGGGTTCATCTCGATCACGACCATGCGGCCGTCGACCGGGTTGATGCCGAACTGGACGTTGGAGCCGCCGGTCTCGACGCCGATCTCGCGCAGCACCGCCAGCGAGGCGTCGCGCATCACCTGGTATTCCTTGTCGGTCAAGGTCAGCGCCGGCGCGATGGTGATGGAATCGCCGGTATGCACGCCCATCGGATCGAGGTTCTCGATCGAGCAGATGATGATGCAATTGTCCTTCTTGTCGCGCACCACCTCCATCTCGTACTCTTTCCAGCCGAGCACACTTTCCTCGATCAGCACCTCGTTGGTCGGCGAGGCGTCGAGCCCGCGCTCGATGATGTCGAGGAATTCTTCCTTGTTGTAGGCGATGCCGCCGCCGGTGCCGCCCATCGTGAAAGAGGGGCGGATGATCGCGGGCAGGCCGATCTCGGACAGCGCCATCAGCGCCTCGCCGAAGGCATGCTCCTGATAGCGCTTGCGGCGGTCATTCTCGCCGAGCGTCCACTGCCGTTCGAGTTCTTCCAGCGCGGCGCCGGAAAGCTTCTCCCGCTCGGCGAGGTATTTGTCGCGGTAGGTCTTCTTCAGCGCCGAGGCGTTGGCGAGCCGCGATTTCGGCGTCTCCAGCCCGATCTTGGTCATCGCCTCGCGGAACAGTTGGCGGTCCTCGGCCTTGTCGATCGCATCGGCGGTCGCGCCGATCATCTCGACGTCGAACTTGTCGAGGGTGCCCTGGCGGCGCAGCGACAGCGCGCAGTTCAGTGCGGTCTGGCCACCCATGGTCGGCAACAGCGCAAAGCCGCCCGGTATGACGTTGCGCTCCTTCTCGATGATCTTGCCGACGATCTCGGGGGTGATCGGCTCGATATAGGTGGCGTCCGCCAGTTCCGGATCGGTCATGATGGTGGCCGGATTGGAATTGACCAGGACGACCCGGTAGCCCTCTTCCTTCAGTGCCTTCACCGCCTGCGTGCCGGAATAGTCGAATTCGCAGGCCTGGCCGATCACGATGGGGCCGGCGCCGATGATCAGGATGGTGGAGATGTCGGTTCTTTTGGGCATCAGCTCTCGCGGACTGGAATCTAGGCACAAAAAAAGGGCGCGCTGGTCGCGCGTCCCTCGGGCCATGCGCTACATCTTGTAGCGCCGGAAGCGCGATCCCTCGCGCGCGGGTGGTCTTTAGACCAGTTTCCGCACCCGCGAAACCCCCAAAAAGGCCCAATCAACCGCGATTCTGGGGGAAATTCCTCATTCGACCTATGCCCGGCTGGGGGTGCTCGGGGCGGAGGGGGAATGTTCGGCAGGGGCCCGGCTTCGCCCTGCGGGCTCGCTGCCCAGTCCGTCTACGCTTTCGCTACGCTCAAGCTACGCCGGACACGCTTTGCCCCGCCGGTCCCGCGTGACTGCGCCACGCGTAGCCCGTCAGGGCGAAGCGTGGAGGCCCGGCCTGGGTTTGAACCAGGATAAACAGTGTTGCACCACTGCCGCGTCGACGCTTCCGCCACCGGGCCGAGCGGATCATTGCTGATTATTTCGGCAGCCGCCACGTTTACTTTTGGTTAACCCTAACTTTTTTCACAACCCTTGATCCGCGCCCTTGCTCAGTGGTGCGCCACGAACGTCATTCGCCACGGATTGTGCCCGATGTTGCGCGGCGCCCGCGTGGCGCTGAATCCCGCGGCGCCGAGCTTGGCGATCATCTCGTCCTCGCCGTAGCGTTGCAGCCCGATCCTGGTGCGCAGCTGCCGGTAATCGGACAAGGCGGTCGAGGCCAGCCCGATCAGCGCATCGCGCAGGAAGCCGTGGGTCGCCGCAAACCGCAGCAGCGCCACTACGTCCCTGAACATGCCGACTTCCGGCCGCAGGATATCGCCGACCACGAATCGGCCCGACGGCTTCAGCAGGCGATGGATCACGTCGAACGCGGAGTCGAGTTCTTGCGGCGTCATGTATTGCGCCACCGAATTCATCACCACGAGATCGATCGAGTCCGCCTGCATGTTCTTCAACTCGTCGAGCGAGCGGACACGGATCCGGGTGTCGGGCGCGAAGCGCGCGACCAGCCGGCCACGGACGCCCGGCGCAGGCTCCGCCAGATAGAGCTGGGCGCAGGCACCGGCGACCTTCGTCGCCGACAGCGCCTCGCCGCAGGCATAATCCAGCACCACGGCGTCGGGCGATGCGATGTAGCCGATGATGTCGTTGGCGATGACCTGGAAATGCAGGTCGCGGTGCAGTCGGCTCGCATAGATCGTATGCGTGGAATCGTAATAGTCGATCCATTCATCCATCGCGTTGGGTATCCGGCAGAACGGTTCCTGGCTAGGAACGGGTGGGCTGGCGATGCGTTAGCGGTCCGGCGGCGAATGTTCAATGCGCCGAATGACGGGTTCCTAACAGGAAGGTCCAACGTGAGCAAAGCCAAGAGTGACACCAAGTCCGACAAGATCTCGCCGGATCTCGATACGCCGAGCGACCTGCCGCAGGCGGCGGTGGACAAGATCTCAGCCTCGCTCAACACGCTTCTGGCGGATGCCTTCGCGCTCTACCTGAAGACGAAGAATTTTCACTGGCACGTCAGCGGCCGGCACTTTCACGACTATCATTTGTTACTCGACGAGCAGTCGGACGCGATCTTCGCGACCACCGACCAGCTCGCCGAACGGGTGCGCAAGCTCGGCGGCGTGACGCTGAAGTCGATCGGCGACGTCGCCAGGCATCAGACCATCAAGGACAATGACGAGAACTATGTGCCGCCGCACGAAATGCTGCGCGAGTTGATGGAAGACAACAAGCAAATGGCCGCCGCGATGCGCAAGGCGCGCAAGCTCTGCGACGACCACGACGACTCCGGCACCGCCGGTCTGCTCGAAACCTTCATCGACGAAACCGAGCGCCGCACCTGGTTCCTGTTCGAGGCCAGCCGTCAGGAAGGCAGCAACGCGGCCTGACTTGCACACGCACGCACGTCGTCCCGGCGAAGGCCGGGACCCATAACAACCAATGGCATTTGTTACGCGGCGCTGGAGGCCCAGCGCGATGCGACAACGCCATCCTGTGGTTATGGGTCCCGGCCTTCGCCGGGACGACCGACAGGCTTCCACAGCCGCACCAGCGGCCCATCCTTCCCCATCACCGGATCGGTCGCGGGGATCGTGACCAGCGGGATCGTCTTCAGCGCCTTGGCGTGGGCCTCGGCTGTCGGCCGTTGCAAATCCATTGCCGGCCCCGGCGGATAGGCGCCGACCACGCTGAAATCGTCGCTCGCCGACAGGCATTGATGCCCGGTGCCGGCCGGCAGGATGGCGACGTCGCCGGCCGCGATCTCGAGTGCCTGCCCGTGCTCGCCGCCGAACTGCACCCGTGCACGGCCGCGGGCAACGCCCAGCACCTCATGCACGGTGGCATGGTAATGCGCGAAGTCGTAGACGCCGTTGCGCCACATCGCGCCCCAGCCATTGCTGCCGAACAGCCGCTCGATCGTAGTCTCGGGATTCTTGCCGACGTCGACCGCGCTCCGGTAGACCAGGAACGGCATCGGATTGTTCGGCACGAGCCCGTCGTCCCTGAAGACGATCGCAAGCGGCTCGGCCCCGGCTTTCACTGCGGACATGGCGATCCTCCGGCGCATCGGCTGAAGACTACAAGCGGATCAACCCGCTGTCAGGGCTCCGCGTTCCGCCGGATCACGCCGTCTTCGGCAGTTCGAACACCATGCAGGTCGTGGTCGCGTGCGCGATCAGCTTGCCCTTTTCGTCGGTGATGCGGCCTTCGGCGGTCGCGGCGCGACGCCCGGCGTTGAGCACCCGGCCTTCGGTGCGGATCTTGCCGGTATCCTTGCTCATGCCGCGGACGAAGGAGATCTTGAATTCCAGCGTGGTGTAGCCGGAGCCCTTCGGCAGGGTGGTCTGCACCGCAAGCGCCATCGCGGAATCCAGCAGGATCGCGATGTAGCCGCCATGCACCGAGCCGATCGGGTTGTAGTGCCGCAGGCCCGGCACGCTATGGATCACGACATGGCCCGTCTCGGCCGTGCAGTCGAACGGCTCGACCGTCTCCATGATCGGCGGCTCCGGCAGGGTGCGGGCGAAGATGCCGCGCACGAAGTCGAGCCCCGGCATCGATGCCATCAGCTCCAGCGAAGAGACGCCGTAGGTGGGCTTCGGGGTGGCGCTGTCGGTCATCGGGAAAGATCTCCGTCATTGCGAGCGGAGCGAAGCAATCCATCGTTCCGCACGGGATAAATGGATTGCTTCGTCGCTGCGCTCCTCGCAATGACGGATGTTGTTAGGCCGCCTGCTTCTTCTTCCGCATCAGGTCGGCGAAGCGCTGGAACAGGTAGTGCGAGTCGCGCGGGCCGGGCGAGGCTTCGGGGTGATACTGCACCGAGAACACCGGCTTGCCCTCGAGCGCGATGCCGCAATTGGAGCCGTCGAACAGCGAGATATGGGTCTGGGTGGCGCCCTTCGGCAGCGTTGCCTGATCCACCGCGAAGCCGTGGTTCATCGAGGTGATCTCGACCTTGCCGGTGGTCTCGTCCTTGACCGGATGGTTGGCGCCGTGGTGGCCCTGATGCATCTTCATGGTCCGGGCGCCGACGGCGAGGCCGAGCATCTGGTGGCCGAGGCAGATGCCGAAGGTCGGCGTGCCGGACTCGATGACCTTCTGGATCACGGGCACGGCATATTTGCCGGTCGCCGCCGGATCGCCGGGGCCGTTCGACAGGAATACGCCGTCCGGCTTCATCGCCAGGATGTCCTCGGCCGCTGTCGTCGCCGGCACCACGGTCACCTTGGCGCCGACCCCGGCGAGCAGCCGCAGGATGTTGCGCTTGATGCCGTAGTCGATCGCGACCACGTTGAATTCCGGTGCGGCCTGCTGGCCGAACCCCTTGCCCCACACCCAGGGCGTTTCATCCCAGGTGAAGCGCTGACCGGAGGTGACCATCGGCACCAAGTCCATGCCCTCGAGGCCCGGCCATTCACGGGCCTCTTCCTTCAGTCCGTGCAGGTCGAATTCGCCGGTCTTCGAATGCGCAATCACCGCATTCGGCATGCCCTTGGAGCGGATCAGCGCGGTCAGCGCCCGGGTGTCGATGCCGGACAGGCCGATGATGCCGCGCGCCTTCAGCCATTGGTCGAGGTGGCGGGTGGCGCGGTAATTCGACGGATCGGTGATCGCCGAGCGCAGGATCACGCCACGCGCGCCGGGCGTCGCGGCCATGTTCACCGTCTCGATGTCTTCCTCGTTGGTACCGACATTGCCGATATGCGGGAAGGTGAAGGTGATGAGCTGACCGGCATAGGACGGATCGGTGAGGATTTCCTCATATCCGGTCATCGCCGTGTTGAAGCAGACCTCGCCGACGGCATGGCCTTCCGCGCCGAGACCGAAGCCTTCCAGCACGGTGCCATCGGCGAGCACAAGGAGCGCGGTCGGTTTATGGTCCGGCCAGGCGGGAGCGTTTTCGGATGTTGTCATGAGCGCTTTAAATAGACGCCGCACCCTGTGGCGTCAAAGCGAAAGGACACGGATTCACACGGCAATGCCGGTCGATTTGACAGGCCGGAATGGCCTTTTAATCTAAAGTTCCCTGAATCGGCCGTTTGCTTGCCGAAAATGACCCGGTTCGGAGCCTCGCATGGACAACACGATGCCGATCCTGCTCGTCCCGGGCCTCATCTGCTCGCCGCGGATCTTTGCCCCGGTCATCCCGGCGCTGTGGCGGTGCGGCCCGGTCACGGTCGCCAACCATGTCAGGGACGACAATATGGGGGCGATCGCCCGCCGGATCCTGGCCGAGGCGCCGCCGCGCTTTGCCCTCGCCGGGCACTCGATGGGCGGCTACATCGCCTTCGAGATCATGCGGCAGGCGCCCGAGCGGGTAGCCAAGCTGGCGCTGATGAGCACCCAGGCGCGCCCCGATACGCCCGAGGCGACCGCGCGCCGTCGCGGCATGATCGAACGCGCCAAAACCGGGCAATATCGCGACGTGGTCGACGAGCTGTTTCCGGGCTTCGTGCATCCGTCGCGGCAGGGCGATGCGGGCCTGCGGCAGATCGTTGATGACATGAGCGAGGACGTCGGCGCCGAGGCCTTCATCCGCCAGCAAAACGCGGTGCTCAGCCGGCCGGATTCGCGGCCGAGCATGGCCTGGATCAAGTGCCCGACCCTGGTGCTGACCACGGATACCGACAACACCGTGCCGAATTCGCTGTCCGACGAGATGGCCAACGGCATTCCTGGGGCAAAGCTCGTGGTGCTCGCCAATTGCGGTCACCTGCCGCAGCTGGAGCAGCCGCAGGCGTGCGCCGATGCGCTGGTTCAGTGGTTGCGAAACTAGGTTGTTCTCGTGCAGCAAACTGCCTACATGAAGGGATTACCGGCTTAAGGATACCAGGATGCTGCGCGACGATATCAACACTGCGGTCAAGGAAGCGATGAAGGCGAAGGACGAGCGCAAGCTCTCCACGCTGCGCATGGTCAATTCGACCATCAAGAACGCCGACATCGACGCGCGCGGGCAGGGCAAGCCGCCACTCTCGGACGCTGATTTGCTCGGCCTCCTACAGAAGATGATCAAGCAGCGCCAGGAATCGGTCGAGCTCTACGACAAGGGCGGCCGCGCCGAACTCGCCGACCAGGAGCGGGCGGAGATTGCCGTGATCTCGGCCTACCTGCCGAAGCAGATGTCCGACGACGACGTGAAGGCCGCGATCTCGGCGATCATCGCCGAGACTGGTGCTGCCGGGATCAAGGACATGGGCAAGGTGATCGGCGCCCTGAAGGCGAAGTACGCCGGCCAGATGGATTTCGGCAAGGCCAGCGGCCTGGTGAAGGCGGCGCTCGCGGGATAGCGGCGGAGGCTTCCGATGTTTCGTGTCGCCGCGGACAGTCTGGAAGCCTATCTTGCCTTTGATCCCGCGCGGGCTGCGGATATCGAACAACTTCATGACGTGATGCGAAAGGCCGCGCCTGCGCTGAAGCGGCATTTTCATGCCGGCACGCCGGCCGGCGAGGCCGGCATGCGCATGAACATGATCGGCTACGGCCAGTTTCGTTACGCGATCAAGTCCGGCAAGTCGGCGGCCTGGCCGGTGATCGGGGTGGCGCTCCAGAAAAATTACATCAGCGTCTATGTCGCGGTGACCCGCGACGGCAAGCCGCTGGTGTCCTGCTATGCCGGCAAGCTCGGCGAATTGCGCGCCGGCGGCAACAATTTCAGCTTCGTCGCGTTCGGCGATCTGAATGCGCCGACGGTCGCTGCGTTGTTGGCCGAGGCCGCCGACATCTTCAAGGCGGATCAGGAAAATCCGGTCCGCTACATGCAGGGCGACTGAGCTCCATCCCGGCCATGCATCGTCATGCCCGGGCTTGTCCCGGGCATCCACGTCTTTACAATCCCCCTCGGCAAGATCGCCGGGTGAAGCTCGGCCACGACAAGGGACGGAAGCGACGCGCACCATGCTCAAGGAAGCCGCGACCTACGACGAGCTGACCCGCAATTTCCGCTGGGACGTCCCCGCGCGCTTCAACATGGCGACCGCGTGCTGCGATCGTCATGCTGACGGCACCGGCCGGCTCGCGCTGATCTATGTCGACGAGGATGGCGGCACCACGCGCACCTCGTTCGACGATGTCGCGGACGCCTCGCGCCGCTTCGCCAATGTGCTGACCGCCGATGGCCTGGTGCGCGGTGACCGCGTCGCGGTGTTCCTGTCGCAATCGCTCGAACTGCCGGTCGCGCATCTCGCGGCATTCCGCGCGGCGCTGATCTCGATCCCGCTGTTTGCGCTGTTCGGCGAGGATGCGCTCGAATTCCGCCTGTCGAACTCCGCGGCCAAGGCCCTTGTCACCGATGAGGCCGGCTGGGAGAAGATTGCAAGGATCCGCGATCGCCTGCCCGATTTGAAGAGTGTCTACATCGTCGGCGACAAGACGCCGGCGGGGACAAAATCGTTCTGGGGCGCGATCCGATCGGCGTCACCGCAATTCACCACGGTCGACACCTCGGCCGACGATCCGGCGCTGATCATCTACACCTCGGGCACCACGGGCAATCCGAAGGGCGCGCTGCATGCGCATCGCGTCGTGCTCGGCCATCTGCCCAACGTCGAGATGTGCCACAACTTCCTGCCGCGGCCGGGCGACCTGATGTGGACGCCGGCCGATTGGGCGTGGATCGGCGGGTTGATCAACGGCCTGTTCGCGTTCTGGTACCACGGCATCCCGATGGTCGGTCACCGCGCCCGCAAGTTCGAGCCGCAGGCGGCGATGCAGATGATGGCCGATCTCGGCATCCGCAACGTGTTCCTGCCGCCGACCGCGCTGAAGCTGATGCGGCAGGCCGATGTCAGGAATTCCGGCGTCAGGCTGCGCAGCATCTTCACCGGCGGCGAATCGCTCGGCGGCGAGCTGCTCGGCTGGGTGCGCAAGACCTTCGGCGTCGACGCCCACGAGGTGTTCGGGCAGACCGAATGCAATCTCGTGATCGGCAGCAACTCCAATCTGTTTCCGATCCGGCCGGGCTCGATGGGCCGCGCCACGCCGGGCTTCGACGTCCGCATCGTCAACGACAAGGGCGAGGAATTGCCGCGCGGACAGCGCGGCATCATCGGGGTGCGCCAGCCGTGCCCCTGCACCATGATCGAATACTGGCGCAATCCCGAGGCGACCGCGAAGAAATTTGCCGGCGAGTTTCTCTTGACCGGCGATCTCGGTGTGCAGGATGAGGACGGCTATTTCTGGTACGTCAGCCGCGAGGACGACGTCATCACCACGGCCGGCTATCGTGTCGGGCCGTCGGAGATCGAGCACACGCTGATGAAGCACCCGGCGGTCGCGATGTCGGCGGTGGTCGGCATTCCCGATCCGATCCGCACCGAATCCATCAAGGCCTGGATCGTGCTGCGGCCGGGCCATGCGCCGAGCGATACGTTGGCGCGCGAGATTCAGGAGTTCGTCAAGGTCCAGCTCGCCGCCCACGAATATCCGCGCTTCGTGCAGTTCGCGGACACCTTGCCGATGACGGCGACAGGGAAGGTGCTGCGGCGAGAGTTGAGGGCGTTGGGCTAAACCGTCGTCCCGGGCAAGCGTAGCGCGACCCGGGACCCATAACCACAGGACGCGGTTGTTGCGCGACGCTGTGGCCCCAGCGCGACTACACAACGAGGTTCGGTGGTTATGGGTCCCGGCTTTCGCCGGGACGACAGCGCTGATGTGGGGAGATCGCCGTGTGCCTCACGTCGGCATCGCAATCCCCAGCTCCTTCAGCGCTGCCAGCATGCGCTGCGGGGGCTGCATCGGGATCACCATGGCCTTGCCGGTCTCCAGCAGGCTCTTCAGGCTGGAGAGGATCGCCGGCCAGCCGGCGCGGCCGCCGGACAGGATGTCGTCGCTGATCGGGCGATCGTGCGATTGCAGCAAGGTCAGCTTGACGCCGTCGCCGGCCGGCTCGATCTCCCAGGTGACGAGCGTCGGCCCGAGCTTCTCGACGAGCTGCGGCCAGTTGACGTTGAAGGTGACGGTCAGCCGCCGCTGCGGCACGCACTCGATCACTTCGCCGGAAATATGCAGCGCGCCGTCGGGCGTGCGCACGATGTACGCGCCGCCGACCCTCTGGTCGACCTCGATCGCGTGGCCGGAGAAATACTGCCGGCTGAATTCGGCTTGCGTCAGCGCCTGCCACACCTTCTCGGACGTCGATGCGATGTAGATGGCGTAGACGATCGCTGGGTTGAATTTCTCGATGTTCATGTCCGCGCGTATCCTTCGATAGATCTTCATGGCAGGTCAGGCGCAGTCGAGCCCGAGGCTCTCGGGCGGAATCCTGAACACCTTGCCGGTCTCGAGCAGGCTCTTCAGCCCCGACAGGATCACCGGCCAGCCGTTGGCGATGCCCTCGAACAGCTTGCTGCCGATGCCGAAGCCGTCATGCGTGACGGTCAGCTTCACGACGTTGCCGAACGGCTCCAGCGTGAACACGACCTTGGTCGCCGGTTCCTTGCGCAGTTCGGGATCGGCTTCGTGCTTGAAGGTGTAGGCGAGGCGGCGCGGCCGGTCGAACTCGAGGATCTCGCCGGTGTCGGTGACCTTGCCGTTCATCACCAGCGCCACCGGCGCGCCGATCGTCCAGTTCGACCTGAGCTCGGTGTCGAACCAGTATTGCTGCGTGAACTCGCTCGATGTCAGCGCGTCCCACAGCTTCTCCGGCGTGGTCTCGATGTAGGTGACGTAGACGAAGACGGGCTTAGACATTGCTGGTCTCCTTCGCGCCGCTGGTGGGCAGGTCGGCCGGCAGTTCGCGGCCGGTCTCCAGGAAGCTCTTCAGGCTCGCAATCACCATCGGCCAGCCACCGGAGATGTCGCGCAGCGTCTTCGGGCCGAGATCGTCGTGCGTTACGGTGAGCTTGACGATCCGGCCACGCGGTTCGATATCGAAAGTGACGCGCGAGATTTGTTCGCGCTCGACGCCTTCCTTCACGACGTCCCAGCTATAGGCGAGTTTTCGCGGCGGATCGGCGATCAGCACCTCGCCCTGCATGGCGCGGCGGCCGTCCTTGGCGAAATGATAGGGCGAACCGACCTTCCAGTCGGAGGTCGCGCGATAGCCGAACCAGAAGCGCTCGGTGAACTCGCTCGATGTCAGCGCGTGCCACAGCTTCTCCGCCGTGGTCTCGATATAGGTGACGTAGACATAGTCCGGCTTACTCATCACGCTTCTCCAATTGTCGCTTCAATTCGCTGAGCGCGGCGAGCTTGCCGCGCTCGAATTTCCTGATCCACCGCTCGCCGATCTGATGGATCGGAACCGGGTTGAGGTAGTGCAGCTTCTCGCGGCCATGCTTGATCGTGGTGACGAGGTTGGCTTCCTCCAAAATCCCAAGGTGCTTGGTGACGGCCTGACGCGTCATGTCGAGGCCGTCGCAGAGTTCACCGAGCGTCTGTCCGTTCTGATCGTGAAGCCGGTCAAGCAGCGTGCGCCGTGAGGCATCCGCGAGGGCTTTGAAGACTTCATCCATGGGTTGGATAATAGGCAACCAAATGGTTGCATGTCAAGAGCGTGTGTTTGGGCGCCGGGATCACCGTGCTAGCGTTGGCCGCAGCCAGCACAGATTGGCAGGGAACTACGGGGTGGTGCGCATGGGCGGTCGCGTTACGACAATTTGCTGCACGTTTTTCCTCGTCCTGCTCGCGCATGGTGCGAGTGCCCAGCAGAAAATCGGCGACCCGCCCGAAGCCTCCAACATGAGACTGGTCGGGTGGGATGACTTGCAGGCGCGCAGTGCCTATCAACCGACCATCCATCATCAGGGCAACAGGTGGATCGCCTATATCGGCCATCACGGTGGCACCGACGACATTCCCGATCCCGTCAATCCGATGACCGGCAAGGCTGAGCCAAACGGCACCTCGATCGTCGACGTCACCGATCCCGCGCATCCAAAGTATTTGCGGCACATTCCAGGCCAGGAGGGCAGATACGAAGCCGGTGGCGCGCAGATGGTGCGGGTCTGCGACGGCAAGACCCTGCCGAAAGCCGATCGCAACGCGGTCTACATGCTGCGCGCGGTCGGCACCGAAGGGCATGAGATCTGGAACGTCGCCGATCCCGCCAATCCGGTTCTTGTGACCCACATTGGCGAAGGCTTGAAGGACACGCACAAGAACTTTTGGGAGTGCGACACCGGGATCGCCTATCTGGTGTCGGGCGCGCCGGACTGGCGCACAAGGCGCATGACCCAGGTCTACGATCTCTCCGATCCCGCGCATCCCGTGAAGATCAGGGATTTCGGCCTGCCGGGGCAGGAGCCGGGCGCCACAGGCGCGGTGCCGACCGAATTGCACGGGCCGATCTCGACCGGGCCGAAAGGCAATCGGGTTTATTTCGGCTATGGCACTGACAAGGGCGGCTTCCTGCAGATCGTCGATCGCGACAAGCTCCTGAACGGACCGAAGGCGCCGACCCCGGATAATCTGAAATTCCCGGAGATCGCGCGGATGCCGATGTCGGCGTTCAACGGCGCGCACACGGTGTTTCCGATGCCCGGCATGCCGATCGCGGAATTCGCCCGCGACAAGGACGGCAAGACGCGGGACATCGTGATGATCGTCGACGAGGCGATCCTTAACGAATGCGGCGAGGCGCGGCAGATGGTGTGGTTCGCCGACGTCACCACCGAAGCCCGGCCGATGATGATTTCGAGCTATACGGTGCCCGAGGCCTCCGGCGCGTTCTGCGAGCGCGGCGGCCGGTTCGGCTCGCATTCGTCGAACGAGAGCATGGCGCCGGTTTATTACAAGAAGCTGGCCTTCATCGCCTTCTTCAATGCCGGCGTCCGTGCACTCGACATCCGCGATCCCTATCACCCCAAGGAAGTCGGGTACTTCATTCCGTCCATCACATCGGCGACCGACAAGCGCTGCAACACCGTCGACGGCTTCTATCGGTGCAAGGTCGCGATCCAGACCAACAATGTCGAGACCGATGATCGCGGCTACATCTATGCGGTCGATCGCGCCAACACCGGCCTGCACATTCTCGAACTGACCGGCGCCGCGCGCGCCATCGCCGGCACGCCGTGAGTGCACGATGATGCGCTCCTGGCCGATCATCGCAGCGATGTTCCTGGCGCTCGGCGGGCTTTCGGCCGTCGCCGGCTACGAGATGGCGCCGCCGCGCGCGGCGCAGTGGCGCGAGATCGCCTGGCCGTTTCCGCGCGACGGCTGGCCCGTCGGCCGCGCCTTTCGTTGCAACGCGAGCGATTGCGGTGCCGACGTCGAGGTCTATGCCCGGCCGAAGCTCGGCTTCTGCAATTGCGACAGCGGGGTTGCCGATGACGACGAGGTCGACCGCGTCGCCGATGTCGACATGATCAGCCCGCGCTTCGTGCCGCGGAAGGCGGGCGACGTCGTCGATGTCGCCGAGATGCCGGGACGGATCAGGGCCTATGATCTCGATGGCCACCGCACCGCGATCGGCATCGCGGTGTCGCATCGCTGCGATCTGATGGCGGTGGCGGCGCAGGGCAGGGGCGACGTTGCAGACGTCCAGCGCGAAGTATTGGCGTTCCTGGGTTCGCGGGCGATCACGACATGGATGGTTGCTGCGATGAACGGTCGATAGAATCCGTCATGCCCGGGCTTGTCCCGGGCATCTACGCCTCTATGATCCCGGTTGCGCCACCATAAGACGTGGATAGCCGGGACGAGCCCGGCCATGGCGAGCGCTCAAACCGGAATTCGATGATGTCCCTGCAAGCCTATTTCGCCTTCGTCGCCGCCTGCATTGCGCTGGCGCTGCTGCCCGGTCCGATCGTCACGATGGTGATCGCCAATGGCCTGCGCTACGGCACGCGCGCGGCGCTGACCAATGTGCTGGGCGCGCAGGTCGGGCTCGCGATCGTGATCGGCACCGTCGCGGTCGGCCTGACCTCGCTGATGGCGACCATGGGCTACTGGTTCGACTGGGTGCGCTTCGCCGGTGCCGCCTACCTGGTCTGGCTCGGCTTCAAACTGATCCGTTCGCCGGTCGAGGGCGTCGGCACCGATGAGACACCGCCGCCGCCGCGCGGCGGCTTCTTCCTCCAGGGTTTTCTGGTGCTGCTCTCAAACCCGAAGGTCTTGGTGTTCTTCGGCGCCTTCATTCCGCAGTTCATGGACATGGACAAGCCGCACATTCCGCAGGTCGCGCTGCTCGGCATCACCTTCATGGTGACCGCCGTGCTGACCGACGCCGCCTACGCGCTGGCCGCCGGCCGCGCCCGAAAATTCTTCTCCAGGGAGCGGACGCGGCTGATGTCGCGCATCTCGGGCGGCTTCATGATCGGCGGCGGCATCTGGCTGGCGCTGACCCGGGCGCGGTGAGCCCGGCGCCGAAACAGTCGCCTGCGCGTTACACCGCGATCCGTTCCACCACGTCGCGCACCAGGCCCGTCAATAGTTCGAGCTTGTATCCGGTCATCGGCAGCGGCCTGGCTCCCGATGTCGCAAGCTCGGCGGCTTGCGCCGCGCTGGCCGCATTGGCCGGCTTGCCTTCGAGCGCCGCCGCGGACGTTGCGAGACGCAGCGGCACCGGAGCGATGCCGCCCGCGGCGATGTCGACTTGCTGGAACGTGCCGTCCGAGATCACCGCGCGCACGCAGATCTCGACCAGCGGCCATTCCGCATAGGAGCGGCTGATGGCGCGCCGGTAGAGCGCGCGCTCGCCGGCGAGCGGTGCAGGGAGCTCGATCCGCTCGATCCGTTCGCCCGGCGCGAGCAGATTGTCGGCGGTGCCGTTGCTGCCGTCGCCGAGCAGGTCGGAGATCGACAGGCCGCTGCGCTGGTCCGTGGTGAGCTTCGCGTCATAGGCCAGCAGCGCCATCGCCATCGTCGACGGATGCGGCGCCACGCAGGGGCCGAGATCGAACGCGACGTGATAGAGATGGTTGCCCGATCGTGCCGGACAGTCGGCGCCGCCCTTCTTGAGACAGGCGATCTGCGGATTGCGGTAGTACCAGCAGCGCGAGCGCTGGACGAGGTTGCCGCCGAGCGTCGCCATGTGCCGGATCTGCGGTGTAGCCAGGCCCTGTGCGGCAGCACTGATTCCGGGATAGGCCTGGGCGAGCCGCGGGTCGGATGCGATCGCGGCGATCGCGGTCAGCGCGCCGATGCGTGCCGAGCCGTTGCCATCCCAGGTGATGCCGATGGTATCGGGGCTGGCGGTGAGGTCGATGATCGACCCGCACGACAGGCCGCTGCGGCGGCGCTCCGACAGGTCGGTGCCGGCGGCACGGAATTCGGGCGCGGACATTGCGAATGCGGTTGCGGCGCTCATGCGGCGGTCCTCCCCTTCAGCGCGGCGACGATGCGGTCCGGCCGGATCGGAATTTCGGTGAGGCGGATCCCGATCGCGTCGTGGATCGCGTTGGCGACCGCGGCCGAGGTCGGCACCGTCGACGCCTCGCCGATGCCGACGCTGTTGCCGAGCACGTGGTCGAAGCCGGCTTCGTCGAAATGGACGTCGATCTCCGGCGTGTCGGCGATGCCGGGGATGCGATAATCCTCCATTCCCGCGGTCAGCACGTCGCCATTGGTCGGATCGAGCTCGCGCGCCTCGTAGAGCGCATAGCCGAGGCCCTGGATCACGGCGCCGCAGGCTTGGCTGCGTGCCAGCGCGGGTGCCGCGATCTTTCCGACCGCGATGCCGGTATGCACGTTGAGCACGCGGACATGGCCGAGCCAGGTGTCGACCTCGACCTCGATCACCTGCACCGAGCTCGGCACGCCGGCGCCGACCGCGATGTTGGAGAAGCGGCGCATCATCCAGCCGAACACCATGCCGAGCAGGCCGACCTCGCGCAGCGGCGAGCGGATGCCGGGCGCGGTGTTCTTGCTGTCCTCGCCACGCGTCTCGGTCACCGCGATGTCGGGCGAGCGCGCGATCAGCTCGCGCCACGGCGCGTTGGAGCCGGGCGCGGGCTTTCGCGTCGCCTGTTCGAGCATCGCGGCCTTGAGTTTCCGGACGGCAAGGATCGTCGGCGGCAGCACCGAGGCGGTCACGCGGCTGCCGCCGGAGCCCGGCCCTTCGGGCAGCGCGGAATCGCCGATCCGGACGTCGATGTCGGCAGGTTCGAGATCGAACTCGCGCGCGATGGTGTCGGCGAGCACGCTGCGGGTGCCGGTGCCGATGTCCTGCGTCGCGGTGCTGGCGACGATGCGGCCGCCCTTGACCGCGACCTCGACCTTCACATTGGGCTGCCAGAGATACAGCCAGTAGCCGGTCGCCATCCCGATGCCGCGGCGATAGCGCCCGTCCTGCTGTGGCTTGCGGTTGCGCCACACCTCGAGCCCGGAGGCCCAATCGTACAGCCGCTGTCGGTTGGGATCGGGATCCCAGCGCTTGCGCAGCGCGATCGGGTCGACCTTGAGCCGCAGCGCGGCCTCGTCGATCGACTGCTCGACCGCGAAGGCCATCGGCGGGCCGCCGGGGCCGCGGAAGGCGGCGCCGGGCGGCAGATTGCTGATGACGTCGAAATCCGACAGGTCCTTCGCCTCCGCCGGATAGATCAGCCGCGCGAGGCCCGCGATCGTCGAGTTGGTGGCAGCGCCCGTATCGGCATGGGCGGTGACGGAGAGCGCCTTCAGCGCGCCCCGCTCGGAGGGCAGCAGCGCGACCTTCAATTCCGCGGCCGGTCGATAGCCGGCGACCGAGAGCTCTTCATGCCGGTCGTAGACCACGCGCACCGGGGCTTTCGCCTCGCGCGCCAGCTCGATCGCGGCAATCGTCTCCACGCCGAGGCTTGCCTTCGATCCGAAGCCGCCGCCGACGTGATCGGCAATCACGCGGACCTTGTCGTGCTCGAGCTTGTAGCGCTTGGCGATCTGCTCCTTGAGGTGAAACACCTGCTGGGTCGAGGCGTGCAGGGTCAGCCGGTCGCCGTCGAAGCGCGCCACTGCGGCGTGCGGCTCGAGACAGGCATGTTGCTGCGTGGCGGTGCGGAAGGTGGCTTCGACTAGCAGCTTGTTGCTCGCCTGGCGCGCCTCATCGACCCAGTTGCGGGCCTTCTTGGCGCGGGTCGAGAACACCGCGGTCGGTCCGCGGATGTTCTGCTTCCATGGCGCCGGTCCGCCGGCGGCCTCCGAAACGTTGCCGGCCCGCTTCCGGCTCGCGCGGTCGAACACCACGGGCGCGTCGTCCCTGCGGCCCGCGTCGAGCCCGATCACCGCGGGCAGGCGTTCGCTGGTCAGCTTGATTGCGGCCAGCGCGGCAAGCGCCGTCTTGCGGTCTTTCGCGGCGACCGCCGCGATCGGCTCGCCGACATAGCGCACGATCCGGTCGTCGCCGATCAACGACACCGCGGTGACGCCGGCCAGCGCGCGCGCCGGCGCAAGATCGAGCGTGGCGATCCGCGCATGGGCCTCGCGCGAGCGCAGGATCAGGCCTTCGAGCTGGCCGTCGTGATTGATGTCGACGGTGTATTTCGCCGCGCCCGTCACCTTGTCGCGCGCCTCGATGCGGGGCGCTGCGATATTGTCGCCGTCGAACCGGCCGGCGCATGCATCGGCGACCGCGCGGAAAATCCCGTCATAGGCGCCACAGCGGCAGAGATGGCCCGACAGCGCCGCGCCGATCTCCTCGCGCGTCGGCACCGCCGTTCCCCTGGTCGCGCGCCAGCGGTCGCAGAACGCGGTGGCTTCCACGATGAAGCCCGGTGTGCAGAAGCCGCATTGCAGGGCGTCATGCGCCATGAATGCCTTCTGCACCGGATGCAGCTGGGCCGCGCCGATGCCCTCCACCGTCGTCACCGATTTTCCGGAGGCGGCATGCGCCGGCATCAGGCAGCTTGCGACCGGCGCGCCATCGACCAGCACGGTGCAGGCGCCGCAGACGCCGCCACCGCACACGAGCTTGGTGCCGGTGAGCTTGAGCTGGTCGCGCACCACCTCGATCAGCAGCGCGTCGGGATCGTCGGGCAGGGAAGCCGCGCGGCCGTTGATGGTCGTCGTGGTCATGGATGTCCTCCAGTCGTCCTGCGTGTCGGCTTTTTCCGGAGCGCCGCCTTCGTGACGGGCGGCTTGTGCGATTTCGGCGCGGATTTTGATTCCGATTTCGGTTTGGCGCCCGCGCAGAGCGTCCGCACCATCACCGCCATGTCCTTCAGGAACGCCTCGGCCGGCTGCATCGCCGGGTATTGCGACTTCGCGGCGTACATCGCCATTTCGACCAGCCGGGCGAATTCGGCCGGCGAAAGCTGCTGCGGCAGCGCGAGCTGCTGCGTACGCACGATCCGCGAGATGGTCGCGACCATGCGCTCCGCATAGCGCGCGGCATAGGTCTGGTAGAGGTCGCGCGCGTGCACGAGGTGCTCGGAATACAGCTCCTCGAGATGCGGCGAGCCGTCCAGCGATCCGATCATGGTCGACATCCGCGCGGTCATGCCCGCGGCCAGGATATCGCCGAGATCGCCGCCGGCCGTCTCAGCCTCGGTAACGGCCGCGTCCTCGGCCGCGATCGCGGCCTCATGCACGCGCTCGATCACGGCGCGGAACAGCGCTTCCTTGGATTCGAAATGATGATAGAGCGCCTGCCGCGTCAGCCCGGCCGCTTCGGCGACCTGCTCGATCGAGGAGCGGCGGAAGCCGTGCCGGCGGAACACCAGCATGGTGGCATCGAGAATACGGTCTTTCGGTCCCATTTGACGATTTTGACAATAATAGACGAACTGTCAAATCGCGATTTGGTGAAGCGGCCGGCCGGGTCCGCCGAGGCCTGTGTGAAATGCATCACGGATGCTTGCGCCCCAGTTGCGTAAAGCTTCGTCATGCAGGCGAGCCTGCTCGCCCGCGGCTTGCGAGGATACGCAGATGGCTCAGGTCTACTTCCATTGCTCGAACACACGCGGCGTGTTGATGGACCGCCGCGGCACCGCGGTGACCAGCCTTGCGGAGGCCTGCGAGGCGGCGACCGGCATGATGCGAGCGCTGGTCGCATCGGCCAGCATGGAAGACTGGCGCGACTGGGCCGTGCATGTCAGCGACGAGGCCGGCGAGGAGATCGTGCTCCTGTCCTTCGCATCGGTACTCGGCAAGCCGCACTGAAGCGCGCCATGTCGTTGCTTCGCGCAGATGCGCCAAATGCCACGGCGCAGAAAATACACTGGAGCAATCCTTAGAACCGTTCGAAAGCTGAGGCGTGTTGTCGCAAGCCGATAGGGCGCGCGCGTTGCCTGCCCGCAACACCCGCAACGATTGGACCAATACTGGACGTGTTCTAACCGCCGATCGGCAGCGCTCTTCGTTGGTCATGCTAGTGACGGCGAAAGATGAGGGCGATGTAAGTTGACGGGGGTCAGATGTTTCGTCGCGGAATGACGGCGGCGGCCGGATATATGGCGTGCAGCGGTTTGTTTGTGTTGAGTGTCGTGATGCCGCGTGAAGGCGTGGCGCAGTCGGCCTTGCCTCCGGTGACGGTGGAGGCGCCGAAGCAACAGCAGCAGGCGCGGCGTACGCAGCCGGCGCGCCGATCGGCACGGGCTGCGCGGACCGGTTCGCGCGCCACCGCGAACCGGGCACCCGCGCAGGCGCAGAGCGCTCCGCTACGCGGTGCCGGCTCCATCGGAGAGCGCGGCAATGGGCCGGTCACCGGCTATCTCGCAAGCCAGAGCGTCACCGCAACCAAGACCGACAGCCCGGTCCTTACTACGCCGCAGTCGATCTCGATCGTCACCAAGGACCAGATCGAGGCGCAGGGCGCGCAGAACATCACCGAAGCGCTGCGCTACACACCCGGCGTTACGATCGAGAGCTTTGGCGCCAACGCCTTTTTCGACGAGTTCAAGCTGCGCGGCTTCACTGCGCCGCGCTATCTGGACGGCTTGCGGCTCCCCACGGATGCGACGACATTCGCGGTGCCACGGATCGAGACCTACGGGCTCGAGCGGGTCGAGGTCTTGAAGGGCCCATCGTCCGGTCTTTACGGGCAGTCGGATCCCGGCGGCCTGCTCAACATGGTCAGCAAGCGGCCGACCGATACCCCGCACTATGAAGTCGAGGGCAGCTTCGGTTCGTTCGATCGCTTCCAGGGCGCCTTCGATATCGGTGGTCCGGTCGACAAGAACGGCCAGGTCCTCTACCGCATCGTCGGCCTTGGCCGTGACAGCAACAGTCAGACCAACTACGTCCAGGACAACAAGCTGTTCATTGCGCCGAGCTTGACCTGGCGCCCGACCTCCGACACCAGCTTCACGATCCTCTCGCAGTATCAGAAGGTCGACAACAAGGGTTATCAGCAATATGTGCCCGGACAGGTGTCGTTCCTGCCCAACCCCAACGGCCATATTCCCTATGGCCGGTACCTCGGCGAGCCCGGATTGGATGGCTACCATCTCGAGCAGTTCGCGGTCGGCTACGCGTTCGAGCACCGCTTCGACAACATTTTCCAGTTCCGGCAGAATCTCCGCTACACAGAGGTCAGCAATGACCTGGCGTCGGTGCGGACCGAAGGCATGGTGACGGACCGACTGGTCGCGCGCACCTACAATTACGTCAAGGCCAATGCCGCCAACGTTGCGCTCGACAATCAGTTGCAGGCGGACTTTGCCACCGGGCCGCTGGTCCACAAGGTGCTGGCCGGCGTCGACTACTTCGATCTGTGGGCTCGCACGGACTATCGCACCACGCCGATCGCGCCGATCGACGCCTATAATCCGGTCTATGGCGCCGCTGTGCCGTCCTTCAACGCGCTACCTTCGTTCATCCTGCGCGACGACAAGCAGTCGCAGGTGGGGGCCTACATACAGGACCAGGTCAAGCTCGATCGCTGGACGTTGACGATGAGCGGTCGCCAGGACTGGGTGAGTTCCGGCTTCAACAGTCTGGCGTTCTATCCGCCGCCCGGCCACTATTTGCGCGATGACTCGGCACAAACCGGTCGCGTCGGCCTGAACTACCTGTTCGATGTCGGCCTGTCGCCCTACATCAGTTATTCGACATCATTCACCCCGAATCTCGGCGCCGATAGCGCCGGCCGCTCTTTCAGGCCGACGACGGGCGAGGGGGGCGAGGTCGGCGTCAAGTTCAAGCCGAACGGCTCGAACTTCATGGTGACGGCGGCGGTGTTCGACATCCGTCAGCAGGACGTGCTGACCGCGGATCCGGCAAATCCGATCTTCAACGTACAGACCGATGCCGTGCGCGTACGCGGCTTCGAGCTCGAGTTGAAGGGCAATCTGACCCGGGAGCTCGAAATCACGGCGGGTTACACCCATCTCGATCCGCGCGTGACCACGAGCATCGCCGGCTATGCCGGCAAGTACATGATGAACACGGCGAGGGATCAGGGTTCGATCTGGGGCAAGTATACCTGGTACGACGGCGCGCTTGCGGGCCTTGGACTCGGCCTCGGCGTGCGCTATGTCGGTGAGACCTACGGCGACAACTTCAACACCTTCGTCATACCCTCCTATGCGTTGCTCGACGCGGCGGTCAGCTACGACTTCGCCTATCTCAGGCCAGACTGGAAGGGTTGGAAGGCCCAGGTCAACGTGACCAATTTGACCGACCATTTCTATGTGGCGTCCTGCTTGACCGGCCTGCCCTATTGCGGTCTCGGCAACGGCCGGACGGTGCTGGGCACGATGAAGTACACTTGGAACTAGGTAACGAAATTGACTGCGACGACCAAATCACTGCGGCGATGGGGCGCGGTCCACAAATGGACCAGCCTGATCTGCACCTTGTTCATGCTGCTCCTGTGCGTCACGGGCCTGCCGTTGATCTTCCACGACGAGATCGACGACCTCCTGCACAGCCAGGTCAAGGCCGCCGACGTGCCTCCCGGCACGCCGCCGGCCAATCTGGACCATCTGCTCGCCAACGCGTTGGCGCAGACGCCGGGTCAGGTACCGCACTTCCTGATCTGGGATCGCGACGATCCCAACGCCATGTTCGTCAGCGTCGGTCCGACGATCGACGCCGATCCGAGCAACAATCGCCTGATCCGCATGGATAGCCATACCGGAGCCTACCTCGACGCGCCCGACGTTACCGGCCGCTTCACTTACATCATGCTGAAGCTGCACACCGACATGTTCGCGGGTCTGCCCGGCAAGCTGTTCCTCGGATTGATGGGGATCCTGTTCTGCGTCGCGATCATCTCCGGGATCGTCGTCTATGCGCCGTCGATGCGGAAGCTGCGGTTTGGCGCCTACCGCGCGCAGCGGACCCGGGTCGTGCGCTGGCTCGACGTGCACAATCTCGCGGGTATTCTGCTCGTCGCCTGGACGCTGGTCGTGGGTTTCACCGGCGTGATCAACACCTGGGCCGATCTCGTGGTCAAGATGTGGCAGTTCGGCCAACTCGCGGAAATGACCGCGCAGTACAAGGATCGGCCGGTGCCCGCCAAGCTGACCTCGCTGAACTCCGCCGTCGAGGTGGCGACGCACGCCGTACCCGGAATGACGCCGAGCTTCGTCGCCTTCCCGGGAACCCTGTTCAGCAGCAAGAGCCACTACGCGGTGTTCCTGCGTGGCGATACGCCGCTGACCTCGCGGCTGCTCAAGCCGGCGCTGATCGATGCCGAGACCGGCAAGCTGACCGACACGAGGGATATGCCGTGGTATGTGACGACGTTGTTCGTCTCGCAGCCGCTGCATTTCGGCGACTATGGCGGCATGCCGCTCAAGATCATCTGGGCGCTGCTCGACATCCTGACCATCTTCATCCTGGTCACCGGCGTGTATCTGTGGCTGCGCCGCCGCAAGGCGGGGGTGAGCCAGGAGCGCGCCATCGCCAACGCCGCGTCGATCGAAAATCCCGCACTCACCTCGTGACGTCAGCATGGTCGCACATCGCTCATTGAACCAGATCTTCGCCGTCCCGCTCGTGATCGCAATCGTGAGCACGGTGGGCTTGATCAGTGCGCTGGTCGGCGACGGCTGGTGGGATGCCGTCTCCTGGGTGGCGCTCGGCCTGCCCGTGCTGCTTTATTTGCTGTACATCTGGCGACGCCGGCCGAACTGAACGGACGACGTCCTAGATCAGAGCTTCGGCGCGCAGCGTCGTCTCGATCTCGCCGAGGATGCGCGCCAGCCGTTCGGCCCATGCCGTCTCGCCGGCCTGGTCGGAGATCAGGTCCTGCCGGATCTCGATGCCGGAATTCATCAGGCCGCGCTTCTCGCCGTGCACCGGGATCGTGTAGTCGGTCTCGTCGCTGACCGCATAGGGCTCGTTGTCGCCGACCACGAGATCGCCCTCCGCGCGCAGCTGCTTCAGCAGCAGCGGCGGCAACATCGTGTCGCGATGGTAGAGCGTGCCGATGTGCCAGGGACGAGCGATGCCGGCGTAGATCGGCGTGAAGCTGTGCAGCGACACCAGCACGGTCGGCATGCCCTGACGCGCGCGCGTCTCGATGATCTCGTCGATGCGGGCGTGATAGGGATCGAAGATCTGGGCGCGGCGCAACTCGGCGGCGTCGCGCGACAGGCCCTCATTGCCCGGCACCGTGGTGGCTTCGCTGATCAGCGGGATCGAGCTTGCGACATGCGGTGGGCGGTTGCAGTCGATCACGAGGCGCGAGTAGCGCTGCGCGATCAGGTGCACGTCGAGCCGGTCGGAGAGCTGTTTGGCGACGCCGGCGATGCCGATGTCCCAGGCGATGTGGCGCACGAGCTCGCTTTCGGGCAGGCCGAGGTCGCCGAGCGGGGAGGGAATCAGCCTGCCAAAATGATCGCAGGTGAATAGGAACGGCGACCGGCCGCCGGGATTGTGTTCAAGAACCGGTGAAACGTCGGTGTTCGCGAGCAGAACGGAGGGACCACCGGCGTGATTCACGGGCTTTTTCCTCAACTTTGCCTATTCGAGCGGCATGCTGGTTTGGAATCGGGCAGCATTCTCTATAGATTTGGCGGCCCAAATCACCATGATTATTTGACGATGCCGCTGCTGACCATCAATCACAAGACCGTTTATCGCTACGCCCGTCCGGTGGCGTTCGGCGAACACCGCCTCATGCTGCGCCCGCGCGACGGCCATGACCTATGCGTGCTCGACAGCGCGCTGGTCATCGACCCGATGCCGATGTCGCTGCGCTGGATCCATGACGTGTTCGGCAACAGCGTCGCGATCGCGACCTTCGACGAACGCGCCGACACGCTGTCGTTCGTCTCGACGGCGACCGTCGAGCACAATCCGGCCGACAGGTTCGCGCTGACGCCCGACGACCCGGCCTATTTCTATCCGTTTCTCTACGACGATGAGGAATTCCCCGATCTACAGCAGTTCATCACGCCGCAATATGGCGACCCGAACGGTGAGCTGTCGGCCTGGGCGCGGCGCTTCCTCGACGGCGAGCCGCCGACACTGACGTTCAAGATCCTCAGCGACATGACCCATGGCATCCGCGAGGCGTTCAGCTATCGCAAGCGCTACGAGCAGGGCACCCAGCATCCGCTCGACACGCTGCGGACGCGGTCCGGCACCTGCCGCGACTATGCGCTGTTCATGATCGAGGCGCTGCGCCGGCTCGGCATCGCCGCGCGCTTCGTCTCCGGCTATCTCGCGATGCCTCCCGGCAGCGCGCATGGCTATGTCGGCGGCGGCTCGACCCACGCCTGGGTGCAGGTCTATCTGCCGAGCGCGGGCTGGATCGAGTTCGATCCGACCAACGGCATCGTCGGCACCCGCGATCTGATCCGCGTCGCGGTGGCGCGCGATCCGCGCCAGGCGATCCCGCTGCACGGCGTCTATCTCGGCGCGGCGGACGCCTATCTCGGCATGGACGTCGACATCAAGGTGGTGTCGGTCGGCGAGGAAGCGGAACGGGAGACAGCCTGACGATGCAGATCAAGGTCGGCTTCGAGATCACCTATGCGGCCACGCAGCCGACACCGATGGTGATCATGCTGTCGATTCATCCATCGCGCTATGCCGACATCGTCGGCACCGAAAGCATCTCGACCGAGCCTGCCGTTCCGATCGGCCTCTATCGCGACGGCTTCGGCAATGTCTGCGGGCGGCTGGTCGCCCCCGGCGGTGGCCTCACCTTCCGCGGCGATGCACTGGTGCGCGATTCCGGGCAGCCTGACCTGGTCAATCCGGCGGCGCAGCAGGTTGCGATCGAGCAATTGCCCGACGACATGCTGCTCTATCTGATGCCGAGCCGCTACTGCGAGACCGACAAGCTGACCGATATCGCCTGGTCGCTGTTCGGCAACACACAGCCTGGCTGGGCAAGGGTGCAGGCGATCACCGAGTTCGTGCACCATCATGTCACCTTCGGCTATCAGCACGCCCATCACATGAAGTCGGCGCACGACGTCTATGAAAGCCGCACCGGCGTCTGCCGCGACTTCGCGCATCTGGCGCTGACCTTCTGCCGCTGCATGGGCATCCCGGCGCGCTACTGCACCGGCTATCTCGGTGACATCGGCGTGCCGCCTGATCCCGCGCCGATGGATTTCTCCGGCTGGTTCGAGGTCTATCTGTCCGGCCAATGGTACACCTTCGATGCCCGCCACAACGTGCCGCGGATCGGCCGCATCCTGATGGCCACCGGTCGCGACGCCGCCGACGTCGCGCTCACCACGAGCTTCGGCCGCATGACGCTGACCAAGTTCGTCGTCGTGACCGACGAGGTGGTGACGGCTTGATTCTTCGCGGCCATTCCGTCATTCCGGGGCGCCCGCAGGGCGAACCCGGAATCCATGTTTCAAAGCATTCGTCTGGCGCGATGGCTTCCGGGCTCGCGTCTGCGACGCGCCCCGGAATGACCGAGCAACCATGATCTCCGATCTCCTCTTCGTCTACGGCACGCTGATGCGCGGCTTCGACCATCCGATGGCGAAGCTGCTCGCGGGCAATGCCGAGTTCCTCGGGCCGGCGCAGTGCCGCGGCCGGCTTTATCTGGTGAAGCATTATCCGGGGCTGGTCGCCTCGGACGATGCCGCCGACATCGTGCACGGCGAATTGTTCCGCCTGCGCGAGCGCGAGGCCATGCTGCGCGAGTTCGACATGTACGAGGCCTGCGGCGAGGGCTTTCCGCCGCCAACCGAATACGTCCGCGAGATGCTTGCCGTCACGCGCGCCGACGGCCGGGTGAGCGAGGCGTGGACCTATCTCTACAACTGGCCGGTCGCCGAGCTGCCGCGGATCGCGTCAGGAAAATTCCTCGAGCATTAGATCATGATGCGTTTCCACGGAATCGCATCATGATCTCATCTCTTTGTTTGAGCATGATCTTCGTTTGAGCATGATCTTCTCGGAAAACCGGTTTCCACTTTTCCGGATCATGCTCTAGCTGTCCGCGCTCGGACGCCGCATTGCCTTGTAGATGAGATGGCATATCGCGAAGAGGATGAAGAGCGGAATGCCCCAGAATACGGCGAGCAGGCCGCCGATCACCTCGAAGGAATGCCAGTCACTGAGGCCGCCGAAGCAGATCGTGAGCACCACGATCGAGATCACCACCATGATCGTGATGCGCAAGAACGCTCTCATCGGACCAACTCCCGCGGTTGCCGAAGTGCTCAACAGGCTCGGACGGCGACGCTGGGCGTGACGACGTCCCGCGTCAGCTTTCCCTGATCACGCGAACGTCGACCTCGCGCTCGACAAAGCTCCATTCCTCGGTGGCGCGCAGCATGCCGACCAGTTCGTCGAACAGACTGTCGTGCTCGGGGGCGAATTCGAACCAGGTCAGGAAGTCGAACGGCATGCCGAGATCGCGGGCGTGAAACAGCTGGCGGGCGATCGCGGGGAGGAATTTCAAGGTGCCTGAAATGTGGTGCGACTTGTCCTCGAAGATCTTGCGGCGCTCATCCTGGGTCAGCTCCCACCACGCCGCGGATTTCCGGATCGGGATCAATGCCGCATGGGTCGCCTCGCTGCGGCCGAGCCCGGCCTGCACGGCGGCGAGCTTCTCGCGCTCCTCCTTCTCGGTGTAGCGCAGATGGCTCGCGACACCGGCGAGTCGCCAGGAGGTCTGCGACGGCAGCAGCGGCAGCGCGATGGTCTCACTCGCAACCACCGAGACCGCCGCGACCTTCGGCAGCGTCTCGCCCGTCACCCGCGTGATGGACGTGACCTGCCAGCCCCCGCTTTGCCCGCCTCTGAATGTCGTGAACATGGCGCTATCCAATCCCGGAAGCGGGGAGGGGGCAAGCGCGGCGGTTGAAGTCATCCCCAGCGTCATTCCGGGCAGCCCGTCGGGGCTGAGCCCGGAATCCATAGATCGGCAATGCGGATGCATGGGATTCCAGGCTCGATGCTTCGCATCCGCCCGGATCGAGGAGGGTGTGGATAGCCGGGAGAAGGCGGACGAGCTTGCTCCTCCGAATGCTTCCTCACTATATCACCACGTAGTTGAGTTACCGACCGCCGGTTGATTCCGGACTGGAGCCAGATGCGTTTCACGCCCGAATTCCTCGAAGAGCTGCGCGCCCGGCTTCCGGTTTCGGAAGTCGTGGGTCGGCGCGTCAAGCTCAAGAAGGCGGGGCGAGAGTGGAAGGGGCTGTCGCCATTCCAGCAGGAGAAGACGCCCTCGTTCTTCGTCAATGATCAGAAGCAGGCCTGGTTCGACTTCTCGTCCGGGCTGAACGGCAACATCTTCGACTTCCTGATGAAGACCGAGGGCGTGACGTTTCCCGAGGCGGTGGAGCGTCTTGCCGCGATGGCGGGCGTCCCGCTGCCCGCCGCGACGCCCGATGCGGCACGCAACGAGCAGCGCCGGCGCACCCTGCACGACGTGATGGAACTGGCGACCAAGTTCTTCGCCGACACGCTGGCCTCGCGCCACGGCGCCAAGGCACGCGGCTATCTCGCCGACCGTGCCATCTCGCCGGCAACCCAGCTCCAGTTCCGGATGGGCTACGCGCCGCCGGATCGCTTTGCGCTGAAGGAGCATCTCGGTGCGCAGGGCATCTCCACCGAGGACATGGTGGAGGCCGGGCTTCTGGTGTCCGGCGAGGACAAGCCGGTGCCGTTCGATCGCTTCCGCGACCGCGTCATGTTCCCGATCACCGATGGCCGCGGCCGCGTCATCGCCTTCGGCGGCCGTGCGCTGGAGAAGGACGTTCCGGCAAAATACCTGAACTCGCCGGAAACCACGCTGTTTCACAAGGGCGACAATCTCTACAATCTGTTCACCGCGCGGCAGGCGGCGCATGACGGCGCGCAGCTGATCGTGGTCGAAGGCTATGTCGACGTCATCGCGATGGTTACCTCGGGCTTTCCCGGCGCGGTCGCACCGCTCGGCACCGCGCTGACCGAGAACCAGCTCGCGCTGCTCTGGAAGATGGTCGACGAGCCGATCCTGTGCTTCGACGGCGACCGCGCCGGGCAGAAGGCGGCGTACCGTGCAGCGGACCTGGCGTTGCCGCAACTCAAGCCGGGCAAGAGCCTGCGCATCGCACTGCTGCCGGAAGGCCAGGACCCCGACGACCTCGCCCGCTCCGGCGGCCGCGGTGCGATCGAGGACGTGATCTCGGCGGCGCGTCCGCTTGCCGACATGGTCTGGACGCGCGAGATCGAAGGCGGCAATTTCGACACGCCGGAGCGCCGCGCCGCGCTGGAGGCCAGGATCGGCGAGCTCACCAACGGCATCCGCGACGAGGTGGTGCGGCGCTATTATCGGCAGGATTTGCAGGAGCGGCTGCAACGCAACTTCGCTCCCGAGGGCGGGCGCGGCGGTTATGGCCGCGGCGGCTATGCGAGGGGCAGTTTCGGCGGCGGCCGCGGCGGCGAATCACCTCGCCAGTTTGCTCCCCGCGGACCGGCCCAAGGTGGCCAGGCCGGCCGGTTCGGCGCCAAGGGCGGCAGCAAGGGCGGCGCCACCCCCGGGATTCTACGGGGTCCCTATCAGGCGGCGAGCCCACAGCTCGCCAACAGCCCGATCATGCGCGGCCAGCGCAGCGCGATCTCGCGCCGCGAGGCGCTGATCCTGCAATGCCTGATCAATCACCCCTGGCTGCTGCACGACCATCTCGAGGAGGTGGCGGCGCTGGAGCTTGCGCATCCCGAGGCCAACAAGCTCAGGGCCGCCATTATCGCAGCCTTTGCCCATGATCATCACCATTCCCCCGATGCCGAGGAGCAGGCCGAGAAGATGCGGTCTGATCTGGAGATGCGGGAATTAACGCCGATTCTTCAAAGGGTTGAGCGGGCGATCACGACCCAGGCGGTGTGGGGCGCGCAGGTTGGCGCCGCGCGTGAGGATGTTTTATCGACCTGGCGTCAACTGGTTGCCTTGCATCAGAAAACCCACGCCTTACTTAGGGAAAGAAAAGATGCAGAGGCGGCTTTGGCTGAAGACTCCAGCGAAGCCAATCTGGCATGGTTGCAGGATATCCAGGCCCGGATGGCAGAAGCCGATGGGACCGAAGCCCTGATCGAAGGGTTCGGCGAATTGTCGGGCCGGTTCCAACGTAATGTCTGATAACAAAAATGCTGCGGACGGCGCTTGTCGCACCCGCAAAAAGACTCGCCAAATCCATGGTTTGGCTGCAAAAACAGGGTTAAGCGAAACTTAATAGCCTCACGGCTATTGCAGATGGAAACCATCGAGACGGATGACAGGGGTGGCGAAATCTTGCGCCGCCCTTTGTGCGTCGAGAGTAATTCTAGCTAGATAGCGTGCAAACGTGCGTGCGTGGCACCATTTTGCATGACCGCGTTTCGGGAGCTTAGTGAATGGCCACCAAGGCAAAGACGCTGCAGGTTAAGGACAAGGAAAAAGACGACAAGGCGGCGGATGCTCCTGAGAAGGATTCCGCTGACGCGCCGTCGCCGTTGCTCGACCTGTCGGATGCCGCGGTGAAGAAGATGATCAAGCAGGCCAAGAAGCGCGGCTTCGTGACCTTCGATCAGCTCAACGAAGTCTTGCCTTCCGACACGACGTCGCCCGAACAGATCGAAGACATCATGTCGATGCTCTCGGACATGGGCATCAATGTCACCGAGGCCGACGACTCTGAAGGCGAGGACGAGAAGGACGACGGCGAGGACGAGACCGACAACGAACTCGTCGAGGTCACGCAGAAGGCCGTCACCGAGGTCAAGAAGTCGGAGCCCGGCGAGCGTACCGACGATCCCGTGCGCATGTATCTGCGCGAGATGGGCACCGTCGAGCTGCTGTCGCGCGAGGGCGAAATCGCGATCGCCAAGCGCATCGAGGCCGGCCGCGAGGCGATGATCGCGGGCCTCTGCGAAAGCCCGCTGACCTTCCAGGCCATCATCATCTGGCGCGACGAGCTCAACGAAGGCAAGATCTTCCTCCGCGACATCATCGATCTCGAAGCGACCTACGCGGGCCCGGAATCCAAGGGCGGCATCAATCCGAACCTGATCGGCAACAATCCCGAAGGCGCTGCGGCTGAAGCCAATGGCAATGGCGCCGACGCGGCCGCGCCGGCCCATGTCGCGCCGCCTGCTGCGCCGCCGTCGCCGACCCCGTTCCGTGCCGCGCCCGCCGGTGGCGAAGCCGGCACCGAGGAGAAGGATCCCGCCGAGGCCGCCGCCGAAGGCGACATGGACGACGACGAGTTCGAGAACCAGATGTCGCTCGCCGCCATCGAGGCCGAGCTGAAGCCGAAGGTGGTCGAGACCTTCGACAAGATCGCGTCCGAGTACAAGAAGCTGCGGCGTCTTCAAGAGCAGGACATCGCCAACCAGTTGCAGAGCGAGTCGCTGTCGCCGTCGCAGGAGCGCAAGTACAAGAAGCTGAAGGACGAGATCATCGTCGAGGTGAAGTCGCTGCGCCTCAACCAGGCCCGCATCGATTCGCTGGTCGAGCAGCTCTACGACATCAACAAGAAGCTGGTCTCGTTCGAGGGCCGCCTGCTGCGCCTCGGCGACAGCCACGGCGTCGCGCGCGAGGACTTCCTGCGCAACTACCAGGGCTCGGAGCTCGACCCGCGCTGGCTCAACCGCGTCTCGAAGCTCTCCGCCAAGGGCTGGAAGAACTTCGTCCATCACGAGAAGGACCGCATCAAGGACCTGCGCCACGAGATCCAGTCGCTGGCGGCGCTCACCGGGCTCGAGATCGGCGAATTCCGCAAGATCGTGCACGGCGTGCAGAAGGGCGAGCGCGAGGCCCGTCAGGCCAAGAAGGAGATGGTGGAAGCCAACCTCCGTCTCGTGATCTCGATCGCCAAGAAGTACACCAACCGCGGCCTGCAATTCCTCGACCTGATCCAGGAAGGCAATATCGGCCTGATGAAGGCGGTCGATAAGTTCGAGTATCGCCGCGGCTACAAGTTCTCGACCTACGCCACCTGGTGGATCCGGCAGGCGATCACCCGCTCGATCGCCGACCAGGCCCGCACCATCCGTATCCCCGTGCACATGATCGAGACGATCAACAAGATCGTCCGTACCTCGCGCCAGATGCTCAACGAGATCGGCCGCGAGCCGACCCCGGAAGAACTCGCCGAGAAGCTCGGCATGCCGCTCGAGAAGGTCCGCAAGGTCCTCAAGATCGCCAAGGAGCCGCTGTCGCTGGAGACCCCGGTCGGTGACGAGGAAGATTCGCATCTCGGCGATTTCATCGAGGACAAGAACGCGATCCTGCCGATCGATGCTGCGATCCAGTCCAACCTGCGCGAGACCACCACGCGCGTGCTGGCTTCGCTCACGCCGCGCGAGGAACGCGTGCTGCGCATGCGCTTCGGCATCGGCATGAACACCGACCACACGCTGGAAGAAGTCGGCCAGCAGTTCTCGGTGACGAGAGAGCGCATCCGCCAGATCGAAGCCAAGGCGCTGCGCAAGCTCAAGCACCCGTCACGGTCGCGCAAGCTGCGCTCGTTCCTCGATAACTAGGCCTACGGGCATTCATTCAATGAAAACGGCGGGCTGGTGCCCGCCGTTTTTGTCTGTCGAGTAATCGCTATCCCATCGTCATTCCGGGGCGCGCGAAGCGCGAACCCGGAATCCATCGGGCCACGCATTTTGCGGTAGAATGGATTCCGGGCTCGGCGCTGCGCGCCGCCCCGGAATGACGAATGAGGAGATAACGGAGTACGCGAGGTCGCCGCTCGCTACTTCTTCTTCGCGCCGACCCGCTCGATGGTCTTGATCTCGAGCGGCGGGCGGCCGCCCTTTTCGGCGATCTCGCGGTCCTGCTCGCGCAGGAAGGCGCGCACCGGCTCGTCGCCGTCGAGCCCGCCCAGCAGTTCCGACGGCACACGGCGGTTGGAGCGCTGCGAGCCGTCTTCATAGAACACGTTGAAGAAGGCGAATTCGCCTTTGGGATTGGTCCCGGGTTTTTTCGGCATGGGTGGCTTGTCCTCGATCAGGACGCCGCTGTCAAAGCAAATCGCCGCACCCTCCCGCCGGTCTGCCCTGCGGTGCAGGGCCCTTGTGGAGAGCGGTGTGCAATTCGGCCGGCAGGCGCTCGGCGCCCGACCGGTCACATCGCCGACATATCCGCCTCAGCCCTCGAACAGCACGAAGGCAGCCCACACGCTGGGGTCGTTGGCGCCGGCGACCTTGCCGTCGCGTGCATCGCGCCGGGTCTGGCGCAGCGCATCCGAATAGGTCATGCCGTCGGCGAGGTGCTCGTAGTAGCGCACGGCGAAGTTGGCGGTGCCTTCGTCGGCGACCGGCCACAGCGTCAGCAGCGCGCGGCGGGCGCCGGCGATGCCGAGCGCGGTCGGCAGGCCGCGCAGCCCGCTGACGAAGCTCTCGTCGCCGCGGCCGGTCTCGCAGGCCGACAGCACCAGCAGATCGAGTCCGGACAGGTCCCAGTCCATCAGCTCGAAGGCATAGAGATAGCCGTCCTTGTCGTCGCGCAGCGGCCAGCGGCTGTCGCCGGCGCCGGACAGCACGATGCCGCTCTGCCACAGCGTATCGAGGCCGGACGCCGTGCTGTCGTGATAGAAGCCGTGGGTCGCCAGATGCGCGATGCGCGCCTTGCCGATCTTGTCGCGCAGCGTGCTTTCGCTGACGCCGCTGCCGCTCAGCATCTCGACCGGCGCGCCACGTGCGCGGGCGAGCTTTGCGATCGCCTCGATCTCGGTCTTGGTGCCGGGCAGCGGCATCGGGCCGGGAACGCCATATTCGATGCCGCCGGCAAGCAGCATCGCGCCCGTCTTCTCGAGCGTCTCGCGCGCATGGATCGCGATCAGCGCATCGGGGCTGGTCAGCATCCGGATCGTGAACCTGTCTTCCAGCAGCCCGCCATCGGCGCCGGGCAAGAGCGAGAACGGCACCGCGAACAGGAAGCCGTCCGGCACCACGTAGAGCGTGGTCTTGTCCTTCAGGACCGGCTCCAGCGGCGCGAACAGCCGCTCGCGGAGGTTCTGGAAGCGGCCCTTGCCGTCGAGCCCCCTGGCGTCGAGATCGGGCATGGTCGCCCGCGTCGCGCGCAGCCGCGCGATCTCGGTCCGCACGGCGGTGTCGACCATCTTGCCGGGATCGCCGAGATCGATCACGCGCGGCTCGCCCTGCGCGGTCTCGACGATGGCGTAGAGCACGCTGGCGGCGAGCGGCTGCTTCGACTGACGGTCCGCCTTCCATTGCCGGGTGATGAAGTAGTTGATGACGGCTTCATTGCCCGCCAGCAGTTGCGACGGGCGGATCGGGTCCTGCGGCAGCGTCACGCCGATCGCATCGAGTCGCTTGTTCAAAGCCTTCTCGGCGGCGTCCTGCCGCCCCCACACCGATCGCGCCCAGTCGTCGATATTGCCCGACGAGAACAGCTCCTGCTTCTCGCCATTCAGCCGCAGCGCCGCACGCAGCAGCGTCGCGGTCTCCTCGTCCTTGCCCGCCATTTGGGTCTCGAGCCGGCGCAGCGCCGTGGCGTCGCCGCCGCCGAGCGTCTTCCAGCGCAGCACCGCGGCGGCAAAGGCCGGCTGCGCCACCGATGATCCGGCCCCGGTGGCGAAGCGGCCGAACGCGAACAGCAGATGGTCGGCATGGGCGCGGATCGCCTCGGCGACGGCGCGATCGCCCGCGGTGCCGACCTCGCGCTTCATCCACGCGAACATCTCGCGGTCGAGCGCGGTGAAGCTCTGCACCGCGCGGCTCGGATCGGTCGCGATCAGGGCAACCGCGATGCCGAGCTTGATCTCGAAGGAGATCGGATGCTGCGCGGTGAAGGCGCGGGTCGAGATCGCAAGCGCGGTCTCGCGCAGCCGCATGCCGGCATCCGGCTCGCCGCGCTGTTCGCGCTTGCCGGCGGCCAGCACCGCGGCCTTGATGCGCAGGAAGTCGGCGAAATTCTCCTCATTGGCGACGATCGCCTCCAGCCGGGTCAGGTCGGCTGGCGAGATCGCGGCATCGCCTGTTGCGAGCATGTCGGTGTAGAACAGCCAGGCATCGGCCTGGCCGGCGAAGCTCGGATCCTTCGGCGCCATCGCGACCGCGATCGTGCGGTGGCGGCGGAAATAGCGCCGCGCGTCGTCGAAGCGGCCGAGATTGAGGAAATCCTGGCCGGCATTGTTGACCGTCACCAGCGTGTTGAGATGGTTCTCGCCGTAACGCTTGACGCGCTTCTCGATCGCGAACAAATCGAGCTCGAGCGCCTTGGCCGGCGCGCCGATCTCGCGCAGCATGTCGGCATAATTGTTGGCGAGCTTCGCGGTGGTGCGATGGTCGGGCCCCAGTGCCTTCTCCGAGCGCTCGAAATTGTGCCGGCCCAGATTGGTCGCCGACGCGGCCGAGCCGTTGGCCGACAGCGCCACCGCGAGCTTGTCGCTGGCGATCAGCGATTCCTCGGAGCCTTCGCCCCAATAGGCGTTGAAGGCCGCGATCCCCTTCATGTAGAGCGGGACCGCTTCCGCGATCCTGGCGTGGTCGGACAGCAGGATGGCGTATTCCAGCAGCACATCGGCATTGCCGGGCGGCGATTGTGCGGCCGCCTTGCTCTGGAACGCGCGCACGAACAGCTTTTCAGCGAGGTCGTCGCGCTTGACCGCACGCAGCGTGGCGGTGGCGTCGTAATATCGCTCCATGACGAACTGCGCATCGTCGAGCTTGTCCGCGGCATCGAGCGCGGCAGTGAGCTGCGCGGCGCCGGCCTCGATCTTGCCGCTGCGCGTCAGCGCGATGGCGTTCTTCATCTGCGCGGCGACGGCCTGCGTGGCGGCAGGGCGTTGCGCCGGCGCACGCTTGTCCTGCGCTGCCGCGGGGGCGATCGTTGCGGTCAGGGGCGCGCCGAGCGTGAAGATGATGGCAAGCGATGCAGCGGCCTTGCGCGTGCGGGCGAAAGCGTCGGCGGACTTCATCAGCAATGGTACCTCATCATGGAGCGCGCCCTTCGTCCCCACGAATGACGGCGTCGGTGTAGCCAGCCTGCTCGGCTTTAACGGCCCGGCATTGCATCAACAAGACGCGACGGCAGCCGCGCGGGGGGAACCGGCATGGCGAATCTGTCTTGCTTCGTCGCAGCCGACACCGGCGGCGTTCATGCATCGTGCACCCGCCGGTTCCCGCCGCATGCGGATCGTTGCCGCCGCGTGCATGGCCGGCGTCGGATGATGTTACCGCTCGGGGGCGGCCATCGAGCCAACTCATGACAGCCGTCTTTCGGATCGCCGTTCAAACGAAGGGCGGGCGAAAGCCCGGGCTTTTCTGACCATCGTCACTTGCATTGCACCATGCGATTCGCGTATGAGGCGCATCTTCCTTTTTTACAACTCTCCCTTTTCGAGAAGCCTCCTCCGATGTCCCACGCCACCCTCGAGGCCAACAAGGCGCTGGTGCTCGCGCATCATGACGCCGTGACCAACCGGCTCGATGCCGGTGCGATCCGCGCGCAGTTGGCGTCCGACTTCTTCGACCATGCCGTGGGCAAGCGGCTGAGTGCCGAGGAGGTGCTCGCGCAGGCGGCGGCGATGCATGAGACCTTCGCCGAGCTGTCGGCGGTGGCCGAATGCCTGGTGGCCGAGCGCGACATGGTCGCCGGCCGCTTCGTCTGGCGCGGCCGTCACCGCAGCCCGTGGCGCGGCATCCAGCCGACCGGCCGCCACGTCGAATTCCGCGGCATGACGTTCTGGCGCATCCGGGACGGCAAGCTCTCGGAATGCTGGGCCGAGATCGATTTCGACGGGCTGGAGCGGCAGCTCAGGGATTGAGGGAAATCTGCACATCTCCGCCGCGCTGCGACCGTGATCCGTCGCGACCTTGCGCGGCGTGCATCACAGGCTGACACGTCAAGGCAAACCCATCGCCAGCGCCGCGGCCAACTGGCCGGCGCTGCGTCGCTTCATCGCCGGCGAGCATCGCCTCGGCCTGGTCATGGCACAGCGCCGCTGGACCGCGGCTCTTTACGAATTCCTGCGCTTCGGCATCAAGCAGGCCTGGGCCTGCCTGTTCGGCGGCATCGCCGTCGCGCTGATGATCGGCACCTGGCGCTTCTATCCGCCGGATGCGGCGCTGGCGCGCTACGACTTCCTGTTCCTCTCGATGCTCGCCGTTCAGCTCGTGCTGCTCGCCGGCCGGCTGGAGACGTGGGAGGAGGCCAGGGTCATCCTGATCTACCATGTCGTCGGCACGGCGATGGAGCTGTTCAAGACGCGGGTCGGCTCCTGGATCTATCCGGAGCCCAGCATCTTCCATATCGGCGGCGTGCCGCTGTTCTCGGGCTTCATGTATTCCTGCATCGGCAGCTACATCTGCCGCTGCTGGCGGTTGTTCGATTTCCGCTTCTCGCAGCATCCGCGCCGCCTCGGCCTGATCGCCCTCAGTGTGGCGATCTATGTCAACTTCTTCAGCCATCACTACGTCATCGACCTGCGCTGGGGGCTGTTCGCCTGGGCGATCTGGCTGTTCGGCCGCACCAGCGTCCACTTCAAGGTCTGGACCAGCCATCGTTCGATGCCGCTGCTGCTCGGTCTCGTGCTGGTGTCGCTGTTCATCTGGTTCACCGAGAACATCGGCACCTTCACCAAGACCTGGCTCTATCCCTCGCAGCGGCTCGGCTGGTCGATGGTCGGAATCGAGAAGCTCGGGTCCTGGTTCCTGCTCGTGATCGTCAGCTACACGCTGGTGAGCATGGTGAACGCGCCGCGGAAGTGGAAGGGCGAGGGTGCGGGTACTGGTGCGCGCCGGCGGGACGAGCGCGTGGGTGGAATGTCGGTGCCGACGCTTTGACGGCCTCGTTTGCTCCATGGCATGATCGGCCATTCGAAGCAGGAGGGATTGTTGCATGCTCAGGTGTCGTTTGGCGGTTGTGTTCGGCGCCTTGCTGCTTGCCACCCCTTCCTATGCCGCCCGCTGCGGCGGCAGTTTTCCAGCCTTCGTACAGTCGTTCTCGCAGGAGGCGGCGGCGGCCGGCATCCAGCAGGATGTGATCTCGCAGGCGCTCGGCGGGGTGCAGCAGGATGGCGGGGTGCTCGCCTTCGACCGGCGGCAGCGCTACACCTTCAACAAGACCTTCGAGCAGTATGTCGCGACCCGCGTCGGGCCGGGGCGCATCAATGGCGGCCGCGCGATGTTGCAGCGTCACGCCGCGCTGCTCTCCAAGATCGAGCAGCAATACGGCGTGCCGCGCCAGATCCTGGTCGCGATCTGGGGGCTGGAGACCGATTTCGGCAAGGGCGACATGGGCAAGCTGCCGGTGTTTCGCGTGCTCACCACGCTGGCGCACGATTGCCGCCGCACCGACCTGTTCCAGGGCGAGCTGCTCGCCGCGCTCAAGATCCTGCAACGCGGCGATCTTCGTCTGAACGACATGATCGGCGCATATGCCGGCGAGATCGGCCAGACCCAGTTCCTGCCGTCGTCCTACATCAAATACGGCGTCGATTTCGACGGCGACGGCCATGTCGACCTGCGCCACTCGGTGCCCGACGTGCTGGCTTCGACCGCGAACCTGTTGCACTCGAACGGCTTCAAGATGGGCGCGCCCTATGGCGAAGGTAGCGCCAATTTCGAGGCGATGCGCGAATGGAACAGGGCGGTGATCTATCGCAAGACGATCGGGTATTTTGCCGATCAGCTCGTCGGGCGGTGAGGGCGCTGCGGTCATCCCCGTCATTCCGGGGCGCGCCTCTTGGCGCGAGCCCGGAATCCATCGAGCCGCATCACGTGTTGAAGAATGGATTCCGGGCTCTCGCTGCGCGAGCCCCGGAATGACGGGTTGAGAGTTCGAGGCCCATGGAAACCATCGGCAGCCAGAAGATCTGGTCGTTCTTCGACCGCCGCGGATGCCAGATCGCGAAGAACTCGGCGGTGCGCGAGGGGCCGGGCCATCGCGTCGGCTCCTATCTCGAGCTCGCCACCAAGATCGCCGAGCTGCAATTCCTCAACCGCGACCACGTGCTGCTGTTTCGCGGCCAGGGCGCGGATCACCGCAACGTCAAGAACAACTCGTCGCTGAAGCCGACGCTGTTTCGCGGCGGCCGCGGCAACCCTGATCAGGCGACGCTGGTTCAACGCTTCGAGGCCCTGCGCCGCGCCGAGCAGGTCCTGGTCGCGGAATATGCCAAGGCAAAGCTGCTCGGGCTGGAGCGGCTGAAGCGGCATCGCATCCTGCGCTGGTCGATCCTGCAACACTATGAGGTCTGCACCACGCCGCTGCTCGACGTCACCCATTCGATCCGGATCGCGGCGTCGTTCGCCTCGCTGGCCGAGACCGGCACCGCCTTCCTCTATGTGCTCGGCGTGCCGAACCTCTCTGGCGCGATCACCGCGAGCGCGGAGGCCGGCCTCCAGATCGTCCGCCTCTCCAGCGTCTGCCCGCCATCGGCCGTGCGGCCGCATATCCAGGAGGGCTATCTGCTCGGCGAATATCCTGAAATGTCCGGCACCGAGCAGAAGGACAATTATTTTCCCTACGAGATGGATTTCGGTCGGCGGCTGGTCGCGAAATTCTCCTTCGCGCCGGTGTCGTTCTGGAAGAACGACAATTTTCCGCAGGTGACGCGAAGCGCGCTGTATCCGTCGGAGAAGAGCGACCCGCTGTTCCGGCTGGCGCTTGGGGTGAAGAAGCAGCTGGGTTGAGCTCTCTTGTTCGCCGTGGATGCGTGACCCGACAATCGCGCAACAGATTCAGTGTCGTCCCGGGCAAGCGCAGCGCGACCCGGGACCCATAACCACGACTGCTCATGATGTCTGACGCTGCGGCCCCAGCGTGTTTCGCCAACCCAACCCTGTGGTTATGGGTCCCTGCCTTCGCAGGGACGACGACAGAGTTATCTGCGCCGGCTGCCGCTTCGCATGCGCGGGTGGTGACACCGATTACTTGGCACCGGCCCCCGCCACCTTCGCGGTCGCCTTCTCGATCTGCCGTTGCAGCACCTTCCAGTAGGTGCCGGGGCGGAAGCGTTGCAGCAGGTCCATGAAGCGGGCGTCGTTGCCGATCAGGATGCGCGGCTGGTTCTTCTCGATGCCGGCGATGATGCGCTGCGCGGCCGCGGTCGGCGTGGTCCGGGCCAACGCGTCGAAGCGCTCGATCGACTGCACGCGGCGGGCATTGTCGGTGACGCCGGCTCCGGTGCGCGAATTGCGCGCGATGTTGGTGGCGACGCCGCCGGGATGCACCACCGAGAGCCGTACCGGACTGTTCGCCACCGCGAGCTCGTGGCGCAGGCTTTCGGAGAAGCCGCGGACCGCGAACTTGGCCGCGCAATAGGCGCTCTGGCCGGGTGGCGCCACGATGCCGAAGATCGAGGAGACGTTGACGATATGCGCCTCGCGCTGCCGCGCGAGATACGGCAGGAAGGCGCGGGTGCCGTGCACCACGCCCCAGAAATTGATGTTGAACAGCCACTCCATCTGCGCCTGCTCGATCTCGCCGAACTGGCCGAGCAGGGCGACGCCGGCATTGTTGACGACGATGTTGAGCGCGGGATGCGCGGCGCTGGCGGTGGCCGCGAATGCCGCGATCTGGTCGGGCTCGCCGACGTCGAGGCGATGCACGGTGACCTTGCGCGGGCTCGCTTTCGCGATCTCGGCGGCCGTTGCTTGTAGACCGGCCTCGTCGCGGTCGGCGAGCGCCAGGTCGCAGCCGCGCTGTGCGAGTTCAAACGCCAGTGCGCGGCCGATGCCGCTGGCGGCTCCGGTCACGGCGGCGGCGGATCCAGAGATCGCGGTCATGTCGGGTCGGCTCCATCTCGACGAGGGTGGTGGTGGCCATGCGGGAACACGGCGGTTCCCCGCTTTTCTCAAATTGGAACTGAACCATCCAGCGATTTTAGGCATTTAGTCAGTGTTCGTTTTCACGCGGCGATCAATCCAGGCGATCAGAACAGAGGAGGCACACCATGGGACAGTCGAGGCCCGATCGTGCGAAGGCGTTGGTCGTCGAAGACGACCCGATGCAGCGCGAGATGATCGGCTTGCTGCTGGAGGAAAGCGATTTCGACGTCATCGCCTGCGAGAGCGCGGAGGCTGCGGAATTGGTGCTGCTCGGCAATGGCGACAACGTCGTGCTGATGATGACCGACGTCGAACTCGCCGGAAACATGACCGGCGTCGAGCTTGCCCATGCGGCGAAGAAACACAAGCCCGACCTCGACGTGATCGTGACTTCGGGCAAGCCGCTGCGTCAGCGCCTGCCGGACGGCGCCCTGTTCTGGGCCAAGCCGTGGGCGCCGCTTGACGTGATCCGGCTCGCCGAGACCAAGGCGTCGACGCTGCCGGGCGGCCGGTCGAGGCCTTCATAACGCGTTTGTCAGCGCCGACGTGTGGCGGGCGGGCGCTGGTCGCTTCCGCCCGCCCGGGCAGCGTGATATTGGCGGCTGATGCGCCGCCTGTGGCCGATCATCGGACTGGTCTGGTTCGTGCTCGCGACCGCGGCGCCCGCCGCGGCGGAGACGATCGTCAATTTCCCCTCACTCGACGGCACCACCGACTTGATCGGTCACCTCGACCGCCGCGAGAACGACACGCCGCGGCCCGCGGTGGTGCTGATGCATGGCTGTTCCGGCCTCAATGACAAGAAGGGCCGCGTGTTCGGCCTCTATCGCGCCTGGGCGCGGGCGCTCGCGGTGCAGGGCTATGTCACCCTGATCGTCGACAGCGCGACGCCGCGCGGGCTCGGCCAGACCTGCTCGCGCGGGCCCGACAGCCGCAGGATGTGGCGCGAGCGGCCGAAGGATGCCTATGGCGCGCTGCGTTATTTGCAGGCGCAGCCCTTCGTGAAGCCGGACCGCATCGCGCTGATGGGCTGGTCGCAGGGCGGCGGCGTGGTGCTGCTCTCGATCAACGACAGGAGCATCGGCCGGCCGGCCGAGTTGGCGCAGGATTTCAGGGCCGCGGTGGCGTTCTATCCCGGCGCCTGCGCCGACATCTATCAATCGAGGCCCTTCACGAATGTCGAGCCGAACGGCTGGACCAGCCGGGTGCCGCTGCTGGTGCTGATCGGCGAGGCCGACGTCTGGACGCCGTACAAGCCCTGTGACGCCTTCATCGCGGCGGCCAAGGCGCGCGGCAATCCGGTCGAGCTGAAGAGCTATCCCGGCGCGGTGCATGCGTTCGATGCGCCGAACCTGCCGCGCACCGAGCTGCCGGCCTATACGATGCGGGATGGCTCGATCCCCGTGATCGGGACCGATCCCGAGGCGCGCAAGGATGCCTTCCCGCGCGTGCTGGACTATCTGAAGCGAGATCTGGAATGACGTGCCCCCAAGGGTTTGACTCAAGAATTTGAAATCGAGGAACTGCAATGACCTGGTCCTTCCTGCTGACCACCCTGATCGTGGTCGCCTCGCCCGGCACCGGCGTGCTCTACACCCTGGCGGTGGCGCTGACCCGCGGTTCGCGGGCGAGCCTGGCGGCGGCGTTCGGCTGCACGCTCGGGATCGTGCCGCAGATGATCGCCGCGATGCTGGGCCTGGCCGCCATCCTGCACACCAGCGCCATGGCGTTCGCGGCGCTGAAATGGGGCGGCGTGGTCTATCTGCTCTACATGGCCTGGCAGGCGCTGCGTGAGCGCGGCGCGCTGGCCGTCGACACCGAGATCAAGCCGCGCTCGAACGGCCGCGTGATCGTGACCGCGATCCTGATCAACATCCTCAACCCGAAACTGTCGATCTTCTTCCTGGCCTTCCTGCCGCAATTCATCGCGGTCGACGAGGCCCATCCGCTGGCGCGGATGGTTGAGCTCAGCGGCGTGTTCATGGCGATGACCTTCGCGGTGTTCGCGATCTACGGGCTGTTCGCGGCGTCGGTGCGCGATCGCGTCATCACCCGGCCGAAGGTGATGGCCTGGCTCAGGCGGAGCTTTGCCGCAGGCTTTGCGGTGCTCGGCGCCAAGCTCGCCTTCGCGGAGCGCTGACGGCGTCTTCGTCCGCGCCTGCCACCGGCAACAAAAGCGGTGCGGGCAATAAAAAAGCAGGCCTTGCGCCTGCCATGTTGCCCGCTCTGTCAGGGGCCGAGTTGTTCGAATGGTGTATCCGGAGCTGAGGTCTTGGGCCGGTCGCTCCGGTCTGGGTGCCCGGGCAGGGCTGAGCCGCTACCCGGGCGAGAAACGGGTTACTTCTTCTTGGCGGCCTTCTTCTTCTTGGGGGCCTTCTTCGCCTTCGCCTTCTTCGCTTTCTTAGCCATAGTATCCTCTCAGGGTTTCATGGATTGAACGCGACTCCGAGGCATGCTTGGCGGAGGGCCAGCCTCGCAACATCCTCAGTATCAAACTGAGCAGATTCGGAGGCTGCTGCCGCGCGCTGTCACGGCGCTGTCATCGTGTTATCCACAGTTGTTACGTGTTTTCGCCAATTTTCTCGTGGCGCTGCTGCTGCCGCGCGTCGTCACGCCATCGCGTCGCCATGCTTAACGGCGCGCAAATGCCGGATGCGCGTATCTTCATCAATTCAAAACCACGGCGCGGATTGACGGGTCGCGGGTGAGAGTCCGTTAAGCGGCGCGGCCGCATCCTCTCCCGTAAGGCAACGGGGATTGTCATTGGGAGGGAACGCCCTGGGCATGATCCGGAAAAGCGCGCAGCGGTTTTCCGAAAGATCATGCTCTGGGGGCGGCAAGTCATTTCAGGAGAGGCGAGGCCGGTACGGTCTCGAACAGGGGCGATGTTGAGCGTTCCGACGCTTTGGACGGTTTTCGTTATCAATTTTCTCGCGCTCGGCCTGATCTGGGCCTATGTCGCGCACAGCTATCCAGCTTTCGGCGCGGCGCGGTTCTGGACCGCGTCGGCCTTCGTCGCATCCGCCGGTGCCTCCAGCGCGATGTTCCGCGTCATGATCACGGGCTCGCTCTTGCCGCTGATCGCGGCGGGCACGCTGATGGTGTTCGCCGCCGGCCTTGCCGCGATGGGCATCGAGCGGTTCTACGGCAAACCGGTGCGCTGGCGCAGCACCGCGCTGGCCAGCGCGTTCGCCTTCGTCGGCCTCGGCGTCTTCATCTTTGCCTATGACAGCATGCCGATGCGCATCCTGGTCTATACCGTCGCGCAGGTCATGCCGTTCGCGTTGACGCTGAAGCTCTTGCTGTCGCGCGAGAACGGCCGGGTCAATCCCGGCGCGCGGCTTGCCGGCGTCGTCGCCTCCGTGCTGATCGGCATCTATGCGCTGCGCCTCGTCGGCGCCCTGCTGCATCCCGGCGAGTTCTCCTTCGTCCGCTTCAATGCGGGCCAGTCGCTGGCGATCCTGCTGATGGTGTTCCTGTCGATGGCGCTCAATTTCGGCTTCCTGCTGATGGCGATCGACCGGCTGCGCACCGAGGTCGCCGACCTCGCGCTGCTCGACGATCTTACCGGCGTCGGCAACCGCCGCCATCTGCTGCAACGCCTGACCGAGGAATGCGCGCGCTCCGACCGCAATGGCGAGGCATTCGCGCTGCTGGTGATCGACCTCGACGGCTTCAAGGGCATCAACGACACCCACGGCCACGCCGCCGGCGACGCCTGCCTGCAACATTTCACGCTGATGGCGCAGACCAGGCTGCGGCCGGGCGACATGCTGGCCCGCACCGGCGGCGACGAGTTCTGCATCGTGCTGCCGTCCTCGACCTTGCGCGAGGGTGCGATGATCGCCCGCCGCGTGCTGGAGGTCTGCCGCGCCGATGCCGAGCAGTGCGCCGGCGCTGACATCCCGATCGCGGTCTCGATCGGCGTCGCGCAATGGACCCGCGAGATCGGGCTGCATCCCGACCGCCTGATCGCCGCAGCCGACCACGCACTCTACGACGCCAAGAAGGGCGGCAAGAACGGATATGCGACCTATCAACCGAAGCTGCCGCCCGAGATGCTCGAACCGATGCAGGCGAGCCTGCGCCGCGCCTGACCGTGCTGGAGTGCGGTGAGACCATGTTGAGCTGGAGCGGCGGCAGGCTCCGCCTCTCCCTTGGGAGAGGTGAGAAGAAGCCGTTGCTGAACTCAAGCGTGACACTGGATCCTGCCGTCATGACGCCTCGCCTGCTCACCGTACTTCTCGCGCTGGTACTGTCCGTGCCGGCATTCGCCGAGGCGCCCGATCTCGCTGCGATCGCCCGGTCGCAGGGCACGCCGGAGATTCCCGGCTTGAAGATGGTCTGGCTGTCGCCCTGGGGCGATGTCGCCAAGGCTCATCCCTGGCGCAACATCATCGTGCATCAAACCGAAGGGCCGGCCGGTTCGGCGCGCTACGGCGCGGCCGAACAGCACAAGCACCCGACCCGGCGCGGCGTCATGGTCTGGGTCGAGACCGACGGCACGGTCTATTGGGCGGTTGCCGACAATCTGGTGCCGACCCACACCGACGGCGCCGATCGCAACGACAACAAATACATCGACAACAGCAAGACCTATCGTCAGGTCAACAAGGACACCTCGATCGGCGTCGAGTTCGCCGGCAACTATCCCGATGTCACCAAGGGCCCGACCGACGCGCAGATCGCGGCCTGGCGCGTGCTGGTGAAGCTGCTGCGTGCGCGCTACGGCATCCCGCTGGATCACGTCTACGCGCACAACTGGATCGACTTCAAGGACGCCCGCTACTGCGAAGGCTGCGCGCTCGCGACCATGGCGCGCGAGTGGGGCGAGTAGCGGGGCTATCGTCTCCGTTGGGTCTCGGCGAGGTGCTCGGTCTCGTGGTTCGAGAGCGCCGCAAGCGGCGCTCCTCACCATGAGGGTCTAAAATGGTGCCGCACGACAACACCTCATCCTGAGGAGCTCGCCAGAGGCGGGCGTCTCGAAGGATGGCCCCGAGGACAATGCCCGCCAGGTTGTCTCCGCATGCGATCGTCTCTGGCGTGAGCAGGGGATCTCATTGTCTTTGCTCTTGGCGAGACGCGCGCTGGCAAACCGGCGGCCGAAACCGCCGGTGCCCGATCGCAGCCGTGAGCGATGGCCTTCGACCTCCATCTGATCCGTGGCTCCGCGGTTAGGCGAACGCCCTGGGCAGATCAGCGGTCGGCTTGGTGACGATCTGGTGCGCATCCCGCCAGATCACCTCGCGCTGCCGCGAGGTGGTGATTGTCCGCACCGGCAGGCCGCCCTCTTCGAGCAGCCAGGCGCAATAGCGCGCGCGGCTGATCGCCTCGCGGGCGTCGGGATCGAACCAGCAGATGCCATGGATCGAATCGCGCCGCTTGAAGTGCCGCGCGATACGCCCGGGGATCGGCAGATGCCGGCTGAACCAGTCGAACTCGTCCGACAATGCCTGCCGGATCCAGTCCGGACAGTCGTTGCGATAGAGATACCAGGACGCGCGAAAGAAGCCGCTCTCCACGCGGCTATGCGGGTGGATGAGCGGTGTAACGAACCGCAAATACATCACGACACGGCGCAACGCCGTGTGCGTTACGCCCCTCGTAGCGAGATATGATGAATGGAGAACGGCCGCGAAGCGGCGTTCAGCTCATGACCGATCGCCGATCAGCCGATCGGGGCGGTCAGGATGTTCGATCTACGTTTCATGCCGCCTCCTTCGTGAGCGTTGAATTGAGGGCACGATGTCGTGCCGGGCGGCAGCACATACACCCGCCAGCATCTTGCGGCAAGCTCAGAGCCCTCTCTCGACCGCCGCGGCGTACTGGGTCCCCCGCTTTCGCGGAGGACGACGGCGGAGCCTGCCCAAAAACAAAAAAGCCGGCGTTGCCGCCGGCTTTCGTGTCTGTTGGCTTGCTCGTCGCCGCGCGATTTAGTGCGCGGCTTCGAGAGCCGCTTCCTGGCGGGCAATCGTGCCCTTGACGGCCGACTGCACCTTCTCGAACGCGCGGACCTCGATCTGCCGCACGCGCTCGCGCGACACGCCGAACTCGGCGGCGAGGTCTTCCAGCGTCATCGGCTCATCCGCCAGACGCCGCGCCTCGAAGATGCGGCGTTCGCGCGGGTTGAGCACGCCGATTGCACCGTTCAGGGCCTGACGGCGATGATCGAACTCCTCGCTCTCGGCCATCAAGGCTTCGGCGTTGGGCGAGTTGTCGACCAGCCAGTCCTGCCATTCGCCGGCTTCGCCGTCGTCGCGGATCGGGGCGTTGAGCGACGCGTCACCGCCGAGGCGGCGGTTCATGTCGATCACGTCCTGATCGGTCACGCCGAGGCGCTTGGCGATCAGCTTCACCTGGTCGGGGTGGAGATCACCCTCTTCCAGCGCGGAGATCTTGCTCTTCGCCTTGCGCAGGTTGAAGAACAGCTTCTTCTGGTTCGCGGTGGTGCCCATCTTCACGAGCGACCAGGAACGCAGAATGTACTCTTGTATTGACGCCTTGATCCACCACATGGCGTAAGTGGCGAGACGGAAGCCCTTCTCGGGTTCGAATCGCTTCACCGCCTGCATCAGGCCGACATTGCCTTCCGAGACGACTTCGGATATCGGCAAGCCGTAGCCGCGATAGCCCATGGCAATCTTGGCCACGAGCCTGAGGTGGCTGGTGACGAGCTTATGCGCCGCGTCCCGATCGTCATGCTCGCGCCAACGCTTGGCGAGCATGTACTCCTGCTGGGGCTCCAGCATGGGGAACTTGCGGATCTCGGCGAGGTAACGTGAAAGGCCAGATTCTCCATTGAGAACCGGCAACGTAGCTGTACGGGCCATTCGAGCGCCCTCCAGTGGTTCAGACCCCCGATAGCGGCGGGCCCGGCAGGTGGCCGCTGGGTTAAAGCCGGCCATGCTGCGATGTTCCGCGTTGGATATTCAACGCAGGTGCAACATACACCAAACTGTCCGTGATAGGGAAGGATTGCTGACGTCACGTCCCCGTGTGCCAGCTATAACCTGTTGTCATAGCGTGGCTTTTCCGGGAGGGGTGCGTCATACCGCCGCTGCCAGCGCCCGTTGCAGGAGAAGCAAATCCTCCGGCAAGGGGGCTTCCCAGTGCAAAAGTTCCCCGGTGCGGGGGTGTTCCAGGGCCAGCAGATAGGCATGCAGGGCCTGCCGGTCGAGGGCGGTAAGTGCGTCCTTACCTTCCGCGTTGAGGTGCCCGGCCTTGGTCTTGAAATGGGGGCCATAGACGGCATCGCCAAGCAGGGGGTGGCCGAGATGGGCGAGGTGGACCCGGATCTGATGGGTCCGCCCGGTCTCCAGCCGGCAGGCCAGGAGCGAGGCGACCGGCTTGCCGTCGCGGCCGGCGAAGCTCGACAGCACCTCGAAATGGGTGATCGCCTCGCGGCCGCCCTGGCGGACCGCCATCTTCTCGCGGGCATGGGGATGCCGGTCGATCGGCGCGTCGATGGTGCCGTGCGGCCGGTTCGGCACGCCCCAGACGAACGCCATGTAGCCGCGCTCCATCGGGCCGGTGCGGCCGTGGTCCGCGAACTGCGCGGTCAGCGACTGGTGGGCCTGGTCGTTCTTGGCGACCACCATCAGCCCGGTGGTGTCCTTGTCGAGGCGGTGCACGATGCCCGGCCGCTTGACCCCGCCGATGCCCGAAAGACTGGTGCCGCAATGGGAGATCAGCGCGTTGACCAGTGTTCCCGTGGCGTGGCCCGCCGCGGGATGCACCACCAGGCCCCTGGGCTTGTTGATCAGGATGATATCGTCGTCCTCGAACACGATATCGAGCGCGATGTCCTCGCCCTTCGGCTCGGCGGGCACGGCCTCCGGCACGTCGATTATGATCGTATCGCCCTGGGCGACATGATAAGCGGGGTCGCGGACGACGGCGTCCTTGACGGTCACGGAACCGGCGAGGATCAGCGCCTTCAGCCGGGACCGCGACAGTTCGGGCGAACGCTGCGCGAGCACGCGGTCAAGCCGGGCCGAGCCCTCGTCGCCGGCGACGATGACCTCCAGCTTCTGACCGCCATTCGAAGAAACCTGTTGCAAAGATATAGAGCCTCGTGATGACCGACACTGCCGTGACCGAACCGACCCCCGACCAGGCCGCGCTGATCGCGCGGGTGCGGCGCATGATGCTGATCGCGGGCCTGACCTCGGCATTGGCCGTGGCGGTCGTGTTGATCGCCATCGGCTACCGCCTTTATCGCAGCGAGGGAAGCCCCGTTTCGGTGTCCGACGTCACTGCTGCGCTGCCGAAGGGCGCCCGCATCGTCGCAACCGGCACGGCCGGCGACCGGCTGGTGCTCACGCTCGATATAGGCGGTGCAACCGAGATCCGCACATTTGATGCAAAGACGCTGAAACCTGCGGGCAGGTTGACCTTCGTCAACGAGCCCTGATCCAACGATCCTGACCTCGGCAGTCGCGTAGCCGCGCCGTCGATCAACCAAAAGCTGCAAAGTCGTTTTTGCGCCTGCGTTGCTGCGTGGTGAATGCGTGCCGCCATCTTTTCGGCCGAGTTGCACGCTCAGCTTGCGTCATGTCGGAGTCCAACCCCAGCGCTTCCGTCGGACCGATCGGTGAATCCGATCCGGCGGATGGCTGCGCGGACCCGACGCGCCGCGCGCTGCTGACCGCATTGGCGGGTTGCGCCTGCCTCGCGGCGATCGAGCCCGCCTCCGCCGACGATGACGAGCAACCCGGCGCGCGTGAGCGGCCGCAAAAAGCCGATCTGCTGGTGCGTGCCGAGGGCGACAAGGCCGGCCAGGTCATCAAGTCGGACGATCTGACATTGGGCGGACCGCCGGTTCGCGCCTGGCCGCAGGACCCGAAAACCTCCGTCATCCGCAAGGGCTCGCGGCTCAACGAGGTCGTGCTGGTCAAGCTCGATCCCAACGAGTTCGACGACGCCACGCGCGCCCGCGCGCCGGACGGCATCGTCTGTTACTCCGTGATCTGCTCGCATGCTGGATGTCCGGTCACCGCCTGGGTCAAGCAGGAGCAGGGCGACAAGACCGTCCTGAAATGCATGTGTCACAACTCTGAATACGATCCGCGGCAGAGTGCGCAGGTCGTGTTCGGGCCGGCGCCACGTCGCCTCGCGGCCTTGCCGCTGATGGTCGCCGACGGAGCGATCACGGTCGCAGCGCCATTCGTCGGAAAGGTGGGTGCCCAGCAGGGAGGATGAGGCCGCATCGGGATTTCTGCATGATCCAAGCATGATCCGGAAAAGTGTGAAGCGGTTTTCCGAAGAGATCATGCTCAAGACAAAGCATGATCCGGAAAAGTGTGAAGCGGTTTTCCGAAGAGATCGTGCTCAAAATAATAACTGAAAAACAAAACAGAGCAGGGAGGTAGCATCTCATGACCAGGAAGCAGTTGTTGCTGTCGAGTTGTGTCGCGTTCACGTGCCTCATCTCGACCTTTGCAGTCGCAGGACCGATCGACAATTACAGTCCGGTGACGTCAGCCCGTCTCGAAAATCCCGAACCCGGCAACTGGATGCTGTATCGCCGGACCTATGACGGACAGGGTTTCAGTCCGCTCGACCAGATCAACACCTCCAACGTCAAGGACCTCAAGCCGGTCTGGACCTTCTCCACCGGCGTGCTCGAGGGTCATGAGGCGCCGCCGATCGTCAACAACGGCGTGATGTTCGTCGCGACCCCGATGGGGCAGGTGATCGCGCTCAACGCCAAGACCGGCGAGGAATACTGGCGTTACAAGCGGCAACTTCCCGACGACCTGTTCCAATTGCATCCGACCAGCCGCGGCGTCGGCCTGTGGGAGGACAAGCTCTATCTCGCCACCACGGATGATCACGTCGTCGCGCTCGATGCCAAGACCGGCAAGGTGCTGTGGGACACCAAGGTGCAGGACTACAAGAAGGGTCAGTACATGACCCTGATGCCGCTGGTGGTCGACGGCAAGGTGATCGTCGGCGGCTCCGGCGGTGAGTTCGGCGTGCGCGGCTATGTCGTCGCCTTCGACGCCGGCAGCGGCAAGGAGCTCTGGCGCACCTTCACGATTCCCGGTGAAGGCGAGCCCGGTCACGAGACCTGGAGCGGCGACGACTGGAAGTCGGGCGGCGGTGCGGCCTGGATGACAGGCACCTACGACAAGGACACCAAGACGGTCTATTGGGGCATCGGCAACGCCTCGCCATGGCCGGGCTCGATGCATCCCGGCGACAACCTCTACACCAGCTCGGTGCTGGCGCTCGATCCCGACAGCGGCAAGATCAAGACCCACTTCCAGTATCACCAGAACGATTCCTGGGACTGGGACGAGGTCGATGCGCCGATGCTGATCGATCTGCAACGCGAGGGCCGCTCGTTCAAGAGCCTGATCCACCCCGGCCGCGATGCGATCTTCTGGGTGCTGGAGCGCAAGCCGGACAAGATCAACTATGTCGCCGGCTGGCCGTTCGTGAAGACCAATGTCTGGAAGGGCATCGAGGCCGAGACCGGCCGGCCGATCCTCGATCCCGACCACAAGCCGGTGCTCGGCAAACGGGTCGAGTTCTGTCCGTCGCTGTGGGGCGGCAAGGACTGGCCGTCGGCGGCCTACAGTCCGAACACCAAGCTGGTCTACGTTCCCGCCAATGAGAACTTCTGCGGCGGCTTCACCGGCGAGAAGCAGCCGCTGGTTCCCGGTCAGCTCTGGCTCGGCACCAAGCCGGAGGACATCGGACTATTCCCGGCGCCGAACGCCGATCATTTCGGCGAGTTGCAGGCGTGGGATCCGGCGACCGGCAAGAAGGTCTGGCAGCACGACTACAAGACCTCGCAGTTGTTCGGCTCGGTGACCGCGACCGCGGGCGATCTGGTGCTCGCCGGCGGCACCAACGACCGCGCCTTCCGCATCTTCAATGCCAAGACCGGCGAGCTGTTGTGGGAGCAGAAGACCAACTCCGGCATCATGGCGATGCCGATGTCCTATGAGGTCGACGGCACGCAATACATCGCGGTGCAGTCGGGTTGGGGCGTCGACGCGCAGCGCATCCAGGACGCGCTGGCCGGCAAGGTCGCGGGCTTCGAGAACAACGTGCCGCAAGGCGGCGTGATCTGGGTGTTCGCGCTCAACAAGAAGTAGCGCGCGATCCGGAGCGTGATCGGACAGGGGGCGATGCGATCGGGAGGCGGCGGTTGGGGAGACCGCCGCTTCCCGGTCCGCTCACCATCACCGTCATTCCGGGGCATGCGAAGCATGAGCCCGGAATCCATTTCGCCGCACACCTTGCGGCCTGATGGATTCCGGGTTCTCGCTTCGCGAGCCATCAGGCGCGCAATTGCGCACCGGGGAATGACGAATGACCAGAGTGATGCCAGCTCGCAAAATTCCAGAGGCGGGGAACCTTCTCCTTCAGGTCTCCGGCTGCTTGCCTGTCCTTGCAACGGGCTATTTGCCCTTGCTGTCGACCTTCCGCTTCTCGTCGTCGTTCATCTGCTTGATCGTGGGATCCTTGGCCGCCTCACCGGTGGTCTGGCCGGCCGTTGCCGGCGGCGCGTTGTTCGGGGCCGAGGTCTGGTCGGGCAGCACCTTTGCCGGCCGCGTAGCGGTCGCGCTTGGCGGCGAGGCGGTCTGGGCGGATGCCTGCGCGGCAAAAAGCAGAACGCCCGCGGACAGGGTTGCCGCGAGCGTTCCGAATGTTTGAGGCGGGGTTCTCATCGATCTGCTCCGGAGAGTGTCGATGAGAACCGCCGGCTTCGCCGAACGTTCCTACTCAGGTCTCGAGCTGCTTGCCGATCGGAAGCGCGCGGATGCGTTTTCCGGTGGCGGCGAAGATCGCGTTGATCAGCGCGGGCGCGAACGGCGGCACGCCGGGCTCGCCGACGCCGCTCGGCGGCGTGTCGGCGCCGGGCGGCACGATGTGGACGTTGGTGATTGCAGGCGATTCGTCGATCCGGATCACCGGGAAGTCGTCGAAATTGCTCTGCTGCACCTTGCCGTCCTTGAAGCTGATCTCGCCGTATTTGGCGAGGCTGAGCCCCATGATCGCGGCACCCTCGATCTGCGAGGCGATCCGCTCCGGATTGACGTAGGCGCCGCAATCGATCGCGGTGTCGACCCGCGGCACCGTCAGCTTGCCCTTGTCGTCGATCGCCACCTCGACGATGGTCGCGATGTAGCTGACGAACGACCGGTGCGCGGCGATGCCGAGACCATGGCCTTTCGGTAACGACCGGCCCCACTCGCCCTTTTCGGCGACCAGTTCGACCACCTTGCGCAGCCGCGCAGTGTCGATCGGGTAGCTGTCATAGGGCTCGCCGTAGTTCCAGGGATCCTTCACCGAGGACAGATTGACGATCCGCGGCGATCCGATCAGCTCCAGCAGCATCTCCTTCTGGTCGCGCCCGGTCGCATGCGCGATCTCGCCCACCATCGATTGCACCGCGAAGGCGCGCGGGATGTTGGACACCGAGCGGAACCAGCCGATCCGCGTGAACGCCGCGGCCTCCGGATTCTCGCATTGCAGATTGGCGATCTCGAACGGGTTGTCGATCAGGCCCATGCCGAGCTCGAACGGCGCTTCGTGGTTGGCGCCGGCGGCGAAGGTCGAGGCGATGGTCGGCGCCACGCTGCGGTGCCGCCATGCGATCACCTTGCCGCTCTTGTCGAGACCGACCTCGATCCGTTCCACCGAGACCGTGTGCAGGAAGTCGTGATGGACGTCGTCCTCACGGGTCCATTGCACCTTGACCGGCGCGCCGAGTGCCTTGGACAGCAAGGCCGCCTCCAGCGCGAAATCGCATTTCGACTTGCGGCCGAAGCCGCCGCCGAGCAGCGTCACGTTGACGGTGACATTGTCCTCGGGGATGCCGAGCGTCTTGGCGACATCCTCGCGGGTGCCGCCGGGGCTCTGCACCGGCGCCCAGATCTCGGCCTTGTCGCCGGTCACATTGGCGACCGCGACCGGCGGCTCCATGCTGACATGGGCGAGATGCGGCAGGTAATATTCGCCGGTGACGACCTTGTCGGCGCTCTTCAGCGCCGCGTCGACATCGCCTTCCTTGCGCACCACGAGGCCGGGCTTTCGCGCGGCCTCCTCGAGCGAGGCACGATAGGTCACCGAGTCGTATTTGGCGTTGGCGCCGTCGTCCCAGACGATCTTCAGCGCGTCGCGGCCCTTGATCGCGGCACCCGTATTGCGTGCGATCACGGCCACGCCGCCGAGCGGCTGGAACTTGGACGGCCACGGCCAGCCCTTGACCTCCATCACCTTCTCGACGCCCGGCACCTTCATCGCCGCAGCGTCGTCGAACGACTTGACCTTGCCGCCGGTGACCGGCGGGCGGGCGATGACCGCGTATTTCATGCCGGGCAGGCGGGTATCGGCGCCGTAATGTGCCTTGCCGGTGGTGATGTCGTGCAGATCGACGATCGAGACCTGGCCCTTGCCGAGATAGCGGAAGTCCTTCGGATCCTTCAGCTTGAGGCTCTTGATATCCGGCACCGGTTCCTTGGCGGCATCGGCGGCGAGATCGCCGAAGCCGATCTTGCGGCCGCTCGCGCTGTGCACGACTTCGTGGTTCTGCGCCTTCACCTCGCCGATCGGCACGCCCCATTTCTTGGCGGCGGCGGCTTCCAGCATCGCGCGCGCCGAGGCGCCGATCTGGCGCATCGGGATCAGGTAGTGCCGCGTCGAGCGCGAGCCGTCGGTGTCCTGGTTGCCGAACTTGACCTCGTCGCCATGCGCCTGCTGGACATGGACGCGCGACCAGTCGGCCTCCATCTCCTCGGCGACGATCAAGGGCAGGCTGGTGCGGACGCCAGTGCCCATCTCGGAACGGTGCGCCAGGATGGTGACGACGCCGTCGGGTGCGATCGCGACGAACACGCGCGGATCGACCACGACGCCGTGCGGCATCTTGCCGGCGCCGGTCTCATAGGCGAACGCCTGCCGTGTCATCACCGGCGCGGCGAGTACGAAAGAGCCTGCGATGCCGAGCCCCTTGAGGATGCTGCGGCGCGACAGGTTCTCGACCTTCACATGCTTCTCGAAGCCGCGAAGCCGGTTCGGATTGGTGCGGATGTTCATGTCACACCCCCGTCGATGCGAGGTGGACGGCGTTCTCGATCCGCTGGTAGCAGCCGCAGCGGCAGATATTGCCCGACATGGCTTCGCGGATCTGGTCGTGGTTCGGCTTCGGGTTCTCGTTCAGCAGCGCCGCCGCCTGCATGATCTGGCCGGCCTGACAGTAGCCGCATTGCGGAACATTGACCTGGCGCCAGGCCTTCTGCACCGGATGGTCGCCGGTCGGATGCAGCCCCTCGATGGTGGTGACCTCGCGGCCGACGACGTCGGAGACCGAGGTGATGCAGGCGCGCACCGCCTGCTTGTCGACGATCACGGTGCAGGCGCCGCACAGCGCCTGGCCGCAGCCGAACTTGGTGCCGGTGAGGCCGGCTTCGTCACGCAGAAACCAGAGCAGCGAAAGATCCGGGTCGCCATCCCAATTCTGTTCCTGGCCGTTGATTTTTAGCTTGATCATGGTCTGTCCTCGCTCTGCTTAAGCTATTGACCGGTGCGACGTGAGGCAGGGAACATCTTCCATTGCCCGCGGCCGCGCTGATTGTTGTGTGCCAAGATGTTGGTGAGCCAAATTGCCGTGCGCCAAAGGCTTGACGTCAACCACTTGACGCCGAGGGCTTGCGCTTTGTTCCAAGCACTCCTCTCGCTTCTCGGGCGCCGTGCCGGGCGCAGCATGGTGAAGGACTGCGATGTTAGCAGAGCAGGGCGCGGTGTGACTTCACAGGCAGGTGTTTCAGAGCAAGCGATTCTGCAGCCGCGGTTTGTCGAAAGCAGGGCCGTGCACGATGCGCAGACGACATCCGCAGGTGGCGATGCGCGCGACAACCGCATCGTCGTACCGTGCGGGGGCCTCATGCCGGGCCCGTTGGGACCCATTCGCGGCGAAACCGCCGGCCCGGCGCGGTAAGCATGGATGACAAAATCCCCGCCGCAATGCACAAGCCATCTTGCGGCGGGGGGATTTCAAGGCTATTGCCTTCCCTTCAACGCTCCCTTCGTCTAGCGGTTAGGACGCGGCCCTCTCAAGGCTGAAACAGGGGTTCGATTCCCCTAGGGAGCGCCATTTCATATTTTCAGCCTTATTTTCTGCCCCGGGGCAGGCCGTGGTGGCATTCTTTCAAGAATCCCCTTGCTGACTTGATGCTAAATTGGTGTAGTTGACACTATTGACTTCAACTACCTTACCGCGAAGCTCCATACGAATTGGCGGCACTGATTGATCGGCCGCAATTGATTTTGGATTGAGGCAGCCTTTATGGAAAAGGTCTTTCTCTCCTACACGTTCCGTCCGCATCCGGATCATGAAGCTAATCTCGAGCGGCTGCGCCGGCACGTCATTCGGGCCATCGAAGCCATGGGCTTGCGTGTTGTAGATGGTGTGGAGGTGGGCGGACGCCCGCTGGACAACGCGCTACGCAAGAGGATCGAAGAAGCCGATGCGCTCATCGCCCTGGTGACACCGCAGGCCGATGACACCAACGCCCTGATTGAGCCGGCATACGTCCTCAGCGAGTTCCTGTATGCCGAGGGGCAAGCGAAGCCAACGATGCGAGTGTGGCATTACAAGCTGCCGATGCACGGCGGGATCGGCCGCGACAACGAGTATACGCCCTACAATCCCGACACTCCCGGCAAAGACGTCGACGTGATCCTCAAACTGTTGGCCACCATTGCCTTGTGGAAGCGTGAGTACGGTCAGGTCGCGCGCGTGCGGATCGAACCGGACGAGATCACGGCACAGTACGACGAGGCACAAGGAGACCGCTGCGACTTTCAGGTGATTTCGCTGGATGGTGGATTTCGTGACTTTCAACGAGCAAGCTTCCTTCCAGAGCCGGGCGCAGCCTATGCGGTGCTTCCGAAGCTGCGTGTCGGAGACAGGGTTCGCTTGCGTTTGCGTCAAGGCAACAAGACGTGGCAATCGCGGCACGCCATTGACCCGTTCGTAGGCGGAGTTCGCCTGGAGGAACAGCGGGCATGAGCTATCGAATTGCGCAAGATTTCGAATATGTCGGCAAAGACTATTGGCGCTGGCACGCCTGGATCGAGAGCGGCAATACCGAACTCGACAAGGTCAAGGAGGTCGTCTGGATTCTCCATCCGAGTTTTCGTCAGCCGCGCGTCGTCAGCAAGGATCGGGCCGACAAGTTTCGGCTGAGCACCGCTGGTTGGGGTACCTTTGTACTGAGAGCGGAGGTTATGCTGTCCGACGCAAAGAAGGTACTGCTCAAGCACAACGTCGAGCTGGAATACCCGGATTCCGACGTGCCTGCTGGACAGTCGAAAGCGTCTGATCTGAAGGAGCAGCCACCCACCGTTTTTCTGTCCTACAGCGCGCAGGATTCGCGGGTGGCGGCCAAACTCCGCGCCGGGCTGGAAGATGCAGGTGTCAAGATTTTGGACCAAACACGACTGGAGCCCGGCGCCCCTTGGAGCGATACGCTCCGGCGCATGATAGAGCAGTCCGATGGTGTCGTTGGGCTCGTATCAGAAGGTGAGGTCTCCCCCTGGGTGAATACCGAAATCCAGGCCGCCGCTGCCTCTGCGAAACCCACGCTCGTTTTGGTCTCCGGTGACACGTCGATCGCGGGGCTTCCGAAGGACGTTCAAATGCGTCACATCGATGTGAATAGACTGGATTTCGAGGCGATCGCCGCTGACTTGGGCTCGTTCAAGAGCTCGCGAGCATAGCGGCAGGCCCCGCGCGCTCTCACGCTGCGGCGAGCACCGGTTGTGCCGGGCGCCGCGTGATCAGCAGCGACAGCACGGCGGCAACGATGCCGGTCAGGCCCGCGATCATGAAGGCCTGCAAATAGTCGCCCTGCGCCGAGCGCATGAAGCCGGCGAAGAACGCGGCGCAGGCGGCGCCCAACTGATGGCCGGCGACCACCCAGCCGAACACCAGAGGCGCGTTCTTGTCGCCGAACGCCTCGTTGGCGATCCGCACCGTCGGCGGCACGGTCGCGATCCAGTCGAGGCCATAGAACACCGCAAACACGGAAAGGCTTACCAGCGAGAAATCCGAATACGGCAGATAGATCAGCGACAGGCCGCGCAGCCCGTAATACAGGAACAGCAGCTTACGCGGATCGAACCGGTCGGTGAGCCAGCCCGACAGCGTGGTGCCGAACAGGTCGAAGAATCCCATCAGCGCGAGCAGGCTCGCGGCCTGCACCTCGACGATGCCGTGGTCGCCGCAGAATGCGATCAGATGGGTGCCGACCAGGCCGTTGGTGGTGAAGCCGCAGATGAAGAAGGTGGCGAACAGGAACCAGAACGCCCGCGTCTGCGCGGCGCGCACCAGATTGCCGATCGCGGCGGTGAACGGATTGCCCGCGGCCGGCGGTGCCGGCTGATCGTCATGCGTGCTGCCGAACGAGCGCAGGCCGATCGATGCCGGCCGCTCCGGCATCAGGACATACACCAGCGGGATCAGCGCCGCGCAGCACGCGGCGACCGTCAGCACCACGGGCTTCCAGCCGCCCCATGCCACCAGCGCCGCGAGGCCGGGCATGAAGATCAGGGTGCCGGTCGCGGTCGACGCGGTCAGCAGCCCCATGACGAGGCCGCGATTGGTGGTGAACCAGCGGTTGACGATGGTGGCGCCGAGCACGTTGGCGACCGCGCCCGAGCCGATGCCGGACAACAGCCCCCAGCTCATGAACAATTGCCACGGCGCGGTCATGAAGTAGCTCATGCCGGTCGAGACCGACATCAGCGCCAGCGCGCCGAGCACGGTGCGGCGGATGCCGAAGCGCTGCATCACGGCGGCGGCGAACGGCCCCGCGAGGCCGTAGAGGAAGATGCCGACCGCGGCCGATGACGAGATCACGCCGACATCCCAGCCGAACGCCGCTTGCAGCGGCAGCATCAGCACGCCCGGCGTCGCGCGCAATCCGGCGGAGGCGAGCAGCGCCAGGAAGATCACGGCGACGACGACGAAGGCGTAATTCTGGCCGAACGGGCGCCGCGACACGGCGGCAGCTTGAAGCGAGGCAGGGGGCATGTTACTTACCGGTACGTGTTGATGTCCGGCGCATATACGTACCGGTCAGTAACATTGTCAAGAGCGCCGTGGGGGAGGGTCCGGAGGACCGTCATGAAGAAAACCGTTGAAGCATCCGCGAAGCGCCCGGCCAAAGCGCTTTCGAGCGAAGTGGCGACCGGTTCGCGGTCCCATCGCAACGCGAACGGCCCCAGGGCCGCCGACCGGATTCGCGCCTCCGCCAGCGAGCTGTTCTATCGCGAAGGCATCCGCGCCGTCGGCGTCGACGAGGTGGTGGAGCGGGCCGGCGTCACCAAGCCGAGCCTCTATCGCAGCTTCGCCTCCAAGGACGATCTCGCGGCTGCCTATATGCGCGACTACGATCTGGATTTCTGGGAGAAGTTCGAGAACCCCGGCGGCAAATCATACAGCGACCCGCGCGAGCACGTGCTGGCCTATATCCGCGTGCTGTCGACGCGCGCGGTGCGCGAGGGCTATCGCGGCTGCGGGCTGAGCAACGCCACGATCGAATATCCGGCGCGGGACAACCCCGCGCGGCAGGTCGCTGAAGCCCACAAGAAAGTATTCCGCAGGCGCCTGCGCGAGCTCGCCGCCGGCATGGGCGCGCGCCAGCCCGCCGTGCTCGGCGACGCGCTGTTGCTCCTGATCGAAGGCATCTACAGCACCGGCCAGCAGTCCGAAGACGGCCCGGCGCAGTCGGCGGTGACGGTGGCGAAGCTGTTGATCGATGCGAGCCTGGCGAAGGGGTGAGGGAGTCGACCAGCGCTTCGAACCGGGCGTTGCAGAGCGGCCAGAAATCAGCCGCAAATGGCGATCACCGTAACCGTTGCGGCAGGGTTGATCCATGACATCGCAGCACCGAGAGCCCACCATCTTCCGATTCTCGACGGCGGATTTGCCGGAGCGGGATCGGCTGGCGATATTCCGGGAGGAGTTCGGGCGCCAACTGGTGAAGCTTGATCCGGAGCCGCTCACCGAGGATTCGTATCACTGCGAGACGACCTTGCGCGCGTGGCCCGGACTCTCGATCGGGCACTCAGCGTTCGCCGGGCTGCGCATCGGCAGACCGCTCGAACTGCTGGATGGGGTCGATGATCTCGGACTGGTGCTCGGTATCAGCGGCAATCTTCGGGTGTCGCAAGTGGGTCGAGAGATTGCGCTCGGCGCCGGTGATGCGCTTCTGACCTCGAGCGCGGAGGTGGGGAGCATCACCTATCCCGAACTGACGCGCATCATCACGTTGCGGGTGCCGCGCAAGGCGCTCGCGGCGTTGGTGCGCAATCCCGAAGACTTGCTGATGCGCCCGCTGCCGCGCGCCAGCGAGACACTGCGGCTGCTCATGCACTATGCCAGGGGACTCGATTGCTCCTGTCGATTGGCGAGCCCCGGATTGCGACATCTCGTCGTTGCCCATGTGGTCGATCTCGTGGCGCTGGTGATCGGCGCGACCGGAGACGGGATGGTTGTGGCGGAACACGGTGGACTGGCAGCGGCGCGGCTCGACGCCGTCAAGGCCGACATCCGTCGCAGGATTGGGGAGCCGGGCCTCAGCCTGACCGCTGTGGCAAAGCGTCTGGAGATCACGCCGCGGCGCATCCAGCGGCTGTTCGCGGGCGAGCAGTCGACGTTTTCGCATTTCGTACTTGGCCAACGGCTGGCGCACAGCCATCGCCTGCTGACCGATCCGCGCCGCAGCGATCGCAGCATCAGTGCCGTTGCGTTTGAAGCCGGGTTCGGCGATCTGTCCTACTTCAACCGCACCTTCCGCAGGCACTTCGGCGCCACGCCCTCGGAGATACGCGCTGCGGCACGGCGCGAGGTTCGGCGTCCGTAGGCCGCGGTCTCAGCAGCGCCACCATGGAAGCGCGCGACAATCCTGCCCGGCTGGTCGCCGAAGCTCACAAGAACGTCTTCCGCAAGCGCCTGCACGAGCTCGCAAGCAGCATGGGCGCTACTCCGTTGTGCCCGGCGACGCGCCCGTTGCTCCTGATCGAAGGCATCTACGGCACAGGCCAGCAGTCCGAAGACAGCCCGGCGCAGTCGGCAGCGACGGTGGCGAAGCTGCTGATTGATGCGAGCGTGGCGAAGTCCTGACATCGAGCGAAGGTCCACCTTGCCCCGCCGCATCGGCCATTCCGGATAAGATCCGGACTGGTGATCCAGGCCCTTCGACGCGTCGTTTCATTGCATTGGAACTGCCAGGAAGCTTGCGCGATTTCTGCATCGACATCCGCGCTGCCGGCGGCAGCGCAATGGAGCGATGATGAGGTATGGTCGACTGGTCCTGTTCGTGATCGCGGTGCTCGGCGCCGGATTTGCGATCGGATATCTGAACAGGCCCGGTGCCTGGTACGCAGCCTTGAGCAAGCCCGCGTTCAACCCGCCGAACTGGGTGTTCGCTCCGGTCTGGTCGATCGTCTATCTGTTGGTCGCCGTTGCAGGCTGGCGTGTTCGGGAGCAGGGCTCGTCTTCCGGCTGGCGCCTTTGGTTGGCGCAAATGGCCCTGAACTTCGCATGGTCGCCGATATTCTTCGGCTTGCGTCAGCCCGGCGTTGCGCTTGCCGTCATCGTTGCGCTGCTGTTGGCGATCGTCGCCTTCCAAATCGCGATCTGGAAGGCCGACAGGATCAGCGCCATCCTGTTCGCGCCTTACGCCGTGTGGGTGGCGTTTGCCGCGCTGCTGAACTTCGAGATTGTTCGCTTGAACTAGCGCGCTTTCGCGCGAAGTGGATACCGGTTCGCGTGAAGAAAACGCGTCAAGACGAGAACCTGGAGCTCCGTTCCGATTCCATCGGAACGGGAAAGGCTCTGCCGGATGTCGGCGCAGCCAGCCGTTTCAGGCCCAACGCCGAAACACCAGGCTGGCGTTGACGCCGCCAAATCCGAAGCCGTTCGAGATCGCGTGCTCGATCGTCATCCGCCGCGCGGCCTTTGCGACGAGATCGATGCCCTCGGCGGCCGGATCGGCGTTCTCCAGGTTGAGCGTCGGCGGCGCAACCTGGTCGCGCAGCGCCAGGATCGTGAAAATCGCCTCGATGCCGCCGGCGGCGCCCAGCAGATGCCCGGTCGCCGACTTGGTCGCGCTGACGGCAATCCCGCCATCGCGCCCGAACACGCGCTTGATCGCCGCGATCTCGCCGAGATCGCCGAGCGGCGTCGATGTCGAATGGGCGTTGAGATGCTGGATCTCGCCCGCGCGCAAGCCGGCCTGTGCCAGCGCGATCTCCATCGCGCGGCGGGCGCCGTCGCCGTCCTCGGGACCTGCGGTGATGTGATAGGCGTCCGCCGTCGTGCCATAGCCGATGATCTCGGCGATCGGCTGCGCGCCGCGCCGCAACGCATGGTCGAGCTCCTCGATCACCAGCACGCCCGCGCCTTCGCCCATCACGAACCCGTCCCGGTCGCAGTCGAACGGCCGCGACGCGCGGGCGGGCTCCGCGTTGAACGACGTCGACAGCGCCCGCGCCGCGGCAAAGCCGCCGAGGCTCACCGGATCGATGCAGGCCTCCGCACCGCCGCAGATCGCAACATCGGCCTCATCGGACCTGATCAGCCGCGCGGCATCGCCGATCGCCTGAACGCTCGCAGCACACGCGGTCACCGGCGCGCCGATCGCGCCCTTGGTGCCATAGCGGATGCTGATGTGCCCGGCCGCGAGATTGGCCAGGAAGGCCGGCACCGTGAACGGCGACAGCCGGCGCGTGCCGCTTGTCTCCACCGTGCGCACGGCATCCGCGATCGCGGGAAACCCGCCGATCCCGGTTGCGATCACCGTCGCGGTACGCTCCTGCGCCCGCGCCTCGGCCGGCGTCCAGCCTGCCTGCGCGACAGCCTCCGCCGCGGCCAGCAGCGCGAACAGGATGAAACGGTCCATCTTCTTGTGGTCCTTGCGCGGCGCCGCCAGATCAGGATCGAACCCGCCTTCAGCGTCGTCGGCCTTGTCAGACACCATCCCGGCAACGCGAGCCGGAAGGCTCATCGCCCAGTCCGGCAATGTCCTTAGCCCGGATTGCCCCGACAGCAGCCGTGACCAGACCAACTCGGTGCCACAGCCCAGCGGGGACACTGTCCCGAGGCCCGTTACGACAATTCGACGCATGGTGCTCCTGTTGGGTTTTCTCGCGATCCGGCGGGGATGGGCTGGAAGCTGTACGCGCACCGAGACAGGTTGTATGATAATCGTCATCTATTGTATTGTTCGGCAGAACGTCAAGGTGTGCCTCTCGTCTCGACGCCCCTCGTCTGGCGGTTATGGGGCGGTCTGCTAAGGCTGGGTTCGATTCTGCTAGAGCGCCATTGCGCGATTACCTTGCGAGTTTGATCTCCGCTACAACACCCGCGTTTCACTCGGCTGGGACGACAGCGTGCGCGCTGCGAAGGCGATGCCGGGTATTGCGGCAGGCGCCTAATGTAATGCAGACCTATCAAAGCCCACATCAGCTAAGCAGATGGCGCGAGAGTTCTTGCGCCGGCGGAAGTCTCAGCGAGCCTTTCCGCCGAAATAACCAAGCAACACGCCAAGAAGGGTCTTATTCGTATCTGTTGCAGCCTTGTAGACTCTCGGAGTTTTCGAGAACGTCATTGCCGCAACCGACCAAACCAGCATCATCGCAAACAGAGCAACGAACGCCGTGTCGACGCTCACTGGCGCAGCCATGTCAATTACCGACGCCCTTTCTGTGGCCGCAAACGCGCTCGTTGCAAGAGCGGCTCTTACATGAGGCATCACATCCTTGAGCGAAAATACTAGAGAACCGAATGCCGCGAATAGACTGATCAAAGCAAACATGAAATCTGTTGTTCTGGTTCTAGCAATCAGCTTCCACCTATCTAATGGTCTAGCGGCAAGAAACTCGGCCTCTTCCGTGGTCGCCACTACATCATGAGATGGGCTTGCGACGCTGGTTGCAGGAGCCGCAACAGGCGTTAGTTCAGCTTTCGGTGTAAGATATATCGACTTGCTCGTCGAACTGGATATCTGGGTCGAAGGCAGCTCAGTCAGAACGGAAATCTGCGTAGTTTGTGAAAATGCGATCTCTCGGGCCAACATTACTTCTTCTCTGAGATCATTGAGGAGATGAGCTCGCTCTCAGTGATGCGCTCGTTGAGCCATTCACGAAGGGCGATTGCCGTTTCAATACTCATTACGAGATCAGCTTCGATCTCTCTAAAGACCCCCTTTTTGCTCTCGCGGCGTGATTCAATCTCGGCGCCTAATACGCCGTCAGCTACGTTGTGGACTACGGTACGTGGAAGCGGCGAGCGTTCACTGAAGATTGCCAGATGCACATTCCGATTTCCTGGAGAAAACCCTCCGGCTGCTCCATCGACGTGAATGACTCTGAAATATCTAGACTTTTCGAAATGAAATTCAATCTCGCCAGAAGCCTTGGCAATCTGTACTTCCATTATCGCCCCCCACTAGCGCCCGACGCATACCACCAGTTGCACCTCGATAGAAGCGAGTATCATCGCTCCTTGGTCTTTTTATCGAGGGGGCTTGGGTTTCACTTGAGCACGCGCTTCAAGACCTTATCACGGGTCAACGGTCCCGGCCTTGGTTACGTCTCTTCGGTCACGGACCGCGCCCCTAATTGTCAATCGGATGGGTAAACCGCTTCAAACCATGAAAGCGTGGGGAACGACGCTTTATCCGCATAGACTCCGTGATCGAACACCCAGTAAAAACTGGGTGCGAGTCGTTCCACTGATTCGCAACGTGGAGGCGAGCCGTTCTTCCGCCAAGTCGACCCGGCTCTCTCCGCTGGCGATCCCTGAACCTAGGGGACCATCTGAGCAAAGGCCGTCCGGTTTCCACTCCGGGCGGTCTTTGTGCTTTCGGCACCTCTCCGAATCGTTCCGGTAAAGCTACCGATTTCTCAGTAGACACTACGCACAGTCGGATTCCCGCGACAAGAGTCCTCGGGACATATTGTCCCTAAGCATCGGGGGACAAGATTAAGGCAGTGCCCTGTGACGTGCTACCAAAGAAGGGTTAGATTCTCGATACGTCAGGTATACATGGCTTTGCGGTATTAAACTACCGTAAGACGATTCCATTTTCTGGTAACTTGTTTCGATGTCTTCTCCCTTAACGTGAGTCAATTGCCGGCGGCAGTTGGCTATTGCGATCGGCAATGCCCTCCTTCGCCATGGGAGATGCCATGGATCGTCGCGACTTTATCAAGCTTTCTTTCTATGGGGCTTCACTCGCCGCAGCATGCGCCGCTCCCGCGCTGGCTTCGCTAATTCCGCCACACTTCACGTACTGCGTCGTGGCAATCGGCGTACAGGTCACCGAGTTTCGTGACGGCAAGCCCAGTAACTCCAAATGGGTGGCAATAGGGACTGGCTTCTTCTATGGCCATCTTTCGAAACCTGATCCCGACCTCACCAAGAGGCTCTACGACGTTTATTTGGTTACTGCGAAGCACGTCCTTGACGGCTGGAAGGCGCAGCGCGTCGCGGCCGCCGCTAATGGGATGTTAGTCAGTGATCTGATGGTTCGCGTGAATCCCATCGATGTAACCACGCCAGCTACCGACATTGCCGTGCGAGAGTTCGCGGATAAGGACACGGACTGGACTGCCAATCCAAACGGAAAGGACGTTGCTGTCATCTCATGCGACTTCGAAATTCTGCGTAAGAGGGCCTTTGGCGTGAATTTCTTCGCGGGAGACGAAATGGCTGCCGACATAGCTAGGTTGAGCCAATTAAAAGTCGAAGCTGGAGACGGAGTTTTCGTCCTCGGATTCCCAATGAGTTTGATCGAGGAGTGGCGCAATGTCGTTATCGTGAAAGGCGGGACGATCGCGAGAATTGAGGACCTGCTGATCTCTCGGTCAGATGCGTTCCTGATAGATGCGCTGGTTTTCCCAGGGAATAGCGGAGGTCCGGTCGTGCTTCGTCCCGAACTCGCTTCGATTCAGGGCACACCTCCGCAGACCAGGAGCTATTTGATAGGCATGGTAGTCTCCTATCAGCCCTATACTGATACTGCTGTGAGCCAGCAGACGCAGCGCCCAAGAGTGACCTTTGAAGAAAACTCCGGTCTCGCAACTGTTTTGCCGACAGATTACGTTGTCGCGGCAATCGTGCTCGACAAGAAAATGCATCCTCCGAAAGAGCCGCCGGCCATGCCTCCACCACAGGCGACACCTTCACCTCAAGTAACACCCCCGGCCGCAAGCTCTTCGCCTCAAGTGACTCCAACGCCGGCGCCGAGCGTGAAAAGTACGCCGTAACAGTTCCAAACTAAAAATCGGAACGATTAGAGAGCTATCATCGTTGCGGCGTCTTCGTCGCCAAGGTCGAGCACTATACGTCTTAGGTTGCAACATTCCGCGAGTCGATTACCTACCATGACAGGTAGCTTCGCGCCCGACTTGTTGGATCGTCATAGCATCTGAGTGCCTCATGTTCTTGCTCAAGCCGGTCGAGCAGGGGCACACACTACGATGCAGGATGATCACTTCGAAAGCGAGCGCGATCGCGTCGAGCAATCGTCTCTCGGTGATCGGCCCGTCATTTTCGCGCCTCGTGCTTCGGTTGAAGCTTGTGTCGGCAATCTCCGCGCGGCCGGTCGTGATCGGGTAATCCGCCGGCGCCGCCCCGCCAACCGCGCGGATGCCGCTCAAAGGCTGCGTTTTTGAGCAGGCGAAGCGCAACAACGTCGTTGCGCTGGATGTGGCGTACTTCTCCCGCCAGTCTGCGGGCTGGCTGAGGCTGCGCCGACCATCAGCGTGGACAGCGTCGGCCTCGGTGCCAAGCACGTCGAGTCGCCGCAGCCCCCTCGCGATACGCACGCAAGATCGCGCCACAGTAGTAGTGGTCCGTCGAGCAGGGGGAAGGCCCCGGTCACAGTCTCTGCCCGGCTAATTGCGGCTCGGCTCGATCCGGGTATTCGGTCGAGCCTGCTAGCCGACGCCCGCCACTATCCGCCGTTTCCGCCGATACGACATCACCCCCAGACCACAGAACCCGATCATCATCATCGCCCACGACGCCGGCTCAGGCACACCATTGGCAATGCCCTGGCTGAATGCGAATGAGTAGTCCTGCGGGTCGGACACGCCGGCGGCGATCACGAAGGTCGGATCGAGGTAGGCGTCCAGCGTGCCGGCGCCGGTGCTGAAGGCGTTTACATAGGCTTCCATCGTGATCTGATAGATGGTGTTGGTGTCGAGCTCCGCGCTTTCCGAGGTCGGGGCGGCGGAGATCTGTCCGAGCGAGCTGATCGTGCTGGTCGTCGTCGCGCTGGTCGATCCGTTCAGAAGCTGAAGTCCGGTGCTGGTCCGGTTGACCTGCTGCGCGGCCCAGATGGCGTTGCCGGAATTGTCGATGTCGTCTCCGGGGCGCGCGCCTCCCGGCGACGCCGGATTGACGGCCAGGAAAAATCCCACGGTGTTGCCGGGGTTGACGTTGCCGGTGGCGACGATGCCGCCGTGGTAGTTCATCGTCACGTTGACCATCCCGACCGGACCAAGCACCTCCATGTAGTAAGTGGCGTAGCCGACCGCATTGCCGCTGCCATTGTTGACGCCGACCGACGCGCCGACGAAGGCAAGCCCTGGCGTCACGTTGCTCGCATAGGCCGGGATCTGGTCCACCGCGCCGACCGCCTCCGCGCCGGCACTGGCGCCGGCAACCGACGTGCCCAGCGTGCCGGGCGTTGTCGATGTGTTGGTTTGCAAGAAATTGGCCGGGTTGCTGGCGGTCACCAGCAGCGAATAGGCTGCCGCCGGCAAGTTCGGCAGCACCGTGCTGGCCGCCGCGGGTACCGCGACAAGCGAAGCTATTGCCGCGCATGCAAGGCCGATCGCTGCGAGAGCCTTCACCATCACGACCTCCGTTGGCCTCGAGATGCAGTCCGTGCTCACCCACCGCCCGGTCAGGGTAATGAGGGATGGTCGAGATCAAAAGTCAGGAAGTGTGGCTGACGATTGAATTGTGTTGCTCGCGTGCAGTGCGCGGCGCCGGGCCTGCGGATGCGTCGCCGCCGCGGAGACGATCGCGCAAGCGCTAGCGCAGCCGGCCTGCGGCGCGTTCGCGGCGTCTGATCGAGACGATGGCGCGCAGCGCGTAGCCGACGATCACGCCGCCGAAAAAGGTGAGAGCAAACAGCGAGGCAAGAACGATGAAGTCCGTCATTCGGCACGCTATAGCCTGCCGCGCGGATGGCGGCTCTACGGAACTTGGTGCAAGCCTGTCACAATCACGACAAGGGATCGCGCCAGCATCGCCGTTCCCATTTGGATATGTTTCGGAACTTTTCGTACAGCTCGATTTGCAAACGCGCAATTGGCGCATCGTCGCTGCGACCGATCAGCTCATCTCGTCCAGCAGCTTCCGCGCCGCGTCGAGCAACGCGCGAATCTCCCGTCGCTCCGCGATCGCCTCCGCGGTGAACAGGCCGTGCTTGCGCGCGTTTCGGTTGGCCCGCGGCGCGCCGGATCCGGCTGCGCCGCCATGCATGCGGCAGCGCGTCTTGCCGCGCACCGCCGGCGCGCGGCACGCACTGCTGCTGCGGGTCCGGGCGCCGCAACGCGGGCTCGCCAGCATCGGGCCGGTGGTGCCGTCGTGGCCGCTCATGCCGGTGCGGCCTGCGCGACATCGGCGGCATCGGGCGCGGGCCCGGCACGCGCGGCCTTCCGCGCCCGCGGCGCGGCGGCCGGCGCGGTATCGGCGACGATCATGCGCGCATGCTGGGTGACGTTGCCGACGATGGCGTTGCCGCCGTCCTCCACCTTGACGTTCTGCACCGTGATGGCGGGCTCGCGATGGCTGCGGTAGCGGTTCAGCGCCTCGATCTGCGCGGGGAAGGTGCGGGCGAGGCGACCGAGCGCGCGTGCGGCGCTGTCATGCTGGGCGAGGTCGTCGGCGTTCGCGAGGTGCTTGGCAGATCGCATCGCCATCACATGGACCGAAACCATCTGCGCCACCAGCATGGCCTCGACGGAATCCCGCGGGCCGATGCTCTTCACCATCGCGATCATGAAGGCGAGGTTGGCCTGGTCGGGACGGCCGCCGCTGGCGCTGGCGCGGACCAATTGCCGCAAGATGCCTTGCATCGCGTCGCGATCGGCGACGCCCAATGCGTTCGCCATCAGCTGCTCGCCGCGTTCCCGATCGGGATGGTCGATGGCGAAGCCTTGCTTTGAGAGCTTGATGCGCGGCACCGCGGCGGCTTTGGCGGTGTCGGCCGCGCAGGTTGGCGTCGGCATCGTGAGGTCGGAGGTGTTGCTCATGTCGGGAGTTCCTGGCTGGCGCGCCGCAGGCCCGCGCGATCCGGCCACGCGCCGGCGATCGTTCGCTGCGGTGCGCCGGTGCAATGGACGATGGGTGGGAGTTGCGATCGCAAACGCGGCGCCCGCTGCGGCGGGGCGAGGGCGTTGGCGCGAATTCGGAATAGTGGAAGTGTGCCGCTGATTTGCCCGACGAGTCAAGTTGCATTTCGCATGCGGGCGGCGGCCTGTTGCCTTGCATGGGGTTGTTTTCGATGTTTTGCCGGCGCGGCGGCGGGGCACGCCTGGTTCCACATCTCCGCGCAGGCGCCCGACGCCTATGGCAAGACCACCAGCGTCGTGATCGCCTATGACGGCAACCTCGCGGTCGGCCGGGTCACGGACGCGGTGCCGGTCCGCCGCCTCGGCGGACCACCGTTACGGTCGCAGCGGTCTGTGGTCGCTGCCTTCAGGCTTGGCCTGATCGACACTGCTCGAGAGCGACAGCGCGCGCAGCTGCCCGAGCGTGCCGCGGGGCGAGCCGCATTTGCGGCACTGGATCACGGTCGACGGCGATGCATCCTCGACGCCCTCGAACACGATGCCGAAGCCATCGCAGCGGCGGCAGACAAGCTGAAAATCAATGCGCTCAATTTGCTTCGCCATCTGAGAAAGACCCGCAATCCAATCCCGACCCGCCGCGCAATGTGCGGCGTGCTTGTTCCGCCGGGCACGGACGATGCCGTGCCGGCGAGGGGACTCTATGAGCCCTCGCCCGACATGCGCAACTCAACTCCTCCGTTAAGCTTGATGCGCGGGAGGGCGGCTCCCGCATCTCGAGCGCCGCGCCGCTATTCCGGCGCGGTCGGGAATGGCGGCCGTTCGATCGAGGCCCGCAGCGTGTCGAGCTCCATGAAGGTGTCGGCCTGCCGGCGCAACTCGTCGGCGACGATCGGCGGCTTCATGCGCATGCTCGATACCACGGTGATGCGGCAACCAAGCCGCTGCACCGACTCGACAAGCCGCCTGAGGTCGCCATCGCCGGAGAACAAGAACATGTGATCGACATGCCGTGCGACCTCCAGCGCATCGACGGCAAGCTCGACGCTCATGCTGCGCTTGAATCGCCTGCGGCCCTCGCCATCGTCGAACGCCTTGGCGAGCTTGGTTCGCACGGTGAAGCCGTTGTAATCGAGCCAGTCGACCAATGGCCGGATGACGCTGAAGTCCTCATCCGCATTGATCGCGGTGTAGTAGAAGGCGCGTAGCAGGATGCCGTGCTTCTGAAATTCGGTCAGCAGGCGCCTGTAGTCGACCTCGAAGCCCAGGGCCTTCGCCGCGGTGTGATTATTCGCGCCATCGATGAAAAGGGCAATTCGATCGGTCATCTCAAAAATTCCTGGTCCACTTCGTCAACCGCTGCCGCATGGATCGTTCCAGCCTGTGTGTCCGGGGCTCGTTCGATCGATATCTATCGATGCGCGCGCAGTTGCGGCGCTGACTGGAGGATCACTGGTCGCATCGCAACGATGACGCGGCAATGTGTACTGATCGGGGCGACGGCCTTCACCGGGCTGATCTGAAATCGACGGAAAGGCTCACCCGATTGCGGTGAATGGCGCGGCGCGCGTTGCGTCAAATCCTTCGATCTTGGCGTTCGGTCAGTGAAAAAATCCAGGCATCGCCGCAAGGTCGCGCACGTCAATTCACCACAGCAACTGCTTTTCTGTTCTCTGGCAATGGATGCTCATTATCGTTTCGACGAAGGCTTCAATGGTCTCTTGGAATGTATCGTCATGGTCGAATGTATCGTCATGGTCGTGGTCTGCACCGGCTGGTGCGGCCCGCCCACAATATTATCTTTCGCCGCGAATGAAACAATGGAGGCGGGGTGATAATCGACCGAACGGTCCCAGTGCTGCGGATTTCGGGGGCGTTGTCATGCGCGCGCCGGAGCGGGATCTCGGGTGCTCGGCTGGGAAAATCTCATCCCGCGCACGCCATCGAGGCCGGCGCCGCCGTCCTCAACGCCGCGCTAAGCCCGTTGCAGTGCGCACCGACCGGCAATAGCCGCGGCGTCCGTCATGATGGTCGGTCGGTCCTTGCGGTCTCGGTCGAGGAAAGCGCCTGCTCGAGGCGAGCCACCAGCTTTCGCAATCGTTGCACTTCCAGATAATCCCGATTCAGTTTGCGTCGGTCGTGGTCCTGTTGCTTGGACAATTCGGACGGGTCATTTGTCATGGTAATTTCGCTGGCTCTGGACAATTTGATTTAACCGACCCGAACAAGCCTTCGGTCCCCATTCCAATGTGTCTTTGGTCATGGGTTCGGTGATTTGAACGGTGCGGGTCGGTCGGATTAATGGTTATTGGATACCGTTATTCGACGAGAATGCTGCGACGTCCGATGAACTGCCTGTCCGGTTGGCTCCGCGCCCAAGACGCCCCGCCGGGAACAACGGGCGACGAGGTCAGGCGCGTCGTCTCGCTAAAATGGCGATCCAGCCGGTCCGGATTGGCGGGCGGAGCTCAGGCGGCCACCGGCTCCGCTGCGCGCGGGTAAGCCGCGCCAAGACGATCGACGAGGTTGTTGATGGTGGCCTGAAGATTGTTGCGGCGGGTGCGCAGGTGGCGCGCGAGCATCGGATAGGCCGGGTCCGCGATGTCGCCGATATTGGCCCTCGCTTCCTCGGCTTCGATGTCGGCGGTGATGATCGAGACCGAATTGTTGAGGTCGGTGATCAGTTTGCTGAGGGTGGCGACTTCGTTCCCGAAATGAGGCTGGTAGCGCATGTCGTGTCCTGTTCTTGCACAAGCATGGTTAAGGTTGAGAGGTTCAACCAGGAAGCATCGACCCCATCGCAATCGGCGTGCCAGCCATCGCCGGCCCCTGGTCCGGAAATGCCTAAAATCTTAGCCGGGTTGTTAGGGCGTCGTTATGCGTGGCCGAGCGCGGAATTCCCAATGCCGGACCAAGTGCGGCGGTAGCTAAAATTGTAGCGAGGCGTTTGAGCCGCATGAAACGGCTCAACGATCAAATGCCCCACGGAGAGGCCGAGAACGGCCCCAGTGGGAGCGCGGAATGTTTTCCAACGATGACCGGTTTGGACGGGATGCGCGGGCGGATGCCATCGACGGGTTCGATGCCATCGCCGCCGCACTTGACCAGGGGGTCGAGCTCGACGCCTGCGGCGGCACGCGACTGAGCGACGTGCTGGCGATCGGGCTCGGTTGGGGTGTGCTGGCGGCCGCGATCTTCTACCCCGGCCTGCAGCTTCTCGCGATCGTGGTGGGCATCGCGTTCTTCTCGATGCGCTCGTTCGCCCGCCTCGTACTCGGATCGCCACGCCGCGGGCGGGAGCTCGCGGTGTTCGCGCCAGTCAGCAGCAACTTCATGCGAGCAGCTTGATCCGGCGCGGCAGGCCCTACCGCTCGGCGACCTCGCTGCGCGAGCCGGCGCCGACCGGTCCAGGCGCCTGGGGCAGCGTCAGTTCGCCCATGTGAACCGGATACGAGTGCGAGGTCTTGTCCCAGACCAGCGGCGTACCGGATATCCGGTGGCCGAGATAGACCCGCACGGCGCGCCAGGTCGCGAAGAAGTTGACGAAATTCCCGACCACGAGGCGAGGCGCGGACATCAGGGCATGGCTGAGATTGTAGATCATGCCGGTGAAGATCATCCGGTTGCCCAGGCGCCAGATCAGGAAGATGAAGTTCACGAAGAACAGCCAGACGGCCCAGTCCTTCGATAGCAGCTGGTAGGTGAACTGCTGCTCCGGATTGAAGAACAGCCGGTAAAGCTCGAAGGCCGTCAGGTTGGCCAGCGCAAAATAGCCGAGCATCACCGCGGGGCTGGTGATGACGCCCTTTCGATCGCGCACCAGGAAGTATTTGGTACCGAGCGAGCCGCGCCAGCCGTGCTCATGCGCACCCTGGAACACGATGCCGAGCAGCCATCGCGCGCGCTGGCGATAGGCCGCTTCCAGGCCGGACGGGAAGAATTCGCGCGTCGCCACCGGCAGCGAGCGGTAGAGGATGCCGGGTGCGCCGCTGGTGATGTTGATGTCGATCGCGTAGTTCGCCGGATAGGCGATAAACGCCGACTTGAAGCCGAGCTCCGACACGCGGAACGCGATGTCGTAGTCTTCCGTGAACGACGAGGTACGAAAGGCCTCGCCCTGGTTCTTGTCCATCAGGTGCTGGATCGCCTCTCGGCTGAAACAGGCCGACACGCCCGCGCATGGGATGACACCGCTGAGGCGCTGGCGGACCTCCAGATCCTTGGTGTGCATCTCCGCAAACTCGTCCATGTACAGCCCGGAGATCAGCGAGGTGAGCGAACGGGAAAACGAATAGACCGGGAGCTGGATGAATTCGTACAGATCGACCAGCTTGTTGAAGAGCTTCAGTTCGAGCGGATGAATCAGGTCTTCCGAATCGTGCATCACGATCCCGGCGAACTGCAGCTTTTGCTCGGCTTCGAACAGGAAGATTTCCGACAGCGTCTGATTGAGGCAATCCGCCTTGCTGGTCGGCCCGTCATGTGGGACCAGCACCATGTGGATGTTCTTGTAGAGCGCCTGCGCCTTGCGCACCTCGTCCTGGGTCAGCGGATCGTTCAGGTAGACGCCGACGAAGTAGTGGGCCTGTTCGTAGCGCAACAGCCTGGAGTTCGACGACAGCATCGAGAAGATCACCTCGTGCTCTTTCCAGCACGGGACCATGATCGCCATCGGGCGCTCCGGCAATTGCTCGAGGACGTCGACGGCCGGCAACTCCTTCGACTTGCTGTCCGCCGTTCCGAGCAGGCGGCTGGTCCAATAGGCCAGATCGACGAAGAGATCATCGAAGCTGGAGATCGCGATGATGACCGCCGCGATCAACATCACAATCTCGACGAAGTAGATGTAGCTGCTGAGAAACGAGTGAGCCTCGGTCATGGGCTATGATGCAATGTGAAGTTGGATGATCTCAGCCGAGTGCGATCTTCCGCGCACCATGAAGTGGCGATGCAGCGCCTCGACAATCCTCTTACTGGCATGCCCGTCGCCGTAGGGAAATACGGGACGCGCCATCCGGGTGTATTTCGCTGTATTGCTGTAGAGTTCGTGCAACGCGCCGAATACCCGCTGCCGGGACGTTCCGACCAGGTCGACGACGCCTGAGGCCACCGCTTCCGGCCGTTCGGTCACCTCCCGAAGCACGAGCACGGGCTTGCCGAGGGCCGGTGCCTCTTCCTGCAGGCCGCCACTGTCAGTCACCACGCACCAGGCGTTCTGGATGGCGGCGACGATGTCGCGGTAGCCGAGTGGGTCGACCAGCTTGATGCGGGGATGGCTGGAGAGCACCTCCATGGCCGCCTCGCGCGCGCTGGGATTTGGATGGACCGGAAAATAGACCGCAACGTCCGGCGTCAGGTCGACGAAAGCCCTGATCGCGGTAAAGGCATCCCGCAGCGGGCTGCCGAAATTCTCGCGCCGATGGGCTGTCAGCAGAATGGTCTTCAGCTTGGGATAATCGGCGGGTGGGACCGGCCTGCTGGCCGCAGTCTCGAGCAGGGAGTCGATGACGGTATTGCCGGAGACGATGATCTTGTCCTTGTCGATGTTTTCCCGGGCGAGGTTCGCGGCGGCGGCCGACGTCGGCGCACAGTGCAGCGTCGTCGACACCGCGATCGACCGGCGGTGAAACTCCTCGGGAAACGGCGCGTCGAGGCTCGCGGTCCTCAGGCCTGCTTCGATGTGGACGAAGGCAATCTTGCGGTAGAAGGCTGCGATCGAGGCGACATAGGCGGTCGTGGTGTCACCCTGGGCAAGAACACAGTCCGGGTTCGCCAGCTCCAGAAACCTGTCGAGCCGGGGCAGGAGATGGCTGACGAGGCCCGCAGGCGTGTGGCAGCTGCGCCGATGGCGGATGGCAAGGTCGGCCCGCAGGCCAAACTCGCTCAGTGTCTGCTCCAGCAGATCGCTTTGCTGGCCGGTGGTGACAATGCGTACGCTCGCCCAGTTGGTTTCGGACAGCCGTCGAATAATTGGCGCGACCTTGATAACCTCGGGACGGGTTCCAATAACGAATACAAAGCGACGCACGGCAACGGCGTGTGCAAAATGCCTTTTACCCTGGTGATGCATTCAATGCTCCAAAGCGCATCACTTGCGGCGATGCGGACGCCCCTGTCGGCGTAGTATTCGATTTGAACTCGATGATAATTTTTCGATATAATAGGTTTTCAAGCGAAAATAGACAATTGAATGTCCTTGATTTTCCCGGATATCGGCGGGGAAATCATCTGATTTTGCCTTAATGGTGAATCAGTTGAATTGGATCTGGCCCGTATTTTTCCGGGTTATCCAGTCCGGTCAGCTATTTGATGAGCACGAAGTGGCTCGGAACCGATCAAAGCCCCGCCGCCATCCGCCACCAGCAGCTGGTCGGAAAATATCCGAACCGATGGGGTGAAACCTGGTGTGCCGGCCCCGGCCGAAACGATTGAACCGGCGCTCCGGGCTTTGTCTCGAGGTTGCGTCCAGGCCGTGTCCTGCACGACGGTACTGAAAATATGCCGCAAGGCTTCGCCCGTTTCCATTGCCGTCGGAGCGGGGCCGTTCCGGTTCCTTCGCTCGATGCCGTGCGATCTAGTTCGGTCTGATCTTTTGCAGCGAGGTGTTCCACGCATCGGCCAGCGCGGCACGGGTTGCCAGCAAGGTTTGCCGATCTCGTGTCGTGGGCTGCCAAGCGGCAACCTCATGTGATGTGCGCATGGATTCGCGTTCGGCATCGCGAACCAGTTGACGAAGGCGCTTTACCTCAAAGTAGCTCTTAGCAATGTCGAGGGGCATGGCAATCTCGCGATTGAATTTTTGAAAAAGGATCGGCCGATCTGACTACGCTACTAATCTCTGTGAGCACGTCACGATGGAACTTGAGAAATCGCCCCGACATTCGGAATGAATTATCGTCCGTCTCTCTGCCACCCATGAACGCGGTTTGGCTGCCGAGGCGTGTTGGTATGATCTCAATCTAAACCGCATGTTCGCCCCAACCCAATCAACAATTAAAGGCTAATGCGCAGGTCGTAAACGGCCTGAAGCCGTTTCGTCAAGTGAGCTACGATCAACCTTTTTTGCGCCGATTATTTTGCGCGTTTCGATGATCGGCTGAACCAAATGAAGCAGAGATGAACGCGTTGCTGCCGGCGCGGCGATGAACAGCAATGCTTCGACTTGCGATGGTGCGCGGATTGCGAATTTCTCGCCGCCATGCGTCCGAATCCTGTTTATTTATAGGAGCAGCGTGCGCCTTGTTTTAAATCACGACATTAATTTCAAGGGTGGCTGGATTGTCTCGATCGATCATTCGTCGCGCGAACGACCCTGATGGTTCGAAACATTGCAGCAGGAAATGCGCGTGCAAATCTGAACAACGACGCAGGCTTGGAAGGCTGGTTCGAAAGCTGCGACCAACTGTCTCGCCGCTCTCGGCACGGGAACCCGTCAGGCAGTTTCTTTCCAGACGCTCGCCTCGTAGCCATCGATCACGCGCGAGGTGTGGGTAAACTCTTCCAGCTGGCGCAGCGGCTCGATGATCTTGCGCGCGACGAGGACGGTATTTGGATCGGCGTGCTTCTGCATGTGTCCGGCAACGTCGATGACCCGATCCGAGATCGTTTCAAGCGGAGTGGCGTCGTCGAAATAGACGAGGCCGGCGTTGACGCCGCAACGTACCGCAAAGTCCATCTTCGAGACCTTTACGTCCCGGTTGAAAACCCTGAGGCTCTTGATGACATCCTTGCCGGCCTGACAGGCGTCTTCGACATGCGCGAAGCACGCCATCACGCCATCCGGAGTCCATGCGGTCTTGAGCACGCCTCTCGCGCGGAAGATGCGTTCGACCAGCTTTCGATACTCTTCGAAATCGTACTGGACGGTCGCGTGATCTTCGCCCGCTTTCATCTTGGCTGATTCAACCACATCGACTGCGAGGAAGGCCACTTCCTTGCCGAAAGTATCGAGCTTCTTCTTGGTCTCGGCGAAGACCCGCAGCAGTTCCTGTCGATTGACCGACTTGCTGCTTTCGGCCATCCGCAACGTCGCTTCCAGATCGGTATCGAGTTTGGAACCGGGCTGGACGCCCTGCCTCTTGCGCCAGGCCATCGCGGCCTTTCTCAACGCGCGCCTGTTTTCCGCGGTCTGCACGCGCTGCGCGAGGGATCCGGAGAGGATGGTGATGAGGATGGCGAGCGCGATGAGGATGAAGTCGGAGCGGTCGCTGCCGGCGATATTGGTCGGGATGTAATGGCCCAGAAGCGGCGAGGCCTTCTTCAGGATGTACTCTCTCCCCTCGGAGAGCAGGGTGGGAAGCGTCGCCTGCTTGGGGTGGTCGAAGAGAACGAACGCCTTCGAACCCAGCAGCAGCACGATCAGGGCGAGGGTGCCAAGACCGAGAAGTCTCCGGATCGCGAAAAGGATGCGCACAAGCGCTGAAGACGGAGCTTCCCGATGAACCACGTGATCGTCCCCACTCGAATCGGACAGGAAATGAACAAAAAAAGGCGGTGCCGCCGCCGACGACTTATAGCCTGCCGGCCCATCCACGCAACGTCCGGGCACGATCAGGAGGGCCGACTATTGTCGATATTGGCCGGGCTAAGGGGCTGGATTGAGGTGTATTTTTCAAAAGATCGTGGCACCGCCGGTAGGCTCGTCGCTGGCCGGGGCCGGTTTGGGCGCCAGCTCGCTCAAGCCTGTTTGGACAGTCCGACCTTCAGGCGGGCGACGAGATTCGCGTATGGTTCGCGTGCGGTCAGGCCAAGGAAGTATCCGACCTGAACGGCGAGCAGCGGCAGGATGACCAGGCCGATGCTGTCCAGCACCGGTTGACCGGCCGACCACGAGGAGACGATCAGCGCGCCCGCGCCAAACACCGAGAACGGCAGCAGGGCCAGGATATTGAAATGCAACCCCACATAAAGGCCGGCAGCGCAGGCAAGTAAGGTTAACATCGAGGCTCCGGCTCAGGTGGTCGACGTGCACCGCAATTAATGTTGCGCCGCGCCGTAGAGCAGCATATCGTCCGGCCGTTAAAAATGAGTTATTTTAATCCAGATGAATTGGCACGATCCGTGTTTCTACCGGGATATCAGATAATTAGCTGATGCATCCGCGAAGCGGGATGGATTGAATGTCGATCGGATCGGATATTCGCGGAAAACTGGATGAACTCGACACGTCGCCCGTCGGACAACGGGCGCGCTTCTCAAGCAATGTCGTGCCCTACGTGCTGTCGACCAGCGATGCCTTTGTCATCATGCTCGCCAGCGTCGTGGCCGGGATCGTCTATCAGAGCGTGGTCGGTAATCCCTCGCCGAAGCTGATTCCGCACTGCGCGGTCGGGCTGCTCGCGAGCTTTATCCATATCCTGCGGATGAGCGGCGGCGGGTATTACGATTTTCCCGCCAGCGCCAAGCCCAATGTTGAGTTCAGCGAGATCCTGATCTGCTGGTTCTCGACCGGCCTGATGCTCGCCTTCTTCGCCTTCCTGCTCAAGATCGGCGTCGACTATTCGCGCGGCGCGTTCGTGCTGTTCTACTTCGTGACCCCGATAGGCCTGCTCAGCGTTCGCAAGGTGACGAAGGTCGTGCTGGCCAGGGCGGTCTCGCGCGGCGCCGTCGGCCGCAATGACATCGTGCTGGTCGGCGACGTCGATGAGATCGAGGCGCTGGAGACGCGGGACCTCGTCGCGTTCTTCGGTGCCACCGAGATCAAGTGTTTTCCGCTGAGCGGCGAGCGGGATATGCCGGCCCGTGCGGTTTCCGACGCCGGCGTATTCAACGCGATCACCAGCTTTGTCCGCCGCAATGATTGCAGGGAAGTCGTGCTGGCGGTGCCGTGGACGGATACGGCCCGGCTCGACTTCTTGCGAGACCAGATCAAGACACTGCCCGTCGCCGCGCGGTTGCTGCCCGATGCGAGGGTCCGCTCATTGACCAATTACACCTCGTCCGGGCGGCAACGGGTCCTTGCGATCGAAATCCAGCGAGCGCCGTTGAGCGGTCTTGAACGCTTCATCAAGCGCGCGATGGACATCGTGTTCGCGTCGCTCTCGTTGATCTTCTTCGCATCGATCATGTTGCTGACGGCGATCGCGATCAAGCTCGACAGCCCGGGGCCGATCATCTTCAAGCAGAAGCGCAAGGGCTTCAACGGCAAGCAGTTCGTGATGTTCAAGTTCAGGACCATGACGGTCCAGGAGAACGGCGACACGGTCGTTCAGGCAACGCGCGACGATCCGAGGGTCACCTCGATCGGCAGCCTGCTGCGGGCGGCCAGCATCGACGAACTGCCTCAGCTGGTGAACGTGCTGATGGGGGAGATGTCCCTGATCGGACCGCGCCCTCACGCGCTGGCCCACGACAATTACTTCGAGAAGGTTCTGGGCGACTACGCCTACCGCCACCACGTGAAACCCGGAATGACCGGATGGGCTCAGATCAACGGCGCGCGCGGAGCCACGCCGACGGTCGAACATATCGCCGAGCGTGTGAAGCTTGACCTCTGGTACATCAACAATTGGAGCCTTTGGCTGGACGTTCAGATCTTGATCAAGACATTCTTCGAGGTTCTGCGGAAGCGCAACGCGTATTGAATGCACGTAACCGGTCGGACGTTACGATCGGCGCGGCCGCGTTGACGCCGCCGCGGTTGATTATGCGACATACTTGATTATGCGACGTACTCCATGTCGGTGGTGACAGGCTGTGCACGCTAGCGGGCGTATGTTTCGGAACGGCATTCGTCTAACGAATCAGTGACCCAGCGGAGGCTATTCGTCGCAACAGACTTCTCTTGTAGCGCACCATCAAAATGTCGGATTGTTGAAGTGGAAGCGATCCGGGGACGTTGGGCGGAGTGACGGATCAATACTGCTATCTGAGCGTGTATTGGCGTCTTCTTTCAATGACTTATGGGGTGCGTCTCGCTGGTCAGTGCAATGGGCGAGCACACGCTACGCAATCCAAAATTGCTAAATTTGCGCTGGTAGCTTCGTGTTACGATTATATAATCGACGCGAATCGTCGAGGATGGGTAATGGTGGGGACCAACCGAACGTTTGACTTTGACGCGATGAGCGTCGACGACCTTTGGCAGCTTTACGAGAAGCTCAGTCAGGTTCTGTCGATCCGCCTGACGTCGGAGAAACGTGAACTGGAAAAGCGGTTGGCGCAGTTGCGCCGTGAAAAGGAACTGCGGGTCTCGGAAAGCGCCGACATTAATGCGGCGCCGCGTGAGCGCCGCAAGTATCCACGTGTCTTTCCGAAATATCAGAATCCGAACGAGCCGTCGGAAACCTGGTCGGGTCGCGGCAAGCAGCCACGCTGGCTGACGGCGGCGCTGAAGACCGGACACACGATCGATGAGTTCGTTATTCGCAATGTCGAAGCCGATCGCACGCCATCCCACCGGCGCCGGGCTTGAGAACCAGGACGAATAACCGATTTTCAGAGGCGACGATGAAACAGACGCTCGGTATCGTTCTGCTCGTCTCGATGGCCTTTGCTCCCGCCCTGGCCAGTGAGAATTTCAGCCGCGCCAGGCTGCGGGTCGCGGATGCGACCTCGGACGCTTGCCTCGCCAATTGCGCCACCCAGGACGCGTCCTGCCAGCGCATCTGCCCAACGACGCTCCGGAGCCCCTGCGTCAGCGCTTGTGAGAGCCAGGCGCAGACTTGCAGGCAAGCTTGCCAAAGCCAGAGTAGATAGCGCCTCTGTTTGGCGCGAGGTGCAGGCGCTTCTTGCACCGCATATTTATCCCGGACCATTTTAGACGTCCCATAGGGACGAACTCGCAGGCCGACGAGATCGCGGTGCTATCCGGTTGCCAGGCAGACGCCCGCCCGTGGGCCGCTGCCGGCCGCGAGACGGCACGACCACGCGGTCATTCCGTGCACGATCCATCCAAGCCGTTCAGCCGAACATTTATGTCCATTTAATTCCAGGCCCGGCCAGGGAACTTATTTACGGTCGATTAACCATATGGTTTTACCAAATGTTTACGCGCGGGGATGTGGCGCGCGTTGTCGTTGGGGGCCCGGCCTTGTTGCTTTTTCGAAGCTTTGCGATGAGGGTCTCAGCCTGCGGGCTGGTCCTTGTCGCCGTTTCGGGATGCAGCACTCCGCTCGCCGTTGCGCCGACGCCCAACGTGCAGCCGAAGCTGGCGAGCGGACAGCCTGCATCGTTGGACGCATATGCCTACGAGGGCGGTGCCTCCTCCGCGCTGCCCCTGCCGTCGCCTTCGTCGCGCGCGGTGGCGGTGGTCGACGGCGGCAGCGGCAGCATGATTGGCGGCGCGGCTCCCAAGGGCAAGTCCGGCGACGGCAACGGCAACGTCGTTCTCAATCTCGTCAACGTCCCGTTGCAGCAGGCCGCCAAGACCGTCCTCGCCGACATGATCGGGGTCAACTATGTGGTCGATCCCCGCGTTGACGGGGTGATTTCGGTGCAGACCACCCAGCCGGTCGGCAAGGCCGAGGCCCTCGAGCTCTTCCAGTCGGCACTGGCGCCCATCGGCGCCGTCCTGGTCCAGAACCGCGGCATCTACCGGATCGCGCCGGCCGACCAGGCCGCGACCGGCGCCATCACGACCGGCACCAATTCGGTGGAGAGCGCCACCACGGGCAACGGCGTTCGCGTGGTGTCGCTGAAATACGTTTCCGCCAGCGAGCTTGCGCGCGTGCTCGAACCGATGGTGCCGAAGGGTGCGATCGTGCAGTCCGACGACACCCGCAATATCGTCGCGCTCAAGGGCACGCCGTCCGAGATCGACTCGATGCTCGACACCATCTCGGTGTTCGACGTCGATGTGATGCGCGGGATGTCGTTCGCCGTCGTCCCCGTCAAGACGGCGCAGCCCGACAAGATGGTCGACGAGCTGAAGGCCGTGTTCTCGTCCGACAAGGAAGGCCCGATGAAGGGGCGGGTCAGGTTCATCGCCAACAGCCGCCTTGGCGCCATCCTCGTCGTGACGTCGCAGCCGAGCTATCTGCCTCGTGCCCAGACCTGGATCCGCCGTCTCGATGCCCGAGCCGCCGGCACCGAGCCGCAGCTCCACGTCTATCAGGTGCAGAACCGGCCGGTCGGCGAACTCGCCAGCGTCCTGCAGTCGATGTTCGCGAACGAGATGAAGGTGATCCGTCCGCCGACCCGAAGCGTCTCGCCGAAGGCGAAGGAAACCAGCTTCAGCAACACCACGCCTGCGGCGCCGGGACCGGGCGGTGCATCGGCCGATCCGAACCAGAACCCGCCGGCCGGCGCAATTCGCGGCGCCGACGCGGGCGGCGATCTCAACAGTCTGGCGCGCGCGCTGAACAACGAGCCGGACACCCCGACGCTCGAGTCCTCCTCGAATGCGTCGTCGGGCAACGGATCGTCGTCGGGCGAACCGCAGTTGAAGATCGTCGCCGATGAGACCAAGAACTCGCTTCTCATCATGGCCAATGACCGCGACTACCAGCGCGTGGTCCGGGTCATCCAGGGCCTGGACGTGGTGCCAAGCCAGGTCTTGATCGAGGCCGTCATCGCCGAGGTCACGTTGAACGATCAGCTTCAGTACGGCGTGCAATGGCAGCTGTCGAAGGGCGGCACTCCGACCGCGACGTTCTCCAACGCCGTCACCGGTGGCGTGGCGGCGGCCTTCCCGGGGTTCAATTACGCGGTCAACGCCGCCAATATCGCGGCGACGCTGAGCGCCCTGAACTCCCTGACGCATGTCAACGTGATATCGACGCCGTCCTTGATGGTTCTGGACAACAAGACCGCTCGGCTGCAGATCGGCGACCAGGTGCCGATCACCACGCAGACGGCGACCAGCACGGTGACGGCGAACACCGCCATCGTCAACTCGATCACGATGCAGGACACCGGCGTCATCCTGTCGGTGACCCCGCGCATCAACGAAAGCGGGCGCGTCCAGCTCCAGATCGAGCAGGAGGTCAGCGCCGTCACCAAGACGACCACGTCGAACATCGATTCACCGACCATCCAGCAGCGCAGGGTCAAGACCACAGTGGTCGTGAACGACGGCGAGGTGCTGGCGCTTGGCGGCATGATCCAGGAGCAGCGCAACAAGACCAGCGGTCAGATTCCGCTGCTCGGCGACATCCCCGGCATCGGCGCGGCGTTCGCCAACCGGAGCGACACCGTCCAGAAGACGGAGCTGGTCATCCTGATCACGCCTCGTGTCGTTCGCGATGGTGCCGAGAGCCGTCTCGTGACGGAAGAATATCGCCGCAAGATGAACATCTACATGCCTCATGCGACGACGCGTGAGCGCACGACGGCCAACACCGTGCAGCGGATGATCTCCCAGTGAGAAGGTACACGGCCGAACTCCAGAAGTTGTTGCTGCTGGCGAGCCTGGCGGGCCCGCTGGCCGGCTGCGTGACCGATACCTATCCGCTCGCCGATCCGCCGCCCTATCCGATCCTGCCGGTCGACGAATCGATGACGTGCAGCGGGATCGCCGCGTCATTCCGCTACTCGGCCCGCCGCGCCGCGCGCCTTGAATACTGGCTGGCGCGCGGGCCGCTGGAAGGTTACGGCAACGAGCGCTTCCCGCTGGATGGTCCGAAGCAACTGGTCGACGAGCGTCGACGGCTGGATGCGTTGAGCGATTTGCAGCGCTTCAAGGGCTGCACCGTGATGGAGCCGGGCCCTGCCGTAGTGGAAGAACGCCTGCGGCTCGAAGGTTCGGTTCACCCCGCCGCGCCACCGGTCGTGCTGCACTCGCGCGGTTGACGACCGCCGGCTCCGTCAGCTGCCCAGGTGCTTGACGGATTGCAGGCAGTCCCTGGAAGCAAGCATCCGATCGTCAACTTGCTCCGGCTGACCCGGCGCGATATCCCCGTGCCGCCATTCGCGGATCACGTATGAACGGCCGTTGTCCGGGCCGATCGAGACCAGCGCCTCACGGATGAAGCGCGTTCCGTTCGGGGCGCTGACATCGGCGCGGATCGTCACGCTGCCGCCGAGCAGAACGCCCCGGCCGGCCGGCGATTGCGGTGGCTGGGCGCCGAGCAGGCGGAGCATCGCCGGCGTGGCGGCCTCGGGATCCGGCTCCGGGCGTCCGGAACGAACCGTGACGAAGCGGATTGCGCGCCGAAACATCGACGGCGAAACGCCTTCGATGGTGTCCAGTTGCATGATCGTGGTGAAAGCCGGCGTGTTGGGGGCCGCCGTTGCAGCGTTTGTGGTTTTTGCGCGCGCCTGGTCGCGGAATTCGACCACCCGCACGGCGATGCGGGCGCCGAGCGACTGATCGCCGGTCAGCGCAGTGAACAGGCGCGTCAGGACGGCAAGCGACGCGGTGTTGAGGTCGACCTTGCCGGTCTCCTCTTCCATGGCGATGGTCGCGCGTTCGCCGCCCGGCATCCGGCAGGTCAGCGGAAATTCGGCTTTCGACGCGCCCGGTGCGAGCAGCGTCAGGATGGCGACATGGACGGCGCTCTCGGCGGCGAGCTCGGTTGCCGCGACCGACGTATCGTTCGACGAGATCCGCGCGCGATAGCGTGCGCCGACGATCAGCGCGACGCTGAGCAGGGAGATCAGCCCGAGGCTCCAGACCACCGCGATCAGTGCAAAACCCGCGCGTGAACGGGCGCGCGGCGTGGCGGCGGAGACCGGCTCCCAGGGCAAGCGCAGGGATTGGGGATGCGGCCCGCCCGCCATGCCGAAAAGTCCTGCTGAATGTTTTAAATGGCCGTTCACGGAAACCTTTAAGCGAGAATGGCAAACAAACCGTCAAACAGCTTGTGTTAATCAACCTGCCCTAGAATCGCGCGGAAACCGGTCCTCGAGCCTGTCCGAGCGCTTATGTCCATCGAATTTCAGCAACTTGTGCAGCCGGTCGCCTGCGCCGGCCGTGTCGGATTCCTGGGCCCCAAGGATGCCGGTTTTACCGAGGCATTCTCCAGTCTGCTGGACGCCGAAGGGTATCTCGACGGTGCCGCCATCGCCCGGGCGCGGCGAGCTGCCGAGGTCGCGGGCGAGCGCTTCGACCTCGTTCTCGTCAAGCTTGGCCTGATCTCCGAAGCCGATCTTTGCCAGGTCTACGCGGCGTATTGCGGCCTCCGCGTGATGGGCGAGGCGGAAATCCCGGCGCGCCCCGTCCTTGCCGACCGCTTGCGTCACGCTTTCCTCCGGACCAACCGCATCCTGCCGATCGCTCATGGCAATGGCCGGATCCTGATCGCGAGCGCGGATCCGTTCATCGACGATGTCGTCCGCGCGGTCAGCTACATGCTGGACCTCGAGGTCGAGCTCGCGCTGATCGTGCCCGCCGAGATCGAGCGCGCCTTGCGCACGCTCTACGACGATCCCACTGCCGAGGGGAATCTCGAGGGGGCCGCGGTCGCCGTGCAGGCCGCCGGCGACGGCTCCGAATACGATATCGAGCGGCTGCGCGACATTGCCAACGAGGCGCCGATCATTCGGCTGGTCAATCAGGTCATCGCGCGTGCGGTCGAGCGTGGCGCCTCCGACGTGCATATCGAGCCCGGGCGCGACGCGGTCGCGATCCGCTACCGTGTCGACGGTTTCCTTCAGCAGGAGCGGACCGTCCCCACCACGTCGCGGGCCGCGTTGACGACCCGCGTCAAGATCATGGCCAAGCTCGACATCGCGGAACGGCGTCTGCCCCAGGACGGCCGGATCAAGACCGTCGTGCGCGGCGTCGAGATCGATATCCGTGTCTCCACGATACCGACCGCGTTCGGCGAAAGTGTCGTGCTGAGAATCCTCGACCGTACCCGGGTCGAACTCGATTTTGCCAAGCTGGGCCTGGGCGGGACGACGGAGGCGGGCCTTCGCCGGCTGATGTCGCTGCCCAACGGAATTGTGCTGGTCACCGGGCCGACCGGCAGCGGCAAGACCACGACGCTCTACACGGCGCTGAAGAACCTGAACCGGCCGGAGCTCAAGCTCTTCACGGTCGAGGACCCGATCGAATATCAGCTTCCCGGCATCAACCAGGTCCAGGTCCAGCCGCAGATCGGCTTCGACTTTCCGGTCGCCCTGCGGTCGATCCTGCGGCAGGATCCGGACATCGTAATGATCGGCGAAATCCGCGACCTGGAAACGGCACGGATCGCGATTCAGGCCGCGCTGACCGGGCACCTGGTGTTCTCCACCCTGCACACCAACAGCGCGATCGCGGCGATCACCCGGCTGATCGACATCGGGCTCGAGCGCTATCTTCTCGCTTCGACCATCGCAGGGGTGATGGCGCAACGGCTCGTGCGCAAGCTGTGTCCGTCCTGCTCGCGGCCGTTCGACGACTCCCACCGGGCACAGCATCCGCGCGAACTGGCTGTACCATCGGAGCGCTTGCAACCGGCGCTCTCAAACAGGCGCGTGGCCGTCGGCTGCTCGGCCTGCGGCAATGTCGGCTATCTCGGCCGGACGACGATTTCCGAGCTTCTGATCATCGACGATGAATTGCGCCACGTGGTCGGCCGTCGCAGCGACGACCAACGCATGATGGAGCAGCTGGCGCGGAACGCCGGTTTCCGCTCGCTCTACGAGGACGGCCTGCTCAAGGTCGAGGCCGGCGAGACCTCGCTCGAGGAAGTCCTGCGCGTCACACGCGCGGCTTGAGGAGCAGCACCTTGGCGAACTTCCTGTACAAGGCATACACGACGGGCGGGACGGTCAGCAGCGGGACCATCGCGGCCGACGACGTCAATGCCGCGATCGACGCTCTCTACGGCGCGGGCCTGACGCCATTCGAGACCCAGCGGCTCGCCGGCGACGGCGGCGAACTCTCGCCGGCTGCGGCCAACGGCGCCAGGCCGAAGAAATCGATCTGGCAGCGCGAGCTCGGCCAGTCCGATCGCCTGGGCTTGAAGGAGCTTGCCGCGTTCACGACGGAGCTTGGTTCACTGGTCAATTCCGGCCTGACCCTCGATGCGGCGTTTCGAATTCTTGGCGGACCCGGCGCCAGCCCGCGAACCGCACGGCTGGCGAACCGGCTGCTGAAGGATGTCATGGCGGGCCTGCAACTGTCCGAGGCGATGGCGCGGCATCCGGATATCTTTCCATCGGACTATCGCGCGATCCTCGCGGCCGGTGAGACCGGCGGAGCGACCGGGCAGGTCCTCACTCAAATCGCCGAGCTGCTGGCGCGGCGGCTCGAAATCCGCAACCGGATCCTGACCGCCCTGATCTATCCGGCGGTGCTGGTGTTGATGTCGATGGTCTCCGTCGTCGTCATCGTATTCGTCCTGATCCCGAGCATCGCACCGATCTTTGTCGATGCCGATCTGCCGCTCCCGGGCATCCTTGGCCGTCTGTCCGATTTGCAGGACAATTGGCTGGTCGTGCTCTTGACGTTGGTGGTCGGTTCGCTGGCAAGCGTGTTGATCTGGAGCCGCGTCAAACGAAGCTCCGAATTGATGCTCGGTCTCGATCGGGTCAAGCGGATGATCCCGGTGGTCGGCAAGCTCGTCGAAGCCCGCGAAGCCGGCCGTTTCTCGCGTGCTCTCGGGACGTTGCTGGTCGCGAAGGTGCCGTTGATGTCGGCGATGCGCACGGCGAGTGCGCTCGTCACCAACCGGCATCTCCACGCGCTCTACCAGAAGGCCATCGAGCGGGTTCCGGAAGGCACGCCGCTGCACCGGGCGTTTGAGAATGTCGGGCTGCTGCCGCCTGCATCGCTGCGGATGATCGCGGTGGGTGAGGAGACCGGCCGGCTTGGTCCGATGCTGCTCCAGGTGGCGGGCGTGATCGAGGCGGAGCTGCAACGAAACATCGAGCGGATGGTGGGCCTGCTGACGCCATTGCTGACGCTTGCCATCGGCGGCAGCATCGGCGCGCTGATCATGCAGGTCATGAGCGCCGTGCTCTCGATCAACGATATCGCGTTCCGATGAGGAGGTTGGCGAAATCGTCGGCCGGCTTTTCCCTGGCCGAGATGCTGGTCGTGATCGGCATTATCGGGCTCGTCCTGGCGGCTGTGATCGCCGCGCGGCCGAAGGCCGTGGCAACGCGGGTCGCGGTCGCTGCGCGCACGGTCGCCGCCAGCCTCAACATGGCCCGGGCCGATGCGAGGGCGACCAATCGGGAAACCGTGGTTCAGATCGATACCCAGTCGGGGCGATTTGGTCAGGCAAGGTCGATGCATTCGCTGCCGCATGGCATGAAGATCGCGCTGACGATCGCCGAGACGGAACGTTCCGGGGACACCGGCGGCATCCGCTTCTATCCGGACGGGCAATCGTCGGGTGGCGTCATCGCGCTGACGCTCGATGGCAGTTCGGCCGACGTTGCCGTCAATTGGCTCACCGGCGAGCCGCGGATCGTCAAATGAAGCGCGATCGCTCCAGACGCCGTGGCGCAGCCGGGAAATCCCGAGACCAGGGCTTTTCCCTGCTCGAGGTGCTGGTTGCATTCGTCGTCTTGGCGCTCGCGCTTGGGACGATGACGACGGGCGTCGCTTTGGCGATGCGATCCGACGCACGGACCCGCGCCACCCAGGGCGCGTTGCGCGTGGCCCAGTCGCAGCTCGAAGCGGCCGGCCTGTCGGCGACGCTCGAACCGGGACAGCGCACGGGGATGATCGGCCAGAGATATCGATGGCGACAGACCACGGTCGAGGTCTTGCCCTCGACGTTGCGGCCGCAGCCATCGGACGCCAAGCCCGATGCCAAGCCGGTGCAGTCGTCGGCATCGCTGCGGGCGTTCTGGGTCACCATGGTGGTGGACGCGGACGATGGCACGAGGGTCGAGCTCGCCGCATTGAAGGTGATGCCGGAGCGGAAGTCGTGAGCCGCCCGGGCGATCTTGCCCGCCGTTCCGCCCGGCTGCGGCGTCGCCAGACGGAGCGGGGCCTCACCCTCATTGAACTGCTGATCTCGATCGCCTTGCTGGCGCTCTTGACCGGCTTTCTTGCCGGTGGCCTGTCGATGGCGAGGCGGGCCTTTGCCGCCGACCGGACCAGCGCCGCCGATGGTGAGGCTCATGCCGCGATCCAGACGCTGTCGGACGTCATCGCTTCGGCACTGGCGGTGCGTGGCAACACAGCCAGCCAGAGTGGCTTCACGATGTTCGAAGGACGACAGGATGCGATGGCGTTCGTCGGGCTGAGCGAAGGACGCGGCCTGCCGGGTGGCCCCTATCGGGTCGGCCTGCGCCAGGAGGGCGACGACCTCATCGTTGATTTTCTGGCTTGGGCTTCAGCGGTGCCGGACACGCCGGATCGCGATGTCCGGCCAAACAAGGTTGCCGTGCTTAGCGGCGTTCGGAGCATTCGCTTGAGCTATTTCGGGAGCCCCGCGCTCAGCGGGGTGTCCCAGTGGCACGACAACTGGGCCAGGGCGGAGCAACTGCCGAAGCTGGTGTCGATCAAGGTCGAGTTCGAAGACGAACGACGAAACGAGCCGCCGATGATCGTCGCGCTCCGGCAGGGCGGCGGGGCCTGACCCGGCGCATTTCGTTACCTTTCGTAAAGATTTAGTAAATTACGCTACCGCCCGATTCGCTTTTCTCCTCGCGCAAGGGGCGCCATGTCTGTAGCCGACCTATCGGTCTCCCGAACCGGTGGCCTCGCGGTCGCCGCGAATTGGGGCAGGCGCTTCGGGCACTGGTGGCTTTCGGGGCTGCGCCAGTCCACACCTCCGCAGTGGCTCAGTTGGGCGGAGCGCGAGGCCCTGCGCCATGTCAATGTCCAGCGGGATGGTGAGACGATCGTGTGCCGTTTGGCCGGGCCTGAGCCGGTCGAAGCGCGATTTCTGTCCGCAAGCTTCAACATCGCGGTGCTGGAAACCTGGCTCGCGGACCAGCATGTGACGCGCGAGCAGGTCGTCGTCCAGGCGGTCGTTTCGCATGATCTGTTCTTCGTCCGCGACATGAATGTCCCGAAGGCGGCGCTGCCGGCCTTGCCGAGCATCCTGGATCAGGAACTGCTGCATCGGACGCCGTTTCTGCCTTCCGACGTCTGGCATGCGGCGACTGTCGCCGGCATCGACGCGGGCGATGTCGCCTCGATCAGGCACTGGATCATTCGCAGGGATCGCGCCGCGTCGGCTCTCGGGCAACTCGGCCTGACGTCGGATAACGTTGACGGGCTGTCAGCCGCAAGTTCCGTTGACGCGGATGTGGCCATCCCGGTCATAGAGCTCCAGGCGAGACAGATCGACGATCCGGCTTGGGCGGTCAGAACGATCCGGTTGCTGGCAGTCGCCTCGGTGCTTGCCGTCGGCCTAGCGCTGATGGCCTTCGAGTGGAGCCAGGCCAGCGTTGCGGCCTCGGTTGAAGCCGCACTTGCCGAAGCTCGCGATGGCGTTCAAGGCGGCCAGAACATCGACACCGCAGCCAGGCTTTATGCAATGCGGTCCGAGCTCGGCGTCCTCGAGACTCTCGATGAGCTGTCGCGGATCTTGCCTGATCAGACCTTTCTCAGCGAAGTGCGCATTGAGAATGGGAAGACCATCATAACGGGCTTCTCGGCCGATGCGGCCCGGCTGGTCCGGATCATCGACAAGTCGCCGAGATTCTCCGGCGCCGCCCTCATGGCGGCGATCACGCCAGACGCCAATGAGCACAGGGATCGCTTTACGATCAGCTTCCAGGCGCGAGGAGCTCGGGTGTCGAAATCGCCGGCAAGAGCTCGGAGCCCGTCATGATCGCCGGCTTGACGCGCAACAGGATTCCGGACGTTGCACTGTTCGTGGCCTTCAATATCGCGGCGGTCATGCTCGTCGTCGTGCTCGTGGTCGCGCCGGTGTTGACGCATTTCTCCGAGCGGAGCGAAGACATAGCGGAGAGTTCAGCCCAGCTTCGGCGTTTCGAGACTATCCTGCATCAAGCGAAGGCCGACTCCGCAAGGACCTCCGGGACTGGTGACCCGTACTATCCGGCTGGCGAGGAGCGCGTCGTCAGCGCCGACATCCAGGCGAGCTTGAAATCGCTTGCGCAGAATGCGGGGGTCAATCTGCTTGCGATACGCGGTCTCCCCGCCGGTCGGGTACAACAGATGCATCTGGTTGCAGTCGGTATCGAGGTGGAAGGGCCGCTGGCGTCGATTCGCGACATGATGCGTGCCATCGAGAGCCAGACGCCAATGTTGCTGCTTAGTTCGGCGACGCTGAGAAGCGTGACTGACGGCGACGACGGCGCGATCCGGGCCCAACTCACCGTGCAGGGCGCGATGCGCGACGGACCGAGAGCGGGCGAAGAGGCCAATTCTCAATGACGGCGCAACAGAAGTCCCGCGGCAGCATTGCGACGGAGGGCGTAAGGTGACCGTCCTGACGCAAGATCTTCGGTTTCGTTTGAACTCGATCACTGCGAGGCCGCGGCGGGCGGCGGTTACGAAGGTCGCGGCGCTGCTTGGCCGGGCTGATCTGCCCGCGCAGGCGGACTTCCTTGCGCTGCGGCCGGCGACGCGTGTGTTGATGGCCGGTCTCGCCGCCTGGATCGGGCTCGTGCTGGTTGTCGGCGTGGTTGCGGCCTGCGGGGTGCAATTCTCCCGGTTCAGCACGCCGGCATGGCTCGACATGCGGGGCACCGCGGCCGGGAAGGCGCAAACCGCGGCCATCGCGCGCTACGACAATATCGTGCAGCGGCCGTTGTTCTCGCGCAGCCGGCAAGCGCCGAGCGTTGCGGCCCCGGTCGCTGCCGCAGCTCCCGCACCGGTGGCGGTCGATCCCGGCTTCGTCCTCAAGGGCGTATTCATGAGCGACGGCGTCGCCAAGGCATTCCTTCTCACCGCGCAGAACCCGGTCGGGACCTGGGTTGAGGCCGATGGCGAGATCGCCGGCTGGCGCGTCGTCGGCATCCAGCCCGATCAGGTGGTGTTGGACAGCGCCAACCAGCGGCTCGCGGTGCCATTGAACATGACGGCCGGGAGATGATCCAGGCGCTGCGGAAGACCGCTGGCCGTACCGGGCACTTCCTGGAAGCAGCCCTGACCTGGAAGGCGGGAGACCGCGAGTATGCGCTGGTCGCCTGGGGGCTCGTTGCCGGCAGTATCTGGATTGCCGTTGGCCTCTGGTCAGCAGGCGGCCCGGTCGCGGCGATCCTGGTTGCGAGCCTCTATCTGGTCAGCCTGCTTGCCGCCATCTGCGCGATCGACGCGCGCTACGGGATCATCCCGGACAGCATGGTCGTCGCGCTGCTCGCTGGAGGTGTCGTTCAGACCATCGCGATCGAGCCGCTCGAGCTGCTTTGGCAACGCGGGGCTGGAGCTGCGTTGGTGCTTTTGACCGTCTACGTGCTGCAAGCCGGCTATCGGAGGCTCCGCGGCCATGACGGTCTCGGTCTCGGCGACGTCAAGTTCCTCGGCGCAAGCGTGTTCTGGGTCGGAATCGAGAGTGTTCCGCAACTTCTTGTCGTCGCGGTGCTGTCGGCCTTTACCAGCCTGATCATCCTGAAGCTGGAGGGGCACGAACTTCACGGCAAGCAGGCGATCTCGTTCGGCCCGCATCTTGCGATCGGCCTCTGGTGGACCTGGGTCACTGCCGTCGGCTGATGATCCTATTGGTTGCAGCGTCCGGACCGCACCGCGGCGCAGGCCAGTACAATCGATCTGATCAATACGATTCCCATGAGTCCGCCGGCCATCTTCTCCAGCGCATCGACCAGTGTGCCGTGACGATCGGGTGTCAGCGTCTGCATGAATTCCAGGACTGCCGCGGCGCCTGTCACGATCGCGCAAACCAGCAGTGGCCTGCGGGGATAGGCCAGCGCGAACAGAGCCCCGAGGACGGCGAACGCGACCACATGCTCGATATGCGCGTAGGTCTTGACGTCCGGATGCATCAGCCACGGCGAGAGCTTGTAATAGAGCGAATAGACGAAACCGATATTCGTCAGCGTGGCAAACGCGATCACCGCGATGACAATCCAGGCGAACGCGGCGGCCAGCCTTGCGATGTTCGACGTGTCACGTGCCATCATCGATAGTTTCTGATCCGGGTTGAGGCGGCCTCGATGTTGCGGCCGGCTTTCTGCTGATGCAATGCACGATCTGCTGACGGCAACGCCGAGGCCGTTCATTACCATTGATGCCGGCAAGACTCGGTAAACAGTCTCCCAAGACATACAATAGATTGCAGGGCGTTGACTTAGCCGGAAGCCAACAAGTTCCTCGTAGGGTTAGCGCAGGGATCGCGACCGTTGATCATTGTGCGAGAGGCAAGGGAGACCTGCCCCGGGTCGTGTTCGAGTTCCGGTATCTTCGACGATGCCGGGCTGCCGTAGGGACCAGCCGGGGAGAGTATCGTGCGCAAGGCAATGCTTGGACTGCTGGGGGCCGCCTTGACGCTGCTGCCTGAGGTCGCGGAGGCCGGCTATTGGGGATACGCCAGACCCTACCCGCCGATCGTGTATCCGGGTCTCTTCACCGCACGCGGATATTTCGGCTATCCGCTGGACGACAGTTTCGACCCTCCGTTCGGCTACGGCGAATACGCGGAGTACGGGCCGTGGGCCGAGCCCGCCAGGGCATCATGCCGCCGGGTCGTACGCAGGGTGCAGACATCGACCGGACGGCGCAACTACGCCACTTGGCGATGCTGGTGAATCCGCTGATGCGCAGACGTCATTTCAGCACGGCCGGGCGATTGTCGCTCGATGCTGCATCGATTTCCGCCTGAGTTCGCAAGATCGCCCGACGCAGCTTCATTACCTCCGCGTAGCGAAGGTTGAGCGATTTCTCGGTCTTGACGGCGATCTGCGCTTTCGACTTGTTCGTGCGCTTCTGGTTCACGCCCGGTCTCCGCATGAAATGAATTAAGTCAGGGATTGAGTGCAATATCGTTTGAATGAATTGTCGCGACGGCATCCGTCTGATCCTCCCGGCTCCGGCAATAATGTGGGCGTGAGAGATCGATGGTCAGGGTAATTGCTTTCTTGAAGTCGACAAGCGAACCTTGACGTTAAGCTTGATGCTGCCTTGTATGGTTAAGGTCGAAGACTGCGCCGGCCTGGGTGGGGCGCCTGGATCACGGGCGAAGCTTGACGTCCGAGACCATGAATCCCTTCGAGAAAACGCTATGACGAAGCGAGTCCGCGAGGAGGTGTGGAGGCGATTTGTCTTCTCGGCCCGTCAGCAGCACGCGCAGGCGCCACAAGGACAGACCTGCTATCATGCCAATGTCCGCCAGGGCGGCGTAGAGGGGGCCGTGGTTCTTCAGGAAATAGCGGCGCCTCGCTTCCAGCAGGTAGGGTGGAATCCGCTTGGCATGTGCGTTGACACCGGTCGATTGGCCAACGAGGTGAACCACGCGGCTCGCCGGGACGTACCAGGTCGGCCATCCCTTTCGCCGCGCGTTGAAGCAATAGTCGATGTCGTCGAAATAGGTGAAGTAACCTTCGTCCAGCAAGCCGGTCGTCTCGATCACCTGACGCCGGATGATCATGCTCGCGCCGGAGACCCAATCGGTCTCGAATGTGTCGTCGCGTACCGGCGGGGCCACCACCCAGCGAGCGAGGAGGCGGCTCACCAGACCAAGCTTCAGGTTCGCCTCGAACTCGCCAAACGGCGAGTGAAACCGAAATGCGGAGCGTTGAGGAGTGCCGTCCGGATCTTCCAGCCTGCTTCCGGCGATACCGACCTTCGGGTTCCGGTCCATGAAGTCGACCAGTGCCTTGAAGGCGTTCGGTCGCACGATGGTATCCGGGTTCAATAGCAGGACGTATTCCGGGGGATCGGACCGGCTCATCGCCGGTTTGATGATCACGTTGTTGCCGCCTGTAAATCCGAGATTCACCGCAAGGGGGATCAGGCTGCACCAGTCACCCCAGCCATTGTCGGTAATGGCCTGCTGAATTCGTGTGGCGGAATCGTCCCCTGTACCGTTCTCACAAACGACGACTTGCGTTCCCGGAACGCTCGAAATCTCGCGCGCGACCGAGCGGAGGCAGTCGATGACCAGATCTGCGACGCGGTAGTTGACGATGGCTACAAGCAATGCAACGGCTCCCGCCGCGGTCAAAAGTAAGGTCAGATCCAACGCATTGGTCGAAAATACTTCACGGCCTATTCGGCTATTTTCGGACCGTCGTCAATCATGCGGCCTCACCGAGAGTTAAATTAACTCTTGGGTTGCGGCACCACGGCCAGGACGAAGCCTTGCTTTCCGGAGCCGGTCGATCAGGAGATAGATCACCGGCGTGGTGTAGAGGGTGAGGATCTGCGACACGAACAGGCCGCCGATGATGGTGATGCCGAGCGGCCGGCGCAGCTCGGTGCCGGGGCCGGTGGCAATGACCAGCGGGATGCCGGCGAACAGGGCCGCCATCGTCGTCATCAGGATCGGGCGGAAGCGCGCCCGGCAGGCCTCGAAGATCGCATCGCACGACGCCAGGCCCTGATGCCGCTCGGCCTCGAGCGCGAAGTCGACCATCATGATGCCGTTCTTCTTGACGATGCCGATCAACAGGATGATGCCGACAAAGGCGATCACCGTCAGCGGCGTGTTGGTGATCTGGAGCGCGAGCAAGGCGCCGAGGCCGGCCGACGGCAGCGTCGAGATGATCGTGATCGGATGCGCCAGGCTCTCATAGAGCACGCCGAGCACGATATACATCGCGACCAGCGCGCCGAGGATCAGGAGAGGCTGCCGGCCGCTGGTCTTGTTGAAGTCGCCGGCATTGCCGTCGAAGCTGCCGCGAATGCCTTCGGGCATGTGCAACTCGTTGACCGCCTGCTGGATGTTGGTCGTCGCGACCTCGAGCGGGATGTCTGGCAGCAGATTGAACGAGACGGTGGTCGACGGCATCGACTGCGTATGAGTCACCTGAAGCGACAGCAGGCTGCGTTCGTAATGCGCCACGGCGGAGAGAGGAACTTGGGCATCATTGGATCCCGCTACGTAGACATGTGCCAGGTTCGACGGGTCGTTCTGGAATTTAGGATCGGTCTCGAGCACCACCATGTACTGGTTGCGCTGGGTGTAGACGATCGAGATCTGCCGTTGCGCGAAGGCGTTGTTGAGCGCGTTATCGATGTCCTGCACACGGACGCCAAGGCTCGAGGCGATCTTGCGGTCGATCACGAGATTGAGCTGCAACCCACCATGATCGCGGTCGGAGGAAATATCGGTGATGCCCTCCACCGTCTCCATGCGCTTGGCCACGATCGGCGCCCATTTCTGCAACAGCTCGAGATCGGTGCTTTGCAGCGTGTACTGATAGTCGGAGTTGCTTTGGCGGCCGCCGGCGCGGATATCCTGGGCCGCGACCATGTAGAATCTTATGCCGGCAACCGTACTCAGACGATTGCGCAGGCGATCAATAACCGACGTAGTTGACAACCAATCCCGCTCCGACGACGGCTTCAGGCTTACGAACATCAGCCCGCGGTTGACCGTCATGCTGCCAAGAATCGAACCAACGTCGGAAACCGCCGGATCAGCTCCCACGATGCCCGCAACTTGTTGCTGGAGGGTGACCATCGCCTCAAACGATGTATCGGCCGATGCCACGGTTGCGCCGACAATCAGGCCGCTGTCGTCGGTCGGGAAATAGCCCTTCGGCGTCTTGACGTAGAGCACGACCGTCAGCGTGACGGTCGCAAAGAACACGATCAGCGTCAGGACGGGATAGCCGAGCACGATCCGCAGCGTCGCGGCATAGAACGCCACCACCCGCGACAGCGTGCCCTCGATGGCGCGGTCGTACCAGGTGGCGTGATCGGAGGTCG